>Ga0306920_100000030_pt1 | contig 225045 bp, 199 predicted proteins | sample flu12Cox44000170_FD_204666 | JGI IMG/M metagenome (GOLD analysis project Ga0306920, IMG submission 204666) | Lab enrichment of tropical soil microbial communities from Luquillo Experimental Forest, Puerto Rico - flux4day.12C.oxic.44.000.170 (v2)... | ecosystem: Environmental > Terrestrial >...
GCGCATCGGGAGTGGGAGCACACAAGCGCCCGGCAGCCGGGCGGACGATCGCCCACGGACGCCTAAGCCGCGGGAGACTTCCCCGCCCTCCCGGATCCAGCCATCGTGGCCCGCCGAAAGACAGGCTTTGCGAAGCAAAGCCAACCAGCGCCGCAGGCATAGCCCCCCCAAAAAACCAAGATCACACCACTGAATCCCACGGCGCCGACAGCCGCAAAGCCCCATGAATGATCCCCACCATCGAATACGTCTGCGGAAAGTTCCCCCACAACTCGCCCGTCAGCGGATTCATGTCCTCGCTCAGGATCCCCATCGGATTGCGCCTCGACAGCAACGCCTCGAATGCCTCCCGCGCCTCGTCCCGCCGCCCGATGCGCGCCAGCGCGTCCACGCGCCAGAACGAGCAGATGTTGAACGTGGTCTCGGGCCGCCCGAAATCGTCCGCGGCCTCGTAGCGCCGCATGAAATGGCCGTCGCACAGCGTCTTTTCCATCGCCTCGACGGTGCTGATGAAGCGCGGGTCGCGCGGCGGCACGAAGCCGACCTCGCCCATCAGCAGGACGCTGGCGTCGAGCTCGCTGCCGCCGAAGCTCTCGACGTAGGCCTGGCGCTCGTCGTTCCACGCGAACTGCAGGATCTTGGCGCGGATGACGTCGGCGCGCTCGCGCCAGAACGCCGCGCGCTCGGGGCGGTCGACGCGGTGCGCGATGTGCGCGAGGCGGTCGCACGCCGCCCAGCACATCAGCGACGATGAGGTGTGGATGCGGGCGCGGGTGCGCAGTTCCCAGATGCCGGCGTCGGGCTGGTCGTGCAGCCGCCAGGCCTGCTCGCCCATCGTCTCCAGCGCCGCGAAGTCGGACGCGTCGCCGCGCCGGAACAGGCGATGGTCGTGGAACGACTGCGCCGCGGCGAGGATGATGTTGCCGTAGGTGTCGTGCTGGAAGTGCTCGTGCGCCTGGTTGCCGATGCGCACTGGCCCCATGCCGCGGTAGCCGCTGGCGTGCGGCACGATGGCCTCGGCGAGCTCGTGCTCCAGTCCGATGCCGTACAGCGGCTGCACGTGGCCGGATTCGGCCTCCTTGTGCAGCACGTTGGTGAGCCAGCCGAGATACTTCTCCATCGTGCCGACCTCGGACAGCCCGTTGAGCGCGCGCACCACGAAGAACGCGTCGCGCAGCCAGCAGAAGCGGTAGTCCCAGTTGCGGCCGCTGTGCGGCGCCTCGGGCAGGCTCGTCGTCATCGCGGCGACGATGGCGCCGGTCTCCTCGTACTGGCACAGCTTGAGCGTGATCGCGGCGCGGATGACCGCGTCCTGCCATTCGAGCGGCACGGCCAGGCGGTGCGTCCAGTGGCGCCAGTGCAGCGAGGTCTGGTCCTCGAACTCGCGCGCCGTGTCGTCGATGGCGCCCGCCATGGTCTCGTCGGGCCCGAGGAACAGGCTCATCTCGCGATCGAGCGCGAACCAGGTGCCGTCCATCAGGTAGGTGATGGGCACGCTGGTGTTCAGGCGCACGGCGATCTCGGGCATCACGAAGCGCACGTGGTGGCTGCCGCGCGTGACCTGCGGCGGCTCGGCGCCCCAGCCGCCGCGCGGGCGCACCGTGACGCGCACCCGCGGCCGGCCGGCCAGCGGGCGGATGCGTCGCACGAGCTGCGCCGGCCTGAACACGCGGTCGCGGGTGACGAAGCGCGGCGCGAAATCGACGATCTCCACGCACTGGCCTTGTCCATCCCACATGCGGGTGCGCAGGATCGCCGTGCCGTGGTCGTAGGACTGCTCGCTGCGCGCGAGGCCCTCGACCTCCAATGCCATGGCGCCCGACTCGGGTATGCCGTTTGCCGACTGCATCAACGCGTCGAAGATCGGCGTGCTGTCGAAGCGTGGCATGCAGCACCAGACGACACGGGCGCGGGCGTCGACCAGGGCGCTGACGGCGCAGTTGCCGATCATCGCCAGATCCAGCGATGCGGCGTGCGCGTTCGAAACGATCGGAGGGGTGCTCATGTTTCTCGGGCGCCTTCGGTTGCTGATGATGGAAGCGTCCATTGAACAACAAAGACAGAACCTCCGGAACGATGGTTCCGCCGGCAAGCGCCGGGCCCGCGTTCCTGCGTTGGCCGATCGTGCAGACGATCCGGCTGCAACTGCGTTTCCTGCTGCCGCTGATCGCGGTGGTGATCGCCACCGCCTACCTGGTGCTGCCGCTGGTCGATGGCGTCACGTTGCGCTGGTTCTCGCGCGACCTCGATAGCCGCGGCGCCGTCGTGGCCAATGCGTTGTCCGACTCGGTGGTCGAGGCCTTGCGGGCGAACCGGCTGCGCCAGCTGGAGAAGCTGTTCGACCGCGCGGTGCAGGACGAGCGCCTGTTCGCCATCGGCCTGTGCGGCACCGACGGCCGCCTGCTGGTGCGCACGCCGGCGTTCCCGTCCGACCTGAACTGCTTCGACGCGATGCAGATCAGCGCCCGGCGCGACCCGCGCCTGGTGCTCAATGGCGGCGCCGTGCACGTGGCGATGCACGACGTGATCGACCAGCCGCACCCGGTGCCGGCCGCGGACGGCGTGAGCGACGGCGCCGGCGCCGCGCCAGCGGCGGGCGGCGCTTCCGCCGCAGAGGACGGTTCGGCCGCCGCGGTCGCGGCGGCGGCCTCGGAGGCCACCGCGCAGACGCCGCCGGTCACCGTCGGCCGGCTCGTCCTGCTGCACGACCTGAGCTTCATCGAGAAGCGCAGCCAGGACACGCGGCGCTACCTCGTCGGCCTGATCGCGCTGCTGGGCTTCGTGATGGCGCTGATCACGATGGTGGTGGCGCAGCTGAGCTGGCGCGGCTGGGTCAACGGCGTGCGCGCGCTGCTGCGCGGCGAGGGCATCATCAGCCCGATCACGGGCACGTCGCAGGCCACGGCCGTCGTGCTACAGCCCTTCGCCGCCGACCTGCGCGAGCGCCTGCGCGACCTCGAGGACGAGTACCGCCGCATGCAGGGCCCCGAGGCCAACTGGAGCGCCGAGCGCCTGCACACGCTGCTGATGACGCAGCTGCGCGGCGACCAGGTGATCGTCGTGTCCAACCGCGAGCCCTACATCCACGAGCGCCTGAACGACGGCCGCATCGTCGTGCGGCGGCCGGCCAGCGGGCTGGTGACCGCCGTCGAGCCCGTGATGCGCGCCTGCTCGGGCACCTGGATCGCGCACGGCAGCGGCAGCGCCGACCGCGACGTCGTCGACGCGCACGACCACGTCGCCGTGCCGCCGGGCCACGACGACTACCAGCTGCGCCGCCTGTGGCTGACGCCCGACGAGGAGCAGGGCTACTACTTCGGCTTCGCCAACGAGGGCCTGTGGCCGCTGTGCCACGTGGCGCACGTGCGGCCGGTGTTCCGCGAGTCGGACTGGGAGGCCTACAAGGCCGTCAACCAGCGCTTCGCCGACGCCGTCGTGGCCGAGGCGCGCAGCGGGGATCCGATCGTGCTGGTGCAGGACTACCACTTCGCGCTGCTGCCCGCGATGGTGCGCGAGAAGCTGCCCAACGCCACCATCCTGACCTTCTGGCACATCCCCTGGCCCAACCCCGAGTCCTTTGGCATCTGCCCGTGGCGGCGCGAGATCCTGCAGGGCATGCTGGGCAGCACCATCCTGGGCTTCCACACGCGCTTCCACTGCAAGAACTTCATCGAGACGGTGGATCGCTTCCTCGAGGCGCGCATCGAGCACGAGCACTCGACGATCTCTTTCCGCGAGGACGAGACGCTGGTGGAGGCCTATCCGATCTCGATCGAGTGGCCGGGCCCGGAGACGATCGCCCGCTGGCCCTCGGTGCCGGAGGCGCGCCGCATCGTGCGCGAGGGCCTGGGCCTGCGCCCGGACACCACGCTGGCCGTGGGCGTCGACCGCTTCGACTACACCAAGGGCATCCTCGAGCGCCTCAACGCGGTCGAGCGCCTGCTGGAGAAGCATCCCGAGTGGATCGAGCGCTTCGTGTTCGTGCAGGTGGCCGCGCCCACGCGCAGCTCGCTGGAGGAGTACCGCGCGTTCCAGGAGCGCGTCGAGCGGCTGGCGCTGCGCATCAACGAGCGCTTCGGCCGCACCGGCTACCAGCCCGTGTACCTGCTGGCCCAGCACCACGACAGCGACGCCGTCAACGAGCTGTTCCGCGCGGCGGACATGTGCATCGTCACCAGCCTGCACGACGGCATGAACCTGGTCAGCAAGGAGTTCGTCGCGGCGCGCGACGACGAGCAGGGCGTGCTGATCCTGAGCCGCTTCGCCGGCGCGGCGCGCGAGATGACCGAGGCGCTGATCGTCAATCCGTACCACGTCGAGGAGACCGCCGACGCCCTGCACCGCGCCGCGATGATGCCGGCCAACGAGCAGCGCGCCCGCATGGCCAGCCTGCGCGCCACGGTGCGCGAGTTCAACGTGTTCCGTTGGGCCGGCCGCATGCTGACCGACGCGGGCCGCTGGCGCCTGAAGGCCCGCGTGGACGCGCGCGTGGCGCGCTATCGCGACGCGGCCGAGAATCGGGGGCTGTGATGTCCGCTGGAGCGACCATGCTCAAGCCCTTGCTCGGCCCGCAAGGCCTGGCCGCGCTGGCCGCGCTGGCGCGCGCGCCGGCACTGTTCGCGTTCGACTTCGACGGCACGCTGGCGCCGATCCGCCCGCGGCCGGACGACGTGCAGGTGTCGACGACGATCGCGCTGCGGCTGGAGAAGCTGGCGCGGGCGCGCCCCGTGGCCATCGTCACCGGCCGCCAGATCGCCGACGTGCGCGAGCGCCTGGGCTTCACGCCGGCCTGGATCATCGGCAACCACGGCGCCGAGGACGACGGCGACCCCGACGCCGCCGCGCGCGCCCGCGCCGCGCTCGACCCGCTGCGCGAGCGCGTGCGCTCCCGTGCGGACGGGCTGGCGGCCGCGGGCGTGCTCGTCGAGGACAAGGGCCAGTCGCTGGCGCTGCACTTCCGCACCGCGCCGGATCGCGCCGCGGCCAGCGCGCTGATCGAGGAGGTGCTGGCCGGCTTCACCGCGACGCTGCACGTGTTCGGCGGCAAGCTGGTCTACAACGCCGTCGCCGCCGACGCGCCCGACAAGGCCGTGGCCGTCCAGCGCCTGATCGCGCGCACCGGGGCGCATGCGGCCTTCTTCGCCGGCGACGACGTCAACGACGAGCCCGTGTTCGCCGCCGCCCGGCCGGATTGGGTGACGGTGCGCATCGGCTGCGAACGGCGCGAGTCGGCCGCGTTCTATTGCGTCGACGGGCCGCACGAGATGGCGGGCGTGCTGGACCGGATCCTGGCGTTGATCGGCTGAACGCGGCGCGGCGTGCGCGGCGCAAGGCCGTCGGCGCAAATCGCCGCCCCTCGAACATGCATGCCCTCATTGGCACCGCACCGACAAGGCCTCCGACGGGTCGCCCAGCGGCGTCAATCGCAGGACGGTGGTGCACTGCCGCAGTCCGTCCGGCAGCGGTCGCGCGACGACGGCCGCGGCGCCGCGGTACAGGCAACCCAGCCACACGTGCGCGGAGTCGCCGGGCGCGAACGACCAGGTGGAGGTCTCGACGAGCCCGTTGCGCCGCGTGGTGTCCGGCGCGAGCGTGCCCAGTCCGACCGGATCGCCGTCATAGAAGGCCGCGCGCTGCAGCGGCAGCCGGCCCGGCTCGCCGTGCACGACCCAGCCCGCGGGCAGGCTGTCGGCGACGGGCGCCTGGGCGAGCGTGGCGGGGCAGTGCAGTTCGGTGCCGCCGCCGGCCTCCGGCGACGAGGGAGCGGCGGCGCGGGCGGGGCAGCGGCACAGGGCCAGCGCGATGGCCAGGCAGGCGGCGAGGAGCGGCTTCATGCGGGTGGAGGAGTGAGCGACGAGCGGTGATGCCCGCGATCCATTCTTGGTCTGCGCGCCCGGCTCACTGCCGCGCCGAAGTGGCGATTAAGCACGATTTCCGCGCGCCGGGCCGGCGGACGGATCGTGCGATGCTGGCGACGATGCCGACGCAGCCGGCGTGGCGACTCCCAAGCAACCGGTTAGCCTTGCACCCATGGATTCGCTGATCGCCGCCTCCGCCCGGGCGCTCGCCGCGGGCGACGCCCTCGGTGCGCTCAAGCGCGTGGCGCTGCGCGACGACCCGCCCGCACTCGCGTTGCGCGGCATCGCGATGGCGCAGCTGGGCGACTATCCGCGCTCGCGCGAGCTGCTCAAGCGGGCGGCGCGCGCCTTCGGCTCGCACGAGGAGCTGGCGCGCGCGCGCTGCGTCGTCGCCGAGGCCGAGGTGGCGCTCGCGATGCGCGACTTCGCCGGCTCGCCGCGGGCGCTGGCCGCCGCGTCGGCCGTGCTCGAGGCGCACGACGACCGCGGCAACGCGATGCAGGCGCGGCTGATCGCGGTGCGCCGCCTGCTGCTGCTGGGCCGGCTGGACGAGGCCGCGGCGACGCTCGCGGCGCTGGACGCGTCCGCGCTGACGCCCGCGCTGGCCGCCGTCGCCGAGCTCAGCGTCGCGGAGCTGGCGCTGCGCTCGCTGCGGGTCGCGCCCGCGCAGGCGGCGCTGGCGCGGGCGCACGCGGCCGCGTCACGCGCGCGGGTGCCCGCGCTGCTCGCGGAGGTCGAGCATGCCCGCGACGCGTTCGATCGGCCGGCGGCGCGTCGCATCGACGTCGGCGGCGAGCGGTCGCTGCGGCTGGGCGAGGTCGCCGCGCTGCTGGACTCGGACGCGCTGGTGGTCGACGCCTGCCGCCGCGGCGTCGGCGTCGGCGGCGCGTGGTGCCCGCTGGCGCGCCGGCCCGTGCTGTTCGCGCTGGCGCGCGCGCTGGCCCGGGCCTGGCCGGGCGACATCGACCGCGAGGCGCTGATCGCCGGCGCGTTCGGCTTCCGCGATCCCGACGAGACGCACCGTGCGCGGCTGCGCGTGGAGATCGGCCGCCTGCGCGCGCTGGTGCGCGACGTCGCCCAGGTCGAGGCGACGCCGCGCGGCTTCGCGCTGCGGCCGCGCGGCGAGCGCGCGGTCGCGCTGCTGGCGCCGCCGATCGAGGGGGAGCAGGGCGCGTTGCTGGCGCTGCTGTCGGATGGCGCGCCCTGGTCGACCTCGGCGCTGGCGCTCGCGCTCGGCGCCAGCCAGCGCACCGTGCAGCGGGCGCTGGCCGAGCTGGAGGCGGGCGGCCGCGTGCGCGCGCTGGGCCATGCGCGGGCGCGGCGCTGGCTGGCGCCGCCCCTGACCGGATTCACGACGATCTTGTTACTCCCCGCCGCCCTGCCGTCTGGGTAGAGTCCATTCCAACGCGCCACGGTGGCGCACTAAGGATCCGCCCATGACCTCCCGCCAAGCCCGCGTCGCCAGCCGCCCCGCCGAGATCGTGCGCGAGTACGCGTTCGAGGGCGTGGAGCACGTGGCCGGCGTCACCCACGACGGCCACCACGTCTGGGCCGCCACCGGCTCGGCGCTGCTGGCCTTCGACCCGGCCAGCGGCGCGACGATCCGCCGCGTCGAGCAGCCGTGCGACGCCGGCACCGCGTTCGACGGCAAGCACCTCTGGCAGATCGCCGAGAAGCGCATCACCAAGATCGACGCCGCCAGCGGCCGCGTGCTGGGCTCGATCCCCGCGCCGGGCAGCGGCTGCGACTCGGGCCTGGCCTGGGCCGAGGGCAGCCTGTGGGTCGGCCAGCACCGCGACCGCCGCATCCACCAGATCGACCCGGCCACCGGCGCCATCCTGCGCACCATCGCCTCCGACCGCTTCGTCACGGGCGTGACCTGGGTCGACGGCGAGCTGTGGCACGGCACCTGGGAAGGCGACGAGAGCGAGCTGCGCCACGTCGACCCGGCCGACGGCACGGTGCTCGAGCGCCTGGAGATGCCCGCCGGCACCGGCGTCAGCGGGCTCGAGTCCGATGGCGCCGGCCTGTTCTATTGCGGCGGCGGACGCAGCGGCAAGGTGCGCGCCGTGCGCCGGCCGGAGAAGCGGCCGGCCTGACGCCGCCGCCAGCAACCGGCCCGATCCTCCCGATCCGACGCGCCGCGCGAGGCGGCGGGATGGGGGCGCCTCGCGGCGTCCCAGGGAGCAGGCCGCCCATGACCACCCCCTGACCACAACGGCTCGACCAGCCAAGGAGCAAGCGATGAACACCGCCACCGTTTCCGCCAACACCGCCGACCATCCCGTCGTCTCGCTGGACGACTGGACGGCGCAGCGCCGCCAGCTGCTGGCGCGCGAGAAGGAACTGACCCGCCTGGGCGACCAGGTCGCGCGCGAGCGCCGCGCGCTGCCCTGGGTGCGCATAGCCAAGGACTACGTCTTCGACACGCCGGACGGCCGCCGCTCGCTGGCCGAGCTGTTCGACGGCCGGCGCCAGCTGATGGTGCAGCACTTCATGCTCGGGCCGGGCTGGGAGCAGGGCTGCAAGAGCTGCTCGTTCATGGCCGACCACCTGCTCGGCGCGGAGATCCACCTGCAGCATCGCGACGTCACCGTGCTGCTGGTCTCGCGCGCCCCGCTGGCCGAGATCGAGCGCTTCCGCCGCCGCATGGGCTGGCCGTACCGGTGGGCGTCGGCCGGCGGCAACGACTTCAACCTCGACTTCCACGTCAGCTTTCCCGAGGGCACGCGCACGGGCGGCGAGGTCTACTACAACTGGCACATGACCGCCTTCCCGAAGGAGGAGGCGCCGGGCATCAGCTTCTTCTACAAGGACGACGCGGGCGCGGTGTTCCACACCTACTCGACCTTCGGCCGCGGCGTGGAGGTGATGATGGGCACCTACCACCTGCTGGACCTGGCGCCCAGGGGCCGCGACGAGGAACGCGACGCCTACGGCATGGAGTGGGTGCGCCACCACGACCGCTACGACCCGGCGCCTGCCGCGACGTCGGCGTGCTGCGCGTCGCAGGCCTGAGCCCGCACGGACGCCCGCGGAGCGCGACATGAGCGGCCTCTGGCCCTGGCTGGCGGTGGCGGGCGCTGGCGCGCTGCACGGCCTCAATCCCGCCGCCGGCTGGGGTCTGCTGGCCGCCGCGGGCGTGCGCGCCGGCGCGGGCGCGAAGGCCTGGCGGGCGCTGGCGCCGATCGCGGCGGGACATGCGGCCGCCGTCGCGCTGGTCGCCGCGCTGGCCGCGCTGGGACTGTTCGCCGAGCGCGGCCTTTTGCCTTGGATCGCGGGCGGCGGCGCGGCGATCGCGGCGGCGGTGCATGTGTCGGGCCGGCTGACCGGGCGCGTGCACCGCGTCGCGGGGCCGGCCGGGCTGGCGCTCTGGTCGCTGGCGCTCGGCACGCTCCACGGCGCCGGCCTGATGCTGGTGCCGGCGCTGCTGCCGCTGTGCGTGTCGGGTGGGCCGGCGGCGCGCGCGATCACGGCGTCGGGCTCGCTGGCGCTCGCGGCCGTCGCGCTGCACCTGGCGGCGATGCTGGCGGTGACCGCGACGTTGGCGACGCTCGCCCGACGCGGCTGGCTCGAGTGGCGCCACAGGGCGGGCCAGGCCGCGGCGAGATGCCGGGCTGGCGGCCCGGGCGATCACGCCGCCGGCTTGCCGTGACGGCCGGCCCCGGCCGCGAAGCGCTCGGCCCCAGCGAGCCCCTCGGCCAGCACGGTGAAGCCGCCGGCGCCTTCCTGTCGCAGCGCGTCGGCCAGCGGCAGGTCCCACTGCGCCAGCGCCGAGGCCCGATCCGCGCGCAGGCAATCCTGCGGGAACCCGGCGATGGCGAGCGCGAGCTCGCGGGCCGCCGCCAGCGCGCCGCCGTCGTCGACGACGCGGTTGACCAGTCCGAAGGACAGGGCCTCGTCGGCGGCGACGGCGCGCCCGGTCAGGATCATGTCGAGGGCGCGCCCCGCGCCGACGATGCGGGGCAGGCGCACGGTGCCGCCGTCGATCAGCGGCACGCCCCAGCGGCGGCAGAACACGCCGAGGACGGCGCTGCGCGCGGCGACGCGCAGGTCGCACATCAGCGCCAGTTCCAGGCCGCCGGCAACGGCGTGGCCCTCGATCGCGGCGATCACCGGCTTGGTGAACGCCATGCGCGTCGGGCCCATCGGCCCGGCGGCGCCGCCGCTGGCCTCGACGTGGTTGCGCCGCTGCGGGTCGGCCATCGCCTTGAGGTCGGCGCCGGCGCAGAACTGGCCGTCGGCGCCGGTGAGCACCAGCACGCGCAGCGACGCGTCGGCCTCGAACGACTCGAAGGCCTCGCGCAGGCGGGCCGCGGTGGGGCCGTCGACAGCGTTGCGGCACTCGGGTCGGTCCAGCGTGACCGTGACCACGGGGCCGTTGCATTCGACGATCACGGTCGGACGGGACATGGCGGCGCTCCTGGTCGGCTGATCGCGCGATTGTGGCGCGGCGGCCGCGGCCCGCGTCAGGCCGCCGCGGTCCGCCTGAACAGCGCCCCTGCGCTGAATCCCGTCACCAGCGCCGTCCCGGCGATCACGATCGCCGCGCCCACCCACGTGTTCCAGCCGACCGCCTCGCCCAGGAACAGGTGTCCCCACAGCACGCCGAAGACGGGGATCAGGAAGGTGACGGTCAGCGCCGAGGCCGCGCCCACGTCGGCCACCAGGCGGAAGTACAGCAGGTAGGCGATGCCGCTGCAGACCACGCCCAGCGCGAGCACGGCCAGCGCGATGGCGGGCGAAGGCGCGGACGTCGCCGGCGCGAACGGCACCGCGGGCGCGATCAGCAGCGTCGCGGCCCACATGCTGCCGTGCGCGTTGGCGAACGCGTCCACCTTCTTCGCCGACTTCGCGTAGTTGGTGGCGACGCCGTACGAGAACGTCGCCGCGAGCCCCAGCGCGATCGCCAGCGGCGCGCCGGGGCGCGGGCTCTCCGGATCGAAGCCGACCAGCAACGCGACGCCCGCCACGCCCAGCGCCAGGCCCAGCAGCGCTCGCGGCGCGATGGCGCTGCGCGTCCACACGGCGCCGATGACGGCGCCCCAGATCGGCGCGGTCGCGTTGAGGATGGACAGCAGCGAGGCCGACAGCGTGCGCGCCGCGAACGCGAACAGCAGGAAGGGCAGGGCGGAGTTGAACAGGCCCAGCACGAGGTAGTGCAGGGCATGCCGGCGCGCGTCCAGTGGCTTGCGCAGGACGGCGCCGACGATCGCCAGGAACAGCGCGGCCGACAGCACGCGGCAGAAGATGAGCAGCGTCGGCCCCAATACCGGGGCCCCCATGCGCATGAACAGGAATGACGCGCCCCAGATGGCGGACAGGGCGAGCAGGCGGACGAGGCTGGCGGCGGTCATGGGCGGAAACGGGTGGAGGGATGCGGCGCATTGTCGCGGCGCACGGCGGTCGGAACACGCCATATTCGGACACGGAAATGGCCAATCGCCGGCGTGCCGGCGCCGACCACCTGCTTGCGCGCAGGGTCTCCGCATGACGGCCGGCAAGGCCGCGCGCGCCCGCCTATCCTCGCCATCTTTCCAAGGAGATCACATGGAACAGCGACGACTCGGCGCGTCCGGCCTTCTGGTGCCCGCGCTCAGCCTGGGCACCGGCACCTTCGGCGGCGGCAACGACTTCTTCGCGGCCTGGGGCTCGACCGACGCCGACGGCGCGCGCAACCTGGTCGACATCTGCCTCGAGCACGGCCTGACGATGTTCGACACGGCCGACGTCTACTCGAACGGCCTGGCCGAGCAGGTGCTGGGCCAGGCGATCGCGGGCCGGCGCGACCGGGTGCTGGTCTCGACCAAGGCGACCTTCCGCTCGGGGCCGGGCCCGAACGACGTCGGCTCGTCGCGCCATCACCTGCGCGCGTCGGTGGAGGGCTCGCTGCGCCGCCTGGGCACCGACTACATCGACCTGTTCCAGCTGCACGGCTTCGACGCGATGACGCCGATCGAGGAGACGCTGTCCACGCTCGACGAACTCGTGCGCGAGGGCAAGATCCGCTACCTCGGCGTGTCGAACTTCTCGGGCTGGCACCTGATGAAGTCGCTCGCGCTGTCGGACCGGCTCGGGCTGCAGCGCTACGTCGCGCACCAGGCCTACTACTCGCTGGTGGGCCGCGACTACGAATGGGAGCTGATGCCGCTGGGCCTCGATCAAGGCGTCTCGGCCGTGGTCTGGAGCCCGCTGGGCTGGGGCCGGCTCACCGGCAGGATCCGCCGCGGCTCGGGCATCCCCGCGCAGAGCCGGCTGCACTCGACGGCCGACAAGGGGCCGCCGGTGGACGACCAATACCTCTACAAGGTCGTCGATGCGTTGATCGAGGTCGGCGAGGAGGTCGGAAAATCGGTGCCGCAGGTCGCGCTGAACTGGCTGCTGCAGCGCCCGACGGTGGCCAACGTGATCGTCGGCGCGCGCGACGAGCGGCAGTTGCGCGAGAACCTGGGCGCGATCGGCTGGAACCTGACGCCGGCGCAGGTCAAGCGCCTCGACGACGCCAGCGCCGTCACGCTGCCCTACCCGTACTGGCACCAGCGCGGCTTCGCGGAGCGCAACCCGGCGCCGGTGTGAGCTAACATAGTCGCATGCCCCGCACCTTCGCCGCCATCGCCTCGCACGCGCCCTCGCGCGCGACGCGTGCGCGCGCCGGTGCGGTCAAAGCGAAAAAGCCGTTGCTCGTCTGACCGGGGCTGCGGCTCCGTCGTTCAGATGAGCGACGGAACCGGCCTCCCGCGGAAGAAACTCTCACGGAACAACGGCGGCTCTGTGCGCTCCTCCAACGACGGTCATTGTCCGGTCGTTGATTGAAGGAAAAGCTGCGTGAGCCATAGCTATCTCTCCGGGGTCTGGATCCCCATCGTCACCCCGTTCCGCGAGGGACGCATCGACCACGAGGCGCTGTCCGCGCTCGTCAAGCGGCTCGCCGCCGACGGCGTCGCGGGCTTCGTCGTCTGCGCCACCACGGGCGAGGCGCCCTTGCTGAGCGACACCGAGCGCGTCGAGGTGCTGGGCACCATCGAGTCCGCGACCCCGCTGCCGCTGATCATGGGCGCGTCGGGCACGACCGCCAGCGAGGTGCTGCGCCGCGCCGACGCGGCGATGGCGCACGCGCCGGCCGCCTTCATGGTGACGCCGCCGCCCTACCTGCGGCCGTCGCAGGCCGCGCTGCGCGCCTTCTTCACGACCATCGCCGACGCGCTGCCTGCGCCCCTGGTCGTCTACGACATCCCGGCGCGCACCGGCGTGCGCCTGGAGCTCGACACGCTGCTCGCGCTCGCGGCGCACGACAACATCGTCGCGCTGAAGGACTGCGGCGGCCGCGTCGAGCAGACCGAGGCGCTGATCGCCGACGGCCGGCTGCAGGTGCTGTGCGGCAATGACAACGAGTGGTTCTCGACGCGCTGCCTCGGCGGCGCGGGGGCGATCGCGGCGTCGGCGCACGTCCGTACTGACCTGTTCGTCGCGTTCGACCAGGCGCTCGCGCGCGGCGACCTGGCCGCCGGCCGCGCGCTGTGGGGCCGGCTCAAGCCGCTGACCGTTGGCCTGTTCGAGGAGCCGAGTCCCGGGCCGCTCAAGGCGCTGCTGGCGGCGCAGGGGGAGTGCGCGAACGAGTTGCGGGAGCCGATGACGACGGCGTCTGCCGCGTTGGCCGACAAGCTTCTTGCGCTCCTGGCTGCGCTGCCTGCGCGCGCTTGAAGGGCGGGGTGCTTGAACTGCTTTGCGGTGGGCGTTGCGTTTCTTTGTTCTTGAGAGGCTGCTGCGGATGTGTGGTTGCCGCTTCGCGCCGGCCTGCGTTGCGCGAGCGGCAGGCGGAGGAAAACATTCGCGGTTTTGGAAGGGTGTTTGGCATCGACGGGCCATCGAGGCCGCGTCGATGCCCGCGGCCGGCGCGTTGGCGGGGCGCCGGGCTTGACGCGAACGATGGGCCGCGGTGCCGGTGTTCCTTCTCGTGTCCGACGAACTCGGTGCCTTCGGCGCCGTGCAGCCAAGCGACAAAGCGCAGGTGCGACATCGTGCCGACGAGTCGGATAGGCTATGGTTGCGTCGGCTTTAGACGAACCCATCAGTGACATTGCAGTTTCCAACGTCACCATCAGAATGCGGTCGGCCATATCGTGGCCTTGAACCGCCGCAGCGCTCAGACCTTCTGCCGCCGGGATCGTGCGGCTGCTCCAGGGCTGCGAAGCCGACACGCTGCGTGGCGGCGTGCGAGTCAGCCGTCGCTGCAAAGCGGTTCGGTCGTGGCCGTTCACGCCCTTTCGCACCGGGTGCCGGATCCTCGGGTCGTCGGTGCTATCTTCCTGTGACCGAACAAGTCGGGAGATGGTCATGCGGGCATCGGATAGCGCTCAAACCAGGGCTGCTTCGACGTACAACGCCTCTGCGGATTCGTACGACGACCCATCGAACACTTTCTGGAACCGCTTCGGCCGGCGGACGGTAGAGCGGCTCAACCTCAAGGCTGGCGAACGAGTGCTGGATGTCTGCTGCGGTAGCGGAGCCTCCGCTCTACCTGCCGCCGATCGGGTGGGGCCGACGGGTTCGATCCTTGGTCTCGACCTGTCGGAACGACTGCTTGTGCTGGCTCGCGCGAAAGCGCATGCGAAGGGCCTGGCCAACATCGAATTCCGCGTTGCAGACGCGGCCGAACTCGACTTCGAATCGGAGTTCGACGCGGTGGTCTGCGTCTTCGGAATCTTCTTCCTTCCCGACATGCCGGTCGCCGTCCGTTCGTTGTGGCGAGCGGTACGGCCCGGAGGACAGCTAGCCGTGACGACCTGGGGGCCGCGCTTCTTCGAGCCTGCAAGCACCGTCTTCTGGAACTCGATCCGTGAAGTCGAGCCGCGCCTCTACAAGGGCTTCAACCCGTGGGATCGCATCACCGCCCCTGAGGACTTGCTGTCACTTCTTCGCGAAGGAGGCGTCGACGGCGCACGCGCGGAGGCCGAATCTGGTTGGCACGCCGTTCCGACACCCGAGGCCTGGTGGGCTGCGGTCATGGGTTCCGGGTATCGAGGCACGATCGAACAACTGGCCGACCCTGCACGGGAACGGGTACGCGACCTGAACCAGGCCTTCATCCGCGATGCGGGCGTCGGAGCGGTCGAGGCAAACGTTGTCTATGCGGTCGCCCGCAAACCCGCCTCTTGACGAAGTTCGACGTGACGTCCGGCTTTGCAGCGACCGCAGCCTTGCACCCCGCCGTCCTGAGCGTCGGCTTACCTGCCTACGGCAGCCGCTGGATGCCAGCGCCGCAAAGTCAGGACGCGCTGCAAAGAGGTCGTCGCCCGGCGGAACCCGCGTCCGCCAGAGGCCCGCAGGAATGCGGCCTTGCGGCGATCAAGGCTGCCCGTCCGCCGAGGCGTCCGCCACTAGCGGCCGCGGGGCGGAAATGGATGCTAGGGCTACGCTGAAAAAGGTCCACCGACAGCGCGGCTGATGCGTTGATGGTTCATGAAGCAACAGACTCTGGCCATGGCCGCAGACAACGGATTCGAGCAGTTCCGTCGGCCGACGAAGCGCGATGTGTTCCTCAACACCATGGACATGATCATGCCGTGGCAGGAGTTGTGTTCAGTGGTGGAACCGCACTACCCAAAGGGGGAAGGCGGTCGCCCGCCGATTGGGCTGGAGCGCATGCTGCGCATGCTGTTCGTGCAACACTGGTTCAACCTGGCCGACGAGGCGTGCGAGGAAGCGCTTTACGACTGCGCGAGCTTGCGCAGCTTCGTGGGCATCGACCTGGGCCGCGAGCGCGTTCCCGATGCCACGACGCTGTTGAAAGTCCGCCGCCTTCTGGAGACGCACCGGCTGGGCCAGGCGCTGTTCGCCAAGGTGGGCGAAGTGCTGCAGGCCCACGGGTTGAAAGTGGGAGCAGGCAAGCGACCCACCACAAGCCGATCACATCGCAGAACGCCGCGTCGCGAGCGCGCCGCGCGTCACCGCGCCAGGCTCACGGCTGCGCCTCGAGGTGATACGCCGTCGCCCGCTCGACCTCGTTCTTCGAGCCGAGGAACACCGCCACGCGCTCGTGCAGCTTGCCCGGCTGCAGGTCCATGATGCGCTGCCTGCCGTTGGTGGACGCGCCGCCGGCCTGCTCGATCAGGAAGCTCATCGGGTTGGCCTCGTACAGCAGGCGCAGCTTGCCGGCCTTCTCGGGCTCGCGCTTGTCCCAGGGGTACATGAAGACGCCGCCGCGGCTGAGGATGCGGTGGACGTCGGCCACCATCGAGGCGACCCAGCGCATGTTGAAGTCCTTGCCGCGCGGGCCTTCCTTGCCCTGCAGGCACTCGTCGATGTAGCGCGTGACCGGCGGCGCCCAGTGGCGCTGGTTGGACATGTTGATCGCGAATTCCTTCGTGTCCTCGGGGATGCGCACGTTCTCGGCCGTCAGCACCCAGGAGCCCATCTCGCGGTCGAGCGTGAACATCGCCACGCCGTCGCCCACCGTCAGCACCAGCATGGTCTGCGGGCCGTAGATGCAGTAGCCCGCGGCCGCCTGGTTCTTGCCGGCCTGCAGGAAGTCGTCCTCCGCCACGCCGTGGTGGTGGCCGACCTTGCGCAGCACCGAGAAGATGGTGCCGATCGACACGTTGACGTCGATGTTGGACGAGCCGTCCAGCGGGTCGAACAGCAGCAGGTACTCGCCCTGCGGATAGCGGTTGGGCACGACGTGGATCGTGTCCATCTCCTCCGACGCCATCGCGGCCAGGTGGCCGCCCCATTCGTTGGCCTCGATCAGCACCTCGTTGGAGATGATGTCGAGCTTCTTCTGCACCTCGCCCTGCACGTTCTCCGAGCCGGCCGAGCCCATCACGTCGCCCAGCTCGCCCTTGTTGACGGCGATGGCGATGTGCTTGCAGGCGCGCGCGACGACCTCGATCAGCAGGCGCAGCTGCGACGGGATGCGCCCGTGCTCGCGCTGCTGCTCGCCGAGGTACTGGGTGAGGCTGACCTTCTTGGCCATGGGGGACTCCTGGAGATGGGGGGGTGCGGTCGTTGCGCCTGCGCGCGCGTGACGCACGCGCAGGCGCAACGGTCGCCGAAGTGGAACCGGGTCGCAGCGCGACCCGGTTCTTCGAGCGATCAGTCCTTCAGCGCGCGATCCACGACTTCGCGCACGTCCGGGCTCAGGTCGGACTTCGCGGCCACGCGCACGATGGCCTCGCGCGCGGCGCTGCGGTACGGCTCGGCCAGCGTGCGCCAGCGGTCGAGCGCGCGCGCCAGGCGCGAGGCGACCTGCGGGTTGATGGCGTCGAGCTCGACCACCTTCTCGGCCCAGAACACGTAGCCCTTGGCGTCGGCGCGGTGGAACGCGGCCGGGTTGAAGTTGCACAGCGAGAACAGCAGGCTGCGCACGCGGTTCGGGTTGTGCACCGAGAAGTCGGGGTGCTGCAGCAGCGTCTTGACGGCGGCGAACACGCGGCCGTCCTGCTCGGGGGCGCGGGCCTGCAGCATGAACCACTTGTCGACGACCAGCGCCTCCTGGCGGAACAGCTCGTGGAAGCGCGCGAGCGCGGGCGCCGCGAGATCCGAGTGCACCGCCACCAGCGCGCCCAGCGCGCCCAGGCGGTCGGTCATGTTGCCGGCGTCCTTGAAGCGCTGGAACGCCTTGCCCGGCCACACCGCGTCGCCCGTGCGCACGGCGTCGCGCACCAGCATCGCCAGCGCGAGGTTGGCCAGCGCGCGGCGGGCGCTCTGGCGGCCGTCCGGGCTGTAGCCTTCGACCACCTGGTGGGCGTCCCAGGCCGCGAGCCAGTCGTCGCGCAGGCGCGTGGCGAGCTGGTCCTGCATCTGCAGGCAGACGGCGTGCACGCGCTGCGGGTCGACCGGCACCGTCAGCTGCTCGGAGACATAGGCCTCCGACGGCGGCGTCAGCACCAGCTCCTTGAACGCCGGGTCGAGCGACGGGTCGCGCAGCACCGAGCGCATCGCGTCGACGTACGCGTCGTTGAGCGACAGCGCGCCGTCGCCCGTGATCGCGGCGACCAGCTGCGACAGCGCCAGGCGCTGGCCGGCTTCCCAGCGGTTGACCGGGTCGGTGTCGTGCGCGAGCAGCACCAGGCGGTCGGCGTCCGACAGGCCGTCGTCGAGGATGACCGGCGCCGAGAAGTCGCGCAGCACGGACGGCACGGCGTCGGCCGGCACGTCCCGGAAACGGAACGTGGCCTGGGCCTCCGACAGCACCAGCACGCGCTCCAGCGGGGCGCCGTCGGCGTCGCCTTCCAGCTTGAGCGGCACCGGGCGGCCGTCACGCGTGAACAGCGCGAAGCGCACGGGGATGACGAAGGGCTGGCGGCCTTGCGCGGCGACCGACGCCGGCGCGCTGAAGTCCTGCGACAGCGTCAGCGTGGCGGCGCCGTCGGCCGTCGCCAGGCGCGCGCCGACGCGCGGCGTGCCGGCCTGCGAGTACCAGCGCTTGAACGCCTCCAGCTGCGCGTTGAGCGGGCTGGCCGGATTGACGTCGGCGATGGCCTGCGCAAACGCGTCGCAGGTCACGGCCTGGCCGTCGTGGCGGCGGAAGTACTCGGTGATGCCGCGCTCGAAGCCGGTGCGGCCCACCAGCGTCTGCATCATGCGGACGACCTCCGAGCCCTTCTCGTAGACGGTGGTGGTGTAGAAGTTGTCGATCGCGACGTAGCTGTCCGGGCGCACCGGGTGCGACATCGGGCCCGCGTCCTCCGGGAACTGCTGCTGGCGCAGGAAGCGCACGTCGTCGATGCGCTTGACGCCGCGCGCCGACGTGGAGCCGGCCATGTCCTGCGAGAACTCCTGGTCGCGGAACACGGTCAGGCCTTCCTTGAGCGACAGCTGGAACCAGTCGCGGCAGGTGATGCGGTTGCCGGTCCAGTTGTGGAAGTACTCGTGGCCGACGACGCTCTCGATCAGCGAATAGTCGGTGTCGGTGGCGGTGGCCGGGCTGGCGAGCACGTACTTGGTGTTGAACAGGTTCAGGCCCTTGTTCTCCATCGCGCCCATGTTGAAGTCCTCGACCGCGACGATCATGAAGCGCTCGAGGTCCAGCGGCAGTCCGAAGCGCGCCTCGTCCCATACCAGCGAGGCGACCAGCGAGTTCATCGCGTGCTCGGTCTTGTCGAGGTCGCCGCGGCGCACGAACACCTGCAGCAGGTGCTCTGTGCCGCCGCGGCTGGTGACGCGCTGCTCGCGCGCGACCAGGTCGGCGCCCACCAGCGCGAACAGGTAGCAGGGCTTGGGGAACGGGTCGTTCCAGCGCGCGAAGTGGCGGCCGTTGTCCAGTTCGCCCTGTTCCTGCAGGTTGCCGTTGGACAGCAGCACCGGGTACCTGGCCTTGTCGGCGCGCAGCGTGACGGTGTAGATCGCCATCACGTCCGGGCGATCGAAGAAGTAGGTGATGCGGCGGAAGCCCTGGGCCTCGCACTGCGTGAAGAAGCCGCCGCCGGAGGTGTACAGGCCCGACAGCTCGGTGTTCTTCTCGGGGCAGACCGTGTTGCGGATCTCCAGCACGAACGCGTCCGCGGCCGGGGCGTCGATGACGAGCTGGCCGTCCTCGTGGCGGAACGACACGCTCTGGCCGTCGACCAGCACGCGCAGCAGGTTCAGGCCCTCGCCGTCCAGGCGCAGCGGCTCGGTCGGGCGTTCCGCGTTGCGTTCGATGGCCAGCCTGCTGGCGACGATGGTCTTGGCGGGGTCGAGGTCGAACGTCAGGTCGACCGTGCGCACCCACCAGGCGGGGGCGGCGTAGTCCTCGCGGCGGACGAGCGTGGGAGAGCCTTCGCGCATGGCTTCTTCCTTATTGAAAACTTGAAGGGAAAACGAAAACGGGGCGCGGCTCGTGGCCGTGCCCCGGGTTGGTCAGAGGCCCTGCTTGAGGCTCTCGGCGATGAAGCCGTCGAGGTCGCCGTCGAGCACCTTCTGCGTGGCGGAGACCTCGTAGTTGGTGCGCAGGTCCTTGATGCGGCTCTGGTCGAGCACGTACGAACGGATCTGGTGGCCCCAGCCCACGTCGGTCTTGGAGTCCTCGAGCTTCTGCTGCTCCTCGCGCTGCTTGCGCATCTCGTGCTCGTACAGGCGCGAGCGCAGCATCTGCCAGGCTTCGTCGCGGTTGCGGTGCTGCGAGCGGTCGTTCTGGCACTGCACGACGATGCCGGTCGGGATGTGAGTCAGCCGCACGGCCGAGTCGGTCTTGTTGATGTGCTGGCCGCCGGCGCCGGACGCGCGGAAGGTGTCGGTGCGCACGTCGGCCGGGTTGATCTCGATCTCGATGGAGTCGTCCACCTCGGGGTAGACGAACAGCGACGCGAACGAGGTCTGGCGCAGACCGGCGCCGAACGGGCTCTTGCGCACCAGGCGGTGCACGCCGGTCTCGGTGCGCAGCAGGCCGAACGCGTACTCGCCCTCGACCTTGATGGTGGCGCTCTTGATGCCGGCGACGTCGCCCTCGGTCTCTTCCATGACCTCGGCCTTGAAGCCCTTGCGCTCGCAGTAGCGCAGGTACTGGCGCAGCAGCATCTGGGCCCAGTCCTGCGCCTCGGTGCCGCCGGCGCCGGACTGGATGTCGACGAAGCAGTTCAGCGGGTCGGACGGGTTGCTGAACATGCGGCGGAACTCGAGGCCCGCGACCGTCTCCTCCAGCTTGGCCGCGTCGGCTTCGATCTGCTGCAGGCTGGCGACGTCGCCTTCCTCCTTGACCATCTCGAACAGCTCGGCGTTGTCGGCCAGGTTGGTCGTGAGGTGGTCGATGGTCGAGACCACCGTCTCCAGCGAGCGCTTCTCGCGCCCGAGCTCCTGGGCCCGCTGGGGCTCGTTCCAGACCGCCGGGTTCTCCAGCGTGGCGTTGACTTCCGTCAGCCGATGCGACTTGCGGTCGTAGTCAAAGATACCCCCTGAGCGCGGCGGTGCGCTCGCTCAGGTCGGCAATGCTCTTGCCGATGGCGTTGATGCGTTCGATGTCCATGATGGATCTTGGTCGTGGCGCGGCCGGCGGGTCGCGGCGGCGCGGGTGGATGGATCAGCACGCTCCGGGGCGCGCAGGAGCGCGATTTTCGCACGGACGCGGCCCGTCGCGGCCGGTCCTCGGGCGCCCGGGCCGCGGCGCTACTCGCTGCCGATCGCGCGGCGGGCGTCCAGTTCCGCGCGCAGCAGCACGAGTTCCGGCTTGTTCGCCGTGCGCAGCAGGGCGCCGGCGCAGACGGCCACCAGCCCGGCCGCGGCCAGGTAGCGCACCAGCGTCGCGCGCGGCCCGGCGGCAAGCGGCGCCACCGCCATGACGATGCCCAGCACGGCCCCGCCCAGCAGTCCGCCGACGTGCGCGGCGTTGTCGACGCCCTTGATCATGAAGCCCATGCCGATGTTGATGACGACGGCCTGGATCAGTCCCTTGTTGATGCCGGGCTGCATGTTCCTGGGCAGGTGCGCGAACCGCGGCGTCGGCAGGACGAGGCCGGCCAGCAGCGAGCCGAACAGCGCCATGACGGCCCCGGAGGCGCCGACGCCCACGGTCAGCAGTCCGACCGGGTTCGCCGCCGTCGAGCGCATCTCGCCCCAGAACACGCTGGCGCAACTGGCCAGCAGCCCGCCCGCCAGGTAGATGGCGAGCATGCGGCCCGTGCCGAACTCGACCTCGACCAGCGGCGCCGTGAAGGCCAGCACGTACATGTTGAGCGCCAGGTGCACGATGCCCACGTGCAGGAACATCGCGGTCAGCAGGCGCCAGGTGTCGCCGGTGAGCGTGTACAGCGGCATGTCGCCGCCCCAGGACAGCAGCGTCATCGACGACGGGTCCGTCGGCGAGACTCCGCCGGCGACCTGCAGCAGCCAGACGCCGACGTTGATCGCGATCAGCACGCCGGTGGCAACCGGCAGGAAGCGCCGCGGCTGCGGCGGCGGGGTGGGGACGCTGTTCATGACGGGATTCTTCCATGCCGCCCGCCGTCGGGTTCGCCCGCTTGGGCTAGTGCCCGCCGCCGGGCATCATGGAGGCCGATGCCGCCGCCTGACCTCGCCGCCCCCGACCCCGTCCGCGCCGCCCGCGCGCGCCACTGGCGCCGCACGCTGCGCCTGACCGCCGCGCTGCTGCTGGCCTGGTTCGTCGTCGGCTTCGTCGTCACCTGGTTCGCGCGCGAGCTCGACTTCCCGTTCCTCGGCTGGCCGTTCAGCTTCTGGGTGGCGGCGCAGGGCGGCGTCGTCGTGTTCGTGGTGCTGATCGCCGTCTACGCGCGGCGCATGGCGCGCGCCGACCGCCGGCTCGCCGACGAGGCGCGCCCCGGCGACGAGGTCCCGCGTCGATGACCCTGCGCACGCGCACCTTCGCGCCCGCGCGCAGCCGCTTCGCGCCGCTGCGCGGCCCGGACTTCAGCCGCCGCCTGCACTGGATCTACCTGGCCTTCGGGCTCGCGTTCCTGGCCTTCGTCGGCGCGATGGCGCTGCTGGAGCACCTGGGGCTGCCGCGCAGCTGGATCGGCTTCCTGTTCCTGGTCGGCCCGATCGTCTTCTACGCCGGCATCGGCATCCTCAGCCGCACCACCGATCCCGCCGAGTACTACGTCGCGGGGCGCCGCGTGCCCGCGCTCTACAACGGCATGGCCACGGGCGCGGACTGGATGTCGGCCGCCTCGTTCATCGGCATGGCCGGCACGCTGTACCTGAGCGGGTACGGCGGGCTCGCGTACATCCTCGGCTGGACGGGCGGCTTCTGCCTCGTCGCGCTGCTGATCGCGCCGTTCCTGCGCAAGTTCGGCCAGTACACCATCCCCGACTTCCTGGCCGCGCGCTACGACGGCAATCTGGTGCGCGTGATCGCGGTGGTGGCGGCGATCGCGTGCTCGTTCCTGTATGTCGTCGCGCAGATCTACGGCGTCGGGCTCATCACCAGCCGCATCACGGGCGTCGCGTTCGAGGTGGGCGTGTTCCTGGGGCTGGGCGGCATCCTCGTCTGCTCGTTCCTCGGCGGCATGCGCGCGGTCACGTGGACGCAGGTGGCGCAGTACATCGTGCTGCTGGTGGCCTACCTGGTGCCGGTGGCGTGGCTGTCGATCAAGCAGCACGCCTCGCCGGTGCCGCAAGCGACCTACGGCTACCAGCTGCAGAAGGTCATCGCGTCCGAGAAGCGGCTGCAGGCCGACCCCGCCGAGCGGCGCGTCATCGCGGTCTTTCAGGCGCGCGCCGACGCCTACGACGCGCGCCTTGCCGACATCGCGTCCGCGCTGGCCGCCGAACGCAGCGTCGCCACGCGCCGCGTCGCGGAGCTCAAGGCCGCCAACGCGCCGCAGGGCGACATCCAGGCCGCCGAGCGCGAGCTCGCGCGCGTGCCGCGCGACGCCGACGCCGCGCGCGACGAGTGGACGCGCGAGCGCGACGCCGACCGCGAGCGCGCGCAGCCGCTGGCGGGCATGCCGCCGCACGCGCAGCAGTTCGCCGGCGACCCGCACGGCGACCCCGCCGCGCGCCGCGCCTTCGACGAATCGCGCCGCAACTTCATCGCGCTCGTGTTCTGCCTGATGGTGGGCACCGCGTCGCTGCCGCACGTGCTCACGCGCTTCTACACGACGCCCTCGGTGGCCGAGGCGCGCGCGTCGGTCGGCTGGTCGCTGCTGTTCATCGTGCTGCTGTACCTGACGGCGCCGGCGCTGGCGGTGCTGGTCAAGGTGGAGGTGTTCGACGCGCTGGTGGGCACGCGCTTCGACCAGCTGCCCGCCTGGATCAACAACTGGTCCCGCGTCGACCCGTCGCTGCTGCAGGTGTCCGACGTCAACGGCGACGGCATCCTGCAGCTCGGCGAGATCCGGATCGGCGGCGACATCGTCGTGCTGGCCACGCCCGAGATCGCTGGCCTGCCCTACGTCATCTCGGGCCTGGTGGCCGCGGGCGGCCTGGCGGCGGCGCTGTCGACGGCCGACGGCCTGCTGCTGACGATCGCCAACGCGCTGTCGCACGACCTGTGGTTCCGCATCGTCGACCCGAAGGCGCCGCCCACGAAGCGGGTGACGGTGTCCAAGGTGCTGCTGCTGATGGTCGCGCTGGCCGCCGCCTACGTCACCGCGCAGAAGCCGGGCGACATCCTGCTGCTGGTGTCGTGGGCGTTCTCGATCGCGGCCTCGGCGTTCTTCCCGGCGCTGGTGATGGGCGTGTTCTGGAAGCGCGCCAACCGCTGGGGCGCCGCCGCCGGCATGGTGGGCGGGCTGGGCCTGACGCTGTACTACGCGCTCGTCAACCAGCCCGGCGTGCGCGAGGCCTTCGGCGTCACCAGCCCGGTCCAGCTCTGGTGGGGCATCCAGCCGATCGCCGCCGGCCTGTTCGGCGTGCCCTTCGGGTTCGCGCTGCTCATCGTCGTGAGCCTGCTGACGCCGCGACCGAGCAAGGCGGCGCGGGACATGGTCGACGAGGTGCGGCTGCCCTGACGGCTCAGGCGAGGAAGCTCGTCAGCCGCGCCGCGATGGCGGCCGGCTGGTCGTGGTGCAGCATGTGGCCGCAGTCGTCCAGCAGCAGGCGCTCGACGCGCGGCACCTGGGCGAGGCGGTCCTCGAACTCGGCGCGCGGATAGCGGTCGCCCCAGAACTTCGTCACGTCGGTGTCCGCGCCCTCGATCCACAGCACCGGAGAGGCGATGCGGCGCCAGGCGGCGACGATCTCGGCCGCGCGGTAGGGCACCGGGTTGACCAGCTTGTGCGCGGGGTCGGCCAGGAGGTGCCAGCGGCCGTCGGCGCGCCGCTCCGACCAGTGCGGCGCGAGCCAGGCCGCCTTGTCGGCGGGCAGGCGCGGGTTGTTGGCGCGCAGGCGGTCGGCGACGTCGGCGACCGTGTCGTAGGCGCGCAGCGACGGCGGATCCTTCAGCTCGTCCAGCCACTTCGCGAGGCGGCCCGGCGCCTGCTCGGGCTTCGTGTCGGGCAGGCCGAAGCCCTCGAGGTTGACCAGGCGCCGCACGCGCGCGGGACGCACGCCGGCGTAGCTCATCACGACGTTGCCGCCCATGCTGTGGCCGGCGAGGTCGACCGGCGCGTCAGGCGACAGCGCGTCCAGCGCGGCGTCGAGGTCGCCGATGTAGTCGGGGAACCAGTACGCGTCGGCGCCGCCACCGGTGCTGCCGCCGAAGCCGCGCCAGTCCAGCGCGACGACGTGGCGCGTGGGGCCCTCGAGGCGCGCGAGCTCGTCGACGACGAACTGGAACGACGCGCCGACGTCCATCCAGCCGTGCGTCAGCACCAGCGTCGGCCGCTCCGGCGTGGCCAGCGACGGGTCGCCCCATTCGCGCAGCTGGTAGCGGACGTTGCGGATCGGGATCGACCGCGTGCGGCCGGGCCGCAGTTCGACGTAGGCGTTGTCCATGCTCATGCGGCTGACTGTAGAGGACTTCGCCGCGGCGCGCTGACCCGGGCGCGACAATGCCGGCATGAGCAACGCCAACGCCCCCCGCGCCGCCGTCCGCTTCGCCACGCGCGAGGACGTGCCCGTCATCGTCTCGCTGATCCGCGAGCTCGCCGTCTACGAGAAGCTGGAGCACCTGGCTACCGCGACGCCCGAGCGCCTCGAGCCGCAGCTGTTCGGCGACAGGCCGGCCTGCGAGTGCCTGATCGGCGAGCACGATGGCCGGCCCGTCGCCTTCGCGCTGTTCTTCCACAACTTCTCGACCTTCCTGTGCAGGAAGGGCCTGTACCTGGAAGACCTGTTCGTGCTGCCGTCGGCGCGCGGCACGGGGCTGGGCAAGCTGCTGCTGCAGCGCCTGGCGCAGATCGCCGTCGAGCGCGACTGCGGCCGCTTCGAGTGGTCGGTGCTGGACTGGAACGTCGACGCGCAGGCGTTCTACGCCCGCATGGGCGCGACGATGCTGCCCGACTGGCGCATCTGCCGCGTGACGGGCGATGCGCTGCTGGCGCTGGGCGCGCCGGCGGCGTAGGCCGGGCGACGATCCGGGACAATGGGCGCATGGCCCGCAAGAACCACGTCAGCGAGACCCCCGCCACGCAATGGCTGCGCGCGCAGGGCGTCGCGTTCACCGAGCATGTCTACGACTACGTCGACCACGGCGGCACCGCCGAATCCTCGGCGCAGCTGGGCGTGCCCGAGCACGAGATCGTCAAGACGCTGGTGATGCAGGACGAGGCGGCGCGGCCGCTGGTCGTGCTGATGCACGGCGACCGCACGGTGTCGACGAAGAACCTGGCGCGCGCGATCGGCGCGAAGTCCGTCGAGCCGTGCAAGCCGGAAGTGGCGCAACGCCACAGCGGCTACCTGGTGGGCGGCACCTCGCCGTTCGGCTTCCGCAAGGAGGTGCCGGTGTACGTGCAGGAGACCGTCCTCGCGCTGCCGCGCATCCTGATCAACGGCGGGCGCCGCGGCTACCTGGTCGGCGTCGTCCCGGCGGTGCTGGTCGACAAGCTCCACGCCAAGCCGGTGCAGTGCGCCAACTGAAGGTGCGCTGACGACGGGGTTTGGTGCGGATTTGCCGTCCGCGCCCCGGCTTGTCTAGTCAATTGCGCGGCGAAAAACAGACAGCAGGGTTTGTGCGGGGGGGCTTCGTTGTCGCGGCGAACAAAATCGCGCCACAAAGACACCGTGCTGACATATTGCCTTGACAGAAGGGATATGGACGGCGCGGTCGATCCGACAGGAACAGACCCACCCACGAGGAAGGAACCCCATGTTCAGCCGCACCAAGATCTGCACCGCCCTGTTTGCCGCCGTGGCCGCGAACGCCTGGGCCCAGGACACGGCCACACAGCGCGTCGAGATCACCGGCTCCGCGATCCGCCGCGTCGAGACCGAAGGCGCCCTGCCGGTCACCGTGCTCTCGCGCGACGCCATCGACAAGTCCGGCGCGGTGTCGATCACCGAGCTGATCCAGAAGCTTCCGGCGATGACCGGCGGCAACTTCCAGCAATCCTCGAGTTCGGTCAACGGCAACGGCAACGGCACCACCACCGCGGCCATCCACGCCCTCGACCAGAAGTACACGCTGGTGCTGCTCAATGGCCGGCGCGTCGCCCCCTTCGGCGGCTTCGGCGCCTCCGGCGGCGACGGCTCCGTGAACCTCGAGAGCCTGCCGCTCGACGCGATCGAGCGCGTCGAAGTGCTGACCGACGGCGCCTCGGCGCTGTACGGCTCCGACGCCATCGCCGGCGTGGTCAACTTCATCACCAAGAAGAACACGAAGGACGGCGCGCTGTCCTTCACCGGCAGCCGCCCGCACGAGGCCGGCGGCGCCAAGTGGAGCGCCGGCATCAGCAAGGGCTTCGGCGACCTGGACACCACCGGCAACAACCTGTTCCTGTCCTACAGCCATGACGTTCAGAAGCAGCTGATGGCCAGCCAGCGTGCCGTCTCCCGGCGCGGCGGCCTGATCCCGTTCACCATCGACGGGCAGCCCGTCATCCTCGACCAGACCTCCAGCAATTCGCTGCCGGGCTCGGTCTACCTCGACAGTGGCAATTCCTTCAGCCCCTACTTCAACCTGAACGGCAACTGCGGCACGAACCCCGCGGTGTTCGTCGCCGGCACCAAGTGCCGTACCAACTACGCGGCGACGGTGCAGGACATCCCGAGCTCCCGGCGCGACAGCTTCTTCGTGAGCGACCATCTGAAGCTCGACGCGAACAACACCCTGTTCGCCGAGTACATGTGGTCGAAGTTCGACATGACGGCCGGGTTCGCGCCGCCGGCGCAGCCGATGGGCCTGGGCACGAACGACCTGCCGGGCCGCCCGCTCGACATCCTGTGGAACAAGTACGTCGTTCCCTACGAGACTGCCAATGGCGACACCAGCACCGGCGGCCAGATGCGCTATCGCGCCTTCGAGGCCGGCGACCGCACCGACCAATGGGAGACGCTGGCCAACCACTACGTGCTCGGCGCCGAAGGCACTCTGTTCAACTGGGACTACACCGGCAGCCTGACCGTCTCCAAGAACCAGGACTCGGACAACCTCGCCGGCGGCTACCTGGACTTCAACAAGTTCGTGGACCTGATCTCTTCGGGCGCCTACGACCCGCTCGTACCGCTGCCGGGACAGACCCTGACTCCGGCCCTGCTGAGCGGCACCTTCCTGCGCACCAAGGTCGCGCAGAGCGTCCTCAACCTGCGCGCGTCGAAGGATCTGTTCGACATGCCGGGAGGCCGCTCCTCGCTGGCCCTGGGCTTCGACCTCACACGCCAGGACCTGGAGCAGTCGACGAGCGACCTGGCCGAGTTCGGCAACGGCACCGCGGCCCAGGCCGGCAAGACCGACTACGCGGTCGGCGGCTTCTACGGCTACGTGCCGATGAAAGCCCGGCGCAGCAACTACGGCGTGTTCGGCGAACTGCTGATGCCGCTGGCGAAGAGGACGGATGTGACGGCCTCGGTGCGCTTCGACCGCTACAGCCGCGTCCACAACGACATGCCCTTCACGCAGGTCGCCAACAACCTGACGCCGCTGCCGGCCGAGGAGGAAGGCAACAGCTTCAGCCACCCGACCTTCAAGCTGAGCTTCCGCTCGCAGCCGGCGGACATGCTGCTGCTGCGCGGATCCTTCGGCACGGGGTTCAAGGCGCCGTCGGTCAACCAGATCGCCGCGCCGCTGGCCTTCAGCACCAACACCTCGGGCTCCTACGTCTGCCCGTTCCCGACCAATGCCACGTGCGTGGCCAACGGCACGGAAGCCCAACAATGGGATCTCATCACGGCGGGCAACCCTGCGAGCGGGGCGGCGGGCCTGAAGGCCGAGACGTCGAAGCAGTGGACGCTCGGCGGCCGCCTGGAGCCGGTCAAGGCCGTATCGCTCGGCCTCGACTACTGGGCGGTGAAGCTGAAGAACCAGATCCTGGCGGGCATGCCTGAAAACTACGCGTTCGCGAACGCCGCGTCGCTGTCCAGCCTGTTCGTGATCCCCTACCAGGATCCCGCCGGCTATCCCACGGTGGCCCTCATCCAGAAGCCGTTCAACGCCGGCAGCGCCGACTACCAGGGCCTGGACTGGGAGATCAACCTGAACACCAAGACTCCGTTCGGCAAGGTCACGGCGGACCTGAGCGGCACCCACATGCTCAAGGCCGACTACCAACTGCCTGGCGGCAAGCAGTCCGACCTCGGGCGCTTCGGCGGCGACAACAACGTCACGTTCCGCGACATCTGGCGCCTGGCGCTGGGCCTGCAGTACGGCGACTTCACGCACACGTTCATCTTGAACTACAAATCCGGCTATGCCGACCAGTCGTTCAAGGCAAGCGATGGCGTCGTGTCGGTACTCCTGCCCGACGGGTCGGAGGGCGATGGCGTGGCGTACAACGGCCATGTCAAGTCGTACGCGGTGGCCGATTGGCAGACGCGTTGGCAGGCCTCGACGAACCTGCGCCTCACGCTTGGCATCACCAACCTCTTCGACCGGAAGCCGCCGATGTCGCTCAAGATCGTGGGCGGCAACCAGGTCGGCTACGACGGCCGCTATGCCGACCCGACGGGACGCGCCATCGTGGTCGGCGCCAACTACAAGTTCTGATGTCCTGTACGTTGCGGCCGCGCGCCGCAACGACGACGCCCCGGTCGCTCGCGCGGCACGGGGCGTTTTTCATGATGGGCGCCGCGCGCGCGCCGGGGCGCACGCGCGTGACGCGCTCCCGCGCGCGGACGACGGGAGCGGTGCGGGGCAGGGCTCAGGTGCCCAGCGCCTTCAGCAGCTTCGCGCCGTCGGGCGACCCCCAGCCGGTGCACGGATCCCAGCCCGCCTTGGCGCTGTAGCTGCCGTTGTTGCCGACGGTGATGTCGTTCGTCGCGCCCTTGCCGGCCAGCGAGCCGTAGAGCATCGGGTTGAGGAAGCCCACCGGGTGGCCGAGCTGCTGGTTCAGCAGCGCGACCAGGCCGGCCCACAGCGGGGCGACGGCGCTGGTGCCGCCGATGACCATGTTCTGGCCGTCCACGCGCACGTCGTAGCCGGTGGCCGGATCGGCGTCTCCGGCCACGTCGGGCACGCCGCGGCCGGCCTTGCCGCCCGCGCCGGCGGACACAGGCACGCCGGCGCCGGCCTGGTACGCCGGCAGCGCGAAGAAGCCGCTGACGCCGCCGCCGGTGGCGCTGGTGGTGGCGCCTTCGTTCCACACGGTCTCCGATGCGATCGTCGTGGCGCCGGCCGCCAGCAGCTTGGTGCCGCCGCAGGCCAGCACGTTCGGGCTGGAGGCGGGGAAGTCGACGTGCGGCTGGCCGTCGCCCACGCCGTCGGACGAGCCGCTGTCGCCCGCGGCCACGCAGACCGTCACGCCCATCGCGGCCGCGGCCTGGAAGGCCTGGTCGTACTGCGTCATCGCCTGCGCCGTCCAGTTCGATTCGGCCGCGCCCCAGCTGATGGAGATCACCGAGGGCTTGTGGACGTCGTCGTGCACCGCCTTCGTGATCGCGTCGAGGAAGCCGGCCGTGGTGTTGGGCGCGAAATAGACGGCGATGGTCGCCTTCGGTGCGACGGCGGCGGCCACCTCGATGTCCAGCATCACCTCGCCGTCCGCGCTGTTGGCGTTGGTCGGGTGGTTCTTCGCGTGGTCCACGCGCACCGTCTTCACGGCCGGATTGGCGATGCCCAGCCCGGCGAAGTAGGTGGCGAGGTCGGCCGGCCGGTAGCCGCCGCCCAGCTCGATGATGCCGATGCACTGGCCGCTGCCGTCGGCGCCGGCGGGAAAGTCGTACAGCCGCGCGAGCGCCGGCGGCGTGAACGATGCCGCCGCGACCGTGCGCACGGCCACCGCCGGGATGTAGCGCTGGAAGTGCGGGTCGGCGGCGGGGCGGTCGTCCAGGCCGAACACGCCCTCGACGACACCGGCGAGGTCGGACGGCACGCTGACCGACCCGGTGCGTCCGCGGTAGGTGCCCGACGCGTGCTCGAACTGCTGCAGCTGCACGCCGAAGGCGTCGTTCATGTCCTTGGTGGTGCCGGACAGCACGACGCTGCGCCGCGCCGCGTCGGACTCGACCACGCTCAGGCCGTGCGCCTTCGCGAACGCGGCGACGCTGGCGATGTCCGCCGCGTCGGTGCCGTGGTTCGCGGCCCACTGCGCCCGCGTGAGGTACTTGCGCTGCCCGGGATGGGTGTCGTTGCCCGCGCCGCCGCTCGCCAGCGCCTGTGCGGCGGGCGTCTTCGCGCGCAGCCGCAGCGTCACTTCGAAGCGTTCGTCGGGACTGGCGGGTCCGACGGCCTTGGCGCCTGCCAGCGCCTGGCGTTCGCTACCCGGGATGGTATGTCTGGCCATGGTCATTCCTTCGCAACTGAGACGCCCGAAACGGCGCCGTCGGATCGTCTTCCCGCCGCTGTCGGGCGTCCAGCCCCTAGCACGGCAAGTGGGGGTATCCGGACGTATCCGAGCGGCGGCACGGGCGCGCGACTTGCCCGACGGGCGGCGTGCCACGCCCGCGAAAGTTCGACGCCGGCCCTTGATCCGGGCGGCCGCGGCCCCACTTAGGCGGCGAGACGACACCGACTCCGAGAGAGCATGATGTCGGTCGTTCTCCGTCTGAAAGGACATGAAGATGAAACGCAAGATGCTGCTGGTGGCCGCCTGTGCCGCCGCCCTGTGGTCGGCCGCCGCGATGGCGTTGCCGAGCGTGGACGACGTCTCCGCCGCCGCGCGCTCGGGGGACTATCCCAAGGCCGAGTCCATGATGCGCGAGGTGGTCGTCGCCAAGCCCCAGAGCGCCCGGGCGCACTACGTGCTGGCCGAGATCCTCTCGAAGGAACACAAGTTCGACGACGCGGCCGCCGAGGCGCGCAAGGCGCGCGAGATCGACCCCGAGCTGAAGTTCGCCGGCAAGGATCCCGAGAAGTTCCGCACCTTCGAGCGCGAGCTTCAGCGCGAGCAGGCCGGCGCCAACACCCCGGCGCAGACCGCGCCGGCCACGCGCGTCGTCCCGGCGCCGGCGGTGCCGGCCGCGCTGCCGCAGGCGCCCGCTCCCAGCAGCGGCGGCGGCCTGCCCGGCTGGGTCTGGGTCGCGGGCCTGGCGATCGTCGCCTTCCTGATCTTCCGCGCGGTGTCGCGCCGCGCCGTGGCCAACAACCTGGCGGCGGCCGGCGGCTATGGCGGACAGCCCGGCTACGGCATGCAGCCCGGCATGCCGCAACCCGGCTACGGTCCGGGGTACGGCCCCGGCTACGGCCAGGCGCCCGGCAGCGGCCTGCTGCGCACCGGCCTGGCCGCGGCGGGCGGTGTCGCGGGCGGCATGCTGCTCGAGAAGATGCTGGAGGATCGCCATCGCGACGACAACACCGGCAACGCCGGTGGCAACTTCGGCGGCGCGGGCTTCAGCGACGCCGACCAGGCCGCGCGCGACCTCGACAACCGCTCGATCGACTACGGCGCCGGCGGCAACGACTGGGGTGGCGACGCGGGCGGCGGCTCGGACAGCTTCTCCTCCGGCGGCAGCGACGACGGCGGCGGCTGGTAAGCCGCCGAAGACAGCAACGGGGCCTGCGGGCCCCGTTCTTTTTGGTTCATTGCCGCAGGGCGGGTCAGCCGCAGGCGTCCCCCGCCGTTCCCCGGCGTTGCGATAAGCCGACATGGCGGGTTACGCCTGCGGCTGACCCGCCCTACAGCGAGCCCCGAATTTCGGTGAAGAGCCCATTTTGCGCCGGACCGGAGCCCGCGGCGCCGTCCTTGATCGCGCGATCACCAGCCCTCGCTGCCCGGCTCGCCCTTGAACGGCCCGACCACCTCGGGCGTGATCCAGCCGCCGTAGAAGCCGCCCGGCTGCGGCGCGACGAGCTCGCCGCCGACGCGGCAGTCGAGTTCGTGGCAGTAGAACGCGACGGCGTCGCGCAGCAGTTCCGACCCCGGCAGCGGGTGCGGATAGCTCCAGGCCACCTTGGCCAGCCGGCGCTCGCCGTCGACCAGCGACCAGTAGCGCGCCGGGCCCTTCCATTCGCACAGCGAGCTGCCTTCGGCCGGCACCAGCAGGCCCGGCACGATGTCGGCCAGCGGGATGTAGAAGCTCGGCGGATGCGCCGTCTCCAGCGCGCGGATCGCCCGCGTGCTGCGCGCGACCACCCGCGCGCCCCAGCGGACGACGAGCTCGCGCCGGTCGATCTCCAGCCGCGGCGGGCGCGGATAGTCCCAGGCGGACTCCTGGCCCGGCGCGGGCGCGAGCGCGAAGGCCGGGCGGGCCTGGCCGTGCCAGGGCCAGTGGACGGGCGGCGCGCGCAGCAGGTCGTCGTCGGCGGGCAGGGTGCTCATGCCGGCGAGCATACGGCGGGCATGTCTCGGGCGTGTTGCGCGGTCAACGAGGCATGGTCGTCGCCGGGGCCAGCCAGCGGCGCAGGCACCTGACCAGCGCCTCGTACGACAGCGGCTTGGCGAGGTAGTCGTCCATGCCGGCCGCCAGGCAGCGGGCGCGGTCGCCCGGCATCGCGTGCGCCGTCAGGGCGACGATGACCAGCTGCGCGCCGCGCGGCATGGCGCGCAGCGCGCGCGTGGCCTCCAGGCCGTCCATCTGCGCCATCTGCACGTCCATGAAGACGAGGTCGAACTCGGCGCCGCCCGCGACCAGGGCGATGGCCTCGCGCGCGCCCGTGGCGGTCGTCACCCGCACGCCGGCGGCCTTCAGGAACTCGCTGGCGATCAACAGGTTGACCTCGTTGTCCTCGACCACCAGCACGTGGCGCGGCGGGCCCGGCAGCGGCGGCTCGGCGGCCGGCGGCGTCCAGGCCGTGCCGCTGCGGCCGCGGTCGCCGAGGCCGGCGAGGATCGCGTCCAGCAGCGACGACGGCGTGGCCGGCTTGGCGACGATGCCGGCGACCGCCGCCTCGCGCAGCCGCTGCCCGGCGCGCGCCTGGTCCTCCGCGCCGATCATGATGAACTCCGCGCTGGCCGACGGCGCCAGCGCGCGCATGCGGCGGACGACCTCGAGGCCGTCGGTGCCCGGCAGGCTCCAGTCCACCAGCACCAGTTCGTAGCCCTGCCCGGCGGCCTCCGCGCGGGTGAATTCCGCGATGCCGGCCTCGGGCTGCGCATCGCCGCGCACGGCGATGCCGAAGGACGCAAGGATCTCGCAGATCGCCGCGAGCGAGGTGGCGTTGTCGTCGACGACCAGCGCGCGCAGGTCGACCAGCGCGTGCCAGGGCTTTTCGCCGGCGTCCGCGCCGCCGGCGGCGGGCGCGCGCAGCGGCAGCGTGAAGCGGAAGGTGCTGCCCGCCATCAGCGTGCTCTCGACCTGGATGCTGCCGCCCATCAGCTCCACCAGGTGCTTGCTGATCGCCAGGCCGAGCCCGGTGCCGCCGAAGCGCCGCGCCATCGAGTCGTCGCCCTGGCGGAACGGCTGGAACAGCTGCTGGATCTGCTGCGCGCTCATGCCGATGCCCGTGTCGCGGACCGAGAAGCGGATCTCCAGGCGCTCCGCGGACGAGTGCGCCAGCGTCACCTCCACGAACACCTCGCCCGAGGCCGTGAACTTGACGGCGTTGCCCGCGATGTTGATCAGCACCTGCTCCAGGCGGACGGCGTCGCCGACGAGGCGATCGGGCACGTCCGGTGCGCGCCGGATCACCAGCTCCAGCGGCTTGTCGCGCGCGATGGTCGCGAGCACGCTGCTGACGCGCTGCAGCAGGTCGTCGAGCGCGAACTCGGAATGTTCCAGCGTGAGCTTGCCGGCCTCGATCTTGGAGAAGTCCAGGACGTCGTTGACGATGTGCAGCAGCAGCTTGCCGGCGTCGTCGAGGCGGCCGAGGTAGTCGCGCTGGGTGTCGGAGACGGGCGTCTTGCCCAGCAGCGTCGTCAGGCCCAGGATCGCGTTCATCGGGGTGCGGATCTCGTGGCTCATGTTGGCCAGGAACGCGGCCTTGGCGCGCGACGCCTCGCCGGCCGCCTCCATCGCCACGGTCAGCTGCTGCGTCCGCCGCTCGACGGCCGCCTCGAGGCCCTCGGTGGCGCGCAGCAGGCCGCGGCGCATGGCTTCCTGGGCGGCGGCGGTGTCGGCCACCTCGCGCCAGCGGCTGGCCACCCGCACCGGCCGCGCCAGGTCGAGCCGGCCGATGCGCTCGCTCTCCGCCGCCAGCTCGCGCAGCGGCCGGGCGAACCGCCGCGCGGCGCGCAGCGCGGCCCAGCCGGTCAGCGCGATCGTGACCAGCAGGATGGCGGCCAGCGTCATCCACTGCCGGGGGCCGACGAGCGCGAAGTCCGCTTCCGGCGCCAGCACGGCCACGTGCAGCGAGGCGCGTCCCCGCAGCGCCACGCGCGAGAAGTCGGCCAGCCAGACCTGGCCGCCGTCGCGGAACCGCAGTTGCGCGCCGGGCGGCGATCCGCCCCCGCGCCAGCGCTCGAACGCGGCCACGAGCGCGGACTGGCCGAGCGCCGCGACCGGCTGCAGCATCAGCGCCGCGGTGCGCGTGTCGGCCACCGCGGCTGCGCCGCCGGGCAGGCCGACGAGCCGGCCGTCGTCGGTCAGCACGACGGCGAAGCCGCGCGGGCTCACCTCCAGGCCGCGCGTGAAGCGGGAGATGTCGTCGAGCGTGAGGTCGGTGGTGCTGGAGTCGACCCGGCCGTCGGGCGTCGTCCACTGCACGACGGCCGAGAGCCCGGGCTGGCCGGTCGAGCGGAACACGAACGGCGCCGTCCAGACCACCTCCGGGCCGGGCGGGCTGTCGTGCACCTGGCGGAACCAGGGGCGCTGGCGGGCGTCGTAGTCGCTGGGCGCGGTCGCGCGGCTGACCAGCTGGCCGTCCGGCGTCCAGATGGCGTCGATCTCGGTGCCGGGGTGCGCCTGCGGATCGGTGGAGCGGGTGCGGAACCGCCCGTCCGGGGCCTTGCGCAGCAGCACCTCGCGGCCGGAATCGTCGGCGATGGTCACCGAGGACACGGCCGGCTCGTGCATCAGCTCCGTGCCGAGCAGGCGCACGATGCCGGCCTCGTCGGCGTTCGACATCAGGCCCAGCGCGCCCCAGTCGCGGCGTAGCCGGGCGATCGTGTCCACGCGCTTGAACAGGCCCGACAGCGCGGCGTCGACCTGGCGCGTGGCGCGATCGAGCTCCGCCTGCGCCACGGCGTGCCGCGCCGGCTCGTACAGCAGGCCCTGCACGCCGCCGAACGCCAGCGCCAGCGACAGGGCGGCGACGGCCAGCGAGGACGCCAGCAGGCTTCTTCCGATGGGGATGAGGCGCTGCGGCGGCTGCCCCGGGCTCCCGGAATCGATCGTCATCCATCCCTCCACGCACGGCGCGATCGGCGGGCACCGGGGGCGTCCTGCCCCGCGGAATCGGCCCTGCCAGCCGCCGAGTCTAGTTCAGCCGGCCGGCGCCCTTCGTCAACGACTTGCGCGACGCGCGCGGCACAAAGGCACAAAATCACTCATCAATTCAACCGTCGGCCCGCCGATGATCCGTGCAAGCCTCCTGAACGACCGCAGGCGCGCCACGAGGGTCGCGCCGCGCCGACGAAAAGACTACAACCAGCGCCCATGACGCCAGCGCACCCGGTCGCCGCCTTCGCCCGCCGTCTCGCCGACGGCTGGTGGCGCTCGGGCATGCTCGCCGTCTACACCGACGAGGACCGCGATTCCGCGCAGATCCGCGCCGCCCACCTGGGCGCGGTGATCCGCCTGACGCCCTACACGATGGCCGCCAACTTCGGCAACGGCGCGCTGGTGGTCTGGGCGTACCGCGACAACCTGCCCGCCGGGATGCTGGTCTGGCTGGCGGCGCTGTACGCGCTGTGCCTGCTGGCGCTGTTCGGCTGGTGGCGCGGGCGCCACCGGGTGCGCACCATGGCCACGCCGGCCGCGATCCGCCACGCCAACCTCCACGCCAACCTGCCGGCGCTGGTCTGGGCCGTGCTGCCGGTGCTCTGGTTCGCGCACGCGCTGCCGCAGCAGCAGTTGCTGGTGGTGGCGCTGCTGACCGGCATGCTGGCCGCCGGCGCGTTCGTGCTGAGCCCGCTGCCGGTGGCGGCGACCGGGTTCGTGGTGATCTTCGCGTCCGCGGGCGTGATCGCGTGTTGGCTCACCGGCGACCGCATCTTCGTGGCCGTCGGCTGCCTGCAGGTCATCTACGCGCTGGTCGTCCTGCTCGGCGTGCTCGCGATGTCGCGCAAGGCCACGGCGCTGCTGAAGTCGCAGGCCGAGGCGCGGCGCCAGGAGCGCGTGATGGCCGTGCTGCTGCACGACTTCGAGCAGAACGCGTCCGAGGCGCTGTGGGAGACGGGCCTGGACGGCCGCGTCGCGCACCACTCGCCGCGCCTGGCGACGCTGCTCGGGCTGGACGAGGCGCTGCTGCGCGACCGCCCGTTCCTGGAGCTGCTGGCGCGCATCGGCGCCGACGTCGCGCCCCTGCGCGCCGCGCTCGACGCCGAGCGGCCGTTCAAGGAGCTGCGGCTGTCCGCCGGGCCGGCGCGCGGCGCGCGGCACTGGGCCATCAACGGCAAGCCGCTGGACGACGACGAGGCGCGCATCGTCGGCTGGCGCGGCGTGATCGCCGACGTCACCGAGCAGGTGAACGCGCAGGAGCGCCTGCAGCACCTCGCGCACACCGATTCGCTGACCGGCCTGGCCAACCGCTTCACGCTGCACGGCGCGCTGCGCGCCGCGATCGCGCAGGGCCGGCTGGTCGCGCTGCTGGCGCTGGATCTCGACCACTTCAAGCTGGTCAACGACACCCTCGGCCACGCCGCCGGCGACGAACTGCTGCAGAACGTGGCCGCGCGCCTGCTGGCCTGCCGCCGTCCGGCCGACCTGGTCGCGCGCCTGGGCGGCGACGAGTTCGCGCTGCTGGTGCTCGACGACGCCGCCGGCGACCTCGACGTCGACGCGCTGTCGCGCCGCCTGATCGAGGTGCTGGAGGAGCCGGCGGACATCGGCGGCCGGGCGATGCGCGCGTCGGCCAGCATCGGCGTCGCGCGGCCCGCGCGCGCGGGCGAGGCCATCGTCAGCGCCGACGACCTGCTGGTGCACGCCGACATCGCGCTGTACGCCGCCAAGAAGGCCGGCCGCGGCCGCCACGAGACCTACTCGTCCGACCTCGGCGACCGCAACCGGCGCAGCGTGACGATCGAGCAGGAGCTGCGCCAGGCGATCCAGCGCGGCGAACTGGCGCTGCACTGGCAGCCCAAGGTCGACATCGAATCCTCGCGGCTGGTCGGCGCCGAGGTGCTGCTGCGCTGGCGCCATCCGCAGCTGGGCAGCGTCGCGCCGATCGAGTTCGTGCCGATCGCCGAGCGCTCCGGCGTGATCCGCGAGATCGGCATGTGGGTGCTGCGCGAGGCCTGCGCCGTCGCGGCCAGCGCGCTGCCGGGGCTGGTGGTCTCGGTCAACGTGTCGCCGGCGCAGCTGCACGACGACGCGTTCATCGCCTGCGTGCGCGACGCGCTGCAGGCGAGCGGGCTCGAACCGTTCCGGCTCGAGCTCGAGATCACCGAGTCGGTGTTCATCGACGACGTCGACGGCGCGCTGCAGCGCCTGCACGCGCTGCGCGCGCTGGGCGTGCGCGTCGCGCTCGACGACTTCGGCACCGGCTACTCGTCGCTCGCCTACCTGCGCCGCTTCCCGTTCGACACGCTCAAGATCGACCGCGCCTTCGTCAACGAGCTGATGACCTCGATCGACACCCGCGCCATCGTGCAGATGATCGCGCAGCTGGCCGTGACACTGAACATGCGCACCGTGGCCGAGGGCGTCGAGTCGCCTGCGCAGCTCAGCGCCGTGACGGCCGTGGGCTGCGACGAGGTCCAGGGCTGGCTGGTCTCGCCGGCCTGCCCGCTCGACGAGTTCCTGGCCTTCCGCCGCGGCTGGGTGCAGAAGCCGCTGGCGCTGGTGGAGCAGGTCAGGGCGCTCGGGGCCGCCTGAAGCGCCTGCGGCGCCGTCTAAAATCGCCGACTTCGAATCCAACGAAGGTGCCGTCGGTGGCGATGTTCTGGTCGGTGTGTGTGGTGGTGCTGGCGTACCTGCTCGGGTCGCTGAGCTTCGCGGTGATCGTCTCGAAGGCGATGCGCCTGGACGACCCGCGTTCGTACGGATCGGGCAACCCCGGCGCCACCAACGTGCTGCGCAGCGGCAACAAGCTGGCGGCCGTCTTCACGCTGCTGCTGGACGCGCTCAAGGGCGTGGCGGCGGTGCTGGTCGCGCGCTTCCTCGCCGATCGCCTGGGCTACGGCGACGGCATCGTGGCGCTCGCGGGCCTGGCGTCCTTCCTCGGCCACCTGTACCCGGTCTTCTTCCGCTTCCAGGGCGGCAAGGGCGTGGCCACGGCCGCCGGCGTGCTGCTGGCGCTGAACTGGATGGTGGGCCTGGCGTGCCTGGGCGCGTGGCTCGCGATCGCGATCCTCACGCGCTATTCGTCGCTCGCCGCGCTGGTGACGGCGGTGCTGGCGCCGGTCTTCTTCCATTTCATGCACGACGACTCACAAGTCGTCGGCGCGGTGGCCGTCATGAGCGTGCTGCTGATCTTGCGTCACCGCTCCAACATCACCAAGCTGTTGAACGGGACGGAATCCAAGCTGGGCAGCAAGGCGAGCAAGCCTGCCGACTCCGGCACCTGACACCTCACCCCCGAAAGTTTTCTCATGAGCGAAATCAAGCGATTCGACGTCGGCGCCCGCATGTCCGAGATGGCCGTGCACAACGGCGTCGCCTACCTCGCCGGCCAGGTGGCCGCCGACGCCAGCCTCGACGCCCAGGGCCAGACGGCCAACGTGCTGGCGCAGATCGACGCCCTGCTGGCGCGCGCCGGCACCGACAAGTCGCGCATCCTGATGGCGCAGATCTTCCTGGCCGACGTCACCGACTTCGCCGCGATGAACGCCGCCTGGGACGCCTGGGTCGCCGGCGGCGCCACGCCGCCGCGCGCCACCGTCGAGGCCAAGCTCGCCAAGCCGGAATGGAAGGTCGAGATCGTCGTGAAGGCGGCGGTCTAGGAGACTGCGCGACAGAAGCCGCGCAGTCTCCTAGCCGCTGGTCGCATGCACGGCTCCCCCGAGCCCCCTCCGAGAGGGAGGCTCCAGTCAGAATCACGAAGGGCTGGCCACCGTGCTCAGCTATCGGTAAGCGTCGTCGCCACGCTCATGAGGTCACGAGACCGAGCAGGGTCGGGTCGCCCCGGCCCTCGCGCACCAGCACCGGCTCGTCGCCGCTCAAGTCGACGACGGTCGTCGGCTCCATCGGGCAGGCGCCCGCGCAGACGATGGCCTGCAGGCTCTTCTCGAAGCGCCGGCGGATCTCGTCGCTGTCGTTCAGCGGCTCGGCCTCGCCCGGCGGGATCAGCGTGGTGGCCAGCAGCGGCTGGCCCAGCTCCTCCAGCAGGCACTGCAGTACCTTGTGGTCGGGCACGCGCAGGCCGATGGTGCGGCGCGACGGGTGCGACACCCGGCGCGGCACCTCCTTGGTCGCGTCCAGGATGAACGTGAACGGCCCCGGCGTCGCGTTCTTCAGCATCCGGTACTGGCGGTTGTCGACCCGCGCGTAGTTCGCGAGCTCCGACAGGTCGCGGCACAGCAGCGTCAGGTGGTGCTTGTCGTCGACGCCGCGCACGCGGCGCAGCTTCTCGACGGCGTCCTTGTCGTCCAGGTGGCAGACGAAGGCGTAGCTCGAGTCGGTGGGCACCGCGGCCAGCCCGCCCTCGTGCAGGATCTGCGCGGCCTGGCGCAGCAGCCGCAGCTGCGGGTTGTCGGGGTGGACGTCGAAGAACTGGGCCATGCGTGCATTGTGCCGGCGCGGGTCCGTCCGCGTCGTGACAGCGTCTACCCGACTTGCGCGATGCCCAACTCCGCTGCAGACCAGCGCGACCACACCGGCGTCAGGCGCAGCGACAGCGCCTGCGGGTTCGGCTTCAGCCCGAGGTCGAGGCGGCTTTCCTCCGGGTCGTGGAAGTCGCTGCCGCGCGAGGCGAGCAGGCCGAACTCCAGCGCCATGTCGGTGTACTTGGCGATGTCGCCCGCGTGGTGGCTGCCCGTCACGACCTCGACGCCCTCGCCGCCGTGGGCCTGGAACTCGGAGAACAGCGCGTACTCCTCGGTGGGCGTGAACTTGTAGCGGCCCGGGTGCGCGATCACCGCCACGCCGCCGGCCGCGCGGATCCAGCGCACGGCGTCGCCCAGCTTCGCCCAGCGGTGCTCGACGTAGCCGGGCTTGCCCTCGGTGAGGTAGCGGCGGAACACGGCGTGCATGTCGGGCGCGACGCCGCTGGCCACCAGGAAGCGGCCGAAGTGCGTGCGCGAGACCAGGTGCGGGTTCGGCGCGAGCCGGATCGCGCCTTCGTACGCGCCCTTGATGCCGACCTTCGCGAGGCCGTCGCCCATCTGCCGTGCGCGCTCCTCGCGGCCGGCGCGCACGCCCGCGATGCCGGCCACGAGCTCGTCGTTGGACGGATCGATGCCGAGGCCGACGATGTGCACCGTCGTGCCGGCGAAGGTCACGGAGACCTCGACGCCGTCGACGAACGGCAGCCCGGCGCTCGCGGCCGCGGCGCGCGCGGCGGGCAGGCCGGCGAGCTCGTCGTGGTCGGTCAGGGCCCACAGCTCGACGCCGTTGGCCTTGGCCCGCGCCGCGAGCCGGCCCGAGTCCAGCGTGCCGTCCGAGGCGGTCGAATGGCTGTGGAGGTCGGCGTTGAGATCGTGCTGCACTGCCCCGATTTTAGCGAGCCGCCGTTGTCCGCACCGCCGGTGGCGGGATGGCGCGCGGATCCTCTACCATGGCGGCGCGCACGCCCGGTGCGCACTTTCCGCTTCACGATGCAAGGACTCCACCTCATCGCCGACCTGCGCGACTGCGCCGGCGCCGCCCCGCTGGACGACGAGGCCGCGCTGCGCGCGCTGTGCCTGGACGCGGTCGAGCGCGCCGGCCTGCGCGCGGTCGGCAGCCTGTTCCATCCGTTCACGGGGCCGGACGGGCAGGCCCAGGGCGTCACCGGCGTCGTGCTGCTGGTGGAGTCGCACCTGGCGGTGCACACGTGGCCCGAGCTGGGCAGCGTCACGGCCGACGTCTACGTGTGCAACGTCGGCGCCGACAACTCGGCGCGCGCCGAGGCCGTGATGGCGCGGCTGGTGGCGGCGTTCGCGCCGCGCGCGCCGCAGGTGCAGCGCGTGCAGCGGGGCTGACTCCGGCGGCGTCCCGTCCTTCAGTGCGAGGCCGGCTTCTTCAGCGCCACGATCGCCGCCGCACCCAGCACCATCAGCACCGCCAGCAGGTGCAGGCCGTTGTCGGTGGAGTGCGTGGCGTCCTTGATCAGGCCGATGATCCACGGGATCGCGAAGCCCGCGAGGTTGCCCACCGAGTTGATGAACGCGATGCCTACCGCCGCGGCCGCGCCGCCGAGGAGGGCGGTCGGGTTGCTCCAGAAGATCGGCAGCGCGGACATGATGCCCATCGTGCAGATCGTCAGGCCGGCCATCGCCAGCGTCACGTCGGCGTGGAAGGCGACGCTGACCAGCAGGCCCGCGGCGCCGACCGCGCAGCAGGCGGCGGTGTGCCAGCGGTACTCGCGGCGGGCGTCGGCGCTGTGCGCGACCAGGATCATGGCGATGATGCCGAACGCCCACGGGATCATGCTGACGAAGCCCACGCGCAGCGGATCGGCGACGCCCATCGCCTTGATGATGGTGGGCAGCCAGAACGACACGCCGTACAGCCCCGAGACGATCGCGAAGTAGACGGACGCGAGCAGCCACACCTTGCCGTTGCCCAGCACGCCGGCCAGGCTGCCGTCGGCCTTGTGCGATTCCTCGGCCTGGATGTCGCGGGCGATCAGCTCGCGTTCCTCCGGCGTGAGCCACTGCGCGTTCTTGACGCGGTCCTCGAGGAAGAACCAGGCCAGCACGCCCAGCACCAGCGAGGGCAGGGCCTCCAGCAGGAACAGCCACTGCCAGCCGCGCCAGCCGTTGGCGCCGTCCAGCGAGTGCAGGATCCAGCCCGACACCGGCCCGCCGACGATGCCGGCCACCGCGACCGCGGTCAGGAACAGCGAGGTCGCCTTGCCCCGTCGCGCGGCCGGGAACCAGTACGTGAGGTACAGGATGATGCCGGGGAAGAAGCCGGCCTCGGCCACGCCCAGCAGGAAGCGCACGACGTAGAAGCCGAGCGCCGAGCCGACGAACATCGTCGCCGCCGACAGCACCGCCCACGTGACCATGATGCGCGCGATCCAGCGCCCGGCGCCCACCTTGTGCAGCAGCACGTTGCTGGGGATCTCGAAGATGAAGTAGCCGACGAAGAAGATGCCCGCGCCGAAGCCGTACACCGAGTCGCTGAACTTCAGCGCGTCCTGCATCTGCAGCTTCGCGAAGCCGACGTTGACGCGATCGAGGTAGGCCGCGATGTAGCACAGGAACAGCAGTGGGATCAGGCGCCGCGCGACCTTGCGGTAGACGGCGTCGGCGGCCGCGTCGGCCCGGTCCGGCTGGCCCTGCGACGGGGCGGTGATCGTGCTCATCGTGCGTCTCCAGTCTTGTCGTCAGGCCGCGATCCTCGGCCGGTCGGGCGCCCGCGGGCAGCGGGGAAACACCCATGGCGAGCGGCCACGAAAATGCCCGCCGGCATCGCTGCGGGCGGGCTCGGCGGGAAGACGACCCCGGATCAGTTCACTTGCTTGGTGAACGTGACGGGCTCGATCTCGACGCGGCGGTTCGGCTCCAGGCACTTGACCAGGTCGGCGTGCTTCTGCTTCTTCTCGGTCTTGCACTCGACCACCGGATCGGCCTCGCCCTTGCCGGCCGCGGTCAGGCGACCGGCGGCGACGCCCTTGCTCTCGAGGTAGGCCTTGACCGAGTTGGCGCGCTGCTCCGACAGCTTCTGGTTGTAGGCCTTGCTGCCGAGGCGGTCGGTGTAGCCGACGATGGTGACGCTGGAGATGTCCGAGTTGGCGTTCATCGTCGAGGCGACTTCATCCAGCTTGGGCTGGTTCGGGCCCAGCTTGGCGCTGTTGAACGCGAACAGCTCGCTGGCCGACAGCGTGAACTTCTTCATCACCGGAGCGGGCGGCGGCGGGGGCACCGGAGCCGGCGGCGGCGGCGGGGGCGCCATGACGGGCGCCGGAGCCGGGGCAGGCGGCGGCACGATGGGCGCCGGCGCCGGGGCCGCGGGCGCGCCGAAGGCCCAGGTCAGGCCCACGTTGGCGTACGTGTTGGCCGTGTGCTTCATGTCGATCGGCGCCGGCACGCGGGTGCGGTAGAGGGTGCCCACTTCGCGGATGTCGGCCTGCATGCCCAGCGTCGGGGTGAACTTGTACTGGAAGCCCAGGCCGGCGTTCAGGTAGGGCGCCGTCCGCTTGAAGGTGCCGACGGTGCCGCTGCCGAAGTGGTCGCGCGCGGCGCCGCCGCCGATCAGCACGAACGGACGGAAGCCGCCCGGCGAGAACAGGTACAGCGCGTCGACGCCGAACAGCGACTGGTGGAAGTTGGCGCCGTGGTCCTTGGACGCGGCGTAGTTGCCGCCGATCTGCAGGTCCCAGCTCGGATCCAGCGGGATGCCGTACTTCAGGCCGCCGCCGAAGCCGGTCTTGTCCTCGGGGTACTTGGAGTCGGGCTTGACCACGCTGCCATTGAGCAGGACGTAGGCGTTCGGGTTGTAGGCATCGGCGCTCTGCGCGAACGCGTTGCCGATGCAGGCAAGCGCGGCGGCTGTGGCCAGCACGTTGAGCGCGCGCGATTTCTGTCGAGTCATGGACTCACTCCTTCTTTAAGTTTTTCGAAGAGGTCACGGGTGGGACGACGAGTGCCCGTGTGCAGGGCGGCATCGTTGCCGGACGTGACCATACGTCTCCCGGAGCGCACGTTGTTGAAGCTTTGCTGACCAGCGCGTAGGAATACTTCCGACTGGTGCGGGGCTGCAACGCAGGACCGGGTCAGGCGTGACTTATGGCAAGTCACGTGCCCACGCCCTTTCGGCACGCCGAGTCACGACTTGTGACGAGCGCGGCGGGATCGCCGCCTTGCGCGACACGAGCGTCGTCGAGTGAAGAACGATGGGCGTTGCGCGTTTCTTCCGCGTGCGGTGTAACGGCATGTTAGGCGCCGCGCCGCCGCTGCTCGACCAGAACTGCCGCAATACTGTCGAGTCGTGTTGCCGGGCGGTAAATACGTCGCCGCGATCAGGCGCCTGCGTGGGCCAGCGCGGTCGCCGCGCGGCGGCCGGCGTCCTCGCCGCGCGTGAAGGCCTCCTCGAACACCGAGTACGCCGACAGGTCCGCATGCGCGAAGCTCAGGCGCCGGGCGCTGTCCGGGACGGCGGCCAGCGCGGCGCCGGAGCGCTGGCCGGGGGTGGGGATGGCCATGGCGTGGCCGTGGCGCACGATGTCGACCTGCTGCAGGCGCTCCGCCAGGTCGGGGTGCACGACGCGCAGGTCGTCCAGGATCAGCTGCGTGGCGTCCTGCCACGACATCGCCAGCAGGCGCCGCCGGTCGCTGTCGGGGAAGGCCCAGTACGCGGTCAGCAGGCGCGGGCCGACGACGCGGGCCAGGCTCTGGTGCTGCGCGTCGACGTAGCCCAGCGACGGGCTGCCGTGGATCGCGTTGTCCCACGACAGCGGGGCGCCGACGCGGTCCAGCGGCAGCGCGTCCAGGCGCAGGTTGGCCACCATCCACGGCGCGCGCCGCTGCGACCTCGCGGCTTCGACCAGCGCCGGCGGCGGCGCCCGCAGCACGTGCGCGGCGACGAACAGCGGCGTCGCGACGATCGCGTGCTTCGCGGTCCAGCGCTCGACCGCGTCGCCCGCGAACGCCCACGCGCTGACGTCGTTCAGCCCCTCGTCGATGCGGAAGACGGCGCGCCCGGTGTGGACGCGATCGGCGTACGGCCGGCGCAGGGCCGCCGCGAGCGGCGCGTTGCCGTCGGGCCAGGTGAGCACCGGGTCGCGGTCGTTGGCGTCGTCGCCGGGCGCGCTGAAGCCGTGGCGGCTGGCGAAGTAGTGCACCAGCGCCCAGGCCGAGACGGTGGCCGTGCCGGCGCCGTAGTCGTCGCGGCAGCAGTAGTCGAGGTAGGTCAGCAGCCGCGCGTCGGCCAGGCCCTGCTCGCGCAGCCACCGAGCGGCGGGGACGGCGTCGAGCGCGGCGTGCGCGGGCGTCCACGGGCCGCGCGCGGTGGGCAGCGCGAAGCCCAGGCGGCCCGCGTCGGCGACGGCCTGCGCGAAGCGCCGGTACTGCGCCTGCGTCGCGGAGCCGCGCGGCACGGCGGGCAGCATGCCGTCCTGCCAGCGGCCGTCGATGAACAGCCGCTCCTGCGGGCTGTGGCACAGCTGGCGCTCGTCCCACTTCAGTCCGGCGGCGGTCGTCTTGGCCAGGCCGATCTCGACCAGCCAGTCCTGGATGTCGCCGGAGAACGGGCCGGGCAGCGGCAGGTAGTGCGCGCCGAGCGGGCAGCGCAGGCCCTGCATCGCGTGGCCGCGGCTGTTGCCGCCGGGCGCGTCCTCGAGCTCGAGCACCGCGAAGTCGGTGACGCCCAGGCGCTGCAGCGTGCGCGCCGCCGACAGCCCCGCGATGCCGCTGCCCACCACCAGCACGTCGCAGCGCCGCTCGCGCGCGCCCGCGGGCTGCGCGCCGCGCGCGTCGCGCACGCGATGGCCCAGCGCGCTGTTGTCGCCGATCCAGCGGCCCTCGACGCGCGAGCGCCAGTCGTCGGGCTTGGCGCAGCCGCTCAGGATCGCCGGGGCGGCGAGCGCGGCGCCGAGGAACGCGCGCCGCGAGGCCTCAGTCATGGACCTTGCCCCATTCCTCTTCGAACGTGCGCACCAGCGTCTGGTTCGAGAGGCGGTTCGGCTCCGCCGGCACGCGCGCCATGTCCGGCGGGAAGTCCAGCAACGCCTGCATCCCCGGCAGCGTGAGGAAGCGCAGCCCCGCGGGCAGCGCGCGCGGCAGCACCCACGGCCTGTGGCTGGCGATCAGGAAGCCCCATTCGCCGAAGCTGGGCACGTGCACGTGGTAGGGCACGACGTGCAGGCCCGCCGTCTCCAGCGTGGTGGCCACCGTCCAGAAGCTGCGCCGCGCGATCAGCGGCGAGGTGGTCTGGACGACGGCGTAGCCGGCCGCGGCCAGGTGCTGGTCGACGAGCTCGTAGAAGCTGGTGGAGTAGAGCTTGCCGAGCGCGTAGTTGCTCGGGTCGGGGAAGTCGACCACGATCACGTCGAACTGGTCGTCGTGCTGCTCCAGCCACGCGAAGGCGTCGGCGTTGACGATGCGCACCGTGGGCGACCTCAGCGAGTGCGCGTTGAGCGCCGACAGCGTCGGGTCGTCGCTGAACAGCCGCGTCATCGCGGGGTCGAGCTCGATCTGCGTCACCTGTTCCACCGATGGGTACTTCAGGATCTCGCGGATGGCCAGCCCGTCGCCGCCGCCCAGCACCAGCACGCGCCGCGGCGCGCCGTAGCCGGCCATCGCCGGGTGCACCAGCGCCTCGTGGTAGCGGTACTCGTCCTTGGAGTTGAACTGCAGGTTGCCGTTGAGGAACAGCCGCACCGTGCCCGACTGCTCGGTGACGACGATGCGCTGGTAGGGCGTCGACTCGTGGAACACGACGCCGGGGCCGTAGAAGCGATCCTCCGACCACGAGGTCAGCAGGTCGCCCGCGGCCATCGCTGCCACCAGCAGCGCGAAGACGACGGCACACTGCGTCGCCAGCCAGCGCCAGCCGGGGATCTCGGCGCGGAACAGCCACAGCGACCAGATCGCCACCAGCGTGTTGAGCAGCCCGAAGAACACGCCCGAGCGCACGATGCCCAGGTGCGGCACCAGCAGCAGCGGGAACGCGACGGAGACCACCAGCGAGCCGAGGTAGTCGAAGGTGAGCACCTGCGACACCAGCGTCGACAGGCTGTCGCGGCCCTGGAGGTGGCGGTCGAGCAGCCGCATCACGATCGGGATCTCGAGGCCGACGCCGATGCCCACCAGCGTCACCAGCCCGTACAGCAGCACCTTGAAGGAGACGAGGCTGGCCGCGGGCAGCGTCGCGTGCGCCGCGAACAGCGCGGCCGGCATCAGGCCGCCGATGACGCCGACGATGAGCTCGACGCGCACGAACATCGTCGCCAGGTGCTCGCGCACGTGGCGCGAGGCCCACGAGCCCAGGCCCATCGCGAACAGGTAGGTGCCGATGACGGTGGAGAACTGCAGCACCGAGTCGCCGAGCAGGTAGCTCGCGAGCGCGCCGGCGCACAGCTCGTAGACCAGGCCGCAGGCGGCCACCACGAACACCGAGGCGAGCAGCGCGAGCTCGCCCGGGCCGACGCGCGGCGCCGCGCCGTCGGCCGTCACGGAACGCAGCCGCATCAACCGTGGATCGCGGCGGCGATGATCATGCCGAGCGCGATGAACATGGCGCCGACCATGATCGCGAGCGCGACGTTCTTCTCCTCGACGATCTGCTGCCACAGGTGGTACGGCGTGATCTTGTCGATGATGACGAAGGCCAGCCACAGCACCACCACGCCGAGCACGGCGTAGAAGACGGTGCCGCCGATCGCTTCGGGCGTCAGCCAGGTAGGGACGGTCATCGCGTGCTCCTTCATTGATTGAGTCGTCATGGTGCCTCAGGGCGGCTACTTGTGCCCGCCGCCGCCGGACGAATAACCGCCCCAGGCGCCGCCGGTGCCGTAGTAGGCGCCCGTGCCCGCCGCGGCGCGGGCCTTGCACTGCTGGTATTCCGCGCTGTACGAGCCGAACGCGCGCTTGACGTCGCGGCAGGAGTCCTGGCTGCACCAGGCCAGCAGGAGCAGCACGACGACCAGCAGCACGATCAGCGCCGGCCACGAGATCAGGCCGCCCGCGCCGACCAGGCTGCCCAGCGACGGCGGCCCGCCGGCCATCGCGCCGCCGCGCTGCAGCTGAGCGGCCTTGCCCGCGCCGAGGCCGAACACCTGCGCCACCATCTCCGCGGGGATCGATTCGCCGGCCGACCACGTCGTCTCGCTGGCGGTGCTCTCCTTGCTCAGGAACGCGCGGTGGCCGCTGGCCGAAGCCTCGTAGTCCTCGTGCGCGGTGCGCTGGTGCGCCTCGACCTTCCAGTAGAACTCGCCGAGCACGTAGGTGGTCTCGGACGTGTAGGTCCAGCGCCGGCGATACCGGGTGCCGTACCAGGCCGCCTCGTCGCCGCGCAGCTCGGGCACGCCGGTGAGCACGCGCACGACGCTCCAGCCCTCGTTGGTGTCGACGAGGAAGGCGAAGCCTTCCTGGCGGTTGTAGAGCAGGTACTCGCGCCAGGCCTCGGACTCGTCGGAGCCGCCGGACATCAGCTCCATGCGCTCCATGTAGCCGACCACCTGCCACGGCAGCGGCTGCGCGCCGCTGGGGATCGGCAGCGTGCCGGTGCGGCCCAGCGGGATGCCCGGCTCGCCGCGGTTGGCCTGCGCGTAGTGCGCCATGTCCGGCCCGATGCCCCTGGACAGGTCGACCACCGACTTGCAGCTGTCGCACACCACCGACTGCGTCGTGGCCAGCGTGATCTTCAGCGGCGCGCCGCAGTTGGGGCAGGGCGGCGACTGCGCCTTGAACGTCTTCTCGCCCGCGCCGCCGATGCCGGCCTCGCGCAGCCCGGACATCTTGAGATCCGCCAGCCGCACCGACTTGCCGACCGACCACGTCGTCGGCCGGCCGTCGACGGATTCGAGCGTGCCGACCTCGTCGGCGGTGTTGCGCAGGTCGGAGACGACGATCGCGCGGTCGGACGGCGGCGGCTGCACCAGCTCGCCCTGCGCGGCCAGCAGCTTCGCGCGCACGACCGAGGCGACGCGCCAGGGGCGGCCGTCGACCGTGACGGGCGCGCCGGCCTGCAGCTGCTCGGGCAGCGGCGCGCCCGCGGGCACGGCCGCGTCGAACGCGAACACGTAGCGGCCGTTGTCCTCCGACAGCCAGCCGCTGCGGCCGTTGTCGAACAGCGCGTGCCACTCGTTCCACGGGCCGTCGTCGGTGCCGAACTGCAGCCGGCCGACGAGCATGAAGCTCGTGCCCTGGTAGCTGCCGCTGGCGCCGATCGTCAGCGGCGTGAAGTCGTCGAAGACCTCCGCGCTGGTGCCGATCCTGCGCAGCGACTCGCCGTCGCGCACCAGCGTGCTGCGGCAGAAGCTGCAGACCGCGCTGGCCGAGGCCGGCGACAGGAAGTCGACCGGCGCGCCGCAGTTCGGGCACGCCGCGCGCCAGGCGCGTTGCGGGGCGGTGGCCATCAGGCCCGACGGCCGTGCGCGCTCATGCGCGACGCCCGCTCGACGCGCCGACGATGGCGAGGATCGTCCTCACAGCTTCTTCAGCAGCTCGGTCTTCTTGGCGGCGAACTCCTCGTCGGTGAGGATGCCCTTGGCCTTGAGCTCGCCCAGCTTCTCGATCAGCGCCATGACGTCCTGCACCGGCGGCTGCGCGCCACCGGCCGGCGCCGCGGCGCCGCCGCCCGTGCCCAGGCCCTGCGCGAGGTTGCCGGCCAGCACCTGGCCCAGCGCGACGCCCGCGCCCAGGCCGACCGCGCTGCCGGCGATGCCGCCGCCGCCGCCGCCGTCGCCCGCGGCCTGGGCCAGCGTCGGGATCGACTGCGCGGTCTGGTACTGCATGAACTGGCCCATGTTCTGGCCGACCATGCCCATGCCGATCTTCTGGTCGAGGATCTTCTGCAGCTCGTCGGGCAGCGACACGTTCTGCACCGTGACGGCGTCGAGCGCGAGGCCGAGGTTGGCGAAGGCCGGCGCGACCGCCGTCTTGATCTGGGTGGCGAACTCGACCTGGTTGGCGGCGAGGTCCAGGAACGGGATGCCGCTCTGGGCGACGGCGTCCGACAGGTGCTGCAGCATCAGCCCGCGCAGCTGGCCGTCGATCTCGTCGACCGTGTAGGTGCCGCGCGTGCCCGAGACCTGCTGCTGGAACAGCTTGGGGTCGGCGACGCGCCACGAGTAGTTGCCGAACGCGCGGACGCGGATCGCGCCGAAGTCCTTGTCGCGCAGCGTGACCGGCTGCGGCGTGCCCCAGCGCTGGTCGACCTGCAGGCGCGTGCTGAAGAAGTAGACGTCGCTCTTGAACGGGGACTGGAACAGCTTGTCCCAGTTCATCAGGTTGGTCAGCAGCGGCAGCGTGTGCGTGTTGAGCGTGTACAGGCCGGGCCCGAACGCGTCGGCCGCGCGGCCTTCGTTGACGAACAGCGCGGCCTGCGACTCGCGCACCGTCAGCCGGGCGCCGTTCTGGATCTCGTTGTCCTGCATCGGGAAGCGCCACGCCAGGATGCCGTCCCCGGGCTCCTGCCACTCGATGACGTCGATGAACTGCTTCTTGATGAATCCCATCAAAGACATGGCGGCCTCCACTTGGCTGCGAGTTGCAATCAGCGCGGATGATAGTCGCACGACGGGCGACTTCCCGCCCCTGTCGACCGCCTGCGCCGCGCGGGCGTCGAACGCGCGTTTTCAGGGGCCCAACAACAGGGGATTGCCGCCGGGACGAAGCAATGCAGGGGCCCGTTCAGGCGGCGTAGCGGGCGGCGGTGAGGCCGTCGAAGTCGATCGCCGGCTTGCGGCCGCCCAGCAGGTCGGCGATCGCCTGGCCGGTGCCGGCGGCCATCGTCCAGCCCAGGGTGCCGTGGCCGGTGGCCAGCGTCAGGTTCTCCAGCGTCGTGCCGCCCATCACGGGCGTGCCGTCGGGGGTCATCGGGCGCAGGCCGGTCCAGAACGTGGCGCGCGCCAGGTCGCCGGCGTCGGGGAACAGGTCGGTCAGCACGAATTCCAGCGTGCCGCGGCGGCGCGCGTCGAGCCGCAGGTCGTAGCCCGAGAGCTGCGCCATCCCGCCCACGCGGATGCGGTCGCCCAGGCGCGTGACGGCCACCTTGTGCGTCTCGTCCATGATCGTGGACTCGGGCGCCGCGGCGGCGTCCTTGATCGGCACCGTGATCGAGAAGCCCTTGACCGGGTAGACGGGGATGGCTATGCCGAGCGGCTTGAGCCAGTGCGGCGACCAGCTGCCCAGCGCCAGCACGACGTGGTCGGCGGTGAGCCGGCCCGCGTCGGTGTCGACGCCGGTGACGCGCTTGCCGTCGCTCGCGATGCCCGTGACGTTGACGTTGAAGCGGAACTTCGCGCCCAGCGCCTCGGCCATCCTGGCCAGCCGCTGCGTGAACAGGAAGCAGTCGCCCGTCTCGTCGCCGGGCAGGCGCAGCGCGCCGACGAACTTGTGCTTCACCGCGGCCAGCGCCGGCTCGTACTGCAGGTAGCCGGCGGTGTCGAGCACCTGGTAGGGCACGCCGTACTGGTCGAGGATCTCGGTGTCCTTGTGCACGCCGGCCAGTTGCTTCTCGGTGCGGAACAGCTGCAGGGTGCCCTGGGTGCGCTCGTCGTAGGCGATGCCGGTGTCGGCCCGCAGCTGCTTGAGGCAGTCGCGGCTGTATTCGGCCACGCGCACCATGCGCGCCTTGTTGACGCGGTAGCGCGCCTCGGTGCAGTTGCGCAGCATCGCCAGGCCCCAGCGCCACATCGAGGCCTCCAGCATCGGCTTGATGATCAGCGGGCTGTGGTTCATCAGCAGCCACTTGATCGCCTTGACCGGCACGCCCGGCCCGGCCCAGGGCGACGCGTAGCCCGGCGAGACCTCGCCGGCGTTGGCGAAGCTGGTCTCCAGCGCCGGGGCGCCCTGGCGGTCGACGACGGTGACGTCGTGGCCCGCCTTGGCGAGGTAGTAGGCGATCGTGGTGCCGATGACGCCGCTGCCGAGGACGAGGATGGTCATGGTGGGACGCTCGCTGGACTCGTGATGGGGCCGACTATCGCACGCGGCGGACGCCGGACGGAACCATCCAGCCTCGCGCAAGCTCTCAGCGCTTCCAACCACCAGCCGTGCCAAGATGCGCCCCATGCAAAAACGAAGCCCCCACCGGATGCCGCCCCCCGCAGGGGGTGCTTCGCGAGCGCTGAGCGCCGCCATCGCCGCCGCTGCGACCGCCTTCTCCGCCCAGGCCGCCGGCCTGCCCGCGCAGGTGCGCGAGGTCGAGGGCGTGCACGAATACCGGCTGCCCAACGGGCTGCAGGTGCTGCTGATCCCGGACGCGTCCAAGCCGACGGTCACCGTCAACGTGACCTACCGCGTCGGCAGCCGCATGGAGGGCTACGGCGAGACGGGCATGGCCCACCTGCTCGAGCACCTGATGTTCAAGAGCACGAAGAACATCGCGCAGGTCAGCACCGAGCTGTCCAAGCGCGGCATGCAGTTCAACGGCACCACCTCCGACGACCGCACCAACTACTTCGAGACCTTCCCGGCCGACCCGGCGCAGCTGTCGTGGGCGCTCAGGACCGAGGCCGAGCGCATGGTGCACGCCAACGTCATCAAGAAGGACCTCGACTCCGAGATGACGGTGGTGCGCAACGAGATGGAGATGAACGAGAACAACCCGTTCCGCATCCTCATGGAGAAGACCAACGCCGCCGCCTTCGAGTGGCACGCGTACGGCAAGGACACCATCGGCGCGCGCTCGGACGTCGAGAACGTCAACATCCCGCACCTGCAGGCGTTCTACCGCAAGTACTACCAGCCGGACAACGCGACCCTGATCGTCGCCGGCAAGTTCGACGCCGCCAAGACGCTGACCGAGATCGCGCAGGACTTCGGCGCCATCCCCAAGCCGACGCGCGTCATCGAGCCCACCTACACCGTCGAGCCGGTGCAGGACGGCGAGCGCGAGGTCACGCTGCGCCGCGTCGGCGGCGAGCAGGACCTGTTCGTCACTTACCACGCGCCGTCGATCGCCAGCCCCGACATGCCGGCCTTCAGCGTCGTCGCCAACGCGCTCGGCGACACGCCCAACGGCCGGCTGCACAAGCGCCTGGTCGAGACGGGCAAGGCCACGCAGGCCTTCGCCTGGCCGGCGCGTCATACCGACCCGGGTACCTTCAACGCCGGCGCCGTGCTGAAGAAGGACGACGACCTCGGCGCGGCGCAGAAGATCTTCCTCGACACCATCGAGGGCGTGAAGTCGGAGCCCATCACCGCCGAGGAGCTCAAGCGCGCGCAGCTGCAGGTCGACAAGGGCTTCGACCAGCTGTTGGCCGACCCGCAGGCGCTGTGCGTCACGCTCAGCGACTACATCGCCGGCGGCGACTGGCGCCTGCTGTTCCTGCAGCGCGACCGCGTCGACGCGCTGACGCTGGACCAGGTCAACAAGGTGGCCGCGGCCTGGCTCAAGCCGTCCAACCGCACGCTGGGCCGCTTCGTCCCGACGGACGCGCCGGACCGCGCACCGCATGCGGTCCGCACTGATCCGGCGACGCAGCTGGCCGGCTTCAAGCCGCGTGCGGCTGTCGCCGCCGGCGAGACCTTCGATGCCACGCCCGCCGGCATCGACCGGCGCAGCCAAGTGCTCACCCTGCCCAACGGCATGAAGCTGGCGCTGCTGCCCAAGAAGAGCAAGGGCGGCACCGTGGAGATGCGCTTCGACCTGCACTTCGGCACGCTGGAATCGCTGCGCGGCCAGCGCGCCGCCGCGGCCGCCACGGGCATCATCATCGGCACGGGAACCGAGACGAAGACGCGCGCGCAGCTGCACGACGCGTTCGCCGCGCTCAAGACCGACTGGGAGCTCAACGGCGGCACCAGCTGGGGCCACGCCTCCCTGACCACGCGGCGCGACGCGCTGATCCCGGCGCTGGAGCTGCTGGCCGAGGCGATGCGCAAGCCCTCGTTCACGCCGTCCGAGTACGAGCAGGGCGTGCGCCAGCAGGTGCAGGGCATCGAGCAGTCCGCCGAGGAGCCGGGCGGCGTCGCGGTCAACGAGCTGGCGCGCGCGCAGCAGCACTTCACGGCGGACGATCCGCGCTACACGCCGACCTTCGCCGAGTCGATCGCGGAGACGCAGGCGACGAAGCTGGACGACGCGGCCGCGTTCTACCGCAGGTTCTGGGGCGCCGAGCACGGCGACATGGCCATCGTCGGCGACTTCGACGCCGACCAGGTCAAGGCGGCCGTCACGCGGCTGTTCGGCGACTGGAAGTCGGCGCAGACCTTCGTGCGCATCGCCAACCCGGTGACCGACGTGACGGGCGCGCACCTGTCGCTGCAGCTCAAGGACAAGGCCAACGCCGTGCTGTTCGCCTCGCTGCCGCTGAAGCTGAGCGACACCGATCCCGACTACCCGGCGCTCACGCTGGCCACCCACGTGCTGGGCGGCGGCGAGTTCGGCTCGCGGCTGAACGCGCGCATCCGCCAGAAGGACGGGCTGTCGTACGGCGTCGGCGCCGGCCTGGACGCGTCATCGTTCGAGCCGACCGGCTCGATCGGCTTCGAGGCCATCTTCGCGCCGCAGAACCGGGCGCGCGTGCAGTCCGACTTCGACGAGGAGCTCGCGCGTTTCGTCAAGGACGGCATCACGCCGGCCGAGCTGACGGAGGCCCGGCAGGCGATCCTCGCCGAACGCGCGACCGCGCGCACCAGCGACGCGACCGTGGCCAGCAACTGGATCTTCAAGCTCGACCAGGGCCGCACCTGGGCCTGGAGCGCCGAGCAGGACGCGAAGCTCAACGCGCTGACCGTCGACCAGGTCAACGCGGCGATCCGCAAGTGGATCGCCCCGGCCAGGATCAACTGGGCCGTGGCCGGCACGTTCGACGACAAGAAGTGATGGCCTCCAAGGACCTGCCCCCGCTGCCGCCCGCCGAGCCCGGCCGCTACCGCCACTACAAGGGCGGCGAGTACGAGCTCGTCGGCGTGGCGCGCCACAGCGAGACGCTGGAGCCGCTGGTGATCTACCGGCCGCTCTACAACGCCAGCGGCCTGTGGGCGCGGCCGCACGCGATGTTCTTCGGCGAGCTCGAGGTGGACGGCGTGTTGCGGAAGCGGTTCCAGAAGATCTGAGGATCCGTGGACGAATCCGGCACGCCCGAGCGGCGCGCCGGATTCAAACGCGGCTTCCGGGGCCGGCCCGCGGCACGGTCCCGTCGATTCACGGCCGAAAATCGACGGTCGGTCGCGTCGGCGAGGCCGCGGCGCGCGGCTGCCGATATGCTTGCGCCTTTCGAGTCCCCGCCGGGGCTCGCCTGCCTGCATAGAAGAATCCAGAGGAGCCTGCCAGATGACGCTGTCCCGCCGCTTGCCCGCGCCCCGTTCGACGACGATCGCCACCGCGCTGGCCCTGGCCCTGGCGCTCGCCGCCGGCCTGCTGGCCGGCTGCCAGCGGCCCGGCGCCGGCGGCCCGGCCGCCGCCGCGTCGGCGCCCGCCACGACGCTGCTGATCGCGCCCGAGGACGTGCGCGTCGTCGGGCTGCAGACGCACGCGTCGGGCCCGGTCGTCACCGGCTCGGTCGAGCCCGAGCGCCGCGCGGACCTGCGCGCCGAGATCTCGGCCGTCGTGCTGCAGGTGCTCAAGGAGAACGGCGAGCCGGTGCACCGGGGCGACCTGCTGGTGCGCCTGGACGACACCTCGATCCGCGACAGCCTGCGCTCGGCCGAGGAGGCCAGCCGCGCCGCGGCCCAGGCGCTCGACCAGGCGCAGCGCCAGCTCGCCCGCGTCAAGACGCTGCAGGCCGAGGGCATGAGCTCGCAGCAGGCGCTCGACGACGCCGAGGTGCGCCGCAACAGCGCGCAGAGCGACCGCGTGGCCGCCGATTCGCGCACCGTCGCCGCGCGCCAGCAGCTCACCCGCACCGAGGTGCGCGCGCCGTTCGACGGCGTCGTCAGCGACCGCAAGGTCTCGGCCGGCGACACCGCGGCCGTCGGCAAGGAGTTGCTCAAGGTGATCGATCCGGGAAGCATGCGCTTCGAGGGCCTGGTGTCGGCCGACCGCATGGGCGACATCCATGCCGGCCAGGCGGTGCAGTTCCGCATCAACGGCTTCGACAAGGGCGACTTCACGGGCAAGGTGCGCCACGTCGACGCGTCGGCCGACTCGGTCACGCGCCAGGTCGCCGTCATCGTCGACTTCGCGCCCGGCACCGCGCCGCGCGTGGCGGGCCTGTACGCGGAAGGCCGCATCGCCTCGGGCGAGGGCACGGCGCTGGTGCTGCCCGAGACGGCCATCGCGCGCGAGGGCGACAAGGCCTACGTCTGGCGCCTGGGCGCCGGCAACGCGCTGGCCAAGGTGCCGGTGACCCTCGGCGAGCGCGACGCGCGCCTGGGCAACGTGGTGATCCTGTCGGGCATCGCGGCGGGCGACCGCCTGCTGCGCACGCCGGGCTCGACGCTGGTCGCGGGCCAGAAGTTCGAGCTGGCCAAGCCGGCGGCGGGCGCGGCGTCGGTGGCGGCCGTCACGGCCAGCGCGAACTGAAGGCGAAGGAGCGCGCGATGTTCCTCTCCGATTTCAGCATCAAGCGGCCGGTCGCCGCGATCGTCATCATCATCACGCTGATGGGCCTGGGCCTGATCGCGCTGAACAAGCTGCGCGTCAACCAGATCCCCGACGTCGAGCAGCCGGTGCTGGTCGTCGGCATCACCTATCCGGGCGCGTCGCCGGACACGGTCGAGCGCGAGATCGTCAACCGCATCGAGCGCGCGCTGCAGGGCATCGAGGGCGTCGACCAGACGCGCTCGTCGTCCACCGCCAGCGAGGGCTACGCCCAGTTCGTGCTGGTGTTCGAGTTCCACAAGGACATGTCGCTCGCCTCCGACGAGGTGCGCAACGCGATCGGCACCGTGCGCTACAAGCTGCCCACGGAGATGCGCGAGCCCGTGCTCACCCGCGTCGACCCGAGCGCGCAGCCCATCATGCAGATGGCGCTGTCGTCGCCGGCGCTGTCGCACGCCGAGATCTCGCGCCTGGCGGAGGACCAGCTGGCCGACCGCTTCCGCGCGCTGCCCGGCGTGGCCACGGTCACCGTCAACGGCTCGCTCACGCGCGAGCTGAGCGTGCTGCTGCACGCGCAGAAGCTGCGCGAGTTCGGCGTGTCGGTCACCGAGGTGGTCAACGCGCTGCGGGCGCAGAACGCCACCGCGCCGGTGGGCAAGGTGCGCGGCGCGCTGGAGGACCAGAGCATCCGCCTGGTCGGCCGCTTCGAGTCGCCGGCCGAGTTCAACCAGATGCTGATCAAGCGCAGCGGCGACAACCTGATCCGCCTCGGCCAGGTGGCCACGGTGGAGGACGGCTTCGCCGAGCTGGGCGGCTACAGCGAGCACAACGGCGCGCCCAACGTCGGCATCTCGGTCACGCGCACCCGCGACGGCAGCACGGTGACCATCGCCAAGGAAGTGCGCGAACTGGTCGAGACCATCAACAAGGAGCAGGCCGGCAAGGCCAGGCTGGACGTCACGCAGGACGGCGGCAACGACGCGCAGGACAGCCTGAACAACGTGGTGGACGCGCTATTCTTCGGCGCCGGCCTGACCATCCTGGTCGTCTACGTGTTCCTCAACTCGTGGCGCTCGACGCTGATCACCGGCCTGAGCCTGCCGACCTCGGTCGTCACCGCCTTCATCGCGGTCTGGCTGTGCGGCTTCACGCTCAACTTCATGAGCCTGCTGGGGCTGTCGCTGGCCATCGGCGTGCTGATCGACGACGCCATCGTGGTGCGCGAGAACATCGTGCGCCACATGCAGCGCGGCGAGGACCGGCGCACCGCGGCGCTCAACGGCACGGCCGAGATCGGCATGGCGGTGGCGTCGACGACCTTCTCCATCATCGCGGTGTTCGCGCCGGTGGCCTTCATCCCGGGCATCACCGGCGAATGGTTCCGTCCGTTCGGCCTGACGGTGGTGGCCTCGGTGGCGGTCAGCCTGTTCATCTCGTTCACGCTGGATCCGATGCTGTCGGCCTACTGGGGCGACCCGGTCGACCTGCACAACGCGCCGCGCACCGGCATCAGCGCCGTGCTCCAGCGCTTCAACGACTGGTTCGACCACCAGGCCGACCGCTACAGCCGCCTCATCGAATGGGCGCTGCACCACCGCTGGTACATGGGCTGGGCGGCCGCGCTGAGCTTCGTGGCGGCGCTCGGGCTGCAGGCGACGCTGGGCGGCTCCGACTTCCTGCCCAAGTCCGACAGCGGCACGCTGATGGTGGACATCCGCATGCCGCCCAGCTCCAGCCTGGCCTACGCGCGCATGAAGCTCGAGGAGGCGCAGGCGCTCGCGCGCACGCTGCCCGAGACCAAGGCCACCAACTCGTGGGTGAACCCCAGCCAGGGTCGCGTCTACGTCGACATCGGCAAGAGCACGCAGCGCAAGCGCAGCGCCACCGAGGTCGGCAACGACCTGCGCAAGCAGATGGGCCGGCTGGTCGGCGCCGAGTACGTGGTGCTGGACGACCTGAACAACGGCGCGCAGAAGCCGGTGCAGATCCGCTTCCACGGCACCGACTCGCGCGTGCTGCTGGCCATCACCAACGACTTCATGGACAAGCTGCGCAAGGTCAAGGGCGCGGTCGACGTCGGGCTGTCGGAACAGGATCCGCAGCAGGAGCTGCGCATCGACCTCGACCGCGGGCTCGCCAACTCGATGGGCGTGTCGGTCAACGACGCGGCGCAGTCGCTGCGCGTGGCCTTTGCGGGCGTCGAGGCGGGCGACTGGATCGACCCGACCGGCGAGGCGCGCGACGTCGCCGTGCGCCTGGCGCCGGAGGACCGCGTCGACGCCGGCAACATCGAGCGCCTGCCGATCGCCGTCGCCGGCACCGACCGCATGGTGCCGCTGGAGCAGATCGCCACCGTCACGATGGGCAAGGCGCCGTCCAAGATCCAGCACGCGAACTCCAAGCGCATGGTGGTGGTCGCGGCCAACGCGCAGGGGCGCTCGTCGGGCGAGGTCACGGCCGACGCGATGAAGATCGCCAACGCCATCCAGTTCCCGCCCGGCTTCGGCCTGGAGCTGACCGGCGCGTCGCAGAGCCAGCAGGAGGTGTTCAGCAACCTGTTCATCGCGCTGATCTCGGGCGTGCTGCTGATGTACCTGGTGCTGGTGATGCAGTTCGGCTCGTTCACTGCGCCGATCCCCGTGATGATCTCGCTGCCGCTGAGCCTGATCGGGGTGGTGATCGCGCTGGTGTCCACGCACGGCACGCTCAACCTGATGAGCATCATCGGGGTCATCATGCTGATGGGCCTGGTGGCCAAGAACGCCATCCTGCTGCTCGACGCCGCGCGCGCCGAGGAGCGCGAGGGCGCCGACCGCGAGGACGCGCTGATGCATGCCGGCCGCAAGCGCCTGCGCCCGATCATGATGACCACGTTCGCGCTGATCGCCGGCATGCTGCCGGTGGCCATCGGCGTGGGCGAGGGCGGCGAGTTCTATCGCCCGATGGCGGTCACCATCATCGGCGGCACCATCACGTCGACGATGCTGACGCTGCTGGTGATCCCGTGCTTCTACGACTCGATCGAGATGATGCGCGAGCGCATGATGCTGCGCTTCCATCGCCGCTCCGAGCGCTTCACCGCGGTGGGTGCGTTCGTGCTGACGCTGCTGGAGTTCGTCGCCTTCCTGTTCGGCCTGCGCTTCGTCTACCGCGCCGTCCGCCGCGCGTTCGGCCTGCCCGCTGGCGGCCTGTGGCGCAAGCCCGGGGACGAGCACGTGGCGCCGGCCGCGCCGCATTCGTCGGAGCCGATGTTCAATCCGTGACCGCGCCGGCTCGATGACCTCGTTCGTGCTCGCTCCCGCCGCCGACTTCGCGGCGGCCGACCTCCACGCGGCCTGCGTGGAGGCCTTCTCCGACTACGTCGCCGGCCCGATGCAGATGACGCTGGCGCAGTGGCCGTCGTTCGTCGCGCGCCAGGGCGTCGACCTCGAACGCAGCCGCGTCGCGGTGCGGGACGGCGCCGTCATCGCGTTCGGATTCGCCTGCCCGCGCGTCGACGACGGCCGCTGGCGGCTCGCCGTCATGGGCGCGCTGCCCGCCGCGCGCGGCAGCGGCGCGGCGCAGGCGCTGCTGGCCGACTTCCTCGCCCGTGCGAAGTCCGCGGGCATGACCCATGCCGAACTCGAGTGCTTCGCCGCCAACGAGCGCGCGCTGCGCCTGTACCGCCGCGTCGGCTTCGAGGTCGTGCACCCGCTCAATGGCTGGAAGCTGCCCGACGCGGCCATCGCGCCCGCGCGTGGCGCCCGCGCGCCCGGGGCGCGCGACGTGCGCGAGATCGACCGCGCGACCGCCTTCGCCTGGCTGGACGAGGCCGACCGCCGCATCCCGTGGCTGCCGTTCCCGAACACCGCGCGCTGCCAGTCGGCGCAGGTGCGGCCGCTGACATTCTGGCAATGCGGCAGCGCGCTGCTGCTGTTCAGCGCGGTCGAGGACACGCCCACGCACATCCACGTCCTGATCGACCTCGACCCCGCGCTGCGCGACGCCGAGACCCTGGCGCACGCGATCCGCGCCGCGCATCCCGACGCGTTCGCGCCGCCCATCCTGCGCGACGACCTCGGCGGCGCGGCGCTGGCGCGCGCCGGCTTCGTGCAGCAGGAGCTCGGCCAGGTGCTGATGCGCCGCGCGCTGTAGCCGCGGCGGATCAGGCGCCCGCGTCCGCCTCCACCAGCGCCTGCAGCTTCTCCACGGTCGCCCAGTTGCGCGCGGTGCCGCGCTCCTTGAGCACCTTGCCGACTGCCTTGGCGACGCGGCTCTCGATGATGCCGCCGGCGCACCATAGCCAGGCGGCGTGCCCGCCGGCCGCGAAGGCCTCGGGGGCCCAGTCCTCGGCTTCCAGCGGCTTGAGTTCGGCCAGCGCGGCGGCGTCCTGCACGAACATCACCAGCATGCGCGCGTCGTCGTCCGCGTGGCGGCGCAGCGGGTGCTCGGCGATCGCGGCGGCGAGCTCGTCGGCGGTCTTGACGATGACCTCGCAGTCGACGCCGAGCTGCGCGAGGATGGCCGCGCGCAGCTTCTTCGCGTGGCCCGCGGGCGTGCCGGCCTTCGCGTCGAAGACGGCGTTGCCGCTGTTCAGCAGCGTGCGCACGTTGGCGTGGCCCAGCGACGCCATCAGCGCGCGCAGGTCGGCCATGGGCACGCGCTTGGCCTTGCCGACGTTGATGCCGCGAAGCAGGGCGATGTGGCGCTTCATGCGCGCATTGTCCACGAGCGGCGCTCGCTACACTTCGACGCTCACCCCGAAGGAAACTGCAATGATCGTGCGCATCGACATCGACCAGGAGGCCGGCGCATTCGGCTATCGCGTCAGCTACGAGTCCGAGGAGATGTACGCCGACGACGGCCTGGAGTCCGTCGTCGAGTGCCTGATCGCGGCGGTGGAGGGCATGCCGCCCGAGGCGCTGGCGGCCGAGCTCTGGCTGGGCGGCGTCGTCTCGGGCACCTACCCGCTGCAGGTGATCGGCATGAACGTCGACCAGGTGGCGCAGCACGCGCAGAACACGACGGCCATGATCGACGAGCTGATGCCCGATCGCTGACCGGCGCCCGCCGGACGCGACTGAATGGCCGGTTCGGCCGCGGCGCCGGACCTTTGATTCGGGGGATATCCACGCCGCCGGCGGGGGCTCAAGATCCCAAGGCTGGAGTCTGCATCGCGACGGTCTCTCCGCCGCACGGATTCCTCCCGCATGGAGAGGCGGCGCGATGTCGGGGACGACGCACGATACGAAGTGGCGGCTGGCGATCGGCGCGGCGCCGGTGCTCGGCGTCGCGTTCTTCGTCTGGTCGGCCGCGGAGGATCAGGCCGGCGTCGCGCGCTCGCCGACGGCGGGCGCCGTCCTCGCCGCGGTCGCGGCCCTCGGCGCCGCCGTCGCCTGGTGGACGGCGCGCCAGCTGCGCGCGGCGCCCACGGTGACGGTCGCGCGCGCCTGCGCACGGGCGCTGGCCGAGCCGGCCGGCACGCGCGTCGCGCTGCGCGGCCGCGCATGCGCCCTGCCCGACGCGGTGCCGCTGATCTCGCCGGACGGCGAGCTGTGCCTCTGGTTCGAGCACGGCGATCGCGCCGGCGTGCGGTGCAGCGAGCGGCCGTTCCTGCTGGAGGACGCCACCGGCCAGTGCGTCGTGCTGCCCGCCGGGGCCGACGTGCGCGGCATCGGGCCGGTGTCGGCCGCGGCCGCGCGCTCGCGGTTGCCGGGCCACGGCGACCTCGGCGGCGCCAGCGCTCCTTCCAGCGGACCGGCCGAGGCGCGCGCCGGCGACCCTCGCGGCGCGCCGGGCGACGAGCGCTCGGCCGAACGCCTGTTGCGCAGCGGCGACCGCATCCACGTGGTCGGGCGCATCGTCCCCGCTTCGTCGCAGGCCTTGCTGCTGCAGGCGCAGGCCGCCGCGCTGGCGGCGCGCAGCGAGGGCTCCCAGGCGCCGCTGCGCGGCGGAGATCCGCCTCCTTTTCGGGACCTGCGCAGCGCAGCGCTGGCCGGAGCGCCGTTCGTCGCGGCACCGCCGCCGGCCGACCACGGCCTCGCCCTGCCCGTGATCGCGGCGGGGGCGCCGGGCGAGCCCTTCGTCGTCCGCATCGGGCCGGACGAGGTCGAGGGCGGCGTCTACGGCCTGCTGGCCGTCGTCGATTGCCTGGTGCTGGTGGTGTCGTCCTCGCTGGCGGCCTGGGGCATTCTCGTGCACGGCTGAAGACGCCGCCGGCTCGAGCGTGACGAGGTGGGTGCCGCGCCGCTGCGGCCCGGCCACGCCCGCCCGGCCGCTCCGCTCGTTGCGACTACGATGCTGACCGGGAGCCCGTGCCTCGTCCATGGCCGGGCGCCCGCTGAACACTCGTTCCGGATTCGCCAGCTTGCTTCGCTCCGTCCGCCTCGCCCTTAGCCCGCACTTCCTGCGCAAGCGCGCGCCGGCGCCGCCAGCGTCGTCCGCGCCGCAGGATGCGACGCCCGGGGCGGCCTCCGGCCGGCCGTGGCCGCGGCCGGGCGTCGCGCAGCCCGGCCTGGGTCGCTGCCTGCTGCTGGCGCTGCTGCTGCACATCCTGCTGTTCATCGTGGTCGGCACCGCGCCGGGCGGCGACTCGCCCGCCGGCAGGCGTGCCCCCGGCGACCTGGTGGTCTACATGCCCGAGGCGCGCGCGTCGCGCAGGGCCGAGGCGCGCGACGAGCCGTTGCCCGGCACCGAGGGCGTCGCGCTGCCGGCCGCGGCGTCGGCGTCGGCGCCCGCGCCGGACGAGCGCGCGTCGGCCGCCGCGAACCGGACGCTCGCCGACGCCGTGGAGCCCACGGCGATCGTCGAGCCGTCGATCGTGATCCGCGACAAGCCGGCGCAGGTGCAAGCGCAGGCGGCGCGCCCGGCGCCCGCTCCGACCGCGCTGCCGCTGCTGACCGCGCGCAAGGCGCCGGTGTCGGCCGGCCAGGCGTCGTCGACGCTGCCGACGCCGACGGAGCGCCCCGTCGCCTCGGCCCAGCCCGCGTCGGCGCCGGCATCGGTGCCCATCCCCGCGCCAGCGCCAGCGGCCGTCGCGTCCGAACCGGCACCGTTGCCGGAGCCGAGGCCGTTGCCGCCCGAGCCTCTGCCCGCGCCGCTGGCGGCCCCCAGCGTGAAGCCGGCGCCGCTGGCCAGGCCGTCGTACACGCCCCTGGACGTCTCGGTGACGCCGCCGCCGCCGGTGCCCGTGCTGGCGCCCGCCCCGCGGCCCGCGCCGCTGGCCGCGCCCACGGTGAAGCCGCCGCCGCTGGCCAGGCCGTCGTACACGCCGCTGGACGTCCCGGTGACGCCGCCACCGCCGGTGCCTCCGCTCGCGCCGGCGCCGCGGCCGGCGCCGCTGTCCGCGCCGCAGGTGGCGCCGCCGCCGCTGCCCAAGCCGAACTTCGTGCCGATGCAGGTGCCGGTGGCGCGGCCTGCGCCCGCCCCGGCCCCCGTGCCCGCCCCGACGCCGGCTCCGGTCCCCGTGCCGACCTCGGTGCCGCCTCCCGCGCCGCTGCCCGTTCCTCCGCCCGCGCCGCTGCCCCCGGTGCCGGTCCTCGAGCCCGCGCCGCGGCCTGCGCCCCTCAGCGCGCCGGCCGTCAACGCGGCGCCGGTGCCGGCGCCGAGCTTCACGCCGATGCAGGTGCCGGTGGCGCGTCCGGCACCCGCGCCCGCGGCGACATCGGTGCCCACGTCATCCGCGGCACCCGCGGCACCCGCGGTGCCCGAGCCGGCGACGCAGGCCACGCCGCGCACGCCGGCGGCGGGCACGTCGCCGGCCGCGCCGCAGACGCAGTCCGTGCGTCCGGTCGAGAACCCGGCCGAGCACGGCGGTGCCGGCGGTACGGCGCAATCGCCGGGCGGCGGCAAGGTCAATCTCGACGGCAGCGCCGCCGGCGGCCTGGGCGGCAACGGCCCGGCGCAGCCGCCGGACACCGGCGCCCCGGCGCCGCTCAACCTCGACCTGCACGGCGGCGGCGCCGGGCCCAGCCTGGGCCGCACGCGCAGCGGCCTGGTGCCGGTGCTGCCGGCGCCGGCGGACAAGAAGACCAAGCTCGAGACCGAGCTCGAGAAGGCCAGCCGCGCCAAGTGCTCGGACGCCTATGCCGGCGCCGGCCTGCTGGCCGTCATCCCGCTGGCCAAGGACGCCGTCACCGGCAAGGGCTGCAAGTGGTAGCGAATCGAGATGGGCACCGCCGACGCCGCGCCGGCGCTCGCGGCGTCGTGCCGTCGGCGGCGCCGGTCAGCGGCGGATCGCCGTCGAGCGGCCTGCCGCGCGGTCGGGCGCGACTCAGACCAGCTCGCGCAGCTTCTCGTAGCCGCTGCGGCTGATCGGCACGCGCTTGCCGCTGCGCAGGCGCGCGGCGTGGCGGTCGGGGCCGGGGCGCTCGATCGCCTGCAGGTGCGCCAGGCTGATGATGAACGAGCGGTGCACGCGCAGGAAGCGGGTGGCGTCGAGCTGCTCCTCGATCTCGGAGATGCGCTGCGGCTTGAGGTGGCACTTGCCGTCGGCGTGGATGGCGAGGTAGTCGCCCTGGGCCTCGATGCACTCGACCTGCTCGACCGGGATCACGTGCACCTGCTCGCGGTCGCGGATCAGGATGCGCTCCAGCGCCGCGCCGCGGCGGGCGACCAGCGCGTCGACGCCTTGCCCGGGCGCCGGCGCCGCGCGCGTGCCCGCGTGCAGCGTGCGGGCGCGCGCGAGGGCGTCGTCGAAGCGCGCCTTCGAGAACGGCTTGAGCAGGTAGTCCACCGCGTGCAGCTCGAAGGCCTTGATCGCGTGCTCGTCGTAGGCGGTGGTGAAGATTACGCCCGAGCGGCGGCCGGTCAGCTCCAGCACCTCCAGGCCGGTCAGGCGCGGCATCTGGATGTCCATGAACACGAGGTCGGGGTCCAGCGCGCCGATCTGCTTGACGGCATCGAGGCCGTTCTCGCATTCGCCGACGACCTCGACGTCCGCATGCCCCCGCAGGTATTCGCGGATCAGGTGGCGCGCCAGGTCCTCGTCGTCGACGACCAGCGCGCGCAGGCGGGATGTTGTCGATGTCATGCCCCGGTCTCCTTCTCGGCGGGCAGGTTGATCTCGATGGCGAACTGCGTCTCGCTGCGTTGCCAGGCGATGCGGGCGCGGGTGCCGTACAGCACGGCCAGGCGCTCGCGGATGTTCTTCAGTCCGACGCCGTGGCTGCCGGACGGCGCGTCCTCGCGCGCCACCGGGTTGGCGACGGCGACGTGCAGCCAGCCGTCGCGCACCAGCGCGTCGACCGTGATCGTGCCGCCGCCGTCCACCTGGCGGATGCCGTGCTTGATCGCATTCTCCAGCAGCGGCTGCAGCGTCATCGGCGGCAGCAGGCATTCGGCCGCCTCCGGGCTCACGCGCAGCTCGGCCTGGAGCTTGGCGCCGAAGCGGCGCTTCTCGATCGCCAGGAAGTGCTCGCTGAGCGTGACCTCCTCGCCGAGCGTGATGCGCTCGCGCTCGGCCAGCGCCAGCGTGCGGCGGAAGAACTGCGCGAGGTCGACCGTCATCTCGCGCGCCGCGGCCGGGTCGAAGCCGGTCAGCGCGCTGATCGAGTTGAGGCTGTTGAACAGGAAGTGCGGGTTGATCTGCGTGCGCAGCATCTGCAGCTCGGCGTCGCGCGCCAGCACGCGCGACTCGGCCTCGCGGCGCGCGGCGTCCTGCACGGTCTCGAACGCGATGAGCACGTCGTGCGCCAGCAGCGACAGCAGGTACAGCGCGAAGCCGGCGGCGAAGTACAGCACCCAGCCGGGCGAGCTCATCGTGACGAAGGGCCGGCCGCGCAGGATGTCGCCGGCCAGGTAGTTCCAGGCCTCGCCGGCGCCCAGCCAGACCAGCGCCGACAGCAGCGACGCGCCGCCGAACAGGCTCAGCGTCACCGGCCAGCGGCGCTGGCGGTAGGGCTGGCTGCGGCAGACGTAGTAGGCCGACAGCGAGTCGAACGACCAGACCAGGCACAGCGGCACGGCGAACGCCAGCGCGCCGGCCCAGTCGGCCTGCTCGTCCAGCCGCAGCAGCGCGGCCAGGCCGACGCCGGCGGCCAGCCAGGCGAGCTCGTACCAGAGCAGCTTGCGGGCGTCCGCGAGGAACGGGTGCATGAGGGCCGCGGACGCCTAGTTCGTGATCTCGACGCCGCCCATGATCACCGAGCCGTCGATGACGAGCCGCTTGCCGGGCATCATCGGCGGGATGGTCTTGTCCTCGATGCCGCCCAGCACCGGCGAGCCGTTGACCACCACCGACCACTCGCGCGGCACGCGGATCTCGACGCCGCCCATGATCACGGACAGGTGCAGCACCGCCTCGGAGGCGACGGCGGCCTGGCGCAGGTCGACCTCGACGGCGCCCATGACGGCGTTGATCACGCCGCCCGCGAACTCCTGCGAGTCGTTCTTCAGCACGATGCCGCTCATCGTGGCCGAGGCGTCGATGCGGGCGCCGTGTTCGAACAGCTCGACGCGCCGGCCGGGCGCGCCGCCCGCGTCGCCGGCGCGGAACGCGATGCCCTTGGTGATCACGCCCAGGCCCAGCCAGATCAGGGCCAGCGGCCACAGGTCGCGGACCTGGAAGTGGAAGATGCCCAGGTTCTGCAGCGTCATGCCCACGCCGACGACGATCAGCACGGCGCCCATCAGCCAGCGCCGCAGGCCGCCGGGCTGCGACAGCTTCAGCGCCCCCAGCGCCACGAACACCAGCGGCCAGAACGGCTGCACGAGGTGGCTGTCGAACAGGTGCAGGTTGTCCAGCAGCGCGAAGACGCCGACGGCGATGATGAAGATGCCGAAGACGACGCGGCTGCGCTGCCGGTGCATCGGGTCGCCGTGGTCGACGGGCTCGCGGCCCCGCGGGTCCGGATTCGGGTTCGGGTTCATCGGATCCGGGCTCACCAGTTCGGCTCCTCGCGCATCCGGCCGCCCAGCATCGCGTGCGCGACCATGCCCGTGCCCACGGCGATGAGCAGCACCGGCCAGGTGGCGGCCAGCGTCCAGCCGCCGATGTGCTCGATCACGACCACCAGGTAGGCGGCGACCGCGCAGCGGACGAGCGCGCTCACCACGCCGGCGGCGCCGGGTTCGACGGCCAGGCGCACGACGCCCGACAGCGCGACCACGCCCGGCAGCAGCAGCCACAGCTCGTCCCGACTGATGAGCCCCTGGCTCTTGAGCAGGCAGCCGATGCCCAGCAGGATCAGCGCCGCGCCGGCGACGACGCGCCGCACGGCCCGGTAGCCGTGCCGGCGCAGGATATGGACGTGGGGATGGGGGCGCGAATAGCGGAACATGCGGCAATCCAGGACGGTTCTCGATGCCGCGCAGCATCGCAGAAGCGCCCCGCGGCCGCACGCGCGAATCGACCAATGGCCCGGGAATGGCGACGAATCGCGGCAACGGGGGCGACGCGGCGGGCCTGGGCACCCGGATTGCCGGTCCTGCGCTGGATCTTCCGGCCGAGGACGCCTGTGCCTCGCCGGGCATTCGAACAACGACATGTCAGCCCTGCGCGAAAACGACGAGGGCCGCTCGACGCGGCCCCGGAGCGGCACTGACCATCGCGCCCACCGCGTCCACAGCGTGCTGATCGTCGAGGACGACGTCGACGTCGCCGCGGCGCTGGCCCGGCTCCTCACGGCATGGGGCCACCACGTGACCGTCGCCCACGACGGGCCCGCGGCGCTGGCCGCGATGCAGGACACGCTGCCCGACATCGCCCTGGTCGACATCGGCCTGCCCGCGATGGACGGCTACGAGTTCGCCGCGCACCTGCGCTTCCAGCCCGGGTGCGAGGAGCTGCCCATCGTGGCGATCACCGGCTCGGGCGCGCCCGAGGACATCCGGCAGTCGCTCGCCCGGGGCTTCTCGGCGCACCTGGTCAAGCCGGTGTCGGCGGCGAGCCTGCGCGCGCTGCTCGAATAGCCGCGGCCGGCGCGAGCCGGGATAGCACTCAGAGGCTTGCGCGCGAACGCGGATACCCTACGCGTCTCGCTTGCTCGTCCCACAAGGAACCTCCGCGATGCCGACCCGTGTCCATCCCCTGCGCTCCGTCGCCGCCGCCGCGTCGCTGGCGCTGCTGCCGTTCGCCGCCACTTCCGCCAACGCCGCCAAGCTGCACAGCGTGCCGCTCAAGATAGATTTCACGCTCAGCGCGGCGCAGATCGACGACAGCTGCAAGTCCGAGATCGCGGCCGCCGGCAAGCGCGTCGACGCGCTGGTGCACGCGCGCTCCGCCCGCACCTTCAAGACGGTGGTCGAGCCGCTGGAGAACGCCGTCTCCGACCTCGGCGACGACCTGGGCGCGCAGGTGCTGCTGTTCAACGTCGCCCCCGACAAGGCGGTGCGCGACGCCTCCGAGCGCTGCAACACCGCGGTCACCGGCTTCCTCGCCGAACTGTTCGCGCGGCCCGACCTGTACGACGCGCTCGCCGCGGCCTCCAGGAGCCACACGGCGCGCGGCCCCGCGCAGCAGAAGCTGACGGAGATCCACCTGCTCGCGGCCAAGCGCGCCGGCGCCGGCCTGCCGGCGGACAAGCGCGCGCGCTTCGTCGCGATCGCCAAGGAGATCGCGGACCTCGAGAACGCGTTCATGTCCGACCTGTCCAACGCGAACACGACGATCACGATCACCAAGGAGCAGGCGGACGGCCTCAAGCCCGACCTCCTGGCCAGCCTGAAGCCGGACGCCGACGGCAAGCTCGTCGTGCCCGTCAACGAGAGCTCGTTCGCGCAGTTCCTGGCCAACGCCACGTCCGCCGACGCGCGCAAGGCCTTCTACATGGCCTACTACACGCGCGGCGGCGACAGGAACGTCGACCTGCTGCAGAAGGCCATCGCGCTGCGCGACGAGCAGGCCAAGCTGCTCGGTTACGCGAACTGGGACGCCTACACGCTGGCCGACCGCATGGCCGGCACGCCGGAGCGCGTCGAGAAGTTCCTCACCTCGCAGAGCGCCGCGCTGCTGCCGCTGGCGCGCGAGCAGCGCGCGAAGCTGGCCGAGCTCAAGGGCGCCCCGCTGGACGAGTGGGATCGCCCGTTCTACTCCGACCTCGCGCGCAAGAAGCAGTTCAACCTCGACCCCGAGGCCGTGCGCCAGTACTTCCCGGCGCAGCACACGATCGACGCGGTGCTGGACTTCTACAGCCACATGCTGGGCCTGACCTTCACCAAGTCGGCCGACCTGCCGTCGTGGCATCCCGACGTCGTCGGCTACAAGGTGACCGACACCGCCACCGGCGCCGACCGCGGCGTGTTCTACCTCGACCTCTATCCGCGCCCCGGCAAGTACGGCCACTTCGCCAACTTCGGCCCGACCGGGCGCCGCGTGCTGCCCGACGGCACGGCGCGGCCGGCCGTCAACACCATCATCGGCAACTGGCCGGCGCCGGCGCCGGGCAAGCCCTCGCTGTTGTCGCACCAGGACGTGCTGGTGTTCTTCCACGAGTTCGGCCACAACGTCGCCGCGCTGTGCGCCGACACGCCGTACGAGACGCTGAACAACGGCTACCGCCAGGACTTCGTCGAGGCGCCGTCGCAGATGCTGGAGAACTTCGTGTGGGATCCGGCGATCCTGAAGAAGATCTCGTCCAACGCCGCGACGGGCGAGCCCATGCCCGACGCCATGATCGCCAGCCTGAACGCCGCGCGCCACTTCAACCAGGCCTGGGCGCACCTCGGCTCCAACGTGTTCTACGCGCTCGTCGACCAGCGCTACCACTCGGCCCCGCCGCCGGTGGACACCACCGCGCTGTGGGCGGCCACGCGGGCGAAGTACACGGTCGACCAGTTCGTGCAGGGCACGACGCCTCAGGCCGGCTTCACGCACCTGATGGGCGGCTACGAGGGAACGTACTACGGGTATGCCTGGGCCAAGGTCTACGCGATGGACCTGTTCACCGCGTTCCAGAAGGACGGCCTGCAGAACGCCGCGGTGGGCATGCGCTATCGCCAGGACATCCTGGCCCCGGCGCGCATGCAGGAGCCCGACGCGCTGGTCAAGAAGTTCCTCGGCCGTCCGATGAGCCCCGAGGCCTTCTACGCCGACCTCGGCATCAAGGGCGACGGCAAGTAGGCGGGTTCGCGGCGCTCAGGCGGCCTGTCGCCGCGTCGCCTGGGCGAGGAACGCGGCGATCGCGCGCTGCGCGCCGCCGGAGCGCGGCAGGCTCTGGTGCGTCGTGCCGGCGATCACGTGCAGCGTCGGCGGCGTCGGCAGCCGCTCGCACAGGCGCCGGCTCTGCGCGTGCGGGATCGACGCGTCGTGCTCGGCCAGCAGCACCAGCGTGTCGCCGGCGTGCGCCGCGGCGAAGCCGGTGCAGGCGAAGCGCTGCGTGACCAGGCGCGCGCCGGCGCGGCCGAACGGGCGCGTGTGCAGCACGGCGGGCACGCTCTCGAACGGCGAGAGCAGCACCAGCCGTCGCGGCCGCGCCTCGGCGGCGAGCGACAGGGCGACGGCGGTGCCGAGGCTGCGCCCGGCGATCGCGAGTTCGGCCAGCGGGTGGCGTGCCGCGACGAAGTCGAGCAGGGCGCTGGCGTCGGCCTTGGCGCGGCGTTCGGACGCCCTTCCCGTGGAGCCACCGAAGCCGCGGTAGTTGAATGCGTGGATCGCCCAGCCGGGGTTGAACGAGGCCATGTCGGGGGCCCAGACGACGTTCTCGTTGCGGCCGCCGAAATAGAGCAGGGTGCCGGTGGCGGGGGTGTCCAGCGGCGTGGACGACCAGCCTTCGAGGACGGTGCCGTCGGGGCGTTCGAGCTCGTGCGCCTCGATATGGTAGCGGCCGGCGTACGGGCCGGGTTCGAGCGGGCGGATGTGGGTGGTGCGGCCGAAGATGAGGCGGCCCTGGAGCGACTCGATCATGCGGGGCGGGGGTTGGTCATCGCTTGATTCTGGCCGTGTCGCGTGACAGTTCGGTGCCGAGCGCCAAGCCTCGATGCGCGATGCTTCGATCGGTGCTCTGGCTGCTGCGGCGTCGTGCCTGCGGCGCTGTTGCCAGGCGCTTCGCGCCTGGCGTCCCGGGGCGGCTTGGTCGCGGGCGGCAGGGTGGGTGGGGGCTTGTTTCGCCGGCGAGACGGCACGTCGCGGGCATCTGGGCAAGTGTGGACGGCCCCTAAGCGCGACCCAGTCACGGCGCGCGGAAGAGTCGTGCCGAGAGCCCGCGGAATCGCGGCCGTCCAGGCCGGATTCAGGAACCCGCGAGCCGGCGAAACAAACCCCTGCCCACCCCGCCGCTCGCGAAGCAGCGACCCGCGCGAAGCGACAAGACGAGACGAGACAAGACGCATCCGCTACCGAAGCGCCTCCGAAAAACGAAGGGCCCGCACCAGCGAGCCCTCCAGGCGATTCAGACGACGAGCCGGAATCAGATGTGCAACGCGTGCCCCAACGCCCGCAAGGCAGCCTCCTGCACCGCCTCGCCCAACGTCGGATGCGCATGGATCGTATGCCCGACGTCCTCCAGCACCGCTCCCATCTCGATCGACTGCGAGAACGCCGCCGCCAGCTCGGACACGCCCTTGCCGACAGCCTGCCAGCCCAGGATCAGATGGTTGTCCTTGCGCGCGACGACCCGCACGAACCCGTCGGTCGACTCCAGCGTCATCGCCCTCCCGTTCGCCGCGAACGGGAACATCGCGCTGATGACCTCGTGGCCCGCGGTGGAAGCCTCGGCAGCGTTGAGGCCGACGACGACGATCTCGGGGTCCGTGAAGCACACCGCCGGAATCGCCGCCGGCATGAAGTGGCGATTCTTGCCGGCGATGATCTCGGCCACCATCTCGCCCTGCGCCATCGCCCGGTGCGCCAGCATCGGCTCGCCCGTGAGGTCGCCGATGGCCCAGACGTTGCGCATCGACGTCCGGCACTGGCCGTCCACCTTCACCGCGCGGCCGTTCATGTCCAGCATCAGCGATTCCAGCCCCCAGCCGCCCGTGTGCGGCTTGCGGCCGACCGCGACCAGGATCTTGTCCGCCGGCAGATGCACCGACTCGCCCGCGCCGTTCTTCACGTGCAGCGCGTCGCCGAGGTCGTTCAGCCCCTGCACCGTGTGGCCCAGGTGAAGCTTGATGCCCGCCTTGTTGATCGCGGCCAGCACCGGCCTGGTCAGCTCCTCGTCGTAGGCCGGCAGGATGCGGTCCAGCGCCTCGACGACGAACACCTCCGCGCCCAGCTTGCGGTAGGCCATGCCCAGCTCGAGGCCGATGTAGCCGGCACCGACGACGGCCAGCGTCTTGGGCACCTCGGTCAGCGCGAGCGCGTCGGTCGACGAGATCACGCGGCCGCCGAACTTCATCATCGGCAGTTCGACGGCGTCCGAGCCGGCGGCCAGCAGCAGGTGCTCGCAGCCGACGCGGATCGTCGGCTCGCCGCCGCCGATCGGCGTGACGTTGACCGTCTTGCCGTCGACGAGGCTCGCCCAGCCCTTGATCACCTGCACGCCGTTCTTCTTCAGCAGCGCGCCGACGCCGCCGGTCAGCTTGCCGACGATGCCGTCTTTCCACTTCATCGTCTTGGCCAGATCGATGGAGGGCGACGCCACCTTGATGCCGATCTTCGAGTCGCCTGCCCAGTGCGTGGCCTCCTCGAACGCGGTGGCCGCGTGGATGATGGCCTTGGACGGGATGCAGCCGACGTTCAGGCAGGTGCCGCCCAGGCTCTCGCCTTCGATCAGCACCGTCGGGATGCCCAGCTGCCCGGCGCGGATGGCCGCGACGTAGCCGCCGGGGCCGCCGCCGATGACGACGAGGGTTGTCGATTTCATTTCCATGCGTGCTTACTCCACGAACAGGGTGGCCGGGGTTTCGAGATAGCCACGGATGACTTGCACGAACTCCGCTGCATGGATGCCGTCGACCACGCGATGGTCGAACGACGACGACAGGTTCATCATCTTGCGCGCGACGACCAGGCCGTCGCGGATCATCGGACGCTCGACGACGCGGTTGACGCCGACGATCGCCACCTCGGGCGAGTTGATCACCGGCGTCGTGACGATGCCGCCCAGCGCGCCCAGGCTCGTGATCGTGATCGTCGAGCCGGTGAGCTCCTCGCGCGCGCTCTTGCCCGAGCGCGCGCCCGCGGCCAGGCGCGCGACCTCGGCGGCGGTGGCCCACAGGTCCAGCGTCTCGGCGTGCTGCAGCACCGGCACCATCAGGCCGGCCTCGGTCTGCGTGGCCATGCCCAGGTGCACCGCGGCGTGGCGCGTGACCACGCCGGCCTCGTCGTCGAAGCGCGCGTTCATCTGCGGGAACTCGCGCACCGCCAGCACCACGGCGCGCATGATGAACGGCAGCATCGTGAGCTTGCCGCGCGTCGCGCCGTGCTTCTGGTTGAGCTTGCCGCGCACGGCTTCCAGTTCGGTGACGTCGATCTCCTCGACGTAGGTGAAGTGCGGGATGCGGCGCTTGGCGTCCTGCATCTTCTGCGCGATCTTGCGGCGCAGGCCGATGACGGGGATCTGCTCCTCGTCCGTGCGCTGGGCGTAGCGCGTGTCGACGCTGCCAGACGCGCCGGTGCCGCCGACCAGGCCGCGCGCGGCGTAGGCGTCGACGTCCTCGTGCGTGATGCGGCCGGCGGTGCCGGTGCCCATCACGTACTGCAGGTCGATGCCCAGATCCCATGCGTGCGCGCGCACCGCCGGCGAGGCGATGGGCTTGTCGGTCGGGGCGCGCGTGATCCTCTGCGCGCCGGCGGCCGGTGCGCGGGCGGGTGCGGCCTGCGGCACGGGTGCCGGAGCCTTGGCGGCCGGAGCCGGCGCAGGAGCGGGCGTCGCCGCGACAGCCGGGGCCGGCGCGGGCGCGGCCTTCGGCGCGGGCGCGGGAGCCGTCGCCGGAGCGGGCGCCGCAGGGCCGTCCTTGACGTTGCCCGCGCCCTCGACCTCGATGCGGATCAGCTCGGAGCCGACCGCCATGACGTCGCCCACCTTGCCGCCGAGCGCCAGCACCTTGCCGTGCACCGGCGACGGGATCTCGACCGTGGCCTTGTCGGTCATGACGTCGGCGAGGTTCATGTCCTCGACGACGGTGTCGCCCACCTTGACGTTCCAGGCGACCAGTTCGACTTCCGCGATGCCTTCGCCGATGTCCGGCATCTTGATGACGTGAATACCCATGTTCTTATTTCTCCATCGCACGCTTGAACGCGGCGCCGACGCGGTCGGGCCCCGGGAAATACGCCCACTCCTGCGCATGCGGGTAGGGGGTATCCCAGCCGGCGACGCGTTCGATGGGGGATTCCAGGTGGTAGAAGCAGTGCTCCTGGACGAGCGCGGCCAGCTCCGCGCCGAAGCCGCTGGTTTTCGTGGCCTCGTGCACGACGACGCAGCGGCCGGTCTTCTTCACCGACTCGACGATGGTGTCGAGGTCGAGCGGCCAGATGCTGCGCAGGTCGATGATCTCGGCGTCGACGCCCGTCTCGGCCGCGGCAGCCTCGCTGACGAACACCATCGTGCCGTAGGTCAGCACCGTCAGCTGCGAGCCTTCGCGGTAGACCGAGGCCGAGTCCAGCGGCACCGTGTAGTAGCCCTCGGGCACCTCGCCCAGCTTGTGCTTGGACCACGGCACCACGGGCTTGTCGTGGTGGCCGTCGAACGGGCCGTTGTACAGGCGCTTGGGCTCCAGGAAGATCACCGGGTCGTCGTTCTCGATGCACGAGATCAGCAGGCCCTTGGCGTCGTACGGGTTGGACGGCATCACCGTGCGCAGGCCGCACACGTGCGTGAACATCGCCTCGGGCGACTGGCTGTGCGTCTGGCCGCCGTAGATGCCGCCGCCGCAGGGCATGCGGATCGTCATCGGCGCGGTGAAGTCGCCGGCCGAGCGGTAGCGCAGGCGCGCCGCCTCCGACACGATCTGGTCGGACGCCGGATAGAAGTAGTCGGCGAACTGGATCTCGACGACCGGGCGCAGGCCGTACGCGCCCATGCCCACCGCGGCGCCGACGATGCCGCCTTCGGAGATCGGCGCGTCGAACACGCGCGACTTGCCGTACTTCTTCTGCAGGCCCTCGGTGCAGCGGAACACGCCGCCGAAGTAGCCCACGTCCTGGCCGAAGATGACCACGTTCGGGTCGCGCTCCAGCATCACGTCCATCGCCGAACGCAGCGCCTGGATCATCGTCATCGGGGCGGTCGGCCCCGTGGGCGCCGCGGCGAGCGTCTTCTTGTCTTGCATTTCCATGATCAGACCCCCAGCTCCTGGCGTTGGCGACGCAGGTGCTCCGGCATCTCCTTGTAGACGTCCTCGAACATCGACGCGGCGCTCGGGATGCGGCCGTCGTTGAGCGTGCCGTAGGACTCGGCTTCCTTCTGCGCGGCGGCCACCTCGGCCTCCAGCGCCTTCTGCGTCTCCTCGTGCTCGGCCTCCGACCAGCAGCCGCGCTTGATCAGGTGCTGCTTCAGGCGCGCGATCGGGTCGCCCAGCGGGAAGCGGGTGGCGTCGTCGGCGGGGCGGTACTTGCTCGGGTCGTCGGACGTCGAGTGCGGGCCGGCGCGGTAGGTGACCCACTCGATCAGCGTCGGGCCCAGGTTGCGGCGCGCGCGTTCGGCCGCCCAGCGCGAGGCGGCGTAGACCGCGAGGAAGTCGTTGCCGTCCACGCGCAGCGAGGCGATGCCCGAGCCCACGCCGCGCGCGGCGAAGGTGGTGTGCTCGCCGCCGGCGATGGCCTGGAACGTCGAGATCGCCCACTGGTTGTTGACGACGTTGAGGATCACCGGCGCGTTGTAGACGTGCGCGAAGGTCAGCGCGGTGTTGAAGTCGGACTCGGCGGTGGCGCCGTCGCCGATCCACGCGGACGCGATCTTGGTGTCGTTCTTGATTGCCGACGCCATCGCCCAGCCCACGGCCTGGATGTACTGCGTGGCGAGGTTGCCGGAGATCGAGAAGAAGCCCTTCTCCCTGACCGAGTACATCACCGGCAGCTGGCGGCCCTTGAGCGGATCCTTCTCGTTGGACAGCAGCTGGCAGATCATGTCGACCAGCGGGTAGTCGCGCACGATCAGCAGGCTCTGCTGGCGGTAGGTGGGGAAGCACATGTCGCCGTCCTCCAGCGCCAGCGCGTGGGCGGAGCCGATGGCCTCCTCGCCCAGCGACTGCATGTAGAACGACATCTTCTTCTGGCGCTGGCCGATGAGCATGCGCGCGTCGAAGATGCGCGTCTTCATCATGGCCTTCATGCCGGTGCGCAGCAGCTCGTCCGACAGCTCCGGCGCCCAGGGGCCGACCGCGTTGCCGTCGGCGTCCAGCACCCGCACCAGCGAGAACGCGAGGTCGTTGGTGGATCTCGGGTCGGTGTCGACCGGCGGGCGCCGCACCGCGCCGGCGGGCGACACGTGGAGGTACGAGAAGTCGGTCGCGCAGCCCGGGCGCCCCGTGGGCTCCGGGACGTGCAGACTCAAGGGGTCGTGCTGGGTCATCGGCTGAATGCTCCGCGCCCGCGGTGGCGGGCCGAAAGAATGCTGCGAATCGAGCGGGCGCGGTGGGTGTGCCGCGGCCGATCGGGTGGGCGAGCGAAAGCGGGGTCTCCGCCATGCATCGCATCCGACAGCGTACCTGATTTCGGGCGGGTGACAGCCGGGGAAAGTCACCATTCCCTGACCGATCGGTCGGTTTTTGGCGGCGTTTTTCCCGCGAACGCGCAGGTCGTCCGTGCCCCGGGCGTGACGCGCCTCAGCGCGCGCAGGCGAGCGTGAGCGCCTGCACCGGCTTGCCGAACGGGCCATCGGTGGCGACGGCCACCCAGTGGCGCGCCGCGCCGGCCTCGGGCGCCGGGCCGGACGCGAAGCGCAGCGTGGCCGGCTGGCGCCCGGCCAGGCTCCACGGCAGCAGCTCGCGCACGACGGCGTCCTGGCGCAGCGTCGCGCCACGGTTCTCGCCGGCGCCCACGTGCGTCTGCAGCCCGTCGTCGACCACCGCGACGTAGCCCGACAGCGCCGCCGGCGCGCCCGGGCCGGGCGTCACGGTCAGGGCGAGGCCGCCCGCGTCGCGCGCCAGCGCCAGCGCGACCGTCGCCGGCGCGCGCGGCTGCAGCGCGGCGGCCGGCAGCGTGCTCCAGGCGGGCGTGTCGCGGCTGTCGAGGATCACCTGCGGCGTGTACGCGAAGCGCGCGCCGCTGCTGCGCTGCGACGCGTTCTGCCGCTGCGTGAACTGCGGCTGCGCGAAGCGATCCTTCCAGCCCAGGCTGTCCCAGTAGTCGACGTGGAAGGCGAGCGTGACGACGCCGTCGCGGCCCTTGAGTTGGCTCAGCCAGAGCTCGGCCGGCGGGCAGGAGCTGCATCCTTCGCTGGTGTAGAGCTCGACGACCGCGGGCACCGTCGGGCCCGACTGCGCGGTGCAGGCCGCCTCGGCGGCGGCTCGGGTCGATGCGCCGGCGGCCAGCGCGGCCGCGATGGCGAGGGCGGCGAGGGCGCGACCGTGGCGAGGCGTGGAAACGGGCGGGGAGGTGGTCATGGCGTGGCGCCGCGAAGCCGGCGTGCTGGGCGAGGATAGTCCTTCGTCGCCGGCCGCGGGCGATTCCTTTCATCGGGCGCGCGATTTGCCGTGACTGGCCGTCCAACCCGCGCGAGTTCCCATGCTGACCATGCTCAATCCCCGCCAGATCAAGCTCCTGTTCGACGCCGCCGCCGGCGCGCCCGAGCCCGCCACCGCGCAGGCCTTGCGCGAATTCGCGGAACTGCGCCACCTGGGGCTGCTGTCCTTCGACGAAGACGGCCGCTATGCGGTGACGCCACAGGGGCAGGCGCGCCTGCGGCAGTACGCGCCATCCGTGCACTGACCGGACCGGTGTTGCGGCAAGACCGGACTGGCACCGGCGGCGAGCGTCAGCCCGCCGCCTCCACCACCATCTGCAGCCGCTGCTGCCCCTGGAACTCGTCGATGCTCAGCCGATAGGCGATGCGCACGCGCTCGGGCACCGGCTCGCTGTGCCCGAACCAGATCGCGTCGCGCAGCTGGCCGGCGTGGCGCACGCGCAGCTTCAGGTGCTTCTCGCCGACCAGGCGCTGCTGCACCACGTCGACCTCGTCGCAGAAGGTGGGCGCCTCGAAGCCCTGGCCCCAGACCTGCGCGTCGAGCGTGGCGACGGTGGCGGCGTTGAACCATTCCAGCGCCAGCGGGCCGTCGGTGGCGAGCACGCGCGACAGCGCCGCGGGGCTCAGCCATTCCTCGGCGACGGCGGTGAAGGCCTGCGCGAAGGTCTCGAAGTCCGCGCGCGCGATCGTGCAGCCCGCGGCCATCGAGTGGCCGCCGAACTTGCGCAGCAGGCCGGGGTGGCGCTTGGTGACGAGGTCCAGCGCGTCGCGCAGGTGGAAGCCGGCGATCGAGCGGCCCGAGCCCTTGAGGAAGCCGTCGGCGCCGACGGCGAACACGAAGGTCGGGCGGTGCAGGCGATCCTTCACGCGGCCCGCGACGATGCCCACCACGCCCTCGTGGAAGCCGTCGTCGAACAGCGCCAGCGCGGCCGGCGGCGCGCCCGTGGGCATGATGCGTTCGACCAGCGCCTCGGCCTGCTCGCGCATGCCGGCCTCGACGTCGCGCCGCTCGCGGTTGATGCGGTCGAGCTCGGCGGCCAGTTGCGCGGCGCGCGTCGGGTCGTCGGTGAGCAGGCATTCGATGCCCAGCGTCATGTCGGCCAGGCGTCCCGCGGCGTTCAGGCGCGGGCCGAGCGCAAAGCCGAAGTCGAACGCGCTCGCGCGCTCGGCCTTGCGCGCGGCGACGTGGAACAGCGCCGCGATGCCCGGCTGCATGCGTCCGGCGCGGATGCGCTTGAGGCCTTGCGCGACGAGCCGGCGGTTGTTCGGGTCGAGCTTGACGACGTCGGCCACCGTGCCGAGCGCGACGAGGTCGAGCAGCGCGTCCAGCCGCGGCTGCGTCGCGGCGTCGAAGCGGCCGCGCTCGCGCAGCTCGGCGCGCGCGGCCAGCAGCGTGTAGAACATGACGCCGACGCCGGCCATCGCCTTGCTCGCGAACGGGCACTCCGGCTGGTTCGGGTTGACGATGACGTCGGCGTCCGGCAGCACCACCCGGTCGTCGACCAGCGCGGGCAGGTGGTGGTCGGTCACGAGGACGGCGATGCCGCGCGAGCGCGCGTGAGCGACGCCCGCGAGGCTGGCGATGCCGTTGTCCACGGTCACGAGCAGGTCCGGTCGCGGCGGGCGCAGGCCCTCGGGCGCGTCGCCGCCGCAGGCCAGGTCGACGATGGTCGGCGTCAGGCCGTAGCCGTGCAGCTGGCGGTCGGGCACGACGTAGCTGAGCCGCGCGCCGGGCGCGCCCAGCATCTGCAGCCCGCGCAGCGCGACGGCGCAGGCGGTGGCGCCGTCGCAGTCGTAGTCGGCGACGACGACGATGCGCTGCTGGCGCTCGATGGCGTCGGCCAGCAGGCGCGCGGCCTCGGCGCTGCCGCGCAAGGTGGACGGCGGCAGCAGCTGGCCCATCGCGTCGTCCAGCTCCTCGGCGCTGCGCACGCCGCGCGCGGCGAACAGGCGCGCGAGCAGCGGGTGGACGCCGGCCTGTTCGAGCGCGAACGCGGTGCGCGGCGGGACGTCGCGGATGTGGAGTCGCGGCGGCTGGCTCACAGCGCCCCCAGCGTCGCCTGCGCCGAGGCGCCACCGCCACCCACCAGGCGCTTCCACCACGGGCGCTGCGCGGGTCGCCAGGTGCGGGCGTGGCGTTCGCCGGCCAGGGTCAGCCGTGCGGCGGGATCGTCCGAGTCGGCCAGCGCGCGCAGCGGGCCGGCGTCGAGCGCGTGCCAGGCCTCGGCCCAGGCGCTCCAGTCGTCGCCCAGCAGCGGCGCGCGCAGGCGCTCGTCGACGACGACGTCGGCCGGCAGCGCCTTGCCGGCGGGCTGCGCGGGGCCGGTGCCGGCCAGCCAGAACGAGTTGACGCTCATGGCGCCGCGCTCCTCGCGGGCGTCGTTGAGCGGATGCACGTACAGCAGCATCTGCACCTCGCTCTGCAGGCGCCGCACCAGCATCACGCCGGGGTGGTCGTTGAGCCAGAGGTCGACGTTGCGGCCGATCACGCGGTCGATGGACGCCGTGGGCAGCTCCGCCAGCGACGGGTGGCTGACGTACCAGCGCGTCGGCCCCGCCCAGTGCCAGGCCCAGCCGAGCTCGGTGAACAGCGGCGCCAGCGTCGCGTGCAGCGTGCGCGCCTCGGCTTCGTCGAGCTCGAGCAGCGCGGGATCGACGAGGTTGACCTGGTCGCGCCCGACGTGCCAGTGCGCCGGCGTGACCAGCCCCCAGCCGCTGCCCGGCGCCGGCGCGAGGCCGTCGCGGCGCGCGGCCTCGGCCGCGAACGGCAGCAGGCCGTCCTGCACGGGCCAGCCGCGCAGCCCCGCCAGCAGGCGCTCGTGCGGCAGCGACAGGGCGTACTCGTCGGCCTCGGCGACATCGTCGGTGCTCGCGTCCCCGACCGGCGCCCAGCGCGCGAGCAGGCGCTCCAGGTTCGGCAGGCTCAGGGTGGCGAGCGCCTGCGCGGCGGCGTCGGACAGGGCCGACGCGTAGGGGATCACGAGATGCATCGCGCGATTATCCCGCGCGGTCGGGCACGGCTCGCGCGAGCTTCAGGCGCGGGCGCGCGCGTCGCGGTGTTCGACCATCGCGTCGACCGCGCGCTCGAAGGTGTCGAACAGCCCGCTGCTGCGGTTGCGCATGGCCATGCCCAGCGCCGCGGACAGCTCGGCCGACTGCACGCACTGCTCGAGCCGGCGCAGCAGCGCCATCGCCTCGGCGGTGGTGCATTCGACGCCCAGCACCATGAAGCGGTCGTCGTCGAAGTGGGCCAGGGTGTCGGGCTTGCGGACCGTCTGGCGCAGGGCCTGGGCGGCGCGCACCAGCACGGCGTCGCAGACCTCGCGCGCCGCCGGGCCCTTCATGCCGTCGAGCTCGATGGCCACCACGCAGGCGCTGGCGCCGTAGCGGCGGCAGCGTTCCTCCTCTGCAGCCAGCGCGAGTTCCCAGCCGCGGCGGTTCGCGAGGCCGGTCAGCGGGTCGGCGAGCGCGTCGACTCGTGCGTTCCCGGTCAGGCGCGCGAGGGCGGTGGTGTGCAGCTCGGCGCTGAGCAGGCCGCTGAGCATGTCGGCCAGCACCTCGACCATCGCCTGCTCCTCGACCAGGCTGGACGGCATCGGCTGGCGGTTGAGGCCGCACAGCGTGCCGAACAGGCGGCCGTCGCCGTCGACCAGCGGCACGCCGACATAGGCGCCGATGGGCACCTGCCGCGTGAACGGCAGCCCGGCGTAGGCGGGCACCTCGGCCACGCGCGGCGCCACCCGCGGGCCTTCCTCGCGCACCATGCGCGAGCAGAACGAGTCGTTCCAGCGGAAGACGTCGCCTTCCTTGACACCGTAGGCGTGGTCCTCGGCCGCGAGCACGACCCAGTCGTCGTTGTCAGCGCGGCCGACCATCCACAGGTCCATGCCGACGCGCTGGTGCAGGAAGGAGAGCACCTCCCTGGAGGCGCCTGCGAAATCCGGTGCTTTCATCGATCCATTCTCTCCGGCGCTTTTCGCGCGCCGCCTGACGTTGCGAGCCAATCTTAGGGCCAGTCGGCCCGCATCGCACGGTCGGGGGCCCCGATCGCGGCGTTGTCCGACGCGCGGACCGCCCCGCCTAGAATGCCCCGATGGCCGGCGTGACTCCACGCGGGCGGGGAAAACTGGTGCCATTCGAGTGGTTGATTGGCTGGCGCTACACGCGCGCCGGCCGCGCGGGGCGGCGCAACGCCTTCATCTCGTTCATCTCGCTGGTCTCGATGCTGGGCATCGCGCTGGGCGTCGCGGCGTTGATCATCGTGCTGTCGGTGATGAACGGCTTCCAGAAGGAAGTGACCGACCGCATGCTCAAGGCCATCGCGCACGTGCAGCTGATGGACGACCAGGGCAACGCGCTGGCCGACTGGCAGGCGCTGGCCAGGAAGGCGCAGGCGCTGGAACCGGAGGTTCGCGCCGCGGCGCCCTACACCGAGACGCAGTCGCTGCTGGCGCACGGCGACGGCATGCGCGGCGCCATCGTGCGCGGCGTCGAGCCTGCGCAAGAGGCCGGCCTGACAGAGCTGGCGGCCGACCTGCAGCGCGAGGGCATCCTCGCCAAGCTCACGCCCGGCAGCTGGAACATCGTCCTGGGCGCCGAGCTGGCCCGCGCGCTGGGCGTGGCGGTGGGCGACCAGGTGACGGTGATCGCGCCGGGCGCGCAGGTGACGCCGGCCGGCGCGCTGCCGCGGCTGAAGTCGTTCAATGTCGTCGGCACCTTCTCGGTGGGCCACTACGAGTACGACAGCGGCCTGGCGCTGGCCGCGCTGGACGACACCGCGAAGCTGTACCGCACCGGCGGCCCGACCGGCGTGCAGCTGCGCCTGGCCGACATGAACGAGGCGCGCGCCGTCGCCGGCCGCCTGGCCGAGGGCCTCGGCAGCCAGGTGCGCGTGCAGGACTGGACGCGCACCAACGCCGCCTGGTACGACGCCGTGCAGATCGAGAAGACGATGATGTTCATCATCCTCACGCTGATCGTCGCGGTGGCCGCGTTCAACCTCGTCTCGACGCTGGTGATGACGGTCACCGACAAGCAGGCCGACATCGCCATCCTGCGCACGCTGGGCGCCAGCCCGCGCTCGGTCATGGCGATCTTCATGGTGCAGGGCGCGGCTTCGGGCATCGCCGGTACGGTGGGGGGGGTCGTGTTCGGACTGCTGGTGGCCTACAACATCCCCGTCATCGTCCCCTTCATCGAGCACCTGCTGCACACCAGCTTCCTGCCCGCCAGCGTCTACCTGATCGACCGCATGCCCAGCGACCCGCACCTGTCGGAAGTGGCGCAGATCGCCTTCTGGGCGCTGCTGTTCGCCTTCCTCGCCACCGTCTACCCGAGCTGGCGCGCCAGCCGCGTGCGTCCCGCGGAGGCCCTGCGCTATGAGTGAGAACGTGCAAGCCGGCGCCGTCGTCCTGCAGGCCGCGGGCCTCGGGCGCCGCTTCTCCGAAGGCGGCCTGGACGTGCAGGTGCTGCACGACGTCGACCTGCAGGTGCGAGCCGGCGAGACGCTGGCCGTCGTCGGCGCCTCGGGCTCCGGCAAGAGCACGCTGCTGCACCTGCTGGGCGGACTGGACGCGCCCACGGCCGGCCGCGTCACGCTGATGGGCCGGGACATCAACGCGATGGGACTCGCGCAGCAGGGCCTGTTCCGCAACGAGCACCTGGGCTTCGTCTACCAGTTCCACCACCTGCTGCCGGAGTTCTCGGCGCTGGACAACGTGGCGATGCCGCTGCTGGTCCGCCGCGCCAAGGCGGCCGACGCGCATGCCCGGGCGCGGGCGATGCTGGAGGCGGTCGGCCTGGGCCCGCGCGCGCAGCACCGGCCGGGCGAGCTCTCGGGCGGCGAGCGCCAGCGCGTGGCCATCGCGCGCGCGCTCGTCACGCGCCCCGCGTGCGTGCTCGCGGACGAGCCCACCGGCAACCTCGACAAGGACACCGCCAACACCGTCTTCGCGCTGATGCTGGAACTCGCCCGCGAACGCGGCACGGCCTTCGTGCTGGTGACGCACGACGACGGCATCGCCGTGCGCTGCCAGCGCCAGCTGCGCCTTGATCGCGGCGTGCTGGTGCCGCCGCGCGCCGAGGCGGCCTGAGGCCCGCAGGTTGCCGGGGGACGCCATGACCGAGCCGGCCCCGCTGCAGTGGATCGACACCCACTGCCACCTCGACGCCCGCGAGTTCGACGCCGACCGCGCCGACGTCGTGCGGCGCGCGAGCGCGGCGGGCGTCGCGCTGCAGGTGATACCGGCCGTCGGCGTCTTCAACTTCGAGACGGTGCGCAGGATGGCGCACGAATACGGCCTGTCGTATGCGCTGGGCATCCATCCGCTCGGCGTGTGCAGGGCGGATGACGCCGACCTCGAACGGCTGGAGCAGGCGCTGCACGCGCACAAGGACGACCCGCGCCTGGTGGCCGTCGGCGAGATCGGCGTCGACCTGTTCGTGCCGGAGCTGATCGCCATCCGCCCGCGCCAGGAGCACTTCTACCGCGAGCAGCTCAAGATCGCGCGCCGCGCCGGCCTGCCGGTGCTGGTGCACGTGCGGCGCTCGCAGGACGCCGTGCTCGCCGGCCTGCGCCGCATCGAGGTCCCGGGCGGCATCGCGCACGCCTTCAACGGCAGCGACCAGCAGGCCGCGCACTTCGTCGAGCGCGGCTTCCGTCTCGGCTTCGGCGGCGCGGTCACCTTCGAGTCCGCGCGCCAGATCCGCCACGTGGCCGCCACGGTGCCGGCCTCGGCCGTCGTGCTGGAGACCGACGCGCCCGACATCCCGCCGCACTGGCTCTACCGCACCGCGGCCGAACGCGAGGCGCGGGTGCCGCCGCTGCCGCAGGCGCGCAACGAGCCGGCCGAGGTGGCGCGCATCGCCGCGGACGTCGCGCGGCTGCGCGGCGTGCCGCTCGCCGAGCTGGCGGCGCTCACGCGGGCGAACGCGATCGCGGTGATGCCGAAGCTGGCGCGACTGGCGGCCGATACCCCCTTGTAGACTGTCCGCCATCTCGCGCGGAGGCTTCCCTCATGCAACTGCAGTGGCTCGTCCTGGTGATCTTTCTTGCCGCGATCGCCGCGGACCATTTCGTCTACTGGCGTTCGTTCTCGCGGCGCGTGGCGCGCGATGCCGCGGCGGCGCGGCATACGCTCTGGCTGCAGTGGGCGCTGACGCTGTGGACGTGCTCGGCGCTCGTGCTGTGGGTGTGGATCGCCGGCGGCGAGCCGCTGTCGTCGGTCGGGCTGGCGCTGCCTTCGGGATGGCGGCTCTGGGCGCCGCTCGCCCTGGGCGCCGCGTTCGTCCTGCTTCAGGCGAGTACCGCGATGCGGCTCGCCCGCCTTCCGGCTCCGAGCTCGAAGCTTCGGGATCAGCTGGGCAGCACGGGGCACGTCATGCCGCACGTGGCGTCGGAGCTGCCTGCGTTCGCCGGGATGGCCGTGACCGCCGGGGTCTGCGAGGAGCTGCTGTTCCGCGGCTTCCTGATCTGGCTGCTGCAGCCGATCTGCGGTGTCTGGATCGCTGCGCTTCTCGCGCTCGCGCTGTTCGCGGTGGCGCATGCCTATCAAGGCAGGGAAGGGGTGATCCGCAGCGCGGCGATCGGCCTGGTCTTCACCGGGATCGTCCTGGCGACGCGATCGCTGTGGCCGGCCATCGTGCTGCATGTGCTCGTCGACCTGATGGGCGGGCTGGTCGGGTGGCTCATCCTGCGCGAGCCGGCGGCGCCGGCGCGCGCCGCCGAAGCATCGGCGCCGCATTGACCGCGAAGCCGTCGCCGGGCTGCCGTCGCGACGGGCGAGATAGCTGAAACAAAGGGTAATCACGCCCCGCGCCGCCCTTGATCGGCCGTCGCGCCGGCCGAAGAGGAAGGGACGAAACTCCGCCCCTTCAGCCGCCATGTCGACCCTGCCCCAGACCGACGCCACCTTCGGCCGCGCCAACCCGCACGCGCTGGCGGCCATCCTGGAGGCCAGCGAGACCAAGCGGATCATCGCGGCCACCGACATCTTCGACATCTCCGGCATCAAGCTGTGGGCGAGCAACCAGCCGGTGTCCGCGGAGCTGCAGCGCAAGCTGCTCGATCGCCAGCTGCGCCAGCCGCTGGAGAGCTGCCTGGTGGCGCAGGACGGCGTCACCTCGATCTCGCTGCTGGAGTCGCTCAACGAGCTGCTGCAGGGCGACACGCCGCTCGCGCCCGTGCTGCGCCAGCACGGCGCGCGCCTCGCGCGCGAGGCCGCCTACCTGCCGCTGCACCCGGTCGTGCAGCTGCTGCTGACGGCCGCCGAGACCTCGCGCCCGCAGGCCTACGATCACGCGATCGCCGCGATGGCGCTCAACGGCGCGCTGATGGCGGCCAGCGGCGGCGACGTCGCCGCGATCCGGCTGGCGATGCTGTGCGGCCTGACGCACGACCTCGGCGAGATGTACATCGCCTCGGCGCACGGCGAGGCGGACGCCGACCGCGCGCTCGACTTCGTCAGCTACCAGCAGCTCGTCGTGCACCCGCACGTCGGCTCGCTGCTGGTCGCGCAGCTGACCAACTACCCGGCCTCGCTCGCGCGCGCCGTGGCCGAGCACCACGAGCGCCTGGACGGCTCGGGCTACCCGCGCGCTATCGAGGCCGACCGCTTCTCGCCGCTGGGCCGGCTGCTGGCCGTCACCGAGGCCACGCTCAGCGCCGTGCGCAGCCCGTACGACACGCTGCTGCGCGCCAGCGTCGCGCTGCGCGCCGTGCCGGGCGAGTTCGACACGCAGTGGATGGGCCAGGTCGCGCAGGCGGCCGGCGCGCTGCCGCCGCAGGCGTCGGTGATGGATCCGGCCGACATCCGGGCCCGGCTGGAGGCGCTGGACCACGTGCTGGGCGCGGCCGAGACCAACGTGGCCGCCGTCGCCGGCCGCTCGCGCCTGCTCGCGATGCAGAAGGCGCTGGAGCTGGCGCAGTTCCTGATCGCGCGCCTGCGCCACGGCTGGAACGAGAGCGGGCTGTGGAGCGTCGGGTCGCTGGCCGCGATCGACGCGGCCGAGGTCGAGGCGCTGGAGGACGAGCTGTACTTCCGCCTGCGCGGCGTCCAGCGCGCGACCCTGCTGGCCGCCGGCAAGCTGCCGCCGGAAGAGGCGGCGGTGCTCGACGAGGTCTGCGGCTCGCTGGCGATGGGCTGAGTCCGCGCGCCCGGACACGAAGGCGGCCCGCTCGCGCGGGCTGCTTCGCTTTGCGGCGGGTGCTTGTCTGGCAGCGGAACGGTCGCCGCTACGCTATCGTCTTCACACAGCTTCACGCCACGTGAGCGAACGCAAAGCTCGCGCGGCCACGGAACTGTCGTTGTCGAGCCGACTCCACCCCGAGCGCCGCGCCTTGGCCGGGCGGCGTGACGGCGGACGGTCAGGGGGCGCACAGCTTGTGCGGTCAACGGCCGGGCTCGGCCCCGCGTTTCTAACGCTGAAGACCAGAACAAGAAGCATGCACGACACCTGCGCCCGTCCGCCAAAAGCCTTCCGCCCGCCGCGACGCGGACTGGCGATGCTCGCGGCCGCGCTCGTCGGCGCGCTGGCGCTGGCGATGGATCCGGCGCAGGCGATCGTCGACGTGAGCCAGGTCACCCTGGTCGGGCCGGACGGCAGCCTGTCGCCGCTGGCGCTGCCGGCGGTGTCGGCGTCCGCGCGCGTGGCCACGTCCGCCGGCGCGGCGTCCGACGCGCTGCTGGCCTCGTCGATGACGCGGGCGCGCACGTCGGCAAGCGGTTCGCCCGAGCGCGGCAATCCGGCCACGGCGCAGCGCCGCCACCTGGTCGTCGGCGGCCTGGTGCGCAGCTACCTCGTGCAGCCGGCGCCGCCGGGCGGGCGCGGGGCGGGGCGGCTGCCGGTGGTCGTGCTGCTGCACGGCGGCACCCAGTCGGCCGCGGACATCTGGGCCGAGACCAGCCTGCCCACGCTCGCCGTGCGCGAGGGCTTCCTGGTCGTCGCGCCCGAGGCCCTCGGCCGCCACTGGAACGACCAGCGCAACCCGACGTCCACGGTCGACGACGTGCGCTTCCTGAAGTCGGTGATCGCCGACGTCGTCGCGCAGGACCACGGCGATCCGTCGGCCGTCTTCATGGTCGGCTCGTCGCACGGCGGCTTCATGACCATGCGCTACGCCTGCGACGCCGGCGAGACGCTGCGCGCCGCCGCCAGCCTGCTGGCTACGCTGCCCGACGCGCTGGCGCGCAACTGCAAGTCGCCGCGCGCGCTGCCGTGGCTGGCGGTCAACGGCACCGAGGATCCGTCCGTGCCCTTCGGCGGCCAGTTGGACGGCACCGTGCGCCGCGGCGAGATCCAGGCCGGCCTGCGCTCGGCCGACGACACCTTCCGCTTCTGGGCCGACCGCGCCGGCTGCGCCGCGCCGACCGCTCGCGAGGCCGTCACCGACCCGGCCGAGGACGAGCGCCACCGCTGGGCCGAGCGCATCGTGCGCGGGCATTGCGTCGGCGGCCAGATGTCGCAGCAGGTGGTGCTGCACGGCAGCGGCCACGTGATGCCGGGCCGGGCAGCGGACAATCGCCTGGCCGAACGCGCCGTCGGCCCGGCGGCGCCGGAGGTCGACGGCGGTACGCTGGTCTGGATGCACTTCAAGGCCACGCTGCTGAGATGAACGGGCATGACGCTTGCCGTCGAGCCGCCTATGCTGTCGAGTCGACAGCTTTCGCAAGGAACCCCCATGAACAAGATCCACGCCCTCCTCGCCAGCGCCGCCCTCGGCCTGTCCGTCCAGGCCTTCGCGCAGGACGCCCCCGACGCCGCGCGCCAGCAGCGCATGGACGAGGCCTACGCCAAGTCGCACGACGACACGCGGGTCGCCGACAGCGGCGTGCGCGAGGACCTGCACGAGGTCGGCCATGACGTCCACCAGGGCGTCAAGGCCACCGGTCACGCCGTCCACAAGGGCGTGAAGGCCACCGGGCACATCGTCCACAAGGGCGTCAAGGCCACGGGCCATGCCATCCACCAGGGCGTGAAGGCCACCGGCCACGCGATCCACGAGGGCGTCGACGCCGTCACCGGCAAGTAAGTCGGCCCCGACACGATCCCGACAAACGCCCGGCGCGGCCCGCCGGGCACAATGGGGCCGATGCTCGAAGGCCTCGCCCCCGTCATCGCCGCGGACACGCGGCTGGTCGTCCTCGGCAGCTTTCCCGGCGTCGCCTCGCTGGCCGCGCAGCAGTACTACGGCCATCCGCGCAACCTGCTGTGGCGGCTGCTGTCGGCGCTGTGGGACGAGGATCTCGTCGCGCTCGCCTACCCGCAACGGCTGGACGCGCTGCGCCGCCATCGCGTCGGCCTCTGGGACGTCTACTGCCGCTGCGAACGCGAAGGCAGCCTCGACAGCGCGATCCGCGCGGCCGTGCCCAACGACCTGGCGCGGCTGACCGCGCTGGCACCGGGCCTGCAGGCCGTCGCCCACAACGGCGGCGAGTCGGCCCGCTCGCGCCGGCTGACCGAACGGCTGGGCGTCGCCGTGCACACGCTGCCGTCGACCAGCCCGGCCAACGCGTCGTGGAGCTTCGAGCGCAAGCTGGCGGCCTGGCGCGAGGTCTTCTCGCGCTACGATCTGGCGCCCCAGCCGACCGCCACGCCATGAACCGCCCGCGCCAGACCTTCGAACCCGCCACGATGTCCGAGCAGGACGGCGTGCGCTACCTGCATCTGGGCACGCCCTGGGTGCAGGGCGCGATGCGCATCCGCAAGCCCCAGGCCATCGAGCTCGAGTACGTGCAGCGCATGATGGCCTGGATGCTGTGGCGGCCGCAGGACGAGGTGGCCCACGGCCACGCCGTGCAGCTGGGCCTGGGCGCCGCGGCCATCACGCGCTTCACGCACAAGGTGCTGCGCATGCGCACCACGGCCGTCGAACTCAACCCCACCGTGATCAGCGCCTGCCGCATGTGGTTCCAGCTGCCGGCCGACGACGCCCGCCTGACCGTGCTGGAGGCCGACGCCGGCGCCTGGGTGCGCGACGCCGCCCGCCTGCAGACGGCCGACGTCCTCAGCGTCGACCTCTACGACCACGACGCCGCCGCGCCGGTGCTCGATTCCGACGCCTTCTACGCGGCCTGCCGCGGCGTCCTCGTGCACGGCGGCCTGATGACAGTCAACCTGTTCGGCCGCGACGCGAGCTTCGCGGCCAGCGCGGCGCGCATTGCGGCGGCGTTCGGCAGCGACCAGGTCTGGAGCCTGCGGCCCACGCGCGAAGGCAACACGGTCGTCGTCGCAGGCCGCGGCGTCACGGTGCCCGACCGCGACACGCTCGTCGCGCGGGCGGATAACATCGAAGCGCGCTTCGGCCTGCCGGCGCGCAAGTGGCTGCGCATGGTGCGGCCCCTGTCCCTCTGAAAGAGCCCGCCATGTCCGCCACGCATTCCGCCAAGCCCGCGGCCGCGCCCGTGATCCGCCATGCGGCGCCGCGCGGCCGCCTGGAACTGCGCCAGATCCTGAAGTGGCTGCGCGACGACGGCGTGCTGGCGCCCGACGAGGCCGACAAGCTGCTGCGCCGCTTCGGCAGCAGCGCCTCCGGCCTGCACCCGCTGCAGCGCCTGGGCGGGGCGAGCCTGGTCGACGTGCGCGACGGCCGCGCGCTCGACACCGACGCGCTGGCGCGCTGGCTGGCCACGCGCTTCGAGCTGCCGTACGCGCGCATCGATCCGCTGCGGGTGGACGTCGGCCGCGTCGCCGAGGTGATGTCGGTGGCCTACGCCGAGTCGCGCCGCGCGCTGCCGGTCACGGTCAACGCCAGCGAGGTGGTGATCGCGACGGCGGAGCCGTTCGACGTCGCCTGGGTGCCGGAGATCGAGGCGCTGGTCAAGCGGCCGGTGCGACTGCAGCTGGCGCATCCCGAGGACATCGTGCGCTTCACGCCCGAGTTCTACTCGCTGGCCGCGTCGGTGCGCTTCGCCAACAAGAGCACCGGCGCCGCGCAGGCCAACAGCTTCGAGCAGCTGGTCGAGCTGGGCAAGGCCAAGGGCCAGCTCGACGCCAACGACCAGGGCGTCGTGCAGGTGGTCGACTGGCTGTGGCAGTACGCGTTCGAGCAGCGCGCCAGCGACATCCACCTCGAGCCGCGGCGCGACATGGCGGCGATCCGACTGCGCATCGACGGCGTGCTGCACACGGCGCACCAGGTGCCGGCCGCGGTGATGAACGCGATGACCGCGCGCATCAAGCTGCTGGGCCGCATGGACGTCATCGAGCGCCGGCGCCCGCAGGACGGCCGCATCAAGACCAAGCGCCCCGACGGCGCCGGCGGCATGCCCGGCGCCGAGGTCGAGATGCGCCTGTCGACGATCCCGACCGCGTTCGGCGAGAAGGTCGTGATGCGCATCTTCGACCCGGGCACCGTCGACAAGCCCTTCGACGCGCTGGGCTTCACCGCCTCCGAAGCCGAGCGCTGGCAGGCGCTGATGGCGCAGCCGCACGGCATCATCCTGGTCACCGGCCCCACCGGCTCGGGCAAGACGACCACGCTGTACTCGACGCTCAAGAAGCTGGCCACCGAGCAGGTCAACGTCTGCACGGTGGAGGACCCGATCGAGATGATCGAGCCCGCGTTCAACCAGACGCAGGTGCAGCCGGCGATCGAGCTCGACTTCGCCGCCGGCCTGCGCTCGCTGATGCGGCAGGATCCGGACATCATCATGGTGGGCGAGATCCGCGACCTCGAGACCGCCGAGATGGCGATCCAGGCCGCGCTCACCGGCCACCTCGTGTTCTCGACGCTGCACACCAACGACGCGCCGTCCGCCATCACGCGCCTGGTCGACCTCGGCGTGCCGCCGTACCTGATCTCGGCCACGGTGATCGGCGTGCTGGCGCAGCGGCTGGCGCGCACGCTGTGCACGTCGTGCAAGGCGCCCGACGACTCGGGCGACACCGCCCGGATGATCGAGGAGCTGGCCCAGCCCTGGAAGCTCGGCGGCCGCCTGCGCCCGATGAAGGCGGTCGGCTGCCCGGCCTGCCGCAACACCGGCTACCGCGGCCGCGCCGCGCTGTACGAGCTGATGCCGATCACCGAGCCGCTGAAGGCGTCCATCCATCCGACGCTGGACGTGGCCGGGCTGGCGCGCCAGGGCATCCTGGAGGGCATGCGCCCGCTGCGCCTGGCCGGCCTGATGAAGGTGGCCGAGGGGCTGACCACGCTGGACGAGGTGTTGCGCTGCACGCCGCAGTGGGGGCGGTAGGGCGGGGCGCTTGACTTGCCCATGAAACAATCTGTCTACGGCTGCTACGGGCGCACGAACCGACATCGGGCAACGGCCGCAATGAGGTAGGCTCGTGCGGACGCCACGCTACTCGAATGCCCCGCGAAATCGAGTCGCGGGTGCATCGACCGCCTGTGCGCTCCGACTGAGCCGATGCGACCTCCTGAAGCCAGAAAGGCCAGATGCCATGGACACCGATAGTTCGAATGCGAATGCGGGTCATGTCCCGACGCCTGCGACTCGTTTCGTCGAATTTCAGTACATGGAGATCAAGGATCTGGCCAAGCAGTTCCTGACGCTCATTTCCGGAACGCTGGTCGTGACCGTCAGCTTTGCCGACAAGATCGTTCCGTTGGACAAGGCCGGTCAATTCTCGAAGACCATGCTGGCAGTCAGCTGGGTGCTTCTCGTCCTTTCCTTCGTGCTCGCGGGCATCGGCCTGGTAGGCATGTTCTCCGCGGCGATCGCGGCTCGGGAGGGCCATTGCTATGGTCATGCATTGGACTATCGACGTCTTTCGCGGCCTTCCTATCATTTCATCAACATCGCCGGACTGCTGTTTGTCGCGGCCTTGATCTGCCTTGCGATCACCGGTGGAGCCCGGTTGTTCGGGCAGGGCTGACCGGATGGGGCGCAGCGTGTGCGCTTCCGGCGCAGGAGCGGGCGCAGGCAAAGGACGGCTCTTGGGTAGGATGAGCCTCCTCAAGACGTCATTGCGGGCGTTCGACGATGACTCATGCCCGGCGAAAAAGTCTCGACGCGAGCAGTGCGGGGGCGTCGGCTGCCGCCACCACCTGCACTGCGCGTTCGCCTGAAAACTCGTATCCGCGCGCAGTGATCGCCCCCTGCAGGCGCAGCGGCGCACTGGCGACGTAGCGCAGCGCGATCGTCGCTACGCCGCTGGTCGTCTGCGCCGGTGTCGCAGCGGCAGTCTGCAACACATGGCTCGGGCCGGTGGCGGGTATCGCGACATCCGTCGTCCGGGCTTCACGAATGATCGGTCTGCGCGCCGGGACGCTTGTCATGCGGCTCGTCAGTTCGGCTCGTTTCTGTCCGCAGCAACCCATCGTCGTTTCCTTTCGCTTGTTCATCAGGGGCGCGTTCGCCAATGCGGTGCAACAGCCCGGCCGCGCCAGAAAGTGCCAGCCAGACGCACCACCAGTTCTGCGCCGTCGGACCAACGAACAGCGCCATCGGTGCCGCCACCCACAGGCTCACGCAATGGAAGCAGTCGAGCACGCGGCCGGCGTCGCCCAGGCGCACACGCAGCCGCACGATCAGATCGAACGGCCCGTCTTCGAGGGCCAGCAGATGCGAGATCCGCCAGACCGAGAGAGACGCGAGCACGAAGCTCGGCCAGAAGTCCGTCATGGAATGTCGTTGATGATGTTGAGCGCGTAGAGGATCGGTCCGGTGCTGTGGTTGCTCCCGCTGTCGCCGACGTGCGTGGTGTCCGACACCGACAGCACGACCACGTACGCACACCGCTCACCGCGCAGGATCTTCGGCGAGTGCAGCGGCAGCGGACCGGCCCCGCCGTCGAGTGCCGCGACGATGTCCCAGTTGGCGAGCGTTCCGAAGGTGCCCGGCGGCAGCACGGGCCAGACGTTGGGTACGCGCGTCGTCGGTGTCGCGCCGGGGATCGAGCCGGTGGCCAGCGGATCGCCGTTGCGCTCGAAGCTCAGGCCGTAGCTGCCGAAGTTGTCGTTCGGCCGCTGCTGCGGCGCGGCAGGATCGATCGGCGGGTCCCAGGCCACGCCGAGGATTTCGGCGCTCGTGCCCAGATAGTCCTTCAGATGCAGGTCGCCGCAGCCGGTCACGCCGCCGATCGACTTGATCTGTCCGATCGGCTGCTGGTTGTCGATCCACACGACCACTTGGTCGACCGCCGCGACCGACCCCGGGAAGGTCTTGGGCGACACCGGCGTGTCGCGCGTCTCGAGAAAGATCACGTAGCGGCCGTTGCGCGGGTCGCTGTTCCAGAACGGGATCGGCTTGACCTTGGGCACCGTGTAGAACAGTGGCGGCGGAAAGGGGTTCGGACAGTTGTTGGTCGCCCACTGTGCGACCAGGTCACCGTTCAGGATGATGTTGGGCGTGATGACCGGGAAGCAGCCCGACTGCCAGGGGTGGCCCGGAACGTCGTCATAGACCACGGGCGCGGGCAGCATGGGGCTGTTGCCGGGCTGGCTCGCATCCGCGAAGGTCGGTACCGGCGACAGCGGCGACACCGCGTAGTTGACCAGCGTGTACTGCGATAGGATGCGGTCGCAGCCGACGACGTAGGCGCTGCCGTAGACGCTGAAGGAACCGCCGATCGACAGCTCGGGCTCGCTCGTGCTCGGGTTGTTGACCGCCTTGATCAGCTTGGTGAAGGAGCCGAGATTGAACGGGTCCTCGGCGACCAGCGCATTGACCGTCGCTGCGTCGGTGATCTCGACCGCGGTGGTCTTGAGCTGGAAGTCACGGATGCAGGTCACGCGTCCGCCGCTGGCGTTGAAGACGTCTAGCTGAATCGTGAACGAGGTGACGCCCGCCGGCAGCAACGTCACGTCCAGCCAGCCCAGCGTGCCGCCGCTGACGGCGCTGTTGGATTGGGTCTGCGCCGGGGGCCGACCGCAGCCGGGATAGACGACCGCGGACTGCACCAGCGGACCGCCCCACGAATACTGCAGTGTGTAGTGGTCGAAGGCGGCACCCGCAGCGGTGCCGGTGATGCCGATGCCCACCAGCGGCGAACACGTGGCAACGAACCCGGGTTCGACACATTCACCCTCGGCCGGGCCAGTGATCCCGCACACCAGCGGGCGCAGGCATTCCGCCAGGCAACGGCGGTAGGCGACCAGACAACGTACCACGCCGACCAGGTTCCTGGCGCCGGCCAGGCAGCAACCGAGCCGGATCGCGCACAGGCACCAGCACCGGCAGAAGCCGAAGAACAGTGCCTTGCTCTGGCTTTCGAAAGTCTCGCGGCCGAGCAGGGCTTGCGCGGCCTCCACCGTCAACAGCCTCTCGACCACGGCCGCAGAAGCGCCTTCGCCGTCGAAGCAATCGATGCTTCCATCGAGCACGCCCTCGGGGATGCGATCCGGAAACTCGACTGTCGACAACTGCTCGGTGAGATAGGGCTTGTAGGCCTGCGCCGCCAGAGCTACGAGGGTCTGGAAGTCCTTGTGTTCCTCGGCCGTGGGCGGGTTGGCGACCGGCTTGCCGATCACCTGGCGCACGCAGAGCCAGTAGCGGTAGAGGTAGTAGGTGAAGGCGCGGAAGTTACGTGGCCGGCGGCAGATCAACCAGCCGAAGATCAAGCAGCAGCGGATGTGCAGCAGGCACCAGCGCCATTGCTCGACCGGCCCGAGCAGCTTGCGCGCCTCGGGCGGGAGCACGCGCAGCACGACCTCTTCGGTCGCGAACGCATCGAAGATGCGGCTGGCCGTTGCAACTTCATCTTCGCAGCTGGACACGCTGTCCAGCGCTTCCTTGCTCAGAGCCTGCGCGTCCTGGGCGCGCTTCAAGTCCTGCTCCAGCATGCCCTGGTAGGCTGTCAGCAGCGCCTTGAGGCCGAACTGGAAATCGGGGTCGTTCAGCTCGGCAGCAGTCGGTGGAGCGTCGTTGTCGTCAAGAGGCTGGTTGGTGTCGGATGCCATGGCGAACTCCCTTCAATCGGTCGGCCGAGAGTGACCTGAAACCAATATAGAGGTGACCCTTGCGTCCGACCCACCCTAGGTCTGGGGAGGACATGGCAAGTTAGGGGCGGCGTCGTGCGACGTGGGCAGGTCCACACCCGATTGCACTTGCGGCCGCGAATCCGGCCTTGCCCACACGCGATCCCGCAGCCGCGCCGCCCCGGGTAAGCTGGGCCATGGCTTCTGAAACCACCACGACGCCAACGCTCGCGCCGCCGAGCACCACCACCCCGGTGCCGCGCCCGCAACGCCTGTGGCCCGGCCTCGCGCTCGCGACGGCCGGCTCGATCGCCTTCTCGGGCAAGGCCATCATCGTCAAGCTCGCGTACCGCTACGGCGTCGACGCGGTGACGCTGATCATGTACCGCATGCTGTTCGCGCTGCCGCTGTTCGCCGCCATCGCGTGGTGGGCGGGGCGCGGCAAGCCGGGGCTGACGGCGCGCGACTGGCGCGTCGTCGCCGGGCTCGGCTTCTCGGGCTACTACCTCGCGAGCTTCCTGGACTTCGCGGGCCTGGCCTATGTCAGCGCCGGCCTGGAGCGGCTGGTGCTGTACCTCAATCCGACGCTGGTGCTGCTGATCGGCCGCGTGCTGTTCAAGCGCCGGGTCGAGCGCGCGCAGCTGCTCGCGCTGGCCACCAGCTACGCGGGCGTGCTGCTGGTGTTCGGCCACGAGGCGCATGTCGGCGGCAGCCATGTCGCGCTCGGCGTTGCGCTGGTGTTCGGCAGCGCGATCAGCTACGCGACGTACATGGTGTTCAGCGGCGAGGAGGTCAGGCGCCTCGGCTCGCTGCGCCTGACCGGCCTGGCCAGCACCGTCGCCTGCGGGCTGTGCCTGCTGCAGTTCGCGCTGCTGCGCCCGCTGTCCGCGGCCGCGGTCGCGCCGCAGGTGCTGTGGCTGTCGGTGCTCAACGCCACCGCCTGCACCGTCGCGCCGGTGCTGATGGTGATGATGGCCATCGAGCGCGTCGGCGCCACCGTGGCCGCGCAGACGGGCATGGTCGGGCCGCTGAGCACCATCCTGATGGGCATCGTGATCCTGGGCGAGCCGTTCACGGCGTGGATCGCGGTCGGCACGCTGTTCGTGCTGGCCGGCATCTGGCTGCTCGCGAAGTCCAAGGCCGGGAGCTGATGCGCGATCCCGCGCGGCACCAAGGTCATGGCCCGCGTGCTAAAACCTGCCGCTTCCGATCGACGCGCAGGAGGACTCCCGTGAGCAAGGCCATCCAGATCAGCGAATACGGCGGCCCCGAGGTGCTGCGCCTCGTCGACGTCGAGGTGGGCGACCCCGGTCCCGGCGAGGTGCGCGTGCGCCACCACGCCTGCGGCATCAACTTCATCGACATCTACCAGCGCACGGGCCTGTACCAGAACCCGCTGCCGCTGATCCCGGGCGGCGAGGGCGCCGGCGTGGTCGAGGCGGTGGGGGCGGGCGTCACGCACCTGGCCGTGGGCGACCGCGTCGCCTACGCCGCGCCCAAGCCGGGCGGCTACTGCGAGGTGCGCGTGCTCAACGCGACGCACGTCTGCAGGCTGCCCGACGAGATCGACTTCGAGACCGGCGCGGCGATGATGCTCAAGGGCCTGACCGTCGAATACCTGCTGCGCCGCACGCTGCCCGTCGAGGGCCTGGCGCCGGGCGACGCGATCCTGTTCCACGCGGCCGCCGGCGGCGTCGGCCTGATCGCCTGCCAGTGGGCGAAGGCGCTCGGGCTGGAGCTCATCGGCACCGCCGGCTCCGACGAGAAATGCGCGCTGGCCACCGAATACGGCGCGGCGCACATGATCAACTATCGCCGCGAGGACTTCGTCGAGCGCGTCAGGCAGATCACCGGCGGCAAGGGCGTGAAGGTGGTCTACGACTCGGTGGGCAAGGACACCTTCGACGGCTCGCTGTCCTGCCTGCGCCCGTTCGGGCTGATGGCGGTGTTCGGCAACGCGTCGGGCGCGCCGGCGCCGGTGTCGCCGGGCGTGCTCGCGGCCAAGGGCTCGCTGTACCTGACGCGGCCCACGCTGTTCACGCACCTGGCCACGCGCGAGCGCACGCAGGCGATGGCCGACGAGCTGTTCGAGGTGGTGCGCGCGGGCACCGTCAAGATCCGCATCGACCAGCGCTACCCGCTCGCGCAGGCCGCGCAGGCGCAGCGCGACCTCGAGGCGCGCCGGACGACCGGCTGCAGCGTGCTGCTGACGTGACGGGATAATCGGGGCCCGTCCCCGATCGCCTTCGTCCATGCCGCCTCCGAACATCTTCCAGCGTCCCGCGCCGCGCCCTGCCGCGCCCGCGGGCTCGCTCGTCGCCTTCGACGTGCAGCGCGCGCTGATGCTGCACCAGTCCGGCCAGGTGGCGCAGGCGGCGGAGATCTACGCGAAGGTGCTGCAGTCCGTGCCGGACCAGTTCGAATGCCTGCACTACCTGGGCGTGGCGCACGTGCAGCGCGGCACGCCGGCGCAGGCGCTGCCGTTGCTGGAGCGCGCGCTGGCGCTGCGCGCCGGCGACGCCTCGCTGCAGTCCAACCACGGCCTGGCGCTGCTCGCGCTCGGCCGCCATGCGGCGGCGCTGGCCAGCCTCGACCGCGCGCTCGCGCTGCGTCCGGGCATGGCCGAGGCGCTCAACAGCAAGGGCTGGGCGCTGCGCGCGCTGCATCGGCTGGAGGAGGCGCTGGCCTGCCTCGACCAGGCGCTGAAGGCCAATCCGAAGTTCGTCGAGGCGCAGCAGCGGCGCGCCATCGTGCTAGGCGAGCTGGGCCGCGACGAGGAGGCGCTGGCCGCCTTCGAGCGCCTGCTGGCGCTGCGCCCGGACGACGCCGACGCCCTCGGCAACCTGGGCACGCTGCTGACGCGCGTGGGCCGCACCGCCGACGCCCGCGCGGCGCTGGCGCGCGCGATCGCGCTGGCGCCACGGGCGATGACGCATCGCATCAAGCACGCCGTGGCCTGGCTGCCGCTGGTGCGCGCGGCGGACGAGGACCTCGCGCCCGGCCGCGCCGCGTTCGAGCGCGAGGTCGACGCGATGCTGGCCGATGCGCAGGCCGGCCCCGTGGCGCACCCCGAGGTCGCGGTCGGCGCGGCGCAGCCGTTCTACATTGCCTACCAGGAGCTCGACAACGTCGGACCGCTGTCGCGCTACGGCCGGTTGTGCGCCGCGTTGATGGCGCTATGGGCCGCCGCGCAGCCGGCGGCCGCGCCGTCGCCCGCGGCGGCGACTGCGCGGGTGCGCGTGGGCATCGCGTCCTCGCACATCTTCGCGCACTCGGTGTGGCAGGCGATCGTGCGCGGCTGGGTCGAGGAGCTCGACCGCGAGCGCTTCGAGGTGGTCGTGTTCCACCTCGGGCACACGCACGACGCGGAGACGGCGTTCGCGCGGGAGCGGGCGCAAGAGTTCGTGTCCGGCGCGCGCAGCCTGGCCGACTGGGTGGCGGCGATCCGCGACGCCCGCCTGGACGTGCTGATCTACCCCGAGCTGGGCATGGACGCCCTGACGCCCAGGCTGGCCGCGCTGCGGCTCGCGCCCGTGCAGGTAGCGAGCTGGGGCCATCCCGAGACCACCGGCCTGCCGACGCTGGACCACTACCTGTCGGCCGAGCGCTTCGAGAGCGCCGAGGCGGACGCGCACTACAGCGAAGCGCTGGTGCGCCTGCCGGGCCTGGGCTGCTGCGTCGCGCCGGCTGCCGTCCGTCCCGCCGACCAGGCCGCCGCGGTGACGCGCGCGGAACTCGGCGTGCGCGACGACGCCACGCTGATCGTGTGCGGGGGCACCCCGTTCAAGTACACGCCGGAGCACGACGCGGTGCTGGTGCGCATCGCGCAGCAGGTGCCGGCTGCGCAGTTCCTGTTCTTCCGCAACGCGGTCGCCGCGCCGCTGACCGAGCGCCTGATGGCGCGCCTGGCCGCCGCCTTCGAGGCGCACGGCCTCGATCCGGCCGCGCACCTGGTGCTCGCGCCCTGGCTGGAGCGATCGCGCTTCTTCGGCGTGCTGCTGCAGGCGCAGCTGTTCCTGGATTCGGTCGGCTTCTCCGGCTTCAACACCGTGATGCAGGCCGTCGAATGCGGCCTGCCGGTGGTGACGCAGCGCGGCCGCTTCATGCGCGGACGCCTGGGCAGCGGCATCCTGGAACACCTGGGCCTGGACGACCTCGTCGCCGCCGACGACGACGCGATGGTGGCGCTGGCCGTGTCCCTCGCGCGCGACGCGCAGGCGCGCGCCGACGTGCGTGAGCGCCTGCTCGCGCGCCGCGAAGCGATGTACGGCGACCTGGCACCCATCCGCGCGCTGGAGGAACACCTCCAGCGGTGGGCCGGGCGATCCTGAGCGCTCAACCCCACGCCCGCGAAAGGACCTCGTCCAATGCGGCGATGATGGCGTCCCCCGCGTTGGCAAGCGAGGCGACCGGTGCGCCCAGCTTGCGGACGTCGACCGACACCATTTCAAACGGGTTCAGCACCAGCCGGCGGCCTTTCACGGTGACGATCGGCGTGGTGTCGGAATGCGGAATCCTGACCGACGTTCGCCTGTCGCCGTCGGCCAGCAGCGGAATCACCAGTCTCCGGCCGAGCTTGTCGAATGCGGCCGATTGCACGACGACCACATAAGGGATCGCAGTCTGGTTGATGCCCGGATTGCGATGGACATCGAACTGGCTCATAGCGTCGAGTGCTCGTCGGCGAACGAGCCGTGTCGCGCATTGAAGCGGTTGAGCGCTTCGCACACTTCGTCGCGCAGCGCCTGCCTGCCCCACCGCGCCGCCCGTTCGCGGGCGACGAACTCGGCGAGCAGGCCGTCCACCGTCGCCGACAGGTTGCCGGTGAATTCCCGCGCGTGCTCGACGTTGGCCTCGCTCAGCGTGAGATTGAACGGTCTCTTCGACGTGGGGGTGGATGTCATGGCGACCCTTCATGCGCATGCGATGCGCATGATGTTAACGCAAACCGCGGAAAGAACCCCTGTCTTCAAACCCCGTCCGGCGCCTCGGTCTCGATGAAGGTCATCTTGTACGACTGGTCGGACTCGGCCAGCGTGCGGAAGCCCATGCGCGCGTAGAGCCGCGCCGCCGGGTTCTGCTTGAGCACGCTCAGGTGCAGCAGCGCGCCGGCGTGGCGCGCCTCGGCGATCACCGCGCGCAGCACCGTCCCGCCCAGGCCGTGGCCCTGGTGCGCGGGTGTGATCTGGAACTGCTCGATCGTCCAGGTGTGGGTGTCCTGGATCAGCTTGATCACGCCCACCGGATGGCCGTCGAGCTCGATGATGGTGGCCGCGTCGAGGCGGTCGCGGGCCCGCTGGCAGTGCTGGCCGACGCTCACCGCCAGGCCCTGGCGCGCGAAGTGCGGCGCCATCGTCGCCAGGCGCAGCTCGACGAGGAAGGGCAGATCGGCCTCGACCGCGGGCCGCAGGCTCGGGGTGGGGGCCGGCGCCATCAGGATGGCACCCGCAGCGGCGAAGTCTCGATCACGGGACACCTCCCCGGGCAATCCGGACTATGGCGACAGGCGAACTCGCCCGGGCGGGGCGCCTCGTGCCGTCCCGCCCGGCCAGGCCGGGCTCAGGCACGGTCCAGCATAGCTCAGCGCAGGTTGCCGGTGTGGCCCAGGGAATAGCGGCCCGGCTGCGGCCACACGGTCAGGCCGTGCGGCTCCTGGCCCACGGCGATCTGCTGCACGGCGCCGCTGGCGGTGTCGAAGCGGTAGACGACGTCGTCGTAGCGGCCCGAGAGCCACAGGTACTTGCCGTCGGCCGTGACGTTGCCCATGTCGGGGCTGCCGCCGCCGGGCACGGGCCAGGTGGCGACGATCTTGTCGGTGGCGAAGTCCAGCACCGCGACGCTGCCCGGGCCCTTGCGCGGACCGTGGATCCGGTGCGAGCCGCGGTTGGCGACGTACAGCTTCTTGCCGTCGCGGCTCGGATAGAGGCCGTGCGCGGCGACGCCGGTCGTGATGAAGGCCGTCTCCTTGAACGCGACGGCGTCGAGCACGTGGACGCCGTCGGCCTCCATGTCGGCGACGTACAGCTTCTTGCCGTCCGGCGAGAAGCGGATGTCCTGCGGCATGCCCTTGCGCGAGGTGCAGACCTCGGTCGTCGGGCCGCCGGCCGGCACGAACCTGTCCTTCAGGCGCGTGGCGGGCATGGGCAGCACCAGGTAGCCGGCCACCTTGCGGTCGACCAGGTCGATCTTGGCGATCGAGCCCTCGAACTCGCACGTGAAGAACGCGGTGCGGCCGTCGATGGAGAAGTCGGCGTGGTTGATGCCGCCGCACTTCGGGGCGTCGATCGAGTACTGCATCGCCATCGTCTTCGGGTCGCGGAAGTCGAGGCGGTGGCGCGCCTCGGCGACGACGATGGCCGACTTGCCGTCCGGCGTGAAGTACATGTTGTACGGGTCGTCGACCGGGATCGCCGCGCCCGTCTTGCCGGTGCGCGGGTCGATCGGCGTCAGGCTTCCGTTGTTGCTGCGCTCGGCATTGTTGGCGGCCCACAGCGTGCGCAGGTCGTAGCCCACGACGACGTGCTGCGGGCTCTGGCCGACCTTGAGCGTGTCCACCACCTTCATCTTCGCGGGGTCGATCACGCTGACCGAGTTGCCGCGCAGGTTGGGCACGTACACGCGCACCAGGTCGTCCTTGAGCTCCGGCCGGACGTGCTCGGGGCCGGCCGTCTCGCTGTAGAGGTTGTTCGGGTCGATCACCGGCGGCATCCCGGGGACGGTGGCGATGGCGGGCGCGTTGGCGGAGGCGGCGCTGCCGGCGGCGCGGCTGGAAACGTGGCCGACGGCGGCGATGGCGGCCAGGGCCGCGAGCGCGAGCAGCGACAGCGCGCTGCGGGAGGTGGCATTCATGGGCGGGTGTGGGTGTCGGGAAACGGGTTCGAGGCGGCGCGGGCGGGAACGTTCCCCGGGGCGCGCCGCGTCAGGCGTGTCCCCGATTCTCGCCGCGAAACGCCGCGCCGGCGCCCGGCCGTGGCGCCGGCTCGACGCGCGCCGTTGCGGCGGCTCAATTGGCCTCGGCGGCCCAGCTCTGGCGTACGCTGCGCAGGAAGCGCTCGATGCGGGCGAGGGTGTCCGGCTTCGGATTGTCGATCTGCAGCAGCTTCAGGCTGTCCCAGAAGATCGCGCAGCCGGTGGCGCGCTCGAGCAGGCGGTCGAGGTCGGCGCAGGGGCCCAGCGGGCCGGTGGCGTCGTTGGGCTGGTACCAGGACGGCGGCATCGCGCCGAAGACCAGCCACAGGGCGCCGTCGGCCGTGGTGCGCGCCTGCGGCTCGCCGGCGGGGTCGAACCCCGGCAGCGGCAGCGCCTGGGTGAATTCGCTGATCGAAGGCACCTCGGCGCGCCGGTTGTGCGGCAGCATCTTCATCAGCTTGAGCAGGCGTTGCTCGCCGTCGAGCTTCTCCAGCAGGCCCTGGTGCAGCGAATGGTGCGGGTGGATGCTGCGCGCGCTCGGCGTGGCCAGCATCGGCATGATGGCGTCGACCAGCGCGCCGGCCTCGGGCACTTGGCGCAGGAGGGCCAGCTGCTCGGGCGCCAGCGCCGTGCCGACGCGCCGCAGCAGCGCCGCGCGCAGGCGCGCCGAACGCGCGGGCGGGCACGGCGGCGCGGGCAGGCTCGTGGCGAAGACGCGGAAGTGGTCGGAGCGCCGCACCGAGTCGATGGAGACGCGGCCCAGCGCCGTCACCGTGATCTTGAGCGTGCCGTCGGGCAGCCGCGTCAGCGACGTGACCCGGGCCAGCGTGCCGACCGTGTGCAGGTCGGTGGCGGTGAACTCGAGCGTGCCGAACTCGCGCTGGCGCACCACCACCAGCTCCTTGCTGCCGGCGACGGCCGCCTCCACCGACGCGCGCGACAGCGCCCGGCCCACGAACAGCGACGTCTCGCTCCCGGGGAAGAGCGTCATGTCCAGCAGCGGCAGCATCGGATAGTCGACGGCGGTCGGCATGGGGTCGGCGTGCGGCGTGTTCAGCGAGGGGCCTGCGTTTCCTTGCGGATCGCGGCGACGGTGGTCTCGACGACCAGGCGGGTGCCCAGCTCGCCGAGCTCGGCGGTGGCGCGTTTCGGGTTGCCGGTGACGCCGGCGGGGTAGGGGCCGGCCAGCTTGTCGGTGCGCACCAGCGCGGGATCGACCGCGAGCGCAAGCGCAGTATCCGCCAGACCGGCGTGCGAGCCCAGCTCGGCCTCGGAGACGCCGTGCGCCTTCAGCGCCGCGACGTAGGCGGTCTGCGTGATGCGGTAGTACTCGGAGGGCGCATGGGCGCGGCAGGCGGGATCCTTGGCCCACTCGCGGTTGAGCCGCTCGGCCACCTGCGCGAGGTCGGACTGGTAGCCGCCGTGGTCGCCGAGGAAGACGACGTCGCGGAACCCGTGCTGCTTGAAGCTGCGCGCGGTGGATTCCAGCAGGCCCTCGAAGACGGCGTCGGGCACCGAGATCGTGCCCGCGTACTTCATGTGCGCCGCGGGCGGATGGATGCTGCCCTCGGGCACGTAGGCGATGGTGGGCGCGACGATGGCGTTGCCGAGCGCGTCGGCGATGCGGTCGGCCAGCACGTGGGCGCGCACGTTGTGCTTGCCCAGCACCATGTGCGCGCCGTTCTGCTCGGTGCCGCCGATGGGCACGATGACGGTGGTGGCGCCGTGGGCGATGCGCTCGCGCAGCTCGACGCTGGTCATCGCCTCCAGGTCGTTGGCCGCCAGGCCGGCCGGCAGCGCCGCGCGCGCCGCGGGCAACGACAGCGCGAGCAGCACCGCGGCCGCGGCCGCGAGCCGGTGCAGGGGCGGGCGGCTCACGGCGCTCATGCCCGGCGCACGCGCAGCAGCTCGTCGACGAGCAGGCAGATCGCGCCCAGCGTGATCGCGCTGTCGGCCAGGTTGAACGCCGGGAAGGTGTAGGCCTGGTGCCAGTGCAGCGAGATGAAGTCCACCACCGCGCCGCGCGCGATGCGGTCGATGACGTTGCCGATGGCGCCGCCCATCACCATCGCGAGCGCGAACGAGAACAGCTTCTGCGCGCCGTTGCGGCGCAGCAGGACCACCATGAAGGTCGAGGCCGCGACCGCCAGCGCGATGAAGAACCAGCGCTGCCAGCCGCCGGCGTCGGCCAGCAGCGACCAGGCCATGCCCGTGTTCTCGAGCCGCACGAGGTCGAGAAAGGAGGTGACGACGCGGCTCTCGCCGAGCCGGAAGTCGCCGACGACCAGCGCCTTGGTGAACTGGTCCAGCAGCACCACGGCGAGCGCGATGCCCAGCCACAGCCACATCGAGGGGCTGGAGGCGGCGGAGCGGGAAAGGGAACGGGTGACCATCTGGGACGCGGGAGAGGGTTCGGAGGCGCGGGCGCCGTGCGCGGGATTGACTCCGCGCAAAAACATCTACTGTAGCCGGTGTCGAGGGCTTCCTGACTGTTAGCAAACGTATGAAAAAAACGCCGTGGCGGGATCGCCGCGACGGGCCGCCGCCAGGCGATGACAAGAATCTTTGCCTGCCTTCACCTGTTTTCGGCATCCGGCGCGCGCCATCGAGCCCGGACCCCGATGGACGACGAGGCGGGCCTCGCGGCGCCGCCTCGTCGTTTCTGCGCGAAAGCGGGTTCAGGCCACGCTGCGCACTTCGCCCGTGCCGAACAGGTTGCTCGTACAGCGGCCGCAGATCGTCGGGTGCGCGGGATCGGCGCCGACGTCCGCGCGCCAGTGCCAGCAGCGCTCGCACTTGGGCGAGGTCGACGGCGTCACCGTGACCACGAGCTCGTCGCCCTCGACCACCTTGACGGCGGACGTGATGGTGACGAACTTCAGGTCGTCGCCCAGCGAGGCCAGCAGCGCGCGGTCCTCGGCGTTGGCGGCGATCGCCAGCTCGGCCTGCAGCGACGAGCCGACGCCGCCTTCCTTGCGCACCTCCTCGATGGCCTTGTTGGCCGCCTCGCGGATGGCGTGCACGCGATCCCACTTGGCGATCAGCGCGGAATCGCCGGACTCGAGATGCCAGAAGGTCTCGGCGAAGATCGAGAACGATGCGCCGGGCGCGAACACGGGGAACGCCTCCTCGGCCGTGAAGCTGAGCATCGGCGCCATCCAGCGCAGCATCGCGTGCGTGATGTGCCACAGCGCGGTCTGCGCCGAGCGGCGCGCGAAGGACTTGGGCGCGGTCGTGTACAGGCGGTCCTTGAGCACGTCGAGGTAGAACGCGCCCAGGTCTTCCGAGCAGTAGATCTGCAGCTTGGCGACCACCGGGTGGAACTCGTAGACCTGGAAGTGCTGCAGGATCTCGGCCTGCAGCTGCGCCGCGCGCGCCAGGGCGTAGCGGTCGATCTCCAGCAGGTCGGGCAGCGGCACCGCGTCCGTCGCCGGATCGAAGTCGCTGGTGTTGGCCAGCAGGAAGCGCAGCGTGTTGCGGATGCGGCGGTACGAGTCGACCACGCGGGCGAGGATCTTGTCGTCGCCGGCGATGTCGCCCGAGTAGTCGGACGCGGCCACCCACAGGCGGATGATCTCGGCGCCCAGCTTGCTGCAGGTCTCCTGCGGGTCGACGCCGTTCTTGAGCGACTTGCTCATCTTGCGGCCCTGGCTGTCCACCGTGAAGCCGTGCGTCAGCAGGCCCTTGTACGGCGCGCGGCCGTACAGCGCGCAGGCGATCAGCAGCGACGAGTGGAACCAGCCGCGGTGCTGGTCGTGGCCTTCGAGGTAGAGGTCGGCCTCCGGGCCCTGCGAGTGGAAGCCCGGGTGCTCCGGCGTGCCGGCGTGGGTGCCGCGCAGCACGTGGAAGAAGGTGGAGCCGGAGTCGAACCACACCTCGAGGATGTCGGTGCTCTTGGTGTAGCTGGGCGCGTCGGCGGCGCCCAGCATCTCCTCGACCGTCACGCGGCTCCAGGCCTCGATGCCGCCCTGCTCGACGATGTCGGCGGCCTGGTCGAGGATCTCCATCGTGCGCGGATGCAGCTCGCCCGTGTCCTTGTGCAGGAAGAACGGGATCGGCACGCCCCAGCTGCGCTGGCGCGAGATGCACCAGTCGGGGCGGCCCGAGATCATGTCGCGCAGGCGCGCCTTGCCATTCTCGGGGTAGAAGCTGGTGTGATCGATGGCCTCCAGCGCGAGCTGGCGCAGCGTCGCCGGCGCCTTGTCCTTGGTGAAGACGCCGACGCCTTCGTCCATGCGCACGAACCACTGCGCCGCGGCGCGGTAGATCACCGGCGTCTTGTGGCGCCAGCAGTGCGGGTAGCTGTGCGTGATCTGCGAGGTGGCAAGCAGGCGGCCGGCGTCGCGCAGCGCGTCGACGATGGCCTGCTGCGCCTTCCAGATGAACTGGCCGCCGAACAGCGGCAGCTCCGGCGCGTACACGCCCGAGCCCTGCACGGGGTTGAGGATCTCGTCGATCTTCATGCCGTGGCTGACGCACGAGTTGAAGTCGTCGACGCCGTACGCGGGCGACGAGTGGACGATACCCGTGCCGTCGTCGGCGGTGGCGTAGTCGGCCAGGTAGATCGGCGCCAGGCGGTCGTAGCCCGCGTCGACTTCCGCGAACGGGTGGCGGAAGCGGATCTCGTCCAGCGACTGGCCCAGCGTCGTGGCGACCACCTTGCCGGTCAGGCCGTAGCGCTCCAGGCACTTGTCGACCAGCGCCGACGCCAGCAGCAGCAGGCCGCGCTCGGTGTCGACCAGGCTGTATTCCAGCTGCGGGTTGAGGTTGAGCGCCTGGTTGGCGGGGATCGTCCAGGGCGTGGTCGTCCAGATGACGACGAAGGCGTCCTTGTCCAGCCTGGGCAGGCCGAACGCGGCGGCCAGCTTCGCCGGTTCGGCGCACTTGAAGCCGACGTCGATCGTGAAGCTCTTCTTGTCGGCGTACTCGATCTCGAACTCGGCCAGCGACGAGCCGCAGTCGAAGCACCAGTACACGGGCTTCAAGCCGCGGTAGACGAAGCCGCGCTCGATCACGCGCTTGAAGGCGCGCAGCTCGCCGGCCTCGTTGGCGAAGTCCATCGTGCGGTACGGGTGCTCCCAGTCGCCGATGACGCCCAGGCGTTTGAAGTCGGCCATCTGCTGGCCGATCTGCGCGGTGGCGTAGGCGCGGCTCTTGGCCTGCATGTCGTCGCGGCTGAGCTTGCGGCCGAACTCCTTCTCGATCGCGTTCTCGATCGGCAGGCCGTGGCAGTCCCAGCCCGGCGCGTACAGCGCGTCGTAACCCATCAGCTGGCGGGTCTTGACGATCATGTCCTTGAGCACCTTGTTGACGGCGTGCCCCATGTGGATCTGGCCATTGGCGTACGGCGGGCCGTCGTGCAGCACGAACAGCGGCTTGCCGACGCGGGCGGCGCGCAGGCGCTTGTACAGGCCTTCCTTCTCCCACTGCGCGACCCAGCCCGGCTCGCGCTTGGGCAGGTCGCCGCGCATCGGGAACGGGGTGTCGGGCAGGTTGAGCGTGGCGCGGTAGTCGGTCGTGGTCTTGTCGGTGTCGGCGGTCATGGCGGGAGGCGCGTCAGGCGGCGACGCGCGAAAAGCGGTGGCGTGGAAGCCGGGGCCGTCAGGGCGACGGCGAGGAGTGCCGGATGACCGCGTCGCTCTGAACGCCGGCGGTCATTGGTGGGCTCAGGCCGAGGCGAGCCCGCCAATAATTCGGTCGCGCGTGGCCTGGCGCCGCGTGGCGGCGTGCCAGCGGCAGGTGGCGAGACGGAGGCTGGAAGGCAGCGACATGGCGTCCATTCTACCGGCGCCGTGCCTGCCGCGCCGGCGCGGGCGCGGGCGCGGCCGCCGGCGCGGGGGCGCCCGCGCGCGCGACGCGGCGCGCGCGCGGGAGCGCCGGCACGGGCGCCGGGTGGTCGACCGGGGTCAGCGCCACGCTGGCCGGATCCAGGCACTGCCCGTCGGCCCAGCTCGCGACCATCTGCTCGCGCACCGTCAGCAGGTCCTTGCGCTGGGTGCGCAGCGTCGCGAGCATGTGGTCGATCTCGACCAGGCGGGTGTCCAGGCGCTGCAGCATCTCGTCGTGCATCTCGTCCTTGGGCCGCGCGCCGCGCGTGATCAGCCCGGCGCGCAGCGTGTCCAGCGTGAAGCCCAGCGCCTGCGCCAGCTGGATGTAACGCAGCCGCTCCACGGCGTCGGCCGAGTAGCTGCGATAGCCGTTGGCCGAGCGCTCGGCCGCGGGCAGCAGGCCGCTCTGCTCGTAGAAGCGGATCGCGGACGGCGCGAGACCGGTCGCGGCGGCAAGTTCGCCGATCTTCATGGGGGCTCCAGAAAGTGCTTGACCTTCAAGCTGACTTGAATCCTAGCATTGCTGCACTTTCCAGTCTTTCAAGGCCCCGCCACCATGAAATCGCCCCAGTCCCTGTCCCCGCCGCTGTCGACGCCGCTCTCGCTGCCCAACGGCGCCGTCGTCCCCAACCGCGTCGCCAAGGCGTCGATGGAGGAGAACATGGCCGACGCCGGCCAGGTGCCCGGCCCGGCCATCCGCGCGCTGTACGCGGCCTGGGCCGCGGGCGGCGCCGGGCTGATCCTGACCGGCAACGTGATGATCGACGGCCGCGCCATGACCGGCCCCGGCGGCATCGCGCTGGAGCGCGACACCCCGCGCGCGCCCTTCGCCGCCTGGGCGCGCGAGGCGCGGGCCCACGGCGCGCAGGTCTGGATGCAGATCAACCACCCGGGCCGCCAGGTGTTCGCGGCGATGAAGGGCGAGGCCTGGGCGCCGTCGGCGGTGGCGCTGGACCTGGGCAAGCACAGCGGGCTGTTCGCCGCGCCGCGCGAGATGACCGAGGCCGAGATCGCCGAGGTCGTCACCCGCTTCGCCGACACCGCCAAGGCCGCCGAGGAGTCCGGCTTCACCGGCGTGCAGATCCACGCCGCGCACGGCTACCTGATCTCGCAGTTCCTGTCGCCGCTGGCCAACCGCCGCACCGACCGCTGGGGCGGCTCGCTGGCCAACCGCGCGCGCCTGCTGCTGGAAGTGGTCAAGGCGGTGCGGGCGCGGGTGTCGCCCGGCTTCTGCGTGGCGGTCAAGCTGAACTCGGCCGACTTCCAGCGCGGCGGCTTCTCCGAGGACGACGCGCGCCAGGTGCTGCTGTGGCTCAACGAGCTGCCGGTCGACCTGGTGGAGCTGTCCGGCGGCAGCTACGAGGCCCCCGCGATGCAGGGCCGCAGCGCCGACGGCCGCACGCTGGCGCGCGAGGCCTACTTCCTGGAGTTCGCCAGGGATCTGGCGGCCGTCGCGAGGATGCCCGTCATGACCACCGGCGGCATCCGCCGGCGTGCGGTCGCCGAGCAGGTGCTGGCCAGCGGCGTCGCGATGGTGGGCGTGGCCACCGCGCTGGCGCTGCGACCGGAGCTGCCGAACGCCTGGTTCGCGGGCAAGGAGCTCGATGTCACGCCCGTGCCCGTCACCTGGAAGGACAAGGGCATGGCGGGCCTCGCGAACATGGCGCTCGTCAAGCGCCGGCTGCGCGCCGTCGCGGCCGGGCAGGGCGCGCCGCGCGCGTACTCGCCGCTGTTCACGCTGATCGCCGACCAGATGCGCACCAAGGGCCTGGTCAAGCGTTACCGCCAGTGGGCGGGTCGCTGATCGGAGCGGGTCAGATCTCGAAGTAGTCGCGGGCGTCGATGACGTCCGCCGCGATGCCGGCCTGCAGCGCGTCGAGCGAGTCGTACTTGCGCTCCTCGTGCAGCCACTTCATGAGCTCCACGTTGATCAGCTTGCCGTAGGCCGACTCCCGCCCCAGCGGATCGGGCCACGACAGGCAGTGCGTCTCCAGCAGCACGCGGCCGGCCTTCTCGATCGTGGGCCGCACGCCCAGGCTGGACACGGCCGGCAGCGGATAGGGCGTGAGCCCGTGCACGCGCGAGATGAAGATGCCCGAGGCCGCGGGGCGCGCCTCCGGCATGCGCAGGTTCAGCGTGCGGAAGCCGTCGCCGGCGCCGCTGCGCGTGGCGCCCAGCTCGCGCCCCAGCTTGAGGCCGTGGGCGACGCGGCCCGTGACCGAGTACGGCCGGCCCAGCAGCGAGGCCGCCTTGACCATGTCGCCGAGCGCCAGCGCCTCGCGCACCGCGGAGCTGGACACGCGCAGCCCGTGCACCTCGTAGCTGAGCATGCGCGCGACGTCGAAGCCCAGGCGGCTGCCGGCCTCGTCGAGCATCGCGTAGTCGCCGGCGCGCTTGGCGCCGAAGCGGAAGTCGTCGCCCACCAGCACGTAGCGCACGCCCAGGCCCTTGACCAGCACCTGCGTGATGAAGTCCTCGGGCGGCAGCGAGGCGAGGTGCTCGTCGAAGCGCAGCAGGATCACGTGGTCGATGCCGCAGCGCTCGAGTTCGGCGGCCTGGTCGCGCAGCGTGGCGATGCGCGCGGGCGCGAGCTCGGGCTTGCCGGCGCGGCGGGCGAAGAAGTCGCGCGGGTGCGGTTCGAAGGTGAGCACGCAGGCCGGCACGCCGCGGTGCTGCGCCTCGTTGCGCAGCAGCGCCAGCATCGCCTGGTGGCCGCGATGCACGCCGTCGAAGTTGCCGATGGTCAGCGCCGTGCCGCCGCGCGCGAGGGCAAGGGTGGCAAGGGAAGCGAGGCCGCGGTGGATCTGCATGGCGGGATTATCGACTGCGCGGACCAGCGGCTTGAAGGCGTGATGGCTGGTGTCGTTTCGTGCCCGCAATTCCATGAGCAGGTATTTAAACTACGTCTTTGAGTTTTTACTTGATCCATGTCTTGTGTAATTACTTTTTATTGAGACGGGAATGTATTTGCGAAATTCATAGGTAAAAATCGACTCGAATACCGTGGATCGGGGAGTTTGTCCTCTTGTTGATCGGATCTTCGGGTATTAAAACTACCTGGACAGCGAGAAAGGAAGCGGCACGGCTCTGCAGGAGCGCCTCCCCCCGCGCGCCTGGCGCGCACATCGTGACGATCAATAAAGACGACGGCGCCCGGCCATGACCGGGACGCCCGGAGACAAGCCACCATGCGATTCCATCCTTCCCGCCGGCTGCGCGAGCGCGCGCTCGCCGCCGCCCTTGCCGCGGCCTTCAGCGGCAGCGCCTTTGCCCTCAATCCGAGCGACACCTCGGTGCAGATGTTCGAGTGGAGCTGGAACGACCTCGCCACCGAGTGCACCCAGTTCCTCGGCCCGCAGGGCTACGGCGCGATCCAGATCTCGCCGCCCCAGGCCGCCAAGGTCACCAGCACGTGGTGGGGCGTGTACCAGCCCGTCAACTACGTCAACCTGACCAGCAAGTTCGGCACGCCAGCGCAGCTGCAGTCCATGATCGGCACCTGCCACGCCGCCGGCGTGCGCGTGTACGCCGACGTCGTCGTCAACCAGATGGCCGCCGACTCCGGCACCGCCACCGACGGCTCGACCTGGAACTCGTCCACGCTGACCTACCCGTACTTCAGCTCGAACGACTTCCACGCCGCCTGCGACATCCAGTCCTCCGACTACAACTCGCCGGCGGGCCGCTCCAACGTGCAGACCTGCCGGCTCTCGGGCATGCCCGACCTCAATTCCGAGAGCAGCTACGTGCAGGGCCAGGTCGTCAACTACCTGAACGCGCTGCTGACGCTGGGCATCGACGGTTTCCGCATCGACGCGGCCAAGCACCAGGCGGCGACGTCGCTGCAGGCCATCATGAGCGCGGTCAAGTCCGCGCACCCGACCACCAACCTCGGCGAGTCCATCTGGGTGACGCAGGAGATCGTGCCCGACGGCGAGGTGTCGCGCTCCGACTACTTTCCCATCGGCACGATCAACGAGTTCCAGTTCACCTACGCGATGCACGACGCCTGGCGCGACGCCAACGGGTCCACGCCGTCGTCGATCCCGACCATGATGGGCACCTGGAACAACTGGGGCGGCACCTGGGGCTTCGTGCAGCCGACCAACGCCACGGTGTTCGTCAACAACTGGGACACCGAGCGCAACGGCAGCTCGCTGGACGCCAGCAACTACACCGGCGCCACCAACGACACCCAGGGCTCGCACCGCTACGACCTGGCCAACATCTTCATGCTGGCGCAGGGCTACGGCGAGGCGCAGCTGCAGTCGGGCTTCCGCTTCACGAGCAGCGACCAGGACCGCCCGAGCGCCAGCCCGTACTCGAACGGCGTCGCGCAGATCAACGTCAACTGGGACTTCGTGCACCGCTGGGGCGACATCTACCCGATGGTCAAGTTCCGTTCGGCCGCGCGCAACCAGGCGCAGGCGAACTGGGTCACCGGCAACGCCAACCAGATCGCGTTCAGCCGCGGCAACGTCGGCTTCGTCGCGCTGAACAACACGACCTCGTCGTGGACGCAGACCTTCTACACGGGGCTGCCGGCCGGCACCTACTGCAACATCGTGCACGGCCTGGCGAACTCGGGCGCGACGGCCTGCACCAGCGACTCGGTGACGGTCAACGCCAGCGGCTACGCCACCATCACCGTGGCGGCCGACGGCGGCTCCACGGTGCCGGCGGTGGCGATCTACACGGGCCAGACCGTGTCCGGCTCGGGCGGCGGCTCCACCACCTGCGCGGTGACATTCACCATCGCCAACGCGAACACGACCTACGGCCAGAACCTGTACGTGGTCGGCAACCAGACCGCGCTCGGCAACTGGACGCCGGCCTCCGGCTTCGCGCTGACGATCCAGGGCTCCGGCGCCAACGTGCCCTGGAGCGGCACCGTCGCGCTGCCGGCCAGCACCGCGCTCCAGTACAAGTACGTGAAGTGGAACGGCTCGACGGCCGTCTGGGAAGGCAACCAGTCGACCTCCAGCGGCAACCGCGAGGCCACGTCGTGCGCCGCCGGCTCGTCGATGTCGCTCAGCGACGGCAACTTCAAGAACTGACGTCGGAAGAACGTCGTTGGGCGAGGCCGGCGGACGACGCGTCCGCCGGCCTCTTTCGCTTCAGGCCGCCAGGTAGCGGTCGACCAGCTCGCCCAGCGCCTCGCGCGTGAAGGGCTTGCTGAGGTAGTCGTCCATGCCCGCTTCGAGGCAGCGCTCGCGCTCGCCGGCGGCGGCGCTGGCCGTCAGGGCGATGATGGGCGTGCGCTGGTTCTGGCGCAGGCGCGTCTCGCGCGCGCGCCAGATGCGCGTGGCCTCCCAGCCGTCCAGCACGGGCATCTGGCAGTCCATCAGCACCAGGTCGTAGGCGATCTGGCCCATGCGGGCGAGCGCCTTCTGGCCGTCGACGGCGAGCTCCGCGTTGACGCCCATCTGCTCCAGCATCCCGCGCACCACCAGCGCGTTGACCTCGTTGTCCTCGACGACGAGCACGCGGCCGGGCCGCGCCACGGGCGGTTCCGCCGCCGCGCCGGCCGCGGCCAGCTCCTCGCTGAGCGACGGCCGCGGCGTGGGCGTGCGCGGCGTCGGCCGGAACGCGATCGTGAACTCGAAGGTGGTGCCGCGGCCGGGGACGGAGCGGCAGGTGACGTCGCCGCCCATCGCACGCGCCAGCCGGCGCGAGATCGTCAGGCCCAGGCCGGTGCCCGAGCGCGCCGGCGCGGTGCTGGACGGCCCCTGCTCGAAGGCGTCGAAGATGCGCTCGATGGCGTCGGGCGGGATGCCTTCGCCGCTGTCGCTGACCCGGAAGCGCAGCAGCCCGTCGCTCATGGACACCGCCAGCCCCACGCCGCCCTGCGCGGTGAACTTCAGCGCGTTGCCGATCAGGTTGTGCAGCACCTGCTTGACGCGCGAGGCGTCCATCAGCGCCGCGGCGGGCAGCCCGAGGTCGAACACCACCTCGAAGCCGAGGCCGCGCTCCGCGGCCACCGGCTGCAGCAGGTCGGTGACGTCGCGCACCGTCTGCGCGATCAGCGTGGGCTGCGGGTCGAGCACGATGCGGTCGAACTCGATGCGCGACAGGTCGAGCAGGTCGCCGATGACGGTGACCAGGTGCTCGGCGGAGTGGCGCAGCACGGCCAGCCGCTGGTGCTGCAGCGGCGACAGCGGCTCCACCGCCACCAGCTGCGTCATGCCGATGATGCCGTTCAGCGGCGTGCGCAGCTCGTGGCTGACCGAGGCGAGGAAGCGCGTCTTGGCGGCGTTGGAGTGCTCCGCGAACACGAGCGCGCGATGGCGCTCCTCGGCGATGGCGGCGTTCTCGAAGCGCAGCCGCATCGCCTCGGTGAAGCGCTGGTGGCTGTTGCGCGCCTCCAGGAACAGCAGCGCCGCGTAGATCACCAGCCCCGCGGCGGTATAGCGCGAGAGCAGCGTCGGGACCATCGCCTGCTGCTCGATCAGCGGCCCCAGCACCAGCACCAGCGACGTGCCCGCGGCCAGGCGATCGGCGGACAGCGCGATCGCTCCGGCCGACGCGATGCCCACCAGGCCCGCGAGCAGCACGCCGTTGACGGCGGGGTCGGCGGTGGGCATGCACAGCACCGCCAGCAGCCCCCACGACACCGAGTCCAGGACGGCGCCGACGAAGAAGCGGGTCTTCCAGCGCCGCTGCCGCAGCGAGCGGTGGCGGTCGCGCAGGAACATCCGGCCATCGACCAGGCGCGCCGCCGTCAGCACGATCTTGACGGCCAGCCACGCGACCAACAGCGGGCGCGGCACGCTGGACGCCAGCAGCGCGCCGGTCAGCACCGTGTAGGCGAACCCGCCGAACAGCATCGGCTGCGTGATCGCGTAGAGCGTGTTGATGCGCTCGAACCCGATCTGCCGGTCGACGGCGGCCGGCGCGGCGCCCGCGTCAGCGGGGGGCGCGGGGACAGTGCTGGAATGATTACCCACAGGGGTATCCGTCAGGTAACGGCGACGACCACGATACGCCGCAGTCTACCGACATTCCGGCGGCCGCGGCCCCGGTATCCCGCGAATCGCGGCCGGGGCGGCGGCCGGCACGGCGTCAGGCGAACACGCCGGCCGTCTCGGTCATGCGGGCGCTCACCTCACCGATGTGGTGCATGGTGTCGCCGAACTGCATCTCCATCGTCGTCAGGCGCTTGAAGTAGTGGCTGCCGATGTATTCGTCGGTCATGCCGATGCCGCCATGCAGCTGGATCGCCTGCTGCCCGAGGAAGCGGGCGCTCTGGCCCAGCTGCACCTTGGCCTGGGCGACGGCGCGGCGGCGCGCGTCCGGCGCCTCGCCGAGCTTGAGCGTCGCGTAGTAGCTCATCGAACGGGCCAGCTCCAGCTGCATCTTCATGTCGGCGATGCGGTGGCGCAGCGCCTGGAAGGTGCCGATGGCCACGCCGAACTGCTTGCGCGTGTTCAGGTAGTCGGCGGTCAGCTCGAACAGCTTGTCCATCACGCCGACCGCCTCGGCGGCCAGCGCGGCGATGCCGGTGTCGACCGCCAGCTCCAGCGCCGCGAGGGCCGGGCCGGCCGGCACCAGCAGCGTCGCGGGAGCGCCGGACAGCGTGACCTCGGCCGCGCGCGAGCCGTCCTGCAGCGCGTAGCCGCGGGTCGCGACGCCGGCGGCCGCGCGTTCGACGAGGAACAGCGCGATGCCCGCCGGATCGTCGGCGGCGCCGCCGACACGGGCGCTCACGATGAAGGCGTCCGCCTGGTCGCCGATGGGCACCAGGCTCTTGGTGCCGGACAGCGTCCAGGCGTCGCCGGACTTCGCGGCATTCGTATCGACGCGCTCCAGCCGATAGCGCGCGGCGCGTTCCTGGTACGCCAGCACCACGCGCGCCTCGCCCGCGGCCACGCGCGGCGCCCAGCGCGCGCGCACGTCCGCGGGCGCCTGCGCGAGCACCGAGGCGGCGACCAGCGCCACCGCGGCCACCGGCTCCAGCACCAGGCCGCGGCCCAGCGCCTCGAGCGCCAGCATCGCCGCGACCGGGCCCATCGCCATGCCGCCGTCCTCCTCGGACGTGCCCAGGCCCAGCAGGCCCAGTTCGGCGATCTCGCCCCAGACCTCGGCGCTGAAGCCGCCGGCCTTGGCGATGGCGGTGCGGCGGTCGAAACCGTAGCCGCGTTCCACCCAGCGCTGCACCGCTTCGCGCAGCTGTTGTTCGTCGTCGCTGAATTCGAAGTTCATGTCAGACCCCCAGGACGGTTTGCGCGACGATGTTGCGCTGGACTTCGTTGGAACCGCCGTAGATCGTCGTCTTGCGGTAGTTGAAGTAGTTGGCCGCCAGCGGCGCATAGCGCGCGTCGCCGACGAAGTCGCCTTGCCAGCCCGCCTCCATCGCCTCGTAGATGAAGGGCAGGCTGAACGGGCCGCCGGCCAGCATCAGCAGCTCGGTGTAGCGCTGCTGGATCTCGCTGCCGCGGATCTTGAGCAGGCCCGCGATGTCCAGCGCCTTCTTGCCGCCGGCCTGGGCGCTGAGCACGCGCAGCACCATCATCTCGAGCGCCACGACGTCGACCTCGAGCAGCGCGATCTGGTCGCGGAAGCGCGCGTCGTCCCACAGGCCTTCCTGCTTCGCGAGGCGCTTCAGGCGCTCCAGCTCGCGCTTGGCGCGGTTGACGTCGGCGATGTTCGTGCGCTCGTGAGCGAGCAGGTACTTCGCGTACGTCCAGCCCTTGTTCTCCTCGCCGACCAGGTTCTCCGCCGGCACCTCGACGTTGTCGAAGAACACCTCGTTGACCTCGGGCTCGCCGTCCATCAGCACGATGGGGCGCACGGTGACGCCCGGCGACTTCATGTCGACCAGCAGGAACGAGATGCCCGTCTGCGGCTTGCCCTCGGTGGACGTGCGCACCAGGCAGAAGATCCACTCGCCGTACTGGCCCAGCGTCGTCCAGGTCTTCTGGCCGTTGACGATGTACTTGTCGCCCTGGCGCACCGCGCGCGTCTTCACGGAGGCGAGATCGGAACCGGAACCCGGCTCGCTGTAGCCCTGGCTCCACCAGACGTCGCCCGACGCGATGCCCGGCAGGAAGCGCTCGTGCTGCTCGGGCGAGCCGAACGCCATGATCACCGGCGCCACCATCACCGGCCCGAACGGCACGATGCGCGGCGCGCCGGCCAGCGCGCATTCCTCCTCGAACAGGTGCCGCTCGATCGCATCCCACCCCGGCCCGCCGAACTCCTTGGGCCAGCCATAGCCCAGCCAGCCGCGCGCGCCGAGGATGCGCGCCCAGCGCTGCATGTCGTCGCGATGCAGCCGCAGGCCGTTGTGCACCTTGTGCGCGATGTCCTGCGGCAGGTTCGCCGCCACCCAGGCCCGGATGTCGGCGCGGAAGGCCTGTTGCTGGGGGGTGAAATCGAGATCCATGGGCGTTTGTCTCCTGCGCCTGGTTCTTGGCGGTGGCGCAGGGTACGTTTTAGCACGATCGTGCTATTCGCTGCTGTCTGGGATGCGACAGGCCCCTTGGGGGTTTGTGCGGAGCAAGACGCAAGCGACGCGTCAAATCAGCTGGGCCTGCTGGCTGGCTTGCGGCAGCGGACGCAGTCGCGCGAAGTGGAGAAGGCGTTCCAATGGCTCGTGGCGCTCCTGCCATTCGATCACGATGTCCTCGCCGAGCAAAACGTAATACCAAGCCCGCTCGTCCCGATCCGTCGGTTTCAGCGTATTGATGCGATCGCACCAGGCCAGGGCCGCCTTGCGCTTGCGCTGGACGTTGGGGTGGAGCGTCTGTTCCTGTGCCTTCGTCTCGACGAGGTAGACGGCGTCGGCGGTGCGAACAAGAAAGTCCGGGTAGTAGAACGCCGCAAGGCCGTCCTCGCGGACATAGCGAAGGCGCACGAAATCATGTCGTGCCTCGCTGATCTTGCAGAACGCTTCGACGCCGGCGTCGGCCTGGGCCCAATGGATGAAGCGCTTTTCCAGACCGCCGTTGCGCGCGGGATAGGGAAGGCGGCCATAGATGCACTTGCCGACCTCGACCGAACTGCTTTCCCGTACCACGAGATGAGTGGCTTCCGAGAGCCGGCGATAGCGCACCTCGGTCTTGCCTTCGCTGACAGCAGCTTCCGATTCGAGCACTGCGACGCCAAATACCTTGATGATGTGCTCCGCCACCGGGGCGAGAAGCAGGACGCGCCAGTTCTCGTCGGCCAGCGGGTCGAAGTGCGCGCCGAACAGCCGCGACCAGATGTAGTCGTCCAGCCAACCGGTCAATTCCGCGGTGTTGACCTGCAAATACGGATTCCCGAGATGGCTCGCGACTTTGCCGCTCTTGGGCAGCGGTTGGCTCAGTCCCTGGCTGATGCGGCGCGTCAGGCGCGACAGGTAGTCGTTGTACCCACTGACGTTCATCACGCTGCCGTCCACGCGATAGCTGCCGAACAGCGTGCTGCTCTGCAGGTCCTGCGAGATGAAGCGGTCGCCCTTGCCGAGCTGTTCCTTGAGCTGTTCGAGCGTCATCAGCGTGAACGACGGTAGGATGCTGATGTCCAGTGGACGGTGGCTCAGCAGTTCCTCTGCCTCGCGCAGGATGAACGGCACGGAGAAGTCGAAGGCTGCGTAGCCGTTACGCAGTGCGACGCTGATCTGGTCACCTGCGCCGGAAGCCCCTTCGCCGTCGTCGGTTCCGCCCACGGCCAAGCCCTCGCGGATGAGCTCTTCATAGAACGCGGCGAACGCAGGGTGCTCGACGATGGTGAGGACGTCTATCAGGCTGGCCGGCTCCTGACCGCGATCGATGCGCTCCCGGTTGTCACGCTTGATGTCGACATATTCCGGGTCGCGCCACATGAGACGCAGGCCACGACCAATCGTCTGCTCGAGCAGGATCGACGCCTGTGACGAACGTAGAGGAACGATGACGCAGATGTTGTTGACGTCAAAACCCTCTCGCAACATCAGCACGCTGACGATCACTCGAGGCGTTGCGTGGCGATCGACGTTGAAAAGTCGCTCCCGGACCTGCGTCCATTCCTTCTCCCCAAGCTCGGCCTTCTTGCCCGAGTCGATCGTCATGACGTCGTCTTCAGGCAGACCTTCAGCGACGAGGAACTGCGCAACGAGCGGCGACACCGTAGTGTCTTCGCACACCACCAACATCTTCGGATGCCGGCTTGGATCGATGGTGGCGAAATCCCGATCCAGTTTGCGGAGCTTATGCAACCCAGCGCGAAGCATCACGCGCTGCCCTTCGCTGAGGGAGGCATTTCCGTCGCCGTCTCTCTCCGCGCGAAATTCCAGGGGTAGAGCGCCGATCTCGCTGCGGCGGTCCAGCACGAGCGATTTGACCAACCCGGCGCGCATGGCCGTCTTGAGATCGAAGTCCGAGATGATGTGCGCGAACCACGCCTTGCGACGGCTCCTGCCCGCCCCGATGTCGTTGAACGGGGTGGCCGAAAAGTCGACTTGGACGAAGCCTCTGCCTTTGCTGTTGGCGATCCGGCTGAGGCTTCGCTGCCACTCGACTTCCGTTGTCTCGCCTTCGCGCCTGAGTTCGTGGATGTGATGGGCTTCGTCGTTGAAAACCATCAGTTCAGGAAGATCCACCAGGAAATCGAGAACATTCCCGCGCGCATAACGCCGGTCCAGCACATCGAGCGAGTTGCTCGTCGCGCGACCTGGTGCGAGTGGAAGCACTTCCTTCACGACCGAACCCGCTTCAGGTGGATGACCGGGCGTCAGGATTTCCTCCTGCGCGACGATCGGTTCGTCGCCGGCCTCTGCGAGAAGGTGCCAATTGGTGATGGCCAGCAGTCCGTTTCCGGTCGCCTTCAGGCCGATCTCGTGCTTGGCACATACATTGTTCCGGACGAACGCCAACACGGCGTCGCGGTGCTGCTCGGGAATGAAGAGCTCGGCCTGAAGCGACAGGTCCGAGGTCTTGAAGTCGCGCATGCCAGTCGTTGTATCGGGAATCAGGCGGCCGCAGAATGCGTCGAGCAATCGGTCATAGACGATCAGGCCCGGGGCCACGACCATGAAGTGACGCGTAAAGCGCGTGTCTTCACGGCCTTGCGCCACTGCGGCATTCTTGTTCAGCAGCTGCCAGATTAGTACCGCCTGCAGAACCCATGTCTTGCCGGTGCCGGTGGCCATCTTCAGGCAGTACTTCGGGTGACCGTGCTTGTCCTGCGAAACGCTGGCCAGACGCGTCCCTTCGAGGAGCGCCTCGGGCGCCACGTATTGATAGAGCTCCTGGAGCGTGCCCGCGCCGAGCACCTCGTGCGCCACGATGATGTTCAGGATGGCCTGCCGCTGTCCTGCATGGAAGTTGAAGCCCTGGCGCGCGGCGACCATCTCCTCGGCGAACCACCAGTGCAGGAGTTCGGCTGTCACCGGCGTGACCAAGTCGAGAATCTCGGCCTTGCCGTTTTCCAGCCCCTTGCACAGGGCCCGCGTCTTCGTGGTCAGCGCGTCCGCGAGTGCGAACGGGTTGCCGTCCTCCGACCCCCGGTGTGCGCGTCGGCTCATTCGCTCGGCTCCGCTACGGCGGCCACGACTTCAGACTCGAAGCCAAACACGTCGACGGCACGGACGCAGATGCGGCGTTGGCCGCTGCTGCGCGGCAGCGCCAGCACAGTGCTCGTGACGACTCTCAGAGAATCGCCGTCGTTGGCCGTGTTGCCTCGATAGTCCTGCCAGACCGAACGGAAGAGTTGGCCGTCATAGTCCGGATCGATCGCCCAATATTCGATGAGTGTCAACGGATCCTTGTTGATGATCTCCTGAAGCTTCTGGCGGTTGGCCTCGTCGAGGTTGATGGCTTCCGGTGACAAGAGAACGTAGTTTCTGAGACTCACTTCGATGGTCTCCTGAGGCAAGCCTTCGATCGACGAGGGGGCCGCCTTGCGTCGCAACGGCGACAGCGTCAGGTACTGGAGAGACGAGAACCTGATCTGGCCACGCAGCTTGTCGATGCTGCCCTTCTTCTTGAGTCGGTCCATCAGGTCAGGCGGAACTACGAGTACTTCGAGGCGGCTGTCGTTCATTGCCGCCAGCGTCTCGCCAATCGATGGTTCGAAATTCCATCCGAGGACGACCACTCGATCCCAGCCGCCGAGGAGGCTGTCGCGCAACGCGACGGCGCGCTTGAGCGTGGCCAGGCCTGTCAGCTTGCTCGGAGAGTCGGCGAGCACCAGCGTCTTGCCGCCGCTGCCAGCTGAAGTCGAAAAGCCCGCGATCTGTCCGAGATTCCGGTTCGGGTTGTCTTCGGCTGACAATGGAAGCGCCCCGAACAGCGAGAGGACGATCTGAGCAAGGTCGCCGATGCGAAAGTCGCGGCCCATGGAGGCCTTTGCGACCTCGACTTGATAGTCTCCTACTGCCTGATACAGGAACGGCTTCGCTCCAAGGTCGATCAGGCGTTTGCGCATGATCATGCATGCCGGTTTGCCGATATCCGAGATGATCCAGCGGCGCCCCAACTTTTCGGCGGCAGCCGCGGTGGTGCCGGATCCGCCGTTGAAGTCGGCGACTACGCCATCGGCCGGACAAGATGCTTCGATGATCCGCTGCAGTAGTTTTTCCGGCTTCTGGGTCGCATAGTCGGTTTTCTCGGACGACCACCCTCTCAGCATGCTGATGTCGTCCCACCACGAACCCAACTGCACGCCTTTGGATTCGTCGAGGTACTTCTTCTGCATCGGGACGGCGCCGGGGCGGGTCTGGATGACGAGTCCGGCGTCGATGAGGCTCTGCATGCGCTCCTTCGAATAGCGCCATGCCCGTCGAACGCCCATGACTTCATAAACAGGATTGCCCTTTGCTTCGCCGCCGGGGCCCAGCATGTTTTCCTGCTTGTAGCGCCTGCCGTCCGGATCCTGGAACCTGTAGAAGTCCTCGACGTACTTGTCGGACAAAGGCAGGAAGGTGGGTTGCCAGTAGCGCCGTTCCGTCTTTTGGTAGAAGAGAATCACGTCGTGGACGCGGGAGTAGTGCTGGCTGCCTTGGGAGGCATCTCCCTTGGCATCGCTTCGCTTCCAGACGATCTCGTTGACGAAGTTCTCCTTGCCGAAGATTTCGTCCATGACGAGCTTCACGTAGTGGGAGACGTGCCAATCCAGATGTACGTAGATGGAGCCCGTTTGCCTGAGCAACTCGCGCATCAGAATCAGGCGCGGGGTCATCATGGAGAGATACGAAGCCGTGCCGTCGGACCATGTATCCGAGTACGCCAACTGCTCGATTACCGTCGGCTTCTGCTCCACCTCCGCGCCCGGCAATACCACCTTCGTTCGATAGTCCGCCTTTGAATCGAACGGTGGATCCACGTAGATAAGGTCGACCTGCTCGCGCATGCTCTGCGCCGAGTCGTCGCCTGCCAAGAGGGCGGCCATCGTCAGCAGGTTATCGCCATAGACCATGCGATTCGACCATGCGGCGCTGGAGCCTTCCTCCAGCAGGCGTCGATGGTTATTGGCTTCGATCCAGTCCATTGCGGCTGAATCTCGTGCGGGAAGAACCCACTCGCGCGTTTGCAGTCCGACGCGATGGCGTCCTTCGAGACCTTCCAGGATCCTTTCGGCTTCGCGCCGTCCGTTGGCAACGATCTCAGGCAACTGTTCCAACAGAGACTTCGGCATGGGCACCCGACGGGTGGTGATGTCCCGTCGTTTCAATTAAAACTTGATTTCATTATCAAGCAAAACTTGATGTCCAAAGCGACGGACTGGATAGCGTCTTGGCATGAATGCGAAGGCAGAATTCAGCGCACGCTTACGCGCGGCCATGACGGCCACGGGAATGGATATCAGCGGGACTGAACTCGAGCGCGCCTTCAACCGGAAGTGGGATGGAACGCCCGTCAGCGTTCAGGCCGCGTGGAACTGGATTAATGGCCGGACGGTTCCCCGCAGTGACAAGCTGCAGGTGCTCGCCAAGACGGTGCGGGTGGACCCGCATGCGTTGCTGTATGGCTCTGACGGGCCTTTGACCGCAGCCGAACGGAAGCAGGACTGGGAGGAACGGGTCACCTATGCCGAGCGCGAAACGATCGAGACGTTTCTACGTCTGCCCGTACCGCAGCGCCTCCTCGTGCGCGATGTGATCACGGCCGTCGCGAAAGCCTACGGCACGGTCGAACCGGGTAAGGAATAGGCACGCCTCCCGGCGCTTGCCCGATCCGCTCCGGGGCGGTCAGTCCCTGAAGTTCTCGTACTTCAACGGCTGATCGGGGAATTCCTTGCGCAGCAGCGCGATCCCCACCTGCAGGTCGTCGCGGTTCTTGCCGTTGACGCGCACCGTGTCGCCCTGGATGCTGCCTTGCACCTTGAGCTTGGCTTCCTTGATCGCCGTGACGATCTTCTTGGCCAGCGCCGCGTCGATGCCGGCCTTGATCTTGTAGGTCTGGCGCACCTTGTCGCCGCCGATCTTCTCGATCTTGGCGGTCATGTCCAGGAAGGTGACGGGCACGTTCTGCTTGGTCAGCTTGCCGATCAGCACGGTGCTGATCTGCTCGATCTGGAAGTCGCCGTCGCCGACAAGCTGGATCTCCTTCTCCTTTTCCTTGAGCTCGACGGCCGCGCTGGTGCCCTTGAAGTCGAAGCGCGTGGCGATCTCTTTCTTGGTGTTTTCCACCGAGTTCTTGATGGCGGGCATCTCGGGTTCGAGGAGGACGTCGAAGCTGGGCATTGGCGGTAATCCGGAGTGCGGTGAGGGGAGAGGTGCGGGACCTGCGAAAATTCTGCCATGTCCACAGCCCCCTGGCTCGAATCCGACGTCTCGTTGAAGGCCTTGAACACCTTCGGCCTGCCCGCGACCGCGCGGCGCCTCGCGCGCATCCGCAGCGACGCCGACGTGCGCCGCGTGCTCGACTCGCCCGAAGTCGGCCGCTCGGCCAAGCTCGTGCTCGGCGGCGGCAGCAACCTCGTGCTGACGCGCGACGTCGATGAGGTCGTGCTCAAGGTCGAGGTCGACGGCCTGCGCCTGGTCGAGACGCGCGCCGACGCCTTCATCGTCGAGGCCGGCGCCGGCATGACCTGGCACGATGTCGTCACCCAGACCATAGACCGCGGCTGGCCGGGACTCGAGAACCTGGCGCTGATCCCCGGCACGGTCGGGGCCGCGCCGGTGCAGAACATCGGTGCCTACGGGCTGGAGCTGGCCGACCGCTTCGATTCGCTGGACGGCGTCGACCTGGTCACCGGACTCGGCATCACGCTGGCCCGCAAGCAGTGCCTGTTCGGCTACCGCGACAGCGTGTTCAAGAACGTGCTGGCCGGCAAGGCCATCATCACGCGCGTGCGCTTCCGGCTGCCGCGGCCGTGGCAGCCGGTGCTGGGCTATCTCGAGCTCGAGCGCAAGGTCGCGGAGACGGGCATCGCCGAGCCGAGCGCGCGCCAGGTCTACGACTGGATCTGCGCGATCCGCCGTGCCAAGCTGCCCGACCCGGCGCTGATCGGCAACGCGGGCAGCTTCTTCAAGAACCCGATCGTCACGGAAGACCAGTGCCGCGACATCATCGGCCGCGACCCGCACGTCGTGCACTACCCGATGGCCGACGGCACGTTCAAGCTCGCGGCCGGCTGGCTGATCGACGCCTGCGGCTGGAAGGGCAAGTCGATCGGCCGCGCGGGCGTCTACGAGAAGCAGGCGCTGGTGCTGGTCAACCGCGGCGACGCCATCGGCGCCGAGGTGGTGACGCTGGCCAAGGCGATCCAGGAGAGCGTGTACGGCCGCTTCGGCATCCGGCTGGAGCCCGAGCCGGTCGTGCTCTGAGCCGCAACGCCCGTCGGCAGCGCGGCGGCGTCTCCTTTGTTAGAGTGCGTGCGCGGCATGTCGCGCAGACGTCGCCGCCATGCACAACACTGGAGACCTCTCGATGACGCTCGCGGCACTTCGCAAAACCTCCCTGTCGGTCGGCGCCGGCGTCGTCATCGGTTCGGTGCTGCTGGCTCCCCTGGCGGCAGAGGCGTTCCAGGCCGATTCGTCGACGGGCCGCTCGGCCACCGCCGCCCCGATGCGCGGCGTCACGGGGCGCCAGCTGTGGCGGCTGTCGGACTACACGACGATCGAGCTGGTCGCCCGCGAAGCCGGCGCACCCGATAACCAGCACCCGTACGCGGTCGAGGCCAACGCGTTGCACGCCTGGCTGCAGCAGATCCAGGTGCTGCGCGCCGGCGCCGCCAAGCCGCTGTTCGCGATCGACGAGCTCAACAACATCCTGCCGTCGCTGATCGAGGCCCTGAACCACGTCCGCCCCGACCAGGACATCGCGCTCGTGAGCGCGGCGCGCCACGAGGACAACAGCTTCTTCAGCATCTCGGCCGTCACGGCGCGGCTGTTCGTGGTCGACGGGCACCTGAACATCATCGTGCACGACCCGCGCTTCGACTTCTACGACACCGCGCGCGGCAGCGGCATGGCGCCCCGCTTCACGGTGGGTTCGCGCTCGGCCGAGGGCACGGCGGCGATCCAGAGCCCCGGCGCGACGAACAAGCGCGCCGACTGGCTGGTGCTGGGCACGGCCGCGCCCGCCGTGGCGGCGCCCGCGGCCGTCGCGCCAGTGGCGCCGGCCCCCGCAGTCGCTCCGGCCGCCCCGGTCGCACCGCCTGCCGCCATGGCGTCCCCGGCCCCGGTCGCACCCGCCGCGCCGGTCGCTCCGGTCGTGGCGCCTGTCGCACCGGCGCTGCCCGCCGCCATCCCGCCCGCGCCGCCGGCCGAGCAGGATGCCGAGCAGCGCCTGACCCGGCTGAAGCGCCTGTACGAGAAGGGCCTGATCACCAAGTCCGAGTACGACAAGAAGCGGGCGGAGATCATCAAGGGGCTTTGAGATCCCGGCTGCCCCGGCCCGCCGCGTCCGGCGGCGGATGCGACCCGAAAGAAGACGCCTCCGACCACGGTCGGAGGCGTGCAAGGACGGACGACGCGCCTGACGGCGTCTTCCGTCGCGACGCCCGGCGTTGGGGGCCGGGGCAGTCACCCGATCTGCCGCCGCGCTGGAAGCGGCGCGACGGCATGCGCGGGAGCACCCGTGGCGACGGGAGGAAGCCGTCGCCGCCGGTGCATCGTCCCTTGGAGCGGCGCGGCCTGCCGGACGCGCGAGCGCCCAGCCGGGAGTCCCCGGACTCCGCGCCATGGGACGGGTTCGGTGCGCTGTCGCGCACATGCATCTGGTCATCGGCCGGTTCATGCAAGAGTTGAATCGCGTGGGGCGGGATCGCCATCGAGACGCCAGTTGACACCCTTCGCCGGGTCGGCGCCCGGCGCCGAATGCCCGATTTCGGGGCGCCTGGACACGGGCATCCGATGGCCGGCGGGTGCACCATGGAGGCAGACGAACCACTCGCTGCAGCACCCGTTCCATGGCCTCCGCCCGTCCTCTCGCCGCTCCTGCTCCTGCCTTGGCGCCCCGCCCGCGCCGGCGAGCGCGCGCGCTGGTGTCGGCCTCGGCACTGGCCGGAGGGTTGGCCGGCTTGGCGGCGGGGGCGGCGTGCATGGCGTGGGTGCCGCCGGTCGGGCGGGACGTCGGCGCGCCGGCGGGCATCGGTGCCGCGCCGTCCATCGACATCGGTGATCGCTCCTTCGAGCCGGCTCCCGTCGCGGTGGCCAGGGTGCTGACGCCAGCGGCCCGAGCCGGCGTCGTCCCGGTGCGCGACGCGCAGGAGGAGGATCGCCGGCCATGACGCCGCTCGATCTCGACCTCGTTCCCGAACCGCCGCCGCCGTCGCCTGCCGTGCTGGTGGCCCGGCATCGGCGGGCGCTGGTGGCGGGCCTGGGCGGCGGACGCGAAGGCGATTCGGCCGTGGCCAAGTCCTCTTTCGCGGAACGCCGGTTGCGCGCTTCCGACACCGCGGCCACGCGCTACGTCGATCCGCTGCCCGGAACCGTCGCGGAACCGCCGGATTCGGTGCTGCCACCGCTGCCACCGCCACCGCCACCGCTGCCAGTCGACGGCCGCGCCGACCCGCCGGCGTCGATAGGCACGCCGCGCGCTGTCGACTGCGCGGCCGCGACGCCGGCGGCCGCCTCCTCCGGCCTGCGCCTCGACGACGCGCTCGTCGTGCCGGCCGGCGCCGTGGTGCGCGGCTACCTGCGCTGCCGCGCCTTGCTGCTGGTGGGCGACGTCGTCGGCAACGTCCATTGCACGGCCGGCCCGGTGGTGATCCGCTCCGGCGCCAGCCTCAAGGGGCGGCTGGTGGCGGCCGGCGACGTCTACGTCTGCGGCACGGTGGGCGACGCCGGCGGCGGGGCGGTCGTCACCACGCGCGGCAAGCTGACGCTGGCACCCCGGGCGCGCGTGGACGGCGACGTGCGCAGCGCATGGCTGGATCTGCACGACGGGGCCGTGCTCAACGGCGTGTCCAGGAGGTGCGAGGACTGAACGGCAAGCCGGGAGCCGGCCGCGGGCTCTCGGGTCCACCGCGGCTCGTGATGCGTCGGTCGGTTTGGCCGGGGCGGGGCAGGGCGCCGACCGCCGCGATGCGTGCTCGTGCTCCGCGCGCGAGTGCGAGTACTTGGCAGGTTGCGCTCAGACCACCGGCGGCATCGCGAACCCCTCCCGCTGTTGCGCGTTGGCCTCCTGCACCAGCAACCCCATCGCACGGCGCTGGCCGCTGGCCAGGTCCTTGAAACCGAGCAACCGGCGCCGGCAGTCGCCGACCAGCGCCGATCGGCGGGCCGGGTCGACCAGCCCCAGCAGCCAGGCCATCTCGAGGCGGGCCAGCGTCTCGTCCGCCTGCATCAGCAGCGTCAGGAAGCGATGCGCGCCCGGGCTCACGATCGTGGCCTGGAAGCGGGCCGGGCGCGCGAAGGCGATGCTGGCGCCGGCCGGTCCGCGGGCGGCGATCGCCGACTGCAGCTCCGCCGCCTGCCGTTCGAGGAAGGCCTGAACCTCGTCGGTGCGTTGGCGCAGCGCGGCGAGCGCGCCGTCCAGGCGTGCGCGATCCAGGCCCTGCACGCGCCGGCTGGCCTCCAGCGCGTGCAACTGGCGCGACACGTAGACGAAGTCGCGCCGGAAGACCTGGCGCGCGAGCGCGGTGCGCAGCTCGAAGTCCAGCCGCAGCGCGGCGCCCTGGGCGCGTCGTGCCAGCAGCCAGAGCTCGGTGTCGCGCGCGGCCAGTTGCGGCTCGGAGGGCGTGGCCGCGGCGTCGGTCGCGCGGTGGTCGCCGGCACGCGCGTCGGCGCTCGGCGTGTCGAAGGCAGCGGCGACGTCGGGCGCGGGCGCAGGCTCGATGTCGATGTCGGGCGGGGTCGTCACGCCCGCGGGCGCATCCGCGCTCGCGGACGGCGCGCCGCGGCGCGCGCCGACGATGCGTCGCCGCCAGCGTGCGCCGTCGGGCAGGGCGGGGCAGTCGCCGGACGGCGCGAGGCCGGCGGCGAGGGCGATGGGCGGTGCGTCGTTGGCGTCCACGGCGATCTCCGTTGCGGGTCTTCACGGTAAGCCAGGCTCGCACGGGGCGCCCGCGGCAAACGGCGTGGTTTCCGGCCGGTTCGCCGCGCGCGGGCGGCGGTGGCGCCTGAAACGCAGGCGGCTGCGTCGCCGTCGCGTCCTGTGCGGAGGGCCGAAATCCGGCCGGCAGCGGTCGTGGCGCGCCAAATGCCGCATTTCGGGGCCGGTTGTCACGCGCGGCGGGCCGAGGCTGACACCGGGCCTTCGAGCGCAGCGCGGAATCGGAGCTCCCCCGTATCATCAAGACGCACCCCGCCGGGCCGGCCCCGACCGTTCGCCGACGTGGTGTCCGGAGAACCGTCCCGTGTCCACCAAGCCCGTCACCGTCGTCCCGCCTGTCGGATCCGCCGCCGCGCCGCCCGCTGTCCGCGCGGCGTCCGCGCCCGGCGCGGCATCGGCGCCGGTTCGGGCGGACGCGGGCCCGGGCGCGCCCGTGCAAGCGGTCGCGCCGGCGCCCGCGCGCGTGACGCGCGGCGCGCGGCCGAACCGCCTGTGGACGCTGGCCACGCCCTGGCTGATGGGCGCGGTGCTGCTGCTGGCCGCCTGGCTGGCGTGGCACGCGATCGACATGCTGGACGGCCTGGCCCGTGTCGGCGACGAGGCGCGCGAGCACGAGGCGAGCCCGGCGCTGTCAGCGGCGTTCCTGACCCAGCTGCAGGCCGTCCGGCAGCAGGTGCTGGCCGCGTTCGTGCTGATCGTGGCGATGCTGCTGCTGGTGGGCGCGCTGGCCGTCCAGTGGGTGCGGGTGGCGCGGCGCGAGCGCGCCAGCCGCGGCCGCGCCGAGCACCTGGCCGCGCTGGCCGAATCGGAGCGCGCGCGGGCGGAGGTGGCGGATCGCGAGAAGGGCCGTTTCCTGGGCATGCTGAGCCACGAGCTGCTGACGCCGCTGCAGTCGATCTGGAGCACCATCGACGTCATCGAGTCGCGCGGGCGCATCGAGGCGACGGACGCGTCGTTCCGCCGGCTCAAGGAGGCGACGCGCTCGCTGCGCGGCCGCATCAGCGACCTGCTGGACTTCGCCAAGATGTCGTCGGGCCGCCTCGAGACGCGCATCCGCGGCTTCCAGCTGGACAAGCTGATCGACTCCGCGCTGCGCGACGTCGAGGAGGCGCTGGCCGAGCGCAACCTGGACGTGCACTGGGAGGCCGGCCCCGACCTGGACCAGCGCATCTATTCCGACCCCGCGCGTCTGCGCCAGGTGATCGACAACCTGCTGACCAACGCGATCAAGTACACCGAGCGCGGCGGCATCACCATCGCCGCGGCGCTGCTGCCCGAGCAGGGGCTGCTGCGCGTCGAGATCTCCGATACCGGCGTGGGCATCGCGCCGGAGGCGATGGCGCGCCTGTTCGAGCCGTTCTACCGCGCGCCGCTGACCGCCGGCATGGCCGAGGGCAGCGGCCTCGGGCTGGCGGTGGTGCGCAGCCTCGTCGAGCTGATGGGCGGTACGATCCGCTTCGAGTCGCAGCCGGGCCAGGGCACGGTGGCGACGGTGGAGGTGCCGATCACCGAGGGCAGCGACGGCCTGGAGGTGGACGCGCCGCCGCGCCTGGACGCGCGGCTGCCGGTGCTGGTGGTCGACGATTCGCGCGACGCCCGGCGCGCCATCGCCGACGTCATCCGCTCGCTGGGCATCACGGTGGTCGAGGCGGCGGACGGCGCCGCGGGCCTGGCCGCGGCCGCCGGCGGCGACTTCCAGGCCATCCTGCTGGACCTGCAGATGCCCGACATGACGGGGCTGCAGGTCGCGCAACGGCTGCGCCGGCCGGGCCAGCGCCACGAGAAGACCTTTCTCGCGCTCGTGTCGGCCTACAACGACCTCGACGACGCGACGCTGGACGCCGTGTTCGACGCCCGCATCGACAAGCCCGCCGGCCGCAAGGAGCTCACGGCCGTCCTGGCGCGCGCGGCGCAGGCCCATCCCTGAGCCAGGCCCGCGCCAGGCTCAGCTGCAGCACGCGGGCGTCGCTGCTCGCGCGGTGGCGGCGCAGCTGCAGGTTGCGGCGGACGATCTCGCGCGCGGCGTCGAAGCGCCCGGCCGCGCCTTCATCCATCAGCTCGCGCAGGTGGCGCAGCTTGAACGCGGGCAGGACGTCGGCGGCGTCGAACAGGCGGGCGAGCCAGGCGTAGTCGTGCGCCCAGTTGTCGCAATAGACGGTGCGGCCGTCCAGCCGGTGGTTGAGTTCGAGGGCCACCTCGCGCGGGCTGCGGCCATGGCGTTGCAGCAGCGAGCGCGAGACGCCGTGCAGGCGCTCGGCCTCGCCGTCCCAGTGCGTCCAGTCCGCGTCGGGCGCGATCAGCGAGCAGTAGGCCGTGCCGTCGGGCAGCACGAAGCCGACCTCGATCGGATAGCTGCCGGCACCGAAGCCGGAGGCCTCGATGTCGATCACGCAGGGCAGCGCGGCGTGCGCGAGCTCGCTGGCGGTGGTGGCGGGGTCGGCGGGGATGGCCATGGGAGGCCGGTATCGCGCGATGCGCTGCCGGCAAGGACCGGACGATAGCGGATCGCGGCTCGCCTGTCCCCTGCGCGACAGGCGGGCTCGGGGCTCGCACTATGGTGTCCGTGCCGCGCGCGCAGTAGGCTGGGGCCAGGTCCTGCCCGGGAAAGAGGGATTTGCCGGGGCGGGACCGGACCCCAAAGGAAACCGATGTCGTCATCCGAAGCGTATTCCGGCACGTCCCCGATCGACGAGTCGCTGGTGGACACCAACGCCGGCGAGGTGCCGCCCGACCGCCCGCACTTCGCGTTCTGGCCGCGGCGCCTGGCGCGCACCGTGACGCCGCCCGAGACTTCGCTGTGGCACAACGTCGAGGTCGCCTCCACGCGTTATCCGGCCAAGGCCGCGACGCTGTTCTTCGGCCGCGCCAAGAGCTACGCGACGCTGCGCGCCGAGGCCGAGGCGATCGCCGGCTGGCTGCAGGCGCAGGGCGTCAAGCGCGGCGACCGGGTCGCGCTGTTCATGCAGAACTGCCCGCAATACCTGGTGGCGTACCACGCGATCCTGCGCGCGGACGCGGTCGTGGTGCCGGTCAACGCGATGAACAAGGTCGAGGAGTTCGGCCACTACATCGTCGACCCGGGCACCAGGGTGGTGATCTGCGGCGCCGAGCTGGCGGGGATCGTGGCCGGCGCGAACGCCGCGCTGCCGCCGTCGCAGCGCGCCGCGCGCGTGCTCGCGGCGCGCTATGCCGACGAACTGCCCGACGCCTTCGAGGACGGCCTGGAGCCGCCCGCCGCGATGCGCGACTGGCTGCTGGCCGACCCGCCGCTGCCGCCCGGCACCGTGCGCTGGCGCGACGCGCTGGCCGAGGGCCACGCGCCAGGCCCCGCCGTCGCCGGTCCCGACGACCTCGCGCTGCTGCCCTACACCTCGGGCACGACGGGCCTGCCCAAGGGCTGCATGCACACGCACCGCACGCTGATGGCCAACGTGGTCGGCGGCGCGGAGTGGGGCTCGGGCAGCGCCGAGAGCGTGGTGCTGGGCGTGGTGCCGATGTTCCACATCACGGGCATGCTGTACGGGGTGATCTCGCCGATGTTCGGCGGCGCCACCGTGGTCGTCATGCCGCGCTGGGATCGCGAGCTGGCCGGGCGGCTGATCTCGCGCCACAAGGTGTCGCACTGGACCTGCATCCCGACGATGGTCATCGACCTGTTCGGCAGCCCCAACTACCGCAGCTTCGACCTGTCCAGCCTGCGCTGGCTGTCGGGCGGCGGCGCGGCGATGCCGCAGGCGGTGGCGCAGCGCCTGATCGACGAGTTCGGGCTGCGCTTCTGCGAGGGCTACGGCCTGACCGAGACGGCCGCGCCCAGCCACGCCAACCCGGCCGAGCGGCCCAAGCTGCAGTGCCTGGGCATGCCGTTCTTCGGCGTCGACTCGCGCGTGGTGGATCCGCTGACGCTGAAGGAGCTGCCACCGGGCGAGGTCGGCGAGATCGTCACCCGCGGCCCGATGGTGTTCCGCGGCTACTGGAAGAACCCGGAGGCGACGGCGGCGGCCTTCGTCGAGGTCGAGGGTCGCCGGTACTTCCGCACCGGCGACCTCGGCCACATGGACGAGGACGGCTACTTCTTCATCACCGACCGCCTCAAGCGCATGATCAACGCGAGCGGCTTCAAGGTCTGGCCGTCGGAGGTGGAACTGCTGCTGTACAAGCATCCGGCGGTGCAGGAGGCCTGCGTCATCTCGGCGCAGGACGCCTACCGCGGCGAGACGGTCAAGGCCATCGTCGTGCTGCGCGCCGAGGCTCGCGGCAAGGTGCAGGAGCGCGACATCGTCGCCTGGGCGCACGAGAACATGGCCGCGTACAAGGCGCCGCGCGTCGTCGAGTTCGTCGACGCGCTGCCCAAGTCCGGCGCGGGCAAGGTGATGTGGCGGCTGCTGCAGGACCAGGAAAACGCCGGCCGCAACGCCGGCTGAGAGAGGACATCGTCATGAGCAACACCTTCGTTTGGGTCGATATCCCCGTCGCCGACCTCGATCGCGCGATCGGGTTCTACAGCGCGGTCGTCGGCCGGCCGGTCGGCAGGATCGGTGGCCCCGGCTTCAACTTCGGGCTGTTCGAGCACCAGGGCAACGAGGTCGGCGGCTGCCTGGTCGGTTCGGGCGAAGGCGCGGCGCCGTCGCTCACCGGCCCGCTGGTCTACATCGCCTGCGAGGGCCGGCTCGACGCCGCCGTCGCGGCGGCGCAGGCCAAGGGCGGGAGGGTGCTCAAGGAGAAGCACTCGATCGCGCCGAACGGCTTCCGGGCCATCATCGCGGACAGCGAGGGCAACCGCGTCGCGCTGCATTCGATGACGGCCTGAGCCGGGGCTCGCGTGGCCGCCCGCGCGCACGCGTGACGCCTGCCGGCGCCCGCGCGCGCACGCGAGCACGCACGCGCGGCCGCGGCGGCGCATGCGCGCGGCGGCCGGGACGATGCCGGCCTCGACCCTGGGGCGATGGCCCGCGTGGTGAAATGACGCCATGAAACGCCCGTCCTTCGTCCCCGACAACTTCACGCTGGCGCTCGTGGCCGTCGTGGCGCTGGCCAGCATCGCACCGGCGCAAGGCGGGGTGGCGCGCTTGTTCGACGGCTTCACCAGCTTCGCCATCGGCCTGCTGTTCTTCCTGCACGGCGCCAAGCTGTCGCGCGACGCGATCCGCGGCGGCCTCCTGCACTGGCGCCTGCACCTGCTCGTGTTCGCCTGCACCTTCGTGCTGTTCCCGCTGCTGGGCTGGGCGCTCCGGCCGCTGCTGCAGCCGCTGGTCACGCGCGAGATCTACACCGGCGTGCTGTTCCTGTGCGTGCTGCCCGCGACGGTGCAGTCGGCGATCGCGTTCACGTCGATCGCGCGCGGCAACATCCCGGCCGCGGTGTGCAGCGCGTCGGCCTCGACGATGCTGGGCGTGTTCGTCACGCCGGTGCTGGTGAGCCTCGTCGTGGTGCCGAACGCGGCGGCGTCGAATTCCCTCGATTCGATCGTGCGCATCCTGCTGCAGCTGATGCTGCCCTTCGTCGTCGGGCACCTCGCGCGGCCGTGGATCGCGGGCTGGGTGCATCGCCGCAAGCAGATGCTGGGGTTCGTCGACCGCGGTTCCATCCTGCTGGTCGTCTACACCGCGTTCAGCGCGGCCGTCATCGAGGGCCTGTGGAAGCAGGTGCCGCCGCTGGCGCTCGCGGGCCTGCTGGTGGTGTGCGCGGTGCTGCTGGCCTGCGCGCTGTTCCTCACGGGCTGGTTCGCGCGCCGTCTCGGGTTCGACAAGGCCGACGAGATCACCATCGTGTTCTGCGGCTCGAAGAAGAGCCTGGCCAGCGGCATCCCGATGGCCAAGGTGCTGTTCCCCGCGCAGGCCGTCGGCGCCATCGTGCTGCCGCTGATGCTGTTCCACCAGATGCAGCTGATGGTGTGCGCGGTGCTGGCGCAGCGCTTGGCGCGCCGGGCCGAGAAAGGCTCGGTAGGCGAGGTGAGCGGCGCGATCGGCTGATCCCCGGCGCGCGGCATTCAAGACCAGGCACCTCGGCGCGTTGACGTGCGGGCCTTGCGACCAAGCTCCGCGGAGCCGGTCGTGGAAGATCCCGGTGTCGCGCCCTCAGGCGAGCAGCCTCAGCGTCTCCGGATGCCGCCGCATGTAGACCTCGACGTAGCTGCACGACGGCACGACGCGGTAGCCCTTGTCCGCGGCCCACGCGAGCGCGGTGCGCACCAGCTCGGCGGCGACGCCGCGTCCGCCGACGGCGGTCGGCACGCCGGTGTGCGTCATCCACAGCACGTCGCCGCGCAGCTGGTAGTCGGCCACGCACAGGTGGCCCTCGACGGTGGCCTCGAAGCGCTGTCGCGCCTCGTTGTGGGTGACTGCGACGTTCATCGATGACTGCGCCGGGAGGTTCACTGTCCGAGCTTTTGCCACAGGAAGGCGAACTGCAGCGCTTGCACGTCCGCGCGCTGCTCGTTGTCCGCCGCGCCGCCGTGCCCGCCCTCGATGTTCTCGTAGTACAGCACGTCGTGCCCCTGCTCGATCATGCGCGCGGCCATCTTGCGCGCGTGGCCGGGGTGCACGCGGTCGTCGCGCGTCGAGGTGGTGAAGAAGATCGTCGGGTAGCGCGTGTCCTTGCGGACGTTCTGGTACGGGCTGTACTTCGAGATCCAGGCCCACTCGGCCGGGATGTCCGGGTTCCCGTACTCGGCCATCCACGAGGCGCCGGCCAGCAGCTTGTTGTAGCGCCGCATGTCCAGCAGCGGCACCTGGCAGCTGACGGCGTTGAACAGGTCAGGGCGCTGCATCGTGACGGCGCCCACCAGCAGGCCGCCGTTGCTGCCGCCCTCGATGCCCAGGTGGCGCGGGCTGGTGACCTTGGTTGCGACCAGGTCCTCGGCGACGGCGATGAAGTCGTCGTAGCTGCGTTGCTTGTGCTCGCGGATCGCGGCTTGGTGCCAGCCCGGGCCGTATTCGCCGCCGCCGCGGATGTTGGCGTAGACCCAGACGCCACCGTGCTCGTACCAGGCCTTGCCGATGCCGCCGGAGTAGCTGGGCGTCAGCGAGATCTCGAAGCCGCCGTAGCCGTACAGCAGCGTCGGGTTGCGGCCGTCGGCCGTCGCGCCCTTGGGCCAGATGACGAAGTAGGGCACCTTCGTGCCGTCCTTGGAGGTCGCGAACTTCTGCTCGACGCGCATGCCCTTCTCGTCGAAGAAGTGCGGACGCGACTTCAGCAGCTCGCGCTGGTCGCTGCCGGCGTGGGCCAGGTACAACGAGTCCGGGGTGAGGAAGTCGGTGTAGCTCAGGAGGTAGGCCTCGGCGAGCGGGTCGTCCTTCGCGTGCGGGTCGTACAGTGCGGCCGTCGACAGCGAGCCGAGCGCCGGCGCCTGCACCGCGCGGTGCTGCCAGCCGGCGGCCGTGGGCGTGACCTCCTCGATGCGGCCGGTGACGTTGTCCAGCACGTTGAGGATCACCTTGGATTTCGTCGCGCCGTAGCCGGCGAGCGAGCGCGTGGCCGTCGGCGTGAACAGCGCCTGCAGGTGGCGATCGCCCTTCAGGTAGGCCGCCGCGTCGCCCACCAGCAGCGAGCCGCGCGGCCAGGTGGCGTCGCCCAGCTTCCAGTCGGAGCGCAGCTCGATCAGCACGCGGTCGCGCCAGAACGCCAGGTTGGCGTCGTCCGGCTTGTCGATCAGGGTGAGCTCGGGCGCCTTGCCGGCGGGGTCGAGATGGTCGAGCAGCCAGACGCGCGAGGTGTAGAAGTCCAGAGAGCGGCTGAAGGTGGTGCGCTCGAAGCCGGGCGTGTCGTCGACGTAGACGCCCGAGGCGACGTCGGTGTGCTCGCCCTCGAACACCGTCGTGGCCGTGGCCAGCGGCGTGCCGCGCGACCAGCGCTTGACGACGTTCGGGTAGCCGGAGTCGGTCAGGCTGCCGGGGCCGAAGTCGGTGGCGACGTAGACGGTGTTCTCGTCGGCCCAGTCGACGCTGGACTTGGCCTCGGGCAGCACGAAGCCGTCGGCGACGAACGCGCGCCTGGCCGTGTCGTACTCGCGCACGACCTGCGCGTCGGAGCCGCCGCGCGACAGCATCACCAGGCAGCGCTCGTACTTCGGCGCGAGGCAGGCCGCGCCGTGCCAGACCCAGTTCTCGCTTTCCTGCTTGGCCAGCGCGTCCAGGTCGATCACCACGTCCCAGGCGGGATGCGGCTTGCGGTATTCGTCCAGCGTGGTGCGGCGCCACAGGCCGCGCGGGTTCTTGTCGTCGCGCCAGAAGTTCCAGAGCCAGTCGCCGCGGCGGGTGACGGCGGGGATCTGGTCCTTGGAGTCGAGGATGGCGCGCAGCTGGTCGCGCGTCTGGTGGAACTGCGGCCAGGCCTCGATCTGCTTGCGCGACTGCGCGTTGCGCTCGCGCACCCACGCGAGGGCCTTGTCGCCGAGGACGTCTTCCAGCCACAGGTTGGGGTCGTCGGCGGGCGTGGCGGCGGAGGCGATGGTGGCGGCGGAGGTCTGGGCCATGAGGGTGCTTGCGGCGGTGGCCAGCGCGGCGGCCACGGTCAGGAGTCGGAGGGTCTTGATCATCGCAGAGGGGTCGGATGAAGAAAGCGCCCCGGCCTCGTGAGCCGGGACGCGCCTGGGGGCATTCTCGTCGCGATGCGTCGCGCGCTCTCTCAGGATTTCTCCGCCAGGAGCTTGAGGTTGGCGAGCCCGGCTTCGAAGTCGGGGCCGACCATGTGATCCATGGCGGCGGCCATGTAGTGCATCAGCGGGTTGGCGCCCATGCTGCCGGTGTTGGTCCAGGTCACCTTGGTGGCAGCGCCCTGCGGTTCGAAGCGGATGTCGCCGGTCGAGGTCGAGTCGACGTCCGGGAAGTACAGCTGATAGGTGAAACCCTTGGCGGTATCGGCGGTGACGAAGGTCATGCGGCCCTTGCCCTCGGTCTTGCTGTCCCAGGCCCAGCCGGCGCCGGCGCCCGATTCGGGGCCGAAGAAGGTCATGGCCATGGCCGGGTCGCGCCGGTTCCAGATCGACCACTCCTGCCAGCGCTTGGGCGCCGCCACCAGCGGGTAGATGCGATCGGGCGCCGCGTTGATCACGACGCTGCGCTCGATGCGGTAGGTGCCGGGGATGAAGAAGCCGACCACCACCAGCAGCAGGAAGACGGCGACGAGTCCGCCCAGGATCCGGATGAGCCAGCGCATGGGAATCTCCTCTCGGTGAACGGGGAGGTGGCGGGGGGCCGTATCCTTCCCGATGTGTCGACATGATGACGACTGGCATCATCCCCCCGGCCGTCGCAACCCGACAGCGGGGCGACCCGATGCCGCAGCGATTCCACGAGAAGACCCGCCACCTGCCATGACCGCCACCAATCCCCTGCTCGCCGACTGGACGACCCCCTTCGCCTTGCCGCCGTTCGACCGCATCCGGGCGTCCGACTTCGCCCCCGCGTTCGCGGCGGCGATGGCGGCGCAGCGCGCCGAGGTCGACGCGATCGCCGCGCAGCCGGCCGCGCCGGACTTCGACAACACCGTCGCCGCGTTCGACCGCAGCGGGCGGCTGCTGTCGCGCATCGAGGCGGCGTTCCACGCGCTGGCCGCGTCGCACACCTCGCCCGAGATCCAGGCCGTCCAGCGCGAACTGGCCGGCCCGCTGGCCGCGCACGACAGCGCCGTGATGATGCATGCCGGCCTGTTCGCGCGGCTGGACGCGGTGCACGCGAAGCGCCACGAGCTGGCGCTCGCGCCCGAGCAGCTGCGCCTGGTCGAACGCCTGCATGTCGACTTCGTGCGCGCCGGCGCGAAGCTGGGCCCGGACAGGCAGCCGCGCTACACGCAGATCATGGAGCGCCTGGCGCAGCTCACGACGCGCTTCGCGCAGAACGTGCTGGCCGACGAGGCGGGCTTCCAGCTGGAGCTGTCCGAGACCGAGCTCGACGGCCTGCCGCCGTTCGTGCGCGCGTCCGCGCGCCAGGCCGCGAGCGACCGCGGACTGCCCGAGGGCACGCACGTGGTCACGCTGTCGCGCTCGCTGATCGTGCCCTTCCTGACGTTCGCCTCGCGCCGCGAGTTGCGCGAACGCGCGTGGAAGGCCTGGGTCGGCCGCGGCGAGAACGAGGGCGAGACCGACAACCGCGAGGTCGCGCGCGACATCCTGCGCCTGCGCCAGGAGCAGGCCTGGATGCACGGCCACGCCAGCTACGCCGACTACGCGCTGGCCAACACGATGGCCGGCAACGTGGCCTCCGTCGATACGCTGCTGGACGACGTCTATGCGCGCGCGCTGGCCGCGCTGCAGGACGAGCGCCAGGCCGTGCACGCGGCGCTGCGCGACGCGGGCGTCGCCGGCCCGTACATGGCCTGGGACTGGCGCTTCGGCTCGGAGAAGGTGCGCCAGCAGCGCTACGCGTTCGACGACGGCGAGGTCAAGCCGTACTTCTCGCTCGACCGCATGGTGCAGGCCGCGTTCGACTGCGCGCAGCGGCTGTTCGGCATCCGCATGGTGCGCAACGACGCGATCCCCGTGTACCACCCGGACGTCGTGCCCTACGAGGTGCACGACGGCGACAAGCTGATCGGCATCTTCCTGCACGACAACTTCGCGCGCCAGACCAAGCGCTCCGGCGCGTGGATGAGCGCGCTGCGCTGGCAGTGCCGCAACGGCGGCGTCGACCTGCCGGTGATCATGAACAACAACAACTTCGCCAAGGGCGCGCCGGGCGAGCCGACGCTGCTATCCTTCGACGACGCGCGCACGCTGTTCCACGAGTTCGGGCACGGCCTGCACGGGCTGCTGTCGAACGTGACCTACCAGCGGCTGTCGGGCACCAACGTGCTGCGCGACTTCGTCGAGCTGCCGTCGCAGCTGTTCGAGCACTGGCTGCTGGAGCCCGAAGTGATCGCGCGCCATGCGCGCCACTGGCAGACCGGCGAGCCGATTCCCGAGACGCTGGTGCGCCGCCTGCAGCAGGCGCGCCGCTGGGGCCAGGCCTACGAGACGGTGCGCTACGCCGGCAGCGCGCTGGTCGACATGGCCGTCCACTCGCGCCAGGACAAGGAGCCGCCGCCCGACCTGCCCGAGTTCGAGGCCGCCACGCTGGCGCGCCTGAACCTGCCGCCCGAGGTCGGCGTCAACCACCGCCTGCTGCACTTCCAGCACCTGTTCTCGGGCTCCGCCTACGCCGCGGGGTACTACGTCTACCTGTGGGCCGAGGTGCTGGACGCCGACGCCTTCGACGCCTTCAAGGAGGCCGGCAACGCCTTCGACCCGGCCACCGCCGCGCGGCTGCGCCAGTGCATCTACGGCGCGGGCGACAGCGTCGCGCCGCAGCAGGCCTACGCCGCGTTCCGCGGGCGCATGCCGTCGATCGAGCCGCTGCTGCGCAAGCGCGGGCTGCTGCCGGAAGGCGTCGAGTACTGAGCGCTACTTGGCGTCGACGCAGCCCGCGTCGACGCCCTGGTCGGCCACGACGCGCCAATGGCCGTCGGCATCCTTGCGCCAGATGCTGGTGAAGCGGCCGGTGACCTTGCCGGCCGGGTCGTGCACGAGGCCGGTCGAGATGGCGTAGCGGCCGTCGGCGGTGGGCGCGACGGCGTCGGGGCCCCAGCTGAACGGCGCCTGCGGGCCGTCGAAGAAGCCCTTCCATGTCTCGAGGACGGCCGCCTTGCCGATGTGCGGCGTGCGTCCGTTGAAGACGGCGTCCTCGGCGACGAAGTCGGCGAACTTGTCGAGCTTGCGATCGGCCATGGTCTTGGCGAAGGCGATCTCGCTGGCCTTGACCTCGCCGGCAACCGTGGCGATGTCGTTGGCCGACGGCAGCGGCGTCGCGGCGAGGGCGCCGAGCGCGATGGCGGACAGGGCGCAGGCGAGCAGGGCAGGGCGCATGGCGGGGTCGCCTTTCAGGCAATCGAGGTGCGGCGATTGTGGATGTGTGGCGGGAGCGCCGCCATGCGGGGCACGCGGTCTTGACAGGGCGGGCACGCAGGCGCAAAGTCGCGGCTCCCTTCAACCGTTCCACCCGCAGGAGGCCGCAATGGATACCCACACCGCCAGCGCGTCGACCGCCGTGCCGTCACGGTTCTCGAAGGCCATCGGCCACTGATCCGCGCGATCTTTCCGCCGACCCTCCGGTGCGAATTCCGCACCGACGTCCCCCGGTTCCGACGCCTACACCCCGCAAGCCGGCCTTGACCGTGCAAGGCCTTTGTTCGCTCGCGTTCAGCTGAGACGCGAGCGAGGCTGCCGCATCGCCCAGTGGCTGGTGCGGCGCGTCCGGAAACCTTTGCAATGCAAGACTCCTTCGATCTGCGCGCGCTGCGCGACATCGGACTTTCCCACGCCACGGTGCAGGCGGCGCTCGCGCGCCCGCGGCCGGATGGCACGCGACTGGCGCGCGTCATCGAGATCCAGCGCGACCGCCTGGTCGTGCACGACGGCACCGATGCTCAAGCGGTGCGGCCGGCGCCCGCCTTGCGCGCGGCGCTGGAGCACGAACGCGACACCCTCGTCGTCGGCGACTGGGTGTGGTGGCGCGCGGCCGCATCGGACGGCGACCTCGGCTGGGTCGTCGCGCGGCTGCCTGCGCGCAACCGCGTCTCGCGGCGCGACCCCGCGGGCGGCCGCCAGGGCCTGGTCGCCAACGTCGACACGGCGCTCATCGTCATGGGCCTGGATCACGACTTCAACCTGCGGCGGCTCGACCGCTTCCTGGTGCTCGCGCATTCGGCCGAGGCGCGCGTGGTGGTCGTGCTGACCAAGGCCGATGTTTGCGCCGACCCCGCAGGCGCGATCGCGCGCGTGCGCACGCACCTGGGCGACGCGCGGGACGACGTCGCGGTGCTGGCGGTCGACGGGCGCTCGCCGGATGCGGTGGCGGCGCTGGCTCCGTGGCTGGGGCGCGGTTCGACGCTCGTCACGCTGGGCTCCAGCGGGGCGGGCAAGACGACGCTGACCAACACGCTTGCCGGTGCGGCGTCGCTGACGGGCGCGGTGCGTGCCAGCGACGAGCGCGGGCAGCACACGACGACGGTGCGGACGCTGCATCGCACCGGCGGTGGGGCGTGCCTGATCGACACGCCGGGGTTGCGGCAGTTGTGGCTGGATGCCGATGTGGAGACGCTCAACGATGCGTTTCCGGAGATCGGGATGCTGGCGTTGCGGTGTCGTTATCGCGATTGCCGGCATGTGCAGGAGCCGGGGTGTGCGGTGCGCGAGCAGGTGCCGCGTGAACGGCTCGTGAGCTTCCAGAAACTGCTGCGCGAAGCCAACCGCGAAGGCGACGACATCTTCCAGCGGCGGCGGCATGTTGCCGAGATGAAGGCGCGTACGCGTGACAACCGGGCGCGGAATGCCTTGCGGTCGGGGGGTGACTGGTGATGGCTTCTGTGTGCTTGCTGTTTGCTGTTTGCGTGCCGCTGTTTCGCGGGCGGTGGGGTGGGCGGGGGCTTGTTTCGCCGGCTCGCGGGTTCCTGAATCGCGGCCTGGACGGCCGCGATTCCGCGGGCTCTCGGCACGACTCTTCCGCGCGCCGTGACGGGGCCGCGCTCAGGAGCCGTCCACACTTGCCAGGATGCCCGCGACGTGCCGTCTCGCCGGCGAAACAAGCCCCCGCCCACCCCACTGCGGCAGCACCCAGGCAGGGGGAGTGGGACGTTCCTTAGTTTGGCTTTGGCATCGACGGGCCATCGAGGCCGCGTCGATGCCCGCGGCCGGCGGGTTGGCGGGGAGCCGGGCTTGACGCGAACCGGCCGGTCACGTGCCGGCGCCTCTTGTCGTGATCGAAGATTGGTAGCGGCTGCGCGGCTACAAGTCAGTCACGCTGCAACGCGCGGCGCAAATGAAAAGGGCCACCCCTCGCGGAGCAGCCCTGTCGTCAGGCGGAAAAGGAAAGATCAGCGCGAACGGAAGCGCGGATCGCGCGGTCCGTTGCCGCCGCGCTTCGCGCCGAACCCGGCGCGCTCGCCGAAGCCTTCGCGCTGCGGGCGATCGCCGAACGCCGGACGGTCGCCATGCGGCCGATCGCCATGCGGACGCGCATGCGCACGCTCGCCGCCTTCGCGATTGAACGCCGGACGCTCGCCACCTTCGCGGTTGAACTGCGGCCGTTCACCGCCTTCGCGGTGACCGCCATGGAACGGCTGCTGCGGACGCTGCCCGCGGTAGTCGCCGCGCGGCGCGCCGTCCTGGCGCTGGAACGGGCTGTCGCCGCGGAACGGGCGCTGCTCGCCGCCTTCGCGATGGAACTGCGAACGGTCGCCGAACGGGCGGCGCTCGCTCTGGTGCTGCGGACGCTCGCCGAACTGCGGGCGATCGCCATGGCCGCCATGGCCACGGTCGCCGCCGAAGCGCGGACGCTGCTCGCCGCCGAAGCCCTGGCGCTGGCCGTAGCCCTCGCGGTCGCCGTGGCCGCGATGGCCGCCGAAGCCGCCGCGCGGGCCGTTGTTGAAGTGGCCGCGGTGGCCACCGTGCGGACGCTCGTCGTCGAAGCGGCGCGGGCCGCCCGGGCGCGCGGGCGCCGGCGCGGGCAGGCGCGGCTCGAGGCCGGGCACGGTCGCCACCGGCAGGTTGTTGCCCGTGAAGCGCTCGATGCGGCGGATCATGCCGAGGTCGCGGCGCTCGGCCAGCGTGATCGCCAGGCCCGAGCGGCCGGCGCGGCCGGTGCGGCCGATGCGGTGCACGTGGTCCTCGGCCTTCATCGGCAGGCCGTAGTTGATGACGTGCGTGATCGTCGGCACGTCGATGCCGCGCGCGGCGACGTCGGTGGCGATCAGCACGCGCAGCTGGCGGTTGCGCAGCGCGCCGAGTACGCGGTTGCGGCGGCCTTGCGGCATGCCGCCGTGCAGCGCGGCGACCGAGTGGCCGATCTGCTGCAGGCGGTCGGCGAGCTCGTCGGCGTCGCGCTGCGTGCTCGTGAAGACGACGGCCTGGTCCATGTCGCGGTCGGTCAGCAGCTGGTCGAGCAGGTCGTCGCGATGCTTGCGGTTGTCGGCCCAGTGCAGGCGCTGCTCGATCTGCGAGTGCTGCTCGGTGGGCGCGGTGACGCGGATGCGCTGCGCCTCGTGCGTCAGCTCCTTGGCGAGGTTGCCGACGTTGCCTTCGAAGGTGGCGCTGAACATCATCGTCTGGCGCTCCTTGGACAGCTGCTCGGCGACATGGTGGATGTCGTCGATGAAGCCCATGTCCAGCATGCGGTCGGCCTCGTCCAGCACCAGCAGCTCGACCTGCGACATCATCGCCTTGCCGCTGCCCATGTGGTCGATCAGGCGGCCGGGGGTGGCGATCAGGATGTCCAGCGGGCCGCGCAGGGCCTTGAGCTGCGCGTGGTAGGGCACGCCGCCGACGATGGTGGCCACGCGCAGGCCCTGCACGTGCTGGCCGTAGACGGAGCAGGCCTTGCTGACCTGCATGGCCAGCTCGCGGGTCGGCGCGAGCACGAGCACGCGCGGGCCGCTCGGCTGGCCGCGTTCGCGCTTCTTGGCCGGGTCGCGGCGCGCCTCGATCACGCGCTGCAGCGCCGGCAGCACGAAGGCCGCGGTCTTGCCGCTGCCGGTGCGCGAGGACACGAGCAGGTCGACGCCGGAGACGGCGGCGGGGATGGCCTGCGCCTGGACTTCGGTCGGGTCGGCGTAGCCCGCTTCCTTCACGGAGCGGACGATCTCGGGCGCGAGGCCCAGGGTGTCGAAGCCCGTGGACGAGCCTTCGGCTTGCAGGGCATCCTGTTGCTGGTCTTCGTTGCCCAGGGCGGGATTGGTATCGAAACTCATGAATCACTTTCAAGCACGACGCAGCCCACGCGCCCCGGTTCGTGTCCGGGGCACGCGCGTTGCGCCACGGCGCTGCCTGCCAAGGTCAGGTCTCGGCAGCGCCAATCAGGTCGCGTAAGAAGATAACGGGGCGGCCGTCGCATGCGCCGAAGTCGGCGAGCGGCGGGGTGTTGCCCAGGAAACGTCTGGTAGCGACGGCATCGCCGCCGACCACAACCGTTTCCGAGTGCGTTTCACCGAGCGCGGAGTCCAGGGATAACCCTGGAATTCGTCGGGGATTCGCAGCAGACCGGCTTGAAAGGGTCAGAGGGGATGAGCGAAGACGTGCGCGCTTTTTCTGTACCTTCCCTCGGAGGAGTCGGCCTTTTGGAAGTGCATTCGCAGCGTCAACTAGTATTTTGCCAGAATTTTCCACTTCGCGCACTGGTCTACCATGACGGTTTTGCAGCGCAGCACGATCCGTGACGCGCTTCACGCGTCCGGAGTCGACCCCGCGGACGCTGCAGACAAGACGACGACCAGGGCCGCTCCACGAGGGCCGCGCCCATCCACCGCGAGACACCCATGCCCGAGAACAAGACGAACAAACCGATGAGCCACGTCCTGGTGGTGAGCGCCGACCCGGGCTGGCGCGAGGAGGTGGTGGCCGGCATCAACGCCGCCGCGCAGAAGCTGGACAACCCGTTCGACCTGCTGGCCGTCCCCGCGGCCGACGCCGCCGCCGCGGTGGCCGCCGTGCTGGCCGACGGCGACGTCCAGATCGTCGTGATCGACCACGGCGAGCATGCGCCGGCGGGCAAGTCCGGCAAGGGCGCGGCGCGCCACCAGGACGTCGCGACGATGGCGCAGGAGATCATCGCGCTGCGGCCCGAGCTGTCGTTGTACGTCACGCTGGAGGACGACGAGAACAAGCTGCTGCTGGAGCAGCTCGCCAGCAACGTCGTGCACGGCTACTTCTACCGCGGCGAGCGCGACTACGCGGGCTGGGCGCGCATCCTGGCCGCGGAGATCGCCGAGAAATCGGCCACGCCGTTCTACGACGAGCTGAAGAACTACGTGCGCATGGCCAAGGACAGCTGGCACACGCCCGGCCACGCCGGCGGCGACTCGTACAAGGGCAGCCCGTGGGTGGGCGACTTCTACGACTTCGCGGGCGAGAACCTGCTGCGCGCCGACCTGTCGGTGTCGGTGGAGATGCTGGACTCGCTGCTGCACCCGACCGGCGTCATCGTGCAGGCCCAGCGCCTGGCCGCGCAGGCCTTCGGCGCGCGCAAGACCTACTTCGCCACCAACGGCACGTCCACCGCCAACAAGGTGATCTTCCAGACGCTGCTGGCGCCGGGCGACAAGATGCTGCTGGATCGCAACTGCCACAAGTCGGTCCACCACGGCGTGATCCTGTCGGGCGCGCAGCCCGTGTACCTCGACTCGTCGGTCAACCGCAAGTACGGCCTGTTCGGCCCGGTGCCGCGCGCCACGGTGCTGGCCGCGATCGATCAGCATCCGGACGCGCGCGTGCTGATCCTCACGTCGTGCACCTACGACGGCCTGCGCTACGACCTCGCGCCCATCATCGAGGCGGCGCACGCCGCGGGCATCAAGGTGATCGTCGACGAGGCCTGGTACGGCCACGCGCGCTTCCACCCGGCGCTGCGCCCGACCGCGCTGGAGAGCGGCGCCGACTACTGCACGCAGAGCACGCACAAGGTGCTGTCGGCCTTCTCGCAGGCCAGCATGATCCACGTCAACGACCCGCTGTTCGACGAGCACCTGTTCCGCGAGAACTTCAACATGCACGCGTCGACCAGCCCGCAGTACAACCTGATCGCGAGCCTGGACGTGGCGCGCAAGCAGGCGGTGATGGAGGGCTACCGGCTGCTCGACCGCTCGCTGAAGTACGCGCAGGAGCTGCGCGAGAAGATCAACGCGACCGGCGTGTTCCGCGCGCTGGAGCTGGCCGACCTGCTGCCCGAGGAGCTCGCCGGCGACGGCATCCGCCTCGACCCGACGAAGATCACGATCGACATCACGGCCTCGGGCTTCTCGTCCGACGAGCTGCGCGCCGAGCTGTTCGAGCGCTTCAACATCCAGGTCGAGAAGTCCACGCACAACACGCTGACGCTGCTGCTGACGGTGGGCACGACGCGCTCCAAGGTGTCGCGCCTGTTCGACGCGCTGCTGCGGCTGTCCAAGGAGCGCCGCCCCGAGCGCGCCAGCGCGCGCATGCCCGAGCTGCCGCACTTCACGCGCCTGGCCTGCCTGCCGCGCGACGCGTTCTACGAGTACGGCGAGCGCATCCCGCTGCTGGACGAGCAGGGCCAGCCCAACGCCGCCCTCGACGGCCGCGTCTGCTGCGACCAGATCACGCCGTACCCGCCGGGCATCCCGGTGCTGGTGCCGGGCCAGGTGATCACGCCGGAGATCATCGCCTTCCTCACGCGCATCATGCGCATGCAGAAGTCCATCGAGATGCACGGCCTGGCCACGCACGACGGCGAGCCCTCGCTGCGCGTGCTGGCGCCGGGCGAGCTCGAGGCGTTGGCCGCGCGTTCCGCGCTCTGAGCGCCACGGGCCCGCGCGTGTCGCGCGTCCGCGCGCCCCCCACGTCCACGGCCGCGCACGAAAGCGCTACCGCGCCTACACTGCGGGGGTCGCTCAGCCGCCAGATCCCGTCACGATGAACCAGCCGTCCGTCCGCCGCAAGCGCTCGCCCAGCACCGCGTCCAACGCCACCGGCGCGAGCACGGTGACGCTGGGCATGGTGGCCAAGGCGGCCGGCGTCTCGCCGAGCACGGTCTCGCGCATCCTCAACGGCACGGCCACGGTCAGCCCCGAGAAGCGCGAGGCGATCGACGAGGCGATCCGCACGCTGGGCTTCCGGCCCAACCCGGTGGCGCGCGGCCTGGCCGGCGGCCGCACGCTGAGCGTGGGCGTGCTGACGCAGACCATCAACAGCCCGTTCTACGGCGAGGCGTTGCGCGGCATCGAGGACCGGCTCGAGGTCGCCGGCTACATCCCCATCTTCGTCAGCGGCCACTGGCACGAGGCCGAGGAGCGCAAGGCGATGGAGGCGCTGATGTCGCGCCGCGTCGACGGGCTGATCGTGCTGGCGGGGCGCATGTCCAGCGAGGCGCTCGAGGGCTATGCGAGCCAGGTGCCGATGGTGGTGGTGGGGCGCGAGCTGCGCACCGAGCGCATCTTCTCGATCGCCTTCGACAACTTCACCGGCGGGCTGCTCGCGACGCAGCACCTGGTCGAGTGCGGCCACCGCCGCATCGCCTTCATCGCGGGCGACCCGCTGCACAAGGACGCGCTCGACCGCGAGGCCGGCTACCGCGCCGCGCTGGAACGCGCGGGCATCCCGTTCGACCCCGCGCTGGTGCTGGCCGGCGACTTCACCGAGGCCGGCGGCCTGCTGGCCGTCAACCGGCTGCTGGAGAGCGGGCTGGCGTTCAGCGCGATCTTCGCCGCCAACGACCAGACCGCCATCGGCGCCGCGCTCGGCCTGTACCGGCGCAACGTGCGCGTGCCCGACGATGTCTCGCTGGTGGGCTTCGACGACCTGGCGCCCGCCAAGTTCTCGGTGCCGCCGCTGACGACGATCCGGCAGTCGGTCTACGAGATCGGCGCCGGGGCCGCCGCCGCCATGCTGGCCATGCTCAAGGGCGAGGCGCCCGCGGCCGACCTGCCGCCGCCCGAGCTGGTGGCGCGCGAATCGACGCGGCGCATCCTGCGCTGAAGCGCGCCCGGTCGGCGCATGCCGGCGTGCCCCGGCATCGGCGGGCGGCTTTCCGTCTTCGGGTTTACGCTGTAACGGCTGGCCGGAACCTCGTTGAACAATATTGAAAGCGCTTTCAAGAATACTTTTGCAGCGCGGATTCCGGTTCCGATAAAACAAGACTCACCAGACAAGCCATGCCGACGACGCCCGCCTCGCGCGCCCGCACCGACGCCTTCGCGCCCCCGCCCGGTCGTCCGCCCGTCCGATGACTTCTTCCGACGATTTCCTGCGCGGTGCGCGCACCTTCGCACCGACCCGTCGCGGGGTGCTGGCCGCGGGCGTGGCCGCCGCCGTGGCGCCCGCGGCGCGCGCCAGGCCGGCGCGCACGCTGACGGTGGCCGCGTTCCCGCTGGTCGACCAGATCGTCAAGGACGCCATCCCGCAGTGGTCGCAGCGCCATCCCGACGTCGGCATCGACGTCGTCATGCGCCAGTACGACGACCACCACACCGCGATGACGACGGCGCTGTCGACCGCGGTCTACCTGCCGGACGTGATGGCGCTCGAGGCGTCGTACGTCGGCAAGTTCTCCGACGGCGGCGGCCTGTCCGACCTGCTCCAGCCGCGCTACGACATCGGGCGCCATCGCGCGCGCTTGGTCGCCTACGCGTACGACCAGGCGATCAACCGCAAGGGCCAGGTGGTGGCCGCGCCGACCGACATCGGCCCGGGCACGATGCTCTATCGCAAGGACCTGCTCGATCGCGCCGGCCTGGCCGCGAGCGACCTGCAGCCGTCGTGGGACGCGTACGTCGACGCCGGCATCCGCATCAAGAAGGCGACCGGCGCCAACCTGATCGGCAATGTCCGGACCTTCAAGGACCTGATGATCCGCGGCGGCCTGCGCAAGGGCCAGGGCATCTACTTCGACAGCGACTCGAACGTGCTGGTGGACACGCCGCGCTTCCACCGCGCCTTCGAGCTCGCGCTGCGCATGCGGCGCAACCACCTCGAGGGCCGCCTCGAAACCTGGAGCAACGAGTGGGCCGAGGCCTTCCGCCGCGGCGCCACGGCCACCGAGCTGGGCGGCTCCTGGATGGTGGGGCAGCTGGCCAACTGGGTGGCGCCCGCGACCGCGGGCCTGTGGCGCGCCGCGCAGCTGCCCGAAAGCACCTGGGTGTCCTACGGCGGCACCTACTACGCGATCCCGCGCGACTCCGACCCCGAGCGCAAGGCGCTGGCCTGGGAGCTGATCGAGATGATGACGCTGGACCCCGCGCGCCAGCTCGCCGCGCTCAGGACGCAGGACGCGTTCCCCGCGCTGCTGGCCGCGCAGGACGCCCCGCTGATCGACGAGCCGCAGCCCTTCCTGGGCGGCCAGCGCGCGCGCGTGCTCTGGCGCGAGGCCGCGCGCCACATCACCGCCACCGCCGTCCACAAGCAGGCCAAGTTCGCCGAGGACGCCGTCAACGCCGCGCTCGACAGCGTGCTCGACGACGGCATGGACATCCGCCAGGCGCTGTCCGACGTGGCGCGGCTGCTCGAACTGCGCGCCCGCCGCTGAAAATGACTACCCCCACGCTCTCTTCGTTCGCTGCCCCCCAAGGGGGCGGTCAGCGCCTTCGGGCGGCCGGGCGGCGCTGACATGCGATTGCCCGCCTTCCTCCGCCTGTCGCCCAAGTGGGCGCCGTACGTCTTCATCAGCCCGTTCCTGATCCTGTTCGCGGTGTTCGGCGTGTTCCCGCTGGGCTTCTCGCTGTACCTCGCGTTCCAGTCCTGGGAGCCGACCGGCGGGCTGAAGGCGATGGAGTTCGTCGGCCTGGCCAACTTCGCGTTCGCGCTGCAGGACGCCTGGTTCTGGAAGGCGCTGCGCAACACGCTGTGGCTGGCGGTCGCCTCCGGCGTGCCGCAGCACCTGGTCGCGCTGCCGCTGGCGGCCTTCATCCACGTCGCGTTCAAGCGCCTGCGCGACGGCGTGATCGCGGTGTACTTCCTGCCCTACATCACGTCCACGGTCGCGATCGCGATCATGTTCAACGCGCTGTTCTCGCAGGACTACGGGCTGATCAACGCGGCACTCGCGCAGCTGTTCGGCATGGCGCACATCGACTGGCTGCACGACGTGACGCACGTCAAGCCCGCGATCGCGTTCATCGTGTTCTGGCGCTACGTCGGCTTCAACACGGTGCTGTACCTCGCGGCGATGCAGACCATCCCCGGCGAGCAGTACGAGGCCGCCACGCTGGACGGCGCGAGCCGCTGGCGGCAGTTCCTCCACGTCACGCTGCCCGGCATCCGGCCGATGATCTTCTTCGGCGTCACGCTGAGCGTGATCGGCGGGCTGCAGCTGTTCGAGGAGCCGTTCATCCTGACCGGCGGCAAGGGCGGCGTGCAGCAGTCGGCGATGACGTCAGCGGTCTACCTGTTCCGCGAGGCCTTCGACTTCAACGACTTCGGCGGCGCGAGCGCGATGTCCTGGCTGCTGTTCCTGGTCGTGGCCCTGCTCACCTGGATCACGAACGTCGCCTTCCGGGCGCGAAAGGGGGGCGCATGAGCGCTGCCGCAACCACCCCCGCAGCCGCCGTCGGCCGCGACGGCCCCGGCGCGCGCGCGGCGCGCCGGGGCGCCTACCTGATCGTCGCCGTCGGCGCGCTGTTCATGCTGGCGCCGTTCTGGTTCATGTTCGTGTTCGCGACGCACTCGCGCGGCGAGATCTTCAACCTGCCGCCGCCGCTGTGGTTCGGCGACGACCTGGCGGCCAACTTCAGGCTGCTGACCGAGCGCCTGCCGTTCTGGCGCAACCTGGGCTGGAGCGTCTACGTGGCGCTGATGGCCACCGTGCTGACGCTGCTGTTCTGCTCGATGGCCGGCTACGCGTTCGCGCTGATGGAGTTCCGCTTCAAGAAGCCGCTGTTCGCGCTGGTGATGGCCACGATGCTGCTGCCGTCGTTCATGAACATGATCCCGATGTTCATGATCATGGACGCCCTCGGCTGGATCGACCAGCAGCGCGCGCTGTACGTGCCCGGCGCCGCCAGCGCGTTCGGCATCTTCCTGATGCGCCAGTTCGCGACCTCGGCCGTGCCCAGGGAACTGGTCGAGGCCGCGCGCATGGACGGCTGCGGCGAGTTCGCCATCTACTGGCGCATCGTGCTGCCGCTGATGAAGCCCGCGCTGGGCACGCTCGCGCTGATCACGTTCATCCAGTCCTGGAACAACTTCATCAACCCGCTGATCGTGATGCGCAGCGTGCCGAACTACACGCTGCCGCTCGCGCTGCGCAGCCTGCAGTCCACGATGAACACCGAGTGGGGCGCGCTGATGTGCGGCTCCGCCATCGCCACGCTCCCGCTCATCGTCCTGTTCGCGATTACCTCGCGCCAACTCATCGCCGGACTGACCGCCGGCGCCGTGAAGTAGCCATGCCCGACAACATCAACGATCTCGCCAGCCAGTTCCCGCCCGACTTCGCCTGGGGCGTGGCCACCAGCGCCTTCCAGATCGAGGGCGCGGCCTTCGAGGACGGCAAGGGCGAATCGATCTGGGACCGCTTCTGCCGCCAGCCCGGCGCGATCGCCGACGGCAGCAACGGCGACGTCGCCTGCGACCACTACCACCGGCTCGATGCCGACCTCGACCTGATCGCGGGCCTGGGCGTCGACCTGTACCGCTTCTCGATCTCGTGGCCGCGCGTGCAGCCAGAGGGCGAGGGCGCGTGGAACGAGAAGGGCCTGGCGTTCTACGACCGGCTGGTCGACGGCCTGCTCGAACGCGGCCTCGCGCCGCACCTGACGCTCAACCACTGGGACCTGCCGCAGGCGCTGCAGGACAAGGGCGGCTGGGCCGCGCGCGATACCGTGCACCGTTTCGTCGACTACGCGCTCGGCATCCAGCGCCGGCTGGGCGACCGCGCCGCCGCGATCACCACGCACAACGAGCCCTGGGTCGTCGCGTGGCTCGGGCATGCGGAAGGCACGTTCGCGCCGGGCGTCAAGTCGCGCAAGGTCGCCCACCAGGTCGCGCACCACCTGCTGCTCAGCCACGGGCTGGCGCTGCGCGCGCTGCGCGCCGAGGGCGCCCGCGCCCGGCTGGGCATCGTGCTGAACATGGCCCACACGATGCCGCTGACCGGCTCGCCGGAGGACGCCGCGCAGGCCCGCCTCGACGACGCCCGCGGCCGCCGCTGGTACGCCGACCCGCTGTTCAAGGGCACCTACCCGGCGCAGGTATGGGACGAGCTCGGCGACGACGCCCCGGCGGTGCAGCCCGGCGACATGGCCGCCATCGCGACCCCGCTGGACTTCCTCGGCATCAACTACTACTCGCGCCACCTCGCCAGCGCGCAGGGCCCGGTCGGCCCCGAGCACAAGCCCTGTCCCAAGACCGACATGGGCTGGGAGATCTACCCCGACGGCCTGCGCGAGCTGCTGCTGACGATGCACCGCGACTACGCGCTGCCGCCCACCTACATCACCGAGAACGGCGGCGCGTTCCCCGACGCGCCGGTCGACGGCCGGGTGCACGACGCCGACCGCACCGACTACCTCGCGACGCACATCCGCGCCGTCGGCCAGGCGCTGGCGCAGGGCGTGCCGATGGCCGGCTACATGGTCTGGAGCCTGATGGACAACTTCGAGTGGGCCAGCGGCTACGCCAAGCGCTTCGGCATCGTCCACGTCGACTACGGCACGCTGGCGCGCACGCCCAAGGACAGCGCGCTGTGGTTCCGCGACCTGGTCGCGCGCTGCCGCGCGCTGCGCGGGACCGGAGCCTGACGATGGGGAGCGTCAGCCTGCGCGACGTGCGCAAGTCCTTCGGCGCGGTCGACGTCATCCAGGGCATCGACCTGGAGGTGGACGACGGCGAGTTCCTGGTCTTCGTCGGGCCCTCGGGCTGCGGCAAGTCGACGATGCTGCGCATGATCGCCGGCCTGGAGGCGATCGACGGCGGCGACCTGCTGATCGACGGCCAGCGCGCCAACGACATCCGGCCGGCCGACCGCGGCGCGGCGATGGTGTTCCAGAACTACGCGCTGTACCCGCACATGACGGTCGCGGAGAACATGGGCTTCGCGCTGAAGATGGCCGGCGTCGGCCGCCAGGAGCGCGACGCGCAGGTGCGGCGCGCGGCCGACGTGCTGCGCATAGTCGACCTGCTCGGGCGCCTGCCCAGGGAGCTGTCCGGCGGCCAGCGCCAGCGCGTGGCCATCGGCCGCGCCATCGTGCGCAAGCCGCGCGTGTTCCTGTTCGACGAGCCGCTGTCCAACCTCGACGCCGCGCTGCGCGTGAACATGCGCATCGAGCTGTCGCGCCTGCATCGCGAACTGGGCACGACGATGATCTACGTCACGCACGACCAGGTCGAGGCGATGACGATGGGCACGCGCATCGCGGTCTTCAACCACGGCCGCATCGAGCAGCTCGGCGCGCCGCTGGCGCTGTACAACGCGCCGGCCAACGAGTTCGTCGCCGGCTTCCTGGGCGCGCCGCGCATCAACATGGTGGACGTCCCCGGCCACGACGCCACGCCGGTGCACCGCGCGCTGTGGACGCTGCTGCTGCCCGCCGCGCCCGCGGCCGCGCGCCGCGCGGGCGTGCGCGCCGAGCACCTGCGCGTGACGCCGCTGGGCTCGGGCGTGCCGGCCACCGTGGCGATGGCCGAGCACCTGGGCGACGTCTCGGTGCTGCACCTGCGCGTCGACGGCATCGCCGAGCTGCTGCACGCCAAGGTCGACGGCAGCCACGCGAACCTCGCCGCGGGCGCCAGCGTGGGGTTGCAGCCGGTCGCGGCGTCGGTGCTGGCGTTCGACGAGACCGGGCGGCGCATCGCATGAGGCGCGCCGCGACGCCGGGCCGCGTGCTGCTCGCGGCATCGCTGGCGAGCCTGTCCGCGCTCGCCCCGGCCGCCGACCCGCCGCCACCGTCCGAGACGCTGAAGCCGCCCGCCGGCTGGACGCTGGCGTGGAGCGACGAGTTCGACGTCGACGGCCTGCCCGATCCGAGGAAATGGACCTACGACACGCATTTCAACAAGCCCGGCTGGTTCAACCACGAACAGCAGTACTACGCCGGCTCGCGCGGCGGGAACGCGGTGGTGCGCGGCGGCCGGCTGCTGATCACCGCGCGCCGGGAGACGCCGTCGGCGCAGGCCGACTGGGGCGGGCAGAAGTACACCTCGGCGCGCCTGATCACCCGCGGCCTGGCGGAGTGGACCTACGGCTTCTTCGAGGTCCGCGCCAAGCTGCCCTGCGGACCGGGCACCTGGCCCGCGATCTGGACGCTCGGCAGCCACGGCGACTGGCCGGCCAACGGCGAGCTGGACATCATGGAGCACATCGGCCGCAACCCGGGCCGCGTGATGAGCACCGTCCACACGCCGGCCGGCAGCGGCGCGCACGGCGTCGGCGCCACGGTGACGGTGCCGGACGCCTGCGGCGCGTTCCATCGCTACCAGATGCTGTGGACGGCGCGCGACATCACCTTCGGCGTCGACGGCGTCAACAGCCTGACCTATCCGCGCCTGGACGTCGGCGTTGGCGGCGCCGAGCGCGCCTGGCCGTTCGACCAGCCGCAGTTCCTGCTGCTGAACCTGGCGATCGGCGGCGACCTCGGTGGGCCGGTAGACGACGCCATCTTCCCGGCGACCATGGAAGTCGACTACGTGCGCGTCTGGCAGCCGCCGAGCAGGTAGCGTCAGGGCGGCAGCCGATAGATCGGTTTGCCTGGCGGCATCGTGGTGCCGACGATCAGCTGCGGAATGACGGCCTCGACGTCGTCGATCAGCCGCACCATGCGCTCCAGCTCGGCGGCCTGCTCGGACGTCGCCACGCAGCCCTTGAGCCACACCCAGCGCCGCTGGCCCTCGACCCAGATCGAGGTGTTCGCGTAGCCGCCCGCGGCATCGATCGCCTTGACCACGCGCGGCACGATCTCCTTGTCGTAGAGATACGCGTTGGGCAGCCGACAGCGCCCGGAGCGGTAGCAGCTGGTGCCGCGCTCGGCGCGCCAGTGCGTCTCGTGCTGCATCTCGGCCTCGGTCAGCAGCGGCGGGTCGGGCACGGGGCAGCCGGGCAGGCCGTGCGTGGCGGAGACGAACGGGTCGTCGAACCAGTTGCGGCGCTCGGCGGGCGCCGACGCGGCGGACGCGGCCGGTGCCGCCTGGGCGTGCACGGCCGCGGCGACCGGCAGCAGGGCCAGCAGCGCGGCGGCTCGACGGAGGATGGGCGCTCGCATCGCGCGATGTTAGGGCGGTGTCGTGACGCGGAAAAGGGGTGATAGTCGGGCGCCAGCAGGAATGGCCGGGCTCGGCTCTAATGGCGGCCTTTCCCGTCCAACCCCATCCGGAGACCGTCATGTCCCTGTCCATGTACGCCGCCACCGTGCCGCCGTTCCGCGCGATGCTCAAGAACCTGTCCGCCGTCCTGGCCAAGGGCGAGGCGCATTGCGAGGCCAAGAAGATCGACCCGAACGCGTTCCTGACCGCGCGCCTGTATCCCGACATGCTGCCGTTCACGGCGCAGGTGCAGATCGCGTCCGACAACGTCAAGGGCGCGGCCGCCCGCCTGTCCGGCGCCGAGATCCCCAAATTCGAGGACAACGAGAAGAGCTTCGCCGAGCTGCAGGCCCGCATCGACAAGACGATCGCCTTCCTCGACACGCTGAACGCCGCGCAGTTCGAGGGCGCGGAGGCGCGCGACATCGTGCTGCAGCTGCGCGACCGCAAGGTCGAGTTCAAGGGCGCCGACTACCTGCTGCAGTGGGCCATCCCCAACGTCTACTTCCACATCACGACGGCCTACGACCTGCTGCGCCACGGCGGCGTCGAGATCGGCAAGCGCGACTACCTGAGCGGCGGCCTGGGCAAGTAAGCCCGCCGCTGCTGTCGAGCTGGCAGGAGGCCCCGCGGGGCCCCCTGCCGCATCCGGCGTGCCCGCGGATGGCCGGAACTGGCCGGCATCCGGCGTGCGAATCCGCCCATCGCCCGAGCCTGGGCGGGACAACCATTGGCGTCGCGGGGCTTCGCCCCGGGTTGTAAAAAGCGACGGCGGGCCCGTGGGGACCGCGGTGGCGCACAGCAGGAAACCAGGCATGCGGCAGTTCATCCGGCATCCGCTCGATGTCCCGATCGAGATCCGAACGGATCAGTGCGGGCCCGCGACCGCCTTCCAGGCGCAGGACATCAGCCTGGGCGGCCTGGCGGTGCACTCGGACGCGCCGGTGGCGCCGGGGTCGCTGATCGAGGTGCGCATTCCCTACGTCGAGCCGGCCTTCGAGGCGCGCGCCCGCGTCGCCTGGTGCCGGCCGTGCCGCGACGGCGCCGGCCACGAGCTGGGCGTCAGCTTCCTGGCACCCGAGGACGTCTTCCGCGCCCGCATGGTGGCGCAGGTTTGCTACATCGAGGACTACCGCCGCTCGGTCGCTCGCGCGGAGGGCCGCGAACTCAGCGCCGAGGAGGCGGCCGGCGAGTGGATCGCCAAGTACGCCGACAAGTTCCCGGGCTCGCACGGCGGGCTGCAGTAGGCGTCCGGGGGGCGGGCGCGCCACTAGGGCGGACGGCTCCCCCGCCGACCATAATGCGCCGACGGCGCCTCGTTCCGGGCGCGGAGGAGCGGCACATGAAGTGGGAAGGCCAGCGCGAGAGCGACAACGTCGAGGACCTGCGCGACCAGGACGGCGGTGGCGGCGGCGGCGGGATCGGCTTCGGCGGGTTCGGCGTTCGCCACATCGGCATCGGCACCATCGTCATCGCGCTGATCGGCGGCTGGGTGCTGGGCATCAACCCGCTGACCATCCTGGGCCTGCTCAGCGGCGGCGGCGTGCAGGTGCAGCAGAGCGCGCCGGCGCAGGTCCCGTCCGGCCAGCACACCCACACGCCGCAGGACGACCGCATGAAGGCCTTCGTGTCCACCGTGCTCGCCGACACCGAGGACGTCTGGACCCAGGTGTTCAAGGAGCGCGGCGGCACCTACCGCGACCCGAAGCTGGTGCTGTTCCGCAACGCCACGCCCACCGCCTGCGGCCGGGGCGAGTCGGCCACCGGGCCGTTCTACTGCCCGGGCGACGAGAAGGTCTACATCGACCTGAGCTTCTACGACCTGCTGCGCACCAAGCTCGGCGCGCCCGGCGACTTCGCCCAGGCCTACGTGATCGCGCACGAGGTGGGCCACCACGTGCAGAAGCTGCTGGGCATCTCGGACAAGGTCGATGCCGCACGCAGCCGCTCGGACGAGGTGCGCTCCAACGCGCTGTCGGTGCGGATGGAGCTGCAGGCCGACTGCTTCGCCGGCATCTGGGCCAACCGGGCGCAGGCCACCAAGAACATCATCGAGGCCGGCGACATCGACCAGGCGCTCAACGCCGCCTCCCAGATCGGCGACGACACGCTGCAGCGCAAGGCCAGCGGCACCGTCCAGCCCGACACCTTCACGCACGGCACCAGCGCGCAGCGCGTGCACTGGTTCAAGCAGGGCTACGAGACGGGGCAGATCGAGCAGTGCGACACCTTCAAGCCCGGTTCGCCGTGAGGGCTGGTCAAGCCTCGGGTGACCCCGCCGTCCGGCAGCAGTCGCGCCCCTCGGCCTTGGCGCGATAGAGCGCCTCGTCGGCGCGCTTGAGCCAGCTCTCGCCGGACTCGCCGGCGGCCAGGCTGGCGATGCCCATGCTCAGCGTCACCGGCACCGGGCACTGGTGGCGGTCGGCCACCTGCAGCGCCGCCACGCGGGCGCGCAGGCGTTCCGCGAGCTCGCCGGGCTCGGCGTCGCGGGTGTCGGGCAGCACGATCAGGAACTCCTCGCCGCCCCAGCGGGCGACGGTGTCGGAGTCACGGGTGCTCGCGCGCAGCGCGCCCGCGACGGCCACCAGCACCTGGTCGCCCATCGCGTGGCCCCAGCCGTCGTTGACGTTCTTGAAGTGGTCGAGGTCGCACAGCATCACCACGGGCGAGCGCTCGAGGCGGGCGTCGCGCGCGAGCTGCTCCAGCAGTTCCAGCGTCTGGCGGCGGTTGGCCAGGCCGGTGAGCGGGTCGGTGGCGGCGAGCCGGTTCAGCCGCGAGGCCTGCTCGCCCTGCATGGCGACGACATGCTTGAGCCACACCATCCCGGTCAGGCACGACACCAGCACCGCGTGCGAGATCAGCGTGTTGGTCATCAGCGAGCGATCCTGCGTCGCGTAGGACGTGCCCGCGCCGCTGCGCACGAGCGTGCACCACGCGAAGAACGCCAGCATGGCCGCGGCCGCGACGAACGCGTGGCGCGATTGCAGCATGAAGAAGGCCATCGCGTAGCACAGCGGCAGCCAGTTCCACAGCGTCAGCGCGTTGTAGTTGTCCAGCAGCGGGCCGGCCTCGTGCGTCTGGCCCCACAGGTCGGTCATCAGCACCCCGCAGACGCTGATGACGCCGGCCCAGCGCACCCAGGCCAGCACCGACGGGAAGCGCCACAGCGCGGCGAAGCTGACGCTGAACACCGCCGCCATCACCGGGTATCCGAAGCGGTTGAACGGCTCCAGCGTGCCGTCGACGGACTCCATGTGCCAGATCGCCAGCACCGACAGCACGCCCGCGCCGAACATCAGCAGCACCACGCGGCGCATCAGCCGGTCGATGTGCTGGGTCGCGCTGTAGACGATGTCGCTGTTCTGGACCATGGCCTTCCGGGTCTGGCTGGCGGCCCGGTTCCCTCGTCGCAGGCCGCCGGATTCTGGCGTCGGCCCATTCTGCGCGCATCGCCGGCGCGCCCGGGGCTCATGAATGATGAGGGTTGTCCCCGATGGCCGAGTCGCGGGCGGCGAGGCGAGTGCCCGATGCGTCACGCGGGCGGCCGTTTTCGCGTAGCCTAGAGGGTTGCGCCCCGTGCCGTGCCGGGCGCCAGACTCAGGAGCCCCGGTTTGCTCGGTTACTTCGAAAGACTCGTCGACCCCTGGCCGGATGTCGAGCCGTCGCCGCCGCCCAAGGGCGTCTTCCCCTTCATCTGGGCCTGCTCCGCCGGCGTGCGCCGCTTCGTGCTGGGCATGACGCTGCTGACCGCCGCCATCGGCGCGTTCGAGGCGCTGCTGTTCGCGATGCTGGGCCACGTCGTCGACTGGCTGGCCCACGTCGAACCCGCGAAGCTGTGGGCGCAGGAGGGCGGCACGCTGGCGCTGCTGGCCGTCATCCTCGCGCTCAGCCCGCTGCTGGTGCTGCTGCAGGCCGCGCTGAAGTACCAGGCGCTGTTCGGCAACTTCCCGATGCGCCTGCGCTGGAACTTCCACCGCATGATGCTCGCGCAGAGCATGAGCTTCTACCAGGACGAGTTCGCCGGCCGCGTCGCCGCCAAGGTGATGCAGACCGCGCTCGGCGTGCGCGACGTCGTCACCACGATCACCGACATCCTGGTCTTCGTCATCATCTACTTCGTCACGATGATCGCGGTGGTCGGCAGCTTCGACCTGTGGCTGCTCGGGCCCTTCGTCTGCTGGCTGGCGCTGTACGCCGTCGCGCTGCGCTATTTCGTGCCGCGCCTGGGCAAGGTCGGCGCGCTGCAGGCCGACGCGCGTGCCCTGATGACGGGCCGCATCACCGACGCCTACACCAACATCTCCACCGTCAAGCTGTTCTCGCACGCGCGCCGCGAGGCCGGCTACGCCAAGCAGGCGATGCACGAGTTCATCGTCACCGCGTACCGGCAGGGCCGCTACATCACGGGCATCGAGGTCGTGAACCACGTGCTGAGCATGGGGCTGATCGTGAGCACGACCGGCGTCACGCTGTGGCTGTGGACCCGGGGCCAGGTCGGCGCCGGCGCGGTGGCCGCGGCGACCGCGATGGCGCTGCGCCTGAACGGCATCTCGCACTGGATCATGTGGGAGCTGGCCTCGCTGTTCGAGAACATCGGCACCGTGACCGACGGCATGAACACGCTGTCGCGGCCGCACGCCATCGTCGACGCGCCGGGCGCGCCCGAACTCGTCGTGCCGCACGGCGAGGTGCGGTTCGACGACGTCGGCTTCGCGTACGGCGGCAAGCGCCAGGTGATCGACCGCTTCTCGCTGACCATCAAGCCGGGCGAGAAGATCGGCCTGGTCGGGCGCTCCGGTGCGGGCAAGTCGACGCTCGTGAACCTGCTGCTGCGCTTCTACGACGTCGAGTCGGGCCGGCTGCTGATCGACGGCCAGGACGTCTCCAAGGTCACGCAGAACAGCCTGCGCGCGCACGTCGGCATGGTGACGCAGGACACCTCGCTGCTGCACCGCTCGGTGCGCGACAACATCCTCTATGGCCGCCCCGACGCCACCGAGGACGAGATGGCCGCCGCCGCCGAGCGCGCCGAGGCCGGCGAGTTCATCGCCGCGCTGGCCGACGCCAAGGGCCGCAAGGGCTACGACGCGCATGTCGGCGAGCGCGGCGTCAAGCTCTCGGGCGGCCAGCGCCAGCGCATCGCGATCGCGCGCGTCATGCTCAAGGACGCGCCCATCCTGCTGCTGGACGAAGCCACGAGTGCGCTCGATTCCGAGGTCGAGGCCGCGATCCAGGCCAGCCTGTACGACCTGATGGAGGGCAAGACGGTGATCGCGATCGCGCACCGGCTGTCCACCATCGCCGCGATGGACCGCCTCGTCGTGCTCGACAAGGGCCGCATCGTGGAGGAGGGCGACCACCGCTCGCTGCTGGCGCGCGGCGGCCTCTACGCGCGGCTGTGGGCGCACCAGAGCGGCGGCTTCCTGGGCGAGGAGACCGACCCCGAGGCGCCGCCGCAGCGCGCCGACGAACTCGTCACCGAGGACGACGACGCCGAGTAAGGATGCCGCGAGCGAGCCCGACTCGCGGCTTCTCAGGCCGCGGCGTCGGCCACCAGCTCGCAGGCGTCGATCGCGTCGAGCAGCTCGCGGAGCCAGGCGCCGCTGTGCGCGCGGGTGCGCTCGGCGTCGGCCAGCAGCGTCTGCAGCGGTTCGAGCAGCTCGGGCCGTGGCATCTCCTGGACGGCTTCGAGCTCGTAGCCGCGGCAGTCGCCGCCGTTGAGCCGTTCCTTGAGCAGGTCGACCACGCGCGGGTCGCCGCGGCGGGCGAGTCCGACGACGGCTTCGCCGCGGACGTCGCGATCCGGGTCGTGCGCGTTGGTCCACAGCAGCGCGCGGACGGCCTCGTCGTCGGTGTCGCGCAGCGCGCCGATGCCGAACGTCGCCCAGTCGCGCACGTCGTCGTCGCGGTCGCGCGCCAGGCGCATCAGCGCGGCCGTGGCTTCGGGTTCGGCGTAGCTGCCCAGCGTGCGGGCGAGCGCCAAGCGGATGCGTGCGGCGGGATGTTCCAGCAGCGCCAGCAGCCGGGGCAGCGCGATGGCGGACGGGCGATGCGCCAGTCCGCAGATCGCCGCCTGCAGCACGCCGGCGTTGGGGTCGGACAGGCCGGCGACGAGCAGCGCCTGCGTGGCTTCGGGCGCGAAGGCCGCCGGATCGGCCATGCCCGCGCGGCCGGGCAGCTGCAGCTGCGCCGCGATGTCCATGGCCAGTGCGCGCCGGTGCGCGTTGGCGCTGCGCGCGAGCACCTGCACCTGCGCCAGCGTGACGGCGCAGCCGCGCCGCTGCAGCAGCGCGACCGCGTTCCACGCGGCGCCGGGCGCGGAATGCGCCAGCGCGCGGCGGATCAGCCGCTGCGTCGACCAGCGCCGGATTCGAGGACCTGGAGTGCGTGCCATGCCGCGATTCTGTGGCGCGAACATGTCAGTCTCGCGGCAGCGCGGCTCACTCGTGCGGCGGCACGCCGCTCGATCGCGCGGCCGCGATCGCCGCGCCGCCGAGCAGGATCATCGAGACGACGCAGGCGATGCGCAGCCCGCTGCCGACCTGGTCCGCGCCGCCGTGCGCCAGCGCGCCGAACGCCGCGACGCCGATCGCGCCGGCCGCCTGGCGGGCGGTGTTGAGGATGGCCGCGGCCAGCGACGAGCGCCCGCTGTCGACCGTGGACAGCACCGTCGTCGTCATCGCCGGCACGGCCAGGCCCATGCCGCAGGGGATGAGCAGGAAGCCGGCCAGCAGGGCCGCGAGGCTGTCGGTCGTCGACGCCCAGGCCAGCACGCCGAAGCCGGCGAGGTCGACCAGCGCGCCCGCGATCATCGGCTTGCGCGTGCCCAAGCGCCCGATGACGCGGCCGCTCGCGACGTTGGACAGGAAGAAGCCCGCCGTCAGCGGCAGGAAGGCGAAGCCGGCCTGCATCGGCGTGTAGCGGCGCGCGCCCTGCAGGAACAGCGCGATGACGAAGATCGCGCCGTAGTAGGTCGCGTTGACCGCCATGCCGAAGAGCACGGCGTTGCGGAAGTCGCGCAGCGCGAACAGGTCGCTCGCGATCACCGGGGCGGCCGCGCGGCGCTCGACGGCGGCCAGCGCCAGGGCGAGCGCGATCGTGGCGACGCCGCCCGCGACGACGCGCGGATCGACCAAGCCGAGCGCGCGCGATTCGATCAGCGTGGCGATCAACGCGGCCAGCAGCAGCGTCGCCAGCAGCTGGCCGGCGACGTCGAGCGGCGGGCGGTCGCGGCCGGTCGGCGTCTCGCGCAGGCGGCGCACCAGCCAGAGCCCGACGGCGCACAGCGGCGCGTTGACCCAGAAGATCGCCGGCCAGCCGACGCTGGCGACGAGCAGTCCGCCCAGCACCGGGCCCAGCGCGATCGCGATCGCGCCCGCCGCCGTCCACCAGCCGACGCCGCGCGCCCGCGCCTTCGCGTCGTGCGCCAGCGCGTGGTTCAGCAGCGCCAGCGAGTTGGGCAGCATCACCGCCGCGCCCAGGCCCTGCAGCGCGCGTGCCGCGTCGAGCCAGCCCGCGGTGCGCGCGAGCGCGCAGCCGACCGAGGCCAGCGCGAAGATCGCCATGCCCCATTGGTAGGCGTGGCGCGCGCCGAAGCGGTCGCCCAGCGCGCCCGCCGAAAGCATGAAGGCCGCGAACGCGACGGCATAGGCGTCGACCACCCACTGCAGGCCCGCGACGCCGGCGTCCAGCGCGCGCGCCATCGCCGGCAGCGCGACGTTGACGATGGTGACGTCCAGCTGGCCGACGACGAAGGCCATCGACGTGGCGAGGACGACCAGGGCGAAGGGCGGCGCGCGCGGGGGCTCGTTGGGCATGGCCGCATGCTAGCGAGCGGGCGCCGTGGATGCTTCGCTCACGGACGAAGGGTTGCCGTCGAGCGGGTTCGTTTGCGAATGTCATCGGCTGCTGACAAAATGCGGGCATCCCCCGTCTGCCCGTGTTTCGCCGGATGCCCGCCCCCTCGAACAAGACCGCCCGACCCGCCGCCGCGCCGGCTGCCGGGACTGCCGGCGCCAGGCCGGCCCGCAACGCCGGCGATACCCGGGCCCGCATCCTCGCCGCGGCGCGGGTGCGCTTCTCGCGCGACGCCTACGAGAACGTCGGCACGCGCGACATCGCGGCGGACGCCGGCGTCGACGCCGCGCTGGTCAACCGCTATTTCGGCAGCAAGGAGAAGCTGTTCGACGAGGCCATCCAGGACGCCTTCGCGATCAAGGACCACTTCGACGCCATCGACATGAGCGCGTTCGGCGAGCTCATCACCACGATGGTCCTCGACGGCAGCGCGGAGCGCCGCGCCACGGGCTTCGACGCGCTGGGCATCCTGCTGCGCTCGTCGGGCAGCCCGGCCACGCACGACCGCGTGTCGGACCGCTTCCATGCCGACTTCGTGCTGCCGCTGGCGCGCCTGCTGCGCGGCCGCGACGCCGAGCTGCGCGCCGCCCTCATCGCCTCCTACCTGATCGGCCTGGCCACGATGAAGCACGCGCTGGCCTCGCCGCTGCTGGCCGACGCCGCGCGGCGCAAGACCATCGCCACCGTCAGCGAGGCGATCCAGGGCTGCGTGGACGGCGCGGGCTAGAGGCCATCCGCCGGCGGGCGCCCGCTCAGGCCGCCAGCGGCTGCGAGTCGGCCGCCGCGCGCACCGCCTGCGGCGCCGCGCCCGCATCGGCGGCACGCGCCGCCTTGATCATGTCCGACGCCTTCTCCGCCACCATGATCACCGGCGCGTTGGTGTTGCCGCCGATGATGCGCGGCATCATCGAGGCGTCGACCACGCGGATGCCTTCCAGCCCGTGGACGCGCAGGTCGGCGCCGACGACGTCCAGCGCGCCGTTGCCCATGCGGCAGGTGCCGACCGGGTGGTAGATGGTGTCGGCGTAGGCGCGGATGAACTGCTCGATCTCGGCGTCGGTGGTGGCGCTCGCCGAGCGCGGGTGCTCGGCGCCGCCCAGCCTGGCCAGCGCGGGCTGGGCGAACAGCGCGCGCATCAGGCGGAAGCCGCGCACCATGCGGGCGAGGTCGTCGGGGTCGGCCAGGAAGTTCGGGTCGATGAGGGGCGCGGCCATCGGGTCGGGGCTGGCCAGCGTGACGCTGCCGCGGCTCTTCGGGCGCAGCACGCAGACGTGGCCCGAGTAGCCGTGGCCGAACACCGTCTTGCGGCCGTGGTCGACCAGCTTGCCGATGACGAAATGCAGCTGCAGGTCGGGGATGGGCTCCGAGGCCTGGCTCTTGATGAAGCCGCCGGACTCGGCGAAGTTGGTGGTGAGCCTGCCGCTGCGGCGATTGCGCCATTCGGGGATCGCCGCGAGCACGCGCGCGACGCCGCCGAACGAGATGCCGAAGCTCTCCTTGAGCGCCGGGGCGTCGACCACCTGCACGGCGTCGAGGTGGTCGTGCAGGTTCCTGCCGACGCCGGGCAGGTCGTGCACGATGCCGATTCCCATCTTCGCCAGCTCGTCGCCGGGGCCGACGCCCGACAGCATGAGGATCTGCGGCGTCTGCAGCGCGCCGGCGGCCATCAGCACCTCGTGCCTGGCGCCGATCTGCTCGAGGCGGCCGTCGCGGCGGAACTCGACGCCGGTGGCGCGCCTGCCCTCGAACAGGACGCGCGTGGTGTGCGCGCCGGTGAACACGGTGAGATTCTTGCGGCCGAGATTGGGCGTGAGATAGGCCTTGGCGGCGCTGAAGCGCTCGCCGTTGCGGTGCGTGACCTGGTACTGGCCGATGCCTTCCTGCTCGGCGCCGTTGAAGTCGTCGGTGATGCGGTAGCCCGCCTCGCGGCCGGCGTCGATGAAGGGCTGCGTGATCTTGCTGGGGCTGCGCAGGTCCATCACGTTGAGCGGGCCGTCGTTGCCGTGGTACTCGTCGCGGATGCGCTCGTTGTGCTCGGCGCGGCGGAAGTAGGGCAGCACGTCGTCGTAGGCCCAGCCCGGATTGCCCTCGGACGCCCAGTGGTCGTAGTCGGCGCGGTGGCCGCGGATGTAGATCATCGCGTTGACCGAGCTCGAGCCGCCCAGCACCTTGCCGCGCGGCTGCCAGCCGACGCGGCCGTTCAGGCCCTTCTGCGGCACGCTGTCGAAGTTCCAGTTGGCAGTGCCGGTCTGCGGCATCAGCGCCAGGCCCGCGGGCACGTGGATCAGGATGCTCTTGTCCACGGGGCCGGCCTCGAGCAGCGCCACCGTCACGTCGGGGTCCTCGCTGAGCCGCGCCGCCAGCACGCAGCCGGCCGAGCCGCCGCCCACCACGATGTAGTCGAAATCCATGCTTGTCTCTTTCTTGTGGTCAGCCAACGAAAGCCTCTGGGGGAATCATGCGCGCCGGATCAGGCGATCGCTTCGGGTGGGTCGGCGAGACCATGCCGGCGCATCAGCGCGGCACGTCTGCGGGGATGGAAATTGATGCGCGACGCGTCCGAGTGGACCGCCGCGACGAGGCGGCCGTCCATCAGGGCGAACCACAGCGGCGGGAAGTACGCGACGGTGAACATGCCGAAGTAGCCGTTGGGCAGCTGCGGCACGTCGGCGAAATGGCGCAGCGACTGGTAGCGCCGCAGCGGGTGCGCGTGGTGGTCGGAATGGCGCTGCAGGTGGAACACGGCCCAGTTCGAGAACAGGTGGTTGCTGTTCCAGGAGTGCTGCGGCGCCGTGCGCTCGGGCCGGCCGTCGGGGCCGGCGCGGCGCAGCAGGCCGTAGTGCTCGATGTAGTTGGCGGTGGTCAGCTGGAAGTTGGCCCACAGCGACGCGAGCACCAGGAAGACGAGCACGCGCGGGCCCAGCCAGGCCGCGAGCGCCGTCCACAGCGCGACGGTGATCAGCGCCGGCTGCAGCAGCTCGTTGCGCAGCGACCAGAAGGCGAGCCCGTCGACGCGCATGCGCTCGCGCTCGAGCTGCCACGCGCGGCGGAACGCGCCGGGCATCTCGCGCAGCGCGAAGCGCCAGATGCCTTCGCCCATGCGTGCGGACGCGGGGTCGGCGGGCGTGGCGACGTCGCGATGGTGGCCGCGGTTGTGCTCGATGGTGAAGTGGCCGTAGAAGGTCGGCGCCAGCACGATCTTCGCGAGCCAGCGCTCCAGCCGCGTCTTCTTGTGGCCCAGCTCGTGGCCCAGGTTGATGCAGAAGCCGCCCACCATGCCCGTGGTCATGACGACGGCCAGCTGGCCGGCCCAGGTCAGCGGCGTGCGCATGCAGAACCACGCGCCGTAGACGAACGCGCCCCACAGCAGCGGCACCAGCGCGAAGGTGACGCGGCGGTAGTACGGGTCGGCCTCCAGCGCGGGCACGGCGTCCTCGGGCGGATTGCTGGTGTCGGCGCCGAGCGCGAGGTCGATTAGAGGCGCCACGCAATAGACGAAGATCACCGGAAGCCACAACATCGCGGTCTGCGGCCACGCGCGGTACAGCAACGGGCCCAGGCCCACCAGCGCCGGCACGGCCAGCGACAGCACCCACGCGTGGCGCTTGCGGTCCACGTAGGGCACGGACGGGGCGGGTTGGTCGACGGGGTTCATCGTGGCGGCCAGTTTGGGCGGCCGGGTCCGGGGCCGACACCGATGCAGCTGCCACGAAATCGTCATAAAGTGACATGCAAGGGAAGACACTGAGGCCCCCGAACATGCCGCGCCCCGACATCGCCCACCCGCCGCTGCCGCAACCCGGCTCGCTCGTGCCGCCGATCTACGCCCGCCTGCTGCGCATGCTGCTGCAGCACGCGGACGTCGACGGCGACCGCGTGCTGGCCGCGGCCGGCCTGGACTGGGGCACGCTGGTCAAGGACGACACCCGCCTGGGCCGCGACACCATCGTGCGCCTGGCCGAGGGCGCGATGGCCGCGACGCGCCGCCCGTGGCTGGGGCTGGACCTGGGCGGCGGGGCGCCGGTGTCGGCGCACGGCGCGCTCGGCTACGCCGCCGTCACCAGCCGCGACCTGCGCGAGTCCCTGCACATGCTGGCGCGCTACGGCACCACGCGCAACGACACGATGGCCTGGACCTGCATCGACACCCGCACCGGCATCACCCTGCAGGCCACCGAGCGCACCGAGCTCGGCAGCGTGCGCGGCTTCGTCATCGACACCGTGCTCGGCGCCGTCCTGCGCATGATCGAGACGGCCGTCGGCCAGGTGCCCGCCAGCCTGCGCATCGATCTGCCGTTGCCGACGCCCGCCTGGCGCGAGCAGTACCAGCGCTTTCGCGTCGCCGAGCTGCGCTTCGAGCAGCCGGCGTTCGCGATCCACGTCGCGCGGCGCGACCTGGCGCTGCCCTGCATCGGCGCCGACGCGAAGGCGCACGCCAGCGCCTGCCGCGAGTGCGAGGAGGCGCTGGCCGAGGTCGCCGGCGCCAGCCTGGCCCGGCGCGTCGCGGGCCTGCTCGCGAGCGTGGACGACGGCGCCTACCCGCGCATGGCCGACATCGCCGCGCGCTGCGGCATCTCGCCGCGCACGCTGATCCGCCGGCTGCACGAGGACGGCACGACCTTCCAGCAACTGCTCGACGCCGCGCGCAAGCAGCGCGCGCTGTGGATGCTCGCGCACACTGCCGAACCGGTGGAGGAGATCGCGTCGCGGCTGGGCTATGTCGACACGTCGAACTTCAGCCGCACCGTGCGGCGCTGGTTCGGCGCGACGCCGCGCGAGCTGCGCGAATCGGGCGGCCGGCTGCCGCCGGCGGCGCCGTAGGGCGTCGCGGAGAATGGCGCTCCCGCCGTCCGCCCGACCTCGCCGCATGCCCTCGATCGAGTCATCAAGCCGCCGCCCCCGCGTGGGCGCGCGTGACGCCTGCGCCCGCGCGAGGGGCCGCGCATGATCGTGCAGGCGCTGCGCTGGGTGCGCGAGCACAAGAGTTCCGCCGCGGGGCTGGCGCTGGTCGTGCTGGGGTGCTACGCGCTGCTGTCGCTGTGGCGGCGCGTGGAGCACCTGGGCGGGAAGCCTGCGGCCGCGGTGGCCGCGGCGCCGGCCTCCGCCGCGCGGGGCCGCGCGCCGGATGCGTCGCAGGCCGCCCGGGGGCCTGCGGAGCGCGCCGCGTCCACGGCGGCGATGCGCGCGGAGTTCGAAGCCGCTGCGCGCTACGCCGATTTCATCGCGCAGGCGATGCGGCGGCCGGAGCAGGGCGGCGAGTTCTACGCGCTGCTGGCCTGGAAGCGCTGCGACGCCGTCGGGTCGCACGGCGGCGGCGCGGCGCCGGGCGCCGGCAACGAGGCCTTCCGCGCCGACGCGCTGGCGCTGGTCCAGGATCTCGCGAAACGCTGCGTCGGCGTGCAGGTGACCTGGCCCACCATCGACGCGCTTGGCCAGGCGGCGCAGCGCGGCGGCCGCGACGTCCTGCTGCCGGAGGACGGCCGCGGCATCGTCGCGCCGGCGCGGCGCGAGACCGCCGACGCGGACGTCGACGCCGCGTTGCGCAGCGGCGATCGCCGCGCCGCGGCCGAGGTGCTGCGCGCCGACGCCGGCTTCCTCGACGCGGGCAATTCGACCGGCGACCCCGGCGTCGACCGCCAGTTGCGCGAGAAGGCCACGGAGATCGTCGCCTGCGAGCTGGCGGGCGACTGCCGCCGCGGCGTCCAGGTGTCGTTGCACTGCGTGGACAGCGGCGACTGCGCCAGCGACGACTGGCGCGACGTGGTCCTCGCGCAGGTACCCGAGGCGCAGCGCATCATCTTCGACACGATGCTCGCCGCGCTGCGGGTCCGCGCCGGCCTGGCGCCGGGCCCCTGACGGCGATCAGTTGATCGCGAGCAGTTCCACTTCGAACACGAGCGTCGCGTTCGGCGGGATGACGCCGCCGGCGCCGCGCGGGCCGTAGGCGACCGCGGACGGGCAGGTCAGCTTGGCCTTGCCGCCGACCTTCATCTTCTGCACGCCTTCGGTCCAGCACGGGATGACGCGGTTCAGCGGGAACGAGATCGGGTTGCCGCGCGAGGCGTCGAACTCCTTGCCGTCGGGGAAGGTGCCGCGGTAGTTGACCTTGACGGTGTCGCTGGCCTTGGGGCTCGCGCCGGTGCCGTCCTTGAGGGACTTGAACACGACGCCGGTGGTGGACACGGCGGCGCCGGGCTCCTTGGCGGCGGCGGCGAGGGCGGCGTCGTCGTCGGCGTGCGCGGCGGCGGCGAGGCCGGCGGCGAGCGCAAGCGCGGCGGCCAGGCGGGCGGTGCGGGTGGTCATGGGGAGGTCTTTCGGAAATGTCTTGGAAGGCGCGAATCATAGTCGCGCCTCAGGGCGCGGCCGCGACGGGACGCGTCAGCACCGGGTCGGCGTAGATGCGCCCGCCGAATTCGAACTCGTGCGTGCCCACCTGCACGAAGCCGCGGCGGGCGTAGAACGCCAGCGCGCGGACGTTGCGGTCGTAGGCGCCGAGCCAGATCGTCTTCGCTTCGAGTTCAGCGGCCTGCGCGAGCAGCGCCTCCATCAGCGCGCTGCCGAGTCCGCCGCCCTGCGCCGTGCCCAGCAGGTACAGGCGCGACAGCTCGATCGCCTTGCGGTCGGCCACGCAGGCCGGCACCCTGGCGTGGCGCAGGTGCGCGTAGCCGGCGGCTGCGCCGTCCACGAAGGCCAGCAGCGTGCGCGCGCAGGGCTTGCGGAACCACGCGGCCACCCGGTCGGGCGTGAAGTGCTCGTCGGCGTACTCGTCGACCTCGCGCGGGTCGCTGATCGCGCGGTAGGTCTCGCGGAAGGTGGCGGCGCCGAGGCGGCACAGCAGGGGCACGTCGTCGACAACGGCAAGGCGGATGAGCGGGGCGTTCACGGGGATGCGGGACGGATTCCGGCTGGACAGGACGCCGAGTTTGTCAGAAGCGCGCTGACACGCGGCGTCCGCTGCGGACGACGCCACGCATGGAAGTTCGCCAATGCCGCGCGAGCGGGGCGGCGCGCACACTGGTTTCACCCTGGGGCCCGCCCCGGGCGACCAAGCCCTCACTCGCAACATCCGAGGCCACCATGACCGCTGCATCGCTTTCCGCCGTCGACGCCCGCTACGAACTGCGCTTCCAGTCGCTGTTCCACGCCGGCCGCGCGCTGTCGTTCCCGTGCGACCGCCAGGGCGAGGTGCAGTGGGACGCGATGACCGCCGGCGCGCGCGCCAGTTTCCTGCGCGCGCAGGGCAGCGTCGGGCGCGAGTGGGCGTCGCCGGCGGTGCAGCTGAGCGACCTGCACTGACGCCGCCCCGGCGCAGGCCCGGGACGCGCGAAAATGACGGTTCCGTCAACCGTCGTCATCCGCCCGTGCCCGCCTTCGGCCGTTCCTTCCTCGCCCATTGGTGGCTGGATCCCGCGATCACCTACCTGAACCACGGCACCGTGGGCGCGACGCCGCGCGCGGTGCTGCAGGCGCAGCAGGACTGGCAGCGTCGCATCGAGGCGCAGCCGGCGGCCTTCCTGTTCCGCGAGCTTATGCGCCTGACGCCGGACGCGCCCGGCGCGCCGCGTCCGCTGCTGCGCCAGGCGGCCGACGCCGTCGGCGAGTTCCTGGGCGCGCGCGGCGACGACCTCGTCTTCGTCGACAACGCCACCACCGGCGTCAACGCGGTGCTGCGCTCGATCGCGCTGCGGCCGGGCGACGAGATCGTCGTGCTCGACCAGGCGTACGGGGCGGTGGTCAAGGCGGCGGAGTTCGTCGCGCGCGGCGTGGGCGCGCGCGTGGTCGTCGCGGCGACGCCGTTTCCCGTGTCGGGCGACGCGACGGCCGCGTGCGTCGCGGCCGTCGAGCGCGCGCTGACGCCGCGCACGCGGCTCGCCGTGATCGACCACGTGTCGTCCGAGACCGCGCTGATCCTGCCGGTGGCTGCGATGGCGGCCGCCTGCCGCGCGCGCGGCGTGCCGGTGCTGGTCGACGGCGCGCATGCGCCCGGCGCGATCGCGCTGGACATCGAGGCGGTCGGTGCCGACTGGTATGTGGCCAACCTGCACAAGTGGGCGTTCGCGCCGCGCGCCTGTGGCCTGCTGTGGGTGGCGCCCGCGCATCGCGCGTCGCTGCATCCGACGGTGATCTCGTGGGGCCTGGACGCCGGCCTCGCGCAGGAGTTCGACTGGACGGGCACGCGCGATCCGTCCGCGATGCTGGCGGCGCCGTCCGGCATCGCGTTCATGCGCGACGTGCTGGGCGTGGACGCGATGCGGACCTGGAACCACGACCTCGTCTGGCGCATGGCGCACGAGCTCGCCGCGCGCTGGGGCCAGCCGTTCGCGACGCCCGAGGCGATGGTGGGCTGCATGGCCAGCGTCGCGCTGCCGGAGCGCATCGCGGCGCTCGGCGCATCGGCCGCGCCCGCGCTCAAGGACTGGCTGTTCCACGAGCGCCGCATCGAGGCCCAGGTGCTGGCCATCCGCGGCCGGCCGCACGTGCGGCTGGCGGCGCAGGTCTACAACGACGAGACGGACTTCGAGCGCCTGGCCGAGGCCGTCGACGCGTGGCCGCAATGAGCGCGCATCCGGCCGCTCCGAAGCGCGCTCGCGCCGCAGCCCGCAGGGCGGAGGCTGCCTGATGAGCGCGCGCCCGGCCGCTCCGAAGCGCGCTCGCGCCGCAGCCCGCAGGGCGGAGGCTGCCTGATGCGCGGGCCGCTGCTGCTGGCCCCGATGGAAGGGCTGCTCGACCACCCGCTGCGCGAGGTGCTGACCGCGGTCGGCGGCATCGACCGCTGCGTGTCGGAGTTCATCCGCATCACCGACATGCTGATGCCCGATCGCGTGTTCACGCGCATCGTGCCCGAGCTGCGCCAGGGCGGCCGCACGCTGGCCGGCGTGCCGGTGCGCCCGCAGCTGCTGGGCTCGGATCCGGCCTGCCTGGCCGACAACGCCGCGGCGCTCGCGGCCCTCGGTCCGGACGGCATCGACCTGAACTTCGGCTGCCCGGCCAAGGTGGTCAACCGGCATGGCGGCGGCGCGTCGCTGCTGGTCGATCCGCCGCAGCTGGGGCGCATCGTCGAGGCGGTGCGGCGCGCGGTGCCGCCGGCGCTGCCGGTGACGGCCAAGATGCGCCTGGGCGTGGACGACGCCTCGCGCGCGGTCGAGTGCGCGCAGGCGCTCGCGGGCGCGGGCGCGAGCGAGCTCGTGGTGCACGCGCGCACGAAGGCCGACGGCTACCGCCCGCCCGCGTTCTGGGAGCGCGTGCCGGCGATACGCGAGGCGGTATCCATTCCGGTGATCGCCAACGGCGAGATCTGGACGCCCGACGACGCCGAGCGCTGCCGCCGAATCACCGGCTGCGACGGCCTGATGCTGGGCCGCGGCATGGTGGCCGACCCCGGGCTCGCGCTGGCGATCCTGGCCAGCCGCCGCGCCGGTCGCGAGCCGGCCCTGGCGCTGCCGGCGCACGCGACGCAGGCGCGCGTCGACGCGCGCGGCTACGTCAAGGCCTCGGCCGGCGGCCCGCATTCGCCGACGGCCTACGGCGCGCCGCCCGCGGTCGCCTGGGACGCGCTGCTGCCGCTGATCGCCGACTTCTGGCGCCGCGTCAACGTCAAGGTCGAGCCGCGCCACCGCGCCGGCCGCCTCAAGCAGTGGCTCAACCTGCTGCGCCGCCGCTACCCCGAGGCGCAGCGCGCGTACGACGAGCTGCGCCTGGTCAATGACCCCGCGGCGCTCGGGCGGGCGATGTTTGCTAACGTGGCGGCCACTCCGCAATTCGACCTGGCCACGCCATGAAGTTCCTCCACACGATGCTGCGCGTCGGCGACCTGCAGCGCTCGATCGACTTCTACACCCGCCACTTCGGCTTGACGCTGCGCCGCACCGTCGACCGGCCCGAGCAGCGGTACACGCTCGCCTACGTCGGCTACGGCGAGAACGCCGACCCGCGTGGCGAGGTGGGCGACGTCGAGATCGAGTTCACCTACAACTACGGCGTCGCGAGCTACGAGATCGGCACCGCGTTCGGCCACCTCGCGCTGGGCGTGCCCGACGTCGCGGCCGTGTGCGACAGCGTGCGCGAGGCCGGCGGCCAGGTCACGCGCGAGCCCGGGCCGGTCAAGGGCGGCACCTCGATCATCGCGTTCGTGCAGGATCCGGACGGCTACAAGATCGAGCTGATCCAGGTCTGAGCGCGCGCAATGAAAAAGGCCTCGACGCGCTCCCACGCGTCGAGGCCCGGGATCGATCAGGGCTGGCTTACTTCTTGTCGCGCATGCTGGTCGACAGGCCCAGCAGGTTGTCGTGCAGCTCGGCCGGCGTCTTGCCGCCGATGTACATGCGCAGCATCACCTTGGCCAGCAGCTCGCTGTTGATGTAGGCCGAAGGCGCGCCGTGCGGCGTCAGCGCGTTGCCGTTGAGCGTGGCGATCAGGCCCTTGCCGGGGATCCAGTCCATGGTGACGATGTCACCCTTCTTGATCTTGGGCAGCGAGCTGTAGATGTCGCCCACCTGCGAGACCTCGGTGATCAGCTTGGCGAACTCCGCCGGGGTGGCGGAGGCCTCGAAGTCGATCAGGAAGTAGCGCGAGGCCTGCGAGCCCGTGATGTCCTGCTGGATGACCAGCTCGACGCGCTTGACGCTGGACGCGTTCTCGACGGCCTCGAGCGAGGTCATCTTCTGCGGCAGGTACAGCGCGGTGACGTCGATCTTGAAGTAGCCGCGCTTGCGGTAGCCGGCGCCGTTCAGGTGCAGCGGCACGCCGCCGACCGTCACGGTCTCGTCCAGCGAGACGCCCGAGACATCGACGTTGGCCCAGGCGCCGGAGACGGCGCCGCCCAACACCAGGGCCGACAGCAGCCGGCGCAATGTTTGCATCTTCATGTTCTTCACCCTCACACTGGGCGCGGCGCGTCTCGCGCGCCGCGCGGGAACGGCGCCGCGCTCAGAACGGCTTGGACAGCGTGACGAACGCCGTGAAGCCCTTCGGACGCGTCTGCGCGCCGAATTCCTTCATCAGGCGGGCTTCCAGCAGGTAGTCGCCGGCGCCGTGGATGTAGGCCACTTCCGGGCCGACGCCGAACACGCGGCCCTTCTGGTCGAGCGTGCCGGCCTCGCGGGCCTCGGCCACCGCGGCGTTGGCGGCGCCGAAGGTCGCAGCGTAGTTGGCATAGGTGCCCGCGGCGGTGTCGGCGATCAGCTTGCTGTCGTCCCGGGTCAGCTGGTCGACGGCGTAGCCGGACAGGCCCACGCGGGTGGACTCGCTGATCGACTTCATCAGCGCGAGGTCCAGGTTCAGGTAGCTGCCGCTCTTGTACTTCGTCTCGACGTTGCGCGTGTTGTACGAGTACGCGAGGCGCGTGCCGGCGTCCCAGCCGTCGCCGATGTAGCTGAACTGCACGGCCGGACGGAACGTCCAGAACTTGCCCGCGCTCGGGTTGGCGGCGCGGTTCTTGTTGTAGTCGCCGGTGGGCGCCACGGTCGTCAGGATGAACAGCGTCTGCGTCGCTTCGGTGCTCCAGCGCAGGATCGGCGAGAACTCGAGGTCGCCCGTGCCCCAGGTCTTGTTGGAGTTGGCGGTGGCCAGGGCGTCGCCCTGGGCCGTCGCGCTGGCGTTGACGAGACCGATCAGCGCGGCCTGGTTGGCGGCCGGCAGGGTCGCGGCGAGTCCGTTGAGCGTGGTGTTCACGCTCGTCACGCCGGCCACGCTGCCCTTGTCGATCAGCGGCAGCAGCACGGTGCCGCCCAGGGTCGCGCCCAGGAAGGTAGTCGCGCTCATGTAGCTCAGGCGCGGCAGCAGGCCGTAGACCGTCTGCTGGTCGTTGGTGCGGATCGTGGTGACGGCGCCGGCGGAATTCGACGGCAGCGTCGTGTTCAGGGCGGCCGAGAGCGCGGGCGTCAGGTCGGTGCTGACCGTCGACGAACCGCGCACGTTGGCGCTGTAGTAGTAGGCATGCGCCTGGAACACCCAGCCCCCCTCGAACGGGGCGGACATGTCGGCACCGCCGTAGCCCGGCGCGTAGCGCAGGTCGTAGTCTTCCGTGGCGGCGGCGCTGCCGCAGGCGACCAGGGCGGCGATGGCCAGCAGGGTGTTCTTGTTCATGAATGCCATGTGAGTTTGTCTCCGGGTCTCGGGATTTGCGTTGGGATGGGCGCAGTCTAGTCGCGCTAACCGTTGGCGGGCACCGCATTTGCGCGAACAACTGCACATATGAGGTGCGTAACGGTCGAAAATGTCGCGCGTTGATGACAGATGTGCCCAAGACAGGCGCGCCGACGGAAGGCCGCGCTGGTGCGGCGGCGTCGGGGGCGGGCCCGAAAACGATTCGAGCCGGGCAGGTGCCGGCTCGAATGTGAGGGAGTTGAACGCGAGCTGTCTGTCGCGTCAGTGACGCGGCCCGCGATTGTTGCGCCGTCGCGTCAGTGCGTGCGGGCGCGCAGGCCGGCGATCAGCTCGGCGGCGGCCATCTCGGAAGCGACCGCGGCGTCCAGCGGCGACTGCGACAGCCCGGAGCGGTCGTAGTGCATGTTCTCGTACAGCGTCGCGCTGGCGGGGCAGGCGCGCAGAACGGCGCGCAGCGCGTCGTCGGGCAGGTCGTCCTCGGCCAGCAGCCCCTTGACCGTGTTGACCAGGTTCAGGTACTGCTGCGCGCCGACCAGCGTCGGGTTGGCGTCCACGCGCTCCAGCAGCTGGGCCATGGCGATCAGGTTCTCGATGCGGTTCTTCAGTGCGGCGGCGGCCATCACGGCTCCTTCAGGTACGGCGGCGAGGGCGGCGGCCCTCGCACTCGCACATGAGGCCGTACCGGCCCGAATCAAGGGCCAGATTGGCGCGGGGTCACTTGCCCCAGCTGTCCTTGAGCGTCGTGATGCGGTTGAACACCGGCTTGTCCGACCGGTGATCGACGCGGTCGGTCACGAAGTAGCCGTGGCGCTCGAACTGGATGCGCGTCTCGGGCGCCAGCGCGCCGGCGGAGGGCTCGACGTAGCCCTGCGTCACGCGCCAGCTGTGCGGATTCAGCTCGGCCGTGAGCGGCGCGTCGGTCGCGCCGGGCTGCGGCACGGCGAACAGGCGGTCGTACAGGTTGAACGTGACGGGCACGCCGTCGTGCCCGGACACCCAGGTGATCGTGCCCTTGACCTTGACCGCGTCGGCACCGGGCGTGCCGCTCTTGGTGTCGGGGACGACCGTGGCGAGCACGGCGGTGACGTTGCCGTCGACGTCCTTCTCGCAGCCGGTGCACTCGACGATGACGCCGTACTTCAGGCGCACCTTGTTGCCGGGGAACAGGCGCTGGTAGCCCTTGACCGGCGTCTCGAGGAAGTCGTCGCGCTCGATCCAGACCGTCGGGCCCAGCACGAACGCGCGCTGGCCCATCTCGGGGTGGTGCGGATGCGCGGGCGCGCCGCAGGGCTCGCGGTGGGCGTCGCTGCCGAACACCTCGGCCCAGTTGGCGAGCTTGAGCGGGATCGGGTCGAGCACGGCCATCGCGCGGGCGGCCTTGTCCTCGAGGTCGTCGCGCAGGGCGATGTCCAGCCAGGCGTAGTCGATCCAGGTGTTGTTCTTGGTGGCGCCGGTGCGCTCGGCCAGCAGCTGCAGCGCGCCGGGCGTGTAGCCGCGCCGGCGCATGCCGACCAGCGTGGGCATGCGCGGATCGTCCCAGCCCGTGCAATGGCCTTCCTCGACCAGCTGGCGCAGCTTGCGCTTGCTGGTGACGATGTAGGTCATGTTCAGGCGCGCGAATTCGTACTGCCTGGGCAGCGGATGCGCCAGCAGGCCGAGCTCGACCAGGCGCTCCAGCAGCCAGTCGTAGAACGGGCGCTGGTCCTCGAACTCCAGCGTGCAGATGCTGTGCGTGATGCGCTCGAGCGCGTCCTCGATCGGGTGCGCGAACGTGTACATCGGGTAGATGCACCACCGGTCGCCGGTGTTGTGGTGGTGCGCGCGGCGGATGCGGTACAGCGCCGGGTCGCGCAGGTTGATGTTGGGGCTGGCCATGTCGATCCTGGCGCGCAGGATCATCGAGCCGTCGGCATGCTTGCCGTCGCGCATCTCGCGCAGGCGGGCCAGGTTCTCGGCCGGCGTGCGGTCGCGGAACGGGCTGTCGGTGCCGGGCGTCGTGAAGTCGCCGCGGTTGGCGCGGATCTGCTCGGCCGACTGCTCGTCGACGTAGGCCAGGCCGGCCTGCACCAGCGCCTCGGCGGCGCGGTACATGAAGTCGAAGTAGTTGCTGGCGTAGAACAGGTAGTCGCCCGACGGAGTGACCCAGTCGAAGCCGAGCCAGTGCACGTTCTCCTTGATGCCGTCGACGTATTCCTGGTCTTCCTTCTCCGGGTTGGTGTCGTCGAAGCGCAGGTGGCACACGCCGCCGTAGTCGCGCGCCAGGCCGAAGTTCAGGCAGATGCTCTTGGCGTGGCCCACGTGCAGGTAGCCGTTGGGCTCGGGCGGGAAGCGCAGGCGCACGCGCGCCGCATCGGGCTGGCCCGCCGCATGGAACGCCGCATCGCCGGCGCCGCCGCCCCACTGTCGATGCGCGTACGTGCCCGCCTCGAGGTCGCGTTCGATGACGTTGCGCAGGAAATTCGCGGGCTTGTGGGCCTCGTCGGCGTGCGCGGCGGGAGTGGGATTCTTGGGCGTGTTCATGTCCCGGCAATTCTAGTGGCGCGTGTCCAGGCACGGTTACAGATGGCGACGCGACGCACCCTCTCAAGGGGGATGGTCGAGCGGCGTGCCGCTTTCCATACTCGCGCCTCGACACGCCGGAACCTCCGGCCGGCCACGCGGGGAGAAGACCATGCAGCAGGCGATGACGATGAGGACGACGGTGCGCTGGATCGATGCAGGCGCCCAGGTGCTGATCGGCGCCACGGCGATCGTCGCGGCGTGCATCGCGCTCAGCGGCGCCGGCCAGGGCCGGCGCGGCGACGTGCCGCAGGGGCGCTTCCGCATGGCGATGGAGGCCTACGAGGCGCAGCAGTGGCCGCAGGCCTACGCGCAGCTGTCGGCCGCCGCCGACGCTGGCGACCCGGCGGCGGCGCGCGTGGCCACGATGATGGCGCGCCAGGGCCCGCTGCTGTTCGGCCAGCACTTCGACGTCACTCCCGAGCGCCTGCAGCGCTGGGAGCAGGCGATGCGCGGCACGCTGCGCACGCCGCTCACATCGCGCGGAACAGGTGCGCGTACAGGCGACTCGCCACCAGACGCTCGGGTCGCTGCCGCAAGGTGAGGAAGACCTTGCCGGAGTCGTCGCGCGTGGCCGTGGCGATCGCGTCGGCGCGCACCACGGTGCCGCGGTGGATCTGCCAGAACCGCTCGGCCTGCAGGCGCGGCAGCAGCTCGCGCAGCGACGTCCGGATCAGCGCCTCGCGCTCGGCCGTGACCACGCGCACGTACTTGTCGGCGGCCTCGAAATAGATCACCTCGTCGACCGGGATCATGTGCAGCGTCGAGCCGATGCTCGCCTGCAGGATCGCCAGCGGCGCGGGCGCGGCCTCGGCGGGCGCGGCCAGCAGCGTGCGCAGGCGGCCCAGCAGCGCGGCGTCGTCCGCTGCGGCCGGCGCGGCGCCCGCGTTGCGCGCCGCGGCCCGCAGCGCGAGGGTGTCGCGCAGGCGGGCGCAGCAGGCGGCCAGGCGCGCGGGCTGCACGGGTTTCTGCAGGTAGTCGACCGCGGCGCGCTCGAAGGCCTGAAGCGCGTACTGGTCATAGGCGGTGACGAACACGATCAGCGGCAGCGCGCCGGCGTCGTCGGGCCACTCCTCGACGATGGCCTCGGCCGCTTCCAGCCCGCTGCGGCCGGGCATGCGGATGTCCAGGAAGACGACGTCGGGCCGGCCGGACAGCGCGCGTTCGACGGCGTCGTCGCCATCGACGGCGCGCTCCAGCAGTTGCAGTCCGGGCCAGGCGCGCGCGAGCTCGGCATGCAGGGCCTGCGCGAGCAGCGGCTCGTCTTCGGCGATCAGGGCAGTGGTCATGGGGTGTCGATGGCGGGAGGGCGGGAGGGCGCGACGGGCAGGCGGATCTCGGCCAGCGTGCCGCCGCCGTCGCGCGCGGCCAGCGTGAAGCGGGCGGCGTCGCCGTGCAGCGTCTGCAGGCGCTCGCGGATCTGCGCCAGGCCGAAGCCGGAGGAGGGCGCTGCCGGCTCGCGCGCGCGGGCCTGCGCGGCGGCCTCGAGGCCGCGGCCGGTGTCGGCCACGCGCAGCACCAGCGTCGCGCCGTCCAGCGCGGCCTCGACGTGCAGTTCGCCGGGGCCGCGCTGCGGCTCCAGGCCGTGCTTGATCGCGTTCTCCACCAGCGGCTGCAGCAGCAGCGGCGGCACGGCCAGCGCGGCGAGTTCGGGCGGCAGCGTCGCGCGCGTGTGCAGGCGGTCGCCCATGCGCACGCGCATCAGCGCGAGGTAGTCGTCCAGGCGCGCGAATTCGTCGGCCAGCGGGTGTTCCTGCTGTCGGCTCGCGGCGAGCGTGGCGCGCAGGAACGCGATCAGGTGGTCCAGCATCTCCTGCGCGCGCGGCGGGTCGACGGCGATGAGCGCGCGCAGGTTGGCCAGGGTGTTGAACAGCATGTGCGGCTCGAGCTGCGACTGCAGCATGTCCAGCCGCGCCAGCGTGGCCGCGTGCGTGGCGGCGGCGATCTGCGCGCGGTGCTCGCGTGCCTGGCCGCGGGCGTAGAACGCCCCCGCGACGACGGCGCAGAACACGGCCGCCGGGCCGAAGTCCAGCAGGATGCGGCGCGGCTTGCTCAGGTAGGCGGGCCAGTTGGAGTGGCCGTAGATCGTGTCGGCGATGGTCAAGCCGATCGCATACCCGAGGGGGCATGCCACCGCGAGCAGCGCGACGCCGCGCCAGCCAGCGGGCCAGCCGGAAGGCCGCAGCGGCAGCATCCGGCGCCCGCCTTCGATGAGGGCCCAGATGCACAGGCCGATGCATTGCCCATAGACCAGCGTCGGTCCGAACGGGTTGCCGTTGATCGCCGAGAGCACGCCGGAGATCACCGTGTTGGCCAGCGTCACCTCCAGACCGTGGACGAGCAGGTGGCGCAGCGACAGCGGTGCGAGGGCCGATGGCGATGCAATGCCTGCGGCTTGGCGGGAGTCGGGCGAAAGGGGCACGGGGCGGGCGAGGTCGGACGCGGGCGGGCGATTGTCGCCCGGTCGACGGGCCGGCCGCGTTCAGGCGGCGAGCAGGTCGGCGGATTGGCGGCGGGTCGACCAGATCTTGCGCGAGCGGGCCAGCAGCAGGCCGGTGGGCAGGCCGTAGGCGAGCGCGACCACGGCGGCGGCCGCGGGGTCGGCCGACAGCGCCGGCTGGATCGCCAGCGCGACGTTGCTGGCGTAGCGCACCAGGAAGATGCCGACGAGCAGGAACAGCATCGCCGGGCTGCCGCCGAGGGTGAAGCTGCCGTCGGCGTTGGCGACCACGCGGCGCGGCAGGTCCAGCGAACGGTTCGCGGCGAAGCCGAGCGCGGCGCCCGCGGCCCAGCAGGCGGCGGTCAACAGCTCGCCGGCGCCGGCGAAGCCGCGCAGCGCGCCGGCCAGCGAGGCCGCGCCCGCCACGAGCGGGACGAGCCAGACGCGGCCGCCCGCGATCGTGCGGGTGCGCATCTGGCGCAGGCCGACCAGCACGAGGGCGGCGAGCACGGCCCAGACGGCGGGCGGGGTGTGGGTGACGAGGGCGGTCAGGGCGTTCATGGCGGGTTCCTGGTTGGGATGGCTCGCATGGTGGCGGCACCGGGCACGGCCCGCCAGCGCCAGGCGACGGGACGACGGCGGCCGTCGTCAAACGACACGGGCGCGGCGCCGGATGCGGGCGCCCGGACGGCGGCGGAACGCGGCGGCCGGGCCGCGAGCCTGGGGAGAACCCGGAGACGGGCTGTCATGCCGCCGTCACCACGGCGTGACTTGCGCCGCGAGACCTCTTGAAACCGAGTGTTCGCCCCAGGCTCGGCCCCCCGGAAGCAGGCCATCCCGCAGGCTAAAATGACGGTCAGGAAGGGGAGGCCGCGACGCGCATCCGCCGGCGCTGTCCGGCAGGCTGGGCAGCGGGCCTGGAGGTCACGCGGCGATCGGCCGTGGGCAACACGAAAAACGGCGCCGCCACATGCGGCGAACGTCGGCGTCAGGGCTAGCCAATTGAGTTTCGCTTTCGTCATCGAGTCCTGGGCGGCGTGCGCGCCCGGCGTGGACACGCCGCAGCGCTGGTCGCAGTGGGCGTCCGCGCCCTGGCTGCCCGAGGGCGAGCCGCAGGTCGCGCTGGCCGCGGTCGCGCCGATGCTGCGCCGCCGCTTCGCGCCGCTGGGCCGGCTGGCGGCGCAGGCCGCCATCGACCTGGCCGGATCGGCCGTCGCCGCGGCGCCAGCCGCGATCGATGGCACCGGAGGTGCCGCGGTCGAAGCGGACGCCGACCTCGCCGACCAGCCCACCGTCTACGCCTCGCGCTACGGCGAGACCGGCCGCTGCCTCGAACTGCTCGCGCAGCAGGCGCGCGGCGAGGCGCTGTCGCCCACGGCCTTCGGCCTGTCGGTGCACAACGCGATCGGCGCGATGATCGCGCTGACCCGCGGCGACCGCCGCAACTCGTCGGCCATCGCGGCCGGCCGCGCGACCGCGGCGGCCGGCGTCACCGAGGCGCTGGCGTTGCTGGAGGACGGCGCGTCCAGCGCCGGCCTGATCGTCTACGACTCGCCGCTGCCCGGGGGCTACGCGCAGTTCGAGGACGAGCCGTCCGCGCACTTCGCGTTCGCGTGGAAGCTGCGCCGCCCGCGCGCCGGCGAGCGGGCGTTGCATCTCGAATGGAGCGCGGGCGAGGCGGACGGCGCGACGCCGCACCCGCACCCGCACCCGCACCTGCCGGCCGGCCTGCAGGCGCTGTGGTTCGGCCTGTCCGATGCGCGCACGCTGTCGCAGGCCGACGGCGGTCGCCGCTGCACCTGGGGCCGCGATGACTGAGGCGACGATGCCGACGACCCTCCCCGCGCGCAGCTCGCTCGCCAACCGCTGGTGGCGCGTGGCGGCGACGGGCCTGTCGTTCGCGCTGTTCGGCATCGGCGGGCTGCTGCTGGGGCTGGTCGTGTTTCCGCTGCTGCTGGTCGCGATCCGACACCAGCGGCGCCGCGCCGCGGTGGCGCGCACCGTCATCCATCACCTGTTCCGCGCGTTCGTCGCGATGATGTGCCTGCTGGGCGTGTGCCGGGTCACGGTGCTGCATCGCGAGCGGCTGCAGCGGCGCGGGTTGCTGATCCTGGCGAGTCATCCGTCGCTGATCGACGTCGTGTTCCTGATGTCGCTGGTGCGCGACGCCGACTGCATCGTCAAGGCCGCGCTGGCGCGCAACCCGTTCACGCGCGGGCCGGTGCGCGCCGCGGGCTACGTGTTCAACGACTCCGGCCCGGGGCTGATCGACGACTGCGTCGCCTCCGTGCGGTCCGGCAACAACCTGATCGTGTTCCCCGAAGGCACGCGCACGCCGGCCGACGTGGCGCTGGGCCGCCTGCAGCGCGGCGCCGCCAACCTCGCGGTGCGCGGCGCGCTGCCCATCACGCCGGTGCGCATCACGTGCGAGCCGCGCATGCTCGGCAAGGGCATCAAGTGGTGGCGCGTGCCGCCGGCCGCGGGCAACTTCGTGATCGAGGTCGGCGAGGACATGCCGATCGCCGACCACCTGGCCGCGGAGGGCGCGCAGGCGCTCGCCGCGCGCCGACTCAACGACGAACTGGCGCGCCGACTCGGCGCGGAGACTCCCCATGCAGCTTGAGAACGACATCAAGGAACTCATCATCTCCTCCCTGGCGCTGGAAGACATCACGCCCGCCGACATCGACGCCGCGGCGCCGCTGTTCGTCGACGGCCTGGGCCTGGACTCCATCGACGCGCTGGAGCTCGGCCTCGCGCTGCAGAAGAAGTACGGCGTGAGCCTGTCGGCCGAGTCGGAGGAGGTGCGCGCGCATTTCGCGAGCGTCAAGGCGCTCGCGGCCTTCGTGACCGCGCAAGGCAAGGCATAAGGAGGGCACCATGACCAAGGACGACATCTTCGCCAGGATCGTGGAGATCCTGCACCAGACCTTCGACATCGAGCCCTCGCGCATCACGCGCGAATCGCGCCTCGGCGAAGACCTCGACATCGACTCGATCGACGCCGTCGACCTCATCGTGCAGCTCAAGCCGCTGGTGGGCAAGCGCCTGCAGCCGGAGGCCTTCAAGTCGGTGCGCACGGTGCAGGACGTGGTCGACGCGCTGTACGGCCTCGTGCACGAGGCGCCCGCGGCGTGATCTCGACGATGGCGCCCGCCATGCCGGCCCCCGCCGCGCCCGCCCGCAAGACGCCGCCGCTGCTGGCCGCGGCGCTGCTGGCGGTGAGCGTCGCCTACCCGGTCGTCGTGTACCTGGCGCTGGGCCACGTCAGCCCGCGCTGGATCGCGCTGCTGCTGGTGGCGCTGGCGCTGGCGCGGGCGTGGGTCAGGCGCGAGTCGTTCTGGCTGGGCGCCGCGGCGCTGGCGATGGTGCTGGCCGCGGCCAGCTTCCTCGGCGGCGCGTGGATGCCGCTGAAGCTGTACCCGGCGCTCGTCAATCTCGTGATGCTGGGCCTGTTCGCGATGAGCCTGTGGCGCGGCCCCAGCGTCGTCGAGCGCCTGGCCCGGCTGCGCGAGCCCGAACTGCCCGCGGCCGCGGTCGCCTACACGCGGCGCGTCACGCAGGTGTGGTGCGGCTTCTTCGTCGCCAACGGACTCGTCGCCGTGGCGACCGCGCTGTGGGCCAGCACGGCCGTCTGGACGCTGTACAACGGCCTGCTGTCGTACGTCGCCATGGGCGCGCTGATGGGCGGCGAGTGGCTGGTGCGGCGGCGCGTGCGCGCCCGCATCGCCGCGCAAGACGCGGCACGCGAGCGCCATGGAGCGCCGCATGCGTGAGGCCGGCTGGCAATCGCTGACCGACCTGCCGCGCCGAAGCACATCGACCTCGAGCACGGTGGCCTGGCGCGGCGGCGAGGCGCTGTCCGCCGCGGATTTCGCCGCGCAGGCGGCCGCCTGGCGCGACCTGCTCGCGGCACGGTCCGGCGCGCGCTGGGCGCTGTTCGCCGAGGACACCTTCGATTTCGCGTGCATGCTGTTCGGTGCCTGGCACGCCGGCAAGACGGTGGTCGTGCCCGGCGACATGCAGGACGACACCGTCGCCCGCCTGCGCGCCGTCGTCGACGGTTTCCTGGGCGACCTGCCCGGCGCGCTCGCGCGTCCCGCGCCTGCGCGCGAGGCCGTGTTCGAGCCGTTGGATCGCGCGACCGCGCAGTTGGTCGTCTACACCTCGGGCACCAACGGCGAGCCGCTGGCGATCACCAAGCGGCTGGCGCAGCTCGACGCCGAGGTGCACGCGCTGGAGGCGCGCTTCGGCGCGCTGTGCGACACCGGCCTGGCGCCGGCCAACCTCGCGCCCGAGGCGATGCCGGGCCTGGTCGATCCTGCGGCCGAGGTCGAGACGCCGACGATCTGGGCCACGGTCACGCACCAGCACATCTACGGCCTGCTGTTCCGCGTGCTGTGGCCGCTGGCCGCCGGCCGGCCGTTCGCGGCGCAGCGCCTCGCGTTCAACGAGGAGATCGCGCAGCGCATCCACGGCCCCGCGGTGCTCGTGGCCAGCCCCGCGCACCTGCGCCGGCTGCCGGAAGCGGTCGACTGGTCGGCCGCGCGCGCCGGGCTGCGCGCGGTGTTCTCGTCCGGCGGCCCGCTGCCGCCCGAGGCCGCGGAGAGCGCGCTGGCGCTGCTGGGCGCGGCGCCGGTGGAGGTCTACGGCAGCTCCGAGACGGGCGGCGTCGCCTGGCGCCAGCGCGCGCGCCACGGCGACACCTGGCAGCCGCTGCCGGGCATCGCGTTCCGCATCGAGGACGGCGAGCTGAGCGTGCGCTCGCCGCACCTGCCCGACCTCGAGTGGTACCGGACGTCGGACCGCGCCAGCCCGGCCGGCGACGGCATGGACGGCTTCGAGCTGCACGGCCGCGCCGACCGCATCGTCAAGATCGAGGAGAAGCGCGTGTCGCTCACGGCGCTGGAGCAGCGCCTGGCCACGAGCGGGGACGTCGCCGAGGCGCGCGTGCTGATGCTGGCCGACGAGCAGCCCGTCGTCGACGCCGCGGGCGTCGCGCTGCCGCACGCGGCGCGTCCGGCGGCGGTGGTGGCGCTCAGCGCGGCGGGCCGCGCGAAGCTCGCGCGCATCGGCAAGCCGGCGCTGGTGGCCGAGTTGCGGGCGCTGCTGCTGGCGGCGGTCGACCGTGTCGCGCTGCCGCGCCGCTGGCGCTTCGTCGAGGCGCTGCCCGCGAACGCGCAGGGCAAGAGCACCGAGGCGCTGCTCGGGGCGCTGTTCGCGGCGAGCGCCGACGCGCGGCCGCTGCGGCCGCAGCCGACCTGGCGCGTCGTCGAGCCGGCGCGCGCGCAGGCCTCGATCGAGCTCGACGCCGCGCTGAAGGTGTTCGACGGTCATTTCCCGGGCGCGCCCATCCTGCCGGGCGTCGCGCAGGTCGACTGGGCGATCGCGTTCGCGCGCGAGCGCTTCGAGATGCCGCCGCGCTTCGTCCGCATGGACGCGCTCAAGTTCTCGCAGCCGGCGCTGCCGGGCATGCAGGTCGAGCTCGACCTGCAATGGAACGCCGCGACGGGCACGCTGCAGTTCGAATACCGCTCGGGCGCGGGCCGCCATTCGACGGGCCGCATCGTGTTCGCCGGCGCGGAGGGCGCGTGATGGCCGCGTCGTTTCGTCCCTGCGCGGTGATCCCGGTCTACAACCACGGCGAGGCCGTGGGCGCCGTCGCGGCCAGCGTGCGCGCCAACGGGCTGCACTGCATCCTCGTCGACGACGGCAGCAGCGCGGACTGCGCCGCCGTGCTGGACGCGCTGGCGCAGGCGAGCGACGTCACGCTCGTGCGCCTCGCGCTGAACCAGGGCAAGGGCGGCGCGATGATGGCCGGCCTGCGCGCCGCCGCGGCCGCCGGCTATTCGCACGCGCTGCAGATCGACGCCGACGGCCAGCACGACGCCGGCGACATCCCCGCGTTCCTGGCCGCCGCGACCGCGCGACCCGATGCCGTGATCTGCGGCGTGCCGGTCTACGACGAGTCGGTGCCCACGGGACGCCTGATCGGCCGCTACGCGACGCACGTGTGGGTGTGGATCAACTCGCTGTCGCTGGAGATCCGCGACTCGATGTGCGGCTTCCGCGTCTATCCGCTCGCGCCGGTCGTCAGGCTGTTCGACGAGGCGCGGCTGGGCCGTCGCATGGACTTCGACCCCGAGGTGCTGGTGCGGCTGCACTGGCGCGGGCTGCGCATCGTGAGCATCCCCACGCGCGTCACGTACCCGCAGGACGGGTTGTCGCACTTCAGGCTGGGCCTGGACAACTGGCTGATCTCGAAGATGCACGCGCGGCTCGCGCTCGGCATGCTGTTGCGCGCGCCGCTGCTGCTGTGGCGCAAGGTGGCTCGGTGAGCGCGATGCCGCAACGCGCCACGGGCACCGGGCAGCGCCACTGGGCGGCCATCGGCGAGGAGACCTTCGCCGGCGGCATGTGGCTGCTCTACGCGCTGTTCCGCGTCGGCGGTCGGCTGCCGTTCCGGCTGTTCCTGTACCCGGTGGTGCTGTGGTACTGGGCCGCCAACCGCGCGGCGCGCGAGGCGTCGCTGGAATACCTGCAGCGGCTGCAGTCGACGACCGATGCGCTGGGCCGCGAGCCCGGCTGGCGCGACACGCTGCGCCACTTCCTCTCGTTCGCCGAGACCATCCTCGACAAGATGCTGGCCGTCGGCGGCCGCTACCGGCTCGACACGATCCGCTTCACCGGCCGCGAGCCGATCGAGCAGATGGTGCGCGAGCGCCAGGGCGGGCTGATGGTGACGGCGCACGTCGGCTGCCTGGAGATGTGCCAGGCCTCGGCCGACGCCACGCCGGGCCTGAAGCTGACGGTGCTGGTGCACACGGTGCACGCCGAGCGCTTCAACCGCATGCTCGATCGCCTGTCGCCGGGACGCGGCATCTCGCTGATGCAGGTCACCGAGATCTCGCCGGCGACGGCGGTGTTGCTGGCCGAGCGCGTGGCGCGCGGCGAGTTCGTGGCCATCGCCGGCGACCGCGTGCCCGTCGTCGCCGGCCGCGCGAGCGCGGTGCAGGTGCCGTTCCTCGGCCACGACGCGCCGTTCCCCACCGGCGCCTACATGCTGGCCGCGCTGCTGAAGTGCCCGCTGTTCGCGCTCGGCTGCGTCCGCCAGGGCGACGTGCACGAGGTGGTGTTCGACAAGCTCGCCGACCGCGTCGTGCTGCCGCGCGCCGACCGCCTGGGCGCCTGCGCTGCCTACGCCGCCGAGTTCGCCCGCGGCCTCGAGCGCCTGCTGGCGCGCGCCCCGTACGAATGGTTCAATTTCTTTTCCTTCTGGAATCAACCCGGAGCGCTCGTCGCTCGCCCCACGCCGCCGCGCCATGACTGATTCCCGTTCCATCCGCTTCGACGGCCGCCCCCTGGCGATCGAGGACGTCTGCGCCATCGCCGCCCGCGACGCGCGCGCCGAGCTGTCGGCCGACCCCGCGTTCCGCGCGCGCATCCGCCGCGGCTCGGAGTTCCTCGAACGCCTGCTGCGCGAGGACGGCGTCGTCTACGGCGTCACCACCGGCTACGGCGACTCGTGCACCGTCGTCATCCCGCCCGAGCTGGTGCCCGAGCTGCCGCACCATCTGTTCGCGTACCACGGCGTCGGCCTGGGCCGCATGCTCGACCCGGCCGAGACGCGCGCCGTGCTCGCCGCGCGGCTGCAGTCGCTGGCGCAGGGCGTGTCGGGCGTCAGCGTCGAGCTGCTCGACCAGCTGGCCGCCTTCATCGAGCACGACGTGCTGCCGCAGATCCCGGCCGAGGGCTCGGTGGGGGCGAGCGGCGACCTGACGCCGCTGTCCTACGTCGCCGCCGCGCTGTGCGGCGAGCGCAGCGTGCTGTTCCAGGGTCGCGTCCAGCCCGCCGCCGAGGCGCTCGAGACGCTGGGCCGCGCGCCGCTGCGCCTGCGACCGAAGGAAGGGCTGGCGATCATGAACGGCACCGCAGTGATGACCGCGCTGGCCTGCCTCGCGTGGCGGCGCGCCGACTACGTCTGCCGGCTCGCGTCGCGCCTGACCGCGTGCAACGTGCTGGCCAGCGCCGGCAACGCGCACCACTTCGACGAGGCGCTGTTCGCCGTCAAGCCGCACGCCGGCCAGCAGCGCGTCGCCGCCCGCGTGCGCGCCGACCTCGCGGCCGAATCGGACAAGCCCGCCGCGCGCAACGAGCAGCGGCTGCAGGATCGCTATTCGCTGCGCTGCGCGCCGCACGTCGTGGGCGTGCTGGAGGATGCGCTGCCCTTCCTGCGCCAGCTGATCGAAAGCGAGCTCAACTCGGCCAACGACAACCCGATCATCGACGGCGAGCGCGAGCAGGTGCTGCACGGCGGCCACTTCTACGGCGGCCACGTCGCGTTCGCGATGGACAGCCTGAAGAACGCGGTCGCCAACGTCGCCGACCTGCTGGACCGCCAGCTCGCGCTGCTCGTCGACACGCGCTACAACCATGGCCTGCCGTCCAACCTGTCGGGCGCGACCGGCGCGCGTGCGCCCATCAACCACGGCCTGAAGGCGCTGCAGATCAGCGTCTCCGCGTGGACGGCCGAGGCGCTCAAGCAGACGATGCCCGCGAGCGTGTTCTCGCGCTCGACCGAGTGCCATAACCAGGACAAGGTCAGCATGGGCACGATCGCCGCGCGCGACTGCCTGCGCGTGCTGGAGCTCACCGAGCAGGTGTGTGCCGCGATGCTGGTGGCCGCGCGCCAGGGCGTCGCGCTGCGCTGCGCGCAGGACGGCGTGGTGCCCGGCGCCGCGCTGCAGGCGTTCCAGGCCGATCTGGAGAAGCGCATCCCGTTCGTGGCCGAGGATCGCGCGCTCGACGCCGACCTGATCACGCTGCTGGCCGCGCTGCGCAGCCGCGCGTGGACGCTGTACGGCGATGCGTGAGACGCGCGCACCGGCGCGGCCGGACCTGTCGTGCGAGATCGAGGTCGTGCCGCCGTTCTTCGACATCGACTCGATGGACATCGTCTGGCACGGCCACTACGTCAAGTACCTGGAGCTGGCGCGCTGCGCGCTGCTGGACAAGTTCGACTACGGCTACGTGCGCATGCGCGAGTCCGGCTACGGCTGGCCCATCGTCGACCTGCGGCTGAAGTACGTGCGCCCGGCCACGTTCAACCAGCCGCTGATCGTGCGCGCCGAGATCGTCGAGTGGGAGAACCGGTTGAAGATGGCGTACGTGATCCGCGACGCGAAGACGGGCGCCAAGGTCAACACCGCGACGTCGATCCAGGTGGCGGTCGACATGAAGACGCGCGAGATGCAATACGTCTGCCCGCGCGTGCTGTGGGAACGGCTGGGGGTATCGGCATGATCGGGATCGTGCGTGCCGCGGCCCTCGCGGTCGGCGTGCTGGCCGCGTCGGCGTCGTTCGCGGCGTCGCCCGCGTCGGCGGCCTCGGCACCGGCGGCGGACGGCGTCAGGCTGCTGCACGAGCGCCTGAAGATCGCGCCCGTGCTCAAGGGCGAGTTCGAGCAGGTCAAGACGCTCAAGGGCTTCAGGAACGCGCTCGTCTCGAAGGGCGAGTTCCTCGTCGCGCGCGGGCAGGGCGTGTGGTGGCACACGCGGCAGCCGTTCGAGACGACGCTGGTCGTCACGAGGACGCGCCTGTTCACGCGCAACCCTGACGGCAGCACCGGCGACCTGGCGGACGCGCAGGCCGAGCCGGGCGTCCGCCAGGTCAACGAGCTGATCTTCTCGCTGCTGGCGGCCGACATCGACGCGCTGGCCGACAAGTTCGCCATCGTCGCGCAGCCGGTGGGCGCCGCCGGCTGGACGCTGGCGCTGACGCCGCGCGACCCCGACATCGCGAAGTTCCTCGTGCGCGCCACGCTCGCCGGCGAGCGCGACGTGCAGACCGTGCGCATCGAGGAGGCGCGCGGCGACACGACGCTGATCCGCTTCTCGCACCAGGCGCCCGCGACGACGTTGACGACCGACGAGGCGGCGCGCTTGCGATGAGCGTGGACGACGCGTCGCGCCCCGTGCGCCGCCTGCCGTGGCAGGTGGCGGCCTGGGCGTGGCTCGCGTGCTGCGTGGTGGTGGCGCTGCACCAGTTCACCTTCTGGCGCACGACGCACTTCGACACCGACGTGATGGCGCTGCTGCCGCAGGACGAGCAGGCGCCCGAGGTCGGCCGCGCGACGCGCCAGCTGGCCGACCAGGTCACGCGCCAGGTTGTCGTGATGATCGGCGCGCCCGACTGGACGAGCGCGCAGGAGGCCGCGGCCGCATGGCGGCAGGCCATCGCCTCGGCGCAGGCGCCGCTGAAGGCCAGCGCGCTGGCCGGCGCCGACGCGCTGCGCGACACGCTCGCCTTCTACGCCCCGTACCGCGACCGCCTGCTGACGCCCGCGCAGCGCACGCAGCTCGAACGCGCGCAGCCGGGCGGGCTGCTGCAGGGCGCGCTCGCCGCGCTGGCGCAGCCGGGCGGCGGCTTCCGGCTGGCCGACTGGAACGCCGACCCGCTGGCGCTGTGGCCGCAGTGGTGGCTCGCGCGCGCGAGCGACACGCGTGCCCGGCCGCGCGACGGGCAACTCGCGCTCACGGCGGATGGCCTCGAATGGATCGTGCTGCTGCAGGAGACCACCGGCCCCGCGTTCTCGCTGAGCGGCGACTCGACGATCGCCGACGCGCTCGCCAGGGGGCAGGCCGCGGCGAACGCCGCCGTCCCGGGCGCGCGGGTGCTGGCCGGCGGCGTGCCGCTGCACGCGGAGTACGCCGCGGCGCGGGCGCACCTGGAGGTCAACACCATCGGCTGGGGCTCGGTCGCCGGCGTGCTGGTGCTGGTATTCCTCGCGTTCCGCTCGCTATGGCCGCGCCTGCTGATGGCGGTGTCGCTGCTGGTGGGCGTGGCGATGGCCCTGTCGGTGACCGCCTGGGTGTTCGGCCAGGTGCACCTGCTGACCACGGTGTTCGGCGCCAGCCTGGTGGGCTGCGCCGAGGACTACGGCCTGTACTACTTCGCCAGCCGCCAGGGCGCGCCGGGGCAGCCGCCGCTGCGGCTGATGTCCACGCTGCTGCCCGGGCTCGGGCTGGCGCTGCTGACCAGCGTGCTGGGCTATGTCGCGCTGGGCCTGCCGCCGTTCCCGGGGCTGCGGCAGATGGCGCTGTTCTCCGTCGTCGGCATCGCCGGCGCGTTCGTGACGACGGTGGCCTGGTTCCCGTGGATCGACCGCGGCACGGTGCGCGGCACGCGCTTCTCGGAGTGGATCACGGGCGGCCTCGTCCGCTACCCGCGTTTCGGCGCGGGGCGCGGCACGTGGATCGTGCACGCCGCCGTGCTCGCGGCGTGCGCGGCCGGCATCGCGCGGATCAAGGTCGACGACGACCTGCGGCAGCTGCAGGGCTCGCCGAAGCGCCTCGTCGACGCGCAGCGCGAGATCGGCCGGCTGCTGGGGCTGGCGAGCCCGTCGCAGTTCTTCGTGGTGCGCGGCGCGAGCGTCGACGACGTGCTGCAGCGCGAGGAGGCGCTGAAGGCGCGGCTCGATGCGCGCGTCGCGGACGGCGAGCTGGCCGGCTATCGCGCGCTGTCCGACTGGGTGCCCTCGCTCGCGCGCCAGGCCAGCGACGCCGCGCTGACCAGGCGCATCGAGGACGGCGTGATCGCCGGCGTCGACCAGGTGCTGGGCGAGTCGCAGCGCCGCGCCGCGTTCGACGCCGCGCCGCTGACGCTGGACCAGTGGCTCGCGTCGCCCGCGTCCGCCGCCGGCCGCGCGCTTTGGATCGGCGCCGTGCCGCGCCAGGACGACGGCACCGCCTTCGCGAGCGTCGTGATGCTGCGCGGCGTGCGCGACTTCGCCGCCTTGCCCGACATCGCCCGCAGCGCCGACGGCCTGCCCGGCGTGCGCTGGGTCGACCAGGTGCAGTCGGTGTCGGCGCTGCTGGGGCGCTATCGCCACACGATGGGCCTGCTGCTGGCGGCGGGCCATGTCGCGGTGCTGCTCGCGCTGGCCTGGCGCTACGGCCGCCGCGCGTGGCGCGCCTGGATGCCGACCGCCGTCGCGACCGTCGGCACGCTCGCGCTGCTGGCGCTCGCCGGCCAGCCGCTGCAGCTGTTCAACGTGCTGGCGCTGGCGCTGCTGCTGGGCATCGGCATCGACTACGGCATCTTCCTGCTCGAACGCGAGGACGCCGGCGCCGGCTCCGCGTGGCTGGCCGTGGTGCTCGGCGCCGCCAGCACCTGGCTGTCGTTCGGCCTGCTGGCGCTGTCCAGCACGCCGGCGCTGCGCTCGTTCGGCCTGACGCTCCTGTTCGGCATCCTCATCGTCGGCCTCGCCGCTCCGCTGTACCGTCCGCGAACTCTTTCCATTCCGAAAACGCCATGACTCTCGTATCGACTGACGTCCTGATCGTCGGCGCCGGCCCCGCCGGCTCCGTGGCCGCCGGCTTCCTGCGCCAGCAGGGCCGCCGCGTGCTGGTGCTCGAGCGCGAGCAGTTCCCGCGCTTCTCGATCGGCGAGAGCCTGCTGCCGCAGAGCATGGAGTACATCCAGGCCGCGGGCATGCTGCGCGACGTCGTCGAGGCCGGCTTCCAGTTCAAGAACGGCGCCGCGTTCGCCTGGGGCGACAAGTACACCGACTTCGACTTCCGCGACAAGTTCTCCGACGGCTGGGGCACGACCTACCAGGTGCAGCGCGGCACCTTCGACAAGGTGCTGGCCGACGCGGCGGCGCGCATGGGCGCCGAGATCCGCTACCGTCACGAAGTCACCGCGATCGACCTCGAAGGCGACAAGCCGCGCGTCTCGGCGCGCGACGCCGACGGCAACGCGTTCCAGGTCGAGGCCCGCTTCGTGCTCGACGCCAGCGGCTTCGGCCGCACGCTGCCGCGCCTGCTCTCGCTGGAGTCGCCGTCGAACTTCCCGGTGCGCGGCGCGATCTTCACGCACGTGGCCGACCACATCCCGGCCGACGGCCCGTTCGACCGCGAGAAGATCCGCGTGACGGTGCATCCGAAGCATCCCGACGTCTGGTACTGGACGATCCCGTTCTCGAAGGGCCGCTGCTCGCTGGGCGTTGTCGCGTCGCAGGACTTCCTGTCGAAATATCCCGGCAGCGAGATGGCGCGCCTGCGCGCCATCGTCGCCGAGGATCCGGGCCTGTCGACGCTGCTGAAGGACGCCGAGTGGGACACGCCCGCGCGCCAGATCGTCGGCTACTCGGCCAACGTGAAGTCGCTGTGGGGCAAGGGCTTCGCGCTGCTGGGCAACGCGGGCGAGTTCCTCGACCCGGTGTTCTCCAGCGGCGTGACGATCGCGTTCAAGTCGGCCGCGCTGGCCACGCAATGCCTGGCGCGCGAGTTCGCCGGCGAGGCGGTGGACTGGCAGGCCGACTACGCCGTGCCGCTGAAGTCCGGCGTCGACACCTTCCGCACCTTCGTCGACGCGTGGTACGCGGGCGGCTTCCAGAAGATCATCTTCCACGAGCGCCACACGCCGGACATCCGCCGCATGATCTCGTCCATCCTCGCGGGCTACGCGTGGGACCAGGCCAACCCGTACGTCGCGCAGGCCAGGCGGCGCCTGGGCGTGCTGGAGGAACTGTGCAGCGCCTGATCGCGTCCGCGTCGTCGACGCTGGCCCTCGCGGCCGCGCTGACGGGCTGCGCCACCGCGCCGCCGCCGTCGCACGCCGCGCCGCAGCTGCGGCTGGCGCCGGCGCTGCTGGGCCACCCGCTGAACCTGCAGCAGCACCTGACGCTGCAGGCGCCTGGCCGCGAGCAGCAGCTCGACGTGCTGCTGGAGGCCGACGCGCGCCACGTGCAGATGGGCGTGCTCGCGATGGGCCAGGTCGCCGCGCGGCTGGCCTGGGACGGCGCGACGCTGAGCGAGAGCAAGGCGCCGTGGTGGCCCGAGGCCGTGTCCGGCGCGCGCATCCTGAGCGACCTCCAGCTGACGCTGTGGCCCGCGGCCGCGATCCAGGCGGCGCTGCCGCTCGGCTGGCGCCTGGTCGAGGCCGGCGACGTGCGCACGCTGACGCAGGACGGCCAGGTCGTGACGGTGATCACGCGCACCGCCCCGGGTGTGGTCGAGCTCGACCAGCGGCGCGAGCATTTCAGGCTCAAGATCGAGTCGCGCGACCTCGGCGACGACGCCGCGCCCGCCCCATGACCCTGCCCGCCATCTTTCTCCAGGCCCAGTCCTGCGTCTGCGCGCTGGGCGACACGCCCGCCGCGATCCGCGCCGGGCTGTGGGCGGACGCGCCGAGCGGCGTCGCGCCGACCGACGCGCATACCCCCGGCCGTGTCCTGAACCTCGGCTGCGTGACGACGCCGCTGCCGTCGCTGGCCGGGCTGCCGTACGTCCACCGCAGCCGCAACAACGCGCTGCTGCTGGCCGCGCTGGCGCCGCTGCGCGAGCGCGTGCAGGCCGCCATCGACCGCTTTGGCCCCGCCCGCGTGGCCGTCGTGCTGGGCGTGAGCACCGCGGGCCTCGACGAGGGCGTCGCGGCGATCCGCCAGGTGCACAGCGGCTTCGGCTGGCCGGCGCACTACGACTACGCGCTGCAGGAGATGGGCAACGCGGCGCAGTGCGTGGCGCGCGAGCTGGGCGTCGCCGGGCCGGCGTACGTCATCTCGACGGCGTGCTCGTCGGGCGCGAAGGCGCTGGCCACCGGCGCGCGGCTGCTGCGCTCGGGGCAGGTCGACGCGGTCGTCGCCGGCGGCGGCGACGCGCTGTCGGGCTTCACGATCGCGGGCTTCTCGGCGCTGGACGCGGTGTCGGCCGAGCGCTGCAATCCGCTGTCGGCCAATCGCCGCGGCATCAACATCGGCGAGGGCGCGGCGCTGTTCCTGATGGGGCGCGACGCGGGCCCGGTGCGGCTGGCCGGCTGGGGCGAGAGCGCCGACGCGCACCACATGTCCGCGCCCGAGCCGAGCGGCCGCGGCGCCGCCGAGGCGATGCAGCGCGCGCTGGCGCGGGCCGGCGTCGACGCGAGCGATGTCGACTACGTCAACCTGCACGGCACCGGCACCGAGCAGAACGATGCGATGGAAAGCCTGGCGGTCGAGCGCGTGCTGGGCCGCGAGGTGCCGGTGAGCTCCACCAAGCCGCTGACCGGCCACGCGTTGGCCGCGGCGGGCGCCATCGAGGCCGCCTTCGCGTGGCACGCGCTGGTCGACAACCCGACGGGCAGGCTGCCCGTGCACTGGTGGGACGGCGCGGCCGACCCCGCGCTGCCGGCGCTGCGCCCGGTCGCGCCCGGCTTCGCGCTGGGGCGTCCGGTGCGCCACGTGCTGAGCAACTCGTTCGCCTTCGGAGGCAGCAACGCGTCGTTGCTGTTCGCGCAGCCATGAGCGCCGCCTGCTTCGACGATGGCCAGTGGCCGCCGCACGCGATGGACGCGTGGGTGCCGCACCGCGGCGCGATGAGCCTGCTCGACGCGGTGATCCGCTGCGATGAACAGGGTATCGAGGCGAGCGTGCGCGTCCCGGCCGGTGGCCTGTTCAACGACGGCGACGGCGTGCCGGCCTGGGTCGGCGTCGAGTACATGGCGCAGGCGGTTGCCGCGTGGTCGGGCGGCCGCGCGCGCAGCGCCGGCGGATCGCCGAAAATCGGCTACCTGCTGGGCAGCCGGCGCTACGAGGCCGCGGTGCCGGTGTTCCCGGCCGGTGCCGAGCTGCGCGTGCTGGCGCAGTGCGAGCTGCTGGGCGACAACGGCTTGGGGCTGTTCGACTGCCGCATCGAGCACGACGGCCGCGTGCTGGCCAGCGCGCGCCTGAGCGTGTTCGAGCCGCCCGAGAATCAAGAGGAAGGCGCGCCGCCGGGCGCGCAGGGGGAATGACAACAATGACCGAGAACAGAGACACGGCAGGACGCGGCACGGTGCTGGTGACCGGCGCGAGCCGCGGCATCGGGCGCGCGATCGCGCTCGCGGCCGCGCGCGGGGGCCACGACGTGGTGGTGCATTGCCGCAGCGGCGTCGCGCAGGCGAACGTCGTACGCGACGAGATCGCCGCGCTCGGCGCCGGCGCCCGCGTGCTGGCGTTCGACGTCGCCGACCGCGCCGCCGCCGCCGCCGCGCTGCAGGCCGACATCGCCGAGCACGGCGCGTACTACGGCGTCGTCTGCAACGCCGGCATCGCGCGCGACAACGCGTTCCCCGCGATGAGCGGCGACGAGTGGGACGCCGTCGTCCACACCAACCTCGACGGCTTCTACAACGTGCTGCATCCGGTGGTGATGCCCATGATCCAGCGCCGCAGGCCGGGGCGCATCGTGACGCTGGCCTCGGTGTCCGCGCTGATGGGCAACCGCGGGCAGACCAACTACAGTGCCGCCAAGGCCGGCGTGATCGCGGCGACCAAGTCGCTCGCCGTCGAACTGGCCAAGCGCAACATCACCGTCAATTGCGTGGCGCCGGGGCTGATCGACACCGAGATGGTGCCGCCCGAGGTGCTGGAGGAAGCGATGAAGATCATCCCGTTGCGTCGCATGGGAACCCCGGACGAGGTGGCCGCGCTGGTCGCCTTCCTGCTCAGGCCCGAGGCCGCCTACATCACGCGCCAGGTCATCTCCGTCAACGGGGGCATGCTCGGATGAAGCGCGTCGTCGTCACCGGATTCGGCGCGCTGAGCCCGCTGGGCCACGACTGGCCCAGCGTGCTCGCGTCGCTCAAGAGCGGCCGCAACGCCGTCCAGGTCATGGAGCCGTGGGCGCAGTACGACGGCCTGAACACGCGGCTGGGCGCGCCGGCGCGGCCGTTCGAGCTGCCGCCGCACTACAACCGCAAGTCCACGCGCAGCATGGGCCGCGTCGCGCTGATGGCCACGCGCGCGAGCGAGCTGGCGCTGGTCGACGCCGGGCTGCTGGGCGATCCGCTGGTCACCAGCGGGCGCATGGGCGTGTCCTACGGCTCGTCGGCCGGCACGCCGGCGGCCATCGGCGACTTCGGCCGCATGATGCAGGACAAGTCCACCGAAGGCATCAACGCGAACACCTACATCAAGATGATGTCGCACACGGCGGCGGTCAACATCGGCGTGTTCTTCGGGCTCACGGGCCGCATCATCACGACGTCCAGCGCCTGCACCTCGGGCAGCCAGGGCATCGGCTACGCGTTCGAGGCGATCCAGAGCGGGCGCCAGGTCGCGATGCTGGCCGGCGGCTCGGAGGAGCTCGACGCCACCGAGGCCGCGGTGTTCGACACGCTGTTCGCCACCAGCGTGCGCAACGACGCGCCCGCGCTGACGCCGCGCCCGTTCGACGCCAGGCGCGACGGCCTGGTGCTGGGCGAGGGCGCCTGCACGCTGGTGCTGGAGGAGCTCGAGCACGCCCAGGCGCGCGGCGCGCGCATCCACGCCGAGCTGCTGGGCTGGGGCACCAACTCCGACGGCACGCACGTGACGCACCCGAACGCCGCGACGATGGCGCAGGCGATGCGGCTGGCGCTGGTCGACGCGCGCCTGACGCCCGAGTCCATCGGCTACGTCAACGCGCACGGCACGGCCACCGAGCAGGGCGACATGGCCGAATCGCAGGCCACCAGCGAGGTGCTGGGCACCCACGCGCCGATCAGCTCGCTCAAGAGCTACATGGGCCACACCCTCGGCGCCTGCGGCGCTCTGGAGGCGTGGATGACCATCGAGATGATGCGCGAGGGCTGGTTCGCCCCGACGCTCAACCTCGACGAGGTCGACCCGCGCTGCGGCGCGCTCGACTACATCACCGGCGACGGCCGTGTCATCGAGACCGACGTCGTGATGAGCAACAATTTCGCGTTCGGGGGGATCAACACGTCGTTGATCTTCCGGCGCTGGAGCTGAAGGCACGGCCTCGCCGGACCGACGCGTTCCCATCCGTTTCCATCCAACCAGAGAGGACATCCATGAAGAAGCTGATCGCCGCCACCCTGCTCGCCGCCGTCGCCGCCGCACCGGCCTTCGCCCGCAACACCGCCGTCACCGTGACGCTGGAGTCGGTGCTGGAGATGCCGGAGGCCAAGGCCAAGCTGGACGGCTCGGTCCGGTTCTTCCTGGCCGGCGCGCCCACGCCCAAGGTGATCAAGAAGTTCGGCGAGGACACGTCCAACGCCAAGACCAACGCGTTCAACAAGTCGGCCGAGGAAGCCTGCCGCTGGAACGCGCTGTCGGCGCTGATCAAGCTGCAGGACAAGGCCAAGAAGGACGGCGCCAACGCGGTGATCGACATCGTCAGCTACCGCGAGCACGAGGACTTCAAGAGCCCGACCGACCTGCAGTGCTCCGACGGCGCCTTCCTGGCCGGCATCGCGCTGAAGGGCACCTACGCCAACGTCGGCAAGTAAGGGCGGCGCGGGCGATGCTGCGGGTCGCCGTCGCGCGGGTGGCAGGGCCGGGCCCGGACGGTGGCGACGCGATGCCCGGCTGGCTGGGCGACTCCGAACGCCGCCGCTGGACGACGCTGCCGCCCGCGGCGCGCGCGGCCTTCGCGGCGAGCCGCGCGTTGCTGCGCGAGCTGCTGCAGGGGGCGACCGGCGTCCCGGCCGCGGCCTGGCAGGTGTCCGCCGAAGCGGGCGCTGCGCCCGTCGCGCGGGCCGGCGGATGGCCGCGCGACGTCCACGTCAGCCTGTCGCACCGCCTCGGCTGGGTGGCGGCTGCCGTGAGCGATACGGTGGTGGGTGTCGACGTCGAGTGCGATCGCCCCGCCCGCAGCGACCCCGTCGAACGCGCGGCGCTGATGCTGGCGCCGGACGAACTGGCCGACTGGCACGCCGTGGCCGCCGGCGAGCGCGCCGCCGCGCTGCTGGCGCGCTGGACGGCCAAGGAGGCGTGGTTCAAGGCCTGTCTGCCGCAGGCCGCGCCCTGGGATTTCCGCCGCGTGCTCGCCCGCGGCTGCGCCGTCGCGGACGCGCGCGCGAACGTGCGCACGTGGCGCGCGCCGCCCGTGCACGTGGCGCTGTGCTGCGCCGACGCCGGCGCGCTGGCCGCGGCGCGCTGCGACGGCCTGCCGGCGGTCGATGGCGAGGCCTTCTGGCATGTCGCCGCGATCGCGCAGCCGCATTGAAGAGATAGCCGAAGCAAGACCGATGTCCATCGCCAACCCCCTGCCCGACTACATCCCCGAGACCGCCTTCGGCGACTGGTTCCTGCGCACCCGCACCTGGGACGTGCACGTGCTGGAGGTGGCGCTGCGCGATCTCGCGCGCCTCGACCCGGCGCCGCGCGCCAGCCATCCCGTCGTGGTCGACGTCGGCTGCGGCTGGGGCGGGTCGCTGCGCAAGCTCAACGAGCGCTTCAGGCCCGAGCGCCTGGTCGGCGTCGACATCGCGCCCAAGATGGTGGAGGCCGCCGTGCGCGAAGCCGCGCAGGTGCGGCTGGCCAACGGCGCGGCGGCCGAGGTGATCCAGGCCGACAGCTCGAGGCTGCCGCTGCCCGACGCCAGCGTCGACCTGCTGTTCTGCCACCAGACCTTCCACCACCTGGTCGACCAGGAGCGCGCGATCGCCGAGTTCTTCCGCGTGCTCCGGCCGGGTGGCCGGCTGCTGTTGGCCGAGTCGACGCGGCGCTACATCCACTCGTGGATCATCCGGCTGCTGTTCCGCCATCCGATGCAGATGCAGAAGACCGCGCCGGAATACCTCGCGTTGGTGCGCGCCGCGGGCTTCGCGGTGCCGGATGCCCAGGTCTCGTATCCGTTCCTGTGGTGGAGCCGCGAGGACCTCGGGCTGGCGGAGCGCGTGTTGCGCATCGCGCCGCCCGCGGTGCGGGAGGAGACGCTCATCAACCTGGTGGCGACCAGGCCTTGACGGACAAGGGGCGTCGCCGGCGCGACGTCCCCAGATTCGGTGAGCGCATCCGCCTTCCGGGGGATGGACGCGCGAGCGGCGTGGTTCACAGTGGAGGCGTCGCCGCGCGGAGGGCGCGCGACGGCGCCGGGCAAGGGGAGGGCATGGCCATTGCCTGAGCGACACGAGGCCGCTGCCCGAAGCCGGTACGATCCCGTCATGACCACCACCACGTTCGAAGACCGCCCGCAGACGCTGGGCGAGGAGATCGCCAACGCGATCAGCCACGGCCTGGGCTTCCTGCTGGCCATCGCGTCGCTGCCCATCCTCGTCGTCATGGCCGCGCGCCACGGCACCGCGACCAACGTCGTGGCCGTGAGCATCTTTTCGGTGACGATGATGCTGCTGTACCTGGCGTCGACGCTGTACCACGCGATCCCCGAGGGCAAGGTCAAGGAGATCCTCGGCCGCCTCGACCATGCGGCGATCTACCTGTTCATCGCGGGCAGCTACACGCCGTTCGCGCTCGGCGTGCTGCACGGCCGCTGGGGCTGGACGCTGTTCGGCGCGATCTGGGCGATGGCCGCGGCCGGCATCGCGGTCAAGCTGATGAACCTGCTCAAGCACCCGCTGTGGTCGACCGGGCTGTACGTGGCGATGGGCTGGACGGCGATCGCCGCCGCGGGGCCGCTGATCCACGCGCTGCCCGCGGCCGGCCTGCTGTGGCTGCTGGCGGGCGGCGTCGCCTACACGCTGGGCGCGGTCGTGTTCGTCTTCGACTCGCGCTTCAAGTACATGCACTTCGCCTGGCACCTGTTCGTGCTGGCGGGCACCACCTGCCACTTCTTCGCGGCGCTCTGGTACGCGACGCCGGCCCGGCTGGCGGGCTGATCTGCGGCGTCAGAGCGTCGCGTGCGCGCGCAGCCGCGCGGGCAGGGCGCGCACGTCGGGCGCGAGGGCGTCGGGCGACAGCGGCGGCAGCTCGCCGGCCACGGCGCCGCGCAGCAGGCGGTCGATGGTCTGCGCGTGCGGCAGGATCGGGCCGAAGAACAGGACGGCGTCGCCGCGGGCCAGCAGCAGCGTGGGGAAGTCCTCGATGTCGAGGTCGCCGACGAGGTCGGACTCGTCCTCGATGTCGATCCACAGGAAGCGCGCGGCCAGGTCCGGATGCAGCTGCAGCGCCTCGCGCGCGCCGCGCAGCGTGCCGCGGTAGGCGTCGCAGGTGCGGCACCACTGGGCGCACAGGCAGGCCACCAGCAGCGGCGCGGTGGTCGGGGTCTCGGAGTCGCTCATCGACGGGAGTGTGCCTGCAAATGAGGAAAAGGGAGCGGGACGCCCGTCCCGCTCCCTCCACCCGCCAGGGCCCGTCAACCCTGGCGTCCCGTCACGCCCCCTTGCGTTGGCGCAGCGCCAGTCTGGGCGGACGGGCGCTGCGTTGCAACGAACCAAACGGCATGTGCTAAGAAGCCGTCGCGCGGGCGGGAGCCTTCCGCCGGCCGACGGTCGAGCGCTTGCGCTGCGTCGTCCGTACGCCGGCCGGACGGCTAAAATGCCAGTTTCCCCGAAATTCCGATCCGCCGGGCACGATGCCCGGGCGGCTGCGCAGACTCCAGGAGCGTTTTCTTATGGCCGGGCACTCGAAATGGGCCAACATCCAGCATCGCAAGGGCCGACAGGACGAGAAGCGCGGCAAGGAATGGACGCGGGTCATCCGTGAAATCATGGTCGCGGCCCGCACGGGCGGCGGCGACCCGGGCATGAACCCGCGCCTGCGGCTGGCCATCGAGAAGGCCAAGGCCGTCAACCTGCCGGCCGACACGGTCAAGCGCAACATCGACAAGGCCACCGGCAACCTCGAAGGCGTCAGCTACGAGGAGATCCGCTACGAAGGCCGCGGCATCGGCGGCGCGGCCGTCATCATCGACACGATGACCGACAACAAGGTGCGCACGGTGGCCGAGGTGCGCCACGCGTTCTCCAAGTACGGCGGCACCATGGGCACCGAAGGCTCGGTGGCGTTCCAGTTCAGGCACGTCGGCCAGTTCGTCTTCGCGCCGGGCGCGTCCGAGGACAGGATCATGGAGGTGGCGCTGGACGCCGGCGCCGACGACGTCGTCACCAACGACGACGGCTCGATCGAGGTGCTCAGCGCGCCGTCCGAGTTCGAGGCCGTCAAGAACGCGCTGGAGGCGGCCGGCCTCGCGCCCGACGGCGCCGAGGTGACGATGCGTCCCGAGAGCACCGTCGAGCTCGCCGGCGAGGACAGCGCACGCATGCAGAAGCTGCTCGACGTGATCGAGGAGCTCGACGACGTCCAGGACGTCTATCACAACGCGGTACTTTCCGAATGAAGATCCTCGTCATCGGCGGCGGCGGGCGCGAGCACGCGCTGGCCTGGAAGCTGGCGCAGAGCCAGCGTGTTCAGCGCGTCTACGTGGCGCCCGGCAACGGCGGCACGGCGGCGGACAAGCGCCTGGTCAACGTGAACATCACCGATCCGCAGGCGCTGGCGCAGTTCGCGCTGGCCGAGAAGATCGCGCTGACGGTGGTCGGCCCCGAGGGCCCGCTGTCGCAGGGCGTGGTCGACGTGTTCCGCGCGCACGGCCTGCGCATCTTCGGCCCGACGCAGGCCGCGGCGCAGCTCGAGAGCTCGAAGGCGTTCTCCAAGAATTTCATGAAGCGCCACGGCATCCCCACCGCGGCCTACGAGACCTTCACCGACATCGCCGCCGCGCACGCCTACGTCGACAGGCTGGGCGCGCCCATCGTCGTCAAGGCCGACGGCCTGGCCGCGGGCAAGGGCGTGGTCGTCGCGACCACCGTCGCCGAGGCGCACGCCGCCGTCGACTGGATGCTCAAGCCCGAGGGCGGCCTGGCGGTGCAGCACAACGACGCGCCGCGCGTCGTCATCGAGGAGTTCCTCGCCGGCGAGGAAGCCAGCTTCATCGTGATGGTGGACGGCAGGAACGTGCTGCCGCTGGCGTCGAGCCAGGACCACAAGCGCCTGGGCGACGGCGACACCGGCCCCAACACCGGCGGCATGGGCGCGTACTCGCCCGCGCCGGTCGTCACGCCCAACGTGCACCAGCGCGTGATGCACGAGATCATCCTGCCCACCGTCGAGGGCATGGCCAAGGACGGCATCGTGTTCACCGGCTTCCTTTACGCCGGCCTCATGATCGACGCCAACGGCCATCCGAAGACGCTGGAGTTCAACACCCGCATGGGCGATCCCGAGACGCAGCCGATCATGATGCGCCTCAAGAGCGACCTCGCCGAGGTGCTGATGCACGCCACCGACGGCACGCTGGACCAGGTCGAGCTGCAGTGGGACCGCCGCGTCGCGCTGGGCGTCGTGATGGCCGCCGCCGGCTATCCGGAGACACCGCGCAAGGGCGACCGCATCACCGGCCTGCCGGCCGAGGCCGAGGACGCCGTCGTGTTCCACGCGGGCACCGCGCTGCAGGGCGACGTCACCAGCGTCACCGGCGGTCGCGTGCTGTGCGTGACGGGGCTGGGCGACTCCACGCGCACCGCGCAGCAGCGCGCGTACGAGACGCTGCGCGGCATCCACTTCGACGGCGAGCAGCATCGCACCGACATCGGCCACCGTGCCATCCACAAGCGCTGAGTGCTGGGACGCCGGGGCCCGCGAGTTCGCGGCCTCCGCGCCGGCGACGCTGGCGGACGCCGCGCCCGCCGGCCCGGCCGAACTGGCCGCGCGGCCGGTGCGCTTCGACAAGGGCAGCGCGCTCGCCCGCGGCGTGCTGCGCCTGTTCGGCTGGCGCGTCGTCGCCGACGGATTGCCCGCGCGGCAGGGCGTGGTCGTCGTCTACCCGCACACGTCCAACTGGGACTTCGTCTGGGCGATGCTGGCCAAGTGGGCGCTGGGCGTCGAGATCACGTTCTGGGGCAAGGCGACGCTGTTCCGCATCCCGCTGATGGGCCGCTGGCTGCGCTGGCTCGGCGGCATCCCGGTGGTGCGCGACGCGCCCAACGGCGTCGTCGGCCAGATGGCGCAGCGGCTGCGCGAGGCGCGCGAGCGTGACGAGTTCATGTGGCTGGGGCTGTCGCCGGAAGGCACTCGCAGGTTCACGCCCGGCTGGCGCAGCGGCTTCCACCAGGTGGCGCTGCAGGCCGAGGTGCCGGTGGTGCTGGCCTACCTCGACTATCCGCGGCGCGAGGTCGGCCTCGACTCGGCCTGGCGCCTGAGCGGCGACGCGCGGGCGGACCTGGCATGCTTCGCCAGACGCCTGCAGGGCCGCACCGGCAGGCGCGCCGCGCTCGCCGCGCCCGTGCGGCTGCTCTGACGCTTTCCACGACACCATGAACACCACCCCGTCGTTCTCCTCCGGATCCGAGACACCCGACATCGCCGCCGTCCGCGCCTGGCTGCTGGACCTGCAGTCGCGCATCGTCGCGGCCGTGGAGGCGGCCGACGGCGGCACGTTCCTGAGCGACGGCTGGACGCGCCCCGCCGGCGGCGCGCTCGAAGGCGACGGCCTGACGCGGCTGATCGAGGGCGGCGCGCTGATCGAGCGCGGCGGCTGCAACTTCAGCCACGTCAGGGGCCGGGCGCTGCCGCCCTCCGCGACAGCCGCGCGGCCCGAGCTGGCGGGCGCCGCGTTCGAGGCGCTGGGCGTCTCGCTGGTGTTCCACCCGCGCAATCCGTACGTGCCCACGGTGCACATGAACGTGCGCCTGTTCTGCGCGTTCCCGAAGGACGGCGCGCCGGTGTTCTGGTTCGGCGGCGGCATGGACCTGACGCCGTACTACGGCTTCGAGGACGACGCGCGCCACTTCCACGCGACCTGCCGCGACGCGCTCGCGCCCTTCGGCGACACGCTGTACCCGCGCTTCAAGACCTGGTGCGACGAGTACTTCTTCCTGAAGCACCGCAACGAGCCGCGCGGCATCGGCGGCATCTTCTTCGACGACGTCGCCGAGCTCGGCTTCGCGCAGGGCTTCGCGATGCTGCGCTCGGTGGGCGACGCGTTCCTCGCCGCCTACCTGCCCATCGTCGAGCGCCGCCGCGCGCTGGCGTACGGCGAGCGCGAGCGCGACTTCCAGGCCTACCGCCGCGGCCGCTACGTCGAGTTCAACCTCGTATGGGATCGCGGCACGCTGTTCGGGCTGCAGTCGGGCGGGCGCACCGAGGCCATCCTGATGTCGATGCCGCCGCTGGCGCAGTGGCGCTACCAGTGGTCGCCGGCCGACGGCACGCCCGAGGCGGCGCTGTACGCGGACTTCCTGCGTCCGCGCGACTGGATCGCATCCTGAACACCGTCACCCGCGAGGCGGGCCTCTTCGGCGGCAGCTTCGATCCGCCGCACCTCGCGCACCTGGCGCTGGCGCGCTGCGCGCTCGGCGAGCTCGCGCTCGACGAGCTGGTGTGGCTGCCGGCGCGGCAATCGCCGCACAAGGGCGACCGCCTGCCGGCATCCGGCGCCGATCGCGTCGCGATGCTGCAACGCCTCACCGAGGGCGAGCCGCGCTTCTCGATCGACGCCCGCGAACTGGGTCGCGACGGCCCCAGCTTCACGGTCGACACGCTGCGCGAACTGCACGCCGCGCAGCCCGGCACGCGCTGGTGGCTGGTCATCGGCCAGGACCAGTTCGCCCGCTTCGACACCTGGCACGACTGGCGCGGGATCCTCGCGCTGGCCGGCCTGGCGGTGGCCGCGCGCGACGGCGACCCCGTCCACGCGGCGCCCGGCCTGGCCGGCGTAGCCCATGCGCTGCGCGTCCTGCGGATGCCGCCGCGCCCCCATTCGGCCACCGCGGTGCGCGAGCGCGCCGCGGCCGGGCTGGACGTCACGGCGCTGGTCGGCGCGCCGGTGGCGCGCTATATTGCCGACCACCACCTTTACCGGGCCGTCCCTCCGGCCCGAAACGAGCAGCAGAACTAATGGACATCCGCAAACTGCAACGCGCCATCGTCGATGGCCTGGAAGACGTCAAGGCCCAGGACATCCAGGTCTTCAACACCGAGCACCTGTCGCCGCTGTTCGAGCGCGTGATCGTCGCGTCCGGCGCCAGCAACCGCCAGACCAAGGCGCTGGCGGCCAGCGTGCGCGACGCGGTGAAGTCCGCCGGCATGGACGTGCTGCGCACCGAGGGCGAGGAGAACGGCGAGTGGATCATCGTCGACTGCGGCGCGGCGGTCGCGCACATCATGCAGCCGTCGATCCGCGACTACTACCGCCTGGAGGAGATCTGGGGCGGCAAGCCCGTCGCGATCAAGCTCGGCGGCGGCCGCACCGGGCTGGTCAAGGCCTCGGAAGGCGCCGACGACGAGGAGGCGGCGCCCAAGCCCAAGAAGCGCGCCAAGGCCGTCAAGGTCGACGCCGATGACGAGACGCCGGCCAAGAAGGCCGCGCTCAAGAAGCCGGCCGCCAGGAAGACGGCCGCCGGCAAGGCGGCGCCGCTGCCGCGCGCCAAGACGCCGGCCGAGCGCTCGTCGTCCACGCGCGGCCCGGCCCGCAAGACCAGCGCGCGCACGGCCGCGGCCACCAAGCCGGCCGGCTCGCAGGCAGGCAAGGCCAAGCCGGCACCGAAGTCGGCGGCCGGCAAGGTCGCCGCCGCGAAGAAGACGCGCGCCGGCTCGACCGCCGCCCGCGCCGGCACGGCGCCGGTGAAGGCGGCCTCGGTCAAGAAGGTGGTGGTGCCGGCCAACAGCTCGCGCAACGCTTCCACTGCGGCCAGGAAGACCGCGAAGAAGACCGCGGCCACCAAGGCGGCGGTCGCCAAGAAGGTCGCGGCGCGCCGCGGCTGATCGCATCGACAGCCCGCGACGAACGGCGACTTCGGTCGCCGTTTTCACGTCGGGTCTTGCAAAGGACGCCATGCGCCTGCTCATCGCCTCCGTCGGCCAGAAGCCGCCCGCCTGGGCCGAGGCGGCCTACGACGAATTCGAGCGTCGCTTCCCGCCCGAGATGCGGCTGGAGCTCAAGGCCGTCAAGGCCGAGCCGCGCACCAGCGGCAAGGCGCCCGCGCAGCTGATGCAGGCCGAGGGCAAGCGGCTGGAGGCCGTGCTGCCGCCGGGCACGCGCCGCGTGATCCTCGACGAGCGCGGCACCCGCTGGACGACGCGCGCGCTGGCCGACCGCCTCGAGTTCTGGCGCGGCGACGGCCGCGACGTCGCGTTCCTGATCGGCGGCCCCGACGGCCTCGATCCCGAACTGAAAGCCACCGCCGACGAGACGGCGCGCCTGTCCGACCTCACGCTGCCGCACGCCTTCGTGCGCGTGCTGCTGGCCGAGGCGCTGTACCGCGCCTGGTCGCTGTCCACGGGCCACCCGTACCACCGCGAATGAAGAAGCACACCTTCGTCTACCTGGCCTCGCAGAGCCCGCGCCGGCGCCAGCTGCTGGACCAGCTCGGCGTGCGCCACGAGCTGCTGCTCGCGTCGCCCGACGAGGACGCCGAGGCGCTGGAGGATCACGTCCCCGGCGAGACCCCGGCCGTCTACTGCGAGCGCGTCACGCAGCTCAAGCTGGACGCCGCCGTCGCGCGGCTGAAGCGGCGCGGCCTGCCGCCGGCGCCGGTGCTGTGCGCCGACACCACGGTGGCGCTCGGGCGCCGCATCTTCGGCAAGCCGGCCGATGCGGACGACGCGACGGCGACGTTGCGGCGCCTGTCCGGCCGCACGCATCGCGTGATGACGGCGGTGGCGCTGGCGTCGGGCCGCGCGCGAACCAGCGCGCTGAGCGTGTCGACGGTGCGCTTCGCGGCGATGCCGGACCACGTGGTCGCGGCCTACGTGGCCAGCGGCGAGCCGTTCGGCAAGGCCGGTGCGTACGCGATCCAGAGCCGCATCGCCGCCTGGATAGCACGCATCGGCGGTAGCTACTCCGGTATCATGGGTTTGCCCCTGCACGAGACCGCGCAGCTGCTGCTGGATGCCGGGGTCGAGTTCCAAGAATAACGACACCCTGGGCCGTATCGCCATGCACGACATCCTGGTCAACTGGTCGCCCCAAGAGACGCGCGTCGCGATCATCGAGAACGGCGCGATCCAGGAGCTGCATCTCGAGCGCGCGCTCGAGCGCGGCCTGGTAGGCAACGTCTACCTCGGCAAGGTGGCGCGCGTGCTGCCAGGCATGCAGTCGGCCTTCATCGACATCGGGCTGGAGCGCGCGGCCTTCCTGCACGTGGCCGACCTGCACGGCCATCCCGCCGCCAAGCCCGAGGGCCAGCCCGCGGCGATCGAGAAGCTGGTGTTCGAGGGCCAGTCGCTGACGGTGCAGGTGGTCAAGGATCCGATCGGCACCAAGGGCGCGCGCCTGACCACGCAGGTGAGCATCGCGGGCCGGCTGCTGGTCTACCTGCCGCACGACAACCACATCGGCATCTCGCAGCGCATCGGCTCGCACGAGCTGCGCGAGCAGCTGCGCGCCCGCATGATCGCGCTGGCCGGCAATCCGCTGGAAGGTGGCGGCGGCTTCATCCTGCGCACCAACGCGGAGGAGGCGAGCGACCAGGAGCTGGCCGAGGACATCGCCTACCTGCGCACGACGTGGAGCCGCATCCGCGAGCGCGCGCTGTCGCGACCCGCGGGCTCGCTGCTGCACCAGGACCTGAGCCTGGCCGAGCGGGTGCTGCGCGACATCGCCAACGAGCACACGCAGTCGATCCGCATCGACTCCAGGCTGCAGTACGAATCGCTGCGCGCCTTCGGCGAGACCTACGCGTCGAGCTCGGTGGGGCGGCTGGAGCACTACAAGGGCGAGCGCCCGATCTTCGACCTCTACAACATCGAGGAGGAGATCGCCCGCGCGCTCGCGCGCCGCGTCGACTTGAAGAGCGGCGGCTACCTCATCATCGACCAGACCGAGGCGCTGACGACGATCGACGTCAACACCGGCGGCTTCGTCGGCGCGCGCAACTTCGACGAGACGATCTTCAAGACCAACCTGGAAGCCGCCGGCGCCATCGCGCGCCAGCTGCGGCTGCGCAACCTCGGCGGCATCATCATCGTCGACTTCATCGACATGACGCGCGAGGAGCACCAGCAGGCCGTGCTGGCCGAGTTCCGCAAGCAGCTGAGCAAGGATCGCACGAAGGTCACCGTCAGCGGCTTCACGGGCCTGGGCCTGGTGGAGATGACGCGCAAGCGCACCCGCGAGTCGCTCGCCCACATGCTGTGCGAGCCGTGCCCCACCTGCGACGGCCGCGGCCAGGTCAAGACGCCGCGCAGCGTCTGCTACGACGTGCTGCGCGAGATCCTGCGCGAGGCGCGCCAGTTCGACCCGAAGGAATTCCGCGTCATCGCCAGCGCCGCGGTGGTGGAGATGCTGCTCGACGAGGAGAGCGCCCACCTGGCCGACCTCTCGGCGTTCATCCGCAAGCCGATCTCGCTGAGCGCGGAGCCGACGATGAATCCGGAGCAGTACGACATCGTGCTGCTGTAGTCCGTTCGCGCGGGCTCAGGCGGCGGGCTCGGCGGTCGGCCGGGCCTGCGCCGGGCGCGGGCCCGTGGCGGCATCGAAGCGCTGCAGGTAGTCGACGCGCTCGGTGCCGAACAGGCGATCCCACCAGGTGAACCACAGGCCGTAGTTGCCCTGGGCCGTCTCGTGGTGCAGGTGGTGGTGCGTCGTGGTGGTGAAGCGGCCCCAGAACCAGTGGCGTGTGAAGCCGCGCGGCAGGCTCTCGATGGCGGCGTGGCCATGGATGTTGCGCGCCACCTGGTGCAGCACGAACAGCCCCAGCACGTGTTCCTGCACCGGCATCACGGCCAGCGCCAGCAGCGGCAGGCCGCCGTTGACCATGGCCTCCACGGGATGCATCGCGTACGCGGCCCAGGGCGAGGGCTCGCGCGAGCGGTGGTGCACGCCGTGGACGTGGCGGAACATCCAGCGCGTGTGCATCAGGCGATGCGAGGCGTAGAAGCAGAGGTCCTGCCAGAGCAGCAGCACCGGCAGGCTGAGCAGCAGCCAGGCGATGCCGTGCCTGCGCGGATCCTCGTAGATCTCCACCCGCCCATCGGCCAGCAGGCCCAGGATCGCGGCGGCGCCGGCCGAGTACAGCAGCAGCGAGCTGGCCGAGTAGACGATCTCGCGGCGGACGTCGCCGCGCCGCGGCCAGCCCGAGATGAGGCGATGCGCGAGCCGCCTGCGCAGCAGCACGTGCAGCGTGCCCCAGAACGCGAGCGCGATGGCCGCGTACTGCAGGCCCTCGGCCAGCGCGAACCGGGCCAGGACGCGGCGGTACGCCTGCCACGACACGGGGTCGCCCAGCGCGCTCGCCAGATCCTGCAGCCACTCGTGCATCGTCGCGTCACCTTTCGTTCCGGGATTGTGCGGCAGACCCTGCTCGACACCGGCCCCGCGCACGCCCGCGACGGTCATGGAATACCCCGATCCAGGGATGAAAGCAGGCGTTTACAGACGCGCCGCGCCTTGATCCAATGACTCATGCCCGAAACCCTTGAAGCCACCCAGGCGGCTCCGACCCGGATCCTGGTCGTCGACGACGACGACGCCTTTCGCGAATCCGTCTGCGCCGCGATCGCGCGCGACGACGACCTGGTGCTGGCGGGCCAGGTCAGCTCGGCGGCCACCGCGCGCGAGGCGGTCGCGCGCGGCGACTTCGACGTCGCCCTGATCGACCTCGGCCTGCCCGACGGCAACGGCATCGACATCATCCGCGAGATCGCCCGCACTCGGCCCGACGCCGACGTCATGGTCGTCACCGTCTTCGGCGACGAGGCCCACGTGCTGGCCTCGATCGAGGCCGGCGCCACCGGCTACCTGCTCAAGCGCAGCCTGAACGACACGCTGGGCGAGACGGTGCGCGAGCTGCGCGCCGGCGGCTCGCCGATCAGCCCGGTCATCGCGCGCCAGCTGCTGCACCGCTTCAAGCGCGACAGCTCGGAGACGGCGCCGGCCGCGGCGGCGGTGGTCGACCACGGCGGGCTGTCGGAGCGCGAGCGCGAGGTGCTGCTGTTCATCGCCAAGGGCTTCACGGTGGGCGAGATCGCCAACATGCTGCACCTGTCGGCGCACACGGTGGCCACGCACGTCAAGCACATCTACCGCAAGCTGGCGGTGCATTCGCGCACCGAGGCCGTGTTCGAGGCCGGCCGCATGGGCCTGCTGTGAGGTCGCGGCGCGCGGCGCCTGCCCGCAGCGGGAAGACCGGGCTATGAGCCTGGCGCAGGGGTGGGGCGTCCTCGCGCGCCTGCGCCGCGCGGCGGCGAGCCTGCTCGTGGCGGCGGGCGTCGCGGCCTGGCCGGCGGCCGCGGCGGCGAGTCCCGGCGACGCGGCCGCCGACGCCGGCGTCCCGTCGCTGACCATCCGCGAGGCGGACTTCTGCCGCGTGCCCGAGCCGGGCGACCGGATGCCCGGCGCCGAATGCGCCTGGGAGACGGTGCCGCTGGCCAAGATGTGGTCCGGGCTGGGCGACAAGCCGCAGTACGAGGCCTGGTACCGGCTGCACTTCCGGCTGGACGCCGTGCCCGCCCAGGGCGTGGCCATGTACGTGGTGGCCTTCAACCGGACCGGGCGGCTGTTCGTCAACGGCCAGTACGTGCGCCAGTTCGGGGCCATGACCGAGCCGCTGCCGCTGAACTGGAACCGATCCCAGTACGCGTTCCTGCCGGCGGGCCTGCTGCGCGCGGGCGACAACGAGATCGAGATCCAGCAGCGCGCCTATGGCTGGGAGCAGGCCTGGCTGGCGCCGGTGCAGCTGGGGCCCGAGGGCCGGATGCTGGCGATGTGGCGGCTGCGCGTGTTCTGGCAGAACGAGCTGGTGCGCATCCTGGGCGTCAGCACCGCCACCATCGGCCTGTTCCTGCTGGCCGTGTGGCTGGGGCGGCGCTCGCAGGCGATGTACTTCTGGTTCGGCTGCGTGTCCCTGCTGTGGACGCTGATCAGCCTGGACTATTTCGCGGTGTCGCCGCCGCTGCCGGCGCACCTGTGGGAGCGCTGCATGGAGGCGGCGCAGGTGCTGCGCGGCGTGCTCATGTTCATGTTCACGCTGCGCTACTGCGGCAAGCGCTGGCCGCTCGTGGAGGCCGGCGCCTGGGCCTACCTCGTGCTCGGCGCGGCGGCGATGTTCAGCGACGTCCTGCCCAGCTACGCCATCGACCTGTGGTACCTGGGCACGCTCGTCGCGGCCATCGTCTACTGCGTCATGCTGGTGCGCCAGGGGCTGCGCGTCAGCCTGCTGGAAGGGACGATGCTGGCCGTCGCCGGCGGCACCCAGATCGCGCTCAGCGCCTACGACCTGTGGCTGTTCTCGTCCAAGACCTGGACCGACCGCGTCTACCTGGTGCACTTCAGCGCGCCGCTGTTCGTCGGCGTGGTCGCGACCATCCTCATCCAGCGCTTCGTCGAGTCGCTCAACGCCTACGAGCGCCTGGCCGCCGTGCTCGAGCAGCGCGTCGGCGAGAAGGCCGCCGAGCTGGAGCGCAACTACGAGCAGCTGATCGAGGCGCGCCGCAACCAGGCGCTGGCGATCGAGCGCGGCCGCATCATGAGCGAGATGCACGACGGCATCGGCTCGCAGCTCACGCTCGCGCTGTCGCTGGTGCGGCGCATGGATCGCGAGGCCGACCCGCACGGCAGCGGCGAGGACGGGCAGGTCGCCACCGTGCTGCGCGAGAGCATCGAGGACCTGCAGCTCATCATCGACTCGCTGGAGCCGGTCGAGAACGACCTGCTCACCGTGCTGGGCACCCTGCGCTATCGCCTGCAGGACCGCCTGGGCAAGAGCGGCATCGACCTGCAATGGAACGTGGTGGACCTGCCGCCGCTGCCGATCCTGACGCCGCACAGCGTGCTGTCCATCCTGCGCATCGTCCAGGAGGCGTTCGCCAATTGCCTGAAGCATTCGGGCGCCACGCGCATCACGGTGACGACCGGGCTCGTCGGCGAGCCCGGAAACGACGAGAAGGCGCAGATCGCCATCGTCGACAACGGGCGCGGCATCGACGGCACGCGCGTCGGGCGGGGACTGGAGAACATGCGGCGCCGGGCCGGCGCGCTGGGCGGCACGCTGCGGATCAGCTCCCGGCCGGGCGCCACGGAGGTCCTATTGGTGTTTCCCACCTTGCGCGCGCAGGAACCTGGTCAGGTATTTCCCTGAAAGGGTGACCTCGGGGGCAGGGACTTCCCGCCCTGCCCATCAAAATCACACACTTTCACCGAGAATGGATGGACCGCTGGCGGGTGCGACGTTGAAGTCGTGCCACGCGTGGGAAGGGGTGTCGTCTGGTCGGCGCCAGCGGATCACGAGGCCGAAGTGCTTCGAACTCGTTGGAGCAGTTCATGAAGAAGTCCACCCTGATCGCGCTTTTCCTGGCGGGGCTTGCCTTGCTGGCCGGCTGCGTGCATCCGAACGACCTCGACGCCATCGCGCCGGCCGCGCATTCGCACGCGGCCGCCCACTCGCGGGCCTGAAGCGGCCGTTCAGGGGCGGCCTGCCGCCTCAGGAATTCCTGAACTGCATCGCGTGCAGGCGTGCGTACAGCCCGCCCGCCGCGAGCAGCTGCGCGTGCGGCCCCTGTTCCACGATGCGGCCGTGCTCCATCGCGACGACGCGGTCGGCGTGCTCGATGGTCGACAGCCGGTGCGCGATGACCAGCGTCGTGCGCCCTTTCATCAGGACCTCGAGCGCCGCCTGCACCGCGCGCTCCGACTCCGAATCCAGCGCCGACGTCGCCTCGTCCAGGATCAGGATCGGCGCGTCCTTGTAGATCGCCCGCGCGATCGCCAGCCGCTGGCGCTGGCCGCCCGACAGCTGGTTGCCGTTGTGGCCGATCTGCGCGTCCAGCCCGCCGGGCATGGCATGCACGAACTCCAGCAGGTTCGCGCCCGCGAGCGCGTCGCGCACGCGCGCGGGGTCGATCGTGTCGCCGAGCGCCACGTTGGCCGCGACGCTGTCGTTGAACAGCACCACGTCCTGGCTCACCAGCGCGAACTGGCTGCGCAGCGCGGCGATGTCGTAGTCGGCGATCGACACGCCGTCGATCAGCACGCGGCCGGCGCTCGGCTCGACGAAGCGCGGCAGCAGGTTGACCAGCGAGGTCTTGCCCGCGCCCGAGGGGCCGACGAAGGCCACCGTCTCGCCGGCGCGGATGGCCAGCGAGATGTCGGACAGCGCGGCCACCGGCGTGCCCGCGGGCACCGCGGCGGATTCCGCGGATTCGGCCGACTCGCGCGCGTCGTAGTGCAGAGCGACGTCGCGGAACTCGATGTCGCCCTTGACGCGGCCCGGCGTGTACGTGCCGCCGCCTTCGAGCGGCACGGCCTCCATCAGGTCCAGCCCGCGCTCCATCGCGGCCGTGCCGCGCGTCAGCGGGGACATGACGTCCGACAGGTGCTTGGCCGGCTGGATCAGCAGCAGCATGCAGGTGATGAAGGCCACGAAGTCGCCCGGGGTGCCGTGCGTCTTGCTGCTCTCGGCCAGCGCCATCCACAGCACCGCGGCCAGCGCGAACGAGGCCAGCACCTGTGTCACCGGCGTCATCAGCGAGCCGGAGGCCTGCTGCTTGATGTTGAGGCTGCGCATCAGGCGCGAGCTGGCGTCGAAGCGGCGCTGCTCCTGCTGCGCGGCGCCGTGCAGGCGCACGATGCGCCAGGCCAGCACGTTCTCCTCGACGACGTAGGCGAGCTCGTCGGTCGCGTCCTGGCCGGCCACGTTGAGCTTGTGCAGGCGCTTGCTGACCACGCGCACCAGGTAGCCCACGACCGGGAACAGCACCACCACGAACAGCGTCAGGCGCCAGTTCAGCACGACCAGGTAGCCGATGAAGAACAGGGCGGTCAGCGAGTCGCGCACCAGGATCTGCACCGAGCCCATCAGCAGGTTCGCGCCCTGCTGGATCTCGTAGACGATGTTGTTGGTGATGCTGCTGGCCGTGTTGCGCGTGAACAGCGCCGGCGCCGCCCGCAGCATGTGCGAGAACATGTGCTCGCGCACCGCGAGCACGGCGTTCTGGGACGCCTTGGTCAGCCCGTACGCGGACACCCACCAGGAGATGCCGCGGACGACGAAGAGCAGGACGATCGCCAGCGGGATGGCCCAGATCGGCAGGCCGGAGGTGTCCTTGAAGCCGCTGTTCAACAGGTGCTTGAGGATGTACGGGATCATCGGCTCCGTGGCGGCGGCCACCACCATCGCGACCGCCGCCAGCCCGAGGGCGGCGCGGCTGTTGTCGCGGAAGTAGGGGATCACGCGCGCCAGGCGCTGCTTCAATGAGGTCATGGACAGCGGGGCGGGCGGCCGCGGCCGCCGTCCCCGGGAATGGCATGGAGCCCGCATTATCCGGCCGCGGCGGGGACGCGCTCTCCGCCTACAAGCGGGCCTCGTTCTTGCTGCCTACAATGCGCCTGCTGAACAGCATGCTGGTTTCCCCGGAACTTTCCGCTAGAACAGGACTCACCTGAATCCTCATGTGGCCTAGAAGACATGCCCTGCGCGCCCTCGGCGCCTCCCTCGCTCTGCCCGCCCTGACGCCGGCCTTCGCCCAGTTCCGCGTCGAGATCCGCGGCGTCGGCGGCACCCAGATCCCGATTGCGCTCGGCCGTTTCCGCGACGAGGACCGCCAGCCCCAGTCCATCTCCGCCGTCGTGCGCGCCGACCTCGAGCGCAGCGGCGTCTTCAAGGTCGTCGACGCGCCGGCCCCGGCCGACGAGAACGGCCTGCCCGACTACAACACCCTGCGCTCGCGCGGCGCCGACTGGGTGGTCGGCGGCTCCGCCTCGCGCCTGGCCGACGGCCGCGTCGACGTGCGCTTCCGCCTGTGGGACGTCGTCAAGGGCGCCGACCAGGGCGGCCAGAGCGAGCCCACGCAGCCGGCCGACCTGCGCCTGGCGGCCCACCACATCTCCGACCTCGTCTACCAGAAGGTCACCGGCGAGCGCGGCGTCTTCTCCACCCGCATCGCCTACGTCACCAAGGGCGGCGGCAAGTTCACGCTGCGCATCGCCGACGCCGACGGCGCGGGCATCGTGCCGGCGCTGATCGACAACGAGCCCATCATCTCGCCGGCCTGGTCGCCCGACGGCTCCGAACTGGCCTTCGTCACCTTCCACGACAAGAAGGCCAAGGTCGTGATCCGCAACGTGCGCACCGGCGCCAGCCGCGAGGTGGCGGCGTTCCGCGGCTCCAACAGCGCGCCGGCGTTCTCGCCGGACGGCCGCACGCTGGCGGTCACGCTGTCCAAGGAGGGCGGCTCGCACGTCTTCCTGATCGATCGCAACGGCGGCAACCCGCGCCGCGTCACCGAGAGCACCGGCATCGACACCGAGGCCAGGTTCTCGCCCGACGGCGCCTCGCTGTACTTCGTCAGCGACCGCGGCGGCGGCCCGCAGATCTACCGCCAGCCGGTCTCCGGCGGCGGCGCCACGCGCGTGACCTACAACGGCAGCTACAACATCAGCCCTGCCATCAGCCCCGACGGCAAGCAGTTGGCTTACATTAATCGCGGCGACGGTTTCAAGCTGATGGTGATGAACCTGGCCACCGGCGACGTCAACAGCGTCAGCGACACCAACGACGACGAGAGCCCGAGCTTCGCGCCCAACGGCCGCTACATCATCTACGCGACGAAGGCCGGCGGCCGCGACGTGCTGATGGTGACCACGACCGACGGCAAGTTCAAGTCGACGCTGGTCGAGTCGGGCCTCGACATCCGTGAACCTGTCTGGGGGCCGTTCGGCCGCTGATTTCGGGGAAGAAGCCGCGGCGCAGGGGCGCTCGCGGAGATTTTCATAATGCTGGTAGGAGAGAAACGATGATCAAGAATTCCGGGAAGATGTTGCTGGCGCTGGCCAGCGTGGCCGTCGTGGCGGGCTGTGCCTCGCCGACGAAGCTGGACAAGCCGGTCGAGGTGGAGAAGAAGGACGTCACGTCCCAGCCCGCCGCGCCCCAGCCCAGCGGCAATGCCGTGGCGAGCACCGACATGAGCAGCAAGCCGGTCGTGCCCATCACGCTCGATCGCATCATCTACTTCGACTTCGACGCCTACGCCGTCAAGGACGAGTTCCGCCCGATCGTCGAGGCGCACGCCAAGCTGCTCAAGAGCAACCCCGGCTCCAAGGAAGTGGCCGAGGGCCATACCGACGAGCGCGGCGGCAGCGAGTACAACCTGGCGCTCGGCCAGAGGCGCGCCGAGGCCGTCGTGCAGCAGATGAAGGTGCTGGGCGTGGGCGACTCGCAGCTGGAAGCGGTCAGCTACGGCAAGGAGCGTCCGGCGGTGGACGGCCATGACGAGGCGGCCTGGGCGAAGAACCGCCGCGTCGAGCTGCGCAGCAAGTGATGTCCGCGGCCGTGACGTTCCCGGAAGCGTCGCGCCGCCCGCGCGCGTTCGCGGCCGTGCGCCGCGCATGCGCGCTGGCCGCCTTGCTGGTGGCTGGCACGAGCGCGCACGCCGGGCTGTTCGACGACGACGAGGCGCGCCGCGCGATCATCGACCTGCGCACGCGCATCTCGCAGCTCGAGGACGCCGGCAAGTCGCAGAACACGCAGCAGCAGCAGCAGATCCAGCAGCTGCAGAACGCGCTGCTCGACCTGACCAACCAGAACGAGCAACTGCGCCAGCAGATGGCGCAACTGCGCGGCCAGAACGAACAGCTGGCCAAGGACCTGTCCGACGTCCAGCGCCAGCAGAAGAACATCGTCCAGGGCGTCGACGACCGCCTGAAGAAGGTGGAACCGCAGCAGGTCAACCTCGACGGCAAGACCTTCGCGGCCGACCCCGAGGAAGTCCAGTCCTACGAGGCCGCCACCGGCACGCTGCGCAGCGGCGACTTCGACAAGGCGACGGTCGCGCTGAACAACTTCCTGCGCCGCTGGCCGGGCAGCGGCTACGCCGACCTGGCGCGCTACTGGCTGGGCAACGCGCAGTACGGCAACCGCGACTTCAAGGGCGCCATCGTCACCTTCAAGGCCTTCATCACGGCCGCGCCGACCCACGCGCGCGCGCCCGAGGCCGAACTGGCGATCGCCAACTGCCAGATCGAGCTGAAGGACGTCCGCGGCGCCAAGGCGACCCTGAACGAGCTGCTGAAGACATATCCGAAGTCGGAAGCGGCGGCGGCCGGGCGCGATCGCCTGAAGTCGCTGAAGTGACCGTGGGCGGAGTCCCCGCGGTGACCTCGCCCGTCATCGCGGCGGACGACGCCGACCTCGAGCGCCGCTTCGGTGGCCTCAAGCGCCTGTACGGCTCGCGCGGGTACGCGCGCGTGCGCGCGGCGCGCGTGGCCGTCGTCGGCCTGGGCGGCGTCGGCTCCTGGGCCGTCGAGGCGCTTGCGCGCAGCGGCGTCGCCGAGCTGGTGCTCGTCGACCTCGACCACGTCTCCGAATCCAACGTCAACCGCCAGATCCAGGCGCTCGGCGCGACGCTGGGCATGTCCAAGGCCGAGGCGCTCGCGCGCCGCATCGCCGACATCCACCCGGGCTGCGTCGTCCGCTGCGTCGAGGAGTTCGCCGATGCCGACAACTGGCCCGGCCTGCTGCCGACGGCGGTCGACGCCGTCATCGATGCCTGCGACCAGAGCAAGGCCAAGCTCGCCATCGCGGCCTGGGCGCGGCGCGCCCGCGTCGCGTTCGTCACCTGCGGCGCCGCCGGCGGCAAGCGGCGCGCGGAGCAGGTCGAGATCGACGACCTGCACGCCACCACCCACGACCCGCTGCTGGCCAGCCTGCGCCAGCGCCTGCGCTCGCAGCACGGCGCGCCGCGCACGGGCCGGATGGGCGTGCGCTGCGTGTTCTCGCGCGAAGCCGTCGCGCCGCCCGAGCCGGAGGACGCGGCGTGCGAGGTCGGCGACGACGTCGCGCCCACCGCCCGCCGCGACAACTCGCTGAACTGCCACGGCTACGGATCGACCGTCGTCGTCACCGCCAGCTTCGGCATGGCCGCCGCGGGCGAGGTGATCGCGCAGTTGCTGAAGTGAACCCCTGCCGCGGAGGCGAGGCCAGGCCTCGATGGCGCGGCCCGAGGCGGCAGAAGTCGGTCGCGGTTGCAGAAGTCGCGCAGTGCGTGCTAGAATTTCTGGCTCTACCGGAAACGGGTTGTTAGCTCAGTCGGTAGAGCAGCGGACTTTTAATCCGTTGGTCACAGGTTCAAGTCCTGTACAACCCACCACCTCGCCCGCCGCAACGCAGGACGCGTCGAACGAGGACGGAACTTCCGGAAGATCATGAAATTTCTGCTTGCAGAGCAAGCAGAAATCGAAGTAGAATTTAAGGCTGCAGTGATCGCGATAGCGCGGTGACGGCAACCGAGAATTTCGGGCTCTTAGCTCAGTTGGTAGAGCAGCGGACTCTTAATCCGTAGGTCGAGTGTTCGAGTCACTCAGGGCCCACCAAAATTAAGAAGAAGAATCAACGGCTTGGCGGAAACGTCAGGCCGTTGGTCTTTCTGGACTCGATTCTGGCGTAGCTGAAACGTAGCCGGAAATCGCATCGAGCCGCGCGGCTGCACCCTGCAAGGCCTCAGGTGCCACGTGCGCGTAGCGCTCCACCATCGCGCCGGTCTTCCAGCCGCCGAGCCGCTGCAACTCATGGGTCGGAGTGCCGGCCTGGCGGTGCCAGGTCGCGAACGTGTGTCGAAGATCGTGCCAGCGGAAATCCGCGATGCCTGCCCGCTCCAGCGCCTTGCGCCAGGCCAGCGTGCTGACCTGGACGATGGGCTCACCCCGGAAGGTGAACACCCGCGTGGCATGCTTGCCTTGCAGCTTGCGCAACACGGATAGCGCCATCTCGTTCAGGGGCACCGAATGCGGCTTGCCGTTCTTGTGCTTGCTGCCCGGAATCCAGAGGTGCATGCGGTTGAGGTCGACATACTGCCACTCCAGATTCTTGACGTTCGCCTGCCGCAGCCCCGTCGCGACCGAGAACACCGCCATGTCGGCGAGGTGCTCGGGCAGTTCCTGGCGTAGCCGCTGGAACTCTTGCGGGCTGAGCGAGCGAACGCGGCCTTCGGCTTCCCTGAACAGGTTGAACTTCGGTACTCGGTCGATCCACTCCCATTCGCCCCAGGCGCGGCGGAGGATGGAGCGGATCAACGCGAGGTAGCGGTTCGCGGTTCCTGCCGATGCGATCTTCTCGCGATCGAACTTGATGCGATCGACCAGCGTCCGGTCGATCTCGTCGAGGTGCTTGCCTCCCAGGTAAGGGTGGAGCCAGCGAAGCATTGCCTTGTCGGATTCGTGCGTGGCCTTGTGCTTCGTTTCCAAGAGCCAGCGCACGACCGCCTCTTCCCAGGTGTGCCGAGCCTTCACGCCGAGCCGGGCTTGCTCCCATCGGGCGGCGGCGAGCTTGTCGTGGACTTGCTGCGCCTGCCGCTTGTCGGCAGTCCCAGTGCTTTGCTGTAGAGGCTTCGACTCGCCGCGAATGGGCGGGAGTTTGACCCACCAACAGGGTGAGTCCTTGCGTCTGTAGAGCGACATTCGGATTTCTCTCGAAGATCGACCACGGACACGCGCGCGGTCGATTTTGACACCAACGTGTCGAGAAGCAGTTGTTCAACGAACACCCACGCGCGCCCGACCTTGCAGCCGGGGATGTCGCCGACGCGTGCAAGCCTCTGCAGCGTCTTCGGATGAACCTTCAGCAGCAGAGCCGCCTCAGCGACATTGAGCGTGCGGGAGTTCATGACCCAAGACCCTCGCTTGGCGCGGCGTCGAGAAGGCCCGGGGTCTCGCTCACTTCATGCCCTGCTTGGCACGGTAGTAGGGGTTCGCCAACGGCGGCTGCGGCGGCTCAGGCACGGGGTCGAAGTCGTTCAACCGCGTGTTGAAGCGGCGGTTGCAGATCTCGACCATCTCGAAGAAGCCCGCTTCCAGGCTGATGCCGCTCATGCCGTAGCGCCGGCCCAGCGCATTCGAGGCCATGTGGAGCAGATCTATCGACGCCTGCTCGAAGTCGCGCGTTCAGTTGACTGCGGCCATCGAGGCGATCATCGACAGCGCACGCGCGCCGAGCCAATCGGGGGATGGTGCCCGGGTCGGCGCGAAGGTGCGCGATAACGAGCCACCACGCGTTTCCCAGTCGATGGAGGCGAGCGCCACCCACAGCGGATGAATGGGCCAGCGGCTGCGCGTGCGGTCGCTGTGGTTGGGGATGCGCAGCGTCAGCCACTCGGTGCTGGCGTAGCTCCATAGGCCCGACAGGGCGCCCAGGACAGCGGGCAGGCCGTCGAGCTTGAGTTGGGCCAGGACTTCGCGCCTGAACTCGAATTCAAGGCGCCAGACAGGCATCTCACCGTCCCAGCCGGCCTCGCGCCAAAGATCGAGCAGGTACTGCTTGCCCGACTTCTGCAGTTCCAGCAGCTTGTGATACAGCCGCGCCATCAGCGCTCCGCCGGCGCCAATCGTCCAGCCCGTGAAGGTCGATCCTTCCGCGTACTGGTGCACGGCGCTGGCCTTGGTGACCCACGCCGATCGATCCCAGGCCTCCATCGACGCCATCGAGGCGAAGTCGGTGAAGAGGTCGATCCGACTGACCTTGGGCGGCTCGACGCTGCCCAGTTCGCCCAGCAGCCAGCGCAGCTCTTGCTCGATCAGCACTGGCGACTTGTGGGCCAGGAGACCGCTGGAGACCTGCACGTAGGCCATCGGCAGGGTCTTGGACTTGCCAGCGGACAGACGAATCAGGAATGCGCCATCGGCCAGCGTGAAGGCGAACAGGCCTGTGCTCTTGTCGCGCACCTCGAAGCAGTGATCGCCGATCTGCAATTGGGCCTTGGCGGCCTCGTGCTCCGGGCCCTGGGCCATGAGCTTGAGTGCCTTGAGGCTTGAGAGAGCAGCGGGCGACAGCTCGCCGGGGTAGGACAGGTAAAGACTGTCGATGCCCCACCGAAGCGGTTGGACGCTGATGCTGTTATCAGGTGCTGTGTTACTGGGCGGCGCACCTGTTCCGCCCCTATTGCCGTCCTGCCCGACGCGCGCGCCGCGCGCGGCGGGCACGCCGCCAACAGGGGCGGCCTGGTTGTTCTTGCGTGACATGAGAAATCCTTATCCGCGCCAGGCATGCGGAACGCTTCCTGGAACGGATACGAAATATCTACATGAGCCCTCGCGGGGGCCACGCGGTCAAGCGGCAAGTTCACGGAGTGGACACGTGCCGCCGCTTCTGGAAGCGCCGGTACTCGGTCAGGCGCTTGCCCATGTTCTTCTCATCTTCAATGCGCCGGCCCTCGCTCCCCACGCCAAGCTCGTCATAGAGGTCGAGCAACTCGCGATGTTTGAACGACTTCAATAGGCCAACGGAATCGAGAAACGCGAACATCAGGTAAAGCGCCTTGTGCTCAATGCGCCCTTTGTACGGAGCGGCAACCTGTCGACGCCAGACCTTGGAGAGGAAGGCAGCGTCGTCTTCCAGGCGCGCGCGGGCGTGTCGATCGCGAAAGTAGGGGATCGAGGTGAGTACCCGCCCATCAATCTGCACGGCCTTCGCGAATGCTTCGTCGTCTCCGGCTTTCGCTTGTGCCACGAGCGAGCTCAGCTTCTCGCCGTGGACAAGAATTGAGAGCTGCTCGTAAAAGAGGGCCAATCCTCCTGCGAGCGACAACTGAATCGCTCGAATCCCTGCGGCAAGTTCGTCCGCTGGCACTGCCTCCATCGCTGCTCGTGCCGCCGCCGCCTCTTCGGGGCTCGTTTCATCTGGAAATTCAATTGCGTCGAGGAGAGACATGAGTTCTCCGCCAAATTGCTGCGCGAAGGCGCCCCGCCCCTCAGGGCTCGACTGCGCTAGCTGGGCATTGAGCTCGGCCAAGTCTTCGTCCGACATGAAGGCCTTGGCCAGGGCAACGCCCATGCTTTGTTCCGCTTCGTACAGCAGCGGATAGTCCTCAATCCTCAGCCCCTTGATGGCCCTCCCGAGGCCAGCTCGAAAGGTCAGGCGACCTTTGGCGTCTTCCAAAAGGTGGAGAAACTCCTGCCACTCCGGCACCGCGATACGCAGTAGATCGCGGGCAGATGCTCGGTCGATGAGTGGGGCAGGGGTGTTCATGGCTGCAACAATGCCAGACTTCGGTCACGCGCCGCCTGCGCAATCCGTAGACAACCTTGCGCCGCGATGCACGGGTCACGTCGTGCAAATTTATGCGATGGTCGACGATCTGCCGCGCGAACCACTGCGATCGGACGCAGACGCCCTTCTACAGGGACGTCGCGGCACTAGCGATCGTGCCGATCAGACACGAGTCAAGCCGTCGGCGGCTTCCAGCCATGCTGAGTCGCAATGATCTGCCAGTCGGGCATGGAGGAGCTGATGCACTGCTTGCAGTACTCCGTCAGTTCCTTGTATGGCGATTGCGTCGCTCGAATTACGCCCTTGGTGTTCTGCTGTTTGTTCACCGCTGCAGCGTTATGCGCCTTCACAAGATCAACGACGCACGGCTTCAGCAATGCAGCGAGCTTCGCATCCTCGGTCGATGCCACCATCCCAGCAAACGTCTTCTGCGCTGCCGCGGCGGTGGTGAGTGAGGTGCAGACCCCCAGCACTTTCTTGTATTCCTTCTTGTCAGTCATCTGCGTTCGGCTCCTTTGAAACGCTAACCATCATCTTAGGCGCGAATCTGCAACGCTTGAAGTTTTTATGTACTTCGGTCGCCGGCCCAATACGATAGCCATATTTCCGAAATAGTTTTGTAAGAACAAGCCGAGATTCAGATGGCTACTTCCCAAAAACCCGCGACCAAGACCACCAAGACCCCGCGCGAAAAGAAGCCGCCGGTCGCAATGAACGTCCGCATCATCGACGGCGCTGAAGCGCGGTGCCCCTCGGCGGCAAGCTCTCGGTCGAGCAGCTCGACCAGATCGCGAAGCTCGGTGAGCGCGTGAACTATCGCCGTCCACCAACGCTACGTCGTTTTGGCTTAGCCCGGCCCGATTGCTGCCCAAAATATAGGCGCTCGTAAGTATCGAGCAATGTACTGAGGGCTAGATCGCCTGCATCGTGTTTTTGCGGATTTCGTAGCTTTGAAAGAACGTCGGCGATGAATTTGACAGGAATTTTAATGATGACCTTTTTGTGGTCGGCATATATAGATCTAACCCAGGCGAGTTCCTTGTCTTTTTCTAGGTTAGTACTCCATCCCCTGCAAATGATGAATGCGAGATTACCATAGCGACCGGAGAGGTAGGCAAGGACTTGCCGATAATCCTCCAAGGACGGTGACTCGTAGTTCTTGATCTCGAACACAACCTGTCGCGTGCTGTAATCCGTTTCGACGCGTTTCCAGAATGTG
>Ga0306920_100000031_pt1 | contig 221613 bp, 195 predicted proteins | sample flu12Cox44000170_FD_204666 | JGI IMG/M metagenome (GOLD analysis project Ga0306920, IMG submission 204666) | Lab enrichment of tropical soil microbial communities from Luquillo Experimental Forest, Puerto Rico - flux4day.12C.oxic.44.000.170 (v2)... | ecosystem: Environmental > Terrestrial >...
ACCCGGCGGATCGGCAGACCTTCGATAGCTACCTCCTGTTCATAGAGCAGATCATCGCTCGCGTCGGAGACCTCGAGCGCGCGATCGCGGCTGCAGGCCAGCATGAGTCGTATCGAGGTGCCGTCAATGCGCTCCGGTGCTTCCGAGGAATCGACACCATCACGGCGGTCACTCTGGCTGCCGAGCTCCACGACATCAGTCGGTTCCAGAAACCGCGGGAGCTCATGGCCTATTTGGGGCTTACTCCTTCGGTGCACGCCAGCGGCGGGCAGACCCATCGAGGGAAGATTACGAAGGCCGGGAACGCTCACGTGAGACGGGTCTTGGTGGAGGCTGCTTGGAACCAACGCCACACACCAGGTATCGGTGTGGCGCTCCGGAGGCGGAGGGACGGGCAACCCCGCTGGGCGATCGCTCAGGCGGATCGGGCAATGCGACGGCTTTACGGCCGATACGCACGGATGCTCCACCGAGGGAAACCACAAGGCACGATCGTCGTGGCCATTGCGCGTGAACTGGCCGGCTTTGTCTGGGCGACGCTTCAAACCAGCGCTGCGGCTGTCTGAAAGGCGAACTGAATTGGGCTCGGGAATCACAATCGGCGGATGTCCGGGCCACGGCTCGGAGATCCGCAAGTTAACTATGCGACTCGGGTGCTCGCCCGCGATTCGCGCGTCTAGAATGCGGCTCCTCCCCGACGGACCACGGTCATGCGGCTCTACACCTGCCGGTGCAACCCGCGAATATCAGTGTGACTCGTCGTCGAAGCGCGCTCTGACGTCCGCCGTTTGTGATTCCCGACTCCCGGAAGAAAACCGGTCTCGCGAGCCCGCGCTTGACAGGCGGTCACTCCATATCAGTTATACCGCGACGGACGCTCCGCTGACGGGAAAAGCCGGGCCAACGCGGTCCGCCGGTGCCGCTACTTCACGAGCTTCGCCAGCTCCGGACACCCGAAGTCGTCGTACAGCTTCACGAGCGTCGACTTCGCCTTGGCGGCCGTCTTCGGCGAGCGCATGGCGCGGTCGAGGACGGGGATGGCGAGGAGGTCCTGACCGTCGGCGAGCAGCTTCTTCGCGAGGCTCATCGCGGCCTCGGAGCCGGGGCCGGCGGTGCCGGCGGCGGAGAACTGCTGGGCGAGATCGAGCACGGCTTGCTGGGCGGAGGGGGAGGGGGTGGCCAGCTCGTTGAACAGCGCGACCGACGCCTTCGGGTCGATGCCGTACGCGGCGGTGGCGGCCGCGACGGCGTCGGCATCCTGGCGGCTCGCCTGGTGCACGGACTCCCACGCCTTCTGGGCGACGTGGAAATCGCGGAGCAACATCGCGGCGGCCGCCTTCGTGCGGGCGAAGCGCAGGTCCGCGGGCGCTGCGGCCAGGGCCTTGTCGAGCGCGGCGTACGCTTCCTGCTTCCTGCCGAGGCGCGTGAGGGCGTTGCCGTAGTCGGCCTGGATCGCGGCCTCCTTGGGAAACGCGGCGGCGACGGGGGTCATCAGCGCCACGGAGCCGAGGGTGTCGTGGTGCTTCTCGCGCTCGGCGCCGTAGGCGATCATCGTCTTCGCGAGGTCGGGAGTTTTCGGCAGGGCGGCGAGCGCTCCGGTGATCGCGGTCTTCGCGGCGTCGATCCGCGACGAGTCGGTCAGCAAGTAGCACTGGAACACCCGCAGGTCCTCGCGCTTGGGAGCGAGGGTGATCGCGTGGTCGAGATGTCCGAGCGCCTCGTCGAGGAGCGCTCCGTCGTAGCCGATCTCGACGGGACCTTCCCCGCCGCTCTTGGGAACCTTGATCGATCCCTTCTTCAGGTCCTCCTGCGTGACCTTCACGTTGAGCGTGCGAGTGAGCTGGCGCGCCTTGGCGCCGAGGGCGCGGGCGGTGGCGAGACGAAGGTCGACGTCGTCGGGGGCGGCCTTGATCGCGGCCCGGCCCTTGTCGATCGCCTCGTCGAGCTTCCCGTCTCGGAGCTTCTTCTCGACGTCGAGGGCCGCCGGCGAGCCCTTCGGGGGCGTGGGGGCCGGGGGCGCTGCGGACAGCGACGCGGCGAGCAGGGCCAAAGCGATCAGCATGACGGGATTCGCCTCCGGGGAAACGCAGCAGTATACGGCGAGAACGAGGCTCCGCCAATTCTCGAAGCGCTGCTAGAATCCGCGGTTCGGAGGCCGGATCATGCGCTCTCGTGCTCTCGTTGCCGCGGTCGTCGCTGCGGCGCTCTGTACCGTCTCGCTGCCGGTCCGCGCCGCGGAGGACGCCGACGCGTCCGCGGCCGGGCTCCCCGACCGCTTCCTCCTCGACGAGTACAACATCGACGTCGGGGGAGGGCAGGACAGCGCGCGCTTGGCCGCCGGGCTCTCCTTCGGGACCGGGTACGGGAACGGCTGGTGGTGGACCGCGGGCGCGCGCCTCATGGGCCTGCGCTGGCAGGTCGATTGCCCGACGGAGAAGGGGTACGGCGTGGGCGGGACATTCGGCGGGGGCTGGCACCCGGAGAAGACAGTCTCGCCGTTCGCGTCGATCGCGCTCGACCGCGTCTGGTCGGTCGGGAGCGTCATCGACTGGACCGCGACGCTCCAGGCCGGCGCCCGCGTCCGCGTCACCCCCGACCCGCAGCAGCACTTCACGATGACCTTCGCGATCTACCAGGCGAACGGGTTCGGCGGCAACGGCCCGAGCGGCTCCGACTACGGGATCGCGGTCCTCTACTCGGCGGCGCTGTTCGCCCGCAAGAAGTAAGACCCCGCGTCCGTCTCTAGAAGCGCGCGAGGACCTGCTCCAGATCGGGCTTTCCGATCTCCTGGAGCTCATAGGCGACACGCAGCGCTTGCTTTCCGATCGTGATCACGCGTCGCAGGTCGATCGGGGTCGCGATCAGCACGACATCGGCCGGGCAGCGGTCGATCGTCGCCTGCAGGTCGCGCATCTGCTCGTCCCCGTACCCCATCGCCGGTAGGAGCGTTCCGATCTCCGGGTACTTCGCGAACGTCTCGGTGATCGTGCCCACGGTGTACGGGCGCGGGTCGACGATCTCGGCGGCGCCGTGCTTCATCGCCGCGAGCACGCCCGCGCCGTATTTCATCTCGCCGTGCGTGAGCGTCGGCCCGTCCTCGACCGCCAGAACGCGCTTGCCGCGGATCCGCTCCGGGGTCTCGACGAGGATCGGCGACGCCGCGTCGATGATGACCGCCTGCGGGTTGACCGCCCGGACGCTCCTGCGGACCGCCTCGATCCCCGCGGTGCTCGCGGTGTCCTCCTTGTTGATGACGACGACGTGGGCACGGCGGAGGTTCGCTTCGCCCGGGTGGTAGGTCATCTCGTGTCCGGGGCGGTGCGGATCCGCGACCACGATCTCGAGGTCGGCCGCGTAGAAGGGGAGGTCGTTGTTCCCCCCGTCCCAGACGAGGACGTCGGCTTCCTTCTCGGCCTCCGCGAGGATCGCCCCGTAGTCGACCCCCGAGTAGATGACGCCGCCTGCCATGATGTGAGGCTCGTATTCCTCGCGCTCCTCGATCGTGCAGCGGTGCTGGTCGAGGTCCTCGAGCCGCGCGAAGCGCTGGACGCGCTGGCGGACGAGGTCTCCGTAGGGCATCGGGTGCCGGATCGCCACCACGCGCTTCTTCTTCGCGCGCAGGATCGCGCAGACCTTGCGGGTGGTCTGGCTCTTCCCGGCGCCGGTGCGCACCGCGCAGATCGAAACGAGCGGGACCTTCGCCTGCAGCATGCTCGCCCTCGGGCCCACGAGCTTGAAGCTCGCTCCCGCCGCGAGGACGATCGAGGCCTTGTGCATCACGGTCTCGTGCGAGACGTCGGAGTACGCGAAGACCACCTCGTCGACCTGGAGGTCCTTGATGAGGCGGACGAGCTCCGATTCGGGGTGGATCGGGATGCCATCGCGGTAGAGCTTTCCCGCCAGCTCCGGCGGGTAGCGACGCCCCTCGATGTTCGGGATCTGCGTGGCCGTGAACGCGACCACGTTGTACCGCGGATTGTCGCGGTAGATCACGTTGAAGTCGTGGAAATCGCGCCCGGCGGCGCCCATCACGAGAACACGGGTCTCCATGGGAGGCCTCCTCGCGGAAAGGTGGGGCATGAGACCACGCGAGGCAAGGAGGCGCCAATCAGCGGCGGATGGAATTGATCCCGTTGACGCGCGGCAGCAGCCGATCCCCTCGTGCGCTCACGGTCATGACGAGGGCGGTCGGGGATGCCCATCGCGGCTTTGCCGTGGGCTGATCGCACGGAACGCCGAGCTTCGGATCGACGAGCACTGTGATGTTGAACCCCATGATGCGCTGCGTGATTCCCGCCCGGAGCGGGGCCCACCTGGCGATTCTCAAAGGCTTTTCGGCCATCGCAGCGTGCGAGGGATCCAGCGCACCGATACGGGCCATCTCGCGGCGAACGGTGTCCAGGATTCGATTCTCGAGGAACGCCAGGCTCGGTGCGAGCGTTCGCGTCGCGATCCGGCGAAACAGCTCGACGTGCGTCGCGATGATCAGCGGCACGAGGAAGGTCGGGAGGAGCGATAGCGGCAGGCGTAGAAGAGCCCCCATCGATTCGGGGGAAGCAAGCGCGTGTGTCGCCGCGCTCGCCACGACGAACAGGATGTCGACCAGGCCGAAAGCGTTCCAGATCGCGATCAGACGCGGCCGGCGATCGGCGCGCGAGGCGAGCAGGAGAAGGGCGCTGGCCCCGAGCGCCGTCGCGATGTCGCCGTAGGCCGCCGGAACCGCAAAGGCCCGTGGGAGCGCTCCGCGACTCGTCAGCCAAAGGAAGTAAAGCCCGACGAACCGAGTCAAGTGGACGGCAACGAGCGCCGTCCAGTCGAGCGATGCGACCCACGCGCGAAACGCCGGGACGAACCGCCCTGCCGTGACGAGCATCGCGGTGAGCGCAACCAGAACGATCTGCGGGGCGGGAGGGTGGAGACGCTGCGTCAGGCCTGTCGCGCCCGCCGCAAGCGCGATCAGAAACCACACAACGAAGAAGAGCACCATCACGGCTTCGTCTCGGCGGCGATGATCGTCACGATCCCGGAAGCGCGGAAGAGCTTTCCTTGAGTGGTTTCCGCCTCGGCCATCACGTTGATCGTCGTTCCCGGTTTCGCCGTTTTGGGGATAGCTCGTCGCGCCACGACGCGCTTGGCCGGGGTCTTCGGCGCGATCACGGCGGGATCCTCTCCGACGAAGCCGACCTTGAGCTTCGCGACCGGCAGCGCGGCGTCGGCGTCGATCTCGATGATCGCTCCGGGCGCCGCCCTGTCGGGGACCAGGTGAAGGTGCAATCCCTTGGAGGCGCCGTGGGCGTGGGCGAACGAGGGGGCCAGCAACCCGGCGGCCGCGACGAGCAGAGCCGTTCTCAATGAACCAGGTAGAACGCGTCGTTTCCGTCGACGAGCGTCGGGTCGTCGAAGCTCGCCGCCGGCTGCTCGTCGTACGGAGTGGACACCCCGGACGTGAACCCCGGATCGAGCGCCCGCGAGACCGTGTAGGGCGACACGCCGCCGGTCCAGTGGAGCTTGACGGTTCCCGAGACGGCATCCTTGTCGGCGTAGAGGACCAGCGGCGCCCAGCTCCTCGCGGCGCGGACGCGCACCGTCGCGGTCTCGTACGCCGCGAGCGGCACGAGCACCGTGTTTCCCGACATGCCGAGCGGGACCGGCGTGCCCGGGGTTTCGTTCTGCCGCACGCGCTCGGGGGCCGAGAGCGTGAACGTGTCCGAGTCGATCCCCGCGGTCGTCGCGGTTCCCGCCAGCTCGGTCAGGCGGAGGATCAGGCCGTCCCCGTCGTCGGCGTTCTTCGCCGTGTAGAGGAGCACGTTCGGGGCGTCGACCGTGAAAAACGACGCCGACGCCGGCGGCAGGTTGCCCGGGCGGTGGGTGAGCAGGCGGGCCTGGATCGGCTCGAGAGCCTCGAAGCCGAACTTGCTCGAGGCCGCGGGGTCGAACGACGGGCCGGTCGAGCGGATCTCGTGCGTCGAGCGCAAGGTCGTCGGCGCGCCCGGCTCGATCGTGAACGGCCCGATCGAGTTGTCGGCGAACTCGTACTCGTCGACCCGGTCCTCGAGGCGCGAGAGCACGAGCGCGTTCGCGTGAGACCAGCTCGGCGGTGCCAATGTGTTGAAGTGCTGGAACGAGTGGGCGTCGACCGCGTCGACCGCGTAGTCGATCCCATTGACCGCGTCGTGGAACGAGAGCGTGTGCTCGACGTTGTGCCAGTCGAACACGTTGTCGCGCACGAAGCCGTCGTGGAGCGGATCGAGGAAGCGGGTGGTCGTCTCGGAGCGGATCTCGAAGTTGTGGACGTCGAAGGGGAGCGTCACGGTCCAGGCCTGCGAGCCGGTGGCATAGGGGACGTAGGGCATCGCGTTGCGGTCGAGGACGTTCTCGATCTCCACCCGGTCGGTGTTCCGGGCGAGCCGGTAGGTCGTCTCGACGTGCGGCGTTCCGGTGCGCGTGACCTTGATCGACGCCTCGATCGGCCCGCTCCAGTCGACGACCGTCGACGCCGACGCCGGGTGAGAGGCGACCGGCGCCTGCCCCCCGTCCATCTGCGACTTGGTCGAGGAGGCGAGCTCGTTGAACTTGTACCCCGTCGTGCCGTCGATCAGCTCTTTCCCGCGCGCCTTGTCGTAAACGCTGGTCAGCGCGCCCGTGGCAGCGTCGACGACGAGGCGATAGAGGTCGTTCTCGAGCGTGGTCGGCGTGACGGTGAGCATCCCCGATGGAACGGCCGCCGGGGAGCCCGGAACGAGGTCGTAGACACGGTATCCCATCGCCGGAACAGAGGAAGCCTCGAACAGGATCTCAGACGTGGCGGAGATGCTCTGGTACGGAACCTCAGTCGCGGTGCCGCGGTCCACCACCTTGAACGTGGAGGAATAGAGATCCGGCGGGAGCGCCACGCGGACGAGACCGTCTCTTCCGCGACCAAGCGGATTCACGGCGACGACCGCGTTGCCCTCGATCGACAGGTCCGAAAGCGCGCGCGTCATCCCGGCATCGAGGAGCTGATGCGAGAGATCGTAGGCCGACTGTGCGTACGAGAGATGGATCGTGTTGTTCCGGTCCATCTCCTCGGGGGTGAAGTACGTGTCCCAACCGCCCGCCCCAGAGTGCTCGTCGACTTGCAACTCGTACCGGTACATCGCATCGACCGTCGTCCGCTCGGGAGGCGCTCCGTCGACGACCGATCCCGCGGCGGCGAGCGCCTGGCCCGCGCGCCCCGTCCGGTGCGCGTCGCGGACCATCCGCTCGGTGTTCTGGGCGTTTGCGTGGCTTGCCGACCAGGCCGCGCCGAAATCCCCCGAGAACGACGGGAAGGCGGCCCCACCGTGGGTGGCGAGCATGTGATCGAAGAATTCCTCCGGCGTTGCCAGGACGAAGTGTGGGTTCAAGTAGGTCGCGTTCCACTGGTTGACGAGATCGCGCTGGTGGAACCCCTGGTAGCTGTTGTCGAACGCCCTCATCATCAGGAAATCGGGCCAGTCGTATCCCGCCTCTTCATTCTCGGGGAGCTTCTTCCCGAGCTTCGTGTGCAGCGCCGCCAGGTCGTCGAAGAACGAGAACCCGTAGTCGAGCCCCTCGGCGTACGAATCGAACGTGATCCAGGTCAGCACCTTGCTCCCGTCCGGACCCACCCACCAGAACGGCCGGTCGCCGTGGTTCGGCGAGAGCAGGCGCCCCCCGAACGGCGTGTTCATCCCGCCCACGTAGTATTCGATCCCCGAGCGCGCCAGGATCTCGGGGATCGCGAACGTCGCCCCCGGCACGTCGTCCTGGACGTAGGTCCGCACCGGGATGCCATGGTCCTGCGCGAAGCGCGACGACCAGTACACGTTCCGGGTCATCTCCTCGTGCCCTGCGGTCGTCGTATGGAGGTTCGCGTACCCGGCTCCGAGATGAATCCGCCCCTCCGCGAGGTGGGCGAGCATGTTCTGCTGCTCGGCGTCGGTGGAGCGCTCCCACCACCGGTCGAGGTCCCATGCGGACTCGATGAACCAGCGATACTCGGGGTCGGCGTCGAGGTTGGAGAGCACCTCGTCGAGGCTCGACTTGTAGAACGCCTCGACCGTGTCCGGCGGATCGGTGAACCCGACGTCGAGGTGGCTCTCCTCCATCAGGTAGACGGTCCGGATCGAGGAGTCGACGCCGACCGACATGTTGCCCCATGCATCGAGGTCGTCGAGCCAGGTCTGCACGCCCTTCGGCCCGTCGGCGATCAGCTCGAGGCGGTGCACGCGGGCCAGCGTGTCGTTCGCGTCGAGCACGTCGAGATTCCAGGTCGAGGTTTCGGACGTGGCCCCTCCGGACCAGACGCGCGCCCGGAGGCGCGGGTGCCCGGTGGCGCTGTCCGGGTCGACCTCGAAGCGGATCCAGCGCGTCTTGTTGGCGGGCACGACGTTGCTTCCGGTCGTGGCGATCTGGGTCAGCGTGCCTGCCTCGGTCCTCCAGAGCGAGACCGCGCCGGCGCCCGTCACCCTGAGGCGGTACTTCAGGAGCGTGGGCGCGCGCTGCGAGATCTCGAGATCGAACGCATACCCCGTCCCGAGCTGGCCGCGGTACTCGAACGCCGCGGAGAAGCTCGTCACCGGGACCGGCTGGAGCCAGTGACGCGCCCAGTGCTTCGTCGGCGAGGAGGGGAACGGTCCCAGCCCGTCGGCGTAGAACGAGAGGTCGCCGCCGTCCGTGACCTGCGTCCATGGATCCAGGTTCGGCGGGATGCCGTTCTGCATCTCCCAGTCGGTCGAGAGCGGCACGGACTCGAAGTTCTCGGTCAGGAGGGTGCCCGACCCCGGCGTATAGGCGAAAGCCGGGCCGGCGGCGAGCAGGAGCGCGGCGACCGCCCCGCCGGCTCTCATTTCGAGACCTCCGCGATCATCGCCCGCAGCTCGTCGGCTTCGGGGACCCCCGGCGGTGTCAGCGCCAGGGCGCGGGTGAAGGCCTCGAGCGCCCCCGGCTTGTCCTGAAGCTGGTACAGGCGAATCGCTCCCAGCGTCTTCGCGAGCGACGCCGACGGCTTCGCCTCGAGGGCCCGCGCGTAATCCTCCGCCGCCTTCTGGTACTGCCCCGCCGCGTAGTCGAGCTTGCCGAGCCCCTCGAGCGCCACCGGCTCGCGGGGGTTGAGCGCCAAGGCGCGCGTGAACGCCGCTCGCGCCGACGCCGCGTCGCGGCGCGCGATCTCGAGCGCTCCCAGCTCGGTCTCGAGCGTCGGGTCGGCGACCCCCGCGCTCCGCCCGCGCAGCAGCACGCCCCGCGCGTCCTCTGGCTTCTTGCGCGCCGCGCAGAGGGCGGCGTAGTTGAGGTAGGTGTCCGCGTGGCGCGGGAACAGGGTCAGCGCGTGCTCGTAGGCGGCCTTCGCTCCCGCGAACGCCGCGTCGTCCTGCGCCCCCTTCGCGGCATAGGCGTTCCCGAGATCGAACCAGGCCAGCGCGTTCTCCGGCGCCCGCTCGGTGACGCCGCGATACGTCGCGACCGCGGCGTCGGTCATCCCGGCGCCGAGCTGCGCCTGCCCCAGGGCCAGGCGTGCCGGGATGTTCCCCGGGTTTTTCACGAGCAGGCGGTCGAGCGGCGCCAGCGCCGCCCGGGGCGAACCCTCCTGGATCGACCGCCGCGCCCCGTCGAGGTCGCGCAGGAGCGCGACGCCGTCCTTCGGATCGATCGCCCCCGTCTCCGGGAGCTTCGATCCGCCGACGTACCCCAGCGACGACAGCCGGGCGCGCAGCTCCTCGGTTTCGCCGTCTCCCGACGGCTGCGGCGCCGGGCCGCTCGAGGTCAATCCCTCGAGGGCCCGGGCGAAGTCGGCGGTGCGGGCCTTGCGCGCCTTCGAGAGGTCCTTCTTCTCGCGGGCGTCGGTCGGCAGCTCGTACAGCTCCGGCCGTGGCGCATCCACGTACTTGTAGGGGCCGGAAACCAGCGCGCGCAGCGGCGCCCACCCGTACGCGAACGACGGGTAAAACGTCTCCATCTCGTACTCGGCGGGCGTGGGCTTGGCTCCCCGGATCGCGGGAAGGAGCGAGCGCCCGTCGGCGGCAGGGAGGGGCGGAAGACCGACGGCATCGAGGACCGTCGGCGCGACGTCTACCAGCCCCGCGTTTTCCGTCGGCACCCGCCCGGCCGGGATTCCCGGTCCCGAGACGATCAGCGGCACGTGCTGCGTCGCCTGGTAGAGGAAGATGCCGTGCGTCTCCTCGCCGTGCTCCCCGAGGCTCTCGCCGTGGTCCCCCGCGGCGATCACGAGCGGCGCGTCGCCGCGCCGCCGCAGCGCGTCCAGAAGCCGCCCGATCTGGGCGTCGACGAAGGCGATCTCGCCGTCGTACGGCCGGCCCGCGAAGCGTGTCGCATACGGCTCCGGCGGGACATAGGGGAAGTGGGGGTCGTAGAAGTGCACCCAGAGAAAGTACGGTGGCTTGAGGCTCGGGAGCGCGTCCAGGACCGCGTCTACCGTCTGGCTCGCGGCCCGCTCCTGGTAGTCGAACGCCCGCCGGTCGCCGACCCGGACCGAGTCGTCGTACCGCGCGAAGCCGCGGTTGAGCCCCACCGCCCGGTCGAGGACGGCCGCCGAGACGAACGCCGCCGTGTCGTACCCCGCGGCCTGGAGGGTCTGCGCGAGCGTCGGCACGCCGGCATCGAGCGTGAACCCCGCGTTGTCGCGGAGGCCGTGCCGGCGGGGGACTCGCCCCGTGAGGATCGAGGCGTGGGCCGGGGCCGTCAGCGGGACGGGGGAAAGTGCCTGCGTGAAGCGCACCCCGTTGCGCGCCAGTGCGTCGAGGCGGGGTGTGGCCGCCCCGGAGGCCCCGTAGCAACCCAGGTGATCCGCCCGGGTCGTGTCGAGCGTCACCAGCACGACGCTCGGCCGGTAGGGAGGGGATACGGGCGGTGTCCCCGCCGCCGCGACGGTTGGAATCGCGGCGGCGAGGAGCGCCCGGAGGACCTTCACGCGCGAGCGGCTACGGACCCTGGTTCCCGCAGGAATCCGTCGCCCGGACGAGGTAGTAGTAGTTCGCGGAATCGCCCATCGCATTGACATCGTCGTAGGTACCGCCGGTCGGAGAGGCGATCACGCCGAACCCGCCGGACGGGGACTGTGAACGATACACCTGGAAGCCCGCCGCCGTCGGGGGCGGCGTCCACGTCAGGCGAACGTGGGCGGCGTTGACCGGCGAGGCGAGCAGCGTGGCGCCGACGTCCCCCGGACTCGGCTGGCTGATCTCGTCCCGGGCCCGGACGCGGACGAGATTGCTGTCCGTGACCCCATTGTTCTTCGGGCCGTTGGAACAGGTCTCGTCGTTCTCCGCCCGGACGATGTAGTAGAGGTCCACCGCGTTCGGGGCCGAGGCGTCGGTGTAGGAGGTCCCGGTCAGCCCGGTGGCGATGCGGTTGGCGGCCGACGGGGTGAACGTCGGGTTCGTGTCCCGGTAAACCGAGTACGACCCCGCGTGGCCGGTGCCCCACGCCGGGGCGGCGTTCCACGTCAGCTGGATGCCGGTGTCGGCGCATCCGCTGATGTCGTTCGCCGAGACGAGCCCGCCGAAGGTCGGCGCGCCGCCGCAGCTCCCGCAGGCGTCGAAGTCGGGGGTGTTGCCGTCGTGAACGATGAACCGGTCGACGTTCCACCCCGACCGGTGCGCGTTCTGGCTGATGCCGCCGTTCTGCTCGAAGCGGATCTGGAGCGTGGCGTTCCCGTCGGCGAACGCGCTGATGTCGACCGTCTGGAGCGTCCAGGCGCTCTCCGTGTTCCCGAGGAGAGACGTTATGAAGACGTTGTTCCAGACGCCGTTCTTCTTGACGTCGATCAGGGAGTAGGCGCCCCCGCCGACGTTCAGCCACCGACGGAACTTCAGCTGCACGTGCGAGTGGGCCGAAGCGTTGATGACCGGGCTGATCGCGTCCTCGGTCTTGTTCGGCTCGTAGTCGCCGGGGTAGGTCCCGAGGCCGGTGAGGTCGTGGCCGAGGACCTTCGATCCCGCGTACGCCGTGGAGGGGTCGGGCGTTCCCGAGCCCTTCCCCTGGGGTGCTGCGATCTGCCACTCGCCGCCGAGCGTCCATCCGGTGGACGATTCGAAGTCGTCGCGGAAGAAGGACGGGATCGTGTACGCGTTCGCCTCGAAGGGCGCCCCCGCCTGGTCGGCGACCCGGGTGTTCCCGTAGGCGTCGGTGGAGGTGACGCGGAAGTAGAAGCGTGCGCATTCGGCGATCGTGGAGAGCGTCGCCTGGTGGCTCGTTCCGAGCGTGTTGTCGGTGACCGTGGTCCCGAGGGCCGGCGTCGTGCCCCAGTCGACCTTCCCGGTCGAGGGCTCGCTCGTCGTCCACTGCACGATCGCGCCCGTGTCGGTGACGTTCGTGACCTGGACGCTCAGGTACCCGGGCGCGGCGCAGTCGGCCGTGGCGGTCTGGAACGAGACGGCCGGGCTGCCGGTGCCGTTGTCGGCGTCGTGGTAGGTCCCGGTCAGCGGCTCGCCGTTCTGGGTCTGCAAGATCCCGTCGCCCGCGACCGCGGGACCGGGGGATGTCGAGATCGATCCCACGAACTGCGAGGTGTTGGGCCCGGTCTCGGTCAGCACGACCGTCTCGCCGTATGGCTCCGTGCCCGAGGAGACGGTGACCGCCACGGTCTCGGCGACCGTCGGGTCCTGATTGAGGTCGATGTCGATGACCTTGATCGAGAACGAGGACGAGCAGCCGACCACGCTCGCGGAGAGCGTCAGCTTGCCCGCGTGGCAGGGCTGGAGCCCCTGACCGAAGTTCCCCAAGGTCTCGAAGCTGTAGTACGTCCCCGCGTGGTCGTCGATCGCGCTGTTCCCGGAGGCGTCCTGGCTCTCCACCGAGTACCAGTAGACGGTGCACTGCTGGAGGCCGGAGAGGCCGATGGCGTGCTGCGAGACCAGGCTGAAGTTCGACGTCGTGGTCGACGGCGGCTTCGTCCCGCCCCAGTGGAGGACGGACGTCGAGGCCTCGTCGGTGTTCCACCCGACGGTCGCCTGCGTGTCGGTGACTCCGCTTGCCGCGATCCCCGAGATCGCCGGGGCGCGGCAGTCCGCGACCGCGGTCGTGTGCCGCGGAACGTTCGTTCCGCCCTGCCCGTCGTCCGCGTCGATGTAGTCCGCCGACAGGAGGTCGCCGTCGGAGAGGCGCAGGAGGCCGTCGCCCGTCGTGGACGGGCCGGAGGTCGCCGTGATCGTCCCGATGTACTTCCCGGAGCCCGGGGGGGTCTCCGTCAAGATCAACGTCTCGGGGGACGGCTCGGAGGTCGAGGAGACCGTCGCGGTCGTGGTCGAAGCGCCGATGTTGGCGTCGAGCACGCTGACCTGGATCGTGGACGAGCAGGAGTACGACGGCTTGTCGAACTTGACGGTCCCGGCGAACGGCTGCGGCGTCACGCCGACGCAGTTCGAAAGGGCGCTGCCGCAGGCATTGTTCGAGCCCTGCGCCTGGATCGTGTAGTACGTCGTGAAGCCGTTCGGCAGGTCGGTGTCTGTGTACGTGGTTCCCGGCGCCGGGACGGTCGCGATGACGGTCTGCTCCGAGGAGCACCCGGCGTCGTTCCGGAGGACCAGGTAGCTCGAGGCACCGGAGACGGGCGACCAGGAAAGGCTTGCGGACCCGGATCCCGCCGAGGTGGACAGGACCGGGGTGGTAAAGGACGGGCAGCTCGAGTGGTTCTGGTTCGACGCGTCGGATGCGGCCCCGCAGGCGATGTTGTGGCGATTGAAAGCGGCGAAGATCGCCGCGGCGTGCGGCGTGCCGTTCGAGAGGTTCCCGTCGTCATCGTCGATGTTGCGCATCTTGGTGAACCACGACCCGGCGCCGCACCCGTCGGAGCTGGGGAGGGAGCAGTTGTACGCGTTGCCTCCGGAGCCCTGGCGCGATTCGTACCAGAGCCTGTTGGTGAGCTCCCACGCCGTGTTCAGGTCGAGCCCGGCCGAGGTCAGGTCGCGGGTCGCGAAATCGAAGATCGCCTCGGCCGAGACGTACGTCTCGCAGTGCTGCTCTCTACCGCACGGGGAGTCGCCGCCGCCGCAGTCGCTCGTCACGAACCCCTGCGGGGTGGCGGGCGTGTGCGAGACGTGCATGTTCCAGTCCTGATCGCGGATGCCGCTGCAGTTCAGGCACGCGTCGCCGTAGCCGCTGCAGTTGCCCGACTGGTAGAACCCGCGCCCCACGCACGAGACGTGCGTCGACAGGAGCGCGTTGATGTCGGCGTACGCCTCGGTCGGGTCGTCGTACCCGCCGCCGTCGTTCTCGTCGAGGCCGTGCCCCCACTCGTGGAGGAACACTCCCGCGATCTCGCCGGTGTTGTTGCAGCCGCCTCCGGACTTGAAGAAGTTGACCGAGGACCCGTTCCAGTACGCGTTGCAGGTCTGGTCGAGGTCGATGTTGTCGGTGAGCTGCTGCTGGAGCCACGTGTTGCTCGGGAGCCAGTAGCGTCCCCTTTCGGCGACCCGGTTCAGATGGTAGAAGCCCGTGCGCGCCGAGTGCGTGTTCCCCGGCGAGGATCCCGCGGGGACCGCGCAATCGGTTCCGGTGCCCGACCTCAGGTCGAGATCGTTGTCGCAGGTGATCGACTCCGTGACCTGACCACACACGTCCGCGACCCTGACGTACGGCCCGGCGAGATGGGTCACCGCGGTCCCACCGGTCGGAGAGCAGTCGAAGATCCCCATGTCCCCGGCCGTCTGCGGCGTGCCGTTGATCGTCACGTCGGCATACGGCATCGGCCAGTTCTGCTGCTCGCACCCGTCGGGGCACTGCTGGTCGTCCGAGACCGGATACACGCCCCCCTTGGCCTGCGCGTACTTGTTGTCGTCGACGAGCGAGACGATCTCGCCGGTTCCCGTGTCGACCTTGCCGGCCCAGGTCCCCGGCTCGTCGGCGACCTGCACGACGAACCGCCAGACCGATCGGAACTGCGTCCCCGCGCCGACGGCGCCGAGGTAGGGGCCATTTTCGCGGGGCGCGCTCGTGACCGCGACAAGGAGGCGCTCGGGGCGGACGAGGTCGCGCACGGCGTCGCCGCTCAGGATCCCCATGTGCGTGTAGAGGAGCTGGCGCGCCGTCGCCTCGTCGACCACGACGGCGGGAGCCTTGTCGATCGTACCCCAGGCGTTCGCGCCGAAGGCGGTCAGGTTGCCGCGCGTGATGTCGAGGATGAGCTGCTGCCCGTCAACCTTGACACCGTCGACCACCCGCTCGAACAGCAGGATCGCGTGATCCCCGTCGACCGCGGCCGAGCCCTCGTGGCTCAGGACGAGCTGCGCATCGTGGATCTTGAAGAGCGACTCGTTCGACCGCACCAGGTCGTGGGCCTTCGCCTCCGCCTGGGCGATCGAGAACGTGGCGCCCGGGGCGAACCAGGGAATCCCCTGGCCTTCGACGAGCAGCGGGGCGCCGGAGCGGCGGTCGATCCAGACCGACCAAGCGTCCCCGTGGGCCGACTTGAACGCCGCCCAGCCCGCACGCTCCGCGTCGTAACCCGGCAGCGCGTCGGGGGTCTCGGCGGCCACGCCGATCCGCCACGCGGGATCCGGCACGGCCGCCCGGTCAAAGCGGGAGACGCGACGGGGAACGACGGACGCGAAGGCCGCGCCGCAGGCGAGAACGAGCACACCACAGCCCATCGCACGCAGAAGATGCTTGCTCACGAGACCCCCCCAAGCCGCCGGAGCGTCCTCGCCCGGCGGCACGCGGACATAGGACCGCAACACAACCAATTACTATCTGGTGATTTCCGGTCCGGGTCAACGAACAAGTTGGCGAAAACGCGCGGCGGGCGGCGCTTTCGGTGGGGACGGGGAGGCCGGGGCCGGGGAACCGTATCCCCGGCCCCGGAAAGTCTGGTCTAGCGCTCGATCGGCAAGCCGACCATCGAGCCGTACTCGGTCCAGGATCCGTCGTAGTTCCGGACGTCCTTCATCCCGAGCAGGTACTTGAGCACGAACCAGGTGTGGCTGGATCGCTCGCCGATCCGGCAGTACGCGATCGTCGGCTTGCCCGGGTCGACGTGAGCGCCGTCGAGGTAGATCGTCCGCAGCTCGTCGGCGCTCTTGAAGGTGCCGTCCGGCCGGACGGCGGTCGACCAGGGAACGCTCGCCGCCCCGGGGATGTGCCCGGCGCGCTGGGCCGTCTCGGTCATCCCCGGAGGGGCGATAACTTTCCCGGTGAACTCGTCCGGAGAGCGGACGTCGATCAGGTTGTGCGTGCGCCCATCGACCGCCGCGAGCACGTTCTGCACGCGGGCCCGAAGCGACAGCTCGGGGGAGGAGGCGGAGTAGCGCGACGGCGTGACCTTCGGCGGGTCGGTCGTCAACGACTTGTCGCTCTCGTTGAGCCACTTGACGCGGCCGCCGTCCATGAGGCGGACGTCGCGGTGACCGTACATCTTGAAGAGCCAGAAGGCGTACGCCGCGAACCAGTTGTTGTTGTCGCCGTACAGAACGATCGTGTCGTCGTTGGCGATTCCCGCGGCGGACATCAGAGACTCGAACGCCTCCTTGCCGACGATGTCCCGCCGGACCGAGTCCTGGAGCTGCGTCTGCCAGTTGAACCCGACGGCGCCCGGGATGTGCCCGGCTTCGTACGCCTTCGTGTCGACGTCGACCTCGACTAGCTTGATCTTCGGCTTGCCGAGGTTCTCCTTCACCCAGTCGGTCGTGACCAGAACGTCCGTATTCGCGTATCCACTCATGGCGCGGCTCCCTTCCTCCAAGAAACCCAGCTCACGGGGTGGTTCCCTCGACAAGCTCGGGGATATGCTTCGACATGTTCGAGACGTACTTGAAGACGTTGTCGGCGAAGATCATGACGCCCAGACCCCGGCGCTCGCGCTCGACGATCCGGCACGCCCCCTCGAGGACCAGCCCGGAGCTGGGGCCGGCGAGAAGCCCCTCGCGCCGGGCCAGCTCCGCGGCGCGGGTGTACGCCAGGTTGAAGTCGATCTCGAGGATCTCGTCGATCAGCGAGGGATCGAAGAGCTTCGACACCGAAAGTTGCGAGAGGTTCCGGAGCCCCGGCACGTCGTGCCCCTCGGTCGGCTGCACGGCGACGACCTTGACGCGCGGGTTCTGCTCCTTGAGGTAGCGGGAGCATCCGGTGACGGTCCCGCAGGTGCCCAAGCTCACGAACAGGTGGGTCAGCTTCCCCTCGGTCTGGCGCCAGATCTCGGGACCGGTGCCGTGGTAGTGGGCGAGGACGTTGGCCTCGTTCTCGTACTGGTTCGGCATCACCCAGCGCTCGGATTGCGCCTTGGCGTGGGCCTTCGCGAGGTTGATCGAGCCGTCGGACGCTCCCGGAGACGGGCAGAGCTCGTCGCTGACCACGTCGAGGGTGGCCCCCGCGATCTTGAGGAGGACCTTCTTCTCGAGCGGGATCTTGTTCGGGACCACAGCGCGCATCGGGTACCCCCGAACCGAGCAATAGGAGGCGAGGGACAACCCCGTGTTCCCCGACGTCGGTTCGACGATGCCGCGCGAGCCCGAAAGCTCCCCGCGGGCCTCGAGAGCGCGGACGAGATACGCGGCGGCGCGGTCCTTGACCGAGCCGAAAGGGTTGGCCCACTCGAGCTTCGCGAACAGCGTGAACCCCTCCGTCGGGCTGAGGCGGTTCAGGCGTACGAGCGGGGTCGGGTTCTCCGGCCCCGGCAGGAGCTCCAGCACGTCGTCATACACCGCTCGCGCTCGATCCATGGGGTCCTAGGCTCCCGATGCTGCTGGCCCGGTTCCCGACAGTGTACATGAAAAAAAGGGCCCCGGTTTCCCGGGGCCCTTCAGGGTGGATCGTCGAGGCGTGGATGCGTCTAGGGGGACACCTCGTTGCCGCAGGAGTCCGACGAATTCACGAGGTAGAACCACGAGGTCGGGGTCGGGTATTCGTCCCGGTCCTCGTAGATCGTGCCGGTCGGACTGCTCACCAGCGTGGACGAGCCGAAGTCGCCGATCTGCCCGCGGTAGACGTGGTAGCTCGCCGCGTTGGGCTGCGCCGCCCAGCTCAGGCGGATGAGCGCCTTGTTGATCCCGTTCGCGGAGAGGGTGCTGCCGACCGAGCCGGGGGTGGGCTGGCTCAGATCGTCGCGCGCGGAGAGATGGACGGTGTTCGTGTCGACCACGCCGTGGTTGTTCGGACCGGTGCTGCACGTTTCGTTGTTCTCGGCCCGGACGACGTAGTAGAGCGTGACCCCGTTCGGGGCGCCGGCGTCCGTGTACGTCGTGCCGGTTACCCCCTGCGCGATCGTGTTCGCCGCGGAGGGGACGAAGTTGGGGGTCGTGTCGCGGTAGATCACGTACGTCCCCGAAGCACCCGAGCCCCATGCCGGAGCCGCTATCCAGGACAGCGCGACCCCGGTGTCGGCGCATCCGTTGGCGTCACTGGCCGACTGGATTCCGTTGAACGTCGCGGCGAGACCGCAGCCGCCGCACGACTCGAACTGCGGGCCGTTGGCGCTGTTGACGATGAGGCGGTCGATGTTGAAGCCGGAGTGGGTGAGCGTCGGGCCCCCCTTCTGCTTGAACTGGATCTTGAGGTTGCTCGTCCCGTCGGAATACGGCGAAAGGTTGATCGTGACGAGACTCCAGTCGGTATCCGCCTCGAACGTCGATGTCCAGACGTCGTGGATGGCGCCGTTGCGCAGCACGGAGATGGTGGCCTGGCCTCCGTCCGCGGTGGAGAGGTGCATCCGCATCCGGAGCTGGCCGTTCGACAGGCTCGTCGCGTTGATCTGCGGGCTGACCGCCGTCGCGGTGACGTTCGGCTCGTAGTCGCCGGGGTGCGCGCCGAGGCCCGAGAGGTCCTCGCCGAGCACCTTGGTTCCTTCGAACGCGCTGGTCGGATCGGCGGGCGGCGTGCCCTTCCCCTGCGGGGCGCCGATCTCCCAGTCGCCGCCGAGCGTCCACCCCGTGTTGGTCTCGAAGGTGTCCTTGAACACCCCCGCCGGGATCCGCCATTCGTTGAACGAGTACGGCGTTCCATTCTTGTCGAGGACCGAGGTGTTCCCGTAGGCGTCGGTCGTCGTGATGCGGAAGAACACCGTCCCGCACTCGTTCTGCTTCCCGATGGTCTCCTGGTGGATCGTGGAGAGGCTCGAGTCGGTAAACGAGCTCCCCAGGGCCGCCGTCGGGCCCCAGTCGAGACGCCCGGTCGTAGGCTCGCTCGTGATCCACTGGACGGTGAAGGAGTCGTCGGTCAGCGAGAACACGGTGATGGACGTCGAGGTTGCGCCGGCGCAGTCGACGCTCGCCGACGCTTCCGAGATCGCCGGCGAACCCGTGCCGTCGTTCTGGTCCTGGTAGGTCACCGAGATGATGTCGGCGTTGTTCACCTCGATCTTGCCGTCCGGGGCCGGGGCGCCGCTCGTGACGACGATGCTTCCCGTGAACTTCGACGTGTTCGGCCCGGTCTCCGTCAGGGTCACCGTCTCCGGGCTCGTCTCGGTCGTGGAGGAGACCGTCACCTGGAGGGTGTCGACGACCGACGGGGAGAGGTTCATGTCGAGGTCGGTGACGGTCAGGCCCAGCGAGTCGGAGCACGCGGTCACCGACTTGTTGAGCGTGACCTTCCCGGCGTGACAGCTCTGCAGGCCGTTGCCCAGGTCGCCGAGGGTCTCGAAGTGGTAGTACTGGCCCCCGTTGGTGTCGATCACGTCGTTGCCCGCGGCGTCCTGGCTCTCGACGGAATACCAGTAGACGGTGCAGGACGCGAGACCGGTCAGTGTCACCGCGTGGCCGGTCGTCACGCCGACGGTCGAGGCGCTGTTGGCCGGAGGCTTGACGGGACCGTAGTGCACGATCGAGGTGGAGCTCTCGTTCGTGCCCCAGCTCACGGTCGCCTGGACGTCGTTGATACCGGTGGCCGCCACGGAGAAGATCGCCGGCGGCACGCAGTCGCCGGTCGCGGTCGTCTGCCGCGGGATGTTGTGACCCCCCTGCCCGTCGTCGGCGTCGATGTACTGTGCCGTGATCGTGTCGCCGTTCGCGATCGAGAGGATTCCGTTACCGGCGACGGGCGGACCGGCATCCGCCGAGATCGTCCCCTGGTAGGTCGAGGATCCGGGGGAGGTGGCGGTCAGCGTCACGGTCTCGGGCGTCGGCTCCGTGTTCGACCAGATGGTCGCCGTCGTCGTGTCCGCCCCGATGTTGGCGTCACGGACCGTGATCAGGATCGTCGAGCTGCACGCGTAGGTCGCCTGGCCGAGCTTGATCGAGCCGGCGAACGGCTGCGGCGCCGCGCTCTGGCACGTCGACAGCAGGCTTTCGCACGCCGTGTTCGACGCCTGCGCCTGGACGGTGTAGTAGACGGTGAAGTCGTTCGGGAGGTCCGTGTCGATGTAGCTCGTCGTGGGGGCCGGGACCGTCGCGATGATCGTCTGGCCGGAAGCGCACCCCTCGTCGTTGCGGAGGATCAGGTAATTCGCGGCGTTGCTGACAGGCGACCAGCTGATCGTCACCGAGTTCGACCCGGGCGTCACGGTGACCGACGGCTGCGCGAGCGACGGGCACGTCGAGTGATTCTGGTTCGAGGCGTCCGAGACCGCGCCGCAAGCGATGTTGTGGCGATTGAAGGCGGCGAAGATCGCGGCCGCGTGCGGCGTGCCGTTCGCGAGGTTGCCATCGTCATCGTCGATGTTGCGCATCTTCGTGAACCACGATCCCGCGCCGCACCCGTCGGAGCTGGGGAGGGAGCAGTTGTAGGCGTTGCCTCCGGAGCCCTGCCGCGACTCGTACCAGAGCTTGTTGGTGAGCTCCCACGCGGTGTTCAGGTCGAGCCCGGCAGAGGTCAGGTCGCGGGTCGCGAAATCGAAGATCGCCTCCGCCGAGACGTACGTCTCGCAGTGCTGCTCTCTACCGCACGGGGAGTCGCCGCTGCCGCAGTCGCTCGTCACGAATCCCTGCGGGGTCGCAGGCGTGTGCGAGGCGTGCATGTTCCAGTCCTGATCGCGGATGCCGGTGCAGTTGAGGCACGCGTCGCCGTAGCCGCTGCAGTTGCCCGACTGGAAGAAGCCGCGCCCCACGCACGAGACGTGCGTCGACAGGAGCGCGTTGATGTCGGCGTACGCCTCGGTCGGGTCGTCGTATCCGCCGCCGTCGTTCTCGTCGAGGCCGTGCCCCCACTCGTGGAGGAACACCCCCGCGATCTCGCCGGTGTTGTTGCAGCCGCCGCCGGACTTGAAGAAGTTGACCGAGGCGCCGTTCCAGTACGCGTTGCAGGTCTGGTCGAGGTCGATGTTGTCGGTGAGCTGCTGCTGGAGCCAGGTGTTGCTCGGCAGCCACGTGCGTCCCCTCTCGGCGACCCGGTTCAGATGGTAGAAGCCCGTGCGCGCCGAGTGCGTGTTCCCCGGGGAGGAACCCGCGGGGACGGCGCAATCGATTCCGGTGCTCGATCTCAGGTCGAGGTCCGTGTCGCAGGTGATCGACTCCGTGACCTGACCACACACGTCGGCGACCTTGACGTAAGGTCCCGCGAGGTGGGTGACGGCGGTGCCCCCGGCCGGCGAACAGTCGAACAGCCCCATGTCGCCCGCGGTCTGCGGCGTGCCGTTGATCGTCACGTCGGCGTACGGCATCGGATAGTTCGGCTGCTCGCACCCGTCGGGGCAGAGCTGGTCGTCCGAGACTGGGTAGACGCCGCCCTTTGCCTGCGCATACCGGTTGTCATCGTTCAGCGCGACCACGCGTCCCGTCGTCGCGTCGACCTTCCCGACCCAGGTTCCCGGCTCGCCGGGAACGGTGAGCGCGAACCGGTAGGTCAGCGCGTAGGCCAGGCCGGCACCGACCGCTCCCTGGTACCGACCCTCGGCCGAGGCGTCGGGAGGCATCGCGATCAGGAGCGACGTCCCGTTCTCCAGCCAGCGCACCGGCTCCGTCGCGCCGATCGCCATGTACGTCAAGAGCGACTGGCGCGCGGTCGCGACGTCGTAGACCGCCGGGGGCAACGAGGCGATCGCCCCCCAGCGGTCGGCGCCGAACGAGGAGATCCGCCCACGGGTGACGTTCACCATGAAGCGCTCGTCGTCCACGGCGATCCCGCCGGAGCGCCGCGTGAACGACAGGATCCAGTGGTCCCGGTCGACCGGGCCGGAGCCCTCGCGGGTCAATACCAGCTCCGCGTTCCGGATCTTGAAGAGCGCTTCGTGCCGGCTCACGACGTCACGAACCTTCTTCTCGACGTCGGCGAGCGAGGGCGTCGGGCCGTCCGCGGCGAAGAGCGGGATGCCCGACCCCTCGACCAGCAGGGGTGCCCCGGACCGGCGGTCGATCTGCACCGACCACGTTCCTCCGGTCTCTTGCCGGAAGCTGTCCCAGCCCGCCTTCTCGGCGTCGAACCCGGGGAGAGACTCAGCCGTCTCCGCGATGGTCCCCAGACGCGTCGCGGGGTTCAGGATGACGAGCCGGTCGAACCGGCTCGGCGCGCGCTCCGCGACGAGTGCGAGGAGCGGCGTGGCGAGGACGAGGGCGCTGGCGGCGATCATTAGACGGGAAACGAGTCGCATTGGTGGTGTCCTTTGGAGAACACACCTTCCCCCCTCGGGCAGGTGCCGGCGCTGATATCCGGTGATACCCGCGCAGCGTCAAGGTTATTCTTGTGACGGCGCAATTTCTTGTTACCGTGCCATAGTTTGACGATAAGACCACGCGGGTCCAGAGTGCAGCGGATGACGAGCGAAGGCGGAGTCGAGCCTCACGCGCTCCGCGCACGCCTCGCGATCTTCGGCGCTGCGCTCCTGTTCTCGACCGGCGGGGCCGCGATCAAGTCGACGACGCTGACCGGCTGGCAGGTCGCGTGCTTCCGCTCGGCGGTCGCGGCGGCCGCCGTCCTTCTGATGCTGCGAGCCGCACGGCGCGGGTGGGGGCCGAAGCCGTGGCTCGTCGGCGTCGCCTACGCCGCGACCATGATCCTCTTCGTCCTCGCCAACAAGCTCACGACGGCGGCGAACACGATCTTCCTCCAGGCGACGGCGCCGATCTACCTGGTCCTGATCGGGCCGTTCTTGCTCAAGGAGCACGTGCGCCCGCGCGATCTGGTGGCCATGGCGGCGCTCGGGGGCGGGCTCGCACTCTTCTTCGTGGGCGCCGAGAGGGGGAGTGCGACCGCCCCGGATCCGGTGAAGGGAAACGTCCTCGCCGCGCTGTCCGGCCTTTGCTGGGCGTTCGCGGTCTCGGGCCTGCGGTGGATGGGAAGGACCGGGGGGCACGCGGCGGGCTCGGCGGCCGCGGTGGTTGCGGGGAACGTGCTGGCGTGCGGCTTCTGCCTCCCGATGGCCTTTCCGGTGTCGGTAGCACGGCCCGAGGACGTCGCGATCGTGACGTTCCTGGGCGTCGTCCAGATCGGTCTCGCCTACGTCCTGCTCACTTACGGCCTGGCTCACGTCCATGCTCTCGAGGCGTCGTTGCTGCTGCTGGCGGAGCCGGTGCTCAACCCCTTCTGGGCCTGGCTCGTTCACGGAGAGCGCCCCTCGGGGTGGTCGCTCGCCGGAGGTACCGTGATCGTGGCGACCACGGTGCTGAAATCGTTCGTCGATGCGCGCGAGAGGAGATCGGCATGAGAATCGAGACACTGTCCGTCCACGTCACGGGACCCGACGAGGCGACCGGAGGCGTCGCCCCGCCGATCCACCTCGCCACGACGTTCGCGCGCGACGAGACGAACGCGCTCATCGGCGCGCAGCAGTACTTCCGCGACGGCAGCCCGACGCTCACCCAGCTCGAGCAGGCGCTCGCGCAGCTCGACGGAGGCGAAACGGCGCTCGCCTTTGCCTCGGGGATGGGAGCGGCCGCGGCGATCCTCCAGACCTTGCAGCCGGGAGACCGCGTGATCCTCCCCGACGACGCCTACTACGGCGTCGGGGTGGCCGCACGGGACTTCCTCGCGCGCTGGGGGATGGTCGCCGAGACGGTCGACACCTCCGATCCCGGCGCGCTCGCGGAGGCGCTGACACGGCCGGCGAGGATCGTCTGGCTCGAGAGCCCGTCGAACCCGCTGCTCAAGGTGACCGATCTTGCGCGGGCGATCGGCATGGCGAAGGCGGCAGGGGCCCTGGCGGTCGTCGACAACACGTTCGCGAGCCCCGCGCTCCAGCGCCCTCTGGCGCTCGGCGCCGACGTCGCGCTCCAGTCCTCGACCAAGTACATCGGCGGCCACAGCGACGTCAGCGGGGGCGCTCTGGTCTTCGCCCGCCGCGACGAGCTCTTCGAGCGAGTGGAGCACGCCCGGCACATCCTCGGGGCGCTCGCGCATCCCTTCGCCTGCTGGCTGGCCCTGCGCGGGCTGCGGACGCTCCCGCTGCGCATGGAGCGGCACAGCGCCAATGCCCTGGCGATCGCCCGGGCGCTCTCCGCCCACCCGGCCGTTTCGACCGTCCACTACCCAGGGCTTCCGGAGCATCCCGGACACGAGGCGGCCGCCCGCCAGATGAAGGCGTTCGGCGGGATGCTCTCGTTCCGCGTTCGCGCCGGACGCGAGGCGGCGATCCGCGCCGTGTGCCGGGTAAAGCTGTTCGTGCGGGCGACCTCGCTCGGATCGGTCGAGAGCCTGATCGAGCACCGGCAGACGAGCGAAGGTCCGGGATCGAAAGCTCCGCCCGAGCTGATCCGCGTCTCGGTCGGGATCGAGCACGTCGACGACCTGCTCGACGACCTGCGGCAGGCGCTCCAGGACTGAGTCGAAAAACGGCGGCACCCCGACGAAATCGTACCGTGGTGGCGCTGCTGGAGCCCGGGTGGCGCGTTTCCGCGCCAGGACTAGATTCACCCCTGTCTCGCCCGATGGGGCGTCAATCCAGAGCGGGGAAGTTCTCCCGCCTGCCGAGGATCGACCCGATGTCCGTGAACCCCGGTAACGAGGCCAACTCGAAGGACTACCGGATCCTCATCGTCGACGATGAGAAGCCGGTGCTCGAGGTGATGACGGAGATCCTGCAGTCGGCAGGGTGGACGGTGGACGCGTTCTTCAGCCCCGTGGCTGCCTTGAAGAAGATCAAGCACGTGCGCTTCGACACGCTGCTCCTCGACCTCTACATGCCGGAGATGCCGGGCCTGCTCTTCCACGCGAAGCTGCGGGTCCTCGACCGGCAGCTGTTCGACCGGACGATCTTCATCTCGGGTCATTTCAACAGCCAGGACCTGAAGAAGGCGCTCGAGGGGACCCCGCGCTTCGTTCCCAAGCCCTTCCGGGCCGAGGCGCTCGTCGCCGCGGTCAGCAACGCGATGGCCGCGACGCCGCGCGCGAAGGCGGCCGGGCGGGACTCGATGGGCGTCGGGACCGGCGGATCTAGCTCCCGGACCTCCTGAGGTCGTCGGGCCGGTACGCCCGGCCGTTCTTGACGACCAGGCGAACCGTCTCCGAGTTCTCGATCTTCTCGAGGGGGTTCTTCTCCAGCACGACGAAGTCGGCGAGCTTCCCCGCCTCGATCGAACCGAGGTCGCGGTCGAGCCCGAGCGTTTCCGCCGGGTAGCGGGTCGCCACCCGGATCGCCTCGAGCGGCGTCATCCCTCCCTGGACGAACGCCCACATCTCCCAGTGGGGTCCAAGCCCCTGCATCTGACCGTGGGCGCCCAGGTTGACCCGGCCGCCGGCATGCATCACGTCCTTCGCCGAGGCGGCGACGTCGAGGTGGTGCCAGTCGGCGGGATCGGTGGCCATGATCGAGCGAATGCGCCCGAGACCATCGACGATCCCCTGAGGGACGAACTTGGCGAGGCGCTCGTCCTTCCAGAGGTCGTAGTGCTGGTGGAACCACTTGTCGCCGGAGATCCCTCCGTAAGCGACCAGCAGGGTCGGCGTGTAGGCCGTCCCGCTCTTGGCGAGCAGCTCGATGATGTCCTTCCGGAGCGGCGTGATCGGGAGCGCATGCTCGACGGTGGTGTGTCCGTCGATCACGTACGTCATGTCCGCCTCGAGGTCGCCGCCGCCCTCCGGCACGACGAGCATCCCCTCCTCGCGCGCCGCCCTCAGGATCCACTGGCGCTGCTCGCGGCGGGGCTGCATGTACGACTTCACCGAGAACGCCCCGAGCGCCTTCATGCGCTTGAGGTGATGCCGCGCGTCGGCGAGCGAGTTGACGATCGCGCGCCCCGGATCGTCGGCCCCGTAGAGGATGTAGCCCGTCGAGAAGATGCGCGGGCCGGTCATCAGCCCGGCCTCGACCATCTCCGACTGGCCGAAGACCTCCTGGTTCGAGGCGGAGGGATCGTGGGTCGTCGTCACCCCGTAGGCGAGGTTCGCCGCGTACTTCCAGGGCCGCTGGGGGAAGATGTCGAGGGTCGAGTAATGCAGGTGCGCGTGCTCGTCGAAGAGGCCGGGAATCACCGTCGCGCCGGAGAGGTCGACGACCTTCGCTCCGGCCGGAACCTTGACCGAGGATGACGGGCCGACCGACGCGATCCGGTCGTCGGTGACCACGATCGTCCCGTTCTGGATCACCTCGTCCCCCTTCATTGTGACGAGGCGGGCTCCGGTATAGGCCACCGTGCCCGAGGGCCTGTCGCGAGACACGGTGAGCGCGATCTCGATCGTCGTGGCCTCGGGGAGCTTCTCCTCGTCCTTCTTGTCCTCCTTCTTCGCGTCCTTCTTGTCGCCTTTCTTTTCGTCCTCCCCGTCGGGCTTGGGGACCGGGAGGGCCTTGTCGAACGCGACCCGCCGGTACGACTTCCCCCAGATGAACGTGATCGTCGATCCGCCGTCCGCCCAGTTGACCCACTCCCCGCCGTCGCGAGTCAGGCGGCCAAGGGGGAGCGCGGCGCCACCGAGGTCGATGTCGACCGTCTGGGCGCCGAGGGCCGGCAGGGCGGTGACCCAGGCGTTGTACTGCTCGTTGAACGCGACCCACCGGCCGTCGGGGGAGATAGACGCCTCCTCGGCGCGCGTGAACCGGAGGTGCGTGCGCTTGTCGGTGCCGTCGAGCTGCGCCGAGACGAGCACGCTCTTCGGCGGGTTCGGTCCGGTCGCGTCGGCGTCCTCGAGCCAGTAGATCCTGTCGTTCCCGCTCCACTGAGGACGAGGCATTCGACGATTCGGCCCACGGTTTTTCGTCCCGATGACGACGTGGCCCTCGCCGCCGTCCGCGGGCATCCACCGAAGCTCATGCCACAGCTCGTTGACGAGATCGTCGTCGCGGAACGTCGCGCCGCTGCCGGCGACGTAGACGATCTTCGAGCCGTCGGGGGAGAAGGCGGGGTTGGCGTACTGGCCGGCGATGCGCGTCAGCTTCCGGGGCGTCCCTCCGGGGTAGGTCATCGACCAGACGTTCCCGCCCTCGGCGTCGTTCCAGGTGACGAACGCGAGCGTCCTGCCGTCACGCGAGAACGACGGGGCGTATTCGAGATCGCCGAGCGCCGTCATGCGCCGCGGGGTTCCGGAGGGGAGGCCCATCGCGTACAGGTGCCCGAGCGCCGAGAAGACCAGGCTCTTTCCGTCCCGCGTCTCGACCGGCCAGCGGATGATCCTTGCCGCGACGTCATCGACGCCGACACGGCGCGGCGTGCGCAGCGCCTCCGTGAGCGTCTGCTCGACCTTCGCTCGGAACGGGATCCCCGTACGTGCGCCGCCGGAATCCGGGTACCGCCAGATCTTCCCGTCGGCGGTGGCGACGATCCCCGAGCCGTCGGGTGTCCACGCGTACCCGGGAAAGACGCCGTGGAAGCAGAATCCCTCTTGATTGTCCCGCTGCAGTCCCTCGGCGACCGTGCGGATCTTCCCGCTCGCGAGGTCCATCACCTCGAGGATCGTCTTCGCCCGGACCCGGCGGACGTACGCCATGCGGCCCCCGTCGGGGGAGATCGAAGGGGCCGCCGCCCCGCCGAACTCACCGGTGACCGGGATGGTCTGTCCGTTCCACCGGTCGAGCCGCTTGATCTGCCAGATCCCCTCGTTGACGTTGCGGTCGTACCGGTAGCGCGCGTCGCGGGCGGAGAAGAAGACGAACCGCCCGTCCTTCGAGAACGTCGGGTCGGCCGCGTCCGGCTGCTCGTCCTTCTTGGTCAGCTGGACCCCGCCGCCGCCGCGGACGTGCCACATCCACAGCTCGACGGTGCCGAGGGAGGAGCGGTCGGTCAGCCGCTTGCGGCCGACGAGGTACAGCCCGTCCGGGGACCAGGCGGGGGAATTGACGAAGGCGTCCTTCTCCGTCGACACCGCGCGCGCGTGTGCGCCGGTGCGATCGCAGACCCAGAGGTTCTCCGTCCCGCCGCGGTCGGTGGCGAACGCGATCTCCGAGCCGTCCGGCGAAAAGCGCCGCTGCACGTCGTACGCGGGGCCGCTCGTGATGCGCGTCGCCTCGCCCCCGGCCGCGGGGAGCGTGTAGAGGTCGCCGTCGAGCGAGAACACGATCGTCGACCCGTCGGGGCTCACGTCGAGGGCCAGCCAGGTCGCCTCGTCGGTCTGAAACGAGATCGTGTGCGTCGGGCCGTGGCTCGCGTCGACCTTCCACTGGGCATCGTCCGCCGCCGGCTTGGTGGCCTCGTTCTTGGCGGGTTTCGCCGCGGCCGCGGCATCGAACGCACGCGGGATCGACAGCGTCAGGGACGCGAGCAGGGCGAGGGCGATCGGATGACGAGGGGACATCGTGAGACCTCCCGGAAGGACGGCCGCTCAGACTAACGTAGTACGCGCGAAGGCGGGGAAGAGATCGCGGTCAGAGGATCTCGCGGACGAACTCCACGTACCCCTCCGGCGGCGTCACGAGACGGACGCCCATGCCGACCGGGCGCCCCATGACCGGGCGCGTCCGGTTCCAGACGACCTCGCCGCGCATCCCGACGCCGCCGGTCTCGAGGTCGACGTGGATCCGGACGGCGAGTCCCGAGTCGATCGGGGCCATCGTGTTGACGAACATCCCGCTCTCCGAGAGGTTGACCGTCATCGCGGAGAACAGCGTCACCCCGTTCGCGAACCGGATCGGCACGGCCCGGAGCTTGCGCGGCGCGGGCAGGACCGACTGCCGCCCGGGGGCCGCCTCGGGGTTGAACCCCATGACTCGCTCGACGTCAGGCGCGCTGTGCACCTTGTATCCGAGCGCGCGGACGTGCCCCTCGACGAACGCCACGGCCTGGGCCTCCGCTTCCTGCGCCGTGCGCCCGACGAACTTGATCGTCGCGTAGCCTCCGGGAGTCGTCCAGAGCATGTTCGGGTAGGTGAGGACGCGCGCCCGGAAGACGTCATACGAGGGCGCGACGAGGATCCCGTATGCCTCGATCCCGACCGGGGTCTCGACCGCGATCCTCCAGCCGTGCCGCTCGGGACCGGTGGCGCGCAGCTCGCCGGGGCAGTCGACGGGTTTCGAGTGCGACGAGCCGCAGACGCGGCACCAGAGGACGAGGGTCATACGCGCCCCGTTCCGGGGGCTCGAGGCTCAAAACGCCTTCGAGACCCCGACGATGAGTCCCATCCGGGGTCCGAGCTGGGCCTCGTTGACCTTCGTGTAGACCGGCAGCTGCACGTAGGCATAGAACCCGACCCCGTCGCCGGAGCGGATCCGCCCCCCCGGCGTCAGGTAAACATAGGTCCGGCCGGTCGAAGGAACACCCATCCCCAGGAAGCGGTCCCGCCCGGCCTCGGAAACGTTCACCTGGACCGAGGTCTCCCCCCGCTCCCCGACCCGGAAACGCGCCCCGCCCGAAAGCTGCCACTCGTTCCCGACGCGGTACTCGAGCGAGTTGGTGCCGTTCGCACGGTAGGCGGTGTCGAGGAACCCCTCCACCTTCATGCTCTGGGTCGAGCGCGAGTACCCGAGCGAGACGATCCCGTCGTACGAGCCGGTCCCCGGCTGGATACCCGGCTCGTTGATCGCCCCCTCCTGGTCCCGCTCCTGGTAGGCGCCCGTCGGAAGCTTGAGCGCGGCGGTGCCGAAGAGGAGGTCTTGCGGCTTCACGACGAGCGCGTACCGCGCGCCGACGCGGACGTCGCCGAACCCGCGGCTCCCGGCGTCGGGGACGAACGTCTCCTCCGGTGTGCCGACGTCGTCGAAGTGCTGGTGGCGCTTGTCCTGCCACAGCGGGGCGGAGCCGAGCACGGCGAGCCGGTTGGTGATCCCGTAGGCGACGTCGAGCTGCGTCACCCCCGAGCGCGTCGACTCCTCGCGATGGTGATCGGGCACGATGACCCCCGCCTCGAAATCGATCTTCGGAGTGAGGACCTCGGAGGTCGATCCCGTGCCTGCGCGCTTGCGATCCTGATCCATCGTGCGGAAGGAGAGGTCGACGCGGAACATGTGAGCTTGCGGCGCGCCCTCGGACGAATCGGTCACGCAGAAGCAGGAGGCCGACCCGCACGTGGCGCGCGCCGAGGGAGCGAGAACCGCCGCGAACGAAACCACGAGAACAAAGATCGGGATATGGCGGATTCGCATCCGCGAGACCCTAACACACACCTCAGAAGACCGCGTGGGCGCGTTACAATCGCGAGCGGGGGGAGACAACATGGGACTTCTCGATTCGCTCCTGGGCGCAGGCAGCGCTCATCAGGGTTTGGCCGGAGAGGTGATCAACATGCTCGGCGGGGCTTCGGGCGGCGGCGGGCTCGCCGGCCTCGTCCGCTCGTTCGAGTCGCAAGGGCTCGGAAACATCGTCCAGTCGTGGATCTCGACGGGGCACAACCTGCCGGTGAGCGCGGATCAGATCGCGAGCATCCTCGGCAACGGCCAGATCTCGCAGCTCGCCGCGAGGTTCGGCCTCGCCCCCGACCAGGTGTCGGCGCAGCTTTCGCAGATCCTTCCGCGAATCGTCGACGGCTTGACGCCGCACGGGAGCATCCCGGCCTCGGATGCGCTGCAGGAGGGACTGAGCATGCTGAGGTCGCGGCTCGGTTGAGGCGCACCGTTTCGCGCCCCGTCTTGTGTGTGCGAGCCGACAAGGACGATCCGCTCCTGGCGCCGCCAAAGAGGTAGCCGTACTACTCGAGACGCCGGAGCAGATTCTCGACACCGGCGCGCCAGACGGAGCCGGCGTCGGAGTCATCCCAGAGATCCTTCAGCTCCGATCCCTCGAGGACGGCGGCCACGGCACGGCGCGCCTGCTCGGCGACGCCGGACGGCAATCGACCGAGGCGCTCGGACACCCAGAGCTTGACCCCATCGGGCAGATCGTCGGCGCCTCGCGCGTTCAAGGCGGCGTCCACCTCTGCCGCGGCCAGCGCTGTCGCGCAGTCCGGGGAGTCGAGGTAGCCGCCTCCCTCTTCGAGAATCGTCTCGAAGGCCTCGCGCAGCAGAGAGAAGTCGCGGGCCTCGAGCAGCTCCGCCACCCAGTCCAGCGCGTCGTCGTTGTCGAAGCTTCCCGGGCCCCAGGCCCCCATGCTCAGGCTTCGAGCGTCGCGTTCATCGAGATGTCGGCCTTGAGCACGCGCGACACCGGGCACCCATCCTTCGCCTTCCTCGCCAGCGCCTGGAAGCCCGCCGCGTCGGCCCCGGGGACCTTCGCGGTGACGTCGAGGTGGATCGCGGTGATCGTGAACCCGGCATCGAGCTTCTCGAGCGTCACGGTCGCCGTCGTCGCGATCTTGGTCGCGGTCAGGTTCGCCGAGCTCAGCTGGCCGGAGAGCGCCATCGAGAAGCAGGCCGCGTGAGCGGCGCCGATCAGCTCCTCGGGGTTCGTTCCCTTCTCGTTCTCGAAGCGCATGGCGAAGTTGTACGGCGCGCTCGAAACGGCGCCGCTTTCGCTCGAGACGGTTCCCTTCCCGTCCTTGAGGCCGCCGGTCCAGACTGCCGATCCCTTTCTCTTCATGATCCGTCTCCTCGATCGGGCTACTTGCCCCTCATGGTTTTTTCGCGCGAGGACTCGTGGAGCTTGATGAAAGCCGCGGGGGTGAACCCCGCGACGAGCTTGCCGATCGTCTTCAGGGGAAGGTCGTCCGCCCGCTGGAACCTGATGCAGGACTTCCCGATGTCGAGCTTCTTGCCGGCCTCCTTGAAGCCTTCCTTCAGCGTTGCGAGCCGGGCCGGGTCGAAATAGACGCACGTCAGGTAGATCGCGCAGTAGTTCTTCTGCGAGGACAGGGCCGCGTACAGCAGCGGCTGCTTGTTGTACGTGTCGGGGTAGCGGGAGAGGGGGACCTGCCAGGCGATCATCCCCCAGCTCATCGATTCCTCGTACCCCTTGGGGAGGTTCTTCACGACGACGTCGCGCACGGCCGCGATGGTCTCGCGCCGCTCGGGCGGAAGCTCCTCGAGGTAGCCCGCGACGGTCGTTGCTTCGGACTTTGGCATGCGTTCCCCCAGGATAGTCACAATCGACTACGGCCGCTTCAAGCCCCGCGGAAACCGGGGCGAGTTCGCGACGCCCCACGCGGCCAGGCGAAACGTCAGGCCCGTTCCGAGGCAGCCGAAGCCGTACCGCAAGCTCCGGCGGAAGTTGATCGAGGAGGCCTCCTCGAAGTACTTCGTCGGGCAGCTCACCTCGCCGATCGTGTACCCCCACCAGAGGATCTCCGCCAGCATCTGGTTGTCGAACACGAAGTCGTCGGAGTTCTCCTCGAGCGGGATCGACTCGAGCACGCGCCGCGAGAACGCGCGGTATCCGGAGTGGTACTCGGAAAGCTTGGCGCCCAGGAGGATGTTCTCGGCGAGGGTCAGGGCGCGATTCGAGACGTACTTGTACGCCGGCATCCCGCCGTCGCGCGCGCGGCCGCCGAGGATGCGGGAGCCGAGCATGCAGTTGTAGACCCCGAAGACGATCGGCGCGACCAGCGCCGGCAGGATCTTCGGCGTGTACTGGTAGTCCGGGTGGACCATCACGACGACGTCGGCCCCCCGCTCGAGGGCCAGCCGGTAGCAGGTCTTCTGGTTCGCGCCGTAGCCGCTGTTGACCTCGTGCACGTGGACCGAGGTCTGACGGAGGGTCCGGGCGAGCGAGACGGTCTCGTCACGGGAGGCGTCGTCGACCAGGATGACGTGGTCGACGAATTCGTGCTCGAGCACCTCGGCGTGCGTCTTTTCGAGCGTGCGCGCAGCGTTGTAGGCGGGCATCACCACGATGACCCGCTTCCCGTTGAGCATCGTCCGGCCTCGTTTCCGGCAAATCCGGCCGGAAAGCGCATCAGGGTACGCGAATTCGGCCGATGTGTCTGTTAGTCTCGGAATCGGATGGCCCGGGTGCACGGCGAGGTCGAGGGAAAGGCCGGCGGCGTCTTCGCCGACGTCTACCGGCTCGTCCGGCGGATCCCGAAAGGGCGCGTGATGACCTACGGCCAGATCGCGACCCTGGTGGAAAGCCGCCTCTCGCCGCGCGCCGTCGGCTGGGCGATGCACGGCTGCCCACGAGGAGTGCCCTGGCACCGGGTCGTCAACGCATCGGGAGGCATGTCGACCGACCGGCTGCCGGATGTGCCGCCGGGATTGCAGCGCGCGTTGCTCGAGGCGGAGGGGGTGGAGTTCCGGAAATCGGGAACCCTCGATCTCTCCCGGTACCGTTTCTCGCCCATGGGGGTTCGCAAGGCAGCGAAGAAAAAAGTTCCCCGCCACGCCTGATCCCGGCCCTCCCCGCCGAGGCGACCCCGGACACCCAAATTCGGATAATCTCGGACGCACCATGGGGGTGTTTGAAGGCGTGCGGAAGGCCTGCGCCCCGGCCGTCTGGTCGCGGGGTATCGAGCTCGTCCGCGCCGAAGCCGTCATCGGCGAGCGCGCCGACGCCAGCGAGGCGGTCCTTCGCATCTCGACCAAGGGGGGCATGATCGCCCGCACGGTCACCCTCTTTCTCGAGGACGGTGCATGGGAATGCACCTGCGGCGCGACCGCTTGCGAGCACGCGGCCGCGGCGGTGATCGCGCTCAAGCGGGCGAACGAGTCGGGGCTCGCGCTTCCCTCGCCGAGCGGGCCGGTGGGGACGATCGCTTACCGCTTCTTGCGCGTTCCGGGGGGCCTCGCGATCGAGCGCGGCGTGAGGACCGGCGAGGGATTCCACGCGTTCGAGACGACGCTCGCGGCGATGGCGGCGGGACGGGGCCACGGCCCTGCGTTCACCGCTCGCCAGGAAGATCTCGCCGCGGAGTTGGCCCTGGGCACCCACCGGCGCGGGGCGATCCCGCGGGCGATCGCGGGGAAGCTCCTGAAGGCGCTCGCCGGGTGCGAGGACGTCGCCCTCGACGGGAGGGCGGTCCGCACCTCGCCGGTGCCGATCGGACCCCGCGTGGTCGTCGCCGACCAGGGGGATGGCTTTCGGGTGAGCCTCGAGGACGACCCGGAGATCGACGAGGTCTTCGGAGGCGGCATCGCGCTGTGCCGCGGCATGCTCCGGCCGCTGTCCGAGGCCAAGCTGACGGGGCGCGAGCTGCACGAGCTTCCCGGGGGCAAGCACTATCCAGGCGCCCAGGTCGTCGAGCTGGTGACCGACGTGCTCCCGTCGCTGCGCGGGCGGATCCCCGTCGATGTGCGGACCGACCGGCTTCCCGGAAGCGAGCGCGTGCCGCCCCGGATCGCGGTCGAGACGCGCCGCGAAGGGGGCGTGCTCCACGCGCTCGCGACGCTGGTGTACGGCGATCCGCCGCGGGCGCGGGTCGACGGCGGAAAGCTCGTGCACATCGCGGGGCCGATGCCGCTGCGCGACGAGCGCGCGGAAGCGCGCGAGATCGCTCACCTCGCGGCTCGGCTGGGGATCGCGCCCGGGATGCCCGCGGCGTTCGAGGGATCGCGCGCGGTCGCGTTCGCGGCCGCGCTGTCGTCGTGGCGCGGGGAAGTGCGCGGCACTGGCCGCGAGCACTTCGACCTGGCGCCACCGCTCGTGCCCAAGGTTTCGGTTGGAAGCGACGGCGGTGTCGACGTGCTCTTCGCGAGTGAAGGCGGCGGCTCCACACGCAATCGCTCGGCGGACCCCCGTCGCGTGCTCGAGGCCTTCCGGGCGGGGGAGTCCCTCGTCCCGCTCGATGGAGGCGGGTACGCCCCTCTGCCGGCCGACTGGCTCTCGCGGTTCGGCTCGCGGATCGCCGACCTGCTCGCCGCGCGCGAGGAGGCCGGCGGGATGCCCAAGGCGCTCCTCCCGGACGTCGCGCGCCTGTGCGACGATCTCGACCTTCCGCGCCCGGACGCGCTCGCCCCGCTCGCGGCGATCGTCGACGGGTTCGAAGGTCTGAAGGAGCCGGATCTTCCCGCCGATCTCGCGGCGACGTTGCGCCCGTACCAGCGGCAGGGCGTGTCGTGGCTGAGTTTCCTGCGCGACGCGAGGCTCGGCGCCCTGCTCGCCGACGACATGGGGCTCGGCAAGACGCTCCAGGCGCTGTGCGCGCTGGCGGGACGGACGCTGGTCGTCGCACCGACGAGTGTCGTGCACAACTGGTCTGACGAGATCCGGCGCTTTCGTCCGTCGCTGGGCACGTGCGTCTATCACGGCCCCAGGCGCGCCCTCGATCCCGCGGCGCAGGTGACGATCACGAGCTACCCGCTCCTGCGCATCGACGAGGCCGTGCTCGCCAAGGAGGCGTGGGGGACCGTGGTCCTCGACGAGGCGCAGACGATCAAGAACCCGGAAAGCCAGGTCGCGCAGGCGGCATTCCGGCTACGGGCCGACTGGCGCGTCACGCTGTCCGGAACCCCGGTCGAGAATCGCCTGGACGAGCTGTGGAGCCAGATGCACTTCGTCAACCGGGGCCTCCTCGGCGGCCGGCGGGATTTCCAGGAGCGGTACGCGCGGCCGGTGGCGGAAGGGGTCGCCGGGGCGGCGGAGCGATTGCGCGAGCGGATCCGGCCGTTCGTCCTGCGGCGCCTCAAGCAGGATGTCGCTCCCGAGCTGCCGCCGCGGACCGACGCAACGCTCTGGTGCGCGCTCACCGAGGAGGAGCGCCGCGTCTACGACGCGGTGCGCGCGGCGACGCTCGACGAGGTGGTCGCGCGCCTGAGAGAGGGCGGGAGCGTGATCGCGGCGCTCGAGGCGCTGCTCCGCCTGCGGCAGGCCGCCTGCCACCCCGGGCTCGTCCCGGGGCAGACGGCGGAGACGTCGTCGAAGGTCGAGCGCTTGCGCGAGAGCGTCGAGACGGTCGTCGCCGAGCGGCACAAGGCGCTCGTCTTCTCGCAGTGGACGGGCCTTCTGGACCTGATCGAGCCGCACCTGCGCGCGGCGTCGATTCCGTTCGAGCGACTCGATGGCTCGACCGCCGACCGGGCCGGCGCCGTCGCGCGCTTCCAGGCGGACGACGGGCCGCCCGTGATGCTCGTCTCGCTGAAGGCCGGAGGGACCGGGCTCAATCTCACGGCCGCCGATCACGTGTTCCTGATGGACCCGTGGTGGAACCCGGCCGTCGAGGATCAAGCGGCCGACCGCGCCCACCGCATCGGCCAGGACCGCCCCGTGCTCGTCTACAGGCTGGTCGCGGAGGAGACGGTCGAAGAGAAGATCCTCGCGCTGCAGGAGGCCAAGCGCGCCGTCGCCGACGCCGCGCTCGGCGACGCCGCGCGCGCTGTCTCGCTTTCGCGCGCGGACCTTCTTGCGCTTCTTGAATAGAGCTCGGCCGCACTCCTCGTGACAAGGGACATTCCTCTTTTCTTGCGCGGCTCCCCGGATACCGCCTCGCTGCGAAAAGTAGGAATGTCCCTTTTCACGATGAGCGCGGCCGAGCTCCGTTCAATGACCGCGGTAAGGGTCGGGCGCGAAACCGCTGTCGGTGAAGCCGCGGGAATACTCGCGGCGACGCAGCGCCTCGGCGGTGTCGTCCGTGCGCGGGAGGACGCCGAGCTTCACGAGCGCGTCGTGGTACTCGTACCGGACACGGCTGACCGAGACGGGCGCGTCCTCGGTGTCGAAGGGAACCTGCACGACGCCGTGATCGACCTCGCGCCCGATTCCCGTGGCGGCAAGCTCGTCCTTGGCCCGGGCCGAAGGGGCTTCTGCGGCCTTCTGCTCGGGGGGCGCGTTCCGGCCCCCTGCATCGCGCATCCGCTCGTCCCGATCGGACCCGGAAAGCGGCTGCGGCTCGGCGAGCTTGGCCTTGCGCTCGCGGAAGTACGCCGCGGTGATCGATCCGAGGTCCGCGGTCTTCCCGAGCCATGCGCCGTACGAGCCCGCCTCGTTCGTGAAGACGAAGCGGCGGGCCGTCTGCGCGCTCGTCTGCCAGCCGTCGAGCACGATCGACTCGTACGGTCCGAGGATCCACTTGCGCGCCTCGCGGGCGGACGTGTGCTTGGCGTCGATGACGTTCAGACCGTCCACGGCGAGCGCGACCGCGATGCGCTCGCCCGTGGGGTTCGACAGGCGCACCGAGTACTCGCGTCCCTTCAGCGCCTCGACGTACGTGGTGCCGTTCGCCGCGTAGCTCGTGAGAGGCCGGCCGTCGACCAGGACCTCGAGCGTGTACCCCTGCGGGGCAGCGCAGGCGAGCGCGTGCGCCGCCTTGGCCGAGAGGACAAGTCCGGCAACGGCGAAAACGAGTCCGAGTGTCGCATTCAACGATCGGGCGGGGCTCATGGGTGTGACCTCCGGGCCGGGTTGAGTCCGGCTTCCGGGAGATGAGACCGCCCGCGCGGCGGGAAGTTCCCTAGGAGAGGGCCGCGGACGCGGTGAGCGCCCGCTCGATTTCGGATTCGTGAGCGCCGAAACGCCCCCCGAGGGCCTCGGCCCGCCGCCTGACGATCCGGGTCAGGTGGAACCGGACCGGTCCGAGGAAGGTGAACTCGGCGGTCGTCCGCAACGCCGCATCCCGCGTGGCGTCGCTGAAGCGCGACTCGAGCCCGGCCACGCGCTCCTCGTACCAATCGCGCGCGACCTCGCCCCGCTCGAGCTTCACGCGCAGCATCGTGAGGAGCCGCGTCCGGTCGATGATCTCGGGATGGTGGTTGACCCCGAAGATCCGCGGCACCGCGGTGCCGCGGGCGCGCGCGACCTCCATCATCGTCATCGCCTCGCCGGGAGGTCCGCCCACGCCCAGGGTCTCGGTGGCGACGATCCTGATCCGGCGCGCGGCATCCGGGTTCGGGATCAGGTCATAGATCCGGCTGTCGAGGACCGGAAGCCGGCGCCCGTCGGGAAGCTGGCGCGAGAGCGCGGCGAACAGCGGGTGGCCGACGCCGAGATCGGTCAGCGCGTTCTCCATGACCCCTTCGCTCTTGCCCCCCTTCTCGGGGCCGCGCGCGACCGGCCGCGCGACGCCGAGCCAGCGGCACATGATCCCGAAGGTGTGGCAGACGCCGAGCAACGCATGCTCGTCGTCTCCCGCGATCGCGTCGAAGTAGCGGAAGAGGCGCTCCTCCCAGGCGGGGTCCTCCTTGATCCCCTGGGCGTTGTCGTCGGTCCCGTCGTTCAGGCGCGGGTCCAGATGCCCCGGTCCTCCGGTGCCGATCGTCAGGCCGTACCGCGAGCTGCTCCCCTCGGGGACGACGCCTCCGCGGCGCACGTCGAACGAGAGCGCGCGCACCGTCAGGTCGGCGTCGGTGAGCGGCTCGGCGAGGTCGCAGGCGACCTCCTGGATCGCGGCGACGACCCCCGCGTGGCCGACGTTCGGCCAGCCGTGGTTCATGTCGAGGATCGCGACGTCCACCGTGCGGTCGCTCGGGCGCGGAAGCGCTTCGGGGCGATCGACGCGGAGGTGTTCGAACACGCCTCCGGAGGTCGAGGGGCACTCGGCGGGGCAGAAGGCGGTGTGACGCTCTTCCTTGAACCGGCAGTCGGGTCGCACCGCGGCATGGTAGCGCATCGATTCCGGATCAGCCGATCCGCTCGAGCACGAACGCGCCGCTCGCGGGCGCCGCCCCGTAGGCGATCACGATCCGCGAGGTCTCGTGCGCGACACCGAGATCGGGCCACCACGACGCGCGCTCGATCGTGAACGGGCTCGCGGTCTCGAAGCGCGCGCGGATGGGGCCGGTCGTGAGCACAGCACCGCCCGGCTCGCGGGCGATCGTGACGTCGGGATGGAGCAGGAGGCGCGCCTCGACCGGCTGGCCGCGTCCGCCGGTCACGCCGTCCGCGACCGCGATGCGGGACGCCGTCGCCTCGAACCGGCGCCGGTGGATCGGGGAGCCGGGAAGCCGGGCGAAGCCGTCGTGCGATCCCGTGAGGACGAATCCCACGCCCCGCGGCTCGTACGACTCGAGCGCGACCTCTGGACGGCGGCCCACGCGGAAGGCGCCGTAGAACTCCGCCTGATCGGCCCCCGCGACCGTGACGGTGTTGTGCGCCCGGGTGGAGCGTGCCTGTTCGCGGAGCGGACCCGCGCGGTACTCGAACGTGCCCGCGTCGACGACGACCCGGCGGCCGCCCGGCGTCCACTCGAAGGCCAGCGCGTCCCCGTGGGCGTGGGCGGGAAGCGCGTCGTCGCCGAGGCGGCCGCACTTGACGAGCAGGTAGTCGGTCCCGTCCCTGACGGCGAAGAACCCCGAGGCGTCGAGGGGCGCGACCGGCCGCGCGCGCGGGACGTCCCCCCGAAGGCGCGCGATGCCATCGAGCACCTGGGCCGGCGTCCGGGACAGGTGAAGCCCGCCGTCGCCGAAGAGGCTCACGCCGCCGTCCGGGTGCGTCAGGTCCGCCTGGGCCCGCGCCATCAGGTCGATGGAGCGTAGGACGCGCTCGCGGGTGTCTCCCGGCGGAAGGACGTGCGCGCAGTCCACGAGGTCACCGAGCACCTGAGCGTGATACGCCGGGCTGCGCTCGCAGTGCAGGCCGTCGGCGAGGACCTGCGCGCCGAGCTCCTCGATCAGGAGCTTCTCGGCGATCCGCCGCCATCGAGAAGCGCCGTCGCCGTCGAGCGCCCGGGCTCCCCACAGGAGCGCGCGAACGTTCCGGAGGAGGTGGTTGCCGCGGAGGTCGGTCTCGAGGTTTCGCGTGAGGAACTGGAGCTGCTCCTCGATCGACCGGACGGCGCGCGCGATGAACGCCGGGGCCAATCGGCTCCGGCGCGCGGCGAGCTGCTGCATCCAGACGACGCACCGGATCGACAGCGCGTAGCTGTTCCATCCCGCGCGAGCGTACCCTGGCCCGTACGGGCGCACGCGCTCGATCCAGTCCTCGATGCAGCGCGCGAGCGCTCCGTCGTCGAGCCCCTCGAGCCACTCCATGAAGTGGAGGGTCAGAAGGGCCAGCGGCGCCGATTCGCGCCACGCGCCGCGGGTCCAGTCGATCGGCGGCTCGACGCCGGCCTCGAGGCCGAGGAATCGCGCCGTGGCCGGAGACGCTCCGTCCACGATCAACTGCGCTCGCTCCGGGAAGACGGAGCGCGGCGCGTCGTCGCGGAGACGGGCGCTCCCGCCGCGCAGGCGCCCTGCCAGCGGCACGACGCGCGCCACGCTCTCGAGCGCCGACTGCTTCGCGCGAAGGCGGAGGCGGGCCAGGAGCCGTCGGGGCGGGGTGTGCGCGACGGAGGCGGCGAGGAGCCGGAGGCGGTCCATCGAGCGCGGATTCTAACCGGCGCCCGAACTCGGGTACTCTCGACGCCACCATGCGGGAATGGCGAAGGGGTCTGCTGCTCGCGGCGGTCGTGCTGGTCGTTCACGGGCCGTGCCTGAGGTTCGGTTACACCTGGCTCGACGACCACAAGCTCGTGGCCGAGTCGATCCCGCTCCTGCGCGATCCGGCCTTCGCCCTCGAGGCATTTCGCGACGACGTCTTCCTCTCGTCGATCGGGAGCGGGTTCTACCGCCCGCTGATGACCCTCTCGTTCATGCCCGCGGCGATACTCTCGGGCGCGGCGCCGTTCCTGCACCACGCGACGAGCCTCCTCGTCCATCTCGCGGGCGTCCTGCTGGCGTGGGGCCTGCTCCGGGCGATGATCGGGGGGCGGACGGCGCCGCTGCTCGCGGCGCTCCTGTTCGCCGTGCATCCGGCGATCGCCCAGGCGGTCGCGTGGATCCCGGGACGGAACGACTCCCTCATGGCGGTCTTCCTCCTGATCTCGTTTCTCGCCTTCCTGCGCCACCGCCGCGACGGGAAGGTCTCGACGCTCGCGATGCACCTCGTGGCGTGGCTCTTGGCGCTCCTCACGAAGGAGACCGCGATCGTCCTCCCGCTCGCCTGCCTCGGTTACCTGTGGATCGTCGAAGGCGTGCGTCCCGCCGCGGCACCGCGGCTGCGTGTCGCCCTCGCCTGGATCCCGGTCGGGCTCGTGTTCCTCGCGGTGCGAACCGCGGTGGTCGGCTGGCCGCGCGGCTTTTCGGGGGGCACGCCGCTCACCTCGATCGTCTCGAGCCTGAAGGCGTTCCTCATCACCACCGGGCACGTCGTCCTGCCGTCCGGGCTGTCGGTCTACCCGACCGTCGGGCCGGGCGTGCCCTGGATGGGCCTGATCGCGACCGCGATCCTCGCCACGCTCGTCATCGGCGCGAAGGGGGAGGACCGGCCGCGCACGCTGTTCGGCGCCGCGTGGTATCTCCTGTTCCTGCTGCCGACGGTCGCGAAGCCGACGGCCGGGGCCGAGCGGGACGTCCTGGATCACCGCGTGTACACGAGCCTCGTCGGCGCGCTCCTCGTGATTCCCTACGCGCGCGTCCGGCAGGCCGTGCCGCGGAGGGCGGCCTTCACCACGGCGATCGTCGCGATCGTGATCTTCTCGCTCGTCACGCTCGCCTACGAGCAGTCGTTTCGGGACGATCGGATCTTCTGGCGGACCGCGGCGGCCACGCCGAACGCCTCGGCGTTCGTGCTCAACAACCTCGGCTCGAGCTACTTCCGTCAGGAGAAGTACGCGATGGCCGAGACCGCCTGGCGCGCCGCCGAGAGCCGCAACCCGAACGAGCGGCTCGTGCACGCCAATCTCGGGCTCCTCGCCGAGCGCGCGGGGGACGTCGACACGGCGGCGGAGGAGTTCCGGAAGGAGCTGGCCGTCAACCCGCAGGACTACGCGGCGCACGTCAAGCTCGGCGCGATCTGGTACCGCCGCGGCCGCATCGACGACGCGGTCGCCCTCTGGGCGGAAGCGCGCGCTCTCCGCCCCCGCGACGCGGCCGCCTACGAGATGCTCCTGCGGTACTGTCTCGAGTCCGGCGATCGCGACCGCGCCGAAGCGCTGCTTTCGGCCGCCCGCCGCTTCGATGTCGTTCTCCCGCCCGAGCTGGTCGGGGCGGTGCGTGCCGCGGGGCTTTGACGTGGTACCGTCACCGCGATGAGCGCGCCGCCGCACAGACCGTCCCGGACCGCGCTCTTCGTCCCATGCTCCACCGCGGGCAGCTTTCCCGGGGACGTCGACGCGCAGCGCCGGCTGCTCTCGCTCGCGGGGCATCCCGGCGTCGAGACGTTTCCGGTCTTCTGCTGCGGTCAGCCGGCGGCGACCGCGGGGGATGCCGAGGGCGCGCGCGCGATGGGACGCGTCTGGGCGGAGCGCGCCAAGGAGTTCGACGCCGTGTTCGTCGCCAGCGCGACCTGTTGCGGGCAGCTCCGGCGCCTGCTCGAGGCCGAGGGACCGCTCCGCTACGCGCCCGACGCGTGGATCGAGACGATCCGCGCGCGATGCACGCTTCCCAGGGTCTCCATCTATCTCCACCGACCCTGTCACGACATCTGGGACGACGCGCGCTTCGAGGCCTACCGGCGCTGGGTCGCGGACACTGCGGGCGCCGTCCCGATCGACCGCCCGTACAACGACCCGTGCTGCGGCTTCGGCGGGGTCTTCTCGACGCTGTTCGACGAGACCGCGGGGGCGATGGTGGGCCATCGGCTCAAGGCGATCGAGAAGGCGGGCGCGAGCGTCGTGGTCAGCGCGGAGCCGGGGTGCCTCGGGCATTTCGCCGCGCACGCCTCGACGCTGCGCGTCGTGCCGCTCGCGACCTTCCTGGTCTCGCGGGGGATCGCGTGACACTGGTGCGGATCCCACTCGACACGCCGACGCGCAAGGCGGCGGACGTCACCCTGAAAAAGCGCGGGGAGGTCGTCGCGCGCGTCGACTGGGAGCGCTTCCGCGACGAGGCGACCGCGGCGCGGCGCGAGACGACCGAGAACCTCGATGCGCTCGTCGAAGAGTTCGCGCGCAACGCGACGGCTTCCGGCATGAAGGTCGTCCGCGCCGCCGACGGCGAGGCGGCCTGCCGCGCGGTGATGGCGGAGATCGGCGAGTCCCCGGAGATCGTGATCAAGTCGAAGTCGATGGTCACCGAGGAGATCGGGCTGCGCCATCACATGGAGAAGCTCGGGTTCACGGTCTTCGAGACCGACCTCGGGGAGTGGATCGTCCAGGTCCGCGGCGAGCTTCCCGCGCACGTCACGGCGCCCGCGATCCACCTGAGCACGGCGGAGATCGCGCAGTCCCTTTCCGGAGCCCTCGGCCGGACGTTGCCTCCGGAGCCGAAGGCGCTCGCGGGGGCGGCGATCGATCACCTCGCCAAGCCGTTGCGGGGCGCGCGCGTCGGGATCTCGGGCGCCAACTTCCTGATCGCCGAGACGGGAGAGATCGTCGTCATCGAGAACGAGGGGAACGCCTACTTCTGCACGTCCGCGGAGACGAACGTGGTGGTCACCGGGATCGACAAGGTGATCCGCGCCCGGCGGCAGCTCCCTCCGCTGCTGCGCGTGCTGACCGCCTCCGCCACGGGCCAGCCCCAGACGGTCTACACGCACGTGCTCGGACGGCCGGGCGGAGACGGCGTCCGCCGCACGATCGTGCTCGTCGACAACGGGCGGCGCGATCTGGTCGCGGGGCCGTATGCCGACGCGGGCCGCTGCATCCGCTGCGGCGCGTGCATGGTCGCCTGCCCGGTCTTCCGGCAAGTCTCCGGGCACGGGTACAAGACGGTGTACCCCGGCCCGATCGGAATCCTGGTCGCGCCGTTCCTCGAGCCGCAGGCGACGCCTTCCGATGCGCCGTTCTACTCGACGCTGTGCGGCGCCTGTTCCGACATCTGCCCGGTCCGCATCCCGATCAGCGAACTGATCGCCCGACGCCGCGAGGACCTCTGGAAGTCCGGGAAGACCCCGGCCGCCGTGCGCCAGGCCGTCGGGCTCTTCCGGCGGGCGCAGGGGAGCGGTCCGTCGGCCTCGATCGCGCGACGGATCCTTCTCGCCGTGCTCCGCCACCCGGCGCTCCGGCGGGGCGTGCGCGTCCTGCGCGCGGGGATGCGGCGATGACGCCTGGGACGGCGGCCCTCGAGGCGATGATCGAGCGGCTCGGCGCCGCGGCGAGGGAGAGCGCCGTCATGTTCCGGCGGGCCGGCTCCGCCGAGGCCTGGCCGCGGGAGGGGATCGAAGGTCTCGCCGCCGTCGTGATCGCCGATGCGATCGTCGCCGAGACGGGGGCGATCGTCCTCTTCGGCGACGACCGGCGTCTGCGGCCGATCATGGCCTCCCGCGCGCTCACCGCCCATGCGCGCCCTGACGCGCTCGTGCCCACCTTCGCCGAGGCGCTCGAGCGCTTCGACGGCGCCGGCCGGATGATCAGCATCTGCGGCCCCTCGCGCACGGCCGACATCGAGAAGACCCTCGTCGTCGGCGTGCACGGGCCGAGCGAGGTGACGATCGTCCTCCACCTGCCGCAGTCCTAGCCGCGTCAGCTCCCTGCCTTCCGGAACGCCACCACGATCGCGCCCCACGGCTGCGCCCCGTCGAGCGTCGCCGTGGCGGAGGCCGGCCCGGCCCCGGACTGGATCTGGTCCTCCTCGATGAGCTTCGTGTTCGGAGCCGCGGGCACGTTCTCCTCGATCGTGAAGCCCGCGCCCGCGGTGAATCCCGAGATGCTCGAGCTCGACACCACGCCCAGGACGAGGTCGCCGCCTGCCGAGGTCGCCGTCGACCCGCTATTCACCGCGGTGCCGGTTCCCTCGGCCATGGCGGGCGCGCCGTCGGCCGACCCCGATGCCGCGACCCCGGAGTACTCGAACGCCGCGAAGCGCAGCGTGCCCCCGGAGATCGAATCCGACACCGTGACCGTGTTCGCGCCTCCGCCGATGCTCTCGGCGTAGTAGACGGCGAGGGACGCGGTATCCAGCGTCTCGTTCAGCTGCGCGGCGAGCTTGTACGTGTTGTGCTGCGTGTCGGTGACCGTGAAGGTCTGGCCGGCGTTCCCCGCCCGGACCGCCACCGCGATCCAGTTCCCCGCCGTGTTGGCCGACGGGAAGGCGAGCGAGGACGACGTCGTCACGCCGGCGTCCTTGCTCGCGTGCTGGACGAGGGCGATCGACGACGAGGACGGCGGGTTGATCGTGGTCGGGTCGCTCGCCTGGTCGTTTCCAGTGTTGGACTCGCCGCCGCCGGCGATCGTGGCGACGTTGGTCACGCTCGACGCAGCGTTCGCGGCGACGTCGACGGTCAGCGTGATCGCGGGGTAGCTCGCCCCCGCGGCGAGCGCGTCCGAGCGCGAGCACGAGCACGAGGGCGCGGTGACGCTGCACGACCACCCGGTGCCGGAGGCGCCGGTCGGCGTCAGGCCGGCCGGGAGCGTGTCGGTCATCGTCACCGTTCCCGTCGTGCTCCCCGAACCCGAATTGGTCGCGATGAGCGTGTAGACGGCGCCGTGCTGCCCCTGCGTGAACGCGCCGGAGTGTGACTTCGAGAGCGTCATGTCGGGCACGGCCGGGCCTCCGCTCGCCGCCTTGAACGCGGCGACGAGAGCGCCCCAGCCCTGACCCGTGCCAAGCGTCGCCGTGGCCGCGATCGCGCCGGGACTCGATTGCCGGAGGTCCTCCTGGGCGAGCTTCGTGCCGGGGGAGGCCGGCACGCCCTCCTCGATCGTGTACCCGCTGCCGGCCGTCAGCGCCGAGCCGCTCGAGGTCGTGATCAATCCCACGACCAGGTCGCCCGTGACCGAGGTCGTCGTCGGGCCGCTGTTGGCCGAGGTACCGGTCCCCTCGCTCATCGTGGGTGTCCCGTCGGGCGAGGACGCGGTCGCCACGCCGGAGTACTCGAAGATCTCGAACCGGAGCGTCCCGCCGGTCAGCGATGCGGACACGGTCACCGTGTTCGCTCCCGCGGGAACTCCCTCGGCGTAGTAGAGCGCGAGGGACGCCGTGTCGACGGTCTGATTGAGCTGCGCGGAGCGCTTGTACGTGTTGTTGTGACTGTCCGTCACGGTGAACACCTGTCCGGGATTCCCCGCGCGGATCGCCACCGCGATCCAGTTGCCCGCCGCGTTTCCCGACGGGAACGCGAGCGATGAGGAGGTCGTCACCCCGGCGTCCTTCGAGGCGTGCTGCACGAGCGTGATCGTCGCCGGCGGCGGGGTGATCGTGGTCTGATCGGGCGCCTGGTCGTTCCCGGTATTGGTCTCGCCGCCGCCGCTCACCGTGGCGACGTTCGTGACGCTCGACGGGGCGTTGGCCGCGACGTCGACGGTCAGCGTGAGAGGTGGATAGGCCCCGGTCGGGACGAGGGCGTCGCTCCGGCTGCACGACGCCGGATTCAGGCCGCAGGTCCACCCGGCGCCCGAAAACGCCGTGGCCGTCAGTCCGGTGGGGAGCGTGTCGGCCACCGTCACGGTTCCCGCGGTCCATCCCGTGCCGGAGTTCGTCGCGGTGAGCGTGTACGTCGCCCCGTGCTGTCCCTGCGCGAACGCGCCGGTGTGCGTCTTGGTCAGCGTGAGGTCCGGCACTCCGGGATTCGTGAGGGTCGCCGTCGCCTGGTTGGACGGATTGCCGACGTTGCCGGCGGCATCCTGCGCGGTCACCAGGTAGTAGTAGGTGCCGACGCCGGGAGGGTAGTCCGTGTAGGTCGTCGCGGCCGTCTGCCCGATCTTGTTCTGCGACGAAGGAGTGAAGCCCGAGGTCGTCGAGCGGTGGACGTTGTACTGGGTCACCCCGACGTTGTCGGACGCGGCGCCCCAGCTGAGCACCACGGTGCCGGGGGAGATCGACGGGGTGAGATTCGACGGCGGCCCCGGCGGTGTCGTGTCGCCGACGATCGGGACGAGCGTGGGGCCGACGAGCTCGCACGGCTCCCCGGTGCCCCCCGGGTCGTTGTGCGTGTAGCTGGCGTGGTACCAGGTCACGAGGCGCTTGGTCGCCCCGAGCGCTTCCCCGTTGAGCCAGGGCGAGATCTCGATGCTCTCGTCCGTGTTGGGATCGTTGATCTCGTTCGGGTTCAGGGCGAGTGCGGCGACGTCCCACTTCCCCCAGGAATCCCCGGAGGCGCTCCCGTCGAGCGTGCCGGGCTCGATCAGGTAGCCGTTGCCAGACTGGGGATTCTTGACGCGCCACCAGTCGGAGGCCGGGCTCGACGTCGGCCGGACGAAGGTGGCCTCGGTCGAGATCGGGTCGTAGGTGCTCTGCGTGCCGGCGCGCCGCCTCTCCAGCGTGTCGATGCCCGTGGACGGATCGTCGGTCCCGCCGCTGATCGTGGCGTCGATCGCCCACTCGAACCGCCAGTACGCGTGGTGGACGTGGAGGTTGCAGGTGCAGTTGTTCGTCGTGGCCCCGAAGCCGAAGATCGGCTCGATCGTGCCGTCGAGGTGCAGCCGCCACTCCATGTCGTACCGGTACCACCCCGCGTACGACTCGGTCACCAGCCAGAGCGCGTCCCCCTGGTCGTAGATCGCGACCCCGCGGAAGTTCCCGGCGTCGTTGCCGGACTCGCAGAGCGTCGACGGGGCGCTCGTGGCCATCCGGATCCCCGAGCCCGAGCTGGGAACATCGTTGCCGGTGGCCTGGAAGCAGTCCTCGGAATACAGCCAGTCGCGGTACGGCCCGCAGGTGTTGTTGGCGTACTTGACGTTCAGGACCGGCATCTCGGCTCGCTTCAGGATCAGCCGGCCCTTGTAGTAGACGTCGGTCAGCTCGAGGCCGGTGCCGTCGTTCTGCACCGACTGCGTGCACTTCGGGTGCCGGATGTTCAGCTTCCAGACCGGCTGGCTCTGCGGCCACGAGATCTGGTAGTAGGCGCACGTTCCCACGGTCGCGCTGCAGTCGGACGTTCCCGGGCCGCACGATGCGAGGCCGGCGCGCGAGGTGTCGGGGGCCTGGGCGGGATATCGGACGATCGTGGCGCTCGAGACGTGAACCGAGACGATCTCGTTGCTCTCGAGGACGCTCGCAGCGACCGGCTGCGACACGAGGCCGACGTTGACGAGCCGGCGCCCGGAGGCGTCCACGGTCACCGCGGGCATCGGCTCGTAGAACTGGAGCTTTCCTGCGGCGATCGCGGGGGCAAACGCCGGGCTCTCGCGCACGATCGTCGTCGCATCGAGGTACTCCGCGAGCGTCCGCGCCGGCTGCCCCGGGACCGGCTCGCGGGAGAGCTCGCGCCCCAGCGCATCGAGCGTCAGCTCGAACGCGTGCTCCACCGACGCGTCGTAGATCGTCGCGTCGAATCGCGTGGGATCCTCCGGGCGCGGCCGCACGGAGATCACGCGCCGATCGGGAAACCGCTGTCCCGGCGGCGGGGCGAAACGCGCCTCGAGCGCCTGGGTGACGGCCTCGACCGCCGCGGTTTCCGGCGCGCGCACGGGCGTCACCCGGACGCGGCCGGAGACCTGGATCTGGCCGGCGGCATCGAGCCGCGTTGCGCCGAGGAGCGCGATGAATAGTCCGATCCCCAATCCGAACACGACCGATCGCGTGCGCATGGAATCACCCCGACTGCCCCCAAGTGGTCCGAGGATACTCTCAGTGCGACTGCGTTGGTGCTGTCTTGGCGCGAACTACGGACAACTACTCAGATTGAACCGGCCTGTTACCCCGCAGACCAGGGACGGCGTGGCCCCGTTCATCGGAAGTCCGGTGCTCTGCCGGCCCCACGACCCCTCGACCCCGCTCGGGTCGTCGGCGACGACGACAAACCAGAGATCCCCAGCGGGCACTCCCGTCCACGAATACGACCCGGAGGTCCCCATGCCGCAGACGCCCCCGGAGATCTGGTAGGTGCTCACGCCCGAAAGGGGCCCGTAGATCGTGTGATACCCCTTCCCGGCGCAGCTCGCGACATCCCACGCGAGGCTGATCACGGAGCCGTCGGCGGCCCCCCGGCCGGCGGTCATCGGCGATCCGAAGCTTCCATCCGGCACCGGCGGGACTGGGGTCGGCACGGCCGTTCCCATGTCGGCCTGGATCTGGGCCTGGGTGAGCGCGCGGTTGTAAATCCGAACGTCGTCGAGGAGACCGCCGTACCCCTGGTGAATCGCGCCGTCGACGCCGATGAGGAGATCGGTGCCCCGCGGCTGGATGCTCGAGGAGATCGACGACGAGACCTTCAGCACGCCGCCCAGGTACCCCTTCACGGTGGCGCCGTCGTAGGTGTACGCGATGTGCGTCCAGGTCGAAAGCGGCGGCGTCATCTGGTACGGACCGTGCGAGCCTCCGCTCGGATCGGAGAAGTAGAAATCGAGCGTCTGGAGGTTGTTCGCGTCGAACTCGAGACCGTACTGGTAAGGGGCGCCGCCGGTCCCCATCGTCCAGGGCTTGGCGATCAGCACGTAGTCGTAGAGATTCCCGTGAGTGATGTTCGCCCACATCTCGACCGTCAGCCCGGTTCCGCCGATGTCGAGCGTCTGCGAGTTGCGCGTCAGGACGAAATCCTGGGTGCCGTCGAAGGAGAGGGCGCCTCCCGTGTGCCCCGACGGGGTCCAGGTCGCCCCGGTGATCGTTCCGCGATTCGAGCTCCCCGAGGAATCCCGGGCCGTCGAGCCGGCGCCCTCGTTGAACGCGTAGGCGAGGACGAGACCTTGCGGGACGGAGTTCGAGACCGTGACCGGCACACCGGTGGCGGTGGTGACGTTTCCGCGGGCATCGCGGGCGCGGGCGGAGAGCGTGTGCGCGCCGTTGGCGGCGAGGCCGGTGTTCCATTCGAGGGTGTAGGGCGGCGCCAAGTCCTCGGCGCCGAGGGCGGCACCGTCCAGGAGGAACTGCACGCCGGCGACCCCCACGTCGTCGGCGGCGACCGCGGTGAGCCCGACCACGCCGGAGAGGGTCGCTCCGGACGGGGGCGCCGTGACGGTCACCGACGGCGGGGTCGTATCGGCGGTGACGCTCGCGGAGACTTCGTTCGACTTCGGCCCGATGTTCCCCGCGACGTCCTGCGCCGTGACCACGTAGTAGTAGGTGCCCGAGGCGAATCCGAGGTCGGAGAAGCTCGTCCCGGCGGTCTGGCCGACGCGATTCCCCGTCGTCGGCGTGAATCCCGAGACCGTGCCGCGGTGGACGTTGTAGCCGGTCACGCCCGTGTTGTCCGCGGCGGCGCTCCAGGTCAGGTCGACCCGGCCGAGCGACGGGAACGCCGTGAGGCCGCTGGGGGCCGTGGGCGCGCTGCTGTCTTCCCAGGGCGCGGGGAAGCGCAGGATCGCCGCGATCGAAGGGACGCCGTTCCCGTTCACGAGGAACAGCATGTAGTAGCCGGGCGGCACGAGGTTGGCGCTCGCGGGGGCGACCACGTCGAGGCCGCCTGCGGATTGCGTGAACGACAGCTGGACGTATCGCTGGTTGGCGTTGAAGGCGTGCGTGACCGAGCCCAGGCGGAGCAGGGACACCGTGGCGATCGACGCGCCGTCGGGCGTTCCGACCGCAAAGTGGGATCCGTACCCGAGCGTCGACGGGGCCGAGGTGATCGTCGGCCGCGCGCCTTTGAACAGGTAGGGCGGGGAGAAGATCTCGGCGCTCGGGTAGTCGGGACCGTAGCGGCCGCCGCCGGCGGCGAGCACCCGGCCGTCGGGGAGCAGCAGCGCGGTCGAGTGGTACAGGCGCGGATCGGACAGCGAGGCGAGCGGCGTCCACGTCTCGGTCGCGGGGGACCACAGCGCCGCCGGTTCGACCGCGGAGGCCGTGTTGTAGACGTCCGAGCTGGTGGCGCCGCCGGAGAGGAGGACGTTTCCGTCGGGGAGCATCGTCAGGTTGTGCTGGGTGCGCCCGGCGCTCATCGGCGCCACCGCGCGCCACGCGGGCGCCGGCTGGTTCATGTCGAGGACGTAGGCGGTGGCCGCCGCGTTCACGGCCGGATAGTCCGGGTTCCGGGCCGTCCCCGTCTTCAGGATCTTCCCCGGGCGGTACATGACCGAGCTGCCGGCGTCCTGATAGGTGCTGTCGATCACCGACCAGGTCTGCGTGTTGAGGTCGAGCACGCGGCTGACGATCGGGTCCTCCTGGCTTCCGGTGAACAGCACCCTGCCGTCCGGGAGAAGATGGAGGTGCGGGTAGAGCGGGAGGCTGATCGACGCGGCGGTCAGCTCGGTCCAGGTGTTCGCGTTCGGATCGTAGATCTCGGGAACGACGTTGATCCCGACGTGGCTCCCGTTCGGATCGGAGCAGCTCGGGCAGTTCGAAGCGCCGGAGACCACGAGCGTCTTCCCGTTCCCGAGCGCGATCCCGGTCGGATACCAGCGGGCCTGCGCCATCGAGGGACCGGCCGCCCACGCCATCGTCGACGGGGTGAACAACGTGACGTCCGGGATGCCGACATACGCGTCGATGTGCCCGCCGAGCACGATCACGCGCCCGTCGGGGAGCATCGAGTGCCCGGCGCAGAAGAGGTTGTTGGCCGTGTATGGATCGCTGGTGAGCGTGTCGGCCACGGGGTCCCAGATCTGCACGCCGGCGGTGGTCGTGTGGTCGTCCCAGAGGAGGACGTTGCCGGCCGGCAGTAGCGTCGCGTGGATCGAAACGAGCGGCCACGAGAAAGGCCCCGCCCATTGACCGACGACCGACGGGTCCGTGGCGTCGGGATTCGAGAGCGTGACCGTTTCCACCGGCGAGACGGTCTCGTTTCCCGCGGCGTCGCGCGCCACCGCGGTGAGGGTGTGCGAGCCGTCGGCAGCCAGGGTCGTGTCGAAGGTGACCGCGTACGGTGCCGACAGCGCCTCGCCTCCGAGGTCGGCACCGTCGAGGCGGAACTGCACGCCGTACACGCCGACGTCGTCCGAGGCGTCGGCCTCGAGCCGCACCGAGCCGGAAAGCGTGCGCGAGCCGGGGGGCAGGCGAAGCGCGACGCGCGGCGGGTGCGCGTCCGACGGGTCGACGACGACGACGAACGAGACCGGTGCCGCGTCGCTGCCGGCGATCTTGGCGTGGTCCGGGGTGGCCAGCCACGCGGTCAGCGTGTGCGGGCCCGTACGGATTCCGGTGATCCTGTGGCTCCCATCGAGCCTCGTGTCCTCGGACACGGGGTGCCCGTCGATCGCGAAAACCGCGTGGCCGACCCCGTTGAGATCACCGAGCGCGGAATAGGCGACATGGAGCGTTCCGCCGCCGAGGGTCTGCCCGGCGCGCGGAGCCGTGAGCACGATGCGGGGAGATCCAGATGCTGCGGCTGCTCCGGTCAGCGCCGCCGCCAGCGCGATCGCCAGAAGCCGCGCGCGTGCGACCGCGAGAGGACGTCCAAGCTGTATGTCGCTCAAGGGAAGAAGTTTCCGTCCGCGGAAACCTACGCTGAAGACTCGGGGCGGACAACGAAAAGGAGCCGGATTGTCAACAGAACAACGGACCGGAACGGTACGCTATAAGAGATTAAGTTAGTAAGGTCTTGACGGTTTTTCGGCACACGATAACTTTCGAATCACGAGAGGGCCGAGTGGACGTGCGCTTCCTTCGCAAGATCTCGATCGCCGGGCTGGCTCTGCTGCTCACTGCGGTCTCTCCGTCGCCGGTCCCGAGCCCGGTCGCGGTGGGCGCGTTCGGGTGCCCGATGCACCCCGAGATGCGCGCCGCGTCTCCGGGCACGTGCCCGGTTTGCGGGATGACGCTCGTCCCGATGGGACCCCCGGGAAGCCCTCCCGCTCGCGTCACGCTCGTCTCCGTTCCGGAGCACCCATCGCCCGGAGAGCCGCTCCGGCTGAAGATCGAGATCACCGACCCGGCGACCGGGGCGCGCGTCCGGGATTTCCAGATCGTCCACGAGAAGCTGATCCACCTGTTCGTCGTCGGCAGCGACCTCGCGACCTACGACCACATCCATCCGGCGCAACTGCCGGACGGCACGTTCGAGGTCGTGACCGCTCTCCCGCATGCGGGGACCTACTACGTCTTCAGCGACTTCCTCCCGGCCGGCGGCACGCCGCAGATCGTCCGCTCGACCGTGACGACCGCGGGCGCCCCGGCTCAGGCTCCGCCGGCGCGGTTGACCGCGGACCGCGTTCTGACGAAGGTCGTCGACGGCACGCGGTTCGAGCTGAGCCTGGAGCCGCCCCGGACGGCGGCGGGGGCACACGCGGCGCTGATGCTTCACCTCGTCGACGAAAGGACCGGCGCTCCGGTCACCGATCTCGAGCCGTACCTCGGCGCCTGGGGACATGCGCTGATCCTCGACGCGGACGCGCTCGACTGCGTGCATACGCACCCGACACGCCTCGCCACGTCCGGCTCCGCCTCCGGCGGGCCCGACGTCGCCTTCAATGCGGTCATGCGGCGACCGGGAGCGCACCGCATCTGGGCGCAGTTCAAGCGCGCGGGGAAGGTGACGACGGTCGATTTCACGATCGACGTCGGCCGGGTCGCGCACCTCGCGGCGTGGGACGGGCTCGACTGGGTGGAGCCCGGACCCCGCGATGCGGGGGGTCCCGACGGTCCCGTGCGAGCGCTGGCGATCGCCGGGGACGGCCTGGTCGTGGGGGGAGAGTTCGTCGCGGCGGGAGGGCGGCCCGCGGCGAGGATCGCCCGGTGGGACGGGAAGAGATGGAGCGCGCTCGGGGCCGGCCTCGACGGGCCGGTCTGGGCGATCGCGGTCGCGGGATCCGACGTCTACGCGGGGGGCGAGTTCGCCGCGACAGGGCAGACGCGTGTCAACGGGATCGCTCGCTGGGACGGGACGCGCTGGCACGCGCTGGGCGAGGGCGTCGGCGGGAGCCGCGACCAGGCACGCCCCGCGGCGGTCTACGCGCTCGCGCTGCGCGGGCGCGATCTGATCGCGGGGGGCCGCTTCACCACCGCCGGGGGCGTCAACGCCGAGGGGATCGCGCGCTGGGACGGGAGGCGGTGGTCGCCGCTCGGTACCGGCGTGAGCAGCGGTGACCGCGGAAGCGTGGTCTGGTCGCTCGCCGTGTCGGGCCCGGATCTGTTCGCCGGCGGAGAGTTCGTCGCCGCGGGGCGCGTGCCGGCTCGCAACGTCGCGCGATGGGACGGGACGGCCTGGAGCGCTCTGGGCACGGGCGTCGCAGGCGGCCTCGAGAAAGTCGCCGCCCTCGCCGCCTCGGGCGGGAAGGTCTTCGCCGCGGGAGACTTCACGGAGGCCGGCGGGACCTCCGCGGGCCGTATCGCCGTTTGGGACGGCACGCGCTGGGCGCCCCTGACCCTCGCGACGACCGAGAGCATCCGCGCCCTCGCGATGCTCCGCGACGAGCTCTTCGTCGCGGGGGGATCGTTCCGGCTCCCCGGCGGCCGCCGCACGACCGGCCTCGTGCGCTACGACGGCCGGCAGTGGTGGCCTCTCGCCGACGGCCTGGGCTCGGGTGCGTTCCTGGCACCGGTGCTCGCGATCGCCGCGGGGCCCGGGCGCACCTACGCTGGCGGGGGTCCGTTCATCGTCCGCTAGCGTCCCGTAAACGGAAGTCTCGGGGGATATTCCCTATTCTTCGCAGCGAGGCGGTATCCGGGGAGCCTCGCAAGAAGAAAGGGAATATCCCCCGAGACTTCCGTTTACGAGACGCTAGGACGCGACGACGATCTTCCGCGCGGTGAAGGCTTCGGCGAGGCCCGACGGCGCGCAGCACTCCATTCCGCGCAGTCGCATCAGGCCGCGGAACGTCTCCTCGGCGAACCAGTGCTTGTCGCGCTGGGAGGCGAACGTCGCGAGGAGGATCCGGACCTTCTCTCGGCAGGCGACTTCGTCGACGGGGACGAACAGGTTCGGCACGCCGAGGTCGCCGTCGTACTTCGGGATCTCGTACTCGAGAATCGTGTGGTTCCGGAAGGTGTTCCAGGTCAGATCCGAGACGACGCGATGGTCCTGGTGCCGGTCGTCGCGCGTGTGCGTGAAGACGAGGTCGGGGGCGACCTTCGCCTTCAGCGACTCGAAGTAGTCCTTGATGTCCGCGCCGACGTACGGAAAGTACCCGTTCCGGAATCGCTCGACCGCGACGGTCGTCCGCCCCGCCTTGGCGAGGAACTCGCGGGCGCTCGACCGGGCCTCGCCCTCGCGCTCCGCGTCAGAGCTGAGCACGACCCAGTGGCAGACGGCGTCGGCATGACGGGCGAGGAGCGTGAGGATCGTGCCGCCGCAGCCGATCTCGATGTCGTCGGAGTGCGCTCCGAGGCACAGGATCGTCAGCGGTCGGGTTGGGGAGGCGGAGAGGTCGAACGGCAGCATGCGGGGCCCTCGGGGCGAACGATAGTCTCCGCACGGAGGGGGAGGCAAGCGCCGGCGCGCGATCACGCTATGCTACGGGGAGTGGTGTCCTTCACGAAGTTCCGGCTCCCGATCGCGCTCGGTTTCGTCGCGATCGCGATCACGATCGCGATCCTGACGCCGGAGCCGGACCGGAGCCTGCGGTCCGCCCAGTGCTTCCACGACTTCCTGCACATCCCGGGATTCGCGGCCGTCGCGGCCGCCCTGTTCTGGGCATTTCCGAACCGGCGGGGCTCTCCCCGGAAGCGCAAGCTCCGCCGGCTGCTCCTCCTCTCGGCGATCGCGATCGGGCTCGGCGTGTTCGTGGAGCTGATGCAGCAAGCCCTCGGCGGGGTCGCCGACCCGGTCGACGTGATGCACGACGTGGCCGGCGTGACGGCGAGCCTGCTCGTGGCGATCTCGCTCTGGTCGACGATGAGGACGACCGCGCGCGTCGCGCTGCGAGTGGGCGCGCTCGTCGTCTCGCTCGGGTTCCTGCCGCCAACGCTCCTCGCGTGGGGGGAGGAGCAGCGGGCCAAGCGCGCGTTCCCGATCCTCGCGGACTTCCGCGACGCGCGCGAGCTCGAGCGGTTCGAGTGGAGGGATGCCGTCCCGTCCGCGATCGGCGGCGACAGCGAGAGCGACGGGCTGCCCGAGCCCGGTCTGTCGCTGCTGCTCCTGGCGGCGCAGTACCCCGGCTTCACGCTGCGCTACTTCCCGCGCGACTGGAGCGCCTATGCAAGGCTGGTGATCGAGTGCGACGACCCCGACGCGTTCCCGCTCGACGTCTCGGTCCGCATCGACGACATGGCGCACGACGAGAGCTTCGGCGACCGGTACAACAAGAATTTCACGCTCCAGCCGGGGCGGAACTCGATCGAGATTCCGCTCGACGACGTCGCACGGGCGCCCCGCACCCGGCGGCTCGACCTGTCGAAGGTCCGGACCGTGATCGTGTTCGCTCACGACCTCCAGTCGCCGCGGAAGCTGACGCTCAGGAGCATCCGGCTCTCGGAGTGAGGCGGCTACGCGTGCGCACCCGCACGCGCCTCCGGGGTAGCGACGAGCGTGGTACCCAAGACAAGGAACCCGGCGGCGCGTGCGGTGGCCTTCATAACCCGTCCTCCTGATCGGTGCGTGCCTCTGCCCGAGTCTAAGCGGAGGATCCGCCGCGTAGGGGTGTGAGAGTCGCGGATGGGGCGGGTTCGGCCGCGTCGGACGAACTGTCCCCCGGGGTCAATACCCGGATCGATTCCCGCACGTATCGGACGAGACGACGCGGTAGGCCACCCACGGCGATCCGAACGGGTCGGTGAAGGACTCCGAGACGGGATCGCCGAGCACGGTCCATCCGTCGGGAAACGGCATGTCGTACGACGTCGCGCCGTAGACGCGATATCCGGCCAGGTCCGGGCACGACACCCGGCCCCAGCTCAAGGCTGCGCCGGAAGGACCGCGATCGACGGCCAGCGTGTCTCCGACCGGACCGCAGGGGGTCGTGTCGGACGAGCACGAGACCGCCAGCCGGTACGCCCCACGCCCGTACGTGAAGGCGACGAGGCTTCCGGTCGACCCGTTGGCGACCAGATCGTAGACGGGAGCGTTCGGCAGCCCGTTCGCGAACGGACTCCAGGTCGTCCCCGCGTCCACGCTGCGGAAGATCCCGGCATCGGTCCCGATGGTCAGGACATTCCGATCGTCCGGGTCGAGCACGATGGCGTTGACCGGAATGTCGGGAAGCCCGGCCGAGATCGCCGTCCAGACCGGTGCTCCCGCCAGCGCGTTGGTCGACTTGTACACGTGGGGCGTGCCGAACCCGGTGAGCGCGACGTAGGCGGTGTTCCCGTCGACGGGGTCGATCGCGATGTCCGACACGCCGACGACCGGGAGGGCGCCCGTCACGTTCGTCCAGCCGGTCTGCCCGCCGCCGGCGGTCGTCCGGTAGAGGCGCCCGTAGGTCATCCCGGCGAAGTACGTGTTGCAGGCGGTATCCGACGGGGAGTAGGCGAGCGACTGGATCGTCTGAAGGGTGCCGGCCAGTGGGTCCGGACTGTTCGACTGCCAGAGCTGAGCGCCGTTCGTCGTGCGCCAGACGTTGTCGCTGCCGGCGATCAGCTGCTGCGGGTTCGAGGGGCAGATCGCGAACGGAGCGATGAACGTCGCCGCCACGAGGCTCCCGGCGTCGGTCAGGCCGTTCGTCGCGGGGGCGACGTTGGCCCCGTCGTCCACCGTCTTGAAGATCTGGAGATACTCGGTGGAGACGTACCAGACGTGGTCGGGGTCGGAGGAGTCGTATGCGGTGTACGCCCCGTCGCCGGTGTAGGCGAGGGTCCAGCCGGGAACGCCGGAGTAACGTTGGGTGCCGTTGTCCTGGGTCCCGCCGAGCGCGGCTCCCGCGCGGACCGGGTGCAGCGACGCGCCGGGATAGAACTGCGCGGTCATCAGGCCGGTGTTCCGGTTCTGCCAGGTCACACCGCCGTCGTCGCTGCGGAAGACGCCGCCGTCGCTCCCGGTCCAGACGCGGCCCCCCGGCGAGAACGCGGCGGCGTGCTGGTCGACGTGCGATTCGGCGGAGCAGGCGTTGAGCCAAGAGGCCCCGCCGTCCGTCGAGCGCCACAACCCGACGCCCCCGAGATAGACGGTCCCCGACGGTGCGACCTCGACATAGAGCGCGTAGTCGCAGAAGCCGTAGTTGGGCGCGGAGGCGTACGTGCAGATGTCCTTCAACGGGGTCGTCATGCAGACATCCCCGACGGGGACCGGCGGCAGCGCCGTCCAGCTCGACCCGCCGTTCGTGGTCTTCCAGGTGCCAAGCTGCGTGTGCGCGGTCGCCCGCTCGAAGACGGCGTAGAGGGTCTGCGAGTTCGCGGGGCTCATCGCGAGGTCCACGCGGCCGAGCGAGGAAACGGGCAATCCTCCGGAGAGCTTGCTCCACGACGTTCCGCCGTTCGTCGTCTTCCAGACGCCGCTGCCCCCGACGGCGGCATATAGGACGTTCGGGTTCGTCGGGTCGAGGACGAGGTCGTAGGCGTAGCTGGTGACGCCGGTCTGCGCGGTGCCCAGGACGAGCGTCCACGTCGTGCCCCCGTCCGTCGACTTCCGCACGCCGTAGGTATCCGTACCCGGATCCGCGGTGCAGACGAACCCGGCGGCGCCCTGCGCGTTCACGGCCCAAAGCGTGTTTGGCGCCGTCGGGTGGACGACGATCTTCGCGACGCTGGTTCCGCCGAAGTCCGCTTCGCCGAGGAGCGACCAGGTGGCCCCGGCGTCGTCCGATCTCAGGATCCCGGATCCGAAGTAACCGCCGCACCCGTCCGCCGCCTCCCCGGTGCCGGCGTAGATCCGGTTCGGATTGCTGGGATCGATCGTGATGGATCCGATCGCGAGCGACTTCTGGGAGTCGGTCAGCGGCGTCCAGCTCGAGCCGCCGTCGGTCGTCTTCCAGACGCCGCCGTTCGCGGTCCCGGCGTAAACGGTGTTCGGATCCGTGGGATGCGCCGCGATCGCGCTGACCCGGCCGGAGAACGTCAGCGCGCCCCAGACCATCGACGTCGGACCGATCGGCTGCCAGGTGTCGCCGGCGATCGAGCGAGGCGCCGGCTTGAGCGCTCCGCTGCGCAGCGCAGCCTGAACCTGGTCGAGCGCGCGGGAGCGGGCGCGGAACGGGATCGGGCCCGGTCCGCCGACGTGGAACTGGCGGAACCATTCCGCGCGCGCGGCGATCTCGTCGCGTGCCTCTGCGGGCTCGCCGGTCTCGCGCGCCTGCGACGTCACGGCACAGAGAATGGCCGCAGCAACCAGGAGCGTCCGTCGCCCCGGGACCATGGATCTCATGCTCGGTGCCTCCATTTCCTCGCGCGCCGCGGCAGCGGCGCCGGACAGGTTGTTCCGGGGCCGGCGTGCCCGCCATCGGGGAAACCCCGAAGGCCCACGGTATGTACCCTCAGGCGGGGCGATTCTCGCGGGAAACGGAGACGGGACGAGCCGGTGCAAGTGGCGCTATTCCAGCGCTTCTGGTCCTGTCGGCACAAGTAGCGGTTCGACCTCATGGCGCCGCCGCCAGAAGATCAAGCCAAGAAGACACCCGACGACCGCGAAACTAGCGCCGTATTCTGTCGTCAGGTAGGAGGTAACACGGTTCTCTAGCGTTGCGACCTGCAGAACGACCTGGAAGGCGTTACCTGCAGCATGAAAGAGAGCCGAGGGCCAGACGCTCCGGGATCTGAGCCGGAGCCATGTGTGCATGAAGCTGACTCCGATCACGAGGAGAGTGAAACAGGCGTTGGAGTACCAGAGCGGCACGTTTGGGCGGTACAGAGGAGAGAGCGCCACGTTGATCGGATAGTGCCACGCCGCCCAGATAAGGCCGATCACTAGGCTGCTCTTTGTGAAGCCCAATAGGGCACTCATCCGGGGTACGAGAAAGCCCCTCCAGCCGATCTCCTCGCCCGCCGCGCCGATGAGCCCGGTTAGAGGTGATATGACCAGTACAACCGCGGCCACTCCTGCTGGTCCGCGCAGGGCGGAAGGCAATCCCGCTTTGCCGAGCGCGTCCAAGAACTGACTTCGACTGAACGCGTCGAATCCGAACCAAACGATGAGGTATGGGAGGAGACATACAGCCGCCGCCAATCCGTACGCGAGGAGCAGATACGGCGTTCGGCCAAGTCCTAACCCGAGCCCGCGTAAGCTTCTGTCACGCACGACCTTCGTGGTCATCGCCGCAGTTGCCGGACACCACATGAAGAGAGGCATGTAACGGCCCCACTGCTTGGCGGCGTCGGCCACCGAAAACACCAGAGCGTAGAAAACGCCGCTGAACAGCAGGAGCAGGACGAGGAAGGTCCAGACGTCGCGCCTCACCTTGACGCGTGAAGCCATGGGGTCCCCCTCCTGGATTGCCCGCGAGGCCGCGAGCACACCGATTCCGCCAGAGGCGGAAAAGGTGGCGTCACTGTGAGCGGAATTGGCGGAGCCGACGGGGCTCGAACCCGCGACCTCCGGAGTGACAGTCCGGTGTGCTAACCAACTGCACTACGGCTCCGCACCCGCAAACGCTCGTCTTCGGGCCGCATTTCGAGATTTCCGACCCGGAAACCCCGAGATGATAACACCCGGGGGAGGGGTTTCAAGAGCGAGGCTGGTGGGCGGTGCCGGACTCGAACCAGCGACGTCCTGCGTGTAAGGCAGGTGCTCTACCAACTGAGCTAACCGCCCGCGGGGCCGCGACGGACGGGATCAAGTTAACACTCGCGCGCGCCGGTTCCTATAATCGACCCGGGATGCGAACTCGCAAATTCGTCGCGGCCGCGATCGTCGGCTTGTCGGTGAGCGGTGTCTTGGTCGCCGACGCGCCGCCGGCGCCCTCGCCGCCGCCGCCCGCTCCCTCGCCCTCGGAGTCCGCGTCCGCTCCTCCCGCGACCGTTCCGTCGGCCTCGCCATCACCCTCCCCTTCGCCCTCTCCGTCGCCTTCTCCCTCGCCCGCAGCGGCCGTCGGCCTCTCGCTGTTCGGAGGCCAGCTCCGCGGCCTCGCCTCGTACGGCCGCCACGCGCCCGCGGTCGGCGCCGTGGTGATCGTCCGGCCGGACGGGGCGACGACGCCGATCCGTGTCTCGACGACGGGGGAGGACGGGGCGTTCGCCTTCGACCACCTCGAGGACGGCGCGTACCGCGTCGAGGTGCGGCGCGAGGGGTACGCGCCGGTCGTCAAGACCGGCATCGCCGTGCGGGCGCCGTTCCGCGCGGTCGCGGAGCTGCTACTCGTGCACGGGACGGAGCCGCCTCCCGCCGCCTCGTCCGCGCCGTCGGGGACGGACGGTCATCGGGTCGCGATGAAGGGCATGGTCCGCCTCCTCGCGGGGGCCGCGGTCTCCGAGGCGCACGTGCGCCTCACCCGCGTCGACGGGGGCGACGACCCGCGAGCGTTGCTCTCCGGCCTCGACGGCCGCTTCGCGGTCGACGGGCTCGCAGCTGGCACCTGGCGGATCGAGATCCTGGGCGCGGGGTTGCTCCCGCTGCGGACCACGATCGACCTCGTCGCCGACACCACTCTCGAAGCGCAGCTCGCGACCCAGCCGGCGAACTACCAGCCCTCGCCGCAGGACTTGATCGTTCCGGAAGAGGCGATCCCGCCGAAAGGCGCGTGAGCGGCTAGTTCGCCGGCGACGGCGACGGCGCCGGTGTGGCGTTTCCGGTCGACCCGCCCCGCACCGCGAAGTACCCCTTGCGCGCGCGCACCGTCCAGTGCTTGTCGCGCGGGACGACCTCGAGCTTGACGAAGCGGCCGTTCCAGTTCTTGTTCGCGGTGGCGTAGGAGATGTAGTACTGCCGCTGGAGCTCCTCAGCGATCTTCTTGTACGTGCCCGCCAGCTCCGAGGCCTTCGAGACGAAGAACGCGCGCCCGCCGGTCGTCTCCGCCAGCTCGCGCAGCACGCTCTTCTTCGCCTCCCCGAGGCCGATGGTGAAGATCATGATGCTCCCGCCCTTCACCTCCTCGAGGATCCGCTCGTAGCCGTACAGGCTCGACGTGTCGTCGCCGTCGGTGAGCAGGATGACCGCCTTGCGCCCCTCGACCCCGCGGAGCTTGCGGTAGGCGGCGTGGAGCGAGTCGTACAGCGCGGTCGAGCCGAGCGCCTCGGTGCTCGTCACGGCGTCCTTGAGCGCCGCCAGGTCCGCCGTGATGTCCTGGAGGAGGAACACCTTGTCGTCGAAGTCGATCACGAGCGCCCGGTCGATCGGGCGTAGCGTGTCGATGAACCCGGACGCCGCCTCGTGCAGCTCCTTCATCGAGTCGCGCATCGACCCGGAGCTGTCGAGAACCATCGCCATCGTGATCGCGCGGTCCTCACGGCTGAACTCGCGGATCTCCTGCTTGACTCCGTCCTCGAGCACCGTGAAATCGTCCTTCGTGAGGTTCTCGACGACCCGGTCGCTCGGATCCGTGACGGTCACCCAGAGGATGACGCGGTTGACCTCCTCGAAGGCGGAGATCGTGATCTTGCGCGTGACGACGACGTCCGAAACCGAGTACCCCTCCTTGTGGTAGGCAACCGCGCGGATGACCCAGGCGCGGCTCTCCTCGCCGAAGTCGTACGTGCAGGTCCACGGCGCCTCGCGGTCGATGAAGATCAGCTTGTCCTTGACGAAGAACTCGACCCGGTCGATCTCGCTCGGATCCGCGGCGGTCACCTCCGCCGTGATGCGCGTCACCCCCGCGACGAATTCGGTTCCCGTCGGGGCCGTGATGTGGATGGAGAAGCCTCGGCGCTGGATCGCGTCCTGGGGGAGCACCGGGGAGGCGGCCGCGAGCGCGGCGACGAGGAGCATGAGGAGCCTGGCGCGCTTCACGGTTTGACCCCCGCCGCGGGCGGCGCTGGAGCCGCCGGCGCCGCCGGCGCTGCCGGCTGCAACGCCCCGAGGACGCGCCGGACCTGCTCGGATTCCGGCCCCTCCGGGTAGTCGGTCAGGAACTTGCGATACGCGGCGATCGCGTCGCCGGTTTTCCCGAGGCGGAGGAGCGCGTTTCCGAGATACAGCTTCGCTTCCTTCCGCTCCGGGTCGATCGCGAGGGCTCTCTCGAACGCGTCCTTCGCGCGGGCGTCGTCGCCCAGGCGTGCGAGCGAGGCACCCGCGTCGACCTCGAGATCGGCGCGGCCTCCCGCGGAGGCGAGATCGGCGTAAATCGCGTACGCCTCGCGGAAGCGTCCCGCGCGGAAGAAGTAGTACGCGAGCGTCTCGCGGTCGGCGCCGGCCGGGGAGGCTGCGGCGTACACGTCGGCCGCGCGCGTCCAGTCCCCGCGCCCCGCGAGGATCGTGGCCAGCTCCGTCCGGTCCGCCGCGGTCGCGTCCGCCGAGGCGACCTTGGCCTCGATGGCGGCGCTCCGCTCTCCCTCGGCGACGACCTTGGCGCGGGTCGCCGTCAGGTCGGCCCGCGTGCGGCGATCGAGGCGGGTGTCGGCCAGGGCGAGGTCGAGCTGGGCCACGGCTTTCACGAAGTCTCCCCGGCGGCGGGCGATCTCGGCGAGCCCGGCGTGGGCGTGCGGGTCGGCGGGGTCGAGGGCGAGCGCGTCGCCGAACGCGCTCTCGGCGCCCGAGACCACGCCCATCCCGAGCAGCACTTGCCCGAGCGTCGCCCGGTGCTCGGGGCTTTTCGGCTCGAGGGCGATCGCCTTGCGGATCGTCGCCACCGCCTCGTTCGCGAACCCCAGGCGGCCGTAGGCGATTGCGAGGCGGTTCAGCCCGGCCGCGAAGTCGGGGCGCACGGAAATCGCCTCGACGAGCAGCTTCACCGCGTCGTCGAGCTTGCCCGTGCGCAGGTAGAGGTCCCCCCAGTGGGTGTACGCGGGGGCATACCCCTTGTCGCTGGCGATCGCCCGCCCGTAGAACGCGATCGCCTTCTCGTCGTCCCCTTGCGCCTCGGCGACCCGGGCCAGACCGTCGAGCGCCGCCGGGAACTCGGCGCGCAGCTTGAGCGCGCGGTAGTACGGCGGCGAGGCCTCGTCGACGCTCCCGAGCAACAGCCACGCGTCGCCGAGGGCGACGTTGGCCTGGAGGTGGTCCGGGTCGAGGTCGAGGGCGACCTTCAGCGACTCGATCGCCTCGGTGTACCGGTGGTCTCCCGTTTCCGCGAGGCCGAGGAAGTAGTAGGCGCGGAAGGAGTTCAACGCCTCGTTCGCGCACTTCGACAGTGCCACGACCGCGTGCGCGTAGTCCCCCTTCTCGTACGCCGCGACGCCCTCGTTCAGGAGCTTGAACGCCTCCGCGCGGATGTCGATCGCCTTCCCGGCGAGCGCCGCGGACACCGCCAGGAGCGAAACGGCGGCGGGACGAAGGGCCCGGGCGATCGGGGGGAGTCGCACCCCTGAAGTCTAGCCGGGTGCGGGCGGGGGTGCCGCGGGGATTACGCCGCGCTGTCCCGGACGATGATGCCGTCGCGGATCTCGACGATCCGCCCGGCCCGGCGCGCGAGGGCCGCGTCGTGGGTGATGACGATCAGGGTCCGACCCTGCTTCCACAGATCTTCCATCAGCGACATCACGTCGCCGCCGGAGGAGGTGTCGAGGTTTCCCGTCGGCTCGTCGGCCAGGAGGATGTCCGGGTTCATCGCCAGCGCGCGCGCCACCGCGACTCGCTGCATCTGGCCGCCGGACAGCTCGGTCGGCCGGTGCTCCATCCGGTCCTTGAGCCCGACTTTCTCGAGAAGCGCTTCGGCGCGCTCCCGCCGCTCCCGCCGCGCGATCCCGCCGAACATGAGCGGCATCTCGACGTTCTCGAAGGCGGTGATCTGCGGGAGCAGGTTGAAGTTCTGGAAGACGAAGCCGACGCGCTCGTTCCGGATCCGCGCCAGCTCGTTCCGGTCCAGCCCCGCGACCTCCTTCCCGCGCAGCAGGTAGGTGCCCGAGCTCGGCGTGTCGAGGCACCCGACCAGGTTCATCAATGTCGATTTTCCGGAGCCCGACGGGCCCACGACCGCGACGAACTCGCCGACCTCGACGGTCAGGTCGATCCCCTTCAACGCCTCGACCCGCACCTTGCCGGTGTCGTAGATCTTGCGGACGGTTCGCATCGTGATCACCCCGTCGAGGGCGGCGCCGTTCCTCGGGGTCTCGCGGAGTGCCGTTGCGGTCGCGTTCATCGCGTCCTCACTCATAGCGCAGCGTTTGCGCCGGGTCGATCGCCGCGGCGCGGCGTGCGGGGAAGTAGGCGGAGAGCAGTCCGATCACCCCGAGCACGCTCGCGGAGACCAGGCCGACCGACGGCGAGAGGGTCGGCTTGCCGAGGAATTGCAGCGCCTCGTTGTTGCCGGTCGGGATGAAGCCGATGGCGATGATCAGGAGCGTCGCGATCAGGATTCCCAGGACGCCGCCGAAGATCGTGTACGAGAGGCCTTCGAGGAGCAGGGGACCGGTGATCCACCCCGGCCGCGCGCCCAGGGCCATCTTGACCCCGATCTCCCGCGTCCGCTCCTTGACGGTCGCGTACATGATGTTCGCGACCCCGACGCCGCCGATCATCAGCGTCATCCCCCCGATCACGCCGAGGAAGACCTGGATCCCGAGGAGGATGTTGGTCATCACCTTCGCGCCCTCGACCGTGTCCCAGGCGCGGATCACCCGGTCGTCTTCCGGGTCGAACTGGTACTTCGCGGCCATCGTCTTCCGGATCTCCGCGAGGGCCTGCTTCATCCGGTTGGGGTCCTTCGGCCGGACGACCAGGTTGTCCAGCGTGTCGTTCCCGAACTGGGCGCGGAAGGTCGTCAAAGGAACGACCGCGTGGTTCTCGTCGGGCCCGCCGTACGTCCCCATCTGCAGCCGGTGCTTGAGGACGCCGACCACCGTGTAGGTCATGCCGTTGACCAGGACCGGATTGCCGATCGGATCGCCGGAGCCGAACAGGTCCGTCGCCAGCTTGTCCCCGAGGAAGACGACCCGCCGGCGCGATTCGACGTCCTCGTCGTCCAGGAACCGGCCCCCGGCCTGCGGCACGTGGTTGCGGAGATCGCCGAACGACACGTTCACTCCGACGAGGTGCCCGTTGACCGTCTTACGGCCGTTCGTGAACGTGACGCCCCATTGTCCGTACTCTCCCGAGACCTCGGAGAGCTCGGGGATCCGCTCCTTGAGCAGGTCGATGTCCTCGAACTTGAACCGGATCGAGCGGCCGGCGGCGAGCCCGTGCCAGTTCTTCGTCGTCTCCGTGGCCCACAGGACCGCGATCCCGTTCCCCATCCCGCGCCGCGCCGTGGACAGCTGGTTCTTGAGCCCCTGGCCGAACGCCAGGAGAAGGAGGAGCGACACCGAGCCCCAGGCGATCGCGGCGACCGTGAGCACAGCGCGCTTCCTCTGGAGGCGCGCCGACCTCAGGAACAGGTTGCCGATGACCCGGAGATTGCTCAAACCGCCCTCCTAGAGCTTCATCGCCACGACCGGGTCGAGCCGGGCGGCGTCGCGGGCGGGGAAATACCCGGCGAGCAGGCCGATCGTCCCGAGCAGCCCCGCGGTGATCGCGGTCACCATCGGCGAGAGCGTCGGGTCGCCGACGTACTCGGTGAGACCGAGGGCGGGAAAGACCGCGCACAGCGCTCCGGTGATCGCGATCCCGATGAGACCTCCGACACCGGTGAGGAGCAGCGTCTCGAGGAGGAACTGGAGGAGGATCGCGCCCGGGCGCGCGCCGAGCGCCATCTTGATCCCGATCTCGCGCGTCCGCTCCTCGACGACGACGTTCATGATGTTCGAGACGCCGATCCCGCCGACCACGAGGGTCAGCGATCCCACGATCGCCAGGAACGCCCGGAAGCCGAGCATGAACGTGTCGATGAACTTGAATTGCTCCGTCGTGTCCCAGATCGCGATCGCTTCCTTGTCCTTCGGGTCGAAGCGGTGCTTGCCCGCCGCGATCTCGATCACCTGCGCCTTGAGACGCTCCGTCTGCGAGGAATTCCTGGCCTTGAAGATGAACTCGTCGACGAACTTCGCGCCCGTGAGCGTCCGGAACGTCGAGCCCGGGATCAGCACGTTGTCCTTGTCCCGCCCCGAGTACGAGGAGTCCTGCGGCTTCTTGACGAGCACGCCGATGACCAGGAACGGCGACCCGCTGAGGCGGATCGTCTTTCCCACGGGATCGGCGGTGCCGAAGACCGTCTCGGCCAGGTCGTTCCCGAGGAACGCCACGTGGCGCCGCCCCTCCATGTCGAGCGGGTCGATCCAGCGGCCTCCCGGCTGGACGTAGATCGTGCGCATCGGCCCCCACTGCGGAGTGACCCCGTGCACGTCGACCGCCATCCTCGTCTTCCCGTACTCCAGCTTGAAGCTCTGCTCGTACTCGCTCGAGATCGCGAGCAGGTCGTCCGCCTTCGCCGCGACGAGGCTCATGTCGTCCTCGTCCATCCGGATGGCGCGGCCTTTTCCAAGGCCCTGGAAGGGCATGGAGGTGCGCGACGGCCAGGCGATGCAGATGTTCTCGCCGAGGCCTGCCGAGCTCTTGTAGATCTGGTGGTGGAATCCCTGACCGAATGCGAGCAGCAGGCTGACGGCGGTCGTCCCCCAGACGATCCCGAAGGTCGTCATGAACGTGCGCATCTTCTGCGTCCTGAGGTCGCGCAGGAGCTGCTTGAGCTGGAGGAGCATCGCCATGGGGTGTCCGTCCCTACATGTCGCTCTTTTCCTTGGGCGGCCGCTGGATGACGAGGTCCCCCTTCTTCAGGCCCGCGACGACCTCGCAGTTGAGGCCGTCCGAGAGGCCGGTGGTGATCTCGACCTTCTTCGGCTCGGCCTTGGGCGAGGCGCCCGGGATCTCGACGAACGTCTTCTTGCCGCCGTCCTCGAAGGTGACGACCCTCTCGGGGACGAGCAGGATGTCCTTCTTTTCCTTGATGACGAGGTCGGCGTTCGCCGAGTACCCCGCCCGCAGGACGGCTTCCTGGCCGGGATCGAGCTCGATCTCCACCTCGAAGAGCTTGGCGTTGTCCTTCTCGGTCGCCTGCGGCGCGATCCGCGTGAGCTTGCCGGTGATCGCCTTGTCCGGCAGCGCGCCGATGCGCAGGCGCGCGGGGAGTCCGACCGCGAGCTTGCCCACGTCGATCTCGTCGACGGTGCCCTTGAAGATCAGGTCCTTCATCTCGGCGATCGAGGCGAGGTCGGTCCCCGCCTGGTACGAGGTCAACGGGACGACCGGATCGCCGGGGTTGACGAGCCGCTCGAGCAGCGTGCCGGCGGCGGGGGCGCGGACGATCGATTCCATCTCGATGCCGCCGCCCTGGATCCGCCCCTTGCGGACGAGGTCCACGTTGTCCTTCGCCTGCGCGAGCTGGATGCGGGCCTGCTCGAAGGCTTCCTTCTTGAGGTCGTAATCGCCGCGCGAGAGGATGCCGGACAGCGAGAGACTCTTCGCCCGGTCCATCTCGGCCGCGGCGCGGTCGTAGGCGCTCTGAGCAAGCTCGAGGCGGCGGTCGACCTCGACGCGCTCGGCCGGGGTCGGATCGGGGACGATCTCGAACAGCGGGTCGCCGGCCTTGATCGCGTCGCCGACCTCCGCGCTACAGTGCTTGACGATGCCGGAGATCTTCGACTTGACGTGGAACTTCACGCGCGGCTCGATCTTGCCGACGGCCACCGCCTTGTCGGTGATCGATCCCGCCGTGACCTCGATCTTCTTGAGCCCGTCGTCCTTCCCGTCGCGGCTCTGCAGCCAGGCGTAGGCTCCGAACGTGAATCCCAGCAACACGGCGAGGACGAGTAGGATCTTCAGGATCTTGGCCATGGCTTGCTCCCTCTGCCCGTCTCTTGGTTCGGCCCGAAGGCCTTAACCCGTAGTACGCCCGAATCCCGTCCGCGGTTTCTCGCGGTTTGACGCTCGAAAGACCGTTGGCGATACTCTGTCACACGTCGGCCGAAATGGCCGGTCGACCTGGAGAACGCATGGGCCCGGCCGTCTGTTTCAGCATCGCCGCGCGGATCTCGGGAATGGTCGTCTTGACGGGGGCAGCGGTCGCTTCTTCAGGGTGTTCGGCAGGGCGGGCCGACACGAGCCGCGACGCCGCCGCGACGCCGCGGCCAGTCACGATGACGGTCTCCCGGGGCTCGATCGCTCCCCGGTTCCTGCTCACCGGCGAGCTCGAGGCGGTCGCCGCCGCCAATCTCGCGGTCCCGGCCAACCCGAACGGTCAGACGACGATCCGCTGGATGGCCGACGAAGGGGCGATCGTCAAGGCGGGGGACAAGGTCGTCGAGTTCGACACCGCGTCGTTCGCCAGCGACTACGGGGAGAAGGTGCTGCTACGCGATCAGGCCAGAAGTGACCTCGAGCAGGCGGAGGCGGACGGCGCCGGGCGCCTCGCAGACAAGGAGTTCGCCTCCGCCCAAAAGGCGATCGCCGTCGAGAAGGCCCGCATCGCGGCGGCGATTCCCGCGGAATTCCTGCGCGGGCGCGAATGGCAGGACAACCAGATCGCGCTGTCCCGCGCCCAGACGGAGCTCGAAAAGGCCAAGGAAGACCTCGACGCCGAAAAAAAGGCGACCGGCGAAGCGCTGGTCCAGGGGCGGCTCGCCCTCGAAAAAGCCCAGCGCGAGGTCGACGCCGCGCAGCAGGCTCTCGAGGGAATGGTGCTCCGCGCCCCGCGCGACGGGATCTTCGTCGTCGCCGATCGCCCGTTCGAAGGACGGAAGATGCAGGTCGGCGATGCGGTCTGGATCGGTCTGGCCGTCGCGAGCCTGCCGGACCTGTCCCGGATGCGCGTGGTCGCCAAGCTCCCGGACGTCGACGATGGGCGGATTGCCACCGGCATGCCGGTCCGATGCACCCTCGATGCGTTCCCGGGGCGCGAGTACGGCGGCCGGATCGCGGACGTGATGCCGGTGGCCCAGGAGGACGGGCGGCGCTCCCTGCGACGTGTTTACACGGTCGGAATCAACCTCGACACGACCAACGCCGAGCAGATGCGGCCCGGAATGTCGGTGAAGGTCGAGGTTCGTGTTCCCGCGCCGCCGGAAGCGCTTCTCGCCCCGCGGGCGGGTCTCGATTTCTCGGGGACGTCCCCCCGTGCGCGTCTGGCCTCGGGCAAGGTGGTCGACGTCACGATCGGCGCCTGCGACGAGTCACGCTGCGTCGTCGTCTCGGGGCTCAAGGACGGCGACCGCCTGCGGAGCGCGACGTGACGCAGGGGCGCTGGATCGCGCTCGGCGTGGCGCTCCTCGTGCTTCTCGCGGGGTGGTCGGCCGGAGGCGCGTGGAGCTCCGGGAAGGAGCCCCTGGGGACGGTCGAGAGCGGGGACCTCGTTCTGTCGGCCGAGGTGAGCGGGACGCTCAAGTCGGTCAACAGCGAGGCGATCAGCCCTCCGCAGGTTCCGGGCGTCTGGGATTTCAAGATCTCGATGCTGATCCCCGAGGGGAAGGACGTGAAGCCGGGGGATCCGGTCGTCGGCTTCGACACGGCCGAGTTGCAGCGCAAGCTCCTCGAGAAGCAGGCGGAGAGCGAGTCGGCCGGCAAGCACATCGAGAAGAAAATGCAGGACGCGGAAATCGAGGGGAACGCCGACCGGCTGCGCCTGGCGGAAGCCGAGGCCCGCCGCCACAAGGCGCAGCTCACCCTGGAGGTCCCCGCCGATCTCGCCAAGAGCCAGGACCTCAAGGCCGCCCGGCTCGAGCTCGAAGACGCCGAGCGCGAGATCACCTTCGTGCGCGCGAAGATCGACGCGCGGACGAAGGCGGACGAGGTCGCCCTGGCGGCCCTGCGCCGGCAGAAGGACGCGGCCGACCGCCGCGTGAAGGACATCCAGGACGCAATCGCCAGCATGTCCGTCCGCGCCACCCGCGCGGGGACGGTCGTCTACGAGGCGAACTGGCGCGACGAGAAGAAGAAGGTCGGCGACCCCGCGTGGAACGGCGAGCGGATCCTCGAGATCCCGGACCTGTCGCGCATGCGGGCCGAAGGGGAGATCGCGGAGTCCGACGCCGGGATGATCAAGGAAGGCCAGGTGGTCCGCCTCCGGCTCGAGGCGCACCCCGACGTGGAGTACACGGGGAAGATCGCCTTGATCTGGGGGACCGTGCAGCAGCTGTCCTGGCGGAATCCGGAGAAGGTCGTCAAGCTCGACATTTCTCTCGATTCCACGGACCCGCGCCGGATGCGCCCGGGGATGCGCTTCCGCGGGACGGTCGAGACGGGACGGGTCAAGGGGGCGGTGCTCGTCCCCGCGGAAGCAGTCTTCCCGACGCCGGACGGTCCCGTGGCGTATCGCAAGTCGATCGTGGGCTTCGGCCGGCGCGTGCTCGAGCTCGGGGCGCGGAACGACAAGATGGTCGTCGTCACCCACGGCCTCGAGCCGGGAGACCGGGTCTCGCGGCGCGACCTCTCGCTCCTCGAGGACGGCTCGTGATGACGCGGCGCGCGCGCACGCGGACCTTCGCGGCGGCGGGAGCGACGGTGCTGGCGCTCGTCGCGATCCCGAGGATAGGCCGCCTCTTCTCGAGCCCCGTCCCCACGATGACCGTGTCGCCGGGCCCGTTCGAGCGCCGGGTCGTCGCGGAGGGGAATCTCGAGGCCGCCGACGCGACGCCGGTGACGGCGCCCGTCGAAGCGCAAGGGCAGCTCAAGATCTCCTGGCTCGTGCCCGACGGGACCCGGGTCAAGACGGGAGACGTCGTGGTCCGGTTCGACCGCGGCGACATGGAGCGCGCGCTGCGCGACGGCGAGGCGAGCCGCTCGACCGCGGAGAGCAAGATGAACGGCTCGAAGGCGGCGTCCGAGGGGGCCATCCGCAACCTCGAGCGGGACGGCGCGATCGCCCGCGAGGAGCGGGACGCGACCGAGAAGTACAAGGCGACCGACCCCGACGTCTTCTCGCGGCAGGAGATCATCCGCGACGACATCGACCGGTCGCTCGCCGACACGCGCATCGAATCTGCCGAAAAAAACAGGGCGATCAAGGAGTCGCTCGCGAAGGTCGATCTGGACCTGCTCGACATTGACCGGCGCAAGGCCGCGATCTCCGTCGATCGCGCGAAGAAGGGGCTCGAGGCGCTCGAGATCCGAGCGCCGCACGACGGCATCCTCGTCTACCGGCGCGACTGGAGCGGGCAGAGCGCCAAGGTCGGCGATTCGGTCTGGCCGGGGGACCCGGTCGCGGACATCCCGAACCTCAGCACGCTCCAGGCGCGCGTGTTCGTCCTCGAGGCCGACGCGGGGGGGCTGCTCGCGGGCCTTCCGGTCAAGGTCACGATCGAGGCGCACCCCGAGACCGTCTACGACGCGAAGATCACCAAGGTGGACACGCTCGCCAAGAGGCGCGTCGGCTGGATCCCGGTGCAGTACTTCGGCGCGACGCTGGCGCTCGCGTCCACCGATCCCGACCGGATGAAGCCGGGAGAGCGTGTGCAAGCGGTCATCACGCTCGACGCGCGCAAGGAGGCGATCAGCGTGCCCCGCAACGCGATCTTCGAGAAGGACGGCAAGAAGATCGTCTACCGGCGGAAGCACTTCTCGTTCGCGCCGGTCGAGGTCGCCCTCGGGCCCGCGGCCGTCGGCCGGGTAGTGATCGACCGGGGGATCGGGGCGGGGGACGAGATCGCGCTCGCCGACCCGAGCGCGCCCGCTCCGTCCGCCCCGCGCGACGGGGGGACGGGCCCGGCCTCGGGGTCCCCGACGGCGCTCGGCGGCGCGCGCTGATGACGCCTGAGGCGGTCCAGTCGGCGATCGAGAATCTCGCCGCGCACAAGCTGCGCTCCGCGCTGACGATGCTCGGGATGATCTTCGGCGTCGGTGCCGTGATCGCGATGCTCTCGATCGGAGCCGGGGCGGAGCGGCAGGCACTCGAGATGATCGAGCGGCTGGGCCTGCGCAACGTGCTGCTCCGCGCGAAGGAGATGAAGGACGACGAGCTCGAGGAGACCCGCAAGAAATCGCAGGGGCTGTCGTGGCGGGACGGGGAGGCGATCACGGACGCGGTCCCCGGGGTGGAGTTCGTCGCCGGGCGGATCGAGATCCAGCCATACAAGATCCTCGCCGCCGGCGCCAAGACGACCGCGAAGGTGTACGGAGTGTCCTGGCGCCAGCCGGAGCTGACGCATCTGCCCGTCGCCGAAGGGCGCTTCCTCGACAGGCTCGACGAGCAGACACACGCGCAGGTCTGCGTGATCGGTCCGGCGGTGCGGCGCGACCTGTTCGGCTACGGGCCGGCGCTCGGGCAGGACCTCAAGGTCAACGACGTCTGGCTCACGGTGATCGGCGTTCTCCGCGATTCGGGAGGGGCGGCGAGCTTCCAGGGCGTCCCGCTCGGCACGATCGCGCGCGAGATCTATCTCCCGGTGACGACGGCCGCGCGGAAATTCGACCGGGCACCGCTGAAGTCGCCGCTCGACGAGCTGGTCGTGCGGTTGAAGGCCGACGCCGATCCGATGGCCGCCTCGACGCTGGCGCGGCAGCTCGTCGACCGGATCCACGCCGGGGCGCCCGACGTCGATCTCGTCGTGCCGGAAGCGCTCCTCGCGCAGAGCCGGCGGACGCAGCACCTGTTCAACATCGTCATGGGGTGCATCGCCGGGATCTCGCTCCTGGTCGGCGGGATCGGGATCATGAACATCATGCTCGCCACCGTGCTCGAGCGGACGCGGGAGATCGGCGTGCGGCGCGCCGTCGGGGCGACGCGCCTGGACATCCGCAACCAGTTCATCATCGAATCGTTCTCGATCAGCGCCTTCGGCGGTGTGCTCGGCATCGTCGCCGGGCTCGTCATCGCGAAGGCCGTCGCCGCCTACGCCGGCTGGCCGACGGTCGTCACCCTCTTCTCGATCGCGCTGTCCACCGGCGTCTCCGTCACCGTGGGCCTGGCCTCGGGGATCTACCCCGCCGTACGCGCCGCTGACCTCGACCCCATCGACGCTCTTCGGTACGAGTGAATCGGGGTAGTCCTCTCCTGGGATATTCCCTTTCTTCTTGCTCGGCTCCCCGGATACCGCCTCGCTGCGAAGAATAGGGAATACCCCAGGAGAGGACTACCCCGATTCACTCGACCTCGTAGACCGCTCGCTGGACGTGGAACGGGTAGGTCTTGCCGTCGCGCGGCGGGACCTTGGCACGCCAGGCCGACGGCGGCTCGAAGCGGAACGAGAGGGTCTTGTGGCGGCTGCGGGTGAGGCGGAGCGGGCCGCCGGACTCCCGCCCGTCCCCCTGCAAGCGGACGACGATCTCGCGCAGCCCGTCGGCGGGGACCTCGGGGCCGTCGAGATGCCGGCAGTGCTTCCACCAGAGCATCTCGTCGCAGTTGTCGAACTCGTAGAGCGGCGGCGCCTCGAACACCGCCTCGATCTGCTGCGCGCGCCCGGGGATGCCGACCAGCTCGAGCGGCCGGATGACGGCGCGCCCCGCCAGGCGCTGCTGCAGGCTCGCGCGGGGAAACAGCGGCGCCCGCTCCGAGGGCCGCGTGCCCTCGTTGCGGGCGATCCGCCGCACGAGCGCGTCGGCCGGGAGCACGACGTAGCCGGTCTCGCGATCTCCGGCGAACACGCACCGCTCCGGCTCGTCGAGGTAGCGCAGCGCGGTGCCCGCGAGGAGGATCGCATCGAGCAGCGAGGCCGCGCGCTCGACCGCGTCCTCGGTCACGGCGCGCCCGAGCGCCTCGCGCACCGGCCTGAGATCGAATCCGGCGACACCGCCGAGCAGCCCCGCGGCCGTCTCGACCGCAGCCCACCGCTCCGCCCACCCCGCGCGCGGGAGATGCCTTCGCCGGTAGGGCGAGGGACCGAGCGCGCGGAAGAGCGACTCCCGGTCCGGCAGGTGCGCGGCGGCCGCGGCCGCGGAGAGCTCCCAGAGCAGCGCCTTGGCCACCGGCTCGGGATGGATCTCCGCGAGGCCCGAGCGCCGCCGGTCCCGGTCGGGATAGGGCACGCACGGCTGTCCGGCGGTGGCGAGCGCGGCGAGCAGGTCCGAGCCTCCGACCGGCGCGGCCGCCCCGCCGCGCGCGGAGGCGAGCTTCACGGCGAGGCGTCGGTGGAGCCACCGATCGACGCGCCGCGGCTTGTCGGGGGAGGAGGGGGCGACGACCGCCGTGTCCACCGCGAGCAGGAACGGATCGCCTCCGGAGAGGCGCGAGACCTCGCGCGCGAGCGCCGTCAACCCCTCGACCGGCGCCGCCGCGGCCACGGCACCGGTCGGATCGAGCGCGACGATCGTCCCGGCACCGCCGGTTGCGGTCAGCTCCCGGACATCCGCCCCCAGGATCCGCATAGGCGGGGGATTATCTCCCAGCGGGGGTCAGGTGCCGATCGAGGCCTTGATCGCCCCCGCCAGCCGCTCCGCCAGGTCGCGGACGAGGCGATCGTCGTCGGCCTCGACCATCACGCGCGCGAGGGGCTCCGTCCCGGAGTAGCGCAGGACGACGCGGCCGCGCCCCGCGAGCGCCTGCTCGACCGCCGCGACCTCCGGCCCGATCGTCGCATGGGCACGCAGATCGGGCTTCTCGCGGACCTCGACGTTGAGGAGGACCTGAGGCCCCGGGACGATCCCGTCGAGGATCGTCTCGAGCGCCTCGGCCTCGGCGCGCAGCGTGTCGAGCAGCAGTACCGCCGTGAGGATCCCGTCGCCCGTCGTCGCCTTGTCGCGGAAGATCACGTGCCCCGACTGCTCGCCGCCGAGCACCGCCCGCTCCTCGACCATCCTCTCGAGCACGTACTTGTCCCCGACCGGTGCGCGGTGGAGCCTGATCCCCTCGGCGGCCAGGTGCTTCTCGAGCCAGAAGTTGCTCATGATCGTCGCCACGACCGCGTCGCCGGCGAGCGCGCCGCGCCGCTTGAGCGCCCGGCCGACCAGGAACAGGATGTGGTCCCCGTCGACGTTCCGCCCGCGGCGGTCGACGGCGAGGCACCGGTCGGCGTCGCCGTCGAACGCGAAGCCGATGTCGAAGCCGCCGCCGCGCACCCGGCCGGCGAGCCCTTCGAGGTGCAGCGAGCCGCACCCGAGATTGATGTTCCGCCCGTTCGGCGCGTCGCCGATCGTCTCCACGGACGCGGCGTAGTGACGGAAGACCGCCGGCGCGATCGCGCACGCCGAGCCGTTGGCGCAATCGAGAAGAACACGCAGGCCCGCGAAGCGCCCGGCCGGAACGACGCCCTCGAGGAACCGCACGTAGTCCCGCAGGAGCGCGCGGTCCTCCGCGGGCTGCTCCGTCCCGCCGGGGGGCTCCGGTCCCGCCGGGTCGAGGATCGCCGCTTCGATCTTCGCCTCCTCGGCGTCGGGGAGCTTTGTGCCGTCGGCGCCGAAGACCTTGAGCCCGTTGTCCTCGAACGGGTTGTGGCTCGCGGAGATCATCACACCCGCGTCGAATCGCCCCGAGCGCGTCGCGTGCGCCAACCCCGGCGTCGAGGTAACGCCGGCGTCGATCGCCCGGCCGCCGCGGGAGACGAGGCCGTCCCCGACCGCGTCTCGCAGCCACGGACCGGACTCGCGGGTGTCCCGGCCGATGACCACGCGGGGAGGCCGCCCGAGGCGGATCGCCAGCGCGTCGGAGAGCGCGGCCCCGAACCGGCGCACCGTCGCGGCGTCGAGCGGCGCCTGCCCGGCCACGCCGCGAATCCCGTCCGTCCCGAACAGTCGCTTCATGCCCCCTCCTCAGCGCGCGGGCTTCACGTCGACCGCGCGACGCGACATCTTCTTGATCGACACCTTGGCCCGTTCCTCGTCGCCCAGGCCCGGAAGCTCGATCCGCAGCGGGACGTCGTGCACGAGCGGCCCCGAGGAGCCGGCCGGCAGCTCGGCGATCGCGCGGATGTGCCGGTCGCGCAGGCGCGGGATCAGACCCGACGGTGCCGTGACCGTCACGTCCACCGACGCGGGGACGGGCGTGCCCCCGCCGGGGACGACGACCGGCACGCGATCGATGGTGCCGTCCACCGGGGCGAGGTCCACGACGACGGTCACGTCGAGCGGGCGCGTGTCGACCACGCGGACGTCGTTTCCGTCCGGGATCGCGCCGACGCGCACGGTGAACGGCTCCGTCTTGTCGTCGACCCGGATCGGGTCGGTGCGCAACCGCGCCGCCGGTCCGAGCTTCCCGTCCGGGCCCTCGACCGCCAGCTCGCTCGGGCGCGCGGAGGCCCCGTAGACGGCGTACCCGCGCGGCGCCTTCCCGACGAGCGTCGGGGCGATCGCGATCTCGCGGCGCTTCTTGCGAGCGACGACGAGCTTGAGCCGGTCGGGATCGATCGCGGCGACCTCGAGATCGTGGGGGATGCCCCGGACGTTGCGGGGCGTCAGGATCACGGTGCGCTCGCCGGTGGCCGAGCCCGCGTCGCGGAGATCGACCCGGACGTCGAGGTCGTACGGATCGATCCGGCGAATGAGCGTCTCCGACCCGCGCAGGCGGAGCGTGACCGTCGTGGGAGGCGTGCCCGACAGCGTGGCGCCTTCGGGGAGGAGCACGTCGACGGGGACCCGCACGTCGCTCACCCCGCGTCCGTCCCCGGTCACCGCGATCCAGACCGCGAACGCGAGCGCGAGCGAGAGCAGCTTGAGCGGCCAGCGCCGGAGGAAGAGGTCAAGCACGCCGCGCCTCCTGCGGCTCCTCGGAGGCCACCCGCCGCGTCCAGCCCCACCGCGACTCGCGCGGGCGCAGCGCGGTCTCGAGGCGCCGGGTCAGCTCGGACGCGTCGAGGTTCTCCTCGATCCGGCCTCCCTCGCAGAACGAGACGACTCCGCGCTCCTCGGAGACCACGACCGTGACCGCGTCCGATTCCTCGGTGATGCCGATCGCCGCCCGGTGGCGCGTGCCGTAGGCCCGCGAAAGGTTCGGGTTGGTGGTCAGCGGGAGGTAGGCGCACGCGGCGCGGATGCGGGGCCCGACGATGATCACGGCGCCGTCGTGAAGGGGTGCCCCGCGCTGGAAGATCGACACGATGACGTCGTACGAGACGTACGCGTCGAGCGTGATCCCGGTCTCGGAGAACGCGCGCAGGCCCAGCTCGCGCTCGATCACGATCAGGGCGCCGAGGCGCTTGCTCGCCAGCGACACCGCGGCGAGCGCGACCTCCTCGACGACGTTCTCGTGCGGACGGCGCTTCACGAGGGCGGAAAACGGGTTCCGCCCGACGCGGGCGAGCGCCTGTCGCAGCTGGTTCTGGAAGAGCACGATGACCGCCAGCGGGATGTAGAGGAGCAGGTCCCCGAGCACGGCGTGGACGGCGGGCAGGTACAGCAGGCCGGGGCGGCTCAGGAAGTGCAGCAGGACGATCGCGACCACGCCCACGACCATGTGCACGGCGCGCGTGCCGCGGATCAGGAGGAGGAGCTGGTAAATCAGGACGGCCAGGATGAGGATGTCCAGGACGGCGAGGCCGTTCAGGTCGCGGAGGTGCGCGGCTGCGGAGAGTCGCTCGAGCATCGTCAAGAGTCCCTGTCGTCCCGGACGGCCGTTCCGCGCCCGCTACGATCTCCGGATGGCGTCGATCATGCGCGTGACCCGCCGGGTCGCCGCCACGTCGTGGGCGCGAACGACGTGCACGCCGTGCCACGCCGCCAGCGCGGCCACTCCCAAGCTGCCCTCCAGGCGCTCGCCCACCGGCAGGTCCAGCGCGGTTCCGATGAACGACTTCCGCGACGCGCCGATCAGGATCGGCCGGCCGACGCTTCGCAGCGTCGGCAGCTCCCGGAGGATCTGCAAGTTTCCGGCGGCCGACTTGCCGAATCCGAGGCCCGGATCGACGAGGATCTTATCATCCGCGACTCCCGCGGCGAGGGCCTTCTCGACCCGCTTGCGCAGGAATCCGACGACCGACGAGAGCAGGTCGACGTAGCTCGTGTCCTGCTGCATCGTGCGCGGCGTTCCGCGCATGTGCATGACGACGACGGGCACGTGCGTGTCCCGCACGACCGCGATCATCGCGGGCTCCGCGAAGCCGGAGACGTCGTTGACGAGGTCGGCTCCGGCATCGATCGCCTGCCGCGCCACTCTCGCCTTGGTCGTGTCGATCGAGACCCGCACCGCGAGCTCGCGCTTGATCGCCTCGATCACCGGCACGACGCGGCGCAGCTCCTCGTCGTCCGGGACGGGGGCGGCCCCGGGGCGCGTCGACTCCCCGCCGACGTCGACGAAGTCGGCGCCGTCCTCGACCATCTTCGCGGCGATGTCGACCGCCTCGGCCGCCGAGACGATCCGCCGCCCCTCCGAGAAGGAGTCCGGCGTGACGTTCAGGATCCCCATGACCCGGGTCTGCGAGGCGAGGTCCATCCGCTCGCCGCTCGTGAAAGACAGGACGAATCCGGTGCGCTCGTACGCGGAGAGCGTGTTCCTTATCGCCGACCCCAGGCCCTTCAGGTTCCGCGATTCCAGCACGGCGCCGAGGCGCCTCAAGGTCTGCTCGTCGGCGACCAGGATCCGCGGCGCGCTCCCGCCGGAGCCGACGATCCCCTCGAAGACGGTCACGCCGAGCGCCTGGGCCTCCTCGAGGAGCTTCTCGGCGTCGTCCTCGGGCACGGCGTCGAGGCGAAGCGCGCGGCGGGCGCGGGAGGCGAGCCGCTCCGCGGCCTGCGCCTGCGACTCCTCGACGTCGGACATCGCGCGGAGGGCGCGGGGCAGCTGCGCGAGCTCGATGACGCGCGGGTTGTGCTCCACGGCCGGCTCGATGCGGGGCGACCGCTCCACGGGCTAGGCGGGCTGGCTTCCGGGCGTCGGGATCACCGCGGGCCGCGCGGCAGCCTCCGGCTTGGCCTCGGGGGATTCGGCGCCGGTGCTCCCCGGTGCCGTCGGAGGAACGGGCAGCGATTCGCCGCGGACCAGCGCCGCGATCTGGTCGGCGTCGAGCACCTCGCGCTCGAGGAGCGCCTCGGCGATCGACGTCAGAGCCTCGCGGTTCTCCTCGATGACCCTCCGGGCGGTCGTGTACCCCTCGAGGACGATCGCCTTGACCTCCTTGTCGATCTCGACCGCGGTCGACTCGGAGTAATCCCGGTGCTGCGCGATCTCGCGGCCGAGGAAGATCTGCTCTTCCTTCTTGCCGAACGTCAGCGGGCCGAGCCGCTCGGACATGCCCCACTCGCAGACCATCTTGCGGGCGAGCTCGGTGACGCGCTCGATGTCGTTGCCAGCGCCCGTCGTGGTCCGGTTGAAGGTCAGCTCCTCCGCGACGCGCCCGCCCATCAGGACGGAGATCGTGGTTTCGAGGTAGTCCCGCGAGTACGTGTGCTTGTCGTCGACCGGAAGCTGCATCGTGACGCCGAGCGCACGGCCGCGGGGGATGATCGTGACCTTGTGGAGGGGATCGGCGTTCGGCATCTTGTACGCGACGAGCGCGTGGCCGGCCTCGTGATACGCGGTGATCCGCTTCTCCTCGTCCGAGATGATCAGCGACTTCCGCTCGGCCCCCATCATGACCTTGTCCTTGGCGACCTCGAAGTCGTCCTGGATCACGGCCTTGCGGTTCTTGCGCGCGGCGAACAGCGCGGCCTCGTTGACGAGGTTCGCGAGGTCGGCGCCGGAGAAGCCCGGGGTGGCGCGCGCGAGCAGCATCAGGTCGACGTCGGGGGCGAGGGGGATCTTGCGCGCGTGGACGCGGAGGATCTCCTCACGGCCGCGCACGTCCGGGCGCCCGACGACCACCTGGCGGTCGAACCGGCCGGGGCGCAACAGCGCGGGGTCGAGCACGTCGGGGCGGTTCGTCGCGGCGATCAGGATCACGCCCTCGTTCGTCTCGAAGCCGTCCATCTCGACGAGGAGCTGGTTGAGCGTCTGCTCGCGCTCGTCGTGACCGCCGCCCAGGCCCGCACCCCGGTGGCGGCCCACGGCGTCGATCTCGTCGATGAAGATGATGCAGGGCGCGTTCTTCTTTCCCTGCTCGAAGAGGTCGCGGACGCGCGAGGCGCCCACGCCGACGAACATCTCGACGAAGTCCGAGCCCGAGATCGAGAAGAACGGCACGTTCGCCTCGCCGGCGATCGCGCGGGCGAGGAGTGTCTTGCCGGTTCCCGGCGGGCCCATCAGGAGGACGCCCTTCGGGATCTTCCCGCCGAGCTTCTGGAACTTCTGCGGTTCCTTCAGGAACTCGATGATCTCCTGCAGCTCTTCCTTGGCCTCCTCGACGCCGGCCACGTCCTTGAACGTGACCTTCTTTCCCTGCGCGGAGGTCAGCTTCGCACGGGACTTCCCGAACGAGAGCGCCTTGTTCCCGCCGGACTGCATCTGGCGCATGAAGATCACCCAGACGACCACCAGCACCGCGAGCGGCGCCCAGGTGATCAGGAGGGCGAGCATCGAGTTGTCGGAGGGCTTCTTCGCCTTGACCACGACGCCCTTGTCGCGCAGCGTCTTCATCAGGGCGTCTTCCTTCACCGTGTAGACGCGGAAGCTCGTGACCGACTGGCCGGTCGGGGTGAGGTGCGGGTTCTTGAACTTCCCCTGCACGTCGAAGCCGGCGGCATCGGGGGTGATGTTGACTTCCTGGATCTCGCCCGCGTCGACGAGCTTGTAGAACTCGGAGGCGTCGAGGTCGGTCCGCTGCGCGCTCGCCGTCGCGAACACCTGGTAGGCGATGACGACGACGCCCAAAAAGACCAGCCACACGAGCACGGTCTTCAGATGGTTGTTCACGCCTTCAATATATAGGGTGCCTCCCGCCCGCGCCAAGAAAACCCGGACGACGCCGCAATTTCACTCGACGTAGGAGATGTACGGGAGGTTACGGTAGAGGCCGCCGGCGTCGAGCCCATAGCCCACGATCCACCGGTCGGGCGCCTTGAACCCGACGTAGTCCGGCGTGATCGACACCATCCGCCGGTGCGGCTTGTCGAGGAGCACCGCGACACGAAGGCGCCTCGGCCCGAGCGCGAGCAAGCGCGCCTTGAGCGCGTCGAGCGTGCGACCGGTGTCGAGGATGTCCTCCACGACGAGCAGGTCGGCGCCGGCGATCGGGACCTCCGGCGGGAGCGCGATCGCCGCCGGGTCGCCGCCGCGGTCGATCGAGATCGCGCGCACGAGCCCGAGCCGGACCGGCATCGGAAGCTGGCGGACGAGGTCGGCGCAGAAGATAAACGCCCCGTCGAGCAGCGCGATCACCGACAGCTCCGATCCCTCCGGCGTGTCGGCGGCGATCGCGCCGGCCATCGCGTCGACGCGCGCCTTGAGGGTGGATTCGGGGATCAGGATCTCGGGAGACAGCCGCATGACGGGACTGTAGCATCAGGCCCGCGGCGATCCGCCGCGCGCGCCATGGTATCGTCCCACGCCGTGCCGCGATCGGCTCTCGTCACGACTCTCCTCCTGGCGCTCCTGACGGCATCGCGCGCTCGCGCGGCGGAGCCGGGCCGCTCGTCGGCCACGCCGGGAGCGATCAATCTCCCGGCCGTGCCCGTCCACGCCCCGGTTCCGTTCTCGCCGCGCGAAGCGGTGATGGTCTCGAAGCCTCCGACCGTCGGCGTGGCGATGACGATCGACGAGCGCGGGCGGGTGTCGAAGGTCGAGGTCACCGACATCAGCCCGAGCGGCCCGAAGGATGCCGTGTTTCGCGCGACGGCGATCTCCGCACTGTCGAAATGGCGATTCGCGCCCGCGATCGCGGACGGACGTCCCGTCGAGACGGTCATCACGATGAAGATCCAGTTCCAGCATCCCGGGGAGAAACCGCCGAATCCCTACGGGCGCGAGGCGGTCGACATCCCGGTACCGGAGCAGGACGACTCGTACGCCCTCGAGTTCGAGCGGCAGCTCTCGACGATGCCGAAGGAACAGTTCGCGCAGGTTCGAGGCGAGCTCCTGGCCTCGGCGGAGTCGGGGATCGACCAGGCCTCCCGCCGCCAGCTCGACGTGGGCGAGTTCGAGATCGTCACCGACGGCTCGCTTCCGGACCTGCCCAAGCTCGTCGCGGGAGATCTCGCCGCGGTCACCGCCGCTCTGGGAAAAGTCTTCGGAGCCGGCCTGAGCCTGCAACCGCCGTCCGGGAAGACGTACGTCTACGTCTTCGCGAAGAAGGCGTCGTTCGACCGGCTCGCGAGGGCGTTGATGCAGTCGGGCGAGGCGGCGGGGGTGTACTCGAGCGTCGGCCTGCTGGCTTTCCACCTCGAGATGCCGACGAACGAGGACCTCCTTCACACGCTCGTCCACGAGACGACGCACGCTTTCGTCCAGCGCGCGCTCTGCCACCCTGGCGGCTCGCTGCCGCGGTGGCTCGGCGAGGGTCTGGCCGACTATTTCGCGAACTCGGAGATCGAAGGGGGCGTGCTGGTCCCCGGCAGCCATCGGGCCTCGACGTCGTACCACGCCCCGGGCGAGGTGGTGCGCGGCCGCTCGCGCGCGGCCCGCACCGCGGATGACGTCCGGGCCGCGATGAAGGCCGGGACCGCTCTACCCCTCGCCAAGCTCAGGAGCGCGACGTCCTCGGAGTTCTACGGCGGCGAGCACGCGATCTACTACGGAGAGTCGTGGCTGCTGGTCCATTTCCTTCGCCACGGCCAGCCCGGCTGGGCCGAGCACGAATTCCCGCGGTTCATCCTCTCCGCCGTCGAGGGGTTCCCGGCCGACGACCTCATCCGCGACGTCTACGGTCTCGACGACGAGGCGCTGGAGGCCGCGTTCAAGGTGTACGTGAAGAGCTTCTGATTCCCGCTCAGGGGGTCTTCTTCTTCCCCGCCTCGTAGATCTTCGCCTCGGCCGCAGCACCGGCGGCGTCGCCGAGCTTCCCCAGGCACTTGTACAGGTAGAAGTGGGCCTCGTTCTGTGCCGGATCCAGGGCGAGCGCGCGACGAAGAGGCTCGAGGGCGCGATCGCATCGATCCTGCGCGTCGAGGACCCGGCCAAGCTGGAGGAGGGACGCCGCCCGATCGGGCTTGAGCTCGATCGACTTGCGAAGCGCGGCCTCCGCCTCCGGCCAGCGCTGCAGCTTGATGGCCGCCATCGCGAGGTTGTATTGCCACACGTCGTCGGTCGGGTACGCGTGGACCGCTCGCTGGAGCATCTCGAACGCGCTGGTCGCGTCGCCCGCGGCGAGACGCTTCGTGCCTTCCTCGAAGAGTCGAATCGGCTCCTTCTCGCCCTGCCATCGCTGGTCGGCGGCGGCTTCCTTCTCCGCGCGCTCCTGCGGAGAGACGAGGACGCGAAGGAGCACGTCCCGCGCTTCGGTGTTCTCGGCCGAGAAATCGAGCGCGCGCTGGAACGTCTGCCGCGACTCCGCGTCCCGGCCGGCGTCCCGAAACGCCCAGCCGAGCGGGAGCAGGAGCCGGAACGACACCCAGTCGTTCGGCGCGGTCAGGGCCATGGCGGCGATCGCGGCATCGATTTCCGCCCGCGCCGCATCGAGCTTCCCCTGTCCGACGAGCGCGTCGATCAGGGCCTGCCTCTCGGGATACCGCTTCGGGTTGGAGGCGACGAGCTCGCGGGCGATCGGCTCGGCCTCGCTCCAGCGGGAGAGGTTCGCGAGCACCGCCAGCTTGCGACGGAGCAGATCGGGCGTCGCGGAGGCCGCGAGCTGGCGATCGACGATGGCGAGCGCATCGGCCGAGTCGCCGTTGCGCACGGCGAGACGGTACGCGGTCTCGAGCAGCTTCGGATCGGACGGAGCCTTCTCGAGACCGTGCCGGACCGCATCGCGGAGCAGGATCGTGTCCTCCCGCGTCGCGAGCGGATCCTCCGCGAGATAGCGGATCGCGGCGATCGGAAGCGCGGCGTCGGAGGCGAACAGTCGCGCCTGGAGGCGCTCCCGCGCGTCCTTGGCCTCCGCGGGCGATCCGGTCCGTGCCAGCTGCACGAGCGCGACGGCCGGAAGTGCCTCCTTGGGGTACTCCTCCACGGCGCGCTGCACGAGCGTTTTCGCCTTCTCGCGATCGCCGGCGATCGCGGCGATCCGGGCGTCCCGCAGGATCCTGACGCAGTTCTCGTCCGGGAGGTCTCCGCCGCGCGACGGGACGGCCGCCGCCGCGGCGAGCGCGAGCGCCATGGCGAGGGCGGCCGGGCGCCTCACCATGCCCGGAAGGAGCGCCGGATGGTCTTCTCCGTCGTGTCCCTCTTCGGATCGATCTCCACCTCGGCCTGGGGCGGCTCGATCATGCGGATCACGTCCTGCTCGAGCTTCGCGGGTCCGATGCCGACCGTCAGCGGCTCCGTGCGCGAGGTCGGCGGGACCAGGCAGACCGGACGGAGCTGGAACGTCACCTCGTTGCGCCCCTTCTTCACGAACGCGGTCGCATCGAACCACTCGTTCCCGCGGGACGACTCGTAGACGAACGAATCGTTGACGTACACGCCGACCGAGACGTGCGCCGGGGGACCGGAGACGTAGAGCCAGTAGGCGTTCTTGAGACCCTCGGGCGGAGGGGTGGACGCGGGGCCCCCCCAGAAATGCATCGTCTCGGTGCACCCGGACTCCGCGGTCGCGTCCCCGGGCACCACGATCTCGACGAGCGGGCGGCCGACGGTCTCGAGCGCGCGGGACCTGGTGGTGACCGCGCGGATCGCGATCCTCTGATTCTCACCTTTTTCGCGCGGCGCCTCGGGCTTCTTCAGCGTGATGCGGATCTCGTTGACGCCCGGCTTGACGAGATCGGCGATCTCGTGGAACAGGCTCGGCCCCTCCTGCGCGAGAAGGACGAACTCGCCGTTGAGGGTCACCTCCACGTCGGACCGCGTCGGCCCGCCGTCGACCACGAGGCGCAACGCCCGCGCCCAGTCGGGTGGCTCCGCGGCGTCGGCCGCTTGCGCCGGGTTCAGGATCGACGAGCCCAGAATGAGAACCGCGAAGGCGACGGCGACCTTCGGTGCATGCATGCCCACTCCCCCGAGACGTGAGGCGGGATTATACGGCGTCTCGAGGGCAACGGAGAGCTGGTATGGTCCGGCTAGCCGCCCGCGCGCCGGGAGACGATCCGTCTCACGCGTCCCGCGATCGGCCGCGGGAGCCGCGCGAGCGCCGAGCGATTGGTGCCGATCCGCTCCGCGGCCTCGATGGCGACCGCGTCGAGGTATTCGGCATCGTCGCGCATCCGCCGCATCCCCTCGACGATGTGGCGCTGCGCCTTCGGGTTCAGTCGTTTCTCGAGCAGCGGCACGACCAGGCGCCGGACCTTGTTCCGGTCGAACCGGAGATCGCGATTCGACGGGTCTTCCTTGAATCGAATGCGCCCGCGGCGGAGCCACGCGCGGATCTCCGCCCGCGAGATATCGAGAAGCGGGCGAACGATCGGACCCGGCCCCTCGTCCCTCATCCCGGTGAGCGCCTTCGGTCCGGCGCCGCGGACGAGCCGCATCAGGATCGTCTCCGCCTGGTCGTCGAGCGTGTGGCCGAGGGCGACCTTGCTCGCGCCGTGCGCGCGCGCGGCCTCGAGAAGGAACGCGCGGCGGACGCGGCGGGCCGCTTCCTCGGGGGACTCGCCCTTCCGGCGCGCGCGCGGCACGCTCCGGCGCGCGCCGACGTAAGGAAGCGAGAGTGTCCGCGCGAGCGCCTCGACGAACGCGGCATCGGCGGCGGAGCCGCGGCGCATGGCGTGATCGAGGTGCGCCACGATCAGCCACGGGCGCCGCTTCGGCGACAGGCGCGTGAGCAACTGAAGGAGCGCCACCGAGTCGCCTCCTCCCGAGCAGGCGACGAGCACCACGTCGTCCGGCGCGATCAGGCGCTTGGCCGCATGGAGGAAGCCGACCTCGACCGGGTCCGGCTTCAATCAGCGCCCCTGGGCGATCATCGCGAGGTTCTCGCGGCGGCGCCCGATCACGCGGGCCACGGTCGGGTAGCCGAGCCACGCGATCCCGCAGGCCAGCGCGAGGCCGCCGCCGGCCGCGCAGAGGGCGAGAACCGGACTGTCCATCAAGACGTAGACGAGCGCGCCGAGGCCGCCGAACACGCCGAGCGAGAGCGCCGTGCTGAGCGAGCAGAGGATCGCCGCGAGTGGGTGCGCGTTCCCTCCCTTGAGCGTCATCAGGTCGTAGCTCGCGGGAAATGCGGCGGACAGGAACGCCGCGACCGGCGATTGCGCGACGAACGCCGCGGTGGCCGCCACGGGCACCGCAGCCCAGAGGAGAAGCGACCCTCCCGGGTGGAGAGCCGCGGAGAAGAGGATCGACAGGGACACGGGTATCGCCGCGGCGAGGCCGCACCCCACAGCCTTGCCGGCGACGAGATCCCGATCCGCGACCGGTGTCAGGAACGTGAGCGTGAGGCCGGCGCGGTCGATCGCGAACTGGTCGGCGAGAACCGACTGAAGGGCGAGCAGGGACATCGTCGTCCCCAGGGCGGCTCCGATCACGCCCGCGATGCTCGCGTGACTGCCCGCCAGCGGCGTCGTACGCCAGTAGAGCCCGATCATCAACACGGGGATCGGCGCCGTGAAAATCATCACGCGCCCCCGCACCGACCGCAGCATGAGGCGCATGGTCGTCCACGCGACGGCGCTCGCCGCGGGGGTCACTCCGGGAATCGCCCGAATCGCGGCCGTGGCCCGTGTCGCGCGATTGCGCCGCTCGCCCGGCGCGTCGAAGAGGCGGCCGAAGGCCCAGCGCGCCGCCCCCCCGAGCACGACGGCGAGACCGGCGAGCGATGCGAGGGGGAGGGCGGGGGACTCGGTGCGGGAGCGCAGGGCATCCTCCAACGCGCGGACGTAGGCCTCCGAGGGCAGCAGCCGTGCCCAGCGCGACGAGGACAGCGAGGAGAGGGGGATCGTGATTCCCGGACGCGGAGCCCCCGCGGCACGCTCGGTCGAGGATCGCCCGCGGCTCGCCGCGTTCCGCCCGAACAACATGGGTACGTACGCCCCGGCCATGATCGCGACGAGAACGACGATCATCGTGTACTCGCCGAGACGGCGATTCCGGAACAGAAGCGCGCCGAGAAGAGACGCCGCGCTGCCGAGCGTCGCGAGCGCCCCGAGGATTCCGAGCGCCGCGAGGAGCGCCCAGCACGCCGCCCGGGCGTCTCCGCCCGCGGCAAGCCCGGCGGGAAACGCCAGAAGCGCCGGGGTCAGCGCGAGGATCCACGGATCGGCGAGCTGCGAGACGATCTCCATCCCGAAGAGCACGCGGCGCGAGATGGGCAGCAGCGCCAGGCGCGTCACCGAGGACGGGATCCCGCCGAAGCGGAGAATCGGGCTGATCGCCACGAACAGCATCACCATGAAGAGGGCGCCGCGTGCCCCCATCAGGAGCGGAAGCGCGCTCGCGGTTCCCTGGGCGAGGCCGCGCCCGCCGACGATCGCGAGAAACGCGAACAGGATCGAGGCCGGGACGAGCGTCGACGACACGATCGCGATCACGAGCAGCCGCGAGATTCTCGAGATCTGCTCGAGCGAGTCGCGCCGCCGCCCGCGCAGGCTATTGATGAACAGCCGCCAGCGGAACACCGCGAACGCCCGCAGGATGCGGATCATCCCGACAGCCACTCCAGAGTCGACGCTCCGCCGGCATCCGCACCGACGAGCTTCAGGAACCTCGCCTCGAGCGTCTCTCCCGCGATCCCCGTCCGAAGGGCCTCGATCGGCCCCTGGGCGACGAGCCGGCCCTTGTGGATGATCCCGATCTGGTCGCACAGGCGCTCGACGACCTCGAGGATGTGCGAGGTCAGGAAGATCGTCCCCCCGCGCAAGACGAAGGCGTGGAGCAGGTCCTTGATCTGGCGGGAGGCGATCGCGTCGATCCCCTCGAACGGTTCGTCGAGGAACAGCAGCTTGGGGGCCGGGAGCAGCGCGGCGGCGAGGGAGGTCTTCGTCCGCATCCCGTGCGAGTAGTCGGCGACGAGCTGTCCCGAGGTCGCGTCGAGGTCCATCAGCGCGAGCAGCTCCGCCGTCCGGCTCCGGATCGTCTCCCGGTCAAGGCCGTGGACCTGCCCGACGAACGCCAGCGTCTCCTTCGCCGTGAGGTGCTCGAACAGGGCGAGATCCTCCGGAACGACGCCGACCTGGCGCTTGACCGCCTCGGGGGATTCGACCGGATCGAGCCCGAGGATCCGCATTTGCCCCCCGGACGGGCGCAGCAGGCCGGTGAGGCACTTGATCGTCGTCGATTTTCCCGCCCCGTTCGGGCCGAGAAAGCCGTAGAGTGATCCTTTGGGAACCGCCAGATCGATGCCATCGACCGCGACGAAGTCCCCGAACGTGCGCCGCAAGCCGGTGGTCGTCAGTGCCAGGTCCATGCGCGGGATTCTAGTGAAACTCGGCCGGCGCGCGGCGCGTAATCACTTCCCGACCATCCAGGAGGAGCGACGACGATGCTCTCGATCCGCGATCTGGTGAAGGTCTACCCCGGGCCCGTGGCGGCGCTCCAGGGGGTCTCGCTCGACATACCGGTGGGGATGTTCGGCCTGCTGGGGCCGAACGGCGCCGGAAAGACGACGCTGATGCGGGTCGTCGCCGGCCTGCTCGAGCCGACGTCCGGGCGCGTGGTCCTGGACGGAGAGGACGTGACCGAGTCCCCCGAGAAGGTCTGGGCGCGCCTCGGATACCTCCCGCAGGAGTTCGGGTTCTACCCGCACCTCACCGGCGAGGCGATGCTCCGCCATCTGCTCGAGCTCAAGGGGATCGACGGCCAGGACGGTACGAAGGCGCTCGCCGCCGAGCTTCTCGACCGGGTGAACCTGAGCTTCGCGGCCCACCGGAAGGTGAAGGGGTTCTCGGGAGGCATGCGCCAGCGCCTCGGTCTCGCCCAGGCGATCGCGGGAAACCCGAGGCTGATCATCGTCGACGAGCCGACCGCCGGTCTCGATCCCGAGGAGCGGTTCCGGTTCTACCGGCTGCTCGCCGAGCTCGCGGCCGACCGGATCGTCATCCTCTCGACCCACATCGTCGAGGACGTCTCGGTCCTCTGCTCCCGCTTCGCGGTGATCCGCGCGGGACGCGTCGTCGCGCTGACGACTCCCTCCGAGGCGCGCGCGCTGATCCAAGGAAGGATCTACCAGGGAACGGCGGGAAGCGCGGCCGAGGCGGACGTGATGTACACGAGCCGGCACGTCACCCAATCGATCCTGGTCGAGGGTCGCCACCAGCTCCGCGTCTACGAGCCGAACGGCGGCCCGCCGCCCGGCTTCGTTCCCGTCGAGCCGAACCTCGAGGACGCCTACTTCGTGCTCATGCGCGGCGAGGCCCTCGTCGGGGCCGCGCGATGAGCCTGCGGCGGGTCCTGCTCGTCGCGCGCGCCGATTTCGCCTTCCAGGCGCGGCGGCCGCTCATCTGGATTCTCGTCGTGATCATGGCCTTGACCGTCTGGGGACTGTCGACGGGCAACGTCCGGATCGAATCCGGGGACGCGTCTGTCGGCGGCGTCAAGGCCTGGGTCAACTCGGAGTTCGCGATCGCGGAGGTACTGAGTGTCACGGTTTTTCTCTTCTATTCGTTCTTCGTGGCGGTCGCGGCCGGGATGGCGGTCATCGACGACGAGGACAGGAAGATCGGAGAGATCCTCCATGCGACCCCGCTGACGGCGCGGGAGTACATCCTCGGGAAGACGCTCTCGATCCTCCTCGCCTTCACCGCCGTCCTCGCGATCCAGCAGCTCGTCGCGATCGTCGCCTACCAGTGGCTGCCGAACAAGAAGGCCGACGAGATCCGTGGCCCGTTCCATCTCGCGGCGTACGTCGTTCCCGCTCTCGTGTTCGGGCTGCCGTCGATCGTCTTCACCGCGCTGACCTCGCTCGCGGTGGGCGTGCGGTGGCGCCGGCCGATCCTCGTCTTCGTGCTTCCGGTCGCGCTCTTGCTGGGATGCGGGTTCTTCCTCTGGAACTGGTCACCGACCTGGCTCTCCCTGGAATGGAACAGGGTGCTGATGGCGCTCGACCCCGCGGGCTTCCGCTGGCTCAACGAGACCCACCTCAAGCTCGACCGCGGCGTCGCGTTCTACAACACCCATGCCATTCCGTTCGATATGGTCTTCTGGGCGAGCCGCGCCGCGATCCTGGCGATCGGTCTCCTCTCGCTGTGGGGGGCGGCGCGTCACTTCGAGAAGGCGATGCGCGGCGAGACGAAGGCCTCGAAGCGCGAGGGCCGGGCGCACGCGGCGGCGGTTGCCGAATCCACGTTCGTCCCCCTGAGGTCGACGCAGCCCCTCGCGAGGCTCGTCATGCAAAGCGCCCCGCCGAGATTCTTCGCAGGAGCCTGGCGCGTCGCGCGGATCGAGCTCAAGGAGCTCAAGAGCGCGCCGGGTCTCTACCTGTTCGTGCCGCTGATCCTCATCCAGACGATCGGCTCGTGCTTTACGGCGCTCGGGCCCTTCGGGACCCTGCTGCTCGCGACTCCGGGGACCCTCGCGGTCCGGATGATGAACACGCTGACGCTGCTCGTCTGCCTCCTGCTGCTGTTCTACACGGTCGAGTCGCACGAGCGGGAGCGGAAGACGGGGCTTGCCCCGATCTTCGACGCGACGCCGGTCGCGACCGCCTCGGTGCTCTTCGGCAAGTCGCTCGCGAACGCGGTCATCGGTGCCGCCGTCCTGGTCGCCTGCTTCATCGGCTCCGCGATCGTCATCCTCGTCCAGGCGCAGGTTCCGCTGCGCCTCGGCCCGTTCGTCCTCACCTGGGGTGTGCTGCAGTTCCCGACGTTCCTCGTCTGGTCGTGCTTCGTCACCGCGGCGATCGCGATCGCGCGGAACCGCTATGCCGCCTACGCGATCGGCCTCGCCGCGATGTCGTTGACCGGGTATCTCCAGGTCAAGGACAAGATGAACTGGGTCTTCAACTGGGACCTCTGGGGCGCCGTGCAGTGGAGCGACATGAGCGTCTTCGAGATGTCGCGGCGCGCGCTCGTCGAGAACCGGGTGCTCGTCCTGCTGATGTCCGCCCTCTTCGTCGTGGTCGCGGTGCGCTTCCACACGCGGCGTGAGGTGGACGCCGTGCGCGTGCTCCACCGCCTCCGCCCGGCGGCGCTCGGGGGCACGGTGCTGCGTCTGTCCCCCTGGGCGGCGGCCCCGGCGATCCTGGCGATCGTGCTCGGCTATCAGGTCGGGCGCGGGCACGAGTCCGACGCGGCGAAGAAGATCGAGCACGACTACTGGAAGCAGAACCTCGCGACCTGGAAGGACGTGCCGCAGCCCGAGATCGTCGACGTGGTCGTCGATCTCGACCTCGATCCCGCGAACAGCGCCTTCAAGACCAAGGGCACGTTCCGCCTGGCGAACCCCCACGACGCGCCGCTGCGGCAGTTCGCGCTGACCGGCGGGCCGCACTGGGGGGAGGTGAAGTGGACGCTCGACGGGAAGGACGTGAAGCCGGAGAACCGGACGCACCTCTTCGTGTTCACGCCGGAATCCCCGATGTCACCGGGGGGCGCGGTGACGGTGGGCTTCGCCTTCGACGGGATCTACCCCAAGGGGATCTCGAAGAACGGGGGCGGGCAGATGGAGTTCATCGTCCCCTCCGGCGTCGTGCTGACCAGCTTCACGCCGTCGTTCGTCCCGATCGTCGGGTACGAGGAGAGCGTCGGCGTCGAGGAGGAGAAGAACAAGTACGAGACAAAGGTCTACCCCGACGACTTCTACGTCGGGAAGACCGATCCGGCGTTCGGCAGCGGCTCGGCGTTCACCGCGAAGGTCACGATCACCGGCCCGGCGGAGTTCGGCTACAACTCGGTCGGCGTGCTCGAATCGGACACGGTGAAGGACGGCCGCCGCACCTGCGTCTGGACGACCGACACGAAGGTGCGCTTCCTGAACGTCGTGGCGGGCAAGTGGGCGGTCCGCCGCGGGAACGGGGTCGCGGTCTACTACCATCCCGAGCACACCTACAACCTCGACGAGATCGTCGCCGCTCTCGAGGGGGCGCGCACCTGGTACTCGCAGTGGTTCCGCGAGTTCCCGTGGAAGGAGCTGAAGCTCTCCGAGTTCCCCGCGCTTTCGGGGTACGCTCAGGGATTCGCGACCGACATCACGTTCTCCGAGTCGATCGGCTTCTTGACGCGCCAGGAGAAGTCGGGGAACGCGCCGTTCACCGTCACCGCGCACGAGGCCGCGCACCAGTGGTGGGGGAACATGCTCCTCCCCGGCAAGGGGCCGGGCGGGGACCTCCTGTCGGAGGGGATGGCGCATTTCTCGACGATCCTCCTCATCGATAAGGTCAAGGGGCCGTCGGACCGGATCGAGTTCTGCAAGCGGATCGAGGAGAGCTACGGGGACGACCGCCAGGTCGACTCCGAGAAACCGATGGTCAAGGTCGACGGCTCGAAGCCGGGGGACACGACCGTCACCTACGACAAGATGGGGTGGGTCGTCTGGATGCTCCTCCAGCAGATGGGGCGGGACAACCTCCTGCGCGGCCTTCACGACTTCCAGCGCGACTGGGACCAGAATCCCGACCATCCGGTTCTGCAGGACTTCACCGCGTACCTCCGGCCCTACGCGCCCGACCCGGCGGCGTACGACGCCTTCGTCGAGCAGTGGTTCCACAAGGTCGTGGTCCCCGAGTACACGCTGTCCGACGCGAAGAAGACGAAGGCGGGGGAGGGGTGGACGGCGACGGTCAACGTCACGAACAAGGGGACCGGGACGATGCCGCTGGCGGTCGCGGCGGCGAACACCTCGGACGACCGGTTCGATAAGAAGGGAAAGCCCAAGGCCGACTACGAGGACGCGCGCGAGACGATCACGCTGGGCGCCGGGGAATCGAAGACAGTCACGATCGCCTGCCCGTTCGAGCCCAAGGTGGTGCTGGTCGACCCGGACGCGGTGGTGCTGCAGCTCAATCGAAAGAAGGCGGTGGCGAAGCTGTAGCCGCCGTCTGCTTTCTCGAGCGGGCCTCGATCTGCTTCCCGCGGGACAGTTCCGCGCTCGCCTCCATGTCGTGCCCCCGCTGGTGGTAGACGTTGGCGAGCACGTAGTGGCCGAGCGCCGCGAAGCGGGAGGTGGAATCGAGGGAGAGGGCGCGCTGCGCTTCGGCCGCGGCACCATCGAGATCCCCCACGGACAGCAGCGACTGGGACAGGAGGAACCTCCCGGTCGGCCACTGCGGCATCGCGGCCACGCCGCGCTTCAACGCCTCGACGGCCCCGGCGCCGTCACCGTGCTTCATCAGGAGCCTCCCGAGGCTGAACAGGGCCTTGGGAGAGCCGGGATAGCTGGCGAGCTCCTCGCGGTAGCCGGCGACCGCCTCGGCGTCCTTTCCGTCCATCTCGTCGACGAGGCCGGCGCCGTACCGGGCCCAGCGCGCCTTCGGGTCGATCGCCAGCGCGCGCGTGAACGCCGTCCGCGCTCCGGCCCGGTCCCCTGCGCGCAGCGCGACCATGCCGAGGCCCACCTCGGCGCGCGCGGCCTTCGGGTCCGCGGCGAGCGTCCGCTCGAAGGTGGCCTTCGCCGCGTCGAGACGACCCGCCGACAGCTCCACCTGAGCGAGGCGCAAGAGGATCTGCGCGTTGCCGGGATCCTGTTTCAGGAACTGCTCGTACCCCGCGACCGCGTCGTCGATCTTCCCCTGGCGGACGAGCACGTCGGCAATGCCGATCATCGCGAAGTCGTGATCGGGGCGCATCGCGAGCGTCTTCCGGTAGAACTCGAGCGCCTTCGGGTAGTCGGCCTTCCGCTCGTAGCAAGTGCCGAGCGTGTAGTACGCGTCGACGACCTCCGGGGCCTTCGCGATCACGCCCTGGAGGTCGCGGATGGCGTCGTCGTCCTTCCCCGCCTTGACCAGGTCGCGCACCCGATTCATCGCGTCGTAGACCGCGAGCCGGTCCTTGGGGTCGGGAAGGCTCTTCCAGGAGTCCCCCGTGAGCTTCGGCGCGCTGCCGACGTACCCGAGGCTCGCGAGCTTGGCGAGCGTCTCCTCGTCCTCTTCGACGGGCGCGGTCGCGGTTCCCTGCGGCGCCGAGGCCTTCTCGAACTGCGCGAGCGAGGCGCGCAGCGACTCCACCGCTTGCGGCTCTCGCGAGGCGACGTTCGTCGTCTCCCCGGGGTCCTTCTCGAGGTCGTACAGCTCTTCGCGGGGCGCCTCGATGAAGTGCCAGCGCGCCGTCCGCACGGAGCGCAGCTCGCTCCAGCCGTAATGGAAGCGCGCGGTGAACGACTCCGTGTACCCGTCGCCGGGCCCGGTCCCGCCGCCGGCGAGCAGCGGCACGAGGCTTCTTCCCTGCGCCTTGGGAAGGGCGCCGGGAACACCGAGGAGGTCGAGCACGGTCGGGGCGACGTCGATCGTGCGCACGACGGGGGTGACGGCGCCGGCTCCGACCTTCGCGAACGGCGCGACGAGGATCAGCGGGATCCGAGCGACCGGCTCGTAGACGAAGTACCCGTGCCCCGACTCGCCGTGCTCCCCGAGGCTCTCGCCGTGGTCCGCGATTACGACGATCGCGGTCCGGCCGGAGAGCTTCTCCTGGTCGAGCGCGTCGACTAGGCGGCCGACCAGCGAGTCGGTCCAGGCGATCTCGCCGTCGTACGGGCGCCCGGGGTACCGGGACCGGAACGGCTCCGGGGGATCGTACGGCGCGTGCGGGTCGTAGAGGTGCACCCAGGCGAAGAATCGCTTGTCCTTGACCTGGCGGATCCAGGCGAGCGCGCGGTCGACGGTCTCGTTTCCGGGGCGCTGGATCTCTTCGAACTGGGTCTTTCCCTGCTGCGCCAGTCCGAAGTCGTCGAAGAAGGTGTCGAATCCCTGCGCGATCCCCCAGCGGTGGTCCAGCACGAAGGCGGAGACGAAGCCGCCCGTTGCGAACCCCTTGGCCTTGAGCGCCTCCGCGAGCGTCTCGTGCTCAGGGGCGAGCTTGAAGCCGCCGTTGTCCCGCACGCCGTGGGCGCCGGGAAGCAGGCCGGTGAACAGCGAGCAGTGCGCGGGCAGCGTCAGCGGCGCCACCGTGACCGCGTTGTCGAACCGCGCCCCGCGCGCGGCGAGCGCGTCGAGGCGAGGGGTGGCCACGTCCTTGGCGCCGTAGCACCCGATCCGGTCGGCCCGGGTCGTGTCGAGTGTGACGATGACGAGATTCGTCGACCCGGCGCCACCGGGACCCGTGCCGTGCGAGCAGGCCGCAAGCGCCGAGGCGAGGAGAACGAGGAGAACAGGGAGCACGCGGGTGCGTCGCATCCCACGATGGTAGGAAACGGGGGGCGCCGGTCGCAACACGCTACCTCTCGAGCTTCTGGCCGCGCGCAAGCTCGGCGGCCGCCTCGTTCTCGCGCCCCTTCCGGTTGTAGACGTCGGCGAGCACGTAGTGGCCGAGGGCGGCGTACTCGGACGTGCCGTCCAGGGCCAGCGCCTTTTCGGCCTCCGTCTGTGCCTCGTCGATCGCCCCCGTTTTGAGCAGCGCCTGCGCGAGGTAGAAGCGCCCCAAGGGCCAGCTCGGCTCGAGGTCGGTCGCGCGGCGGAGCGCGTCGACCGCCCCCGGCAGGTCGCCCGTCTTACCGAGCAGGCGCCCGAGGTTGAAGAGCGCCTTGTAGGCGTCCGGGTAGGCGTCGATCTCGGCGCGGTATCCGGCGATCGCCTCCGCCGCTTTGCCGTCCGCCTCGTCGACGAGGCCGAGGTTGTACCGCGCCCAGCGGGCCTTGGGGTCGATCGCGAGGGCTCGCGCGAGCGCGGTCCGGGCGCCGGCCCGGTCCCCGGCGTGGAAGGCGACCACGCCTAGGCCCACCTCGGCGCGCGCGGTCTTGGGCTCGGCGGCGAGCGTGCGGGTGAAGCTCTCCTTGGCGGCCGCGTCCCGCCCGGCGTCGAGCTGCACCTGCGCCAGGCGGTAGAGGATCTGCGCGTTGTCCGGGTCCTGCCTGAGGAAGTGCTCGTACCCCGCGATCGCGTCGTCGATCTTCCCTTCTCCGACGAGCACGTCGGCGAGGCCGATCATCGCGTAGTCGTGGTCGGGGCGCATCGAGAGCGTCTTGCGGTACAGCTCCGCGGCGCGCGCGTAGTCCTTCTTCTTCGCGTAGCAATTGGCGAGCGTGTAGTACGCGTCGATGACCTCGGGCGCCCGCGCGATCACCCCGTCCAGGACGGGGATCGCCTCGTCCTCCTTCCCCTCCTTGACGAGATCGCGAGCGCGTCCCATCGCGCCGTAGACCGGAAGGCGATCCTTCGGATCGGGGAGATCCTTGAACGACTCGCCGGAAAGCTTCGGGCTTCCGCCGACGTACCCGAGGCTCGCAAGCTTGGCGAGGGTCTCCTCGTCCTCCTCCACCGGTGCCGTCGCGGCGCCCTGCGGCGCCGAGGCCTTCTCGAACTCAACGAGCGAGGCGCGCAGCCGCTCGACCGTCTGCGGCTCGCGCGAGGCGACGTTGTCCGCCTCGCCGGGATCCTTCTCGAGGTCGTACAACTCCTCACGGGGTGCCTCGATGAAGTGCCAGCGCGCCGTCCGCACGGCGCGCAATTCGCTCCAGCCGTAATGGAAGCGTGCATAGAAGGTCTCGGTGTATCCGTCCCCAGGACCCGCCGATCCGCCGGCGATCAGAGGGACGAGGCTCGTTCCCTGCGCCTTCGGAAGCGACCCGGCCGCACCGAGGAGGTCGAGCACGGTCGGTGCCACGTCGATCGAGCGCACGACGGCGTCGATCGACCGGCCGCGCGTGCCGGAGTACGGCGTGACGAGGATCATCGGAATCCGCGCGACCGGCTCGTAGACGAAGTAGCCGTGCCCGGCCTCGCCGTGCTCCCCGAGGCTCTCGCCGTGATCGGCGAGCACGACGAGTACGGTTCGCCCCAAGAGTTTTTCACCCTCGAGCGCGTCGACCACGCGGCCGACCAGCGAGTCGGTCCAGGCGATCTCGCCGTCGTAGAGGCGCCCCGCGTAGCGAGACTTGAACGGCTCGGGCGGATCGTAGGGCGCGTGCGGGTCGTAGAGATGGATCCACGCGAAGAAGCGCTTGTCCTTCACCTGGCGGATCCAGGCGAGCGCGCGGTCGACCGTCTCGTTTCCGGGCCTCTGGATCTCCCCCATGGACAACCGCTCTTGCTGCTTGAGGTCGAAGTCGTCGAAGTACGTGTCGAACCCCTGAGCGATCCCCCAGCGGTGGTCGAGGACGAAGGCGGACACGAACCCGCCTGTTGCGAGCCCCCTGGCCTTCAATGCCGCCGCCAGCGTGAGGTGATCGGGGGAGAGCTTGAAGCCGCCGTTGTCGCGGACACCGTGCGCCCCCGGGAGGAGCGAGGTAAACAGGGTGCCGTGCGCGGGGAGGGTCAAAGGCATCGGCGAGACCGCCCGGGTGAACCGCGCGCCGCGGGCGGCGAGGGCGTCGAGGCGGGGGGTTTCGACGTCGCGGGCCCCATAACAGCCGATCCGATCGGCGCGCGTGGTGTCGAGGGTGACGACCACCAGATTGAGCTTGGCGGCTTCAACTCCGCTCGGAAGCGCCCCAAGCCCGGCCCGCCGCTCGCCGCACCCAAAAGCAAGAACCGCGGGAACCAGGAGCCCGAGCGCGCTGAGCGTCCACCGCATCGTCCCATTCTAAGGGAATGGACGGGCGGGGCCGGAGGGCGTATGTTCGCTGATACCAGGGCGCGGACCCGCCGCGAGACGCCCCGCGCCGGAAGAATAAGGAGGAGAGCATGTCCATCCGCTTCACATTTCGGCCGGCAGTCGTCGCGCTCGCGTTCCTGGCCGCCTCGAGCGTGCTCGCGCAGACCAGGACGACATCGACCATGACGGGAGTCGTTCACGGTGACGACGGGTTCGCCCTGAAGGGCGCCTCCGTGACGATCCATGGCTCGCAGAATGCCGGCTGGGTCCGATCGGTCGCGACCGACGCGAAGGGGATGTTCGGATTCTCGGATCTCGCCCCGGGGGAGTACACGGTGACTGTGGAGCGAACCCGATACGTGTCGCTCACGCAGGAGCATTTGCGTCCCGCGGCCGGAGAGACCCTCGACTTGAACGTCACGCTCGCGTCTTCCGCGGCGGACGCGCACCCCGGTTTCGGCGAGTTGGGCTTCATGACGGAGAACCCCGCGACGAGGACGTCGAGCGTCATCGTCACCGGGCCGTCCGGCAAGGCGATCCGATGCTCGAATCGGCCGAACAACGTGGATACGGTGACCCGCCCCACGGTCATGCTCGGCAACCCGCCGGCGACGCTGCAACGCGACCGCGTTCGGCTGCTGAACGCGCAGCCCAGGTAATCGAGCGCTGGAGGAGGAGACCATGCCGACGCAAGCGAAATTCCGATCTGCATTCGTCCTGCTCGCCTTCCTGGCCGGCTCCAGCGTGCTCGCGCAGACCCAGTCGACGTCGCCGTCCGCTCGAACGGCCCGCGGCGACAACGGGCCCGCCGATTCGATGAGCGCTTTCGCGTTGACTGACATGTATCCCGGCGATGACAACGCGACGATGGAGCGGTCCAGATTCACGCCGGTCAAGCGCCAGCACTTGCGCCCCCAGCCCGTCAACATGCTGGACATGGGCCTGAAGCACGCCGCCTCCGCCCCGGACGAGCGGTTCGGCTTCGATGCGGCTCCCGTGACCACCCCGGGTGACGAGTCCGCGGGCTTCGGCAACGGCCTCCCCTTCTTCGCGGAGATGGAGCGCGCCGGTGGCGGTTCGCGTCCCTGGGGGCGGTATTCCGCGACTCCTGGGGCGACGGGGGCGTTCTCGGGGTCCGGCAGACGGTGTCCCCCGACGGGTACGAGGGATCCGCTCGAGAGAGTAACCCGTCCCACGACGATGCTCGGTGACGCGCCGGCGGCGCTGCAAGGCGACCGCATTCGACTGCTGAACGCGCAGCCCAAGCCATAATGGAGAGGGGGACGGCGTCAAGCACGCCGGGGAAGTCGAACATCCGTTGGTGGGCGTGATCTAGAAAGGATCCCCGCGCGGCGCCAACCTGCGCCGCAGCCCGGGGAGGAGGAAGGCATGTTGAATCGAACGATCATTCGATGCACACCGGTGCTGGTCGCGTTTGTCGTCGCCTCGAGCGGGCGCGCGCAGGCGGACGTATCGTCGAACGTCGTGGGAGTCGTCCTCAGCGAGGACGGGTCCGCCATCAAGGGTGCCGCCGTCACGATCCAGAGCTCGCTGCACCCCGGCTTGAACCGATCGGGCGTCACCGATTCGAAGGGCAAATTCCGGTTCCGCGAAGTCGTCCCCGGCGATTACACCGTGACGGTCGAGAGCCCCAACTACACGGCGTTCAAGCAGGAGCACCTGCAGCCCGATCTCGGCACGACGGTCGACCTCAAGGTGACGCTCTCCGCCCCCGCGGGAGATGAGAGCGCCGGTCTCGGCCAGGCGCTCGGGCTCGGGGCTCACGCCGGCTTCATCGGCGACCTCACCTCCTACGTCCCGCCCTCCTCGTCTCGGCCGACGCCGTCCGTCGTCCAGGTGCCGCCTCGGAACCCGCATCGCCAGCCGGAGCTGAGGGCTCCGATAGAGATCGTGACGCGCCCCACGACGATGCTGGGCGGCCCGCCGCGGTACGCTGAACAGAAGAAATAACCGCCCGGACGTACGCGCGACGCCGCCGAAGCGATCGCCGAAGCACGCTGCACACAAACGGGGACCGCCTTCCCCGCTGCATGGTATCCGCGCGGAAACGCGTGTAAGTCCTCCCGCGCTCCTTCGCAGCTGTAAGTCAAGATCGAGGGACGAGGAGCGCGAGCACCGGGAGCGTCCGCCGCCAACGTCCCACGCCAACGGGAGGGGCGGGCGCCGGCCGGGCTCACAAAGCCCACTTACCCCCGGGGCCAATCGTGTTACGGTCCGCGGCGGGAGGGGAGGCAGCCATGTCGACTCGAATCGGCATCTTCGGGCTCGTGTTCCTCGTCGCCTCGAGCGTTTGGGGACAATCCAAGACGACCTCGTCGCTGACGGGAACGGTCAAGGGGCAAGAGAGGGATCCCATCGTCGGCGCGGCGGTGACCATCGAAAGCCCGCAGCTGATCGGCGGTGCGCGGACGGTCGTCACCGACGCGAAGGGCGGGTTCCGTTTCCCGGAAATCGCCCCGGGGGAGTACACGGTGACGGTCGTGATGTCCGGGTACAAGACGCTCAAGCGCGAGCAGGTGCGCTTGCCCGTCGGCATCACGCTCGACCTGCCGATGACGCTCATCGCGTTCGCCGGGGAGGAAACCGTGACGGTCACGGGAGAGCCTCCGGCGATCGACGTCACCAGCCCCGAGACGAAGACGATCCTCTCGAACGAGGTCCTGCAGAATCTCCCGGCGAGCCAGTTCCAGCCGGACACGCTGAACCTCGCCCCCGGGATCAACCAGACCGTCGCCTACGGCGGCGCCTCGGATACCGGCGTCGCGTGGGAGATCGACGGCGTCGACACCTCCGACCCCGAGGCGGGCTCGGCCTGGTCGTTCGTCAACTACAACATCATCGACCAGGTCTCGTTGAACGGGCTCGGCGCTCCGGCCGAGTACGGCGGGTTCACGGGCATCGCCTTCAACAGCACCACGAAATCCGGGAGCAACGACCTCCACGGGCTCGTCGACGCGTACTACACCAAGGGCACGTTCACCTCGGACAACGGAGCCCCCGCGGGGCTCAACCCGACCCAGAAGAACTACATCAACACGACCGTCAACGTCGGCGGGCCGTTCGTCAAGGACAAGCTCTGGTACTACATCTCCGGTCAGTACTACAACACGACGACGAACAACGGCGGTCCGGACCGGAACGAGAAGTCCCCGCGCTTGTTCGGCAAGGTCACCTGGCAGATCAACCCGTCGAACACGTTCAACGCCTGGATCGAGTGGGACCGCTACGACATCACCGGACGCGGAGGAGACGCCCACACGCCGATCGAGTCGACCGTGACCGAGACGGCCCCCGAGTACGTCTGGAACGTCGCCTGGAAGAACGTCATCTCGAAGGACCTGATCTTCGACATGACGTTCCAGGGCTACACCGGGTACTACTACCTGGATCCCGCGTCGGGATACGGCCTCGCCGGGCACCTCGACGCGATCACCGGCGACTACAGCCAGAACTCGTACTACTACTACAAGGCCGACCGCGGCCGGAACCAGCTGAACGCCTCGATCTCGAAGCACCTGTCCGACTGGGGCGGCGCCCACGACTTCAAGTTCGGCGTGGAGATCGAGCGCTCGACGCTGCGGAGCCGCTACGGGTACCCGACCGGGCAGTGGATCTACAACAACTACTACGGCACCGACCCGGGAACGGGCATCACCGATTACCAGGGGACGGTGCAGTACACCGGCGGAAGCTACGACCTGCGGGCGACGAACGAGCGCGCGACGTTCTACGCGCAGGACGACTGGCAGATCACGCCGCGCTTCACGCTCAACCCCGGGGTGCGATTCGACTACATCGTGGGGAAGGTCCCGGATCTCGGGAAGGTCTACGACTACCTCGCGATCGCACCCAGGCTCGGATTCGCCTGGAACGTCACGGGGGACAACGCGAACCTAATCAAGGCCCACGTGGGCCGGTACTACGCCGGAGCCCACGCGACGTACTACTACTGGGTCGACCCCGGCGCGTTCGAGAACTCGCAGCGGATCGTCACCTGGCCCAGCGGGACGGTGGAGGCCGATCCGGTGCGCACGAAGACCTACGCGATCGATCCGAACCTCAAGCAGCCGTACATGGACCAGGCCATCCTCGGGTACGACCGCGCGCTCGGGCGCGGGTTCGTCCTGTCCGTCACCGGGATCTACCGAAAATGGAAGCAGTTCGTCGAGACGGTCGCCCAGAACCCGGACCTCACGCCGGTGACGGGGGAGATCGGGGTTCGCGACGCGAGCGGGAACATCGTGTCCACCGGGCAAACGGTCACGATGTACGACTGGAACAACTTCGCGACCGACACGCTTCTCGTCACGAACCCCTCCGGCCTCGAGCGGACGTACAAGGGCGTGTCGGTGACGGGCACGAAGAGCTTCCGGAACAACTGGCAGCTCACCGCGTCGTACACGTACTCCCAGACCCGCGGCACGATCGACAACGTCGGATTCGACGGGGCGTCCGACAGCGGCGGCCAGGACGCCGGGCCGAGCCCGTTCCTCGACACGCCGAACTCGAAGATCAACTGGGACGGGAGGCTCACGCACGATCCGACCAACGAGGTCAAGCTGCAGGGCACCTACGTCGTCGCGCCCGCGCATCTCTGGCTGTCCGGGAACTGGACCTACTACACCGGCGACACGTACACGCGGAAGAGCCAGTGCCTTCTGGTCGACGATGACAACAACCCGGCGACGCCTCCGGTCTGCCACGTGTTCCCGCAGGCGGGCATCGCGACGGTGCGCTACTTCTCCGAGCCGCGCGGCAGCCGGCGCCTCCCGGCGTTCAACGAGGTCAACCTCCGGGCCGAGTGGAAGCCGCCGCTGGGCAAGGACGGGAACTTCGGCGTGATCGTCGACGTCTTCAACGTCCTCAACCACGGCCAGGTGCAGTCGGTCCAGGATCGCGACAACTCGAGCTTCGAGGACCCGCTGACGTACAACATCGGGCGGAACTTCCGCTTCGGGGTTCGCTACACGTTCTGACGCCGGGCTACCTGAGGTAGCGGCCGAACCAGTCGACGAGGCGATAGAGCCGGTCGACGTAGTGCGACGGGATCGTCATCGTGTGCGGCTCGGAGGGGTAGATGACGAGCTCCGTCTTCTGCCCGAGAAGCCTGAGGCGCTGGTAGAGCTGCATCGCCTGCGTCGGGGGGCAGTTCCCGTCCTTCTCGTCGGCGATCAGGAACAGCGGCGTGCGGATCTTCGGCACGTAGGTCGCGGGGGAGAGCCTCCGGTAGAGGTCCGGCTTCTCGTACGGGCTTCCCAGCTCGGTCAGGTACTGCAGGGCCCACTGATCCTCGCCGAACGACGAGAAGTAGTCGATCTCGAACCGCTCGGGCACGCCGACCTTGAACCGGTCGGTGTGCGCGACCGTCCAGAGCGTCATGATCCCGCCGTACGACCACCCGCCCAGGCCCAGGCGGCTCTTGTCGATCCACGGGAAGCGCTTCAACGCCTCGTCGACCGAGGCCATCAGGTCCTCGTACTCGCGCGTGTGCCAGTCACCCTTGGGCGCTTCGCAGAACGCCTCGCCGTACGACGTGCTGCCGCGGTAGTTCACCCGGAGGACCGCCCACCCCTTTCCGGGGAAAATCTGGTTCTCGAGCCCGGTGTCGAACAGCTCCCCGTCGTACTCCGTCGGGCCGCCGTGGATGTAGAGGATCATCGGGTAGCTCTTCGCGGGATCGAGGCCGACGGGGGGATACAGCCACGACTCGACGTCGTCGCCCGCCGAGTTCTTCGCCGTGATCTGCTTCGGCACGACGAGCGAGAGCTGCGCTTGAAGCGCGTCGTTCGGCGCGTAGAGCTTCCGGCGCCCGCTCCCGTCGAGCGCCGCCGACCACAGCTCCGAGATCAGGGTCGGCGTAGAGCGCGTGAAGTAGATCCTCCCGGACGCCGAGGCGACGCGCACGAGGCCGACGACCTCCCGGCCGCCGAGGATCTCCCGCGCGGCCCCGCCCGAGGAGGGGATGCGCGCGACGTAGTTCGCCCCCTTCCGGTCGAGGACGACGTCGACGGTCGCGTCGTCCGCCGACCACTCGATCCGCGAGGGGTCGGCCGCGCCCCCGACCAGATCGTCGAGAGAGACCCAGGTGTCGAGGCTCCCGGTGAGGTCGACAGCGGGGCCGCCCGCAACCGGCGCAACCATCGCGTGCGTCGTCTGGTAGTAATCGTCGCGCCGCGCGGTGCCGACGAAGGCGATCCGGTCCCCGCGATGCGACCAGCAGATCCCCGCGTCGGGACCGGGGCTCCCGGCCAGGCGCCGCGCCGGCCCGCCACCCGGGGGCACGGCCCAGATGTCTGAGTCGTCGGTCGCGTCGGGATCGGGATTCCGGTTGGTCACGAACGCGATCTGGTCGCCGCGAGGGGACCAGCGAGGCTCGTCGTCGTCGTACGGTCCGCTCGTGATCGGATGCTCCTTCCCGCCGTCCACGCCGACGATCCACAGATGCGACCGGCGCTCGTCGAGGAACCCCTCGCCGTCCCTCTGGATCTGGGTGCGCTTGATGACGAACGGGGAGACGTCGTCCTCCTCGACGCGGGCGGATTTCTGCGCGCCGCGCCGCGCGCTCGCCGTCGAGGGCATCGCGGCTCCCGGCGGCGGAAGCTTCACGTACCCGTCGAGCCGCGTGTAGACGATCCGCGTGCCGTCGGGGGACCAGTCGAAATCGGTCGGCGCCTCGCGCCCGGTGGTGATCGCGCGAGCGTGCTTGCCGGGGAGGCGCGCGACGAAGATCTGCGTCTCTTCTCCCTTCTCGTCCGACAGCCACGCGATCCGCGTCCCGTCGGGAGAGAACTTCGGATCGGTGCACTCGGTCTCGGGACGGCACAGCGCCCGGACGCTCCCGCCCTCGGCGCCCATCAGCAGCACGTTGTGACGGAACGAGTTCTCGGTCTCGTCGGCTCGCTCGACGGTGATCGCGAGCGTCTTCGCGTCGGGGGAGACCTCGATGCCGCGGACCACCTGGATGCGGTACGTGTCCTCGGGCACGACCGGGCGCGGGGCCGCCGGGCGCGCCGCGGTCGCGCGCGCAGCTGCGGCCAGTGCGAGACTCGCGAGCATTCGGCTCCTCCGTCGAAAAAAGGGGCATGTTACTCTCACGCACAAACGCGAGGAGTCGCATGTCCCGCCCGGACGTCATCGACGGGTCGAAGCGCCACACGCTGTTCACGTGGTCCGCCCAGGCCGGGCTCGATCCGATCGAGATCGTCGCCGCCGAGGGCGCTCACTTCACCGACGGCGCCGGGCGCCGGATCCTGGATTTCGCGTCGCTCGTCCTGAACGCCACGGCGGCGATCCGCCACCCGCGCATCGTCGACGCGATCGCGCGACAGGCCGAAGCCCTTCCCGCCGCCGGGCCCGCGATGGCGACCGCGATCCGCGCGCGATACGGCGCGGCGCTCTCCGCCGTCGTGCCGGGCTCGCTCGGCAAGTTCCTCTTTACGCTGGGCGGGGCCGACGCGAACGAGCACGCGATCAAGATCGCGCGCCAGGTCACCGGCCGCGCCAAGATCGTCACCCGCTACCGCTCGTATCACGGCGCGACGTCGGGCGCCCTCGCGGCGACCGGCGATCCGCGGCGCCTTCCGTTCGAGCCCGGCCTTCCCGGCGTGGTCCGCGTCCTCGACCCGTACTGCTACCGCTGCCCGTTCGGCTGGACCCCCGACATCTGCCGGAGGCCCTGCATCGATCACGTCGAGGAGGTGCTGCGCTACGAGGGGCCGGAGTCCGTGGCGGCCGTCCTCGTCGAGCCGGTCGTCGGCACGAACGGGGGCTTCTGGGGGCCCGCCGAGTACCTCCCTCGCCTCCGCGAGATCTGCGACCGGCACGGCATCCTCCTCATCTTCGACGAGGTGCTCACCGGGTTCGGCAGGACGGGGCGCATGTTCGCGTTCGAGCGGTTCGGCGCGGTCCCGGACGTGATCACGATGGGGAAGGCGATCACCTCCGGCCACGCGCCGCTCGGCGCCGTGGCGGTTTCGGAGAGGATTGCCGCGCACTTCGAGACGAGACCGCTCGTCACCGGGACGACCCATTCCGCGCACCCGGTCTCGCTCGCCGCGGCCTTGGCGACGCTCGAGGTGATGCGGGACGAGGATCTCGTCGGCCGCGCCGACCGGATGGACGTCGTGCTCGCCACCGGCCTCGCCGAGATCGCCGCGCGGCATCCCATCGTCGGGGACGTGCGCTCTCTCGGTCTGTACGGGGTCATCGAGCTCGTCGAGGACGCCGAGTCCCGCGCTCCGCTCGTCCCCTGGAACGGACCCCCCGAGAGCCAGGGGCCGGTGAAGCGGCTCGCCCGCGGCGCCTACGCGCGCGGCCTCCACGTCGCGACCCGGTGGAACTATCTCTTCGTCGCCCCGCCGCTGTGCGTGGCGGAGGCCGATCTCCGCTGGGGGCTCGACGTCCTCGACGGGCTGATCGGCGAGATCGCGGACGGGGGAGGCGCCTAGTTACGCCCCGTCCCCCTCGCGCGATGGATCGGCGCCGCACCGTGCCCGCAGCTCCGCGTAGGCGATCCGGTTCGTCGGCGTGCGCGGCAACCGGTCGACCATCCGCCAGCGCGTCGGGACCTTGAACGCCGCGAGACGCTCGGCGCAGTGGGCCGCGAGGTCGTCCTCGGTCGCCGCCGCGCCGTCGCGCAACGCGACGAAGGCGACGACCTCGTCGTCCCCGAGCGGCGAGGGGACGCCGACCACCCCCGCCTCGCGCACCGCGGGATGCGCTTCCAGGACCGACTCGACCTCGTACGGGGTGAGGTTCTCGCCGCGCCGCCTGATGACGAGCTTCTTCCGTCCGGCAAACGTGTAGGCGCCGTCTTCGCCCACGGTCGCGAGGTCTCCCGTCGCAAGCCAGCCCCGAGCATCGAGCGTCTGTCGCGTGGCCTCCCCGTCGCCGAAGTACCCGGAGAACGTCGCCGGGTTGCGAAGGCGGATCTCGCCGTCCACGAGCGCGACATCCGCCGGGATCGAGGGATCGGGATGCCGCCGCGGAAGGCCCATCGCGTCGAGGTCGCGCGTTCCGTCGAGAGGCTGGATGAAGCCGAACGTGCTCTCGGTGAGGCCGTACCCGACGACGACGCGCACGCCGAAGCGCGCCTCGAACGCCTCGTGCGCCGCGCGGCCGAGGGCCGGAGCGGTGTAGATCAGCCGCAGCGCGTGCGCGCGGTCGCCCGGCTCGGGCAGGCGGCCGGCGAGGATCGCGAGCATCGCCCCGATCGCGTTCGCCTCCGTTGCCCCCGACGCGCGCACGGACCGGAAGAACCCGCTGGCCGAGAAGCGCTCCTCGAGGATGAGCGCGGCCCCTGCCGCCGCCGCCCCGAGCGTCGAGTAGAAGCGCGCATTGACGTGGGAGAGCGGAAGGCAGGTGAACAGGCGGTCGTTCCCGCCGAGGCGGAGCCAGTGGGCGAAAGCCTCGCCGGTGAGGACCGCCATCCGGTGCGACAGCATCGCCGCCTTCGGGGCGCCGGTCGTTCCCGAGGTCGCCAGGATCGTCGCGATCGCGTCGGGACCGGGATCGGGGATGCCGGCGAGCGGCCGGTCCGACGCCAGGAGCTCTTCGAGGCGAGCGACGGAGGTGCCCCCGATCCACAGCGTGCCCGCACTGTCAATGAGCCCTCTGGGCTCGAGACGGGTCAGCGAGGCATCGACCTCGGGGGGCGCCAGGTCGGTGTGGATCGGGCAGGAGACGATGCCGGCCTTCGCGGTCGCAAGCCAGGTGAACAGGTGGCTCGCCCCGGTCGGCAGATGCACCGCGAGCCGCTCCCCCGGCGCGATTCCCAGGGCGCACAGCTCCGCCGCGAGCGCATCGGTGATCTCGGCGACGCGGGCGTAGCTCCAGGTTTCGCCGCGGTGGACGAGGGCGGGCGCCCCCGCGCTCCGGCTCGCGGCGGCGTCGAGAAACCGGCGCAGCGAGGTCATCGCCGACAACAGTACCCCGATTAGAATCGCGGCATGTCGACCCGTGAGGGCGGTCATCTCGTCCGGGGCCTCGGGGTCTTCGCCGCGACCGCGCTCGTCGCGGGGAACATCATCGGGTCCGGGATCTACGTCATCCCCGCCTCGCTCGCCGATGCCGCCGGTCCCCTGTCGCTGCTCGCCTGGCCGATCGTCGCCGCGGGATATGCCTGCCTGAACGCCGTCTACTCCGACCTCGCCGAGGCGTACCCGGTGCAGGGCGGGCTCCAGGTCTATGCCGGCCGTGCGTTCGGACCGCTCGCCGGGGCGATCACCGCGACGCTCTACTGGGTGTCGTGCGTGGTCGGAAACGCCGCTTTCATGACCGCGTTCGTCGGGTACGCGGCGGTCTTCTTTCCGGCGTTCAAGAACCCGCTGCCGGCGTTCCTCCTCGCCCAGGCGATCCTCTGGGCCCTCACGGCGGTCAACGCGGCTGGGGTCAAGGCGGGCGCCGCGGTGCAGACGGCGACGACCGTCCTGAAGCTCGTCCCGCTCGTGATCCTCGCCGCCGCCCTGGTCCCGCACGCCGAGCGCGCGAACCTCGTCCCGTTCGCGCCGAAGGGGTGGGGGGCGTTGTTCCCCGCGATCGCGCTCGTGGCGTGGCCGTTCCTCGGATCCGAGAGCGCCACGGTCCCCGCCGAGGAGATGAAGGACGCGCGGCGGACGGTCCGCCGCGCGGTCTTCGCCGGCTTCGCGGTCGCGGCCGTCCTCTACTTCTCGCTCGCGCTCACGGTTGGCATGGCGCTGCCGTCCTCCGAGCTCGCGGGGAGCCCCGCCCCGATGGCGGTCGCGGCGCGGCACGTCTTCGGCGCATGGGGGGAAAGCCTGGTCACGCTCGGAGCGCTTGTCTCCGTCGCCGGGATCCTCAACGGGTGGATCCTCGTCGCGAGCCGGCTGCCGCAGGCGGGGGCGCGCGACGGCTACTTCCCGCGGTTTCTCGTGCGGCTGCACCCGCGCACCGGGACGCCGATCGCCTCGCTCCTGGTCTCGGGCGTGCTCGCCTCCGCCCTCGCCTCGACGTACTTCACCCGATCGCTGCTCCAGGCGTACAACTTCGTAGCCCTCGCTTCGACCGCGACAGCCCTCGTGGCGATCGCGCTCGTGTGCGCGGCGTTCGTCGTGCTCGTGCGCCGCGAGCCGGAGAAGTTCCGTCCGGCGCAACGACGGCGCGCCCCGTTGCTCTCGGCGGCCGGTCTCGCGGTCATCGCGATCCTGATCCGAGGCTCCGGCTGGCAGACCTGGGTGTTCACCGCCGCGACCACGCTGCTCGCCGTCCTGTTTCACACCGGATCGATCGCGAAACGCGGGAACCCGCGGCCGGAACGAGCGTAGTATGACGGTGAGGCTCGTTTCCTGGAGGGGAGGTCTCTCATGAATGCTCGCTGCGCGATGCTGGCTGCGGTGGTGGCTTGCGGCGCGGTCCTCGCAGCCGGAGGGACGGCATCGGCCGCGGTGGAATCGAAGAAGCCGGTGATCCGGCCGGTCTCCGAGCTGAAGTGGGAGAACAACGCCTCGGTTCCCGGCTCCCAGGTCGCGACGATCTGGGGAGATCCGCAGAAGGGGGCGTACGGCGCGCTCAAGAAGATTCCGATGGGCGTCGGGCTCCCGATGCACACGCACTCGCGCGAGCAGAGGGTGATCGTCATCGAGGGAACGATGGCGCTCTCGATCGAGGGGAGCCCGCTCACCGAGATGGGCCCCGGTTCCTACGCGGTCATCCCGGCCGGCATCAAGCACGCCGCGAACTGCCACACGGGCGTCGATTGCGTCTACTTCGAGGAGCAGCCAGGCGCCGCCGACATCATCCCGGTCGGCCGCGGGACCGCGAAGAAGTAAGACCGCCCGGTCACGCCCCGACGATCAGCGCCGCCACCGCCACCGGACGTTGCCCCTCGGGGAGCGCCGTCGCCATCTTGCGAATTCCCTCCGCCCAGCCGGGGGACGCGACGAGCGCTTCGTGCCTCACGCGCCTCGTGCGCAAGGGGCGGCGGAGGAGAATCTCCGCCCAGTCGGGGCGGGGTCGTCCCGAAGCGTCGACGCAGGCCGACGTGAAGCCGCGAGCGGCGCGGTAGAGGGCGAACAGCCCGATCCCGGTGCTCCCCCCGGCGGCGACGTGAAGGACCGCGGTGCGCCCCACCGGCCCGTCCTCGATCTCGGCGAGGATTCCCTCGACCAGGGGGTGGCCCGACGCGAAGAAGTCGATCGACTCGTCGGCGACCGCCTCCTCGCGGATGAAGCTGCCGAGGTAGCTCGCCCCCTCGGGGACGCCGGGGAGCGACTCGATCGTCGCCCGGCGCCCGAGCTCGATCGAGTGCACCGTGCCTCCGCGGTGCTCCTCGACGTGCATCGCCAGGTGCTCGCAGGCGGACAGGACGACCTCGCGCAAGTCCTCCTCGAGGTCCTCGGGGATGCGCGCCAGGATGGAGGCCGCCTGCTCGGGCCTGTACGGATCGCGGAAGAGCGCGTGGAGGGCGGCCTCGCGCATCCGCTCGCGCGCCGCGCGGGTGACGCGCACGGCGTCGTCGGCGGCCGAGGCCGCGGCGGGCCCGCCGGTGCCAAGGGCTTCCTCCTCGATCGCCGCGTCGATCCGCGCCATCTCGCGATCGAGTCCTCCGAGCGGCTCGCGGAAGATGCCGATCGACTCGTGCAGGGCGACCACGCGCGCGCCCAGGCCCGAAGGAGGCCGCACGGTGACGATCTCGACGGGGCGGTCGCGGCCGATCCGGTCGAGCCGGCCGATGCGCTGCTCGAGCGTCGCCGCGCTCCACGGCAGGTCGAAGAGGACCAGGCGGTGGCAGAACTCGAAGTTCCGCCCCTCGCCGCCGCACTCCGTGGCGAGCAGCATCGACGGCCCCGACGGGAGCCGGAACTGCGCCACCTCGATGTCCCGCTGGCCGGGGGACAGATCCTCGTGGAAGACCCCGGTGCGCAGCTGGGCCGTCCGCGAGAGCACGTCGCGCAGCCACTCGACGGTCTCGCGCTCGGCGGCGAAGACGAGGGTTTTCTCGGAGCGCCGCTTCCAGCCGATCCCCTCGCGGGCGAGCCAGGCTGCGCGCGGGTCGGACGCTTGCCAGCGCGTCGCGAACGCACGCGCCGCCGCGTCGGCGCGCGGGAGCTTCGCGAGGAGCGACGGGCCCGACGACAGCGCCGCCCGGATCAGCCGGATCTTCTCGCGGCGGGCGACGGGGTTGTCGGCGGGGCGCGCGGCAAGCGATGCCTCGAGGGCGGCGAGATCGTCCCAGCCGACAGCATCGGGGAGATCGACCGGGACGAACACGCGCGGAGGAAGGCCGCCGATGTCGGCGCGCCGGGTCGAGCTGGCGCAGGGGGGGAGCGGCTCGCGACGCGCGAGGCGTGCCCCGAAATCCTCGTCGGGAAACGCGTCGGGCCGAAGGAGCTGGAGGAGGCGGAAGAAGCCGTGCGCATCGTCCTCGAGCGGGGTCGCGGTCAGCAGGAGGACGTGACGGCCGAGGGCGGCGATCGGCTCGACCGCGCGATACGCGGGCTCGCCGGGGTGCCCGGCGGGGCGCCTCAAGCGATGCGCTTCGTCCACGACGAGAAGGTCGATCCCTGCGGCGACGGCGAATGCCGTCAGCTCAGGGCGCGCGACGAGCGTCTCGAGGCCGAGGACGGCGCGGCGATGCACGTCGAACGGGTTGAAGCCGGGGCCGAAGTCCTTCTCCACGTCGGCGAGGCGCTGCGCGTCGAGCAACACGAACACCTGGTGGTACTTCCGCCACAGCTCCCCGAGCCACTGCACCGTGAGTGTCTCGGGGGCGACCACGAGCGTGCGCTCGGCGCGCCGCGCGCGAAGGAGATGGTTTGCGATGAGGCAGGCCTCGACCGTCTTTCCGAGGCCGACCTCGTCGGCGAGGAGCCAGCGGACGGGATCGGTCCGCGTCGCCTTCTCCGCGACGTCGAGCTGGTGGGGAAAAATCCGGATGCGCCCGCCCAGGAACGACGCCAGCGTGTCCGACTCGCGCGAGGAGGTGAGGTGAAGCGCCTCGAGCCGGGTCGCGAACGCGTCGACCGGGTCGACGTGGCCGCCCGCGAGGCGCTCGACGGGGTCGAGGTGGTGGGCGGGAAGGCCGGTGGCGCCCGCGTCGACGAGCGCGTCGGTCGCGGACGAGAACGTCAGGCTCGTCGCGGTCCCCGGGAAACGCACCTCGACCGTCCGCGCATCGACGCCGACCACCGTGCCCTCGCCGAGGTCCGGATTGTCGCGGTGAACGACGCGATCGCCAGGGTGAAATGGGGACATTCTGCTTTTTCCTCCCGCGGGGTACGATGCCCGCTCATGATTCTGAAGGAAAAAGCAGGATGTCCCCAACTCCTCCCGAGGCCGCGGCGAATTGAGTCACGTCCCGGGATCGTGACGCTGACGGCGGCATCGCATCCCGACGTCCGCACCGGCGCGGCGTCCGGCCTGGGCCCCGAGGGATATCGGCTGACCGCCGGTGACGCGCGCGTCGTCATCGAGTCCGGGGGGCCCGCCGGAGCCTTCTACGCTCGCGCGACGCTCGCGCAGCTCTGCCGTCTCCACGAGAGCGCCGGTGCGATCCCGGGCCTCTTCATCGAGGATCGCCCCGATCTGGCGTACCGCGGCGTCATGCTCGACGTCAGCCGCGACCGCGTGCCGACGATCGCCACGCTCCATCGCCTCGTCGACGAGCTGTCGTCCTGGAAGGTCAACGTGCTCCAGCTCTACACCGAGCACACGTTCGCCTACCCGGGCCACGCGGACGTCTGGAAGGACGCCTCGCCGCTCACCGCCGTCGAGATCCAGGACCTCGACGCCTACTGCCGGGAGCGGTTCGTCGAGCTCGTCCCCAACCAGAACTCCTTCGGCCACATGGAGCGCTGGCTGCGCGTGCCCGCCTACGCTCCTCTCGCGGAGATGGCCGCCCCCGACGGCGAGACGATGTCGCTCTGCCCCGTCGACCCGCGCGCGGTCGACTTCCTCGCGGGTCTCTACGACGCGCTGCTCCCGAGCTTCTCGAGCCGCCGGCTCAACGTCGGCTGCGACGAGACGGTCGATCTCGGCAAGGGACGCAGCCGCGACGCGGTGGAGGCCAGGGGCAAGGGCGTGGTCTACCTCGAGTTCCTCGAGAAGATCCACGCGCTCGTGGCCGCGCGCGGCCGCACGATGCAGTTCTGGGGGGACATCATCCTCGAGCACCCCGAGCTGATCTCGCGGCTACCGAAAGACGCGGTGGCGCTCAACTGGGGGTACGAGGCCGATCACCCGTTCGATCCGGAGGGGGCGCGCTTCTCCGCCGCCGGGATCGAGCACCACGTCTGCCCCGGGACGTCGTCGTGGCTCTCGCTGACCGGCCGCACGACCAACGCCGTCGCGAACATCGCGGCCGCCGCGTCCGCCGCGGCCGCCCACCGCGCGACGGGCATGCTCGTCACCGACTGGGGGGACTACGGCCACCACCAGCCGCTCCCGATTTCCTATCCCGGTCTCGCCTACGGGGCGGCGTGCATGTGGGGCCGGGCCGCAAACGAGAGCCTCGATCTCGGCGCCGCCCTGGACACCCACGTCTTCCGCGACCCGACCGGGATCCTGGGGCACGCGCTGTGCGCCCTGGGCGATGTTCATCGGGAAACCGGTGCGACACCCAAGAACGCGACGGTCGCAGCGCTCCTCCTTCTCTTCCCCGAGCGGACGATCGGCGAGGGGCGCCTGGCCGGCGTCACGGCCGAGGGACTGGCCCAGGCCGCGGCGCGCGCGGAGGAGATCGTGGCACCGATCCCGGACAGCCGTCCCCGGCGCGATGACGCTGATCTGCTCCGGGCGGAGATCCAGCTCGCTTCCGGCCTGTTCCGCCACGCCTGCCGCCTCGGCATCGCGCGCCTCGCCACAGCGGCCGGGACGGTCGCGGGGATCTCGTCGTCGGAGCGCCGCGCGCTCGCATCGGATCTGGATCGATTGATCGTGGAGTTCCGCCGTCTCTGGCGTACGCGCAGCCGGGAAGGCGGTTTGAAGGACAGCGCCGGGCGCCTGGAACGCTTGCTCGCGATGTACCGGGCCTAGCCCGAATTAGGCAAATTCGAAGCGAGGCGGTATCCGGGGAGCCTCGCAAGAAGAAGGGAATGTCTTAGGAGAGGAAAAGCAGAACTTGCCTGATTCGGGCTACGACCCGGCCACAGCGCCGGCCTCGATCACCGGCCCGGCGGCGTACCTGTCGAACAGCGCTCCCCATGGGGTGCCGGTCCGCCAGGTCTCGAACGTCTTCCGGTCCTTGAGCGGCCACCGGTAGTAGTCGTGGTACGCCTCCGAGCCGAAGATGAACAGGTGCACGAGCGGAGTCCGGAAGAAGAGCTTCTGGAAGCGCTTGAGGGGTGAGAACCAGAGCAGGTCGCCCACCAGGCTCGCCCCGTTGTCGCCGACCGAGAAGCCCCAGGACTCGCGCGCCGCATCGGCGTCGCCGACGATCTCGATCTCGCGCGGGTCGCCGGTCCCCAGACCCTGCTCGTGCGCGACCCGGATGTATTCGATCGACATCGGGTCGAACCCCATCATCTTCGCGGCCACGGCGTCGATCGCCGTCTGGTCGGCCGAGGCGAGCATGACGTTCTTGATCTCCGGGTACATCGTCCGCGGCCCGGGGCCGTTCCCGGCCGTCGTCCCGTCCATCACCGCGAAGATCCCCGAGTGGATCTCCTTCTGGATCGCGAGCAGATCGACGAGCGTGCGGTGGATCCACGAGTGCGTGTAGTGACGGTGGTTGTGGAGCAGCCCCCCGAAGGCGTTCTTCATCGCCCCCGTGGTCGTCGTGTAGATGTGGCACTTCACCGTGGGCAGGTGGACGATGTTCTTCCCGAAGAACGCGTCGGGAATGTGTATCCCCTCCGGGAAGATCGAATCGAGCACCAGCATCTTTCGCTTCGGCGTGAAGCGCACCCAGGACATGTCCTCGGGCTTGAAGTTGTACTTGATCGGGATCCCGTGCGCGCGCAGGACCGGAACGAAGTGGTTGAGGTCCTCCCCCTTGAAGGCGTCGGTGACGACGGTCTGGTTCTGGACGCAGACGAGGTCGCGGTACCCCCCCTCGAGCAGCGCGCGGATCGTCCCGTCGAGCTGCCACGGGGTCGTGTTCGCTCCCGGAAACGGGAAGTGCCAGGAGATGTTGTCCTTCAGGATGGTCGTATGGCCCGGAGCGAGCGCCTGCCGCATCCCGGCGAGCGTGCACAGCCGCTCGATCTGCCCGACCACGTGGTCCGGATCGACCCGCAGCACCGCTACCCTGGACTTCATGCCCGTTGTCTCCGAGGCCGAAAAACCAAGGTAGGGGAGACCCCCCGGCGCGTCAAGGCGTGACGGCCGGCTCCGGCCCGAGGGAGGCGATGCTCTCGAACACGCGCACCGCGGCGAGGATCGGCGCCCACTCGGATTGGAGGACCTCGCGGCCGGTGGGCTGCGCGTCTTGGTCGCGCGCGAGGCGCACCGTTTCGTCGATCGCCCGCTCGCAGGCGGTGAGGCACGCGATGAAGCGCGGGATCCAGGCCTGGTCCTCGAGCGCCGGGGCGTGGCCGCCGTGGAGCAGCTCGCCGAGCTGGTCGAGCTTCCGCTCGATCGGCCGGACCTTCTCCGCGCGCGCGATATTCCACTCCTGCCTGAGGTCGCGGTCGGCCGGCGGCGGCCCCGCAAGGATCGGGTCCTTCGAGTTGCGCAAACCCTCGACGACGCGGACCGCGGCGGCCAGTCGCGCGTAGTACAGCCGCGACGGCTCGTCCGGGATCTTGCCGGCCGCGCCCACCCGGTCGCGGAGCGCCGCGGCGTAGCGCAGGAAGGGCTCCTGCCATCCGCACCCGTCCGGGCGCGCGTCCTCCGCAAGCGCCATGCGCCGGTATCCTTCGACGGTCGCGAACAGGCCCGCGACCGCGGGCGCCGAGCCCGGGGGGGCGGTCTTGGCGAGAGTCCACTCCGGCGGCGGAGGCGGCGGCGGAGGCGGCGGATGCAGCCTCGCCTCGCGCTCGGCGACGACCTCCGGCGAGTCCGGGAGCGTGACGCGCACGGTCCCGCTCAGAGCACCGCGCGCGGGGAGCGCCTTGATCGTCAGCGTGTACCGCGCGCCGTCCGCGAGGCGCGCCGCATCGACCGGGATCTCGAGGCGCTGCGGCGAGGGGCCGGAGCGGTGCGTGAGAGGACCCGTCCGCTCCTCGGAGACCGAGAAGAACAGGAGACGGTTCCCGCTCCAGGTCGTCTCGATCGCGAGCGTCCCCGCGTAGTCGGCGTGGATCGGAACGACGAAGGTCGCGGGGAGCGAATCGCCGACGGAGATCGCGAACTCGGACGTCGACGCGCAGGCGAAGCGCGGGAGCGCCAGAGCGCACAGAACGGCCAGGGACAGTGCGACGCGCCGCATCCCGGGCAATATAATTCCGAGATCGGGGGAGGCCAGAAGGGGCATGGCGGCGCGGGAATTGCGGATCGGCACGTCCTCGTGGTCCTCCGCGGACTGGCGGGGGGTCTTCTACCCGGAGGGGGCCGCCGCCGCGAGCTTCCTGACCCACTACGCGGCGGAATTCGACACGGTGGAGTGCGACGCCACCTTCTACGGCATCCCCGCGGCCAAGACCGTCGACGGCTGGCGGGAGCGCACGCCGCCGGGGTTCCTGTTCGCCGCGAAGCTGCCGCAGGAGATCACGCACGAGCGCGGCCTCGTCGACTGCGAGCGTCCTCTGGCCGAGTTCCTCGAGGTCATGGGCCGGCTCGGCGACAAGCTCGGTCCGGTCGTCGCGCAGTTCGGGTACGTCGCGAGGGGAGCCGATCCGGAGGAGCACGCCACGGGCGACGATTTCCGCGCGCGCCTCGCCGCGTTCCTCGATCTGTGGCCGAAGGAAAGGAAGCTGGCCGTCGAGGTCCGGAACGCGGGGTGGATCGCGCCCCCGCTGCTCGATCTACTGCGCGCGCGCGGCGTGAGCCTGGTCGTCTCGGCGTACTACACGATGCCCGGTCCCGAGAAGCTGTTCGCCGGCCCGGATCCGGTGACCGCCGGGTTCGTCTACGCCCGGTTCATCGGCGACCACAAGAAGATGGATGCGCTCGTCGCCAAGCTGAAGACGGAGGGGGCGCGCACGGCGGAGTGGAACGCCGCCGCCGTCGACCGCTCCGCGGAGCTGTCGCGCTGGGCGAAGGCGATCCGCGCGCACGCATCGGTGCCCGTGCTCGCCTACTTCAACAACCACTACGCGGGGTTCGCCCCCGGCACGGCGCGATTGTTCCGCGACCTGTGGGAGCGCGAGCGCGGATGAGGCCGGCGTGATCCAGCTCGATCGCGTCTCCCGGAGGTTCGGAGCGCGCATCCTCTTCGAGGGCCTGTCGTGGCTGATCCCCGCGGGGGCGCGCCTCGGCCTCGTCGGCCCGAACGGCGCCGGGAAGACGACGATCCTCCGCCTGATCGCCGGGGACGACCAGCCGGACGCGGGGGAGATCCGCGCCGTGGCGTCCGCGCGCGTCGGGTATCTGCCGCAGGAGGTCGAGACGGTCGGGCACGGGAGCGTGCTCGCCACCGTCCTCGACGGGTACGCCGAGCTTCGCGCGATGGAGGACGAGCTCGAAGCCCTCGAGAGAAAGCTCGCCGAGGCTTCGCCCGGGAGCGACGCTCTCGCGAAGCTCACCGCGGCCTACGGCGGCCTCCGCCACCGCTTCGAGGCGCTCGGCGGGGACCGGCTCGAAGCGCAGGCGCGCGCGATCCTCTCGGGCCTCGGCGTTCCCGAGGCGCGCTTCCACGAGCCGCTCTCGAACCTCTCGGGGGGATGGAGGATGCGCGTCGCCCTGGCGCGGCTCCTGCTCTCCCGCCCCGACCTGCTGCTCCTCGACGAGCCGACGAACCACCTCGACCTCGAGGCGATCGACTGGCTCGAGTCGTTCCTGTCGGGATGGGACGCCGCGTTTGTCGTCGTCTCGCACGACCGGTACTTCCTCAATCGCATGGCGCGCGGGATCGTCGAGCTCGAGCGCGGCAAGCTGACGACGTTTCCCGGCGGATACGACGACTACCTCGAGGCGCGCGAGGCGCGCGTCGCCGCCGTCGAGGAGGCCGCGAAGCGGCAGAAGGCGGAGATCGCGCGGGTGGAGCGCTTCATCGAGCGGTTCCGGTACAAGGCGACGAAGGCGAAGCAGGTCCAGTCGCGCGTGCGCTCGCTCGCCAAGATCGAGAGAATCGAGGCGCCGAGCAAGGCGAGGAAGGTTCGTTTCGGATTCCCGCCCGCCCCGCGCTCGGGAGACGTGGTCGTGCGCCTGGAAGGGGTCTCGCACGCCTACGGGGAGGTCGCCGTCTACGATGCGCTCGACCTGCTGCTCCGCCGGGGCGACCGGGTCGCGCTCGTGGGGCCGAACGGAGCGGGAAAGTCGACGCTCCTGAAGCTGCTCTCGGGCCGTCTGGTCCCGAGCGCGGGCCACGTCGGGATCGGCCACAACGTCCATCTGCAGCACTTCGCGCAGCACCAGCTCGAAGCGCTCGACCCGGCCGCCACTGTCCTCGGCACGCTCGAGGAGATCGCCGATCCCGAGGTGCGGCCGCGCTTGCGGACGCTGCTCGGAAGCTTCCTGTTCTCCGGGGACGACGTCGACAAGAAGGTCGCCGTGCTCTCCGGCGGGGAGAAGGCGCGCCTGGCCCTCGCCCGGATGCTCCTGCGTCCCGCGAACCTGCTCTTGCTCGACGAGCCGACGAACCACCTCGACCTGGCCAGCCGCGAGGTGCTCGAGGACGCGCTCGACGAGTACGACGGCACGCTCGTCTTCATCTCGCACGATCGCTACTTCATCAACCGGGTCGCGACCGCGATCGCGGAGGTCGGGCGGGGGAAAGCCGTGATCCATCCCGGGGACTACGACTCGTACCTCGAACGGCACGGGACGGGCGCCTCCGAGGCGGGAGAGGCGGCGGAGGACACCGCGAGCGCCGACGAGGGCGGCGGCCGCGACCCGAAGAGGAGCGTGAAGCGCGCGGAGGCGGAGGAGCGGAACCGCCGCTACCGGGAGCGAAGAGCGTTCGAGGACAGGATCGGTCCGGTCGAGGCGGAGATCGAGCAGATCGAAGCGCGCGTGCGCGAGATCGAGGCGCTCCAGCTCGACCCGTCCGTCTACCGCGACCCCGCCAAGGCCAAGGATCTCGGTCGAGAAAAGGCGGAGGCGACCACGCGATTGGGCGCTCTTTACGAGCAGTGGATTTCGCTTTCGCAACACGCTCCGGAATCAGGCAAGAAACCGACTTGACGCGCCCTATGGCGGTGCGTACATCCTCAATTGACCACACGCCGCTCGCGAGGCGGACCGTTCCGACATCCGTGCCTATCCAAGGGGGAGGAATCAGCCATGATGCACCGTCCACGTCTCCGCGGACCCGCGTGCACCCTCGTCGCGGCCGCCGCGATCGTCACGACCTCGCTCACCGGCGCGCGGGCGATCGAGCCCAAGGGAGATCTGAACGTCGAGCTGCGACTCGTCGAGCTCGTTCCGGCGCAGGCGGCGGGGTCGGCTCCGAGGGCGATCGCGCGGATCGAGGCGGTCGTCGACGCGTTCGCCGCGACGCACGATCTCGACCTCACGGTCGAGCGTCCGGACGGAGCGCCCTGGACGATCCAGGGGCGCCCCGTCACGTTGCGGCCCTCCTGGACCTCGCCCGCGGGCGAACCGGTGTCGCCCGGCGCTCTCGGGGTGGCCGTTCCCCCGCGCGGGACGCTCCGCGCGCTGATCGAGGTCCCGCTCGAAGGGGCGAAGGTCCACGAGATCATCGTCCGGGCCCGTGGCGTCGCGGCGGCAGGGCCGGTGCAGACCGAGTCGATGGTCAAGGCGGCGCTCGGCGTTGTCCCCGATCTTCCCGTCGACGACGGCGCCACGGCGAGCTTCAAGCTCCAGGAGGTGCCGTGATGCGTCGCGCACGGCTCGCCCTCCTGACTCTCGCCGCGGCCGCGGCGGCGCTCCCGGCTTCCGCCAACTGGACCGCGACCGGCAGCATGTTCTACCAGCACCGCGAGTGGGATCAGACCGGCTTCACGGACTCGATGACCACCCTCCCCGTGCGCTTCGCCGACGTCGAGGTGATCGACCCGACCAAGTCCGGGAGCAAGATGCACCTCGCGTGGGGGAAAACCGACGCCAACGGGGCCTTTTCCGTCGCGGTCACGGACTCGTCCACGCGGACGGTCCGCCTGCGGATCCTGACGCAGACGACGCAGACCTCCGACCTGTTCGTGAGGGTCACGAACCAGAGCGGGTCCGTCTACGCGGGAAACGCCAGCGACGTGGTCAATCACGGGCCGAACACGAACGTCGACTTCGGCACGCTCACCGCGCTCGCGTTCAGCGGCGGCGAAGCGTTCAACATCCTCGACCGGGGGATCTTCGGCGCGGACTACATCAAATCCCTCACCGGCTCGCGCCCCGGCTCCTCGCGCCTGGTCACCTTCAAGTGGCAGTCGAACGGGGGGGTGAGCAACTCGGCGACCTCCGGGAACACGGTCGTGCTGCGGGACAGCGCCGGGTACGACGACACGGTCATCCTGCACGAGTGGTCGCACTACATCATGGGAAACTATTCGAAGTCCTCGAACCCCGGGGGGACGCACTACCTCTCAGGCTGCTCGGAAGACCCGCGCCTGGCCTACGACGAGGCGCGAGCGTCGTTCTTCGGCTGCAGCGTGCGCCGCTACTACGGCTGGCCGGACGCCAACGTCTACCTCCGCACCGACGGCGGATCGGGGCCGGGGCACATGCAGAACTGGTACGACCTCGAGGACGCGGAGCAGTACGCCTGCGCCGGCTACGCGAGCGAGACGTCGAACTCGCGGGCGATGTGGGACATCGGCGACGGGCCGTCGACCAACGACTTCACGCCGGGCGTCGACGACAACCCGCCCGACGCGCTCGTGCTGCCGGATTCCAAGGCGTGGGCGGTGTTCACGGGACCCATGAAGAACGTCACGTACGTCACCGCGGAGAGCTTCTGGGACGGCTGGTTCGACCCGACGGTCGCCAACGGGAACCTCGCCGCGATGAAGAACATCTGGAACGCCTTCACGATCGAGTTCTGGCAGGACGCGTTCGAGCCAAACAACGACTCCGGGAGCGCGAAGACGATCAACGCCAACGACCCGCCGATCCACCTGACCTACTTCTACGACTCGAACGGGGACGGCAAGGGGGAGGCGGACACCGACTACTTCAAGTTCGCGGCGACGAGCGGGCAGTCGTACACGATCGAGACGATCAACCTGATCCCGCCGTGCGACACGAACCTCGAGCTGCTCGACACCAACGGCAGCACGGTGATCACGTCGAACAACGACCGGGCGACCGGGGATCCGTCCTCGAAGATCACCTGGACGGCGAACAAGACGGGGACCTTCTACATCCGCTCGAAGGACGCGACCGGCGGGTACACGGTGTACGGCTCCTACGACCTCCGGGTTACCTCGCCGTAGCGCGGAATCTCCGCGCTACGTCGATCTCGGGGCGGGCCGCTCGGGCCCGCCCTTTTTCTTCCGGGACCCGGCCTGGGCCTCGCGGGTGTCGAGATACCGGGCGACCAGCTCCTCCTGCTCGGCCCAGACGAGACACAAATGGTGGAGGGTTCCTTCGAGGTCGCGGTCCTCGAGGGCCTTGAAGATCGGCTCGAAGCTCGGCGGGGCGGCGGCGGGGGCTGCCTGCCAGGCCGCGAGCCACACCGGCATGTATCGCAGCCCCGACAGGATGATCCCCCGGATCTGCGCGATCAGATACGGCCGGTCGGCCGGAGCGAGCAGCGCCTCGTGGAAGTCGGCGTAGAGGGTGACGCGCTCGCGTGGGTCGAGGGCACGGTCCATGCGACGCGAGATCGCGCGCGCCTTCTCGATGGCCCGCTTGGTCAGGTGGGGCCAGGCGAGGCGCATCCCGACCGACGCGAGTGCTAAGCGCACTTCCGCCATCTCGCGCAGCTCGCGGCTCGAGATCGGCTTCACGCGGGCGCCGCGATTGGGAACGAACTCGACGAGCCCCTCGGAGGCGAGCGTGTGCAGCGCCTCGCGGAGCGGAATCACGCTCGACTTGAAGCGCGCCGCCAGCTCCTCCTGCCGCAGCTTCACCCCGGAGGCGTACTCACCCCTCAGGATCGCTTCCCGCAGCGCATCCGCGAGCATCGGCGCTCGCGGGGACACTCTGGTTCGTCTCTTAGAGCCCAAGCTCGCCTCGGACGCGGACATTCTGCTTTTTCCTCCCGGTCTTGAACGGCTTTCTTGGAGGTCTCGTGAATCGATTCCAGCGGCCGTCGGAGCGAGCGGCCGGTTCTTCCCTAAGAGGCCGCGAGCGACGTCGAGCGAGGCGGCGCGGCGATTCCCCGCCGCATGCCGCCGCAGCGTGCCGCGGGAATCGATTCACGAGACCTCCAAGAAAGCCGTTCAAGACCGGGAGGAAAAAGCAGAATGTCCCCGCTCCTTGGCCAGGATGGTCTTCAAATCGTCGACCGTGCGATTCCGGCGGGCGTCCGAGAGGCCGAGGATCGCCTGGAGCGCGTCCCCGATGTGCGGGATGTACTTCTCGATGTACGTCCGCTTCTTCTCCTCGTCGGCGGCGCGCCGCCGGTGCCGCACGAACGCGCCGAGCCGGCGCCCCACCTCCATCAGCGCCAGACGGATCTCCTTGACGATCTCTGGGTACGACGCGACCGCTTCCTTCGACTCCGATGTGAACGGGACCCACACCGAGGCGACGTGCACGAAGAGGATCATCGGCCCGGTCGGAAGCGCGCCCTTCGACTGCTGCAGCCCGTACGAGCGCCAGTCGACGGTCAGCGCCGACTTCGCGATCGCGCAGGCCGACTGCTGGTACTGCAGCGGCACCCGGTTCGCGAACCGGTACAGCTCGACCAGTTCCTCGGCCGGAAGGCCCCCGCCGTACGCGAGCCCCGCCTCGACCTGGAACGGGTTGCCGCGGTACACGGCGGGGGGCCGCGTCACCGCGGTCGCGAAGTCACAGGGGAGCCGCGTCTCGAGCCCCTTCCGGAGCAGCTCCTCGCCGATCGGCGAGAGGCAAGCCGTCGGTGGCGCCATGATCTTCACCTGGGGGATCGCCCGGTAGAGCTGCTCGACCTGCGCGGTCGTCAGCCGCCGCGGGTCCCCCTCGGCCTTCACCCCCGCGGCGCGGCAGATCTCCTCCGCGACCCCGGGCGACACGCGCGAGAAGTCGGTCGCGAGAGCGCCCTTGACGCCGCGCGCCTCGGTCTCCTTCAGCATCCGGATCAGGATCCCCAGCTCGACGCCGTACGGATGGGGCTTGATCTCCTTCGAGGGCTCCGGCAGGGCCCGGGCGACGCGCTCGAACACCCGCACGTCCTCCTTGGGCGCGAGGTAGCGCAGCGTGACGTGCGGGTTCGCGAGCGCCGTCTGCTCGATGTAGTCGTCGACGGACCGGCGCCCCTTCTTGTACGTCGCCTCGAGCTCGATCTCGACGCGGGTGCCGTGGTCCTTGTCCCAGTCGACCTCGTGGTCTTTCTGCACGAGCGGGTGGTTCTTCTGCGTGTCGATGACGATGTCGGCGGCGGAGGCCGGCTTGCGGGGTCCCGTCTTCGAGAGGATCTTCACGGGCTTGCCGGTCGTCAGCACGCCGTACATCCCCGCGGCCGAGATCCCGATGCCCTGCTGGCCGCGCTGCTGCTTCAGCCGGTGGAACTTCGACCCGTAGAGTAGCTTTCCGAAGATCTTCGGGATCTGCGCGCGCACGATCCCCGGGCCGTTGTCCTCGACCGCGATCCGGTAGCGGCTCTCGCTGACCTCGTGGATCTCGACGATCAGCTCCGGGAGGATCTCGGCCTCCTCGCAGGCGTCGAGGGAGTTGTCGACTGCCTCCTTGATCGCGGTGAGCAGCGCCTTTTGCGGGTTGTCGAACCCGAGCAGGTGGCGGTTCTTGGTGAAGAACTCCGAGATCGAGATCTCGCGCTGGCGCGCGGCCATCGTGTGCGCGTCCTCGCGCGCGGGCTTTCCCCCTTTCGGGGCGCGCCCGGGGGCGGCGGGCGGCGGGGCGGGCTCGGCCGCGACCGTCGCGGCGGCCCGCTTGGAGGCGCGCTTTCCCGGCTTCGCCTTCGGCGTGGCGAGCAACGGTTGGGGCGCCGGCTCGAACAAGCCGTGCTGCGCCGACCGGGCGGACATCGCGGTCTTCTTCGCCATCGCGCGCGCATTCTAGCAATCGACGGCGCGGCCGCGGCGCGCTCGATGTCCGCGCGGACATCACGCGGACGGACAGTGGACGCCGAAGTCGCGGCGCGGCGCGCTCGCGCGTGTGGCACCGCGGTTGCTGTGTCTTCCGCGCGCGGCAGGGGGCGAGGCCCCCAGCCACCGGTGACGGGAACGGGACCCCCGAAGCCGGCGGACAACTCGGTCGCCGGAAGCGGGCCGGGGTACTTTCGAGGAGGCGACCCCGGCCCGCGTCCGATTTCGCTCGCTCGTCCGAACCGCTCCTATAATCCCGCCCGCATGAGCTCCGGGCCCGGCGTGATCCCCCCGTTCGGCGGCGACGAAGCCGCCTGTCCGCTCGCCCGGGCGCGCACGGTCGTGCTTCCCGTGCCGTACGAGGCGACGGTGTCCTACGGCGGCGGCACTGCGGAAGGACCGGCCGCGATCCTGCGCGCCTCGACCCAGGTCGAGCTGTACGACGAGCAGCTCCGGTCGGAGCCGTACAGGAGCGGCATCCATACGGTGCCGGCGCTCGACGTGAGCGGCTCGACGGAGCAAGTGGTCGGGCGGATCGAACAGCGCGTGGGTGAACTGATGGACGGGGAGAAGTGGGTCGTGATGCTCGGCGGCGAGCATTCGATCACCCCGGGCGCCGTCGCGGCGGCGGTTGCGCGGCACCGCGATCTCGCGGTCGTCCAGCTCGACTCGCACGCCGATCTACGGCGGGAGTACCAGGGAGATCCGTGGAGCCACGCCTGTGCGATGGCGCGCTGCGTCGATCTCGGCGTGCCGCTGACCGCCCTGGGCATCCGCAACTACTGCAAGGCCGAGGCGGAGTGGATCGCACGGGGGATTCCCGGCTACCGGCTGATCCACGCCTGGGAGATGGAATCGGATGACTGGATCGCGCGCGCCCTCGCGGGGCTGGCCGGCCGGCCGGTCTACCTCACCGTCGACCTCGATTACTTCGACCCCGCGGTCATCCCCGCGACCGGCACCCCCGAGCCGGGAGGCGGCGCCTGGTGGCCGACGCTCCGCTTCCTTCATGCGCTGCTGCGCGAGGCCGACGTCGTCGCATGCGATGTCGTGGAATTGGCCCCCTCGTCGTCACTCCATCACGCCGACTTCACCGCGGCCCGGTTGGTCCACAAGCTGATCGGGATGAAATGGGGGCATTCCCCCCCGCTCTCGTGAACTGATTCCAGCGGCCGTCGGAGCGAGCGGCCTTCAGCTCCGCGCCCAGCGCAGGATCTCCGGGACCGTGGGCCGCTTGCCGTACATGAGAATGCCGATGCGGAACACCTTTCCCGCGGCGCGGAACACGAGCCACGTCGACCCGATCAGCAGAACGAGCCCCGTCACGAGCTGCCACGTCGGGACCTCGCCGACGCTCAGGCGCGTGAACATCAGGATCGGCGTGAATGGCGGGAACAGCGACATCAGCACCGCGGCGATGTGATCGGGATTCTTGATGAAGAAGAACGTCAGGATGTAGGGGATCATGAGCGCGAACGTCAGCGGCTGCTGCATGTTCTGCGCTTCCTGCTCCGAGTTGCACACCGCTCCGACCGCCGCGAACAGCCCTGTGTAGAAGAAGTAGCCGAGCAGGAAGAACACGACGAAGAACACCAGCTTGCGCATCGAGAGCGCATCCTGGATCCAGGCCGTGTCCCCGCCGCTCATCCGCGCCATGGCATAGACGCGTAGCAGGCCACCGGTGGCCATGTAGATGACCATCTGGGTCAGGCCGACCGAGCCGATCCCGAGGATCTTCCCCGTCATCAGCTCGGTGGGAGTCACCGAGCCGAGCAAGAGCTCGATGATGCGGTTCGATTTCTCCTCGAGGACGCCGCGAAGCACGGCGATCCCGTAGAGGAGGAGAGACATGAAGAGGAGGATGACGAACGCAAACGTGGCGAACAGCGCCTGCTCGAAGCCCTTCTTGGTGGCCCCGCCCGTCGCCGACTCCTGATAGGTGACGAGGTCGATCGACTTCGTCATCTTGTTGAGCGTCTCGGCGTCGATCTTGAGGTCGCTCGCCGCCAGGCGCTTCGCGACCACCGCGTCGTGCAGCGCGCCGCGGATGTCCATCGTCGCGCTGATGTCGGAGACGTTGAGGCCGTAGAAGCCGAAGTTCTTGTCCGACTCGATGTCGGGACCGACGGTGACGACACCGAAGATCTCCTTCGAAAGGATGCGCGGCTTCAGGCTTTCCCGGGTGGCGTCGATGCCTCCCGCGACGGGCACCACTTCGACGACCCATTTCGACCGCCCGTCCTTCATCTTCTCGGCCTCGAGCTTCGTCGCCGCCTCCTTCGCGATGGCTCCCGTCGCGTCGACGATGGCGATCGTCCGCTGCTTCTCGGTCTCGACGGCCGCCGCGAAGATGGAGACGAAGATCAGCCCGCCCATCAGCACGGGGAAGACCGCCGTGCCGATCCAGAACGACTTCTTCTTCACGCGCTCGAGGTATTCGCGGCGCACGATCATCAGGATGTTATGCATCGCCGACCCTCTCGAGGACGGGCACGCCCGTGGCGCCGACCTTCTCGATGAAGATGTTGTGGAGCGTGGGGGCCACGATCTCGAACTTCGAGACCTTGAGTCGCGCCGCGACCGCGTGCAGGACCCCTTGCGGGTCGGCGCCGGGCTCGAGCCGGATCTCGGAATAGGACCCGTAGGCGTCGACGCGCGCCACCCCCGGGATCGACGGGAGGAACCCGCCGTCCCCCTCGTACTCGAGCAGGATCGAGTTCTTCCCGAATCCCGCCTTGACCTTCGCGAGCGGGCCGGAGAGCACGAGCTGGCCCTTGTTGATCAGCGCGATCTCCTTGCAGAGCCTTTCCGCCGTTTCCATCTGGTGCGTCGAGAAGACGATCGTCGTGCCCGCGCGGTTCAGCTCGAGGATCCGGTCCTTGAAGAGGTTCTGGTTCACCGGGTCCATTCCCGAGAACGGCTCATCGAGGATGAGCACCGCGGGCTTTCCGAGCACGGCGGCGGCGAACTGGATCTTCTGCGACATCCCCTTCGAGAGCTCCTCGACCTTCTTGTCGGCCCAGTCCGCGATCTCGAGCTTCTCGAGCCACAGCTTCGCCTCGACGCGCGCGTCACGGGGGGACGCGCCGGTCAGGCTCCCCTGGAACTCGAGCACGTCGAGCACCTTCATCTTCTTGTAGAGCCCGCGCTCCTCGGGGAGGTACCCGACGTGGCGCCGCACGCTTTGGGCCGCGGGCTTGCCCAGCACCTCGACCGACCCGGAGTCGGGGCGGATGATGTCCATGATCATGCGAATGGTCGTCGACTTGCCCGCGCCGTTCGGGCCGAGAAGCCCGAAGATCTCACCCTGCGGGACGTCGAACGTCACGCTGTCGACCGCGCGGTGGTCGCCGAACGTCTTGACCACGTCCCGAAGGGCGATGGCCGATCCCATAGCGCTCCTCCATGCCGGTCCGAGATTCCCCCCCCGGCCAACCGACAGACTATACGGCATGACGGGCCGCCGGTTCCCGGACCGGCGCCGGGGCGGCGTCTTGACCCCGCGGCCCCGCCACGACTATCTTTTTTCCGCGTGATCACCGGCTTCAACACCGACGTCCAGCACGACGGGCGGGTCTTCCACGTCCAGACCGAGGACAAGGGGCTCGAAAACCCGGTCATGGAGACGCTCGTCTACACCGGAGGCGAGATCGTCACCTCCCGCCGCGGCTCCTACGCCGATTTCGCGACGGACCCCCGCTGCACCGAGATGGAAATCGCGCGCCGCATGGAGGCGCAGCACCAGTCGGTGATCCGCGAGATCCTCTCCGGCCGCCTCGACCCCGAGGGGCCGAAGCCGTTCGGCTACAACATCATCACGAACCGCGCGCTCGACGAGGTCGTGCTCGATTTTCTCTCGCACCAGCTCGGGCTCGACCAGATCCGCCTCGAGCTCGACGCGCAGCCGGTGTTCACGGAAGGATCGGAGCCCGCCGTCGGCGTGCGCGTGATGGCCGAGGCGTCGGATCGTCCCGTCGCGGGCGCCAAGGTGACGGTGAAGCTGCTCTCGACGCGCGAGAAGCCGCGCGAGCTCTTCTCGGGTGTGACCGGCTCGGACGGCCGCATCGAGGCGCACTTCAAGATCCCGGAGATGCCGGGCGCCAACGCGGCGATCCTGCTCCAGGCGGACGCCGCCGGCGCCAACGCCGAGATCAAGCAGCTCGTCCTCAAGCAATAGGGGGCTGTCCCCATTTACCGGCGGGCGCGCGCCATCTCCCGTTCCACGTCCTTCTTGGCGATCGCCTCGCGCTTGTCGTAGGCCTTCTTGCCTTTGGCGACTGCGATCTCGAGCTTCACGCGGCCGTCCTTCAGGTAGAGCTTGAGCGGCACGATCGTGATCCCGGGCGCCGAGGTCTCCTTCGCGAGCTTCCGGATCTCGCGCGCGTTGAGCAGCAGCTTCCGCTCCCGCACCGGATCGGGGTTCTCGCGGCCGCCGGGATCGTAGGGGGAGACGTGCGCGCCGATCAGGAAGACCTCGCCGTCGCGCACCTTGACGTACCCCTCCTTGAGGTTGGCCCGGCCGGCGCGGATCGACTTCACCTCGGTCCCGGTCAGCACGACGCCGGCCTCGAAACGCTCGAAGAGGTGGAACTCGTGCGAGGCCGCGCGGTTGGTGGCAAGGGCGCTCTTTCCCTCGCGATCGCTCGATTTCTTGGCCGCCATCTCACGTTCCTGTGCCCGAGGGCAGGGTCCGCCGGTATAGTACACGCGCGATGGACGTGATCGGAGTCCGCATCGGGGTGACACCGCGCAGCCGGAACTGCGACCCGGGCGGCCTCACCCTCGAGGTCGGGGAGTCGTGCCTGGTGGAAACCGAGCACGGCCTCCAGTTCGGGACGGTCGCGGCGCCCATCGTCGCGAACCCGTTCTACGTCGCCGGCACCCGGCTCCCCAAGGTCGTCCGCCGCGCCAGCCGCGACGACGAGGAGTCGTACGCGCGCAAGCTCGCCGTCGAGCAGGAGGCGCGCTCGTTCTGTCTCGCGAAGATCGGCGAGCGCCGGCTTCCGATGAAGCTCGGGCACGTCGACCGCCAGCTCGACGGCCGGCGCATGACGTTCTACTTCACCTCCGAAGGGCGGATCGACTTTCGCGAGCTGGTCCGCGATCTCTCGATGCAGTACCACATGCGCATCGAGATGAAGCAGATCGGCGACCGCGAGGACGCCGCCATGCGCGGCGGCTGCGGCCCGTGCGGCAAGCAGCTGTGCTGCTCGACGTTCCTGAAGGGATTCGAGCCGATCTCGATCAAGATGGCGAAGGCGCAGGGGCTCTCGCTCAACCCATCGAAGATCTCGGGGATGTGCGGACGCCTGATGTGCTGCCTCAAGTACGAATACGACCCGGAGACGCGCCTGCCGAAGAAGAAGCCCGGCGGCTGCTCCGGCTGCTCGGTTCCCAAGCCTTCCTAGCGGCGGTCCGTCCGGGCGGCTCGACTCACGAGCCCTCGTTCGCCGAGGCGTCTCCACAGGTCCGGGCGCTTCAGGCCGGTCGCCTTCGAGGCCCGCTTGAGCGCCTCCCGGGCGTCGCCGCCCGCGGCGGAGAGCGCCTCCCGCCACACGACGCCGATCGGGTCGTCGGTGTCCAAGGGGGGCGCGGCCGATGGGTCGTGCCCGGCGATCGCGATGACGATCTCGCCGCGGACGTCGTCCTCGCCGAGGGCCGCGCGCAGCTCGGCCGGCGTCCCGCGCAGGATCGTCTCGTGCATCTTCGTGAGCTCGCGCCCGAGCACGACCGTCCGGCTCCCGATCACCTCGTCGAGGTCGTCGAGTGCCGCGAGCAGGCGGTGCGGGGCCTCGTAGATCACCCAGGTGCGCGTCTCCGTGGCCAGCTCGCGCAGTCGCCGCCTCCGCTCTCCGGCGCGGTGCGGAAGGAAGCCCTCGAAGACGAACCGGTCGGCCGGAAGGCCGCTCGCCGAGAGGAGCGCCGCAACCGCCGACGGCCCCGGCACCGGGGAGACGCGGATCCCCTCGGCGTGCGCCGCCGCCACGAGCAGCGCCCCGGGATCGGAGATCGCCGGGGTCCCGCCGTCCGAGACGAGCGCGACATCCTCGCCCCGGCGGAGCACCGCGAGCACCGGCTCGAGCCGCTCGAACTCGCTGAACTTGTGGACGGCCAGCATCGGCACGTCGATCGCGAATCGCGCGAGCAGCTTCGCCGTCCTGCGCGTGTCCTCGCAGGCGACCAGGCGCGCCGTCGCGATGACCGAGCGCGCCCGCGGCGAGAGGTCCTCGAGGTTCCCGAGCGGGGTCGCGACCACGTGGAGCGTCCCGCTCACGGCGCGCTCGTCTCCTCGCGCAGCAGCCGCACCTTGACGTAGGCGTGCGCGATCTTCGCGACGTGGACGAACAGGAACGACGGATCGGGAAGGCCGTACTCGGGCCAGGCCACGTCGAACGTCCCGTCGACGTCGATCGCCGCGGCGCTCTCGTGGAGCGTCGCCGCGATCGCGACCGGATGGGTCGTCTCGCGCAGGGTCATCTGCCCCGAGATCGTTCCGGAGAGGGTGCCGTCGGGAGCCAGGGGACCCGACGGCGTGAAGCGCTCGGGGACGAAGACGATCTTCGGGTAGCGCGCGACGGCGAGCGTGGTGCCGTGGAGCGTCTCGTCGCGTTTCGAATTCGCCGTGTCGAGCGACGCCGCGTCGATCTCGATCCGCCCCGACAGCTCGCGCGCTCCTCCCGGATCCCCGGTCGCCGTCACGCGCCCCGCGACCTTGCTCGTCGTTCCGTGCACGGTGTGCATCGTCGCTTGCAGCGCGAACCCCGCCTCCGCGCGCGCGGGATCGACCGAGTAGGTCGACGCGGCGGCGGCGCTTGCGGCGAGCAGCAGCGAAGCGAGCATCGTACGTCTCCCGGCGCCTCGACTCCCTCTAGGTTATCCTCATTCGCCATGTCGAACCGCGCGCGCATCGTCGCCGTGCTGCTCACCGCGCCGTTGCTGTCGGGATGGGTGGCCCTGGCCGAGCCGGTCCCCCCGGCGCCCCCGCCGGCGCTCCCGGAGCCGCCCGCCGCGCGCGTTCCCGTCCACACCGACGCGAAGGACCTCGAACAGGCGATGCTCGATGCCACGCTCGGCCTCGTCCGTGGCGACAACGCCGCCGTCAAGGGCGCTTTCGACCGCGCGGAGAAGGACAGCCGCCGCATGACCCACGCCGAGGACAAGATCTGGAAGCGCGACATGGTCAACAACGACCTGGCGATGCACATGGCGCTCGATCACGCCCGGGAGAGCGCCGGCCGGGGAGACCTCGAGACGGCGATGGAATCGTTCCAATGGATCGTCCGCACCTGCCGGGACTGCCACAAGATCGCCGCGAAGCCCTGATCCCCATCTCCGTTCTCGACAAGACATCGGTTCGCCGCGGCCCTCCCGACGAGCGGGCGATTCTTCCGCTTGAGCCCGCGAGGAGGGCGGAGCGAGGCGGAGCCGCGATTTGAAAGCGGCGATCCGCCGAGCGTGCCGCGCGAACCGATATCTTGTCGAGAAAGAAGACTCGGAACAGAAAATCGCGTCAGCTGTGCCAGTCGCGCGGGTAGCGGAAGTCCCAGCCCACGGAGCGCGTCGACACCTTCGCGATCACGGGCAGGCACCGCTTGAATTGCGAGCCCACGATCGCGCGCGCGATGCGGCGCACGGTCTTCCGGGGGTAACCCTTCCGGACGATCGTCTCGGGTGACACGCGCGCGTCGACGAGGAGCGCCACGATACGGTCGGCCTCGTCGTAGGTGACGCCGAGATCCTTCTCGTCGGTCTGCCCCGGCCAGAGGTCGGCGGACGGGGGCTTGGTGAGCACCGCGCGCGGGAGGCCGAGCCACGTCGCAAGCGCGACGACCTGCGTCTTGTAGAGATCGCCGATCGGGTTGATGGCCGAGGCCATGTCGCCGTGGAGCGTGCCGTACCCGAGGAGCAGCTCGGTCTTGTTGCTCGTGCCGAGCACGAGCGCGTCGTGCTCCGCCGAGCGGTCGTAGAGCACGATCATCCGCGCGCGGGCCATCACGTTGCCGAGGCGGCGCGGACCCGGATCTCCCGACGCCAGAACGAAGCCGTCGACCATGGCCGAGATGTCGATCTTCTCGGCGACGATCCCCAGGCGCCCCACCACCGCCTCCGCGTCGCGCAGGGACGACGGCGCGCTGGCCCGGTACGGGAGCATCACCGCGATCACGCCCGCGCGCCCCAGCGCCTCGACCGCGAGGGCCGCCGCGAGAGCCGAGTCGATCCCGCCCGACAGGCCGACGACGACCTTGCGCTTTCCCGTGCGCTCCACCTCGGCGCGGATGAACCCGGAGAGCAGGCGCGCGGTCTCCGCCGGGTCGATCGAAAGATCCGGCTCGAGCGGCGCCGCCGACGGAACGACGCGGAGCTTCCGCTTCACGATCTGGACGCGCGCCGGCGGCGCCGCGCTTGCGCGGCGGCCTCCTTCGGGAGCGCGAAGCGCGCCTGGCGAATGCGCGCGAGCTCGCGGTGAGCCAGCTCCAGGTTCTCGTCGCGCAGGAGCGGGTAGACGGTGCGGGCGCGGCGCAGGACCTCGTCGGAGAGCTCGGCGATCGCGATCCCCGTGTCGAGCGCCGGAAGGGACGCGATCGTCCGCCCGAACGGGTCGAGCGCCATCGAGCCGCCGCCGAAGTTGAGGCCGTCCTCGTACCCGACCCGGTTGACGTACACGACGAAGGCCGTCTGGAACTGCGCGGTCACGCGCAGCAGGTCGTGCCAGACGCCGAGGCTGGTCACCCCGCGCCCCGGCCGCGCCCCGCGCGTCGGCCCGCTCGAGAGCACGAAGAGGATCTCCGCCCCGTCCTGAACCAGAAGCCACGCCAGCGCCGGGTGCCAGGCGTCCTCGCAGACCAGGATCCCCGCGGGGCCGTGCGGCGTCGGGAATGCGCGCACGATCTCGCCGGGTGCCAGGTCCCGCCCCTCCTCGAACATCCCGTAGGTCGGGAGGTAGATCTTGCGGTGGACGTGGACGGCCTTCCCACGAGAGAAGTACGCCGCGGCGTTGTAGAACCGGTGCCCGGGTGTTTCCTCGACGAAGCCGGCGACGACGTCGATCTCCCTCGAGGCGCGGGCGAGCGCCTTCTGCGCCGCGGATGCCGCGGTGATCGCAACGTCCGGCACCTGGTCGCGCAGGACGTACCCCGAGAGCGAAAGCTCGGGAAAGACGACGAGGCGCGCCTTCTCGCGGCGCGCGAGCTTGATCGCGTCGAGGTGGAGGGAGAGGTTGGCTTCGAGGTCGCCGAGACGGGGGGCGATCTGCGCCAGCGCTACGCGGACCGAGTTCACCCGTTCCACTCCTGCGGGGAGGCAGACGGTACCACAGCGCCCGGGACCCCACCCGCGCCAGACCGGCACATCTCGTCGGAATTGGCGGCAACCCGGTCATACTGGCCGGTTAGGCGCAAGTTTTTTCGAGGCCAGGGCTTGCCATTCCGCCCCGCCGATTGCAAGAAAAGAGGCGAATTTGGGGCACTTTGAGATCGGTCCCCGCATTTTCGGCTTTTGTCCTGGTTCTGGCCCGCTTCTTTCATAAGTAGAGTGCGATCGGGAACTCCCCGGAGGCGACCATGGCGAGGAAGAGCCTGCAGATGATCGACGAGACCATCGAGTTCGACCCGTCGGTCCGGACGGAGGCCGACGAGGCCCGCGCCGAAATCGCGGAAGCCCAGCGCGCCGCCCGCCGCAAGGGGAAGGACAAGGACGCCCTCACCGACCGCCCGACCGCGGCGATCCTACCGATCTATCTCCGGGAGATGGGAGCGACCCCGCTCATCGACGAGCGGAAGGAGGTCGAGCTCGCCCGCGAGCTGCAGGAGGCGCGCGAGGGGATCTCCCGCATCGCGATGCGCCTGCCGGCCTCGGTGAAGGAGTACGTCCTCGAGGGCGACACGGACGGGCCGAAGCGCGGCCGCGAGTGGCCGCTCGACGACCTGCTCGGCTTCTACGCGAAGCTCGCCCGCTACGCGCGCGAGCATCACGACGCCAGGGCCCTCGTCGCCTTCAAGACGGCTCGCGAGCACAAGCGCCACGTCGATCACGCGCGCGACGCGCTGATCCTCGCGAACCTGCGCCTCGTGGTGCACATCGCGAAGAAGTACTTGAACCACGGCATCTCCTTCATGGACCTGATCCAGGAAGGGAACATCGGCCTGATGAAGGCGGTCGAGAAGTTCGAGTACGAGCGCGGGAACAAGTTCTCGACGTACGCCTACTGGTGGATCAAGCAGGCCATCGAGCGCGCGATCGCGGACAAGGCGCGGATCATCCGCATCCCGGTCCACGTCAACGAGAAGATCAAGAAGATCGCCCGCATCGCCCGCGAGCTGGCGGAGACGCTCGGGCGCAAGCCGACCCCGCAGGAGATCGCGAAGAAGCTGCGGATGCCGGTGGCCAAGGTCGAGGAGATCCTGGGTGTCGTCCAGGAGCCACAGGCGCTCGAGGATCTCTCCGCGGACGACGATGCGCCGGGGCTGCTCCGGTTCGTCGCCGATCCGAACGCCGTCTCGCCGCTCGAGAAGACGGTCGACCGCGAGCTGCGCGAGAAGGTCGAGTCCACGCTGCGCGTTCTCAATTCCCGCGAGGAGGAGATCATCCGCCTCCGCTTTGGGATCGGCCGCGACATGCCGTACACGCTCGAGGAGATCGGCCGCGTGATGGGGCTCTCCCGCGAGCGCGTGCGTCAGATCGAGGCGACGGCGCTCCGCAAGATCCAGTCGGCGCACGAGTGCCGCGACCTCCGGGAGTTCCTGGCGTAAGCGGGACATTCTGCTGAAACGAAAAGGGGCCTCGCAGGAGGCCCCTTTTTTTGCTCCCGCAGGATGTCCCCGATTACGAGTGCGGGCGCCCCGGGATGCCGCCGCGGATGTTGCCGAAGTGCTCCATGCGGACATCATGCCGGGGGAGCGGCTGCACGCGCGGCGGCATCATCCCCGGACCCTGACGGCCACCGTGGCCGATGCCGCCGCCGCGGCCGAAGCCGCCGTGACCGATGCCGACCCCGGGATAATACGGATACCCGGACGTCCAGAGGTACGGCGTCTCCTCGTAGTACGGGTGCTCTTCCGCGAGGTCGGTCAGGCGCCGCTGCAGGTCGTACTGACGATCGGCCTCGATCCGCGCGTACTGGCGATCGAGGAATCCCTCGACCCAGGCCCAGTCCGCCGGCGTGCTCTTGTCGACCGGATTGGTCACCGCCGGCAGCGGCGGCCCGAACATCCGGTCGAGGTCTTCATTGGTGTACAGCGGGACCGTGTCGCTTCCCCACGCCACCCCGCAGGCGGCAACCGAGATCACTGCGGCTGCGACCCAGAACCTCATGAAAAAAGTCTACGCCCAAGCCTGCGCGATTTCACGCCCATTTCTGAGGGAAATCCTGCGGAAAAACCTGTGGATCCGGCTTCCGGGGCCGCAAAAGCTGTGCATGCCCCCGCGACAAGGGCTAGATCATCCTCGTAACTGCTGCAGTAAAAGAGGTTGTTCGTGTGCCACCGATTTCTTAGACTGTGGACGGAGTGTGCATCGTTTTGGGTGTAATGGCCGCCGTCAACCGGTTTTGCACAACTGCGGATTGAGCCGCTGCACGAGTGCAGCGAACCCCTACTGAAATCATGGAGAACCGGCGAACCTCTCGGTACATTGAACGCGCATGACGATCTTCCAACTCCGGCGGGCGTACCACGACTCGTTGTCGAACATGCGCGGCTGGCTCCTCGACACGACGCTGTCGGGACAACTCACCGCCCTGGACCGTCTCTCGATCATCGACGCGTGGCAGCAGGAGATGGTCGAGTTCTTCGTCGACAACGGGTACTGCTTCTCGTGCAACAAGCGCTTGACGCGCTGCTCCTGCCCGAAGGAACCCTCGTAGTCGCGCGTTCCCGTCGGTTCTCTCCCTTAGACTGACTCCGTGGCGCAGCTCATCACACCCGATGCGGAACAGGTGCGCGCGATCCTCGCCGAATCGCACTCGCTCTGGGGCGCCGGCCTCACGCTCCCGAGCTATTCGGCGATGTGGGAGGAGATGGCGGCCTCGCCCTGGGGGCGCAAGTGGTTCTCCTGGCGGGCGCTCCTCGACGACACCGGACGGATGATCTCGAGCCTGAAGCTCTACCGCCCGGAGCTGCGCGTCGACGGAGAGACCCTCCGCGCGTGCGCGCTCGGCGCCGTCTTCACGCCGCGGGCCCTGAGGAGGCGAGGTCACGCCGCACAGCTGATCCGAGCCGTGCTCGCCGAGGCTTCGGCCCGCGGGGACGGCCCCGGGTTCCTGTTCACCGACATCGGCACCGAGTACTACGCGCGCCTCGGCTTCGTGCCGCTCCCCTGCGAGGACGTGGTCGGCACCCTTGCCGGGGCCCCCGACCCGCGCGCGCGGGGGGTCACGTTCCGCACGATGGACGCGCGCGACCTCGAGCGCGTCGCCGCCGGCCACGCGCGCGCGTGCGCCGAGCGCGCGATCGCGGTCCTGCGCGACAGGGAGCACTGGGAGTTCCTGCTCCTGCGCGCCGAGACCTTCTTCCGCCGCCTCGACGGCAGCGGCCTCGAGGGACGCTTCCAGATCGCCGAGGAGCGCGGCCTCCCGATCGGCTACCTCGTCGGCGTGGTCGGGGCGGGGGAGTGGAACATCCGCGAGGCGGCCGCGTACGACGGCTCGGACGAGACGCTCGCGCGCATCCTCGCGGCCGGCGGGGCCGAGGCGGCGGTCTCGGGGGCCGCGTCGGTGTGGGGCTGGATCCCGCGTGCGTGGTTCCCGCTCGTTCCGTCGTGGCGTCCTCGCGTGCAGCCGCGCCCGCGCGCGATCCCGATGCTGCGCCCGAAAGGCGGCGGCCCGCTCGCCGCGGCGCTCACCGCGCCCGACCGCGCGTTCCTCCCGTACCTCGACCAGTTCTAGTCGGGGACTTTCCTCTTTCTTCTCTTCCGTTTTCATCTCGACCACCGACTCCCGCGGCACGCTGCGGCGGCAGCGGAATCGGTGTTCGAGATGAAGACAGAAGAGAAAAAAAGAGGAATGTCCATCATCTTGACACGCCGAGGTCGAAAGGTACACTCCATCGGACCTCACTGATGCCGACCCCCGCTGGCTCCTCCCGGGCGCTCGTTCTGGCACTCGCGATCGGCATCGCGGCGATCCCGTCGGCGGCCCGCGCGCGGGAGCAGGCGCAGGGTCTTCCGCCCGGCGTCGAGCTCAACGCCGAGCACATCTCGCAGCCCACGAAGAACGGAGACGTCACGGCCGAGGGGGCGGTGAGTATCAAGACGAGCGAGGGACGGATCCAGGCCGACAAGATCCTCTTCCGCGACGGCCACATCGTCGAGGCGCAGGGCAACGTGCTCATCGTCTGGGGGAACAACCGGATCTCCGGCACGTCGATGATCTACGACATGGGGATCAAGGACGATCCCGACCCCGAAAAGCGCATCGCGCGCGGCGTGATCCAGCAGGCGATCGGCCAGGTCGACCAGGAGCAGAACAACTTCTTCTTCACCGCGGACACCGTGGACACGATCGGCCCCGATCGCGTCGTCCTTCACAGCGCGGTGGTGACGGCCTGCACGCAGCCGGTTCCCTACTGGTCGTTCGCGGTGTCCACCGCGCGGATCCACATCGACGGGTACGCCCACATGTTCAACGTCCGCCCCCGGATCGGGAAGGTGCCGGTGTTCTACCTCCCGTACCTCGCCTGGCCCGTGAAGCGGGGGCGAACGGTCGGCCTGCTCTTCCCCGAGTTCGGCACCACCCGCACGCGTGGCCGCATCTTCTCGATCCCCCTGTTCATTCCGCTCGGCGACTCCGCCGACCTGACGCTCTTCGGCGAGCATTACTCCCTGGCGGGGTGGGGGGGCGGCGGCCGGCTGCGCATCATGCCGAACCGCGACGGGTACGTCGAGTTCGCCGCGCACTACATCCAGGATCAGGTCGCGCAGGCGGGCCGGTACCAGGTCCTGATGACGCAGCACCAGAGCTTCCTCAACGGCTTCACCATGGTCTCCGACGTGAACATCGTCAGCGACTTCGACTACTTCACGGACTTCGTGCGCAACTTGACCTACGCGTCGTCCCCGACGATCCTCGGCCGTCTGACCTTCACGCGAAACGGCGACTGGACGTCGCTGATGGTCCAGGAGCAGTACCGCGAGCAGCTCTTCGAGGACGGCTCGACCTTGACCCAGACCAGCTATCCCGAGATCCAGTGGCGCGGCCGCAGCCACAAGCTCGGCAAGTCGCCGCTCTACTTCAGCTACCAGAGCTCGTTCAACTGGCTCGGCCAGCAGGGCCCGAGCATCGACGCAAGCTACTACCGCGCCGACGTTTTCCCGCAGCTGTCGCTTCCCGTCTCGCCGTTCCCGTGGCTCGACATCACGCCCACGATCAGCGCGCGCAGCACCTACTGGTCGGAGCAGCAGGAGCCGGTCGTCGACTTCACCGCCCCGGTCACGATCGTCGACAAGCCCCTGACCCGGAACCTTCTCGGCGCCGCGGTCGAGTTCTCCGGCCCCCGCCTCTACCGGATCTTCGAGAAGACGTCGAAGGACGGCGAGACGAAGACCAAGGTGAAGAACACGATCGAGCCGAAGCTGACGTACACGTACCAGCAGGCGTTCGACCAGAACAACAACATCATCCTGTACGACGAGGTCGACCGGTTCGGCGTCGACGCGAACGCCGCCACGTACGGCGTCGCCTCCCGGGTGATCGCGCAGCGCCCCCGCGCCGCCCCCGTGTCCGGGGGTGGGGAGGGGGAGAAGATCCTCGTCCCCGACAGCGCCTCGGGGGAGCTGCGCGAGGTGAGCGGCGCGAACCCGCCCGGGAGCACGCCGGGAGACACCGCGGACAGCCACCCCGACACCGCCGCGCTGACACCGGGGACCGCGGCGCCCCAGGACACCTCCGCCGCCCTCGAGCCGGTCGAGATCGCCAGCATCGAGGTGGACCAGACCTACTCGTTCAACTCGTTTCCCTCGCAGGCCGACCTGAACGGCGACGGCATCGTGGAGTCGATGTCACACTTCTCCGCGGTCACGATGACCGGCCGCTACAACCCGTCGCGGGTGCTCAGCTTCAACCTGTCGAGCCGGTACGACGTACTGTTCAAGTCGGTCGCCGAAGTGGCGTTCTCGGGGAACTACCACGAGCCGATGGCCACCGGCCTCTTCTCGTTCGTCTACCGTCCCGGCCTCGGCTACCAGCAGACCTCGGGGGCCTCGGGGATCGTCTTCGAGCCGAAGAAGGACTCGACGCAGGTGCGCTTCCAGGGGACCTTCGGCCCGTTCGCCTCGCGATTGCGCCTCGGTCTCGACACCACCCTGAACATCAACCCGCTGCCCGGCAGCGAGCGGATTCCGTACCAGCGCTGGCGGATCGAGTACTACACGCAGTGCTGCGGGTTTCTGGCCGAGTACCTGAAGAACGACTACACCGCCTTCGCCCGGAAGGAGTTCCGGTTCGCGATCGACCTGCGCGGGATCGGAAAGCTCCTCGACTTCAACCAGGGGATCCCGTGAGCGGGGGCGTGCTCGTCCTCGGGGGGACCGGCCTCCTCGGGCGCGCGATGGTCAAGCTCCTCGCCGCGCGCGGCCGGGACTTCGACGCTCCCGGCCGGGCCGACCTCGACCTCGCCGATCTCGGGGCGCTTCCCGCGCGGATCCTGGCGCGCGCGCCCGCGGCGCTCGTCAACCTCTCGGGGTTCACCGACGTCGCCGCCGCCGAGCGCCCGGAGAACCACGACGCGGCGTGGCTCCTCAACCGCGACGTCCCCGGAGCGCTCGCCGCCGCGGCGGCGAGCGCGGGCGTCCCCTACGTTCACGTCTCGACCGACTACGTCTTCGACGGGACCAAGCGCGCGCCGTACGTCGAGGACGATCCCGTCCGTCCCATCCAGGTCTACGGCGAGACGAAGCTCGCCGGGGAGACCGCCGTGCGCGCCGCGCACCCGTCGGCGCTGATCGCGCGCGTGTCGACGCTGTTCGGCCCGGACCGCCCCCAGCGGCTGGCGTACGTGGACGCGATCGTCCGGCAAGCGGTCCCGTACGAGCGCAGCCGCGGCACGCTCGAGGTCGTCGAGGGGCCTGTGGCGTCGCCGACCTACGCCCCCGACGCCGCGGAAGGCCTGCTCGACCTCCTCGACCGCGGCGCCGCCGGGACCGTCCACCTGGTCAACGAGGGATCGTGCAGCCGCCTCGAACTCGCCCGCGCGACCGTGGCCGCCGGATATCTTGCCGACCGCGTGATCGTCAAGACCAAGGCCGCGCCCGCAGGCGGCCTCGCGCGCCCCGAGTACTCGGTCCTCGACACGACGAAATTGAAATCGCTCCTCGGCCACTCTCTTCCCTCGTGGCGCGATGCCCTCACACGGTACATTGAGGGACTCGGCATCGGCCGGTAGGAGGAGGCGGCCGCCACGCGATGAAGGTCCTCGTCACCGGAGTCACCGGATTTCTCGGCGGGCGCATCGCGACCCGCCTGGCCGAAGCCGGCCACGAGATTCGCGGCTTCGTCCGCGATCCCGCGCGCTGGACCGGCCGCCCGGCCAGGGCCGAGACCGCCGCCGGCGACATGACCGACCGCGATTCGATCCTGCGCGCCGCCCAAGGGTGCGCCGCGATCGTCCACACCGCGGCGCACGTGAAGGTCTGGTCGAAGGACCGGTCGATCTTCGACCGGGTCACCGTCGGCGGCCTCCGCAACGTGCTCGACGCCGCGGCGGCCAACCGCGCCCGCGTCTTCTACACGAGCTCGTTTCTCGCCCTGGGCCCCACCGACGGCACGACGTTCGACGAGGAGACGCCGCGCGCCACCGCGTTCGCGCACAACGACTACGAGCGCACGAAGTGGGCCGCCGACAAGATCGCCCGCGAGGCCGGAGCCTCGGGCGCCCCGATCGTGCGGATCTACCCCGGCGTCGTCTACGGCCCCGGCACGATCACCGCCGGCAATCACGTCGTGCAGAACCTGCTGATGCACGCCCGCGGCAAGCTCCCCGGCATGCTCGGGGCGGGGGACCGCCGCATGTGCTTCGCCTACGTCGACGACGTGGCGGACGGCTTCGCCGTGGCGCTCGAGAAGGCGAAGGACGGCAGCGCCTACATCCTGGGTGGGGACAACCGCACGCTCGTCGATCTGTTCGCCGCGTTCGAGAAGGAGACCGGGATCCGCCCTCCGCGTCTCAAGATCCCGTACTGGGCCGCGCGCGCGGTGGGCCGCATGCAGCGTTGGCGCGCCGAGCTGACCGGCAAGGAGCCCGAGCTGACCGACGAGGTCGTCCGCATCTACGCGCGGGAGTGGGCGTACTCCTCCGCGCGCGCGATTCGGGACCTCGGCTACCGCACGACCAAGCTCGAGGACGGCGTCAAGAAGACGGTCGCCTGGCTCAAGCAGTCGGGAGAGCTTCCCTCGTGAGCGGCATCGCCGGCGAGCTCAAGCGCAAGGCCGTCCACGTCTCGATGGGCGGCTTCGCGTTCGCCCTACGTTATCTCACGCCGCTCCAGGCCATGGGCTGCGCGGCATTCGCGCTCGCTTTCAACCTCGTGGCGCTGCACCGCCTCACGCGCCGGGCGCTGCTCCGCCCCGACGAGAAGGAGCGCGGGTACTCCACCGGCATCGCCCTCTACCCCGCCGCCGTGCTCGCACTGATCGCGGTCTTCCACGACCGCATGGAGCTGGCCGCGGCCTCCTGGGCGCTGATCGCCTTCGGCGACGGCATGGCCGCCGTCGTCGGCGTGACGCTCGGCGGCCCCAAGCTCCCGTGGAACCGCGGCAAGTCCTGGAGCGGCCTCGTCGGCTTCGTCGGCTGGGGCACGCTTCTCTCCGCCGTCCTGATCCGCTGGACGCAGCACGGCGCGCTCGACGCCCCGAAGACCTGGATCGGCCCGTCGTTCCTGGACGCCGGTGGCAACGGCCCGATCTCCTCCCAATCGTTCCTGATGCTCGGCTGCCTCGCCGCGGCGATCGCCGCCGCGATCGCCGAGTCTCTCCCGACCGGGATCGACGACAACATCGCCGTCCCCGTGATCGGCGGTGCTTCGCTCTACGCCGCCACGCTCGTCGAGCCGGCACGGATCCAGCTCGCATCCACGACGATCGGCCACCAGGCGGCGTGGGGGATCGCGGTGAACACGCTCCTCGCGATCGGCGCCTTCGCCGCCCGCGGCGTCGGCATGTCCGGCGCGATCTCCGGATGGATCCTCGGGGTCGTCCTGTTCGCCTTCGGCGGCTGGCGCGGCTTTCTGATGCTGTTCCTCTTCTTCGTCCTCGGCACCGCCTGCACGAAGCTCGGCCGGAAGAAGAAGGAGGCGCTCGGCATCGCGCAGGAGAAGGGCGGGCGCCGCGGCGCCAAGAACGCGCTCGCCAACACGACCGCCGGCGTGGTGTTCGCGTTCTTGATGATGGCGACGCCCTACAAGACGCCGTTCGCCCTCGCACTCGTCGCCGCGTTCGCCACCGCCGCCGCCGACACGGTCTCGAGCGAGATCGGCCAAGCGTACGGCCGCACGACGTACCTGGTCACGAGCTTCCGCCGCGTCCCCCCCGGCACCGACGGCGCCGTCTCGCTCGAGGGCACGCTCGCCGGCATCGCGGCCTCGGCCGTGCTCGCCTTCGCCGCCGCCGCGACCGGCTTTATCCCGCACGCCGCGGCCTGGGTCGTCGTCGGCGCCGCGTTCATCGGCACCACGCTCGAGAGCTACCTGGGCGCAACCCTCGAGCGCATGAAAGCGCTGGACAACGAGGCGGTGAACTTCGCGAACACGCTCGCCGGCGGGCTCGCCGCGATGGGTATCTGGGCGCTGCTGTAATGGAGGTCCCGCCTCCCGAGATCTCACGCCGTGACGAACGAAACGCAGCCGGACCGTGCGCGTCCCAGCACGACGATGATCTACACGCACGTGCTCAACCGCGGCGGACGCGGCGTGATCAGCCCGGCGGATCGGTTGTGAATAGCTTTCCGAAAGCCCGGTCAAGTCGTCTATTCAAGAGGCCTTGCGAGGGCCGGAGCTCGTTTCGCGTCGAGGCCGAACAGGAAGCGGATGGACGCTGGATCGCCGAGGTCATCGAGATCTCGGGCGCTCTCGCGTACGGCGCCACGCGCGACGAGGCGATCTCCAGGGCGGCATGAGCCAATGGCCAAGTACCCGCGCCAAGCGGGTGCTCGCGCCACTGCAACGAATCGGCGGGACCATCAAGCGACAGACGGGATCGCATCGCACCACGTCGCGCGGGGGCTGGTCCGAGTTCGTGTTTGCCTTCCACGAGAACGAGGAGGTCGGACCTCGAATGCTGGCTCGAATCGCCAGGCGCACCGGCATCCGCACCGAGGACCAGTAGGGTCGACGTCCCCGCCGGTGAGGCGGCGGGTGGAACCGGGAAACGAAGCGGGGTTCTCGCAGCCCATCACACCAACAAGGTCTGGCACGGGTCTCACAATTGCGGTAAACAAAGAGCTTGAAGGCGAACCTCGTCGACCCTACCCATAATTAGGCTGGCCGGGGCTCGCAGCGTTTGGGGTATGAACGTAGACCGGCCGATCTTCTTATCCGAGAGGTCCGCGAACTGGTAAATGACAGTGCGAACGACGACAGCTAACACGGCGGTCAACGCGTCGCACTCCGCCGTCACGGCGCGTGCATGCTGCGGCACGCGCGGCGCCGTCGGGCGCGCGCGTTACCGCTACCGTTAGCTCCGCGGAGAAAAGCGCATGACGACTCCGGTCGTACGCCAGGAATCGCTGTCGGATATTGAAGCCATCCGTGCGGTAACGGTGGCCGCGTTCCTCAATGCGCCGCACACGAATCATACTGAGCAAGTTATCGTTGACGCCTTGCGTAAGGCGGGGGCGCTGAGCATCTCCCTCGTAGCCGAGCAGGGCGGCCAAATTGTAGGTCATGTGGCGGTATCACGTGTTTTCATCTCCGACGGTTCTGTGGACTGGTATGGGTTAGGGCCCATCTCGGTAAGTCCGACACTCCAAGGGCGGGGTATTGGTACCCTCCTCATGCGTGCGGCTTTGCGAACTCTGAGAGAGCGGGGTGCAGCAGGCTGCGTTCTGCTCGGAAATCCTGCTTACTACTCCCGCTTTGGTTTCAAGCCGGCGTCCGGGCTAGTGCTGCCCGATCTTCCGCCGGAACACTTTCAGGCAATAGGGTTTGGCCCGTCGTTGCCCTGTGGCGTGGTTACGTATCATGAGGCATTCACTACACGGGGCTAACCATTCGCTTCAGCGGACGGCCCTGACGGGTAGCCGCTGAGCTCAAACGTTAGGCCGTGGCGCTCGACGGGGCGGACGACAAGCAGGGCGGTAGGTCCACGGCTAAGCGCGGAGGCCATCAGTGAACAACAACGGAGTCCTGAAGATCTCGTCACTGCTTTCGCTCGTCTTGCTGACGCTGCACGTGACGGACGACATCGTCCGCGGGATATCGAAGGCCGAGTCCTCAAACATTGCGCTGGCCGTCCTGGTGGTCTTCCTGTACGGGACGTTGGTGCTCGCCGAACAGCGATGGGGGCACGTCATCATGTTCCTTGTGGGGTTGTTCGCCGTAGCCATGCCCGTCATGCACATGAGGGGAGCACACTATCCCGAGATCGCCGCGTCCACTGGGGGCTTCTTCTTCGTGTGGACACTCTGGGCGCTCGGCGCGCTCGGGGGCGTCACTATGATCCTTTCGGTCCGCGGGCTGTGGAGTCTACGACGGGGAGGCAGACGTGATTGAACGACCTGGAGCCGCGCCTCTGCGCTTCACCGCGAGGAACACAAGGCAACGGCCTAACTACCGCATCCAGCGGTCGCACCCGCACGTCACGTCCCGTGCTCGACGAGCGCGCGATCCGCGCCGCTCGGCGCGCTGAGCGCTATCGTTGGGCATAGAAGAGCATCGCCTCACAGAGGAGACACTCCCATGAACAAAGTGACACCTTTCCTCATGTTCAACGACCAGCTCGAAGCGGCGATCGAGTTCTACACCGCGACGTTCCCGAACTCCGAGGTACGCAACGTCGCCCGCACGGGCAAGGACGGTCCCATCAGCTCCGCCGAGTTCGTCGTTGGCGGTCAACTCTTCATGGGCTACAACGGGGGTTCATACTTCAGCTTCTCGGAGGGGGTCTCGCTCTACGTGGACTGCGCGGATCAGGATGAAGTGGATGAATACTGGGACAAGCTCGTGAAGGCAGGGGCGAAGCCCACACAATGCGGTTGGATCAAAGACCCCTTCGGTCTCTCCTGGCAAATTGTCCCTAGACGATTCACCGAGCTGATCCGTGATAGGGACTCCAAGAAGGTGAAGGCCGTGATGGAAGCCATGATGACGATGGTGAAGCTCGACGTGGCTGAGCTCGAGAGAGCCTATAGCGAGGCATAGCCGTGCATGTGCTTACGCAAATGTGGCGCCGCGGCTGAGTGTGGGCGTTAGGCGGCACATGGACGTGTCATGAGCGCCAAGATTCAAGAAGACAGTCGAACGCTGCGTGAGTTCTACCCCGATCCCACGCTGCGTCACGGCGTTCATTGTGCATTTGCTCACAGGTTCGTGCCCCAGTACGTTCAGCAGAATCCATACGCCTTCTTCTCGTACCTTTACCGCCGGGATTCGCCTGGCGGACCGATGGATCCAACTCGATTCATCCACAGTCGTTGGAGCGCCATCTTTGAGCCGGAAGCCGGCCTGACGGCAGAGGAAGATCAAGACCCCTTAGGAGCACGCGTGGTCTTGCGTCGGGTGACGGACCTCAGCATGTCGGTTCAGGAGTTAGGCACTCGTGCCAGCGCGCTGATCGAGATGCCGACGCCGGAGCAGCCGCCGGAAGCGCATTTCGTTTGCGTTGTACTCCTGGCACCTGCATCTGACGCCGGCATATGGCCACGCGATGTGCAGGCGAGAGTCTTTACACTGGAGGAGTCTTCCGAGCGCCCAGAGAGCAAGACCGGCCTAGTCTGCGAGTGGACGAGTGAAGGAACGCACCGCAATTACGGCGTTGGTATCCCGGTCAACCGAGAAGCATTCCTCCGAGCCGTGACCGCCGTGCTACTGGCGCAGGATGCACCAACTCCTGCCGACACAAAGAAGCCCTGGTGGAGGATATGGTGATCGTGCCGCCGAACTACGGGCTGAACCTGTCGTCCCTAGTGACGCGGCCCTGGCGGGGCAATTGCCGCCCCGTTCGGGGCGTAGCCGTGCGTGGGGCGGATTAGAAAAGTTCGGCGATAGAGCCAACCACCGCGCATCGCATGGCACTAGATGAGGTGCTGATTCGCCTTGCGAAGGACGCACCTTTCCCTCAGAGTCAAGCCCATGACTTGGAGCTGGTTTGACATTGCATTTCCTTGGATCGGCGGTGTGGCCGCACTTGTTCTTGTCGTCTTGTTATTCGGCACAAATTTGCTGCGCAGTGACTCGAGCCTATCCCGCTGGCACGATCCGGTGTGCTTGTCGTGGATGGCGACCGTTGCCTATCTACTCCACAACGTTGAAGAGTATGGTCTGGACCTCCTGGGCAAGGTCCACGCATTCCCCGACGCTCTCTGTGCCAACCTCAAGCTCCCTCCTTTTCCTGACTGTTCGATCCCTCCCGCGTTTTTCTTGGCAGTCAACATTCCCTTGTTCTGGGTTGTTGGGCCGTTGGCCGCGCTGCTCAGCGCTCGACATCGCCTCGTGGGGTTCGCGTTGTACAGCGTGATCTCCATAAACGGCCTCGTTCACACCGCGGCCGCCATTTTGACCGGCCAGCCCTACAACCCCGGATTGTTGACTGCGCTGCTCCTTTTCCTTCCGCTGACGGTATGGGTTGGCTACGCATTCTTTGGGAAGGATCGGCTGAGCTACAAGGCTATGGCATTGCTCCTCGTGTGGGGCGTGCTGCTGCACGTTTTCCTTATCGTCCCGATGCTCATGTTCACCAGGGGCATCATCAGCGCCACGGTGCTTGTCTGGAGCCAGGTCATCAACGGAGGCCTGCTGCTGGTCGTCATGTGGCTCGCAGAACGATGGCTCGGTCCCGTTCGAGCGCTGTCGAACTAGCGGCTGGAGCCGCCACCGAACCGAAATTGAGGCGTCTCAATGGGGAAGACACCAATCGTCTTTAGGACCACGCACCGGATCAAGTTCTCGGAGCTCGATCCCTACGATCACGTTGGCACCGGGAACGTTGCAACCTACTACGTCGATCATCGGATGGAGGGGTTGCGGGATCGTCTGGGCTGGGACCTCAAGAAGCTGGCGACCTTACCGTTCATGGCGTGGGTTCGAAGGATCGAAATCGACTTCCTGCGGCCCGCTCGCGGCGATCAAGAGATTGTCATCACGTCGTTCGTCCGTGAATTTCGAGGTTCGGATGCGCTCATCGAGTGCACCATGGCTGACGAGAAGGGCGTTCAGGTGTCGCGGTGCCTAATGACGGTGGCCCATGTCGATAGATCAACGAATCGTGCGACTGACTGGACGCCAGACTTGATGGAGTTATTCTTCGAAGGGCAGACAACGTGAAATGGCTTGCGCACGCGCAAGCCCCTCCGGAGAAGTAAGAGGCCTTGTCGGACATCTATGCGAGGTGTGAAGGTATGGGCAAGCTCGTCTTCGGCATGATGCAGTCCCTCGACGGCTACGTCGACGGCGTCGCGGGCACGTTGGAAATGCCGCCGCCCGGCCCTGCACTTGGCCGTCATTTCACGGAGCATGTCCGCGGCCTGGCGGGCTGCTTGTATGGTCGAAGGATCTACGAGATCATGCGCTACTGGGACGAGGATCGGCCGGAGTGGGATGCCGCCGACCACGATTTCGCGGCGGCATGGCGAGCGCAGCCGAAATGGGTTGTCTCGCGTACGCTGAGCTCGGTCGGCGCAAACGCCACACTCGTCGCGGAGAGCGTCGACGCGTTTGTGCGCCGGCTGAGGAAGGACGTCGAGGGTGAGATCGATGTCGCCGGGCCCGCCCTGGCAGCGAGCCTGACCGATCTCGGCCTGATCGACGAGTATCGTCTCTACTTCCGCCCCTTCGTGCTTGGCGGCGGCAAGCCGTACTTTGCCGGCGCCCGGCCATCCCTCCAAATCATCGCCAGCGATCGTGTCGGCGAGGATGCGGTTCGGCTGACGTGTGTCCCAACCTGAGCATCATTGCGCGCTGCCGGAGAAGCGTATCGTGCCACTCGTTGTTTTTCTGAGGGGCCTCAACGTCGGCGGTCACAGAACCTTCCGGCCTGCCAAACTTGCCGAACAGCTTCGGCACCTCGATGTCGTCAACATTGGTGCGGCAGGCACGTTCGTGGTCCGGCAGCATGTGAGCCGTACCCAGCTGCGCGCTGAAATCAGCCGACGGCTTCCTTTCGACGCCGAAATCGTCATTTGTCAGGGCCACGAGATCGTTCGGTTGCTGTCGCAAGACTTCTTCGCCGGCCGCCCAGTGCGCCCCGATGTCGTGCGCTTCGTGAGCGTGCTGGCCCGGCGGCCTCGCTCGACGCCGGCATTGCCCATGAGCTTCCCTTCGAGAGGCAGGTGGCTGCTCACGGTTCTTGGGCGCGACGACCGGTTTGTCGTCGGTCTCTATCGACGCCAAATGAAGGTGATTGGCTACCTCGCCATGTTGGATCGGGTGTTCGGGGTTCCTGCCACTACACGTGGCTGGAGCACGATGACGTCCATCGCTGAGGCGCTGGACGCGCGCGACCCAAGCTCACCGAGGAGCGCGCTTGATCGCCGGAAATGACGCCTGACCCCTCCATCGAGCGGCCATGCAACTGAGTTGCCGCGGACCGGCATGATGGTGATCGAGGCGGCGTTCACTTGTTCGACAGGGCGACGAGAAGCTCGTCCAGCTGCGCGAACGTCTCGACCGTCGCATCCGCCGCGCCGGTGCCGGCAGCGTCGAGAGCTTCCTTCGAGGGATGGAGCTCGCGCATGACCAGCAGCGTCCTGTCACCCTTGTCCTCGAAGGTCACCGTCGTGACGGGCCCATCCTCACCACCTTCTTCGTTGGTCCAGACGAGGCGCGAGGGCGGCGTCACTTCGAGGTACTTCCCGTGGAACGCCATGGGCTCCGAGGCACCGTGGCCGAACACGAAGCGGTACTTGCCCCCGACACGAACATCCATTTCGCAGGAAAGCAGGGACATGTCCATCGACTTCGGCACCCACCACCGTTTGACCAGCTCGGGCTTGGTCCACGCCTCGAACACGATGCGCGCCGGAGCGTTGAAAGTTCGCGTGACGACGAGCTCACGCTCGGACTTCCGTTCCACAGTCGTGCGGTTCTTCATCGGGGTGGCCTCACTCTCTCTTCTTGCGTCCATCGACCTTCTCCTTACGTTTCAAGTCCTCGACAACCCTGTCCAACTCGTCGAAGCGTGCCTCCCAGAGCCGGCGGTACCTCTCGATCCATGCCGTCTCTTCCTCCAGCCGGCGCGGGCCGAGCCTGCAGGTCCGCACGCGTCCGACTTTCTCGGTGGCGACGAGCCCGGCCTCCTCCAAGACACCGACGTGCTTCTTCATGCCCGTGAGGGTCATGTGAAACTTCGCGGCTAGGTCCGTGATCGAAGCGTCGGAACGTCCGAGCTGCTCCAGAACGCCGCGCCGGGTGGTATCCGAGAGCGCGGCGAACGCGTCGCTGAGGCGGGTGGGCGAATACTGAACCATTCGGTTCAGTATACGTCGTCCGGAGCGGCATGCAAGGTCTTTCTTGCGGGGACAACCGCGACAGTTCCGGCGGCGCCGCCGAACGCGATAACGTTGGGCGGAAACTTCGCGCTCGGCGCGAAGCGCCCCCGGGTCACGCGGGGCAAGATCAGTGGCGCACGACCAAAGGAGAAATGCGATGCCCGAGTCCAAGCCTGTCTTTGATGCGGACGCGTACAAGCGGACGCAGCACGATCAATGGAACGAAGATGCCGCGGCTTGGCATCGCTGGGGACCGACCCTGCAGAATTGGTTCGGCGGCGTCACGAACATGATGCTCGACCTGGCCCAGATCGGGCCCGGGCAGCATGTTCTGGATATCGCAGCCGGGGCAGGCGAGCCGGCCCTCAGCGCTGCCGAACGCGTCGGGCCACGAGGCCGAGTCCTGGCAACGGACCTCTCGGAGAACATCCTCCGATTTGCTCAGCAGATCGCCGACGATCGCAAGCTGGCACACTTCAAGACCCAGGCGATGGATGGCGAAAACCTGGAGCTGCCCGACAGCTCCTTCGATGTCGTACTCTGCCGGTTCGGCCTGATCTACATGCCCCACCGCCAGCGGGCGTTGACAGAGTGGCGTCGTGTTCTCAAACCAGGGGGCCGAGCCGTGGTGTCCGCCTACTCCACGCCTGACAAGAACGGCTGGGGCGCGGTTCCGATCGGCGTCATTCGCAAGCGGGCGCAACTTCCGCCACCGTTACCCGGCCAGCCAGGTCCTTTCAGCCTGGGCGGTGAAGGCGTTCTGGAGGGTGAATTCCGCGAGGCTGGCTTCCAGGGCATCCAGGCCCGCAAGCTCGCCGCCCCGCTGCGCATGTCATCGGCGGCCGAGTGCATTCGCTTCGAGCGCGAATCATTTGGAGCGTTCAATCAGATGATGGCCCAATTGCCGCGCGAGGACCGCGAGGCGGCCTGGGATGAAGCTGAGGTTGCGATGCGGGCATTTGAAGGCCCCAACGGTTTCGAGGCGCCCTGCGAGCCGATCGTGGGCGTTGGAGTGAAGTAGCCGTGGCGCTGGCCTTGATTCTCGTGTGGTACGTATGCATCGGGTTCCTGGCGGCGATCGGCACGATTGCGATCACCAGGAAACAACTCCCCGCAAGAGGAGAGCAAGTCTTTTTCGGCCTCGTACTCGCACCCGTCGCCGGCATGTACTTGGCCTTCACGACGTACTTCGCCGCCAAGAACGCGCTCCCTTCCGAAGCGCTTGCCGCGCTCGTCTTCACGGTGCTGGGTCTGCTCGGAATGCGCCTTCCATCGGTGCTCGCGTTTGCGTATCTCTTGCACGGCGCATGGGATCTACTCCATGAGCTTCACGCGCACGCCGGGGTAGACCTCGGCGGCTCCGCCACGTTGACGGAGATCCCGCTCGCGTACGGCGCGTTCTGCGCCGTGTACGACTGGTGCGTGGCCGCGTACTTCATTACGAGGCGTGAACAGTGGCGTGCTGCAGGGCGGACAGCCGCAGCTGGACTTGCCGCCGTTTCCCTCCTCGTGGCCTCACGCTCCGTGATCGTCGCGGCCGAGACCGGTTCGGACCCACGGGTTCGCCAACAAATCGACGTCTCGTGGGACTTCGGCTCAGGCCCTGGCCGAACTTCCAATCGCTACGTTGGCAAGCGCACGGTCAACGTGCGTTATGGCGCGCCGGCATGTTCCGCCCGCTTTACACTCGAGCGGGCGTCCTTCAGATTCGCTGACGTAGAAAGAGATGGGAGGTCGGTACCGGAGGGTCCTCCATTCCTCATGCTGACGCTACGAAAGCATTTCGCGGGTTCGTTCGAGCTGCTGCCGAAAATAACGATCGCGCAGGACAAGTTAGACGCGAACGGCAAGCTGACGGGAAAGACCGAGGAGCTTGTGTTCCCGTACCGAGAGCGGGAAATGGCCTTTCCTGTCGCGGACTGGGAGCGCGCTGAGATCGATGTAATGATCGGAGCCCCAAGCGAGACAATGGGTCTTCATAACCCGCTCGACTGGTCCGACATCGCCGTCGACTGCGCGGCGGAGGCGCCCAAGTGAAAGGCACATGAGTCCGATCACACACTTTCTCGCGTCCTGGACCTTGGCCGATGTCGGCGGCCTCCGTCGCCGCGATCAAGCGCTCGTCGCGTGGTCTGGTGTCTTGCCGGACGCCGATGGGCTTGGGGTCGTAGTCGACGGCGCGAACCGTTTGCTCGGTCGTCCGGACTCATGGCTCTTCGGCGAGTACCACCACGGCCTTCTGCACGGCCTGCTCGGTTCTATCGCAATCCCAGCCTTGCTCTCGTACTTCGCCGCACGTCGCGCGCGTGTCTTCGTCCTGGGGCTGGTGGCGGTCCATCTCCACTTGCTGAGCGACCTGGTCGGCTCACGCGGGCCTGGCATCGGCGATGTATGGCCGATCCGCTATCTCGCACCGTTCTCGGACCGGCTGTCATTCCAGTGGGCGGGGCAGTGGCCGCTGAACGGTTGGCCGAACATTCTGTTCACGGTGCTACTGCTCGCGTACGCGTTCGGCCGCGCGATCGTTTCGGGTTATTCTCCAGTCGGCGTGTTCAGCAGGGGGGCCGACCATGTATTCGTCACGACCGTTCAACGCCGGTGGCTCGCACTCAGATCGCGGGCGCCCAGCCGAGCGGCCTGACGGAACGGTGGGCTCGGCGCGCTCCCGCGTCACAGCGCGATACTGCGGCACGCGCCGCGCCAGCGTTTGGAGGCATCCGTGAGGCCATCGGTGCTTTACCGGGTCGCTGCTTGCCTGCTCCTCCTCTTTGCCGTCGGGCATACGCTGGGCTTCCAGCAGTCGGACCCGGCATGGGGCGTGAGCGCACTGCTTCAGTCGATGCGGTCGTCTCAATTCACCGTTCAGGGCTTTACCCGCACGTACTGGGACTTCTTCGTTGGAGCCGGGTTCACCGTGGGTGTTCTCTACGTGTTCACCGCGGTGCTGGCGTGGCAGCTGGGCGGCCTTCCGGTGGCGACTCTGGCTTCCATGCGTGCCACGGCGTGGAGTTTCGCGGCCTGCTTCGTGGCTGTCACGGCTCTTAGCTGGCGTCACCTGTTCTGGATTCCGATTGTCATGGCCGGTCTCATTGCAGTTTGTCTTGCCGCCGCTGCCTGGCTGTCGGGAAGCCGCGCCTATTCCGCACGGCATGAGAGCGCCACATGACGACGAGAGGACCGGGCAGAATGGTTCAACGAGCTGACACCAGCATTGGAGGATACGCACGATGAGTATCGCGGAGACCTTCGGCCAGACCGGCTTCGCTCAGTTCATCAACAGCCCTACCGGCCGAGTGGCGCGCATGGTCATCGGCGCCGGCTTGATCACCTGGGGATTCGTTCATCGTGGCGGCACCGCGGGTGTCGTCCTTATGGCGATCGGGGCTGTGCCTTTGGTGGCCGGGCTATTCGACCTGTGCTTGATCAGCGCCGTGCTGGGCGGCCCGATCCGGGGTGCCCGGATCCCGAAGTGCCGGCCATCGGCGTGACGGTCCTGACAACCACTCGCCCTCGGAGGCTCCATGAAGCGCGTCACCGGCATCGGCGGGATCTTCTTCAAGGCAAAGGACGCTCCGGCGCTGCAAGCTTGGTACAAGCGGCACCTCGGAATCGACGTCCAGGAGTGGGGCGGCGCGGCGTTCACCTGGACCGACGGTGAAGGCAAGCCGGTGGCGGGAACCACGGCCTGGCTCATCGCCTCGGCGGAAAGCGACCAGTTTGCGCCCAGCAAGGCACCATTCATGGTCAATTACCGGGTGGAGGATCTCCGCGCCCTCGTCAAGGTCCTGCGTGATGAAGGCTGCAACGTTCTCGATCGGTTTGACGAGTCCGAGTACGGACTGTTTGCCTGGGTCGTCGACCCGGAGGGGAACAAGGTGGAGCTCTGGCAACCGCCCGCCGGCCAATGACGGTCCGCAGCCGACCCTGGCGTAGGAGGAGGCCATGGCGAAGGCATCCAGGCCCACGAAGGCATCCGCGAAGAAGCCGCGCCTCCTCGCCGGAGGCAACCCGCAGATCGTGAAGGGGGACGGCCATGGCCCCGTGCGGGCCTACATCGCGGCGATGCCGGGATGGAAACGAGACGTCGCGAGAAGCAGCTGGCGACGTGGCTCAAGCAGGCGGCCGCCATCCCCGGCTGGAACGGCGGGTCCCCGCGGCAGTACGACGGGGTCGCGATCTAGAAGCACGGCGCCGGCGGTGCCGCCTTGACAATCCATAAGCATTCGCTAATATATCGTCCATGCAGGCTGCAACCGCCGCCGAGAACAAGATCTTCCAGGCGCTGGCGGATCCCAGCCGCCGGGCGATCCTCCAGGCGCTCACGCGGGGCGAAGCGGCGGTAAAGGACCTCACGGCGCGCTTCGACATCTCGCAGCCGGCGGTCTCGCAGCATCTGGCCGCGCTGAAGAACGCCGGCCTCGTGGCCGCCCGGCGGGAGGGGCGTTGCGTCTACTACCGGGTGGAGGCACGCGGGATGAAACCGCTCGTCGACTGGATCGTGCACTACCGGGCGTTCTGGACGGAGCACGTCGATCGCCTGGAACGGCTGCTGGAAAGGATGGAGTCATGAACCCCAACGACAAGACCGCTCCCTCGCAAAGCGAATCGCTCGCGTTCGAATGGGATCTGCCTCACGCGCCGGAGAAGGTGTGGCGCGCGCTCACGGATCCCGCGCTCCTCGCCGAGTGGCTCCTCCCGGTCTTCGGCTTGGAGTTGGAGCCGGGGACGGCGTTCACGTTCAAGACGCAGCCGTACCCGGGGTGGGACGGCACCGTGAGCTGCCGGATGCTCGAGATCGAGACGCACAGGAAGCTCCGGTACGCGTGGAGCGTTCCCTTCCTCGACACCGACGTGACCTTCACGCTCACCCCCACGGCATCGGGCACGCGGCTGTCCCTGGTGCAGTCCGGATTCAAGCCGGAGCAGAAGCGCGAGTTCGGCGGCGCGCGCTACGGCTGGGCCATGATGGGCGGGAAGCTCGTCGACCTGCTCGGGAGGAGCGCATGAGCCGATCGGGCTGGAACGGCTGGATCCGGCAGATCCACCGCTGGCTGTCGATCGCCTTCACGGCGACCGTCATCGCCAACTTCGTGGACATCGCGCGCGGTGGCGGGAATCCCCCCTCCTGGATCACGTACTCACCGCTCGCACCCCTTGCCTTTCTCCTCCTCACCGGTCTTTACTTGTTCGCGCTGCCGTATGCCGCGAAGCGGCGCGCCGGAGGTCGATGACATGAAGAAGGCGCCATCGAAGAAGGCCGGGTCCGCATCGGAGACGATCGACGCGAGAATCGCGGAGCTTTCGGACTGGAGAGGCGAGATGCTCGCCGGGATTCGCGCGCTGATCAAGGCGGCCGACCCGGAGGTCGTCGAGGAGTGGAAGTGGGAGAACCCGGTCTGGTCGCACGACGGGATCATCTGCACCGGCGAGACGTACAAGAAGGTCGTGAAGACGACGTTCGCGAAGGGCGCCTCGCTGAAGGACCCGTCGGGCCTCTTCAATTCCAGCCTCGAAGGGGGCGTCCGGCGCGCGATCGATTTTCACGAGGGCGAGAAGATCGACGCGAAGGCCCTGAAGGCGCTCATCCGGGAAGCGGTGGCGGCGAACAAGGCCTCGGCTCGCGGGTGAGCGTCGCATGAACATTGCCGACGCGCAGCGCGAGGTGCGAACACGTTTCGCCGGCGGCTTCTACGGTCAGGCGGTATCCGGTGTGCTCTGGCTGGCATCGGCGAGCCTCGCGACCTGGGGCCGTCCGGGGGCGGCCATCAGGGTGCTGGTGATCGGCGGCTTCTTCATCTTCCCGGTCACCGAGCTCCTGATTCGCGCGGCCGGGCACGGGTTGGAGCTCAGCAAGGCGAATACGCTTCCGCGGCTCGGCATGCAGGTCGCCTTCGTCTTGCCTTTGAGCATGCCCCTCCTTCTGCCGGTCGGGTTGTTTCGATTGAACTGGTTCTATCCGGCCCTGATGATCCTGCTGGGCGCGCACTACGTGCCGTTCGTCTTTCTCTACGGGATGCGCATGTTCGCCGTGCTGGCGGCCGCCCTGCTTGGGGGCGGCGTGATCATCGCCCTCTACAGGGCGGACAGCTTCAGCCTCGGGGCCTGGTACACCGCGAGCGTGCTCCTCGCTTCCGCGGGCGTGGGCCGGGTGTTGGTGCGGCGCGAGGCCACGGGCAAACCCTCTCGCCGCATCTGACGACGCCGTTGATGCAGTCCCCAAGCGCCGCGACGACCAGAGCCGCCGAGACGATCGTCGCGGCCACCCGGGCGCTGCTGACTCCCGGCACGCCGCGAATCCTCATCGCCCTCGATGGGCCGAGCGGCTCCGGCAAGTCCACGCTCGCGGCGGTGATCGCCGAAGCGCTCGATGCGGCGGTCGTACCCGCGGACGACTTCTTCGCGGCGGAGATCACCGACGCCGGGTGGGACGCGCGCACACCGCGCGATCGCGCGGCCGATGCTCTCGACTGGCGGCGTCTTCGCCGGGACGCGATCGAGCCGCTGCTCGCCGGTCTGCCGGCTCGGTGGCATGCGTTCGACTTCGAGGCCGGTGCGCGGGCCGACGGCAGCTACGCGAACCGCCGCGAGCCCACGACGCGGCGGCCGGCGGCGGTGATCGTCCTCGACGGCGCCTACACCGCCCGGCCGGAGCTCGAAGACCTCGTCGATCTCGCCGTCCTGGTCGAGGCATCCGAGCACGCTCGACACGCGCGGCTCGCCGCGCGCGAGGCTGCGAGCTTCCTTACGGCGTGGCACCAACGGTGGGATGCGGCCGAGAGCTTCTACTTCACGCACGTCAGGCCGGCGTCGTCGTTCGACCTGATCGTCTCGACCTCCTGATTGGCGCCATTTCACGGGCGGAGCCTTCCGCTGTAGACTGCCGACCCAACGATGTCGAAGTAGATGGTCGTGCGTCACACCCGGATCGTCGTCACGCGGTACGGCGGGCCGGACACCCTCCAGGTCATCGAGGAGGAGTGCCCCGAGCCGAAGGTCGGCGAGGTGCGCGTGCGGGTGCTCGCCGCCGGGGTCTCGCTCCCCGACGTGCTGGCGCGCGAGGGGATCCATCCCGAGACGCCCAAGCCGCCGTTCACTCCGGGGTGGGATCTGGTCGGCGTGGTGGACCGGCTCGGTCCCGGCGTCGCCGGCTTCGAGCCGGGTCAGGTCGTCGCCGCGATGCCGATCAAGGGCGCCTACGCGGAGCACGTCTGCCTCCCGCGAGGCGAGCTGGTTCCCGTGCCCGCGGGCCTCGACCACGCCGAGGCAGTCAGCCTCGTGCTCAACTACATCACCGCTTACCAGATGATGCATCGTGCCGCCAAGGTCGAGCGCGGCCGCCGCGTGCTGATCCACGGTGCCTCGGGCGGGGTGGGCACGGCGCTGCTCCAGCTCGGGCGACTCGAGGGGCTCGAGATGTACGGGACCTGCTCGGCGCGAGGCGCGCCCGCGGTCATCGAGCTGGGCGGGACGCCGATCGATTACACGCACCAGGACTTCGTGAAGGAGGTCCGGCGGCTCACCGGCGACGGCGTCGACGTCGTGTTCGACCCGATCGGCGGCGCGCACCTCTGGGAGTCGCGCCGCGCGCTGCGTCGCGGCGGACGCGTGGTCGGGTATGGGCTGTCGACCTCGCTCCGCGGGGAGGGCCTGACCTCGAGCCGGCCCGGCCGCCGCCAGCGTTTTCGCGGAACGGCCGTCTTCGCGATGTACATCCTCGGCGGCCTGATCCTGCCCGGCGGCAGGCGCGTCGTTCCGTACAGCATCCAGACGCTCAAGCGGCTGAAGCCGGAAGCGTTTCGAGAGGATCTGACCACCCTCCTCGATCTGCTGCGAGAGCGGAAGGTGGCGCCGCTCGTCGCGGGGCGGTTCCCGCTCGCCGAGGCGCGGGCGGCACACGAGCGGCTCGCACAGGGGGGTGTGATCGGGAAGCTCGTTCTCGTTCCGGGGATGGGCGCGGGCGCGGCGGCAAACCTCGCCTGACCCGCTTGCGATCGCGCACGGTGCGCCGCCGCCCTTGCCGCCCGGCGCGGCCGGGGCCATGATCGGGCGGCCGCGAGATCCGGGAGGACCACCCCATGGCGCGTGACACGAGCACGATCGGCTGGCTGGAGCAGCCCGAGGATCACGACTACGACGCCGCGAAGTCGTACCTGAGCCTGACGGTGACGGCGGCACAGGCGACGCGCCTGGCGAGCCAGCTCCGGCGGGCTCGCCCGACGAGCTTCAAGGCGAAGGACATCTTCCGCGCCTCGGGGCTGTCGCTGCTCGGCATCAGCAACATGCACGTCGAGAAGGACCGGCGGAAGATCGCGGCGGGGGACAAGCTCTCGCCGATCCTGCTGGTGCGCGACAAGACGAGCGGCCGAGTGATCATCGCCGACGGGTATCACCGGCTGTGCGCCGTGTACGGGTACGACGAGGATGCCCTGATTCCCTGCAAGATCGTGTAGGGAGCGCCGATGCGCACGGCCGCGATCGCGCTCTCCCTCGTCGCCGCGTGGAGCGCGGCCGCGGCGCAGACGCCTGAGCTGGTCGATGTCGGGGGCTACCGGCTCGACGTCGTGCGGGCCGGGGCGGGATCGCCGGCGCTCGTGCTGGTCGGCGGCCTCGGCAATTCGCTCGACACCTGGTCCCCGATCGTGCCCGCGGCGGCGGAGCTGACCTCCGTGGTGGCGTACTCACGGGCCGGGCTCGGACGATCCGAGGCCGGCCCCGCGAGCGTCACGGCGAAGAGCGCCGTCGAGGAGCTGCACCGGCTGCTCGCGGCGCTCCAGGTCAAGCCGCCTTACGTCCTCGTCGGCGCGTCGTACGGCGGAATCCTCGTCCGCCTGTACACGTCGCTCTACCCGGCGGAGGTCGCCGGGCTGGTGCTCGTCGACGCCAGCAGCGAGCAGCAGGTGCAGCGCTGGGGGAAGCTCGACAAGACTTACCCGGCCGCGTTCAAGTCGTTCTTCGAGGAAAGGCTGAAGTCGCTCACCGGCGCCGAGGCCGCCGAGACGCGCGAGTCGATGCGCATCCAGGCCGCGGGGGCGGTCGAGGGGATGAAGCCCGTGCCCGACATTCCGCTCGCGGTCCTGACCAGCATGAAGGTCGACCCGACGGCGACGACGGTCAACGGGACCCGCGAAGGGCACGAGGCGTGGCGCGCCATGCACGAGGAGTGGCTGAGGAGCTCGCACAATGCGGTCCACTTCGTCACGACGCGCAGCGGGCATCACATCCACGAGGAGGAGCCGCTGCTGGTGCTCGAGGCGATCCGGTTCGTCGTCGACCGGGTGAGGACGCAGTGACGGAGCGGGCCTTCGTCGTGTTGCGGTCGCGCGGCCCCGCCTGGGACGACGCGAATCCGCTCGAACGACAAGCCGAGTGGCCGGCGCACGCCGCGTTCATGGACGCCCTGTTCGAAGAGGGGTTCGCGGCGCTGGTGGGTCCGCTCGAAGGCACGCGCGATGCGCTCCTCGTCCTGCGAGCGTCGAGCGCCGAGGAGGTGAGCGAGCGCCTCGCCGCGGATCCGTGGAGCCGGAACGGCCTTCTCGTCACGACGCAGGTCAGCCCGTGGCAGATCCGGCTCGGCTCGATCCGATGACGCTCCGGCGGTCGCGGTGACTCCGGGCGACCGCTGGACCGCCGGCTCGAGCTACGAGCGGTTCATGGGCCGTTGGAGCCGGCGGCTCGCGGCGCGGTTCGTCTCGTGGCTGCAAGTCCCTCGAGGCGCGCACTGGCTCGATGTCGGGTGCGGCACGGGGTCCCTCGCAGGTGCGATCTGCGGCGATGCCGAGCCCGGATCGGTCGTGGGTTGCGACCCGGCGGAGCCGTTCATCGCGTTCGCGCGGGACGAAGTGCGCGATCCCCGCGCGTCGTTCGTGGTCGCGGGTGTCGGGAGCCTCCCGCGCCGTCCCGGCGGATACGGCTGCGTCGTCTCGTCGCTCGCGCTGAACTTGTTCCCCGATCCCGATGCCGGCGTGCGCGAGATGCGCGCCGCCGCCGCGCCCGGCGGCACCGTCGCGGCGTGCGTGTGGGACTACGGCGGCGGAATGCAATTCCTCCGCGCATTCTGGGATGCCGCGACGGCGCTCGATCCGGGCGCGCGGCCGCTCGACGAAGGGGTGCGGTTTCCGCTCTGCGGCCCCGAAGCGCTCGCGTCGCTGTTCCGGGACTGCGGCCTCGAAGACGCTCGCTGCGAGGCGCTCGAGATCCCGACGACCTTCGCCACGTTCGAGGACTACTGGCAGCCTTTCCTGGGAGGAACGGGTCCCGCGCCCTCCTACGTCGCGTCCCTCGACGCCGAGCGACGCTCGCTCCTCGCGCGGGCCCTCGACGAGAGCCTCCCGCGGGGACCGGACAAGACGATCGCGCTCGCGGCGCGTGCGTGGGCGGCTCGAGGAACCGTGAGATGATCCCCGAGAGGATCGCGGTGCCGGCCAGCAAGCACATCGGGATCGCCGCCGTGAGCGCCGAGGGCGCCGCGCTGTGCTACCGCACGATCTGCACGGAAGGCGCGAGCATCCTCGGCCGGCACGGCCATCCGCAGGTCTCGATGCACACCTTCCCCCTCGGCGAGTACATGCGCTTCATCGAGGCCGACGACTGGCTCGAGGCGGGCGGGCTCCTGATGCAGTCGGCGACGAACCTCGTCGACGCCGGTGCCGAGATCTTGATCTGCCCCGACAACACGCTCCATCGAGGGCTCGATCTGGTCCGCGACCGGTCACCGGTTCCGTGGCTCCACATCGCGGAGGAGGTCGCGGCGCTCGCCGCGGCGTGGAACTTCCGGCGTCTCGGAATCCTCGGCACGCGCTACCTGATGGAAGGGCCGGTCTATCCGACGAAGCTCGCCGCCAAGGGGATCGAGCACGTGATCCCCGAGCCCCCGGACCGCGAGGCCATCAACGCGATCATCTTCGACGAGCTGGTCTACGGTTGCTTCGAGGATCGGTCGCGGACGTACGTGCAGGCCTTGATCCGCGGGCTGGGCGAGCGCGGCTGCGACGCCGTCGTGCTGGGCTGCACCGAGATACCGCTCCTCGTCTCGGAATCCGACTCGCCGCTCCCCGCGCTCGACTCGACGCGGATCCTGGCGCGGGCCGCGCTGCGCGAGGCGACGCGCGATCTCGCTTCCTGACAATTCCGGTCGCGTGACGGTGAAGCGGGACGGCCCTAGGATTGTTCCCGTGCCGGAGGTGCGTATGAGCGATCGGTCGGACCGGATCCTCCTGTGGGCTCCCCGAGTGCTCGGCGTCGCGGTGTGCTTCTTCCTCAGCCTCTTCGCGCTCGACGCGTTCGGCCCCGGCAAGACGGCCGCCGAGGGTCTGCGAGATTTCGCGATCCACGTCTCGCCGATGCTCGCGCTTCTCGCGGTCGTCGCGGTGTCGTGGCGCCGGGAGTGGATCGGCGGCGCGGTGTTCACGGGGCTCGCCGTCGTGTACGCGATCTGGGCGCGGGAGCACGCGAGCTGGATCGGCATCATCGGAGGGCCCCTCCTCCTCGTCGGCGCGCTCTTCTGGTTGAGCTGGGGCCGGCACCGGCGCCTTCACGGCGCGACCTAGGCGCGCCGGGTCGGAATTGTCACACGAACGAGTCGACGACACGGCCGCCCGCGGCGTACTACTGGCTCAGGCCACTCACTGCGGGCCGACGGGACGAGGTGGGGCGGAGGGGCCGGTGGTACGCGACTACGCCGCGCGCGATCTCGGGGCGGTCGTCGCCGTGTTCCGGCGATCGGTCCACGAGATCGCCTCGCGAGACTATGATCCCGACCAGCTCGAGGCGTGGGCCCCCGAATCGGCGGATCCCCCCGCTTGGTCCGCTCGCCTGACTGGCGGTGGCGCGTTCGTCTGCCTCCGCGACGGTCGCGTTGTCGGGTTCGGCCGCATCGACGAGCGCGGCGTCGTCGACCTCCTCTACGTCGACTCCGACGCCCAGCGCACGGGCGTCGGCCGCGAGCTGATGGCCCGGATGTTCAGCTGGGCCGCGGGCCGCCGCCTGCGCCGGCTGCACGCCGAGGTGAGCCTCACGGCGCGCCCGTTCTTCGAGCGCATGGGGTTCCGCGTGCTGCGGCGACAGGTCGTCGAGCGTCAGGGCGAGAGGCTCGAGAACTACGTCATGGAGTGCTCGCGATGATCGCCGCGCTGCACACGGTGCTCGCCGCCGCGATCCTCGCCGGTGGAGCGACAGTCGCCGCCGCGCCGCCCGCCGGTCATCCCGCCGCGGAGATCCTCGGGACCTGGCGCGGCACCTCGATCTGCACCGACCGCACGGTGGCCCCCGCATGCCGCGACGAGACCGTCGTGTACACGTTCTCGCCCGGTAACAAGCCGGGCGCCGTGCGCTGGACCGCGGACAAGATCGTCAACGGCGAGCGGCAGACGATGGGCGAGCTGGACATGCGGTTCGACTCCCGCGAGGGCTGCTGGCTGGCCGAGTTCAGCTCGCCGAGCGTGCAGGCCGCCTACTGCCTCAAGGTGAGCGGGACGCACATGGCCGGGACCGGGTGGGTGCTCCCCGGAAGGCAAACGATCCGCAAGATCGAGGTTTCGAAGGACTGAGCAGCCGGCATGACCGAGATCGCTCCCGCGACCGCCGCGGACATGCCGGAGGTGGCCCGGCTGTTCCGGGAGTATGCGGCGTGGGTCGGCGTCGATCTGTCGTTTCAGGACTTCGATCGTGAGGTGGAGAGCCTCCCGGGGGACTACGTTCCACCGGGCGGGATCCTTCTCGTCGCGCGCGTGGCCGGTGAGGTCGCCGGCTGCGTGGCCGCGCATCGGTGGAGCGATGCGACCTGCGAGATGAAGCGCCTGTTCGTGCGCGACGCCTTCCGCGGAGCCGGATGCGGGCGCGCGCTCGTGGAGCGGATCGTGGCCTGGGCGGACGATGCAGGGTACGAGCGGATCCTTCTGGACACGCTGCCCGGCATGACGCAGGCTCAACAACTGTACGGGCGGCTGGGGTTTCGGGAGATCGCCCCGTACCGGCCGAATCCGGTTGCCGGCGCCCGGTTCATGGAGCGGGAGGTCAGGTGATGGGCCAAAGGCAAGTCGAAGGCGCTCCGGGGGATCGTGAGGCAATGGGTCGCCGCGCTGTGAGAATCCTGACGGTCGCATACTTGGCTGTCGGCTTGAGCTCCGCCGCCGGCGCGGCCCCAGCCGACCGCTGCGCTTCGGGATCGATCGGCGACGGGGTGCCGATCTCCCCGATCGGAGCGTTCTCCGACATGCGAACCACGGAGGAGCATGCGTACGGATACACAGTCATGATGTGGCGCGCCGGTGATTGCATGATCGGATTCCTGTCCGTCGCGGAGGGTCTCGCCGGAGATTCGCCGATCGGGATGCTCGAAGATCTCTCGGTCGATGCGAGAAACGGCGTCCTCACGTTCACGGCCAAGTTGACGACTGGCATGACGACCGTCCCCGGTGGGAAGGACCTCGTGCCCTCGCGCGACCTCTTCGCGTTCAAGGGGCGGATGAAGGATCGGGCGATCACGGGCACTATCGAGCGCTCCATGCAGGACGGACGCGGCGTCGCCCCGACGAGGGAGACGATCTCGCTGGCCTTCTCGCCCGAGCAATCGGAGCTGATGCACGGTCCCACGTCCTACGGGGAATGGCGCCGGCAATGGGAGCCGATTCTGCGCCGTCGAGGACCGCAATGGCACTGAGGAACGCCGCGACGGCCGCCTTCCTGGCGCTCGTCGTCACTGTCGGCTGTACCGCGCACGACTCGTCGCCGTCCTACGTCCCGGGCCTCGGCGAGATCATGGGTCTCAATCAGATGCGCCATTCGAAGCTCTGGTTCGCGGGACAGTCCGGGAACTGGCCGCTCGCCGCGTACGAGGTCGACGAGCTCGAGGAAGGGTTCCAGGACGCGAAGACGTACCACCCGACGCACAAGGACTCGCCGGTCGCGATCGCCGACGTGATCGGGCCGATGACCGACGCGCCGGTGAAGCAGCTGCGCTCCGCCATCGACCACCGCGACGTCGCGGAGTTCACGACGGCATTCGACGCGCTGACCAAGGCGTGCAACGCGTGCCACAAGGCCACGACGTTCGGGTTCATCGTCGTGACCCGCCCGTCCGCGCCGACGTACCTGAACCAGAGCTTCGCGCCGGCGGCGCCATGATCGGCTCCCTCGTTCTCGGGAACCGGCGCTTCCGGATAAGATCCGTCTTCACGCTCGGCTTGCTGAAGGCCGCGAACGGCTGGCGGATCGTTGGCTGGTCGTGGGCGAAGAAGTAAAGGGGACGCGCGTCGAGCCGTCGATCCGGACCCTGACGCTGACGCTTATCGCGCTGGTCGCGTTCGCCTCGAACTCGCTCCTCACCCGGGAAGCTCTCGGCGCCCACGAGATCGACGCCGCGAGCTTCACGCTCGTGCGGCTCGCCGCGGGCGCGGCGGTCCTCGCCGTCGTCGTGCGCGCCCGCGCGGGGTCGTTCCGGCCGGCCGGCGGACGCGCGCTGCTCGGCGCCGCGGCGCTGTTCGCCTACGCCGCGCCCTTCTCGTTCGCCTACCTGCGGATCGGCGCCGCGGTCGGCGCGCTCGTGCTGTTCGGCGTCGTCCAGCTCACGATGATCGGGTACGGGATCGCCCGAGGCGAGCGCCCGGGCACGATCGCATGGCTGGGGCTGGCGCTCGCGGTCTTCGGCCTCGCGGCGCTCACGGTTCCCGCCGCGAGCCGCCCCGATCCGCCGGGCGTCGCGCTGATGGCGGTCGCCGGTGTGGCGTGGGGGGCCTACTCGCTCGCCGGGCGGAAGACGCTCGACCCGGTCGCCGCGAACGCGCGGAGCTTTCTGTGGAGCGTTCCGCTGGCGCTCGTGCTCGCCGCGGTGGCGCACGCCTCCGCCGCTGCGACGGCGAAAGGTGTCGGTCTCGCGCTGATCTCGGGCGGCCTCACCTCCGGCCTCGGATACGCGATCTGGTACCGCGCGGTCGCGCGCCTGACGGTGACGCAGGCCGCGGTCGCGCAGCTCTCCGTCCCCGTCATCGCCGCGGCCGGCGCCGCGATTCTCTTGCACGAGCGGCTGGGCCCGCGCTTCGTCCTCTCCGCGGCCGCGATCCTCGCGGGGGTGTCTCTCGTCTTCGCCGCGCGCTACAGTGAACGCCGATGATCGGCGGCCACGCCGGGAAGGAGGCGCCATGCCGGTGCACGTCGTTCGGCTCGGCACGCCGCGGGGGCGGGGCGAGGGACTGCGCATCGGCACCGTCCGCCATCCCCCGCGTGGCGTCCCGAAATCCCGCCACGCGTCGGAAAACTGGTACGACGTCTGGCTGCCGGAGCTGGCCCCGAGCGCGGCGGCGGTCAAGCGCGCGCGGGGTGCGGCGAACGAGCGGGAGTGGTCCTCGTTCGTGAAGGCCTATCGCCGCGAGATGGCGGCACCGGAGCGCGTGCGCCTGATCGCGGTGCTCGCCGCGCTGTCGCGGACGTCGAGCTTTTCCGTCGGGTGCTACTGCGCGGACGAGTCCCGCTGCCACAGGTCGATCCTGCGCGCGCTGCTCGTGGAGCACGGCGCCGTCGTCGCCGGGAACTCCCCGAACTCGCCGTGAGCGCGGCACCCGCGTTCCTGACGGCCTCCTGGCGCGATCTCGTCATGCTCAACTTCGCCGTCGACCCCCGGGTCGTCGCCCCCCTCGTTCCCGCGGGGGCGGAGCTCGACGGGTGGGACGGGCAGACGCTCGTCAGCCTCGTGGGGTTTCGTTTCCTGGGCACGCGCGTGCTCGGCGTGGCGGTGCCGGGGCACGTCGACTTCGAGGAGGTCAACCTCCGCTTCTACGTCCGCCGCAAGGCCGAGGAGGGGTGGCGGCGCGGCGTCGTCTTCGTGAAGGAGATCGTGCCGCGGCGCGCGATCGCCTGGGCCGCCCGCGCGGTCTACGACGAGCCGTACGTCGCGATGCCGATGCGGCACGACGTCGAAGCTCCCGATGGCGCGGCCGCATCGCGCGGCCGGGCCCGCTACGAGTGGCGCCTGGGAGGGCGGTGGCAGGGCCTCTCGGCCGCGTTCGGCGGGCCCGCGGCGATTCCCCCGGAGGGCTCCCCCGAAGAGTTCATCACGGAGCACTACTGGGGGTACACTCGACGGCGAGACGGCGGCACGAGCGAGTACAGAGTGGAGCATCCGCGCTGGCGCGTGTGGACGGCGACCGATCCACGGTTCGACGGCGACGCCTCGGCGCTCTACGGGCCGGCGCTCGCGGCGCACCTGACGGCGGCCCCGGTTTCGGCGTTCGTGGCGGAGGGCTCCGCCGTGACGGTCCGTCGAGGAGTCCGGGTGTGACCTCGATCGAGTTCTGGTTCGATTTCGGGAGCCGCACGGGGGCTCAATGAGCCGGCGACCCGATGACGCCGCCGGGCTCCTCCGCGCGCTCGACGACCCGGAGGGCGAGGCGCGCGCCGGGGCGCTCGAAGGACTGGTGGCCGCCGGAACGGCCGCGGTCCCGGCGTTGACCGAAGCCCTGGGCGATCGGAGCGTCGGCATCCGGTGCGGCGCCGCCATAGCGCTCGGGCGGATGGGGGAGGCGGCCAAGCCGGCGATTCCCGCGCTGATGCGCGCGCTGCGTCAGGGGGTGCGCCCTCAGATGCCGGACCTCAGGGATCCACGAGCGGACGCGGCGAAAGCCCTTGGCGCGCTCCGGGCGGCGGAGGCGCTGCCGGCGCTGATCGAATCGCTCGCCGATCCGAACACTCTGTGCGTCGCGGCCGCGCTGGCGCTCGCCAAGCTGGGAGACCGAGCGGCGACGGCACCGCTCGTTGCGGTGCTCCTCGATGCGAACAAGTTCTGGGTGCCGCGCGGTGCCGCCGCGGTCGCGCTCGGGAATCTCGGCCGGGTGGCGGCGGACGCGGTCCCCGCGCTCGAGACCGCCCTGACCTTCGTGCCCGACGAGGAGAACGAGAACTGGGACGGGAGAGCGCGCGAGGCGGTGGCCGACGCGCTCCGCAGGATCGCGGACCCGTCGCTTCCGACTTCGCTCAAGGGGAAGGGGTACCGGTACGAGATGTGGGGGATCTTCTGAGTGGACTTCCTTCGCCGTCACTGGTGGATGATTCTCGTGGTCGCGCTGATGGGCGTGTTCGTTTGGCGCGCCGCGCGAGGGCGAGAGCCGAGGAGGACGAGATGATGAAGGGCACACCGAAGTCCACGGACGCGTACCTGAAGGCGGTCCCCGCGGACCAGCGCGCGGCGCTGAGCAAGCTGCGCCAGGCGATCAAGGCCGCGGCGCCGCAGGCGGAGGAGTGCATCTCGTACCAGCTCCCCGCGTTCCGGCTCGACGGGAAATTCTTGGCGTGCTTCGGCGCGGCGAAGAGCCACTGTTCGCTGTATCCCGGCTCGTGGGCGATCGAGGCGCACGCCGGCGACCTGAAGAAGTACTCGGTCAGCAAGGGCACGATCCGGTTTCCGGCCGATCAGCCGCTCCCGGCCACACTCGTGAAGAAGCTCGTGAAGGCGCGCATCGCGGACATGAGGGGCATGGGCCGATGAACAAGGCGTTCCTCGCCCTCGTGTGCGTCCTGCTGGCCGCATGCGCCCCGGCACATGGGCCGAGCGCGACGGCAAGTCCGGGCCGCGCCCCGGTCGACGCGCCCGATCATTTCCTGGTCCTCGACATCAAGAGCGGGGTGACGCTCGAGCCGTCGCCCGACATGGCTTGCCGGAACCCGCTCGTCGATCCGAAGACGGGGACGCAGATCCGGCTCCTGCGCTCGAGCGAGGGGCACGGGGACTACGCCGTGACCGACGGCCGTTACGGCGTCGGCGCGCACGAGGTTCTCCGCATCGCGTGCGCGACCGGGAAACCTGTCGGGATCTTCCCGAGCGAAGGCGACTGAACGCGTTATCCTGGCGCGCGATGCCGATCGAGATCACGACGGAGCGTCCGGACTCCGACGATGCGCGCGCTCTCATCGAGGAGCTGGAGGGGACGTTGGCGGCCCTGTACCCGAGCGAGAGCCGCCACGGGTACAGCGTCGACAAGTTGATCCGCCAGTCGGTGGCGTTCTTCGTGGTCCGCAGGGACGGCGAGCCGGCGGGGTGCGGCGGCGTGCAGCTCTTCGGACGGGAGTACGGGGAGCTGAAGCGGATGTACGTCCGCCCTGACCATCGCGGCACGGGGCTCGCCAAGCGGATGCTGGAGCACCTCGAGGCGTTCACGCGCGGCCACGGCGTGGGCCTGCTTCGCCTCGAGACGGGGATCCACCAGAAGGCGGCGATCGCCCTCTACGAAGGGGCGGGCTTCCGGCGGATCAGGCCGTTCGGCGAGTACAAGGACGACCCGCTCAGCCGCTTCTACGAGAAGCGCATCGACTGAACGCGGCGCTTTCGCTCCGGGACGAACGGGTCTAGACTCGCAGCCCAAGGAGGCACCGCGATGGGCAAGCTCCTGGAGTTCAGGCCGAAGGATGGGCGAGGCCCCAAGGACGACGACAACCTGCTCGACGGTCTCACCGGCCTCGCGGTCGTCATCGAGGATCTCGACACCGTCTCGGTCGAGACGGGGCTGAACCGGACGATGCTCCAGGCGCTGGCCGAGCGCCTCCTCATCGAGGCGCAGATCCCGGTCGTGCCGCTCGCCGCGATCGGCGTCGACCCGCAGTCCGCCGTGCTCTACATCCAGATCGGCGCCGAGCGCTCCGCGAGCGGCGAGATCGCCTGGCTGATGAGCCTGCAGGTCTGCGAGAACGCGGTCCTCGTGCGCGACTCCGATCGCCGCGGCGGGGTGGCGACCTGGACGACCAACGGCGTCTTCTCGTCGTCGCGGACCGACTTCCTGCGGGACGTGGTCGAGGCGGTCGACGAGGGGATCGAGCGCCTTCGCGCCTCGTTCCGCGTCGCGGAGCACGCGTAGCGGGGACGTCCCACGCGTCTCGCCGATCCCGCCATGATCACGATCGACGACGTCCGCACCGCACGATCGCGCATCGCCGGGCGTGTGAAGCGCACGGCGCTCGAGCGGAGCGCGACCCTCTCGCGCGATCTCGGCACGAACGTATACCTCAAGCTCGAGCTGTTCCAGCGGTCGGGCTCGTTCAAGCCGCGCGGGGCGTTCGCCCAGATCCTCGAGCTGCCTGCGGCTGCCCGCGCGCGCGGGGTCGTCGGGGTAAGCGGGGGAAACTTTGCGCAGGGCCTGGCGCTCGCGGCGCGCGAGCTCGGGATCCCCGCGATCGTCTGCATGCTCGCAACCTCGCCGAAAGCTTCGATCGAGGCGACGCGAGGGTACGGGGCCACGGTCGATCTCGCGCCGTCGTTTCCGGAAGTGTTCGCCCGCGCCGAGCAATACGCGCGCGAGGGGTGGACCCTCCTCCATCCGTTCGACCGCCCGGCGCAGATGGCCGGCGCCGGGACGATCGGCCTCGAGATCGTGGAGGACCTCCCGGCGGTCACGGACGTGTTCGTCAGCGTCGGCGGGGGAGGACTGTTCACCGGGATCTCCGTCGCCGTGCATGCGTCGGCACCTCGCACGCGCGTGTGGGCCGTCGAGACCGAAGGGGCGGATGCGCTGGGCCAGGCGCTTCGCGCCGGGAAGGTCGTCCAGATCACACCGACCTCGCTCGCCAAGACGCTCGGCTCGCCGTACGCCGCGGAGGACGCGCTGGCGCTCGTGCAGGCCGCCCCGGAGCAGTACGCCCTCGTGTCCGACCGCGAGGCGTTCGCGGCCGGCGCGTACCTGCTCGAGCGCGCGAAGATCAACGCCGAGCTGGCCGCGTCGTGCACGCTCGCCGCCGCCCGGAGGCGTTCCGGACGGTTCACCGAGCACGATCACGTCGTGCTCGTGATCTGCGGCGGGAACGTCTCGCTCGAGGACTGGGTCCGCCATCGCGAATTGCTCGGATAACGGGAGGCCAGAGATGCCCAAGAGCGCGAAGTCGTTCGTGAAGAATCACCGGGAGGCCAAGCGATGAGCCCGATGCGCGTCGTGCTGGCCGCGCTGGCGGGATTCGTCCTCTACTTCGCCATGGGCGCGGTCGTGTTCGCGATGTCCCCGCTGCGCCACGAGTTCGAGCGGTACCCCGCCGTCTACCGGTCCGCCGAGGGGATCAAGAAGACGATGCCCTTCGGCATGGCGGCGATGCTCCTGGCCATGCTGTGTCTCGCCGCGCTCTACGCCCTGCTCGGCGGGACCGGGGCGGGATGGGTCCAGGGCACGCGGTTCGGGGCGCTCATCGGGGCGTTTTCCGTCTGCTCGTTCGTGATCCACAATCACGTCAACCTGAACATCGGATGGCGCCTGACGATCGGGCAGGCGATCGCGTACTTCGTGCAGTGGACGCTGGTGGGGACCGTCATCGGGCTCGTCTACCGGCGGAGCTAGTCTCGACGTGGCCCGCTTCGCGGCACTGCTCCGCGGGATCAACGTCGGCCGCGCGAAGCGGATCGCCATGGCCGACCTGCGCGACGCATTCGAGTCCCTCGGCTACCGGAACGTGAGGACGCTCCTCAACTCCGGAAACGTCGTCTTCGATGGCCCCGCGCAGCCCGTCGCCCGGCACGCGGCGCGGATCCGCAAGTCGGTCGCGGACGACCTGGGCGTCGACGCGCTGGTCGTCGTCAAGACGGCGGACGAGGTGGCCGGCGCGATCGCGGAGAACAAGCTCGCGAAGATCGCGACGGACCCCAAGCGCCTCCTGGTCGTGTTCACCACGGATGCGAAATCGCTCGCGGCACTGGCGCCGATCGAGAACTCGGACTGGGGCGCCGACACGTTCCGTGTGGGAAAGTATTCGGGCTACGCCTGGTGCGCGAGCGGACTGCTCGACGGCAAGCTCGGCAAGGACCTCCTGCGCATCCTCGCGGATGCCGGGACCACCCGGAACTGGGCCACCGGTCGAGAAGATCGGCGCGCTCCTCGGCTCGAAAGGAGAGCCATGAGGGACAAGGTCGTCGTGATCACCGGTGCTTCGAGCGGCATCGGCGCCGCGCTGGCGAGGCATCTCTCTGCGGAGGGCGCGCGCGTCGTGCTCGTCGCGCGGCGCTCCGAGAGCCTCGCGGCCGTCGCGCGCGACTGCCGGGGGGAGACGCTCGCCGTGACCGCCGATGCCACCGCGCGCGAGGACGTCCGGCGCGCCGTGCGCGCGGCGATCGATCGGTTCGGACGGATCGACGTGTGGGTGAACAACGCCGGCCAGGGGATTTCCCGCCCGCCCTCGGAGCTGACCGACGCCGACGTCGACACGATGATGCGCGTGAACGTGATGTCGGCGCTCTACGGGATGCAGGAGGTGCTGCCGCAGTTTGCCTCCCGGGGCTCCGGCCACATCGTCAATATCTCCTCGATGCTCGGACGGATCCCCTACGTATCGTTCCGCTCGGCGTACTGCGGCGCGAAGCACTTCCTGAACGCCCTGACCGCCACGTTCCGCGCGGAGATGGAGCAGAGCCATCCCGGCATCAAGGTCTCGCTCGTCTCCCCCGCGGTGGTGGGGACCGAGTTCGGCCTCCACGCGATGCACGGCGGACCGGACTCGCGCTCGTTCGCGGAGAGCCAGAGCGCCGAGGAGGTCGCCGCGGTGATCGCCGGCGTCATCGCATCGCAGCAGCCGGACGTTTACACGCGCGCCGGCCTCAAGGCGCGCGTCACCGAGTACTTCGCGAAGACCGGGGTCGACCCGTCACCGGAACCGCGCTAGTCTCGAATTCTGGGGGCACGCTCGGAAAGGAAGGACGACATGAAGATCGGTATCCTCGGATCGGGCCAGGTCGCGCAGACGCTCGGCGCCGGCTTCCTGAGGCACGCCCACGAGGCGATGCTCGGCTCGCGCTCGCCGGAGAAGCTTTCCGGCTGGAGGGAGAAGAACCCCAAGGGACGCGCCGGGTCGTTCGCGGAGGCCGCGCGCTTCGGCGAGATCGTCGTGCTCGCCGTCAAGGGCCTCGGGGCCGCGGACACGATCCGCGCCGCCGATCCGGCGGGCCTCGCCGGAAAGATCGTCATCGACACGACCAACCCGATCGCCGACGCGCCGCCGGTCGGCGGCGTCCTGAAGTACTTCACGACGCTCGACGACTCGCTGATGGAGCGACTGCAGCGGGAGTTCCCGAAGATTCGGTTCGTGAAGGCGTTCAACTCCGCCGGGAACGCCTCGATGGTGAACCCCGAGTTCAAGGGCGGGCGGCCCTCGATGTTCTACTGCGGGGACGACGAGAGCGCGAAGCAGGAGGTCCGGAAGATCATAGAGCTGTTCGGCTGGGAGGCCGAGGACGCCGGCCCCGCCGCCGCCGCGCGCGCGATCGAGCCGCTGTGCATGCTCTGGTGCATCCCCGGCTTCCTCCGGAACGACTGGTCGCACGCGTTCAAGGTGGTCCGGTAGGGCGACCCGCGCGTGCTCGATCCCCGGATCGCGAAGACGATCGTGTTCGTCGCGGCGGTCGCGACGATCGTCATTCGGGCGCCGCACGGGCGGCGCAGCCGGACCGTCCCGATCGCGCGTAACGCGAAGGGAGCCCTCGAGACGACCCTGCTCATGCTGGTGATGGCCGGGTACGTCCTGCCGGTGCTGTGGATTGCCTGGCCCGTGTTCCCGTTCGCCGACTATCCGCTGCGGGCGGTCCCTCTGCTGGCCGGAACCGTTTCCTTCGTCGCCGGCCTCGTCCTCTTCCACCGGGCGCATGCCGATCTCGGCACGAACTGGTCGGCCACGCTCCAGGTCCGCGAGAACCACACGCTCGTCACGGAAGGGGTCTACCGCCGCATCCGGCACCCGATGTATGCCGCGCTCTGGCTGTATGCGATCGGGCAGGCGCTGGTCGTTCCGAACTGGATCGTGGGACCGGCGTACCTGGTCACCTTCGGCTTGCTCTACGCGCTCCGCGTGAACGCGGAGGAGCGTCTGATGCGCGAGCGGTTCGGCAACGCCTACGAGGCGTACCGGGCGCGGACCAAGCGCCTCGTCCCGGGCATCTGGTAGAAGCACAGGATGAGCACGCCGCCAACGCCATCGACCGATCAGGTCCGGGCCGACTTCGACCGGCTGGCCACGCTCGAAGGACCGGGTCCGGATCACAACGCCGTGTACCACCGCTTCCTGCTCGACCATGTGCCGCCTCGGGCCGGGGAGGCGCTCGAGGTCGGGTGCGGCCGCGGGGAGTTCGCACGTGCCCTCGCGCGCCGCGCGGCGCGCGTCACCGCGATCGACCTGTCGCCCGAGATGATCCGGATCGCGCGCGAGCGATCGGTGGGGCTCGCCAATCTGGAGATCGTCGAGGCCGACATCCTCTCGTTCCCGCTCGAGGAGAGCCGGTACGACTACATCGCGTCGATCGCGATGCTCCACCACGTCGAGGCCGGGGCCGTTCTCGTGAAGCTCGCCCGCGCGCTGCGGCCGGGCGGAAGGCTCGCGATCCTCGACGTGCGGAGCGCACGCGGCCCCCTCGAGCATATCTTGGCGCTCTCCGCGGGAGGGTGGATGCGGCTCCTGTCCGGGCGTCTGCGCCCCGATCCCGCGGTCCACGCGGCCTGGGCGGAGCACGGCCGGCGCGAGCGCTACCTCACGTATGCCGAGGCGCTCTCGCTCGGGCGCGCGTACCTTCCGCGGTGCACCGTCCGTCGCCACGTTCTGTGGCGTTACTCGATCGTCTGGGCGAAGCCGGGAGGTGCCGCGTGAACGACGCTCCGATCGATTGGCGGCGCGGCGACTTCGTCGTCTCGACCGATCGCGGGCGCATCGACGCCGGGCGCGCCCTGGCACTGCTCCGGGAGACGAGCTGGGGCGGCGGCCTGACGCTTCCCGTGCTTCGGACCGCGATCGCGCACTCCGTCTGCTTCGGCCTGTACCGGGGGAAAGACCTCCACGGTCTCGCCCGCGTGGTCACCGACCTCGCGACCTACGGATACCTCACCGACGTCGTCGTGGCCGAGGAATCGCGCGGCCTGGGGTTGGGGCGCTTCATGATGGAGTGCGTACTCGAGCATCCGCGGCTCCAGGGATTCCGCCGGATGGCGCTGCTGACCCTCGATGCGGCCGGGTTGTATGCGGCCCTGGGATTCACGGAGGGACCGGGCGACCTGACGTACATGGAGCGACGGTGATCCTCCGGACGGATCTTCGGCCGGGGGACCGGGAGGAGATCGTCGCCCTCCACGGCGTCACGTACGCGCGCGAGCACGGCTTCGATGCGAGCTTCGAGACGTACGTCGCCGGGCCGCTCGAGGAGTTCGCGCGCCGCGGCTCGGACCGGGAGCGGATCTGGATCGCGGAGGACGCAGGCCGGATCGTGGGCTGCGTCGCGATCGTCTCCGGTGAGGCCGGGTCGGCGCAGCTCCGGTGGTTTCTCGTGGCCCCTCCGGCACGGAGGCTAGGGCTCGGCCGGCGGCTCCTCGACGAGGCGGTCGCCTTCGCCCGCGACCGGGGATATCCCGAGGTCGTCCTCTGGACGGTGTCGGCGCTGGCCGCCGCGGCCCGCCTCTACGCGGCCGCGGGGTTTACGCGCGTCGAAGCGATTCCCACCCGGAACTGGGGGGTCGAGGTGGTCGAGGAGAAGTACGCCCTGGAATTCCGCCCGGCGCTTCCCGACGGCCTCGTCGTCGCGGTCTGCACGCGTGCCGCGCACGGGATCGGGAAGACCCCGCTCCCCTCGATCGAGCTTCTCGCGGGGCTCGGCGCTCGAGGAGACGCCCACTGCGGGGACCGGGTGCGGCATCGCTCGCGTGTCGCGCGCGACCCCTCGCAGCCGAACCTCCGCCAGGTCCACCTGATCGCCGCCGAGCTGATCGAGGATCTCGTCGCGCGCGGGTTCGCCGTCGGCCCGGGTCGAATGGGGGAGAACCTCACGACCCGGGGGATCGCGCTCCTCGAGCTTCCCGCGGGTGCGCGGCTCGGGGTCGGGGAGAGCGCGGTCTTGACGATCACGGGCCTTCGCAATCCGTGTCCGCAGCTCGACGAGATCCAGCCCGGCCTGATGGAGGCGGTCCTGCGCCGCGATCCCGACGGAACGCTCCACCGCCTCTGCGGGGTGATGGGCGTCGTCGAGGCGGGAGGGCGCGTGCGCGCGGGGGACCCTGTCCGTGTCACACTACCGCGGGAACCCCACGCGGCGCTCCAGCCCGTCTGAGCGTCCTCGGGGGGCGCGGGACCAGGGGAGGGGGACCGTGAAGCCGAAGGACATCTTGAGCCTGCTCGGGATCCGTCCCGCCGCGAGGACGTACGGCTCCGCGGTACGGACGTTCGACCTGCCGAAGGACGGCCGCGTCGAATACGCGCAGTGGCTGCACCCTCGCGAAACGGAAAAGGCGATCCGCCAGGACGCGGTCGATGCGCTGCGCGGCTTCATCCGCCCCGGCGACGTCGCGATCGACATCGGCGCGCACACGGGCGACTCGACGCTACCGATCGCGCTCGCCGCCGGTCCCACCGGGTGCGTGCTCGCCCTCGAGCCCAACCGGTTCGTCTATCCGGTCCTGGCGCGAAACGCCGCGCTCAACACCGAGAAGGCCCGCATCGTCCCGCTGATGTTCGCCGCGACCCCCGAGGACGGCACGGTCGAGTTCGAGTACTCGGACGCCGGCTTCTGCAACGGCGGCCGCCACGAGGGGATCAGCCGGTGGCGGCACGCGCACGCGTTCCGGCTCGCGGTCGAGGGACGCAATCTCGACCGCTACCTGCGCGCCCATCACGCCGAGCTGCTGCCGCGCCTGCGGTACATCAAGGTCGACGCAGAGGGATTCGACCTCACGATCCTCGGCACGCTCGACCGCCTGATCGCGGAGCGAAGGCCCTTCATCAAGGCCGAGGTGTACAAGCACACGGGCCGGGAGCGGCGCGAGTGCCTGTTCGACTTCCTCGCGGCGCACGGCTACGCTGTCCATCATTTCGACGGCGAGGCGCGCTACCGCGGGGAGCGCCTCGAGCGCTCCGACGTGATGCGGTGGGCGCACTACGACGTCTTCTGCGATCCCGGGACGGAGGCGCCGCGCGCGGGGACGGCGGCGTCCCGCGCCGTGGCGGCGGCCCCGGTCTCGTGATGGGGTCGATCGACCTCGAGCCGCTGACCGAGGCCGCGCTCCGCGAGATCGTGGAGTCGCCCGCCGCGTTCGCTGCCGCGCACGGTCTGGCGCTGGGGCCGCACGAGGAGCTGCTTCGGTCGACCGCGCGGGACTCCCGGGAGTTCCGCGAGCGCGCGCATCTCGTCGAGCCGTGGGCCGGGTATCTCGCCGTCGATCCGGCCACGGCCGCGATCGTCGGGACGTGCAGCTTCACCGGACCGCCGGATGCGGACGGTGCCGTCGAGATCGCCTACACGACCTTTCCCGCGCACGAGGGGCGTGGGTACGCCACCGCGATGGCGCGCCGGCTCCTCCTGCGCGCCACGGAGTCCCCCGCGGTGCGCGTCGTGCGCGCGCACACGCTCCCGGAGCGCAACGCGTCGACCCGGATCCTCGAGCGCGTCGGGTTCGTGCGGGCGGGGGAGGCCCACGATCCGGATGCCGGGACGGTCTGGCGCTGGGAGTGGCGCCGGTGAGCCTCGACGTCCGCCCCGCGACCCTCGACGACCTCCCCGCGATCACCGCGATCTACAACCATTACGTCGTGCACAGCCACGCGACGTTCGACCTCGAGCCGGTGTCGCTCGATAATCGCCGGGAGTGGTTCTCGCACTACGCCGCGACGGGGCCGCATCGTCTTCTCGTCGGCGTCGAGGCGGGGCGTATCGCGGGGTACACGATGAGCAGCAAGCTCCGGCCGAAGCCCGGATACCTGACCTCGATCGAGACGACCGTCTACGTCGACGCCAGCGGCCTCGGGCGCGGCGTTGGCCGCGCCCTCTACGCCTCGCTGCTCCGGGCCGTGTCGGGAGAGGACCTGCGCAAGGCCTTCGCCGGGATCGCGCTCCCGAACGAGGCCTCGATCGCGCTCCACCGGGCGTTCGGCTACACCTCGCTCGGGATCTTCCGCGAGGCCGGGCGGAAGTACGGCCGGTACTGGGACGTCGAGTGGTTCGAGCGGCCGCTCCCGTACGAAGGCGCCTGAGGGGGCGCGATGACCTTCCACGATCATTACTCGGCGGTGGCCGGACGGTACGCGTCGTACCGCCCGCGCTATCCGGCCGCGCTGGCGCTCTACCTTGCCGACCTGGCACCCGGGCGCGAGCGCGCGTGGGACTGCGGGACGGGAAACGGCCAGGCGGCCGTCGCCCTGGCGGAGGCGTTCGCGCAGGTCGTCGCGACCGACCCCAGCGCCGGCCAGCTCAGCCACGCGCAAGCGCATCCGCGCGTGAGCTACCGGATCGGGCGCGAGTCGGAGTCGGGGCTTTCGCCACGGTCGGCGGACCTCGTGACCGCGGCGCAGGCCGCGCACTGGTTTGATCACGCGGCCTTCCACCGGGAGGTCGCGCGCGTGCTGCGGCCGGGAGGAATCCTGGCCGTCTGGTGCTACGAGCTGATGTCGATCGACCCCGCGATCGACACGGTCGTGGACCGCTTCTACCGCGTGCGCGTCGGGCGCTACTGGCCCCCCGAGCGGAAGTCGATCGAGCACCAGTACCGCGACCTCCCGTTCCCGTACCCCGACCTGACCGCTCCCGCGTTCACGATGGAGACGATCCTCGACCGCGCCGGGCTCCTCGGCTACCTCGGAACTTGGTCGGCGGTGCAGCGCTGCCGGGCGGCGGAAGGGATCGATCCGATCGCGGAGCTGACCCCAGAGATCGAGCGCGCCTGGCCCGACGCCGCCGAGCGCAGGCGCGCGGTCTGGCCGCTGACGATCCGTCTGGGGCGCGCCCCGGGAGACGAGGCGGGCCGATGAGCGGCCGGCGGGAAGAGCTGCGCCTCCTCGAGGAGGCGCTCGCGGTGCTCGACGGCTCGTTCTCGCGGCTTCCCGGGGTCCCGGCCGCCCCCGATCCTCCCGCGTTGCGCGAGGCGCTGCTCGCGGCCGCGGCGCGCATGGCCGACAACTATCCGTACCACCACCCGCTCTACATGGGGCAGATGCTCAAGCCGCCGCACGCCGTCGCCCGCCTGGCCTACGCGCTCGCGATGGTCCTGAACCCGAACAACCACGCGCTCGACGGAGGCCGCGCGAGCTCGGCGATGGAGAAGGAGGCGGTCGCCGCGATCGCCGCGATGTTCGGCTGGACCGCGCATCTCGGGCACCTGTGCGGCGGCGGGACGATCGCCAACTTCGAGGCGCTCTGGGTCGCCCGCGAGCGGGCTCCGGGAAAGGCGATCGCCGCATCGGCCCAGGCGCACTACACGCACTCCCGTCTCGCGGCGGTGCTCGGGGTCCCGTTCGTGGCCGTCGCCGCCGATGCGCGCGGCCGGATGGATCCGGGAGCGCTCGAGCGCGCTCTCGCGGCGGGGACGGTCGGAACGGTCGTCGCGACGCTCGGCACGACGGCCGCCGGCGCCGTCGACCCGCTCGGGCCCATTCTCGAGATCGCGCGCCGGTCCGGCGCCCGCGTGCACGTCGATGCCGCCTACGGCGGCTACTTCACGCTCGTCGACGATCTCGAGCCCCCCGCACGCGCGGCGTTCGACGGCATCCCGGAGGCCGACTCGATCGTGGTCGACCCGCACAAGCACGGGCTTCAGCCGTACGGGTGCGGGTGCGTCCTGTTCCGCGATCCCGCCGACGGCCGGTTCTACAAGCACGACTCGCCGTACACGTACTTCAGCTCCAAGGAGCTGCACCTGGGAGAGATCTCTCTCGAGTGCTCGCGGGCGGGGGCCTCGGCGGTCGCGCTGTGGACCACGATGCGGATGCTCCCGCTCGAGCGGAGCGGGACGTTCGCGCGCTCGCTCGCGGCGTGTCGCGCCGGGGCGCGCGCTCTCCATGGTGCGCTCTCGCGCGATCCGCGGGTCGTGCCGCTGTTCGCGCCGGAGCTCGACATCGTCGCGGCGGTCGTGCGCGCGGACAGGGCGACGGGGGCGGGGGAGGCGGCGCGCCGGGTGTTCGATACGGCCGCGGAGGCGGGATTGCACCTCGCCCTCGCGAGCTTTCCGCGCGCGATGGTCGAGCCGGCTGGGGCGGTGGGGCTCTGGGACCGCGACGACGTCCTGTGCCTGCGGGCCTGCGTGATGAAGCCGGAGCACGTCGACTGGATGCCTGAGATCCTCTCCCGCCTCGACGCGGCGCTCTCCGCGGGAATCGGCGCGTGAGCCGCGCGCGCCTTCTCGCGCGCCGCGCGGTGATCGGATCTCTCGGGGTGCTGCTCCTGATCCAGCTCGTTCCGTACGGCCGCCGGCACACCAATCCGCCGGTGGCCGCCGAGCCGAAGTGGGACTCTCCCGCGACGCGGGAGCTGTTCTTCCGCGCGTGCAAGGACTGTCACAGCAACGAGACGAGGTGGCCCTGGTACAGCTGGGTCGCGCCGTCGTCCTGGCTCGTGCAATGGGACGTCGACCAGGCGCGGAAGCAGTTCAACATCTCCGAGTGGAACCGGACGGATCAGGAGGGGTACCAGGCCTCCAAGCTCGTCACCGAGGACTGGATGCCGCCGAACAAGTACCTGATCGCGCACGCCCACGCGCGCCTCGCCGCCGCCGACAAGGCCGCGCTCGTCGCCGGCCTCGCCGCGACGTTCGGCACGCGGCGCCCTAAGGGTCCGCGCGACCTTCAGGAATCGATCGAGATGCCGTGAGGCGCGCGCGCCGGGCCTGCCGCCACGAGCGGAACGCCCGCAGCAGGAACGCCGCCGCGAACCACGCCCCGATCGCGGCGGCCGGCCAGGACACCACGTGCGGCCACCGGAACGCGACGACGCCGAACAGGGCGAGGCCGGCCGCGGCGACGACGAGGATCCGGCCCTCGCCCGTCGCGAGCTCGCGCGGCTGTGTAAGTGCCTCGCCGACGGCGCCCCCGAGGCGCAGCGCCCCGGCCGCGGCGCGCCCGGCGCTTCCCGCCATCGCACGGCGGACGGCCGGCTCGCGCTCGGGGGCGACCGGAGTCGCTGCCACGTGCCGGCGCTTCCGCAGGAGCACGATCTCCGTCGCGTGCTCGAGGTCGTCGGCGTAGCACTCCTCGAGCCGCTGCGCGACGCGCTCGTCCTCGATCGCCACGTCGAGCTCGTAGTTGCTGATCAGGCTCGCGACGTTGAGGTTGGTCGAGCCGACCCGGGCCCAGCGGCCGTCGGCGACCGCGGTCTTGGCGTGCAGCATCGTGCCGTTCCACTCGAAGACGCGGACGCCGGCCTCCAAGAGGGACCGGTACCCCGAGCGCGACAGCGGCGAGAGGATAGCGATGTCGGAGGCCCCGGGGACGAGGACGCGGACGTCCACGCCGTCGCGCGCCGCCGAGCGGAGCGCCTCGACGTAGGGCGCCATGGGGACGAAGTAGGCGTCGGTCAGCCAGAGGCGGCTCCGGGCGAGCGCCGCGATGAGCTGGTCGACGCGGAACAGGCCGGCGGCCGACGGCGCGTCCGCGATCACCCGGACGGCCGTCGCACCGGCCGGCGCGATCGAGGCCGCCTCGGTGCGCTCGGCGTCGGGGATCGGAGGCCCCGCGATCGACCAGACCTGGGCGAAGGCCCGCTCCACGTCCGCGACGGCGGGCCCGCGGATCTCGACGCCGGTGTCGCGCCAGGGCTCCCGGCCGCGCAGGGGATCGCCGAGCCACGCGGCGCTGACGCACAATCCGGTGACGTACCCGAGCGCGCCGTCGACCACGATCGACTTGCGATGGTCCCGGGACAGCCAGCCGAGCGGGCTGTCGAAGCGAGGCGGGTTGAACGCGCGCACCTCGCCCCCCGCGGCGGCAAGCGGCTTCCAGAATCCGCGACCGAGCTTTCCGGGGGAGCCGAGCCAGTCGTAGAGAACCCGCACGCGGACCCCCGACCGGGCCTTCTCGACGAGCGCGTCGCGGAAGGAGGCGCCGACGGCGTCGTGCTCGATGATGTAGCTCTCGAACAGGATCGAGCGGGTCGCGGCCCGGATCGCATCGTGCCACGCCGGGAAATGCTCGGCGGCGTTCCGCAGGACGCGGACCGCGTTTCCGCCCACGAGCGGTGCCCCGGCCGCGCGCGAGAACGCTTGGTCGGCGAGGAGCCGGACCGACGCGGGGCGCGCGGAGGCGACGGGGAGGTCGGGCACGGCACGATCTTAGGGGAGATCCGGCGGACTTGCGCCATCGCGTAAACTGCGGCGACGGGACCGACGCGACGAAAGGACCTCCCGAAATGGCGATCGACCTGCGCAATCGAAGCCTCCTCGAGATGACGGACTACACCGCGGAGGAGATCGTCCACCTCCTCGACCTGGCGGCGAAGCTCAAGCACGACAAGCGCTCCGGTGCCGCGGCACCGAGCCTCCGCGGGAAGAACATCGTCCTGATCTTCGAGAAGACCTCGACGCGGACGCGCTGCGCGTTCGAGGTCGCGGCGTACGACCTCGGGATGGGCGTCACCTACCTCGACCCCGGCGGGTCGCAGATCGGCCACAAGGAGTCGATCGCGGACACGGCGCGGGTCCTGGGCCGGATGTACGACGCGATCGAGTACCGCGGCTTCGCGCAGGAGATCGTCGAGACCCTCGCGGCGCATGCCGGGGTCCCGGTCTACAACGGCCTGACCGATGCCTCGCACCCGACGCAGATGCTCGCCGACGTGATGACGATGCGGGAGCACTCGGACAGGCCGCTCGGCAAGATCGCGTACTGCTACCTGGGCGACTGCCGGAACAACATGGGGCACTCGCTGCTGCTCGTCGGCGCGCGCCTCGGGATGGACGTGCGGCTGTGCGGGCCGAGGGCGCTCTGGCCCGACGACCGTGTCGTCGCCAAGGCGCGCAGGTTCGCCGGCGTGACCGGGGCGCGGGTGACGGTCTCCGACGATCCGCGCGCGGCGGTCGCCGGGTGCGATTTCGTGCATACCGACGTCTGGGTGTCGCTCGGCGAGCCCGCGGCGAAGTGGGCGGAGAGGATCGACCTCGTCAAGCCGTATCAGGTCAACGCCGCGCTGATGGCGGCCACGGGAAACCCGAGCGCCAAGTTCATGCATTGCCTCCCCGCGTTCCACGACCGGAAGACGACCAAGGGGGAGGAGCTGTACCGGACCTACGGGCTGGACGGGCTCGAGGTGACCGACGAGGTCTTCGAGTCCCCGGCCTCGATCGTGTTCGATCAGGCCGAGAACAGGATGCACACCATCAAGGCCTTGCTCGTCGCGACCCTCTAGGGACATTCTGCTTTTCCAATTCTGAGCCTTCGTGACTGTGTTCCGGCGGCCGTCGGAGCGAGCGGGCGGTTCTTCCTTGTGAGCCCGCGAGCGACGTCGAGCGAGGCGGCGCGGCGATCTCCTGCCGCATGCCGCCGCAGCGTGCCGCAGGAACACAGTCACGAAGGCTCAGAATTGGAAAAGCAGAATGTCCCTAAAGGTACGCGGCGGCAAAGCCGAGTTGGGCGCACATCATCATCAGGTACATGTGCGTCCATGACGGATGGTTCTCGACCTTCGCGAGGTCTTCCGGATCGCGCAGGATCAGGTAGACGGTGTAGCACCCCCACAGGGCGAGGCCGATTCCGAGGCCGGTGAGGACGAGCTTGTTCCCCGTGAGGATCGTGTGCTCCCGCGCCCAGGGATCCGTGACCCAGGCGCCGAGCGGCATCAGGAGCCACGGCAGCACGAAGAACGGCGCGATCATCCGCGCGGCGCGGGTCACGCCGTACCGGATCGGCAGCGTCCGGCACCCGGCGGCCTCGTCGCCCTTCATGTCGGAGAAGTCCTTCGTGGAGGCGGCGCCGACGAGGAAGAAGAAGAAGATCGAGCCGATGAACCAGGGCTCGACGTGGAAGACCGAAGCGACCATCGACCACCCGGCGACCTTCAGGAGGCACCCGCGCGGGATCGCGATCGTGAGATTGGCGAGGTACGCGTCCGCCTTGGTCCGGCCGAGCGCCGGGGCCGAGTACACGAACGTGAAGATCATCCCGGCAATGAAGATGAAGAAGCACTGGTGCTGCGTCAGAGGCGCGCCGAGCTTCTCGGCGAGCCCGGTCGCGGGCCACACCACGACGAGCCAGGTGGGCACCACCGCGGCCGCGTAGAGCGCGAGCGCGGTGCGGTACCCGGCCCGCATCGAGATCTCGCCGGTCACCAGCGGCCGCGACGGCTTGTTGATCCGGTCGTTCTCGAAGTCGTAGTACTGGTTTATGACGTTCGAGGCGGCGTTCAGGATCGCCGCGCACGCGGAGCCGAGCACGATCGTCAGCACGATCGCGAGCGTCCACTGCCGCGGCAGCCCCGCGAGCACGTGCGGGTTCGAGGCCGAGCCCCACGCGGTGACCGCCCCCGAGACGACGCCGAGCAGGGGAGGGAGCAACGTGAACGGCCGCGTGAAGCGGACGTAGAGCCGCACCGTGTCGAGCATCGGGACCGGTTACTCGACCAAGCGTCCGACGACGACCCGGGCGGGCCGGACGACGCGCTCGCCGATCGCGTACCCCGCGCGGAGAACCTGGACGACCGTGCTCACCTTGGCGGGATCGGAGACCGGAGCCACACCCACCGCCTCGGCGACGTTCGGATCGTAGGGCTGGCCTGTCGGATCGATCCGCGTCACGCCCTCGCGGACGAGCGCGGCGAGGAACCGGTCCCGGGCGAGGACGACGCCGGACACCACGGGAGCCGCCCCGGGGACGGCGGCACCCGCCTCGACCGCGCGGTCGAGGTCGTCGACGGACTCGACGAGGCCGGCGACGAGATCTCCGAAGCGCAGCGCCACCTTGCGGTCGAGGTCGCGCTCGAGCCGATCCCGCGTGCGCTCGAGGTCGGACCGCGCCGCGAGGAACGTCTCCTGCACCTCCCGGAGCTTCCGCTCGGCGGCCTCGGCGCGGGCGCGCATCGTCTCGAGCTCGGCGGCGTCGATCGTCTCGACGGCCTCGCCGCGCGCGCCGGGCGCGAGCTCGGCGGCGTCCTCGGCGTCGCCCTTTTCGCGCGCCCAGTGCCGCTTGTCCTCGACCTTGATCGGATCGCGCGTCATGAAGCCACCGCTCCCGTCACCGGCCGAGCAGCCGGCGGACCCGCTCCTCGATCGGCGGGTGGGTCGAGAACAGGCGCATCAGCGCGCTGCCCGAGAACGGCGACACGATGAACAGGTGCGCGGTCGCCGGTGTCGCGTCCATCGGGATCCGCTTCGAGTACGTGTCGAGCTTCTGGAGGGCGCTCGCCAGGCCGTAAGGCTGACCGGCCATGGCGGCACCGGTCGCGTCGGCGCCGAACTCGCGCGAGCGCGAGATCGCCATCTGGACGATCATCGCGGCGATCGGCGCCACGATGGCGGTCGCCAGGACGACGAAGATGTTCCCGCCCCCCTCGCGCTCGTCCCGCCCGCCGTACCCGCCGAAGATCGCCCCCCACTTCGCCATCTGCGCGATGAAGGTGATCGCGCCGGCGATCGTCGCCGCGATCGAGGAGATCAGGATGTCGCGGTTCTTCACGTGCGACAGCTCGTGCGCGATCACGCCTTCGAGCTCCTCGTCGTTCATCAGCGAGAGGATCCCCTCCGTCGCGGCGACCGCGGCGTGCTGGGGGTTCCGTCCGGTCGCGAACGCGTTCGGGGAGTCGCCCGGGAGCACGTAGAGCTTCGGCTTGGGAAGCCCCGAGCGGGCGACGAGCCGGTCCACGATCGCGTGGAAGCGCGGCGCCTCGGCCGGGGAGACCTCGCGCCCGCGATACATCGCGAGCACCATCTTGTCGGAGAACCAATAAGAGACGAAGTTCATCACGCCCGCGAACACGAGCGCGATCAGCATCCCGCGCTCGCCCCCGAGCAGCCCGCCGACGACCATGATCAGGCCGGTCATGAGGGCCAGGAGGAACGCGGTCTTCAGATAGTTCGTGGTCGACATGAGCACCATCCTTCGATCGACACCTCAATTGTACCAGCCCGAAAGACGCGGGGCCGACGGGGCTATTTCACGTCGACCCGCACGGGGCCCGGGGCGCGGGCATCCCGCCTCTTGAGCGAGACCTCGAGCACGCCGTCGCGCTGGCGCGCCTCGATCCCCGCGGGATCGACCGACGGCGGCAGCGCGATCGACAGCGCGAAGCGCCCTCCCGGCCGCTCCGAGCGAAGGAACGTCTCGCGCGGCACGAGCGCCTCGCTCTTCCGCTCGCCGCGGATACGCAGCGCGCCCCCGTCCACGTCGACCGTGACCTCGCCGGCGGCGATACCGGGGAGATCGACGCGGAGCTGGTAGCCGCCCGCCTGCTCCCAGACGTCGACCTGGGGGCGCCAGACACCCGGCACCTCGGCGTCGGGAACGGCACCCGAGCGCCCCAGGACGTCCTGGAAGAGTCCGTCGACGCGCTCCCTCAGGCCGAGCAGGTCACGGACGGGATCCCAGCGATCGATGGCCATGATGCCCCTCAGTGCATTCAATGTACCGCGAGTTCCGCCGGCTGGAGGACGATCTCCCCTTTCTCGACGTGGGCTCGGACCCTCGAGCCGGGGCCGAACCGCCCGTCGAGGATCGCCAGCGCCAGGGGGTCCTGGATCATCCGCTGTATCGCGCGCTTGAGTGGGCGGGCGCCGAACGCCGGGTCGTACCCGGCCTCGGCGAGCTTCCCCTTGGCAGCGTCGGTCACCTCGAGCTCGATCCGCCGGTCGGCGAGGGCCGCCGCGACGCGGGCGAGCTGGAGATCGACGATCCGGAGGATCTCCGTCGGGCCGAGCGCCTCGAAGACGATGGTGTCGTCGACCCGGTTCAGGAACTCGGGCCGGAACGCCTGCCGGAGCGCGAGCTCGACGTGCCGCCGCATCTTCTCGGGGTCGGTGCCGGCATGCTCGAGGATGTACGACGACGCCAGGTTCGACGTCATGATCAGGATCGTGTTCTTGAAATCGACCGTGCGCCCGCGACCGTCCGTCAGGCGGCCGTCGTCGAGCACCTGCAACAGCACGTTGAAGACATCGGCGTGCGCCTTCTCGATCTCGTCGAGCAGCAGCACGCAGTACGGGCGGCGCCGGACGGCCTCGGTGAGCTGCCCGCCCTCGTCGTGGCCGACGTATCCCGGAGGGGCCCCGATCATCCGGGCGACCGAGTGCTTCTCCATGTACTCCGACATGTCGATGCGGACCATCGCCCGCTCGTCGTCGAAGAGCGTGTATGCCAGGGCGCGCGCCAGCTCCGTCTTGCCGACGCCGGTGGGCCCGAGGAACAGGAACGAGCCGACCGGGCGATTCGGGTCCTTCAGGCCGGCGCGCGCGCGCCGCACCGCGGTCGCCACCGCGCGCACGGCGGCGTCCTGGCCGATCACCCGGCGATGCAGCTCGTCCTCGAGGTGGACGAGCTTGGCCATCTCGCCCTCGAGCATGCGGGCCACGGGAACGCCGGTCCACTTCGAGACGATCGCGGCGATGTCCTCCTCGGAGACCTCCTCCTTGAGCATCGCGCCGTCGCGCTGGATCTCGGCGAGCTTCTTCGACTCCGTCTCGAGGTCGCGCTCGAGGCCGGGGATGGTGCCGTACTGGAGCTGCGACGCCCGCTCGTAGGCCTGCTCGCGCTGCGCGCGCTCCGCCCCCGTCCGCGCCTCGTCGATCTTCACCTTGAGCGCGGCGATCCGCCCGATCGCCTCCTTCTCCGCCTGCCAGCGGGCCTTCTTCGCCTGGAGCTCCTCGTTGGCGTCCGCGATCTCGCGCTCGAGCTTGGCGAGCCTCACCTTCGAGACGGAATCCTTCTCGCGCTTCAACGCCTGCCGCTCGATCTCGAGCTGGGTCGCGCGACGCTGCAGCTCGTCGATCGCGGCGGGGACGGAGTCGATCTCCATCTTCAGGCGCGCGGCGGCCTCGTCGACCAGGTCGATCGCCTTGTCGGGAAGGAACCGGTCGGAGATGTACCGGTGCGACAGCGTCGCCGCGGCCACGAGCGCCGCGTCCTGGATGCGCACCTTGTGGTGCGTCTCGTACCGCTCCTTGAGGCCGCGCAGGATCGAGATGGTGTCCTCGACCGAGGGCTCCCCGACGAGCACCGGCTGGAAGCGCCGCTCGAGAGCGGCGTCCTTCTCGATGTGCTTGCGGTACTCGCCGAGGGTGGTCGCGCCGATGCAGCGCAGCTCCCCCCGCGCGAGCGCGGGCTTGAGAAGGTTCGCGGCATCGACGGCCCCCTCGGCCGCTCCCGCGCCGACGAGCGTGTGCAGCTCGTCGATGAACAGGATGATGCGGCCGTCCGCCGCCTGGATCTCGTTCAGCACCGCCTTCAAGCGGTCCTCGAACTCGCCGCGGTACTTCGAGCCCGCGATCAAGGCTCCGAGGTCGAGGGCGACCAGACGCCGGTCGCGCAGGGACTCGGGCACGTCCCCGGAGGCGATGCGCCGCGCGATCCCCTCGACGATCGCGGTCTTGCCGACGCCGGGGTCGCCGATGAGCACCGGGTTGTTCTTCGTGCGGCGGCCGAGGATCTGGATCGACCGGCGGATCTCCTCGTCGCGGCCGATCACCGGGTCGAGCTTTCCGGAGCGGGCGAGCTCGGTGAGGTCCCGCGCGTACTTGCGGAGGGCCTGGAACTTGTCCTCCGGAGTCTGATCGGTGACGCGAGAGGCGCCGCGAACCTCGCGGAGCGCGTGCAAGGTGTTCTCGGGGGTCGCGCCGAGCTTCGTGAGGACCTCGGCGGCTTCCCCCTTCCCGCGGATCATCGCGAGCAGCAGGTGCTCTGTCGAGACGAACTCGTCCTGGAATTCCTTCGCCGCCTTCTCGGCGGCCGCGAGCAGGTCCTGCGCCGCGCGGGAGAGAGTCAGCTCCGCATGGCCGCTCACCCGCGGAAGTGCTGAGAGGCGCGATTCCACCTCGGTCGCGACCGCCCGCGGGTCGGCCCCGAGCTTCTCGAGGATCGGCGCGACGATGCCTCCTTGCTGCCGTGCTAGGGCGAGGAGCAGGTGGAGCGGCCGGATCTCGGGATGGCCGTGCGATCGAGCCAGGGCCTCCGACTCCTGCAAGGCCTCCTGGGCCTTGAGCGTCAACCGGTCGAAGCGCATGGATTCACCTCTGAAAAGTGCTGTCGATCGCGCTTCTTTTGGGACCGCCGCGCGCGGAAGTCAAGCCCGCTCAGTAATAGTCCGCGCAGCTTGCGAAATACCCGCATCCCGGCCTCGGGCAGACCAGCTTGCAGCGCCTGTCCTCGAGGCGGAATCCGCAGTTCGGGCAAACGCGGATCTCCCGCTCGGCGGGGGAGATCGGCGGGGCAGGGGCGTCGTCCACGGCGGGAACTCTACGCGAAATCGGCGCGGCAGCGCACCAGCAGCCCGGGCGTGTGCTCACCGGGGAAGCGCACGAGGGCGAGATCGCCGGAGCGCAGCAGGTCGAAGAGGTTTCCCGAGATCGTCGCGCGCAGGCGCCCCGCGGCGGTCCCGGCGTCGATCGCGAGCGCCTGGGGAGCGGCGAGCGAGAAGTCGCCGCTGGTGAAGTCCTGCGTGTGCACGCCGAGGACGTTGAGGACGAGCGCGCCGCCCGAGGCGTTCGCGAGCGCGGCATCGTACGACAGGGGCCCGGATCCTTCGAGGAACAGCGTGTCCATCGCCGAAGGGTTCGCGGTCGGAGCGAGGCCGAGGCGCCGCCCGTACTTGAGGTCGAGAAGGGGAGTGCAAAGACGCCCGCGCTCGACGAACGTCACGGGGCTCGCGGGGACGCCCTCCTGGGTGAAGCGATACGCGCCGCCGGCCATCGGCACCAGGGGGTCGTGGCGGAGCGAGAGGTCCTCGCGCAACACCGGGGAGCCCGACCCGAACTGGTCGCGGACGAAGGCGCCGGTGCCGTGGGCGACCGCGGTGCCGTCGAGGTTGTGGAGCAGCACGGCCAGCACGTACTCCTCGACGACGTCGGGGTGGAGGAGGACCGGAAGAGTCCCTCCGGGGCGGGCCTTCGCGGGCTCGCGAAGCGACAGCACGGTCGTGATGAGCCGCTGCAGCCGCTCGTCGAACTCCGGCTCCGCATCGAGCGCGCGGGCCGACCAGCCCGCCCCGATCTCTCCGTCGAGCGTCGCGCTCCAGCCCGCGGCGGTGCCGGTTCCGGAGACGTCGAGCCCCGCGGAGGTGACCACGCGCGAGGTGCCCTCGGAAGAGTAGAGGGAGCCGCTCCACGTGCGGACGCCGCGATAGGCGACCTGCTCGCGGATCGCGGACAGGCGAGGGACGAGCGGCTCGACCGCCCCGGCCGCGATCGCGGCGGCCCGGGCATCGTGGACCGGGACCTCGGGGAACGTCGCCGGGGCGGCGACGTCGCCGCCGTCGGGGTCGTCGAACGCCGAGGCACGGGCGGCGGCGATGGCGAGGCCGGGCTCGATCTCGACCTGGCGCCGCTCGTAGGCGCCTCGGCTGACCTTGCCGTCGTCCCAGACGAGCTTCGCGCGGACGACGAGACCCTCCGCGAGGGCGAGGGGCGCGTGCGGGTTTCCGGTTTCGCGGTCCTTCGTTCCGAGGCTGACGCGGCGGGACTCGGCGGCGTAGAGACTCCAGGCCGCGATCGACCGGTTGTCGACCCGCGCCTGCCGGATCGCGGCGAGCAGAGGGGCGAGATCCACGTCACCGCCCCCCGAGCCGGACCTGGGGCGTCGGATCGAGCACGACGAAGTAGTGACTTCCGCCCGACGACGGGACGCTCTGCCCCCACTTCCCGCAAGTGCCGATCGCATCGAGGAGGAGCGGCCCGAACCCCTCGCGGATCGCGTGGAGCGCCCCGAACATCGAGCCCGAGAAGATCGCCGGCCGGTGCAGCATCGCTCCCGAGCGCGTGAACGTGTAGATCGCCTTGCAGTTGAAGACGAAGTCCCCCGAGGTCGGATTGACCTGTCCGCCGCTGTATCCGGACAGGTAGACGATCCCGGGATGCCGCGCGAGCACGCCGGCGTCAGCGAGCAGGTCGCGGACCCGCAGCGGGTCGTACTCCTCGAACGAGCCGGGAGCCGGGAGCGGAGCATCGAGCTCGATGCGGATGTTCGTCATCCGCGGGAGCGGGGCGGAGCGGAACGACTCCGCGCGGTCGGCGCCCGTCAGGCGCGCCCCCGCGGGCCCGGCGGACCATGCGTCGGTCAACGCATCCTTCAGGCGGCCGTGATCGACGATCGTCGCGCGCTCGCGCTTGATGCCGGTCGAGGAGAACGGCTGCCACGCGTGATCCGCCGCCACCGGCTCGTCCACGATCGAGACGTGCGCCGCTCCGACCACGTCTCCGGCGCGGAACCGTCCTTCGCGCGCGAGGATCGACGAGCGGAACCCGTCCGCCTCCGAGGCATGGCCGAACGCCTCGTGCGCGAGCCCCTTGGCGAGCGCGTAGTCGATGACGAGCGGGAACGATCCCGACGGGTGCGCGGGGGCCCCCGGCAGTGCCGCCGCCAGGCGCGCCGCTTCGCGCGCGCGCTCGAAGAAGGTCGCCATCGTGCCGGCGTCGTCCATCAGCGCCGGGCTCGGGGACGACACCGCGGCGCCGACCGTGTGCCGGGAGTCGCCCGACGAGGCGGCCGAAAGGCGCAACACGCAGCGCGGCATCGCCCAGATCACGTCGGTCCCGTCCGACCGGGTGACGCGCCAGGCGTCCAGGTCCGTCGAGAACGAAAGGGTGAGAGTCGCCCCGGGGGCCGTGCTCGCGACTTCGCGCTCGATCTCGATCAGGCGGGCGGACGCGGCGGACAGGTCGACCCGCTCGAACGCGTCGAGCCCTTCCGGCACCGCGCGGGCCCGGGTCGGCGCCAGCGCCGCGAGCGTCGCGGGGCCGACGCCGAGGGCGCTCGCCGCGGTGGCGGCGTCGACCGCGTGATCGAGGAGGGCGAGCGCCTCCTCGGGGCGGAAGTCGTCGCGGCTCGCGAGCGCAGTGCGGGCGTCCCCGGTGACGATCTGGATCCCGTGCCCCGAGCCGCTCGAGGTCGCGACGTCCTCGACCCGGCCGGATTTCACCAGGACCCGCGAGATCCTCCGAGCCTGGGCGCGCCAGATCAGGTAGGCGCCGCGCGCGCACGCCCGGTCGGCGAGGGCGGCAGCCAGAGGGTCGAGATCGTTGAGGGATGAAAGGATCACACCACGGGAACAGTAGCGCGTTTCGGGTGTTCGGTGTCAGTCGACGTCGATCGCTCCCGACGGACAGTTCTCCGCGCACTTCCAGCAGTTGGTGCAGGCCTTGTTGTTCACGATCACCGGCTTCATGTCCTGGATCTCGATCACGTCCTCGGGGCAGACGATCGCGCACGCGCCGGTCTGTTCGCAGGAATTCATGTCGATCGAGATGCCCACCGGGGTTCCTCCAAGAGGTCGGCTCGCAGGACAACTTAGGCCCGGTTTGGCCAGGTTTCAAGCGGGTGTAGCATCCGCCGGCAATGGCCGAGTCGATACGAAAAACTCTCGAGAGGGAGGAGGACGCGCGCCTTGCCCCGTACGCGCTCCGATCGGCCGACGCGGTCCGCCGCCTCCCGGCGGAGGACGAGGGGCGCGCCATCGACTACCGGACGGCCTACCAGCGCGACCGCGACCGGGTCGTATACTCCCGCGCGTTCCGGCGTCTCCGCCAGAAAGCGGTCGACGGGATCCTCCCGGCGTACGAGGACCACCGGCGCAACCGGCTGACCCACACGCTCGAGGTCGCGCAGGTCGCGCGGACGATCGGACGCGCTTTGCGCCTCAACGAGGACCTGATCGAGGCGACGGCGTTGGCGCACGATCTCGGGCAGCCGCCGTTCGGCCCGACCGGAGGGCGCGCGCTCGACGACCTCCTCTCGGGGCGCCTCGACGGCCGCGGCGGCCCCGGCCTCGGGGACCTCGGCGGGTTCGCGAAGAGCTGGCAGGGGCTGCGCATCGTGGACCGGCTGGAGAAGCGCTACGCGCATCCCGGCCTCAACCTCTGCGACGCGACGCGCGAGGGGATCGTCAAGGCCGCCCCCTCGTCCCGCGTGCCGGAGGAGATTCCGGAGGGGCTGCGCCCGGGGCTGGCACCGCCGTTCGAGGCGCAAGTGGTCGCCGCGGCGGCGCGCCTCGCGGGGGTCCTTCACGACCTCGACGACGCGGTGCAGGCGGGGGCGATCGAGATCGGCGAGGTCGAGCGGCTGCGCGCGGTGGCCGAGCTGCGCGGCAAGCTCGGCGGACGGTACCCGCAGCGCGGCGGACGCTTCGTGAAGGCCAACGCGATCCATCGCGGTCTGACGCACCTGCTCGTCACGGGCGCCATTCTCGGGAGCAAGGGGCGCCTCGCGCGCTTCCAGTCGGAGCACGCCATCGACTCGGCGGAGGCGTTCCTCAGGCTCCGCGACGAGGCGGTCACCGGCGCCGAGATCGCCTGGAACCGCGGGGGCGAGCCGCTCGTCAACGGCCTCGAGGGATTCCTCGAGGCGCGGGTGCACCGCGGAAGCGAGGCCGACCGGGTCGAAGCGCGCGGGCGCCGGGCCGTCACCGGCCTCTTCGCCGCGTACTTCGCCGACCCGTCGCTCCTCGACGACCACGTCCTCCTGCGCATGAAGGAAACGGCCGGCGTGCGATACTTTAGAGACCTGCCCCGCGAGGCACGGGAGCGGGAAGCCAGGGCGTATCGCGAGAATCCGCTGTTCGCACGGCTCCTGGCCGATCACCTGGCGGCCATGACCGACGCCTTTGCCCTGGCCGAGCACGCGCGGCTCTTGCAGATCGGCGCCGTGCCGATCCCGAGCGCCGAGCAGCTTCGCCGCGAGGAGACGACATGAATCCGATGAACCGGTCGCTGCGGGAGACCGATCCCGAGATCGCCGACGCGATCCTCCACGAGACCGAGCGTCAGGCGGGCGGCATCGAGCTGATCGCCTCCGAGAACTTCGTCAGCGAGGCGGTGCTCGAGGCCGCCGGCTCCATCTTCACGAACAAGTACGCGGAGGGGTACCCGGGGCGGCGGTACTACGGCGGGTGCGAGTTCACCGACGTCGTGGAGCGGCTCGCGATCGATCGCGCCAAGAAGCTGTTCGGCGCCGAACACGCCAACGTGCAGCCCCACTCGGGGAGCCAGGCGAATCAGGCCGTCTACATGACGGCGCTCTCCCCCGGCGACACGGTGCTCGGGATGGACCTCTCGCACGGCGGGCACCTGACACACGGGCATCCCTTGAACCTCTCCGGAAAGCTGTACAGGTTCGTCGCGTACGGTGTCAGGAAGAACGACGAGCGCCTTGATTACGACGCTCTCGAGGCGCTCGCGGCGGAGCACAAGCCGAAGCTGATCGTCTGCGGAGCGTCGGCCTACCCGCGCACGATCGACTTCGAGCGGATCGGAGCCATCGCGCGGGCGCACGGCGCGAAGGTGCTGGCCGACATGGCGCACATCGCGGGCCTGGTCGCGACCGGATACCACCCGAGCCCGGTCCCGCACTGCGACTTCGTCACCTCGACCGCGCACAAGACCCTGCGCGGCCCGCGCAGCGGCTTCATCCTCTGCAAGGCGGAGCACGCGAAGGATCTCGACCGGGTCGTCTTCCCGGGGATCCAGGGAGGACCGCTCGTCCACATGGTCGCGGCGAAGGCGGTGGCCTTCCGCGAAGCGGCCGAGCCGGCGTTCAAGGAGTACATCGGAAAGGTCGTCGCGAACGCGGCGCGCCTGGCGCGGGAGATGGCGGGGCAGGGGTACCGGATCGTCTCCGGCGGCACCGACAACCACCTCTTCCTCGTGGACGTCTTCTCGAAGGGGATCACCGGCAAGGTCGCGGAGAAGTCGCTCGAGCGCGCCGGGATCACGGTCAACAAGAACACGATCCCGTTCGACCCCAACCCGCCGATGGTCGCGAGCGGCATCCGCGTCGGAACACCGGCGGTGACGACGCGCGGCATGGGCGAGCCCGAGATGGCGGCGATCGCCGGCCTGATGGCGCGTGCCCTGGACAGCCGCGAGGACGAGGGCGCGCTCGCCCGGATCGCGGCCGAGGTCTCCGCGCTGACCTCCCGCTTCCCGCTCTACGCCGACCGCGCCGCACACGCGCGGGCGTGATGTCCGGCGGCGGGACCTTCGGCCCGGGCGGGGGGCTCGCGGCGGCACACCCGGCCTACGAGTACCGACCGGGGCAGGAGGAGATGGCCGCAGCAGTCGCACGGGTGCTCTCCGGCGGCGGACAGCTCATGGTCGAGGCGGGAACCGGCACCGGGAAGACCTTCGCCTACCTGATTCCGGCGATCGCCTCGGGGCGCCGGATCATCGTCTCGACGGGGACCCGCAATCTCCAGGACCAGATCGCCCGCAAGGATCTGCCGTTCCTCCAGAACAAGCTGGGGCTCAAGATCTCCGCCTGCCTCATGAAGGGGCGCGAGAACTATCTCTGCCGGTACCGGTTCGCGCAGTTCGAGCGGGAGCCGCTCCTCGAGGCGCGCGACGAGCGCCGCTTCCTCCCGATGATCGGAGCCTGGAGCCGCCAGACGAGCTCGGGAGATCGCGCGGAGGTCGCGGAGCTTCCGGACGAGCTGCGCCTCTGGCGCGACGTCAACGCCCGCGCCGACACCTGCACCGGGTCGAAGTGTCCCGAGTACGACGCGTGCTGGCTGACGCGCGTGAAGCGCCAGGCGCAGCAGTCGCAAATCGTCGTCGTCAACCACCACCTCTTTTTCGCCGACCTCGCGGTGCGCAGCGCCTACGGTGCCGTCCTCCCCGACTACGACACGGTGATCTTCGACGAGGCGCACATGCTCGAGGAGATCGCGACCCTCTACTTCGGGATCACGGTCTCCGCGCACCAGATCGAGGAGCTCTGCCGCGACGTGGAGCGGGCGGCGGCGAAATCGGGAGGGCCGTCGAAAGGCGGCGGGGGCGCGTCGATCCTGCGCGAGGCAGCGAAGGAGTTCTTCCTCCCGATCCGCGAGCGCCTGTCGGGAGCGGCGGGACGGCAGCGCTTCGAGCCCCCCGAGCGCGGGGGGCCCGAGGTCGAGGCGGAGTGGGCGGTCCTGAGCCACGCCCTCGACGAGATCGCGAAACCGGGCGGATCGGGCGCCGAGTCGATCCAGCAGCGTGCGAGTGATCTCAAGGACGCGCTGACCCTGGCGCTCCGGCGCGACGCGCCGGGATACGTCTATGGCATGGAAGCGCGGGGGCGGGCGAACGTGATCCTCTCGGCCTCGCCGATCGAGGTCGCCACCCTTCTCGAGGACTCGCTGTTCGCGAAGCTCCATGCGTGCGTGATGACCTCGGCGACGCTCTCGGTCGCGGGGTCGTTTGAATTCTTCCGGAAGCGGCTGGGCGTCCTCGACGCGGAGACCCTCGCCGTCGACTCGCCGTTCGACCATGCGCGACAGGCGGTGCTCTACCTCCCGCGGCGGATGCCGGAGCCGCGCGAGGCGGCGTTCGCGGCCCGCGCCCTCGAGGAGATGCGCGCGCTGCTCGCGATCACGGGGGGGCGGGCGTTTCTCCTGTTCACCTCGTACGCGGCGATGGAGCGGGCGCGCCAGGCGCTCGAGGCCGAGGGAGACTGGCCGCTGATCGTGCAGGGGGAGGGGAGCAAGGTCGCCCTCGTCGAGCGATTCAAGGAGACTCCGCGCGCCGTCCTGCTGGGAACGAACTCGTTCTGGCACGGCGTCGACGTGCCGGGGGAGGCGCTCTCGCTCGTCGTGATCGACAAGCTCCCCTTCGACGTCCCCTCCGACCCGCTGGTCGCGGCGCGGATCGAGCGAATCCGCGAGAACGACGGGAACCCGTTTGCCGAGTACCAGACCCCGATGGCGGTCCTCGACCTGAAGCAGGGGCTCGGCCGCCTTCTGCGCAGCCGAGGGGACCGGGGCGTTCTGGCGGTGCTGGACCCCCGCCTCACGACGAAGGGGTACGGGAAGACCTTTCTCAACTCGTTGCCGCCGTACCCGGTCGTCCGCGAGATCGGGGAGGTCCGAGAATTCTTCGACCCGCCATCCGAGGGGGCTTGACACGCCGGCACCGGCTTGTATATTGTCCTATGACATTAGGACAATAGGTGCCCAGTGATCCCCGACCTGGACCCGAAAAGCCCCGTTCCTCTCTACCTGCAGATCATCGAGCAGGTCCGGCGCCTGGTCGCCCTGGGCGCCCTGCAGCCGGGGGAGCGGTTCCTGACGGTTCGCGAGCTCGGGGTCCGAGCGCGGGTCAACCGCAACACGGCCGCGCGCGCGATCGCGGAGCTCGAGCGGGAGGGGATCGTCCGAACCCGCGTGGGGCAGGGGACGTTCATCGCGGAGGGTGCGGGGCCGATGCCGAAGCAAGAGCGGGAGGCGGCGATCGATCTGGCGATCGAGAAGCTCGTCGTGGAGGCCCACTCGCTCGGCATCCCGACCGAGGAGCTCGGCTGGCGTCTCCATCGCAAGCTGGAGGAGTTCGAGAAGGCACGAACGAAGGGGGCGGAGGAGCGGAAATGAGCGAGCCGGCTCTCCTGTTCGACGGCGTGACGCGCCGCTTCGGGCGCACGGTCGCCCTGGACGGCGTCAGACTCGAAGTCGCGCACGGCACCGTTCTCGGCCTCATCGGGCGCAACGGGGCGGGGAAAACCACAGCGCTGCGCCTGGCCCTCGGGCATCTCTGGCCCGACGGCGGCCGCATCCGGACCCTCGGGCTCGACCCGGTCCGCCAGCATCGCCAGGTCACGACGCGCGTGGCCCTCCTCTCCGAGGAGTCGGCGCTCTACCCGTGGATGACGATCGAGGAAATCGTCCGCTTCGCGGGAGCGCTCCACCCCAGGTGGGACACCGACCTCGCCGCCAAGCTCGTCAAGGATCTCGACCTCCAGCCAAAGCAGTGCATCAAGGAGCTCTCCCGCGGCACGCGCGCGAAGGTCGCTCTCGTGCTTGCGGTCGCGGCGCGCCCCGAGCTGCTCCTCCTCGACGATCCGACGGCGGGTCTCGATCCGCTCGTACGACGGGAGGTGCTCGAAGGAATCCTCGGCGCCGTCTCGGGCGAGGGCGGCTCGGTCGTCTACGCGAGCCACCTCGTCCACGACGTCGAGCGCGTGGCGGACCGGGTGGTGGTTCTCGACGGCGGAGCGATCCGTCTCGACGCCGGCCTCGACGACCTGAAGGCGCGCATCCGCCGCGCCCGCGCCGTGTTCGACCAAGAGCCCCGCCCCGACGGAACGATCCCCGGCCTCATCGCGGCGGAAGCCGACGGCCGCGTGCTCACCGTGACCGCCGACGCGCAGAACGGCAGCCTCGAAGCCGCGCTCCGTGCGCTCGGCGGGCGGGACATCGTCATCGAGCCGCTGCCCCTCGAGGAGATCCTGGTCGCTCTCCTTCGCGAAGGGCGCAAGAAGGAGGCCCCGCGTGTTTAGCCATCTCGTCTGGAAGGAGTGGCGGCAGCTCGGTCTCGTGCGCTGGGGGGGAATCGCGCTCGCGGCGATCCTACCGATGGCGTTCGTCGCCGGAGCGGAGATGTCCAAGCGCGGGTGGCTTCCGACCGCGGGTCTCCGAACGTATCAGCCCCACGACTTGATGTCCGAGGTCCTGCCATACGCCTATGCGCTCGCCGTGTGGCCCCTGATCGCGCTGATGTCCGCGGCACAGGCGTTCGCCGGGGATCGCGCGGCGGGAACCGAGAGCTTCCTTCTCGAGCGCCCCGTCCCGCGCACGACGACCTGGGCGGCGCGGGCGGTCGCCTCGATCGCGTCCATCCTCGTCGTCCTCGCGGTCAGCGTCCTGATCGCGGCGATCGTTGCCTGGATGGCCGAGGGGACGCAGCCGATGGTGTGGAAACGGTGGATGCTCCTCTGGGCACCCGGACTCCCGATCGTCCTTCTCGGATGGATCGGGTGCGCGGTCGCCTCGACGGTCATCCCGTCTCCGCTCGGAGCGGTGCTGGCCGGAGCCGTCGTGGGCGGCTCGCCGGTGCTCGTGGGAGCATGGCTCGGGATAGGCTTTCCGTACGCCGAAGTCCGGGGCACCCCGATTGGCGCCGGGCTCCCGGTTCTCATGCTGCCGGGCTTCGTTCTCGCGTCCTGGAGCGCCGCGTCGCGGGGCGAGCCGGCCGGACGCGGGCGTGTCAAGCGCGGTCTCACGATCGCCCTCGCCGGTCTCGCGTCCGTCATCTTGCTCTTCGTCATCACGGCGCCCATCGCGGTGCGTGCAGGCGTCGCCTCGGGAACGCACGGGGTGGTGCCGTCACCTGCTGGCCGGTTCGCGTTCGTCGGCAACAATTGGGAAGGGCGAGGCGGCGGATGGCTCGTCGACGTCGCGGCGGGCGACCGGCGATTCTTTCTACCGCCACCGATTTCCGACGTGACGTGGGGCCCGGACGGTACGCGTCTCGCCGTCGTGACCTGGTCGGGGCCTCTGGGCGGCGCTCACGACCACTCCCGGATCGAGATCGTCAACGCCGATCGCGCGGCCATCGAGCGCACGATCTCGGTGCGCGACGACGCATGGATCGCCGACCTGGAATGGGCCCCGGGCGGCATCGTCGTAGTGACGATGCTCGACAAGGAGTTCACGGCCGCTATCGTCGACCCGGATTCAGGATCGTGGAGGCCAACGGGGTATCGCTCGAAAACGCCGTTCGGTCTCGTGACCTCCGGGCCCGCGGGCCGCGTCTACGCGCGCGTCCCGAACTACGAAAAGGACGACAAAGGGGAGAAGATCGTTCGGTCGTTCTCCTTCCTTGCGCTGGACCTAGCGCATGCAAAGGTGACGTCGCCCGTCGTCGACGCTGCCGGCCGAACGATTCAATTCGCAGGGGTGTTCAGCGGAATCTCCCCCTCCGGGCGATATGCGCGCATCAGCGGCCGCGGTGAAGAGCTCGATCATCCGGGACTTGCCGACCTCACAGGCGATGGGTATCTGCCGCACCTGTCCGGAGTCCCATGGCACTGGCTCGAGGGCGACCGGATGATGTGGCGAGAGACCCTTGGCGACCGCACCCGGCTTTTCCTCGAGACGCCTGGTCAGGCGCCCACCGTGGTTCGCGAGTGGCGGAATGCGTCCGTGTCGATCGCGCTGTCGACAGATCGGAAGTCGGTGCTGGTGTCCGCGGTGACCTTCGTCAAGCCGCCTGCGTGGGCGCCGGACGCCGCGCAACACGATCCTCGACTTTTCGAGGGGGAAGCGCCCCAGGGCCGAGTCCCGGAGGAAGGGATCTATCGCCTCGGCGACGGGGCGTGGACAGCGCTGCCCCCGTTCTCCGAGCGCCAGTACGACGGGAAGAGCAGCGATTGGGCCGGGCCGAAAACCGTGGCGCATATCGCCGCGGGCGTGGTGGCGTTCGAGGACATTGATGCGCCCGGAAAACCGCGATTCGTTCTGGGGCCCTAGATTGGGGACAATGTCCCCAACTTGACATCGCCTCCGGCGGGCCGGAACAATCGCCCGATGCGACTCGATTGCGGCCTCTGCATCCTTCGTGACTGGCGACCCGAGGACAAGACGTCGCTTGTCCGCCATGCGAATAACCGGAATGTCTGGCGGAACCTGACGGACGCGTTCCCGCATCCGTACACAGAAGAGCACGCCGACGCGTGGATCGCGCACGTGCTCGCGGCGTCGCCGCCGACGCACTGGACGATCGAGACCGGCGGCGAGGCCGCGGGCGGCATTGGCGCCGAGCCGAGAGCCGACGTCTACGCGAAGTCGGCGCACTTCGGCTACTGGCTCGGCGAGCCGTTCTGGGGGCGCGGCATCATGACCGCCGCGGTGCGTGCGACGGTCACGCACGTCTTTTCGACGATGGACGTCGTACGCCTTGAAGCGCCGGTGTTCGCCTGGAATCCGGCATCGATGCGCGTCCTCGAGAAGTCCGGGTTCGACCGCGAGGGGGTTCTCCGTCGCAGCGTGTTCAAGGACGGGCAGCTCATCGACTCCGTGATGTACGCGCGAGTGCGATAAGCTTCGGATCAGGCCGTCCTCCCGCGGTAGAATCCGCCTCATGGCACAGGCAAGACGCACCACGGTCCATCTCCATCCCAGCGTTCACCGCGCCCTTCGGGTTAAGGCCAGACGGTCCCACACGACGTTGTCGGCTCTGATCAACGAGGCGCTTCGGGACTCGTTCGTGCAGGACGCCGCCGACGTCGCAGCGTTCCGGGCGCGAGCGAAAGAGCGCACGATAAGCTTCGAGACGTTCGTCGTGAACCTCGAGCGCGCCCGGAACATTCGATAGAACCGTTCGGGCCATCGCTATCCGCTCTCACACTGGTAATCTTCCGGGGTGCCGAAGCTCTATCTCATCGACGGGACCTCGCAGCTCTTCCGCGCGTTCTTCGCGATCCGCGGCCTGACGAACTCGTCCGGGCTTCCGACGGGCGCGGTGTTCGGCTTCACGACGATGCTCCGGAAGCTCCTGAACGACGAGAAGCCGGAGTACGTCGGCGTGGCGTTCGACCTTGAGGGGCCGACGTTCCGTCATGACCGGTTCGAAGACTACAAGGCGAATCGGCCGCCTCTGCCCGAGGATCTGATCCCGCAATTTCCGCTCGCCAAGCAGGTGTGCGAGGGGTTCCGGATCCCCGTGCTCGAGCTGGCGGGATACGAGGCCGACGACCTGATCGCGACGTACGCGCGCCTGGCGAAGGAGTCCGGGTACGAGGTCGTCGTCGTCGCCTCGGACAAGGACCTCCTCCAACTCGTCGGCGACGGGATCACCGTGCTCAACCCGTCGAAGGAGCTGCGGCTCGACCCGGCGGGGGTGGCGGAGCACTTCGGCGCCCCGCCCGATCGCGTCATCGACGTCCTCGGCCTGATGGGGGATTCGGTCGACAACATCCCCGGCGTGCCGGGGGTCGGCGAGAAGACGGCGCTCGGCCTCGTGGCGGCGTACGGGTCGATCGAGGAGATCCTCGCCCGCGCGGCGGCGTTCGTCTCGTGCTTCGCCGCGCGCGATGCGCTCGTCGCTGCGCTCGATGCGGGAGAGGGCATTCCGGAGGCTCGGAAGGAGTTCCTTGCGGAGTCCCGCTCGCTCCTCGAGCTGGAGAAGGATCCCGATCTCGCGGCCCGGTTGAAGGAAGCCGCCGAGGCGGTCGAGGGGTTGAAGGATGTTTCGGGACTACCTCCCAAGGTGCGCAAGTCCGCCGCGAAGCTTCTCAAGGAGCTCGACAAGGGCAGCCAGCGCCGGATCTGGCAAGCGATCGCCGACAACACGGACCAGGCGCGCCTCTCGCGCGAGCTGGCGACGGTCGACACGCACGTTCCCGCGACGTTCGATCCCGAAGCGCTCCACCACGACCCGCCGGATCGCGAGAAGCTCGCGACGCTGTTCCGCACGCTCGGGTTCCGGTCGCTGACGGCGGAGTACGAGGGAGAGGCTCCCGCGGCGGCGGTTGCCGAGCCCGCGGCCGCGCCTGCCGAGGCCGAGGATCCGGTGGAGGGCCCGCCGCCCGCCCGCAGAGCGGCGTACACGACGATCCTCGATGTTGCGGCGCTGAAATCCGCCGTCGCGTCGTGCCGCGCCGCCGGACGGATCGCGGTCGACACCGAGACGAACTCCATCGATCCGATGCGTGCGAAGCTCGTCGGGATCTCACTCTCCTGGGCGCCGAACCAGGGGGTGTACATCCCGGTCTCGCATGACTACCTCGGCGCGCCGCGGCAGCTGCCTGTCGAGGAGATCGCTCGCGTGCTCGGGCCGCTCCTGGCCGACGCGTCGGTCCCCAAGGTCGGCCAGAACCTCAAGTACGACGCCCACATCCTCCGGCGGCACGGCATGCCGGTCGCGGGATGGGAGCTCGACACGATGGTCGCCGCGTTTCTCCTCGAGCCCGACCGGCCCACCTTCAACATGGACTCGCTCGCCGCGTTCTACCTCGGCCACGAGACGATCAAGTACGCCTCGCTCGTCGGCAGCGGCGCCAAGCAGCTCACGCTCAACCAGGTGCCGGTCGACCGGGTGACCGACTACGCCGCCGAGGACGCCGACGTCACGCGGCGCCTCGCCGACGTCCTCGAGCCGAGGATGCGCGAGGCGGGGGTCGACCAGGTCTGGCGCGAGATCGATGGTCCGGTGCTTCCGATCCTCCTCCGGATGGAGGCGGCCGGGATCAAGGTCGACGTCGGCGCGCTCAGGGCTCTCTCGAAGGAGATGGAGCGCTCCCTCGACGAGGCCCGGAAGAAGATCCACGCGCTCGCCGGCGGCGCGTTCAACGTGGATTCGCCGAAGCAGCTCCGCGACGTCCTCTTCACCCGGCTCAAGCTCCAGCCCGGGAAGAAGACCGCCAAGAGCCGCGAGTACTCTACCGACGCGGCGACCCTCGAGGAGCTCGCCGGCGAGCACGAGATCGCGAGGACCCTCCTCGAGTACCGCGAGCTCGCGAAGCTCAAGGGAACCTACGTCGACACGCTCCCCGAGCTCGTCAATCCCGCAACCGGCCGCGTCCACACCTCGTACCACCCGACCGGAGCCGCGACCGGCCGCCTCTCCTCGTCCGACCCGAACCTCCAGAACATCCCCGCGCGCACCTCCGTCGGCCTCACGATCCGCTCCGCCTTCGTCCCCGGGCACGGCCATGTCTTCCTCGCCTCGGACTACTCCCAGGTCGAGCTGCGCGTGCTCGCGCACCTGTGCGGGGACGAGGCTCTCACCGAGGCGTTCCGGGCGGGGGAGGACATCCACCGGGTCACCGCGTCCAAGGTCTTCGGCGTCGCGCCGTCCGCCGTGACCGACGAGATGCGGCGCCGCGCCAAGGCGGTCAACTTCGGCATCCTCTACGGAATGTCGGAGAGCCGTCTCGCCCGGGACCAGGGGATGTCGCGGACCGAGGCGCGCGATTTCATCGCCGCCTACTTCGAGCGGTTCAAGAGCATCAAGGTGTACATCGAGCAGGTGCGCGCGGAAGCGACGCGCGAAGGGGTCGTCTCGACCCTGTTCGGCCGCAAGCGCTGGTTCCCCCAGCTCCGGGGCCGCCCCAACCGCGCCGAGGTCGAGCAGGCGCTGCGCGGGGCGGTCAACACGACGATCCAGGGGACCGCCGCCGACCTGATGAAGCTCGCCATGCAGAAGGTCGCGCGGGCGCTCGACGGCGGGGGGTTTTCCGCCCAGATGCTCCTCCAGGTTCACGACGAGCTGCTGCTCGAGGTCCCGGACGAGGAGCTCCCCCGGGTCCGGGCCGTGGTTCGCGAGGCGATGGAGAACGTCCATCCGCTGCGCGTCCCTCTCGCGGTCGATCAGAAGTCCGGACGCGACTGGCGTGAGGTCACCTAGGGCCGCATATTCCAGTTTGGGCGGGGCTTGCCTGGAATATGCCGCGAAACTTATAATTCCGCAACGAGGGGGCCAAGCAGCGATGCAGGAGACCGTTTCCGCGGCGTCTCAACGGATCTTGGTGACCGACGACGAGCGGTCGATCCGTGAGCTCCTCGCCGACGGTCTCGGCTCTTACGGGTACGAGGTGCTCGAAGCCCGCGACGCGGCCGAGTCCCTCCGCATCGTCCGGGAGAAGGGCGTCGGCCTCATCCTCTCCGACATCGAGATGCCGGGCGAGGACGGGATGGTGCTCCTGAGGAAGGTGAAGGAGATCGACCCCGACATCGACGTCGTCATGGTGACCGGCCTCCACGACGTCGAGGTCGCGGTCGAGACGATCCGGCGGGGCGCCTCCGATTTCGTCACGAAGCCCTTCAACCTCGCGGAGGTCCGAATCGTCGTCGAGCGGACGCTCGAGAAGCGCCGGCTGATCAAGGAGAACCGGGAGTACCAGCGCCGCCTCGAGGAGATGGTCGACGAGAGGACGCGGAAGATCGAGACGCTCTACCTCGACCTCGAGGACTCCTACGAGAGCACGCTGCAGGCGCTCATCACCGCCCTCGACTACCGGGACAACGAGACGCTCGGCCACTCCCGGCGCGTCGTCGAGTACGCCGTGTTCGTCGCCAGGACGATGGGGGTCAAGGAGCCGGAGCTGTCGTGGATCCGGCGCGGCGCGATCCTTCACGACGTCGGCAAGATCGGTGTCTCGGACGCGATCCTGCGCAAGCCGGGGAAGCTCGACCTCGCGGAGTGGGCCGAGATGAAGCGGCATCCCGAGATGGGCTTCCGCATGCTCGAGCACATCCGCTTCCTCGCCCCCGCGCTCGACATCGTGCACTGCCACCAGGAGCGGTTCGACGGGACCGGGTACCCGCGCGGGCTGAAGGGAGACGAGATCCCGCTCGGCGCCCGGATCTTCGCGACCGTCGACACGTTCGACGCGATGACCTCGGACCGCCCCTACCGGGCGGCGCTCTCGATCGAGGAGGCCCGCGACGAGATCCGGCGCTTCGCCGGAACGCAGTTCGATCCGCGCGTGGCCGACGTGTTCCTCTCGATCGACGAGTCGGTCTGGCGCGCGATCCGCGATCGCGTCCACAGCGAGACGCTCAACGCCGGCGAGACCGCCCGCTTGATGCGGAACTAGTCGGGACGTTCCGCTTTTCTCCGTCCTGGGACATTCCCTTTCTTCTTGCTCGGCTCCCCGAATACCGCCTCGCTGCGAAGAATAGGGAATATCCCAGGATGGGAAAAAGCAGAATGTCCCCGATTAGTCACCGCTTCGGAAGAGGCTCGGTCCCGTCGCCGTCGTACATGCGGATCGACACGACCTTGTCTCCCGGCACGATGTCGGAGACCACGTCGCGCTGCCCTTGGACCACGTGGGCGAAGGCCGTGTACCGGCCGTCGAGGTGGGGCTGGTCGGATAGCACGATGAACCACTGGCTCCCCGCCGTGTCCTTCCCGTCCGACGCCATCCCCACGACGCCGCGCGTGAACGCCATCTCGTTGAACTCGTCGCGGATCGTGTACCCCGGGCCGCCGTACCCGTCGCCGCGCGGGTCGCCGTCCTGCACGACGAAGTTGGGGACGACGCGATGGATCACCCGGTTGTTGAAGAAGCCGTCCCCCGCGAGGTCGGCGAAGTTCGACGCGGCCAGCGGCGCGACGTTCGTGTCGAGCGCGATCGTGAACAGCCCCGGCGCGAATCCCGGACGCGAGAGCGTCACGACCGCCGCATGCGGGGCCATCGACCACCGCACGATCGCCTCGTAGCTCGCGAGCGTCTTGTCTGCGGCGGGACCGACCGCGGCCGTCCGGTCCTCCTCGAAGACCTGCCGGAACAAGGTCGCCGCGCGCCTCCGGACGACGACGTCCTTGTCCGTGAGGCCGCGCTCGAGCATCGCCTTCACCCGGTCGCTCTTTCCCGCCTTCGCGCCCGCCTCCAGGATCGCCAGGCGCGCGTCGGGCAGGGAGTCGCCCGCCGCCTTCTCCCACATCCCGTCGACGGCGCCAAGGAGCGCCTCGGGAGTCTCCAATCCGGGGCGCGGCTTGCCGAGACGCTCGCCGTACGCTTCCGCGATCGCCCCGCGCACGATCGGGTCCTTCGCGTCGGCGACCGGTGCGAGCAGCGTCGCCAGCGGCGCGTCGTCGGCGCAGGCCACCGGGATCGCCGCCGCCTGCACGCGCGCGTCCGGATCGACGAGCAGGCGCTTGACCGCGTCCCGCGCCCCCTTCGCGTCGCTGTGCGCCGCCGCCATCGGCAGCGCCGCCAGTCGCATGACCGGATCGGGATTGAGCAGCAGCCCTTCCACGATCGCCGGGATCTCCACCGGGTTGCACTGGGCGAGAGAGGTCAGCACCGCCTCGCGCCGCCAGGATTCGATGTACTTCGGCAACAGGAACTTCAGCTTCGCTTCAACATCGCCGCCGCAGGCCTTGCCGAGGGCCTCGACGGCCGTGCGGCCGACGGCGGGGCTGATGTCGGCAACGGCCCGGTCGAGATACGGCCGGAGAGGTGTTCCGGGATAGCCGAGGGATTTGACCGCGTTGACCCGGACCCGCGGGTCGCGGTCTCCGGTCAGCGTCCCGACGACCGCGACCTCGGCCGGGCTCGCAGGCTTGGCCAGGCCGCGCGCGACCTGCATCCGGACCTCCGGCTCTTTGTCGCCGGCGCGGACAGCCAGCGCCGCGCGCACCCGCCGCACGTCGGCCTCCGAGAGCTGGCCCACGGCGGCCCCCGAGCTCGCCGGTGCCGCGCCCGCCGAGCCGAGCCGGGCGAGCGCGTAGCAGGCGGACGACCGGACGCGGGGGTCCTGCGATCCGGAGTTCCCGATCACCTCTTCGAGCAGCGGCGCGGGGTCGGCGAACTTCCACGCGGCGAGATCCGCGTTCGCGCGCACGGTCAGGTCCGGGTCGGCGAGAAGCTTGGCCAGCGCGTCGCGGGAGGCGGCCGCATGGATCATCCCGAGCGCCGAGGCCACGGCCCGGCGGACGATGGGGCTGGTATCCGCGGCCATCGCCTGGAGCCGCTCCGCCGCCTCGGGCTCGGCCAGGAGACCGAGCGCGAACGCCGCCGCCTCGCGGACCGAGGGGTCGGCATCGGAGGTCGCTTGCAGCAGCGGCTTGAGCGTCGCCTTCTCCGCGATCTGGCCCAAGCCGCGGGCCGCGGCGGCCCGTACCGCGGCATCGGAATCGCCGAGCAGGCCGAGGATGTCGTCGTCGACGATCCTTCGGTCCGTCGCGCGGAGGATCTTTGCGAGCTTCTTGATGCGCGCGTCGTCGGCAGACGCGGCGGCCGGAGCGGTGGGAGCCGCGGGGACGGGGGCGGTCGCCTGCTTTTTCGAGGACTTGGCCGAGAGCGCGCCGGCTTGGGCGGAAAGGATCAGGGCGCCCAGCACGGCGGCGGCGCAAAACGATCGGGACGGTCGCATCACGGTCCTCTTCAACGCCCGGACGAAGGCTCGAATGATAGGCTATTTCGACCTTTCTTGACGGTCTTCCGGAGCACTGGTAAGTTCAGCAGCGACCACCACGAAGCGAGCGGTCGACCCCCCGCGACGGAGCTCCCGATGCCACAGAAAATCGTCCGAACGGTCGCCCTGGCGGCCGCCATGCTCTTGACGGCGGCGGCGATCGCGAAGGACCACAAGAAAGTGCCGCCTCCCCCCGCGGCGCCTCCCCAGCCCGGCGTGGCGGAAACGCTTCCGCAGGTGCTGGCGCGGTTCGACGTCGTGCAGTCGCAGGTGCGCACCCTCTCCGCCGAGTTCGTGCAGACCACGCGCAATCCGCTCCTGAAGGAGCCGATCGTCGCGAAGGGACGGTTCTGCCTGACGAAGCCCGACTCCGTCCTGTGGGAGTACACGACGCCGGAGCCGATGCGCTTCATCGTCGCCAACGGCGAGTACACCGGCTACTTCCCCGAGCGCAAGCGCGCGGAGAAGCGCGACATCAAGCGGTGGAGCGAGCAGCTCTTCCGGTTCTTCGGCCTGGGGCAGGGCTCCTCCGAGCTCGGGAAGTTCTACGAGATCGCCCTCGGCGACCCGGTGGAGGCCGGCAAGGGCGCCTACGTGCTCGTCCTCACGCCGAAGAAGCGGCGCATCCGCAAGAACCTGGACCAGGTCAAGCTCTGGGTCGATGCGGAGCGGCTGCTCCCGCAGCGCATCGAGTACTTCGGGAAGGACGGGAACGAGCGCGAGATCCGGTTCCTCGACACGCGGTTGAACCCCGACCTGTCCGCGAGCCTGTACCACGTCGAGCTTCCCGGCGACGTGCAGGTCACGAACGGATTCTCCGGGTTCGATGTCACCACCACCCGCGCCCACTGACCCGGCCCGGCGGGCGCGCCGGGTCGGCCTTCTCCTCGATCCTCTGTTCGAGCGGCACGACACCGGCCGCGGCCACCCCGAGCGCCCGCAACGCCTCGCCAGGATGCGGGAGGTCCTCGCCGCGAGCCGGCTCGCGGAACGCTGCCGCCCGCTTCCGATCGTTGCCGCCGACGACACCACGCTCACCCGGGTTCACGACGCCGATCACGTCGCGCGCGTGGAGGAGGCGTGCGCCTCCGGCGCGTGTCTGATCGATTCGATGGACACGGCGATCGGGACGGAGAGCGCCGCGATCGCGCGGGCGGCGGCAGGCTCGCTGGTGCACGCGTGCGCGGAAGTCGCCTCCGGGGCGCTCGACGCCGCGTTCCTCGCGGTCCGGCCTCCCGGCCACCACGCCGAGCGCGACCTCGCGATGGGGTTCTGCCTGTTCAACAACGTCGCCATCGCCGCGGCGGCCCTTCGCGCCAGGTCGGGCATCGAGCGGGTCGCGATCGTCGACTGGGACGTCCACCACGGAAACGGCACGCAGCACCTCTTCGAGGAGGACCCGGCGGTCTTCTACTATTCCTCGCACCAGATGCCGCTGTATCCCGGAACGGGATACGCGCGCGAGCGGGGACGCGGCGCGGGAGAGGGGGCGACGCTCAACGTCCCGCTGTCCGCCGGGGACGGCGACGCGCCGTTCCTCGCGGGGCTCACCGAGGCTTTCGTGCCGGCGATGGAGGCGTTCCGCCCGCAGTTCGTGCTGATCTCGGCCGGTTTCGACGCGCACCGCGACGATCCCCTGGGCGGACTATCGGTCTCGACGGAGGCGTTCGCCACAGCGACCCACATCGTGCGCGAGGTCGCCGCGCGCCATGCCGGCGGGCGCCTCGTCTCGGTCCTCGAGGGGGGATACGACCTCGACGCGCTGGCGGAGTCCGCCGCCGCGCACGTCAGGACGCTTCTGGCTCCGTGACGAGCGAGGCGGAGACGCTCCCGCCCGCCGCCGCGATCGCGAGCGCGGTTCGTCCCGGCGGGAGCTCGCGGAGCTTCACGTACGCGAGCGCCGCGGCGCCCTCCCGTCCCGGAATCGCCACCGCGCTCGTGACCGCGCCGAGCACGCGCTCGCCGTCCTTGACCGGGGAGCCCGGGGCGGGCAGGGCGATTCCGGCGGGGAGTGCGAGGCGCACGATCCGGCGCGAGACCTTGTCGTAGGTGTTCAGGCGCGCGACGACCTCCTGGCCCACGTAGCATCCCTTCGTGAAGCTCACCGCGTCGGCGAGGCCGGCCTCGAGCGGGTTGTACTCCTCGGTCAGCTCGCGTCCGGTCAGGGGCCGCCCCGTCAGGACGCGCCAGGCTTCGAAGGCCGCGGCACCGATCGGCGTTCCGAGCGCGGTCAACGCCTCCGCGATCCCGGAGGCGCCGCTCGACGGCCCCAGGATGATCAACCCCTCGGCGTCGAAGCCGTTGGTGCCGATGACGTCGACGGTCCGGCCGGCCAGATTCGCGGCGGCGGCGCCGTAGGGCTCGGGGAGCGCGACGCCGGCGGCCAGGGCGGCCTCCCGCCAGCGCGGTCCGATCACGGAGAGCGCGACGGTGTCCGCGGAGACGTCGGAAAGGCCCGTCACCTCGGCGAACGTGTACTTCTTCAGGTGGGCGAGCACGCGCCCGGCCGACTCCGGTCCCGAGATCAGGAGCACGCCGCGCGGGCCGAGGTGGTGGACCGAGAGCCGCTCGACGATCCTCCCCTTCGCCGAGGTCAAGACGGCGGCGCGTCCGGAGCCCCGGGTCAGTCCGCGGACGTCCTGCGTCGTGAGGCGATGGAGCAGGTCGAGCAGGTCCGGGCCGTCTCCGATCAGACGGGACCACGAGGACAGGTCGGCGACCGCCACGGACGTGAGCGCGGCGTCGAGCTCGCGCGCGGGATCGCTCACGGCACCCAGACCATCTCGACCCGGGGCACGAGCCCCGCCGCGGCGCCTTCGGCGAGAAAGCGCTCGACGGAGCGCCGGCCGCGGTCGCCGTAGTCGAGCGTCAGCGCGTTCACGTACATCCCGACGAACCGGTCGTTCCGCGCGTCGTCGAGGCCGCGCCCGTAGTCCTTGGCGTAGGCGAGCGCCTCCTCGCGGTGGTCGAGGGCGTAGGCGATCGAGTCGCGGTACATCCGCGTGAGCGCGCGCATCGAGGCGGGGCCGAGATCGCGGCGGACGGCGTTCCCGCCGAGCGGCAGCGGCAGCCCGCCCGTTCGCTCGGTCCACCAGGCGCCGAGGTCGAGGAGCTTCACGAGGCCGGCGTCGGCGTACGTGAGCTGCCCCTCGTGGATGACGAGGCCCGCGTCGACGCGCCCGGCAGCCACCGCGTCGAGGATGCGGTCGAACGGGAGGACGACCGCGGGGGGCTCGGCGCCGACGTAGAGGCGCAGCGCGAGGTACGCCGAGGTCAGGCGTCCCGGGATCGCGATCGTGCGGGAAGCCAGCTCGGAAAGCGGGAACGGAGTGCGCGCGACGACGATCGGGCCGTACCCGTCTCCCATCGAGGCGCCGCAGGGCATGAGGGCGTACCGGTCGGCGAGGTGCGCGTAGGCGTGGATCGACAGCGCGGTGACCTCCAGATCGCCCTCGAGCGCGCGGCGGTTCAAGCTCTCGATGTCCTCGAGGACCTGCTCGACCGCGAACCCCCCGGTGTCCACCTTTCCCGCGGCGATCGCGTAGTACATGAACGCGTCGTCGGGGTCGGGACTGTGGCCGATGCGTGCGACGGGACGGGGGGACGTGGGCACGGATCGATTCTAGCAACCGTCCCGACGCCCCTGCGGCCCCCGTGCGAGAATGCGCGTCGCGGAGGGCGCATCGTGAGCGAGGGGATCGGCGAGCGGACGCGGGCGCTGGCGGAGACCTTGACCGGGTGGCGCCGGACGCTCCACGAACGCCCCGAGCTCGGCTTCGAGGAGCGCGAGACGGCCGCGTTCGTGGCCGCGGTCCTCCGCGACATGGGCCTTGCCGTCGAGACCGGGATCGCGAAGACGGGGGTCGTCGGGGCGCTGCGCGCGGACACCGCGAAGCGTCCCGCCGTTCTCTTGCGCGCCGACATGGACGCGCTCCCGATCCAGGAGGTCGAGGGCCGCCCTTACGGATCGCGGGTTCCGGGGCAGATGCACGCCTGCGGGCACGACGGCCACATGGCGATGCTGCTCGGCGCGGCGACGATCCTGCGGGCCGAGCGCGCACGGCTCGACCGGGACGTGGTCTTCTGCTTCCAGCCCGGCGAGGAGGGGTTCGGCGGGGCCGAGGCGATGATCGCCGAGGGGGTGCTCGAGCGGTACTCCATCGCCGAGGCGTACGGGCTCCACCTGTGGTCGCTGTTCCCCGTGGGGACGATCCAGCTCCGGCCCGGCCCGACGATGGCCGGAAACGACGAGTTCAGGGCTCGATTCCGGGGGCGCGGCGGCCACGGCGCGCTGCCGCACCGGGCCGTCGACCCGATCGTCGCCGCCGCGCACGGCGTGGTCGCGCTCCAGACCGTCGTCGCGCGGAGCGTCGATCCGGTGCGCCCGTCCGTCGTCACCGTCGGCGCGCTCCAGGCCGGGTCCGCCCCGAACGTCATCCCCGACGAGGCGACGCTGCGGGGCACGATGCGCAGCTTCGACGACGCCGTGCGGACGCTCCTGCGCGAGCGCGTGCGCGACGTGCTCGCCGGGACCGCGGCGGCCCACGGCTGCGCGCTCGAGTTCGACTTGATGCCCGGATATCCGGCCGTGGTCAACGACCCCGCCGCGACCGAGCGCGTCCGGCGCCATGCCGCCGCGGTGGTGGGGGAGCCGAACGTCATCGAGCCCGACCCGATGGCGGCGGCCGAGGACTTCGCCTACTTCCTGAGGAAGGTGCCCGGCGCGTTCGCCTTCGTCGGCGCCGGGAACGTCGAGCGCGGGATCGACGCGCCGCACCACGCTCCCCGCTTCGACATCGACGAGGCCGCGCTCCCGATCGGCGCCGAGCTGCTCGCCCGCGTCGCGCTCGGCTGAGCTCGTTCCGTTTCCCTTCGATCACTCGAGCGCGTTGCCGCTCGAGGCATCGAGGGAAAAAGCGGAATGTCCCCAGGTCACCAGGTAGACCCCGCCGAAGATCAGCACGGCGCCCGTCACCGTCCGGAGCGACAGGCTCTCTCCCTGGAACGCGACGCCGAGGGCGGCGGCGACGACGGGCTGCACGTACACGAACAGGGCGACGAGCGAGGCCTCGGCGCGCGCGAGCGTCCAGGAGATCATCACGTAGGCCGCGGCCGTCGGGAACAGCACGATGAACGCGCCCCAGAGCCATGCGGCCCGTGAGACGGCCGAAAGATCGAGCACGGCGAGCGTCCCGCCGCCGAACAGCGCGATCGGAAGCGCGCCGAAGACGAACATGAGCGCGGTCGCGGCGAGCGGGTCGACGCGGTGCATCGTGCGCTTGGAGATGACCAGGAAGAAGGAATAGGAGACCGAGTTGGTCAGCGTGAGCAGGTCCCCGACGAAGGTCCGGGAATCGAACGAGGCGCGCTCCGGGCGGATGACCAGCAGCACGCCGGCCAGCGCCAACGCCAGCGACGCGCCCTTCACGCCGGTCATCGACTCCCGGCCGAGCACCACCGCGAACAGCAGCGTCCACGCCGGGATCAGCGTGTTGATGATCGCCGAATGGATCGCGGTCGTGCGCGAGAGGCCCTCGACGAAGCAGACCTGGTTGATCGCGACGCCGAACAGGGCGAAGACCGCGAGGAGCGCAAGATCGCGAGGGGCGCGCGGGAAGCGGCGCCCCATCGCCCGGGCCAGGACGACCAGCACGATCGCCGAGCTTGCGACGCGCAGCACCGCCCAGGCGCGCGGGGGGATCTCGTGGAGGACGATCTTTCCGGCGAGGTAGTGGATCCCGAAGAGGATCTGGATGATCGCGAGTGCCGCGAGCACGCGCGCGCGCTCGGCAGGGTCCTTCGGGGCATGCGCGCTCATCCGCTCTCCGCGGGCAAAAAAAACGCCCGGCCCCGAAGGGCCGGGCGGAGTTTATGTCGACGGGCGCGAGTTTCGCCCGGAGCGATCGATCAGAAGTCGCCGCCCATCCCGCCGCCGCCCATGCCAGGCGCCATCGGGGCTTTCTTCTCCTCGGGGATCTCGTTGATGACCGCCTCGGTCGTGAGCATCAGGCTCGCGATCGACGCGGCGTTCTGGAGGGCCGAGCGCACGACCTTGGTGGGATCGATGATCCCGGCGTCGTGCATGTTCACGAACTTCTCGTTCTGGGCGTCGAAGCCCCAGTTGGCACCCTTGGCCTTGTCTTCCTCGAGACCCTTGACCTGGTTCACGATCACCGAGCCCTCGTACCCGGCGTTGTTCGCGATCTGCCGGATCGGCTCCTCGAGGGCGCGCTTGACGATCTTCACGCCGATCGCGATGTCGTGGTTCTGCTTCTCTTCCTTCTTCGCGAGGTCCTCGAGAGCCGACGTGCAGCGCACCAGCGCGACGCCGCCGCCGGGGACGATCCCCTCCTCGACGGCCGCCTTGGTGGCGTGCATCGCGTCCTCGACGCGGGCCTTCTTCTCCTTCATCTCGGACTCGGTGGCCGCGCCCACCTTGATCACCGCGACGCCGCCGACCAACTTCGCGAGGCGCTCCTGGAGCTTCTCGCGGTCGTAGTCGGAGGTCGTCTCGTCGATCTGGGTGCGGATCTGCTTGACGCGCCCCTCGATCGCCTTCGACTTGCCCGCGCCCTCGACGAGCGTGGTGTTCTCCTTGTCGATGACGATCTTCTTCGCGCGGCCCAGGTCCTCGAGCTTGACGTTCTCGAGGCGGATGCCGAGGTCCTCGGTGATGCACTTGCCGTTGGTGAGGATCGCGATGTCCTCGAGCATCGCCTTGCGGCGATCGCCGAAGCCCGGGGCCTTGACCGCCGCGGCGTGGAGCGTGCCGCGGAGCTTGTTCACGACCAGGGTCGCGAGCGCCTCGCCCTCGACGTCCTCGGCGATGATGAGCAGGGGCTTGCCGGACTTGGCCACCTGCTCGAGCACCGGGAGGAGGTCCTTCATCGAGGAGATCTTCTTCTCGTGGATCAGGATGTAGGCGTCCTCGAGGACCGTCTCCATCCGCTCGGCATCGGTGACGAAGTACGGGGAGAGGTAGCCGCGGTCGAACTGCATCCCCTCGACGACCTCGAGCGAGGTCTCGAGGCCCTTGGCCTCCTCGACCGTGATGACGCCGTCCTTGCCGACCTTCTCCATCGCCTGCGCGATGATCTCGCCGATCGACTCGTCGTTGTTCGCCGAGATGATGCCGACCTGCGCGATCGCCTTGCCGGCGACCGGGCGGGAGAGCTTCTTGATCTCGTTCGTGGCGGACTCGACGGCACGGTCGATGCCGCGCTTGACGTCCATCGGGTTGCTCCCGGCCGTCACCGCCTTGACGCCCTCGCGGAAGATCGCCTGGGCGAGCACGGTGGCGGTCGTCGTGCCGTCGCCGGCGACGTCCGAGGTCTTGGACGCGACCTCGCGGACGAGCTGCGCGCCCATGTTCTCGCGCGCGTCCTCGAGCTCGATCTCCTTCGCGACCGAAACGCCGTCCTTGGTCGACAGCGGCGAGCCGAACTTCTTCTCCAGGACCACGTTGCGGCCCTTCGGGCCCAGCGTGATCTTCACCGCGTCGGCGAGCTTGTTCACTCCGCGGAGCATCGCCTGACGGGCGTCCTCGGAGTAAGAGATGTTCTTGGCAGACATTCCTTCAATCCTCCAGTGAGTCGATCCCGACTCGTTCGTTCCACCCGACGGAAAGGGTTACTCGAGAATCCCGAGGACCTCGTCCTCACGCAGGATGACGTGCTCCTCGTCGTCGATCTTGATCTCCGTGCCGGCGTACTTTCCGAAGAGGACGCGGTCCCCGACCTTCACGTCGAGGGGGGTGCGCTTCCCTTCCTTGTTGACGGCTCCGGCGCCGACAGCGATGACCTTCCCCTCCATCGGCTTCTCCTTCGCGGTGTCGGGGATGATGATCGAACCCTTCTTCTGCTCTTTCTCTTCGATCCGCTTGATCAGGATCCGGTCGTACAGCGGTTTGACCTTCATGTGTCCCAGCCTCCTTGGTGCTATGGAAGTCCTGTCATTACAACAAGTTAAAATGGCTTATTAGCACTCGTTCCGCATGAGTGCCAACATGTTAGGACTGCGGCCCAGGGGTGTCAAGGCGACGCGCCGTTTCTGGAGCATATTTCTACTGGGCCGATGGACTCACTCGGGGTCACAAACGAGGACACATCCCCAGGTAGGAAGGGGACGCTGCGCGTCGCCTCACTTCTGCTGCACTTCCGTAAAGACTGTAAACAAAGACCTTGCACGCAAACTCCTCTGGTGGCACATGCATTGATGCCTTTCATGGTGAACCGCCGCCTGGACGACGGGAGCGAAGGATGAGCGAAGACAGGAAATCAGGGGATCGATCGATCGAGCCGCTCGACCCGGAAGCCCTCGAGACGCGGCTGCGCAGCGCCGCCCGGCAGCTCGCGGGAGTCGCCGAGGTGGACGGCCACGAGCTGCGCCACCTGATGCGCGTCCTGACCGGCTGCTCGCTGCTCCTCACCGACGTCTACTCGGACGAGCGGATCGCGCGGATCATGCAGAACGACCGGTCGCTCCTGACGGGGCTCGTCGGGTCGCTCCTCGAGCAGCGCCGCGTGGGCGCCGGCGAGGCGCTCTACAAGATCCGCCGCCTCCCCGACGACGTGCGCGTCGTCGGCGACAAGGCCCTGTTCGACTTCGGATTCCTGGGGCTGCGCAAGGTCAAGGGGTACGAGCTCGAGGACCTCGGCGCGCGCGCCTATCGCGCGGCGGGGGAGGCGCTCGAGCTGCTCGCCGAGGACCGCCGCCTGCGCGAGTTCTTCCGCCAGAACAAGCTGCTGATGCTCCCGCTCGAGGACGAGGTCGGCTTCCTGCGGCAGTGCGCCGAGCGGTTCCCGGTCTACGCCGAGATCCTCCGCGCCTTCCACGGGGAGCCCCCCGCCGCGCGCGGCCACGACCTGCAGACGCGGGTTCCGCTGATGGCGGCCGTCGCCGAGTCGCTCACGGCGGCTCCCGCCGCCGGCGAGGCACCCGACTACCTGGAGGCGGCGCGGGGCGATGCGGATCCGGGGGCGTTGTTCTCGCGCAAGCAGCTGCTCGCGGCGTACGAGCGGATGATCCTGTTCTCCTCCCTCGACGTCGACCGCCTGAAGGGCGCGCTCGAGGAGATCGTCGTCGACCAGGCCGCGGCCGTCCGCGCGCTGTGCGACGAGTTCCTCCTGAACGCCTCCGGCACGCGCGACCTGCGCAAGCCCCCCGGGTACTTCCTCGTGGGCCCGACCGGCGTGGGGAAGAACCACCTGGTGGAGAGCTTGAAGCGCGTGCTCGAGGGGATCTGGGGGATCGAGGTCCCGATGCTCACGATCGAGGGGCCGAACTACACCTACCCCTCGGACATCAACGAGCTGCGCGGGGCGACGCGCGGGTTCATCCGCTCGGACGAGGAGGGGCTCCTCGCGGCCTTCCACGAGCGCTCCGCGGAGGCGCCGCTGTCGATCGTTCTCGTCGACGAGATCGAGAAGGCGCACCCGCAGCTCCGCACGTTCTTCCTGTCGATCCTCGACCGAGGCACCACGACCGACAATCGCGGGCGTGTGCTGAACCTCGCCAACGCGATCGTCTTCTTCACCTCGAACCTCGGCTTCTCGGATGTCCAGCAGCGCTCGGCCCCGATCGGGTACGGCGACGACGAGTCGCGGCGGGAGGCCGTCGATGCCGACGTGCGCGCCGATCTGCGGCGCGCGCTCTCCCCGGAGTTCGTCAACCGCGTCCGGATGATCCACTTCGAGCGGCTCACCGAGGCGTCGGCGTCGCGCATCCTCGACCTCGAGTTCGCGCGCATCGCGAAGCGCTTCCGGGACGTCCACGACCTGACGCTCGTGCTCGACCCGTCCGCGCGCGAGGCGCTGCTCCGGCGCGGCTTCTCCCCGGTGTTCGGGGCGCGGCACCTCGCCTCCTGCCTCGAGAACGCCTGCAACGTGGCCATCTCCCGGCGGATCCGGAAGGACGACCGCCGCGGTCCGGCCGACCGCGCGGCGATGGTCGCCTGGCTGCGCGACCTGCGCGCCTCGTCGGCGTCGTTCGATCCGAACCAAGTCCGGCGCGAGGTCCTCTCACGTGTGAGGGCGGATCTCGGCTACGCGACCATCCGGATCGTCCACCGCGACGGGGCGTTCGATTACCTCCCCGAGGATCGGCGCTCGTGAGCGGGTCGCTCCTCGAGACCGTGTCCGGCCTACTGACGCGCACGTACGCGATCGAGGCGCCGCTCGAGGCGATCGGGCGGTACGTGATCGGGGACGCGGGGCTGCGTCTGCTCTACCGGGGGAGCTCCCAGGTCGTCCGCTCCGAAGGCGCCGCCGGGGCCCGCCTGCTCGTCCGGGACGAGCCGGGGCCGGTGCGGGCCTGCATCTACTACCCGGACGGGCTGATCCGGGCCCTCGAGGCGCGACCGCCGCAGCGGGGGGTGGACGAGACGAACGTCGAGCCGTTCGCGGCATTCGTGGAAGAGATCGACCACCTTCTCGTGACGGCCGAGCGCGCCTACCGGCGCCGGAGAGTGACCTACCTCGAGCTCGAGCTCCACGCGAACGTGTCGAAGTATCTCGTGCTGGGGCGGTTCCTCGCGGGTGCGTCGCGGCATCTGACCGCGGGCGCGCGGGTGTGGCTCCGCCACCACCTCTTCGAGCGGCCCGTCTACGTCGACCCCGATCCTGCGATCCGCGATCGGTACCGGGATGCGGCGCGGATGTCGGTCCGGTTCCTGGACGCGCTCGAGGCGCACCCCCGCGGGGGGCGCGTCGAGGCGCTGCGGCGGTTTCACCGGACGCCGATGGCGCCGTTGCCCTCGGACTAGTCTCCCTAGCCCTGGGGGTTCGCGACCTTCAGGTCGGTCGGCTTCGTCTCGGGGGCGTCCTTCTGCTTGCGCCCGAGCTCTCCGGCCTCGGCGAGCTTGGCGGCCTCGTCGAAGAGGGTCAGCGCCTTTTGCACCTGCACGTCTCCTTCGGCGAGGATCCGGCTCTCCGCCTCGGCGCCCCACTTGACCTTCGCGATTTGGGAGCGCAGCCGAAGGTCGATTGCCTTGCGGCCGGCCGCGTACGCGGCGGCGTCGAACTTGAATTTCCGCGTGCCGAGGAACGAGCGGAAATCGGCGTCCACCGCGTCGTCCACAGCGAAGCTCGGCTTGAGGTCGGCGTGTCCGGCGACGTAGAGCACCGCGTAGTCGAAGAGCAGGTTGTCGCGGCGCAGGCGGGAGAGGATGAGCGGCTCCTTCTCGGCCTTCACCACGTAGTCAGGAGAGATCCCGCCGCCGCCGAAGACCTTGCGGCCGGAATCCGTGTGCCGCTCCTCGCGGTTGGCCGGCTCCTGGGGCTCTGCGGCGCCGGTGCCGGCGTCGTCGTCCTCGAGCTCGGGGTCGATGAAGTAGTCGTCGAGGTTCGAGAAGTCACGCTGGATGCAGCGGCCGGAGGGGGTGTAGTACTTCGCCGTGGTCAGCGCCAGCGCGGCGCCGCCGCGCAGGGGGATGACGCGCTGGACGAGTCCCTTGCCGAAGGTCGTCTCGCCGACGACGAGCCCGCGATCGTGGTCCTGTACGGCGCCCGAGACGATCTCGCTGGCCGAGGCCGAGCTGTGATCGACGAGGACGACCAGCGGAGCCGTGGTCCGCACGTCTCCCTTGGCGGTGTAGTCCTGATCGGCGCCGGTGATGCGCCCGCGCGTGTAGACGACCAGCTTCCCTTCCGGAACGAAGCGGCTGGCGACACCGACCGCCTGGTCGAGCAGGCCGCCGGGGTTCGACCGGAGGTCGAGGACCAGGCGCTCCATGCCCTGGCTCTTGAGCTTGTCGAGCGCGTCGTCGAGCTCGGAGGTCGTGGTGGACGTGAAGTTCGAGATCCGGATCAGGCCGACGCCGGGCTTGATCATGAAGGCGTGCGCGATCGAGTGGGTGGGGATCTCGTCGCGCATCAGCGTGACGTCGAACGGCTGCGCCTCGCCCGGACGCTGGATCGTGATCGTGACCTTCGTGCCCTTGTCCCCCTTGAGCTTCCGCACCGCGTCCTGGACCGACAGCGTGATCGTGTCCTGCCCCTCGATCTTGGCGATGACGTCGCCGGGCTGGAGGCCGGCCTTCGCGGCGGGCGTTCCGTCGATCGGGGCGATGATCGTGAGGGGCTTGTCGGGGCCGCGCTTCGCGATCTGGATGCCGAGGCCGTAGAACGAGCCGCGCTGCTCGTCCTTCATCTCGCCGTACGCTTCGCGGTTGAGGTAATTGCTGTGCGGGTCGAGCGTGTGGAGCATCCCCTGGATCGAGTCCTCGACCAGGTCGTCCGACTTCGCGTTCGCGATCGCGTTGTCCTCGACCAGGGCCAGGATCGATGTGAACCGGTGGATCCGCGTGGCGACGGTGTCGCCTTCCGTTTCCGCGCGGCTCGCGAGGAGGCCGCCGAGCAGGCAGCCTCCGCCGAGGAACACGACGGCGAGTGCAAGCATCCTCCGGCCGGAACGCGTCATGGCGGCTCCCTCGGGAAATGGGAAATCACGATAATTATAGGGTCACCGCTCGCGAGCGGCAATGAAACGCCGGATCGGCGGGCCTTTCCTTGACGCTCCGGCCCGCGTCCGATAGCCTCCGGGCGTGTTCGGCTCCATAGGCGGCCCCGAGCTCATCCTCATCTTCGCTCTGGCCCTGTTGCTGTTCGGGCCGCGCAAGCTCCCCGAGATCGGGCGGATGCTCGGCAAGGCGGCGGCGGAGTTCCGGAAGGCGACGCAGGACTTCCGCACGAGCCTCGAGCGCGAGGTCGAGCTCGAGAAGATCAAGGACACGGCGGAGACGATCACGACCGCCGTCCGCGCGCCGGCGACGCTCGCCCGGGGCGCGCTCCTGGAGGGGCTGAGCGAGCTCAACGCCGCGAGCGGATCGCCGGGTGCCGCGCCGGCGCCGCCGGGACCCGCCACGACCCCCGCGGAGGCCGCGCCCAAGGCTCCGGCTCCGCCCGCCGATGCAGGACACCACCCCGAAGACTGAGCGCGGCATGACCTTTCTGGAGCACCTCGACGAGCTGCGGTCGAGGCTGTTCCGGATCGCGATCGTGTACGTGGCCGCGCTGGGCGTCTGCTGGTTCGTCTCCGACAAGATCCTGGGATTCCTGATGAAGCCGATTCGCGAGCACCTGATGCAGGGGGGCGACATCATCTTCATCTCGATCACGGAGCCGTTCATGGTCTACATGAAGGCCTCCGCGATCGGCGCCCTTTTCGCCTCGGCCCCGTACATCCTCTGGCAGCTCTGGGGGTTCGTGGCGCCGGGGCTCTACAAGGCCGAGCGCCGCGCGACGGTGATCTTCATCGCCGTCGGCTCGCTCTTCTTCATCGCGGGGGGCGCGTTCGGGTACTACGTCGCGATGCCGCTCACCTCGGCCTGGCTGATCAGCCTCGGCGCGCAGTTCAAGGCGCAGCTGACGCTCGAGTCGGCCTTCGAGTTCGAGAGCCGGCTCATCCTCGGCGCGGGCCTCGTCTTCGAGATGCCGATCGTGATCCTGCTGCTCGCGCGGTTCGGGATCATCACGCCCGGCTTCCTGCTGCGGCACCTGCGCGTCGCGATCCTCGCGATCGCGATCGCCGCCGCGGTGATCACGCCGTCTGGGGACGCGCTCACGATGAGCGTCTTCGCCGCCCCGATGATCGGGCTCTACCTCATCGGCATAGCCTTCGCGTGGCTCGCGACGCGCGGTCAGGAGGCGGGCCGGCGGCGGGAGCGGGCGTGATGTGGCCCGAGCCTCCGCCCGGATTCACGCGGCGCGTGGACGGCAAGCGGGCGGTCTACGTCGGCGGCACCGACGAGACACCTTTCGTGGGCTACAAGCTCGACGATCCGGCAGAGTGGGAGCGGCGCCTCGCGGCGGCACCCGCCACGCGCGGTCGCGGCGCGACGGCCATCCTCGAGACGTCCCGGAGCGCCTGGCGGCTGAAGCGCATGCGGCGCGGCGGTGCGACGGCGCGTATCTGGAACGACCGCTATCCGAGAGCGAAGCGGCTCGTGAAGATCCTCGCGACGGGCGCCGAGGCGCTACGGAACGGCCTCCCGACGGCACGGCCCGTCGGCCTGCTGATGGAATCAGGTCCCGGACCGCTCGTGCGCGGGTGGATGGCCTTCGAGGAGATCGCGAACGCCGAGAGCGTGGCCGAACGCCTGCTCGCCGGAAAGCTCACGCGCGACGATCTCGCGGCCGCGCTCGGGACGGTCCGCGCGTTCCACGACGAGGGGTTCATCCACCCCGACCTGAATCTCGGGAATGTGCTGCTTCGCCCGACCGGGAGCCGCATCGAAGCCTTCGTCATCGATCTCGACCGTACGACGGCGACGAATCAGCCCGCCGACACATCGACCCGGATCGACGCCCTGCGCCGTCTCGAGCGATCGTGCGAAAAGCTGACCGGCTCTCCGGCGCCCCTCGGTCCCGGGAGCGACGATCTGTGGTATTCCCTTTACGCGGGCAGCGACGCAGATCTCGCGCGGCGGCTTACGCGAAGCCGCGCCGCCGGACGCGCGCTTCTCGCGTGGCACCGCCTCGGATGGAGGAAGGGCGGCCGATGAATCCGCGGATCGACAAGATGAAGGAGATGGTGGCGCGCTTTCCCGACGACCCGCGAGCGCGCTACTTCCTCGCCAACGAGCTGTTCAAGGCGCAGGACTGGACCGGCGCCGCAGAGCAGCTCGCCGCGTACGTCACGCTCGCGCCCGGCGACGAGGGCGCCGCGCTGAAGAGCCTCGGCCTCTGCTACGAGCGCCTCGGCAAGACGGGCGACGCGCGCGCGGCCTACGAGCGCGGGATCACCGCGGCGCTCGCGAACGGCCACGACGGCCTCGCGGGGGAGATCCGCTTCCTGCTGGAGGAGCTGGGGGCGTAACGGCCACCGACGATTGCGTCGTGCCTACGATCCCGAGAACTTCAGCTTGAGCTTGAGGTCTTGGGCCGCAACGTCCTTTGCGCCCGCGGCGAGAAGCGCACTCACGACGCTCTCGAACCCCTTGGCCTTGGCGATCGACAGTGCGGTCGACCCGTCGTTCGCCGCCGCATTGACGTCGGCCCCGGCTGCGATGAGGGCATGGATGTTGTCGATCCGTCCATTCATTGCCGCGTACATGGTCGCCGTCACGCCCCAGAGGTCCTTCAGGTTCACTTCGGCCTTGTTGTCCAGGAGAAACTGCACGGCAGGGCTGTCAGGAGAGCCTGCCAGGGCCATCAACATCGTCCCGCGTTCCTTTCCGAACCGAGCATTCACGTCGCCGCCGCTACGAATCAACCTCGTCGCCGATTCGAAGTTGTTCGAGCCAACCGCCACGGAGAGGTCCCGGGACTTCTGGTCGGAGCACCCGTGAAGGCCGGCGAAAGCCGTCAAACAAAGGACCGGAAGGAGCCGGGAACATCGCGGGCGCGTCATCAATAGACCCTCCATCCGAGCGGAGCGTGCTCCGCAAAGCCTACGCTAGGTGTGAAGTCTCAGGACGTTGTTCACGGCCCCTAGCTGTTCACCCGGGGCCTTTTCGGAGAAGCTGATGGTGACCAAACCGTCGCCGCTTCGAAAAGGAGACCCGGATGAACGCTCAC